>Ga0180220_1000007_pt1 | contig 602339 bp, 560 predicted proteins | sample eDN5th37CBELigBY_FD_151335 | JGI IMG/M metagenome (GOLD analysis project Ga0180220, IMG submission 151335) | Enriched backyard soil microbial communities from Emeryville, California, USA - eDNA 5th pass 37_C BE-Lig BY (version 2) (version 2) | ecosystem: Environmental > Terrestrial > Soil >...
CTACGGGCTCAAAGGCCGGCTTGTCGGTGGTCGGCGAATAGACGCGTACCTGTGCGCCAGCGGCCAGCGCCGTAGCCATGAGGCGGTTGAGGGCCTGGTTCGCGCCATCGCGCACATAATTATAGTTGCCGCTGAACAGTGCGATACGAAGGTCTGAGGCGGGCATTCGGGAGCCTATAGCGAGCAGGGGGCGCGAGCGGAAGAAAAAGCGCCCGGAAAAAGTAACCGGAACGGGCCAGCCCTGCCGATGGATTGCGCGCGATATAGCCTCAGCGCGTGCGCTGTGCCATGGCGCGGCCATGGTGGAGCTTGGTCTGGATGTCGATGCGCTGCTTGTCGGTCAGCCGGCGCTGCTCGCGCCCGGAGTGATGAGCGCGATCGGCAAGACGCCGTGTGCCGGGACCGTGCGCGTCACCTATCTGGGGCTGGACGGGGACAGCGTTGCCGATCCGACCGTGCATGGCGGGCCGGACAAGGCGCTGCTTCTCTTCCCGCAGGAGCATTATCACTGGTGGCGCATGCCGCTCGGGCGCCATCCGCTGCTGGAGCAGCCCGGCGCTTTTGGGGAGAATCTCGCGACGCGCGGCGCGCTGGAGGGCATGCTCTGCATCGGCGATCGCTTCCGTCTCGGCAGCGCGCTGCTGGAGGTCAGTCAGGGGCGGCAGCCCTGCTTCAAGCTCAATCACCGCTTCGGGCAGGAGGACGTGCTGGCGCGGGCGATCCACACGGGACGCACCGGCCTCTATCTGCGCGTGATCGAAGAAGGCGAGGCGCGGGCCGGCGAGCGGATGACGCTGATCGAGCGGACGCAACCAGCCTGGAGCGTGGCGCGGACCTTCGATCTGCTGATTGCCGGTGGCGCCGCGCACGATCCGGCCGGCGTGGCCGAGCTGGCGCGCATGGACGTGTTGGCGGGGAACTGGCGCCGCCGGGCGGAGAAGCTTGCCCGGTGAACGCACCGGACCGCTGCTGGCTGTGCGAACGGCCGCTCGGTGCGCGCGTGCAGCGGCATCATCCGGTGCCGAAAGGAAAAGGTGGGCGGCAGACCGTGCCGGTCCATCCCATTTGCCACCGCGCGATCCACGCGGCACTTTCCAATGGCGCCCTCGCGCGGATTGGCGCGGATGTGGCCGCGCTGCAAGCCGATCCCGGCATCGCGGCATTCCTGCGCTGGATCGCGGACAAGCCGCCCGATTTCTACGCACCGACCCGGGCACGCCGGCGGTAGGCCTCACCCCACATGCCAACGAAGGCTTGGATTTCGCGCATAAGCCCCGCAGCGCCGGGGGGGGGGGCGCGCATTGGACGAGCCCGAACTCTTACAGCGTCGCTTCAATTTCGCGCGCGGCCGTGTCCGGCTCGGAGGCGCTGCTGATTGGTCGGCCCACGACGAGGATGGAAGCACCCGCGTCGAGCGCTTCGCGCGGGGTGACCGCGCGCTTCTGGTCGCCCATGGCACTGCCCGCCGGGCGCACGCCAGGAACCACGAAAAATCCGTCCGGCCAGAGGCTGCGCGCGTGGGCCACTTCGGCGCCCGAGCAGACGATACCGTCGAGCCCCGACTGACGGGCGAGGTTGGCCAACCGCTCGACTTGCTCACGCGGCGAGGCGGTGACACCGGCCGCGCGCAGATCGTCCTGATCCAGGCTGGTGAGCACGGTCACCGCAACGACCTTGGTGTTGGCGCCGGCCGCAGCCTTGGCGTCTTCCATCATCGCGCGGCCACCGGCGGCATGGACGGTGAGGATCGCGGGCTCCAGCGGATGCAGCGCATGTACGGCCTTGGCTACCGTGTTGGGGATGTCGTGCAGCTTGAGATCGAGGAAGATGGGCAGGCCGTGCCGGCGCATCTCGTGGACGCCGTGATGCCCGTTGGCGCAGAAGAATTCGAGGCCAAGCTTGATGCCGCCCACATGGTGGCGCACCTGGCGCACGAGCGCGTCGGCGCGCACGAGATCGGGCGTGTCGACCGCGAGATAGAGGCTGCTGGTCATGCGTCGTCCTGGTTGGGCGAAAGATCGGGTGAGGGCGGAAGCGGCTGGGCGGGCGGCGCTGCCGGATAGACCGGTTTGACCGAGGCAAGCGCGCGCTCGGCGCTGTCCAGCTTGCGGCGCATACTCCAGCGCGTGGCCTTGTGCAGCAGCCACATGGGCGCGAGGCCGAGCAGGAAGAAAACCAGCGCAATAATGCCCACCGGCCAGTTGAAATGGCGGTAGCCGGCATCCTGCGGCCAGACGTTCACCGGCGCATAATGCCAGTTCATGGCGATGAACGCGACGAGCAAGGCCGTGATGACGACCCAGAAGAGCGTTCGTAATGTGCGCATGCGGCTCCTCCTCGCAAGCTGGCCCGGTCCGTCCGGCCGGGCTTGCCGGTCCAGAATCAGGAAATGCGGGATTTCCTCGGCCCGGGCAACATGAAAAACGCCGGCCGGTCGACGGGCGAGATGCCCGAGGACCGGCCGGCGTAAGGGAGACCGGGTCCGCCGACCGCGGCCGCATGGGCGGGCGATCGGCGGGTCCGGGCTTAACCTGCGTGCGGCTTACTGGAGCTTCCAGGTCAGCGGCAGCACGATCGTGGTCGCGCCGGCGTCGGGCGCCGGGAGCTTGCCAACCTTGCCGGGAAGAGCGAGCGCTTCCTTGTCGAGCAGCGAGGAGCCCGAACCGGCGACCAGCTCGGTCTTCTGCACGGCACCGTCGGCGCCGACGAACACGCGCACCTTGGCCGTGCCCTCATCGCCGCGCATCTGCGCCGCCGCCGGGTAGGTCTGCTTCGCCGCGACGAGACGCGCGACCTGGTTCGACCAGTCGCCCGCGGCGAAGGCCGGGGTGCTGACGATCACCAGCGAACCGAGACCGATGAGGAAGCTCTTTGCGACATTCTTGTACATGATTTCGCCCTTGCAGTGTGTTGATGAATTGCCCTGACAATTGCCCTCCTAACGGCCAGCCAATAATTCAGACTTAATTGGCATGGTTTCTCGAAGGTTTATTTTTCACACTTCTCGCCGACGTCTTGACGCGGTCTGTCGCGGCGATTTGGGTGAGGCTAGGGGCAGGGATGGCTGCCGGGAGAGCCATGAACCGCCGGCTCTAACTTTGAGGCCTGTGCGCTTACTCGCGCGAATCGGTCGCCGGGGCCTTAAACGAATGAAAAGCGGCCGCCATGACGGCGGCCGCTCCTCCCCTTTATTCATTGTTGTCCGGCCTCTCGGAGCCGGCCCATCAGAATTCGGTCCAGTCGTCTTCTTCGACCTTCAGTGCCAGATTACCAGCGACGGGCGCGGGCGCGCTATAGCTGGGCGCCGGGGCAGGCGCGTGCGTCGGCTCGAAGGCATCGCCATGAGAGGCGACGCTGTGATGATGGCCGGCCGATTCGATCTTGAACTTGCCGAGCTGGGCCACCAGGCGCACCGTCTCGTTGGAGAGGTTGCGCGCGCTGGCGGTGCTTTCCTCCACCATCGCGGCGTTCTGCTGAGTGACGTTGTCCATCGAGGTCATCATCTGGCTGATTTCCTGGATGCCCTGCGCCTGCTTCTCGGTCTCGCCGGCGATCTCGTCGACAAGGCCGGCCACGGCGGTCACTTCGCTCACCACCTGCTGAAGCGCCTCGCCGCTGCTCTCCACCAGGCTCACGCCATCGGAGATCTGCGAGCTGGACGTGGTCACGAGATTGCGGATCGAGCCCGCGGCCTCGGCCGAGCGCTGTGCCAGATGGCGCACTTCGGTGGCGACCACCGCGAAGCCGGCGCCGGAAGGCCCGGCACGCGCCGCTTCCACGCCCGCGTTGAGCGCGAGCAGGTTGGTCTGGAAGGCTAGGCCATCGATGGTGGCGATGATCTCGGTCATTTCCTTCGAGGAGGCCTCGATGGCGCGCATGGCAACTACGGCGGCCTTGGCCGTCTCGTCCACGCTGGCGGCTGAGGTACGCGCCACGCCCAGGCGCGTGCTGGTCTGGCGGGCATTGTCGGCAGCGTGCTTCACCGAGGCACTGAAGTCGCCCAGCGCCTTGGTGGCCAGGGTGATGGATTCAGCCTGGTGCTCGGTGCGCTGCGAGAGGTCATCGGACGCCTGGGCGATTTCGCCCGTGCCGTCGCGGATGACATTGCAGCCGACGATGATTTCACGGATCACATCGGCCAGCTTGGACACGGCCTCGTTATAGTCGAAATGCAGCTTGGCGAGGGGGCCGGTCGCGCTTTCCGAGACGCGATAGTCCAGATTGCCCTCGGCCAGCTCGGAGAGACCCTTGCCGATCGCGTCGATCGTGGTCTGGGTCTCGCGGGCGCGCTCGGCCTCGACACGGGCGCGCTCCTGGTCGGCCCGGAACAGGTCCTTGAAGCTGTCCAGCGCCTTGGCCAGGCTGCCCAGCTCGTCGCCCCGGTTGAGGCCGGGCACTTCGACGGAGAGGTCGCCCTCGACCAGTGCACCCACGGCCTGGCTCATCTGCTTCACCGGGCGGGCGATGGTGCGCATCAGGAAGAAGAGCAACACGACGGAGATGACGAGGCCGCCGACGATGGCGCCGATGTCCATCTTGCGAGCCTGCTCATAGATGGCCGTGCTTTTCTCGGAGAGCGCGCTGGCGCCCTTGCTGTTGAGGTCGATGAGCTGGAGGATGTCGTCTTCGACCGTGTAGAAGCCTTCCAGCGCCTCGGCGTTGAACATGTCGTTGGCGGCCGGATCGTTGGCGTCGGACAGCGCGATCATGGCGTCGGTCTGCTGGAGATAGCTCGCCCAGTCGGACTTGAGCTTGTCGAACGCCTGGCGCTGCTCATCGGTGGCGAGGAGCGGGTGATAGCTCTCCATCATGCCCTCGATGGCGTTGCGCGCATTGCGCATCAGCTTTTCCTGCTTCGCCTTCCCATCGGCAGAGGACGCATCGAGATGGTCACGCTGCTTGATGCGATATTGCGACGTATAGGCGTGCATGTCGCCAATGAGCTGGGACGCGGGGAGCCAACGGTCGCGCAATTCCATCGCGACACCGTTCACTTCGCCGATCTTGGTGACTGAAAAGGCGCCGATTGCGCCCGTGACGGCCAGCAATACCGCGAATGCGGCAATGATTTTGGCCGAGATTCCGAGACCTTTGAACACTCCTCACGCTCCGTACATGGCTAGACCTGTCGGCAGCCATAACGGAGACGCCTTCACAAAAGGTTAGGAGGGTCTTCATATTGCGGAAACGCTTGCCGCGCCCCGTTTCCCCTGCGTTTATCGCCCTCCCATGGAAGGGGCCGGTATCGCGCCGGCCCCGCTTTCCTGAAGCACGTCCTAGTCGGCGGTGCCGAAGACCCGCGTGAAGATCGTGTCCACATGCTTGAGATGGTAATCGAGGTCGAACAGCGATTCGAGCTGCGCGGCGTTGAGGTGCGCGGTGACGTCCGCATCGCCCTTGAGCAGGTCGAGCAGCGACAGCGCGCCATCCGATTCCCACACCTTCATGGCGTTGCGCTGCACCATGGCATAGCTACCCTCGCGGCTGACGCCCGCCTGGGTGAGGGCAAGGAGCACGCGCTGCGAGTGGATGAGGCCGCCCATGCGGTTCATGTTCTTTGCCATCCGCTCGGGATAGACGAGCAGCTTGTCGATGACGCCGGTGAGGCGAGCGAGCGCGAAGTCGAGCGTGATGGTGGCGTCCGGGCCGATGAAGCGCTCGACCGAGCTGTGCGAGATGTCCCGCTCATGCCACAGCGCCACATTCTCCAGCGCCGGGGTAACGGCCGAACGCACCACACGGGCCAGACCGGTAAGATTTTCGGTGAGCACCGGGTTGCGCTTGTGCGGCATAGCCGACGAGCCCTTCTGCCCGGGCGAGAAATATTCCTCTGCTTCCAGCACTTCGGTGCGCTGGAGGTGGCGTACCTCGATGGCGAGCCGCTCGATGGAGCTGGCGATGACGCCGAGCGTGGCGAAGAACATCGCGTGGCGGTCGCGCGGGATGACCTGCGTGCTGACCGGCTCGACAGCGAGGCCGAGCTTGGCGGCGACATGCGCTTCCACGGCCGGGTCGATATTGGCGAATGTGCCGACCGCGCCGGAAATGGCGCAGGTGGCGATGTCCGCACGCGCCGCTTCCAGCCGCGCCTTGCAGCGCGCGAATTCGGCATAGGCTTCCGCCATCTTGAGGCCGAACGTGACTGGCTCGGCATGGATGCCGTGGCTGCGGCCGATGGTGGGAGTCAGCTTGTGCTCGAAGGCGCGGCGCTTGATAGCGGCGAGCAGCGCGTCGAGATCGGCAAGCAGGATGTCGGCGGCGCGCGTAAGTTGCACGTTGAGGCAGGTGTCCAGCACGTCCGAGCTGGTCATGCCCTGATGCATGAAGCGCGCTTCCTCGCCCACATTCTGCGCCACCCAGGTGAGGAAAGCGATCACGTCATGCTTGGTCACGGCCTCGATGGCGTCGATGGCGGCGACATCGATGGCCGGGTTGGTCGCCCACCAGTCCCACAAGGCCTTGGCGGCACTTGCCGGCACCACGCCGAGTTGGGCCAGCGCATCGGTGGCATGCGCCTCGATTTCAAACCAGATGCGGAAGCGCGCCTCGGGCTCCCAGATCGCGGTCATCTGCGGGCGAGCGTAGCGGGGCACCATGGGAAAATATCCTTTTGAGAGCGAGGGCGTGGAGAATCGTTTGCGCGACTAGCAGGGGGAGGGGCCGGAGGCAATCAGCAGGCAAAATGGCTCGGTTCACCGATATACTATTGAAAAATTGAGATTCGTCTGATCCGCTCCTGCGCGAATCCCGAACCGGCCGGCGGAACGCCGGTGTGGCTCGGCCGTTTTTCTGCTGGGAAAATGGCGGTGGCAGGGATTTTCGCCTTCGCTCCGCCTCCAGGGGTGAACAAGCATATGATGGAATAGACTGGAGAATGAAAAGCATGGTTATCAATAAGTTGGTCGCAACGAGTCTTCTGGCGCCGATGGCGCTCCTCGGCCTGTCTGCGGCCGCTTCGGCCCAGCCGGCCGCTCCGGCCGGACCGGAAAGCGCGGCGCCCACAGAGCCCCAGAGCGCTGCACCCGCGGGCCCCGAGAGCGCCGCTCCGGCCGCACCTGCCGACAATGCCGCACAGGCTGCCGCGCCGGCGGCTAATCCGCAGATTGTCGCGTTCGTCGACCATCAGTACCCCATCGCCGATACCGACGGCGATGGCACGCTGACGGCCGCTGAATTCACGGCGTGGATCCGCGGCCTCAAGGCCGCTGAGCTGGAGAAGGCCGGTCAGCCCGACCCGGCTGCCGCGCAGACCTATGCCGACACTGCGCTCGCCAATGCCGATGTCGACAAGGACGCGGTGCTCGGCAAGGACGAGCTGGTCAAGTTCTTCGGCGGCTGAACGGCCGGCGCACGGCATTGACAGAAAAGGAGGCCGGGCACGTAAGCGTCCGGCCTTCTGCTTTTCCCTGTCCAGCGGCCCGCTTCTGAACGCCTTTGTGTCAATCCAGTGCTCCTGCGCAACCAGAACCCAGGGCCTGGCCGAATGCCGTGATTGCCTTGGAGTTCGGCCTGTGCAGAAGCACCGGTTCTTAGAGAAGGCCCATGGCCCGCATCGAGCTATGCCCCTGGTCGGCGATGATGACATGATCATGCACCGTCACGCCAATGGGCCGCGTCGCCTCGATGATCTGGCGCGTGATAAGGATGTCCTGCCGGCTGGGTTCGGGGGAACCGCTGGGATGATTGTGGACGAGAATGAGCCCCGTCGAGCCAAGCGCGACGGCGCGCTTCACCACCTCGCGCACATAGATGGCCGCCTCGTCGATAGACCCGTCGCCCATATGATCGTCCCGCAGCAGCATATTGCGCGCATTGAGATGGAGGACGCGCACGCGCTCGATAGGGAGATGCGCCATGTCCGCGCGCAGATAGTCGAGCAGCGCCTGCCAGCCGGAAAGAATGGGGCGTGCCGCCGCTTCGCTGCGCAGCAGCCGCAACGCGGCAGCCTGGGCGATCTTGAGTGCGGCGATGCTGGTCTCGGAGAGTTCGCGCACTTGGGCCAGATCGGCCCAGTCCGCCGAGAGCAACGGACCCAGGCCGCCGAAGCGCGCGATCAGTGCCTTGGCGAGTGGCTTGGTGTCGCGGCGGGGAATGGCGAGGGCGAGCAGATATTCGATCAGTTCGTGATCGAGCAGGGCGTCTGGCCCGCCTTCCGCCAGGCGCTTGCGCAGCCGTGCGCGGTGCCCGGTTCCGTCCAGCGCTGCGCCCGTCTGGCTTGCCGCGCTCTTGCCCTCCCTCGGCGCTTCGCTCATGTCTGCAACTGCTAGGCGCGCGATCCGTTTGTCGCAAGCGCAATGAAGCGGACGGAAAGGACCACGAACCAGCTTGGCCGACGAAGCCGGACAGGATGAAGAGCGGAGCGCAGTGGCCCCCCTGCCGGCGCGCCGTCGGCGCAGGCGGGCGCTGCTGCGCATTGGCGGCGCGGCGGTAGGCATCGTCGCGCTGCTGCTCGGCGGCCTCTGGCTCGCACGCAAGCCCGTCGCGAACGAGATCATCGCCCGGACACTGCGAGCAAAGGGCGTGCAGGGCAGCTACGAGATCAAGCGCATCGGCCCGCGCACACAGCGGCTGGAGAATCTGGTGCTGGGCGATCCCGCCCGGCCCGATCTGACGGCACGCTGGGTGGAAGTGGATTTCGGCTACAGCCTCTCGGGCGTGCGCGTGGCGCGGGTGCGGGCGCACGGCGTGCGGCTGGCGGCGGCCTATCGGAACGGCGCGCTGGATCTGGGCAGTCTCAACACGCTGATGAGCGAAGGCGGCGGTGAAATCACACTGCCCGACATCACTACCGAGCTTGAAGACATCCGCGTGCGGCTGGAGACAGACAGCGGCGCGCTCGGGCTTGCGCTGGAAGGCAGCGGCAATCTGCGCTCGGGCTTTCGCGGCCGGCTGGCGGCGGTGGCGCCCCGGCTCGGAGCAGGCGGTTGCGCGGTCGAGCGGCTCACGGCGGACACGGCACTGGCGAGCGCCGGCGGTCGGTTGCAGGTTAAGGGCCCGGTGACGGCACGAACGATCGATTGCGCCGGGCGGGGTGTCGCGCTCGCCGCGCCCCGCATCGACGCCGATCTGCGGGCTGATCCGGCGCTGGAGGAAATCGACGGCGCGCTGGCGCTTGCGGCGGCCGAGGCGCGGCAGGGGGAGCGGGTCGCACGCCGGCTCTCGGGCCTTGTCACGGTCAAGGGCTCGCTTGCCGAGTTGCGCGGCGGCGCGGCCCTCTCGGCCGAGCGGTCCATGCTCGGCTTTGCGTCCACGGGACCGCTCAAGCTCGGCGGTCAGTTCGCCGTGCGTCCCCGTGCCCGGGACCAGGACTATAGCTATGCCGCCACGCTGACGGCCGAGGGGCTGCGGCCGCAGTCGCTGGCTACGCTGGCGCGGGCGGAGGCGCAGGCCGCGGGCATGCCGGTCGCGCCGCTGGCGCGCAAGCTGGTGGCAGCGCTGCGGGGAGCCGCGCAGGCGAACCGGCTGACCGTGAGCGGCCGGCTGAGCGGGCAAGGGGCGGCGATGCAACTGCTCGTCAACGGCGCGGATTTTTCCGCCGCCAGCGGCGCTCATGTCGCATTGGCCGAAGGCAGTCGTGTCACCCTGGCCATGCCGAGCGGCGCACTGGCCTTTGACGGACGCCTCACCAGCGAAGGCGGCGGCTTGCCGGAGGCGGAGCTGGTCGCGGCGAGCCGACCGGGCGGCGATCTCGCCGGTACGCTGACCTTGGCCGATTATCGTGCCGGCAATGCCCGGCTTGGCCTGACGCCGCTGCGCTTCACGCGCACCGCCGCCGGCGCACTGCATCTCGTCACCGCCGTCTCGCTCGACGGGCCGATCGGCGACGGTGCGGTGCGGGGCTTGTCCCTGCCTGTGGACGCGCATGTCGGGGCAGACGGCGCCATCCGTCTTTCCGGTGCCGGTGGCTGCACGCCGCTGCGCTGGTCTTCCCTGCGTGCCGCCAGCGTCCGGCTCGATCCCGCGCGGATCGATCTGTGCGGGCTTGGCAGCTCGGCAGTCCGCACCGCCGATGTCACCCTCACCGGTGCCGTCGGCGACAATCCACTGCGCGTCACGCTGCGCGGTGCGCGTTATGGCCTCGATACCGGCCGGTTCACACTGGCCGATCTCGCAGTGCGACTCGGGGACGGCGACACGCCCGTGCAACTCCGGGCGGGTACGGTGGAAGGCGCTTATGGGCCGGACGGCGCCTTTGCCGGCACGCTGGCGGATGGCGCGGCGGTGATTGGCGCGGTGCCGCTGGAGCAGAGCGCCATCGCCGGCCAATGGCGCTTCGCCAGCGGGGCCTTGACGCTCGACGGCACGCTGCGCGTCTCGGATCGACAAACCGATGCCCGCTTCGAGCCGCTGGACGTCCGCCCGGCCCGGTTGCGCTTCGCCGACGGCCGCATCGACGCGGACGGCACGCTGGTGAGCCCCAGGCGCGGTGTACCGGTGGCAGCCGTCACTCTTGGGCATGATCTGGGTAGCGGCACGGGACAGGCCGATTTCACGCTCACCGATCTGCGCTTCGGCCAGGCGCTCCAGCCCGACGATCTGACGCAGCTCTCGCAGGGCATCGTGCAGTTGGTGGATGGGGCCGTCGAGGGGTCCGGCACCATCCGCTGGTCGCCCGAAGGCGTCACGCAGAGCACTGGCACCTTCTCGACGCAGAACATGGATTTCGCCGCCGCTTTCGGCCCGGTGCAGGGCTTTGCCACGACGCTCCACTTCACCGATCTGCTCGGCCTGCGCAGCGCCCCGCACCAGCGCCTGACGGTGCGGCAGGTCAGCGCGGGCGTGGATGTGTTCGACGGCGTCATCGATTATGCGCTGCTCTCCAATGAGCACGCGCGGATCGAGGGCGGGCGCTGGCCGTTCTCCGGGGGCACGCTGGAACTGTTGCCGGCCGATCTGGAGCTGGATGCGCGCCGGCCCCGCTATCTCACGTTCCGCGTGACCGGCGTTGATGCGGGCGCCTTCATCGAAACGATGGAGCTGGAGAACATCTATGCCAGCGGCACGTTCGACGGGCTGTTCCCGATGATCTTCGATGCGCAGGGCGGGCGCGTGGCGGGCGGATTGCTGGTGGCGCGCCAGGTGGGCCTGCCGCCGCTCATCTTCACCGGCACGGATCAGGATGTCGTGCCGCCTTGCGACGCCACCCGGCAAGCGGGGCTGCTCTCCTATGTGGGGCCGGTCTCGGATGCGCAGCTCGGCACCATGGGGCGCATGGCCTTCGATGTGCTCAAGCGGCTGGGCTACAAATGCCTGACTCTCCAGCTCGACGGCGCGCTGGACGGCGAATTTGTGACCCGGGTGAGTATTAACGGCGTCAATCGCGGGTCGGAGGAAGCCAGCAAATCCTTCCTCACGCGGCCGCTGGTGGGCCTGCCTTTCCTGTTCAATGTACGGATCGAGGCGCCGTTCAGGGGGCTGCTGGGCACGGCGGCGAGCTTCGCCGATCCGCGCGCGCTGGTGCGCAGCGAGCTGGATCGGCAAATGAACGCGCAGGATCAAACAGCGCTTGCCGTTCAGCCCGCTGACAGCGACAAGGACCTAGAAGGGAAGCAGGAATGAGCCAAAGGAGTAGAGCTTGGCCGGACATGCGCGCCCCATTGCTGATGCTGACCGCCGCAACGCTGGCGGGCTGCATTCAGGTGCGCGCGCCGGACAAGCCCATCGAGATCAATCTGAACGTCAAGATCCAGCAGGAAGTGGTCGTCCGCCTCGAGCAGGACGCCAAGCAACTGATCGACAGCAATCCGGAGTTGTTCCCAGAATGACACGCATGATCCACCGCTTCGTCGCGCCCGCGCTGATCGCCGCGTGCGCTCTGGTTGCTGCGCCTGCCGTGGCGCAGGACGCCGTTGTCAGCGCCGCCAAGGCCGCCGGCACCGTCGGCGAGCAGGCCGACGGCTATCTCGGCATCAAGGGCACCGTCAGCAATGATGTGCGCGCCGCCGTCGATGCGCTCAACATCAAGCGCCGCGCCGCCTATACCGATCTTGCCGCCAAGCGCTCGGGCGCCACGGTGGCGGACGTGGCCGCCGCCACGGGGTGCCAGACGCTCAAGTCGCGGGTCGCGCAGGGGCAGATTTATCGCCTGCCGGGTGGCGACTGGCAGGTGAAGGGCGCCGGCCCCATTGCCCTCCCGGCCTATTGCGCCAGCGCGGGCAACTGACCGCGCGGCGATTCGCCTCGTTCAGCGGCGGCCGGGTGCGGAATTTCGCATCTTTTGTGCGCCGCACCAGCGGTGTTGACTTGGCGGGCCGCCCTTTCTACACGGGCCGCGCCTTGACGGGGGAGGTCCAGGCGCTCCATTGAGCTACCGAAACGCGTGTCGGACGGCGACGCGAGACGAGGCTGGCGAAATGAGCGACACCGACCCCAGGCAGGACCCGATCGCCGAGGATACCCGAATCAAGTCGCTGGAAGAGCGGCTGAGGAAGGCCGAGGAGATCGAAAAGGTCAGGACCGGCACAGCGCCCGTAGCGGCCCAGGACGAGAGCTATCGTCTGGGCAACCGAGTGCTTGCGGAACTGATTGGCAGTCCTGTCGGCGGCGCGTTGATCGGCTGGGTCCTCGACCGGCTGTTCGGCACGTCACCCTGGCTCCTGCTGGCTTTCCTCTTCTTGGGGTTTGTCGTGGCCTTCAGGAACATCATTAGGATTTCGACAAAGCGTCCTGACAAATAAGGGGCGCTTTCGTCATAAGCGCAGACGGCAGGTTGGGAACTTCAGACGTGGCAGAATCCGGCAAGATCGACCCGATGCATCAGTTCACGATCGAGCCGCTGTTCGGCACCGATCACTGGGCGCTTGGGGGCTACAACATCGCCTTCACCAACAGCGCGCTGTGGATGGTGATCGCGGCGGTCGTTCTGTGGGTCTTCGTGGCGCTGGGCATGAAGCGCGAGCTGGTGCCGGGCCGCTGGCAGATGGCCGTGGAATCGATGACCAGCTTCATTGACAATCTGCTGCGCGCCAGCGTGGGGCCCGAGGGCAAGAAGTTCGTGCCCTATGTCTTCTCGCTGTTCATGTTCATCCTGGTCGCCAATCTGCTGGGCATGCTGCCCATCGGCCTGTTCGGCGCCCATGCCTTCACTTTTACCAGCCACTTCACCGCTACGGGCGTGCTCGCGATCCTGAGCTTCTCGATCGTGCTCATCGTCGGCTTCTGGCGGCATGGCCTGCATTTCTTCTCGCTCTTCGTGCCGCACGGCACGCCGGGCTGGCTGCTGTGGCTCATTCCGCTGATCGAGCTGGTCTCGTTCATGGTGCGTCCGTTCAGCCTGGGCCTGCGACTTTTCGTCGCGATGATGGCCGGCCATATCCTGCTCGAAGTGCTGTCCAGCTTCGTTATCAACAGCGGCAATGCCGGCGCGGGCTGGGGCGTGATGATCGGCGTGCCCAGCTTCCTGCTGATGGTAGGCATCAGCGCGCTGGAGCTGCTGGTCGCGGTGATCCAGGCCTATGTCTTCGCGCTCTTGACCTCGCTCTACATCAACGACGCGGTCAATCTGCACTGAGCACAGAATTTACACTGAGTTTTCAACCAACAAGCAAGCAAGTTTAGAAAAGGAGTTAAGTGACATGGACGCAGAAGCCGCAAAGCTGATCGGTGCCGGTCTTGCCGCCATCGGTGCGGGCATGGCCGCGCTGGGTGTGGGCAATGTCTTCGGTTCGTTCCTTGAGAGCGCGCTGCGCAATCCGGGTGCCGCCGACGGCCAGCAGGGTCGCCTGTTCATCGGCTTCGCCGCCGCCGAGCTTCTCGGTCTGCTGGCGTTCGTCGTGTCGATGATCCTGATCTTCGTGGCCTGATCCAGCACAGGATCGGACGGATATTGGCGGACGGAGCGGCGATCCCGAAAGGAACGCCGCTCGACGCCGTGACGGACAGGTGACATGCCTCAGATAGCTCAGCTCGCCGCAACCTACTCGTCGCAGATCTTCTGGATTCTGCTGACCTTCGGGTTCGTGTTCTTCGTCATCGGCCTCGGCATGGTGCCGAAGGTCCAGTCCACGGTGCAGCGCCGGGACGACAAGATCGCGGACGATCTGGCCGCCGCCAAGGCCAACTCCGAGGCGGCCGACGTGCTGGAGGCGGACTGGCGGGCCCGTGAGAACGAGGCGCGCGCTCAGGCCCAGGCCCGACTGGCCGAAGCCAAGGCACAGGCCGGCAAGGACCGGGATGCCCGGCTTGCCACGGTGGACGCCGCCATCGCCGAGAAGCTGGCGGAGGCCGAGCAGCGGATCGAAGCCGGGCGGCAGAAGGCCCTGGGCGAGATCGAAAGCGTGGCGGCGGATGCCGCAGCGGACATCGTGCGCCGGCTGGCCGGGACCGAAGTGCCGGCGGCCACCGCGCTCCAGGCAGTGAAGGCGGCGATTTAACATGGCCAACGAAACCATTGAGCGCGCGGATGCCGCCTATAACGGCTCCCAGGCGGTCGCGCAGAATCTCGATCAGGCCGACAAGGTGCAGTCGCTGAGCGGCGAGGTTCACGCCGCGACCGAATCGCATGGCGGCCCCTCGGCGCACGAGGCGGGTCCGACGCTGTTCGGCCTGAATGGCGGCGCGCTGGTCAGCCTCGCCATGCTGGTCTTCCTGATCGTGCTGGTCGTAAAGAAAGTGCCCGGTGCCATCGGCAAGGCGCTGGACGGCAAGATCGCCGAAATTCGCACCCAGCTCGACGAAGCCGCGAAGCTGCGCGCCGAGGCCGAGGCCCTGAAGGCGGAGTATCAGGCGAAGATCGCCACCGCGGCCAAGGATGCCGAGGCGATGCGCGCCGCGGCCGAGGAGGAAGCGGCCGATCTCATCAAGACCGCCCAGGCCGATGCCGAGGCGCTGATCGTCCGTCGCCAGAAGATGGCGGAAGACAAGATCGCCGCCGCGGAACGCGCCGCAGTCGCTGATCTGCGTGCCCGCGCCGCACATTCCGCGACGACCGCTGCGGCCGCGCTGATCGGCCAGGTTCATGATGCCAAGGCCGACAAGGCCCTGATTGACGAAACCATCGGCAAGATCGCTCACTGAGCGGCGAGGCAGGCGCAAACGCAAAAAAAAGGCCGGGCTGGGCGACCAGTCCGGCCTTTTGCTTGTCTGGTAACGCGCGCGAGATCGCCGCCCGTCAGGTCGCCAGTTCGGCCAGGCGCGCCGTGATCTCCGCTTCGAACTGGTAGAGGTCCACCGGCTTCAAGACGGGGTGCCGTGTTTCGTCCTTGCCAACGAACGAGCCGAGATAGCGGGCCGTGGCGCTGTTGAAGTGCAGCCGGGCGACGGTCTTGCGGTTGCTGTTGTCGAGCAGGATGGCGCAATAGGAGCGGGCGTCCCGCATCACGATCCGGCTGGGATCGATCGTGCGCGCGGCAATGGCACGGACGATGTTGAAACCGTCGATCTCGTCCTGCGTTGTGACGATGCCGTCTTCCTCGCTCCCCGCGTCCGGTTGATCCTGCTCCGGCTCGATGGGATTGGAAACATTGAGCGCCGAGGTCAGCCGCTCATTCACCTTGTCGCGGACCAGCGCGTTGATCGAGGTGGCAATCAGCGTCCTGAAATTATCCTTGATCGGCTGGGTGAGGTGGCCCTGATGAATACGCTTGGCGATCAGGCGGACGAAATCCTCCGAAGGCTCGGCGAATTCCTTTTCCAGTTCCTTGGCGACGAGGCTCTGCATCTTGAGATGGCTCGCTTCCGCCAGGATGCGCTCGATGTCGAAGCTGCCTTTCGCGAAGGCGGCCAATGTGCGTAGATCCGCTTTGCGGGCCGTCTCCAGCTCGAAGGTGAAGAAGGGCTTTTCGTCCATCTTGTTGGGCTGGTCGATATCGGCGAAGAATTTATACGTCACGCCATTGGTGAGGATGGCGACGCGCGCCTCCGTCACGGAGAAATAGCGGAACAGCTGCGAGGCGTGGTTGATGCTCAGGTCCGCATGGGCCGGCTTGCACTCCACCAGCATGGTGATGCGCTCGTCCATGCGGATGGCGTAATCGACCTTTTCGCCCTTCTTGATGCCCACGTCGCATGTGAACTCCGGCACCACCTCAGCCGGGTTGAATACATTGTAGCCCAGCGCCTGAAGGAAGGGCATGACCAGCGCGTTCTTGGCCGCCTCTTCCGTTAGCAGCACTTCGCGGTGATCGCGCACCACCTTGGCCAGATCGTTGAGTCTCGCTTCCAGTTCCATTGCATCTTCCCCCTTTGCTGCGCGCAGTCGCCGCGCGGCGCATGGGGCCATGTCATCCTTGAAGGGCGGTTAACCGCAAAGCCCGGGAAAGGTCCGTTTCGGAGGGAGAGGGTGCGCCCGCTGCGTCGCGCCGACCCGCACCGCCCATGTTGCTCCGCCTGCCGCGGCCCCCTACATCGGGCGCGATGGTCGACCGCCCTGCCTCCCCGCAACGCTTCAACGAAGAACGCGCCACCTATGCCGTGCGCGGCAGCGACACGCCCGACATCGAGGCGGGCGTCGCCGCGATTCGCGAGACGCTGAAGACACTGCCGACGCGGCCGGGCGTCTATCGCATGCAGGATGCGCGCGGCGATGTGCTCTATGTCGGCAAGGCACGCGCGCTGCGCAATCGCGTGACCAACTACACCCAGGTCGACCGGCTGCCGCGCCGCCTTCAGCGCATGGTGGCGCAGACGCGCAGCATGACCATCGTGACGACGCAGAGCGAGGCCGAGGCGCTGCTGCTGGAGGCGCAGCTCATCAAGCGCTTCCGGCCGCCGTACAATGTGTTGCTGCGCGATGACAAAAGCTTCCCCTTCATCCTGCTGCGCGAGGACCATGCCTTTCCGCGCGTGCAGCTCCATCGCGGCGCGCGGCGGATCAAGGGGCAATATTACGGGCCTTTCGCCGGTGCGGGACAGGTGCGGCGCACGCTCAATGCGCTCCAGAAGCTCTTCCTGCTGCGAAGTTGCACGGACAGCTTCTACAACAACCGCTCGCGCCCCTGCCTGCTCTACCAGATCAAGCGCTGCTCGGCGCCGTGCGTGGGGCGGATCGACGAGGCCAGCTACAACGAGCTGGTGCAGGATGCGCAGGATTTCCTGGGCGGTAAATCGACCAAGGTGCAGCAGAAGCTGGGCGACGCCATGACTCGCGCCGCCGAGGCAATGGATTACGAGATGGCGGCCGTCTATCGAGACCGGCTGAAAGCGCTCACGTTCATCCAGGGCAGTCAGGCGATCAATGCCGAAGGGCTGGGCGATGCAGACATCTTCGCGCTCGCCAGCAAGGATGGCGGCATGTGCATCCAGGCCTTCTTCATTCGCGGCGGGCAGAATTGGGGGCACCGCAGCTTCTTCCCCGTGCACACGGCGGAAGTGGGCGAGGACGAGGTGCTGATGCAGTTCATGGCGCAGTTCTACGAGGATGTGCCGCCCGCGCCGCTGGTGTTGTGCGACCGGGAGCCGGCGGAAGTGGAGCTGCTCGCGGAAGCCCTGTGCCAGCGCATTGGCCGCAAGGTGCGCATCGAGGTGCCGCAGCGCGGGGCGCGGATACGATTGATCCGCCAGGCGCAGCGCAATGCCGTGGAAGCGCTCGAGCGGCGCCAGGCCGAGAGCAGCGCGACGGGTAAGGTGCTGGCTGAAATGGCCGATCTGTTCGCGCTGGAAGGGCCGCCGGACCGCATCGAGGTCTACGACAACAGCCACATCCAGGGCACCAATGCGCTCGGCGCCATGATCGTCGCGGGGCCGGAGGGGTTCCGCAAGAACGCCTATCGCAAGTTCAACATCAAGCGGGCGGAGACCGTGCCGGGCGACGATTTCGCGATGATGCGCGAGGTGTTCGAGCGGCGCTTCGCCCGCGCGCAGGAGGAAGACCCGGACCGCGAGACCGACGAATGGCCGGACCTGGTGCTCGTCGACGGCGGGCGCGGCCAGCTCAATGCTGCGCGCAAGGTGCTGGAGGACATGGGCATCGAGGATGTGCCGATGGTGGGGGTCGCCAAGGGGCCGCATCATGGCTGCGAGGGCAGGGAGGTCTTCCACCTGCTCGACGGGCGTGAGATCACGCTGCCGGTCAACCATCCGGTGCTGTTCTATCTCCAGCGGCTGCGCGACGAGGCGCACCGCTTCGCCATCGGCGCGCACCGGCAGAAGCGCGCCAAGGCCGCCACGGTCAGCTCGCTGGACGAGGTGCCCGGAATCGGCCCGGCGCGCAAGAAAGCGCTGCTCATGCATTTCGGCACGGCGCGCGCGGTGCGCAATGCCAGCCTGGAGGATTTGCAGCGGGCGCCCGGCGTCTCCTCGGGCGTGGCGCAGGCGGTTTACGATTACTTCCACGGGTGAGGGGCGACCACCGGGGCGGCGCTGTGCTCTCCACTGAGCTGAGTACTCTTGCGAAAGCAGGAGCACGAGTTGCTTCGCGATCGAAGAGGCCATCTGGCGACGACGGGCCGGCGGGCTAGCCGGCGAAGTGACCGGAACCGGCCTTTCCAGCAATCGTTTTCCCTGGCGACGGCGCGCGAAGCGACCGGCTGCGCATTGATCGAATTATGCGATCAGTGGCGCCATACTTATCAATTTCCTTTTTAACGGAGCTTCGGCTATCTAGCTGGCTCAATTCAACGCAAGGGAGACATCATGAATCTCGTCAACACCACCATCAAGCCGTTCAAGGCGACTGCCTTCAAGGACGGCAAGTTCATCGACGTCACCGATGCGGACGTGAAGGGCAAGTGGGCCGTCTTCTTCTTCTATCCCGCCGACTTTACCTTCGTCTGCCCGACGGAGCTGGAAGATCTGGCCGACATCTACCCCACGCTTCAGGGCATGGGCGTCGAGGTCTATTCGGTGTCGACCGACACGCATTTCTGCCACAAGGCGTGGCATGACACCTCGCCGGCCATCGGCAAGATCAACTATTACATGCTCGGCGACCAGAACCACAGCCTCTCGAACAACTTCCAGGTCCTGCGCGAAGGCGTCGGCCTGGCCGACCGTGGCACGTTCGTCGTCGATCCCGAGGGCACGATCCAACTCGTCGAGATTACCCCGGAGGGCGTGGGCCGCAACGCGGCCGAGCTGCTCCGCAAGATCAAGGCGCTGCAATACTGGGTGAGCCACCCCGGCGAAGTCTGCCCGGCCAAGTGGGAAGAAGGCGAGAAGACGCTCGCGCCCTCGCTCGACCTCGTCGGCAAGATCTGACCCGCTGACGACCTTCGCCGCTCCGGGACTTCACCGTCCCGGAGCCGGCACCCCCCGCCAGATCCCCTTCACCTTCCAATTACGGGAGCCCCCTCATGCTGGACGCCAATATCAAGAGCCAGTTGCAGGCCTATATGGCCAATATCCGCCAGCCGATCGAGCTGGTTCCCGCGCTCGACGACAGCCCCAAGTCGGCGGAGATGCGCGGCCTGCTCGACGACATCGCAGCCCTCTCCGACAAGGTGAGCGTGGCTGCTGACGATGGTGACGCCCGCAAGCCGAGCTTCGCTATTCGCCGTGCGGGCACCGACATTTCGGTGCGCTTCGCCGGCCTGCCGATGGGCCATGAGTTCACCTCGCTGGTGCTCGCGCTGCTCCAGGTGGGCGGCCATCCGCCCAAGGTGAGTGACGAGGTCATCGAGTCCGTGAGGGCACTGGAGGGCGATTTCCTCTTCGAGACCTATTTCTCGCTCTCCTGCCAGAACTGCCCGGATGTGGTGCAGGCGCTGAACCTGATGAGCGTGCTCAATCCGCGCATTCGCCACGTCGCCATCGACGGCGCGCTGTTCAAGGACGAGGTCGATGGCCGCAAGGTGATGGCCGTGCCGACGGTGTTCCTGAACGGAGAGGAGTTCTCCTCGGGCCGCATGGATATCGAGCAGATCCTCGCCAAGCTGGATACGGGCGCTGTCGCCCGTGCCGCCGAGAAGATCGCCGCCAAGGAGCCCTTCGACGTGCTCGTGGTCGGCGGCGGACCGGCTGGTGCCGCTGCGGCCATCTATGCCGCGCGCAAGGGCATCCGCACCGGCGTCGTCGCCGAGCGTTTCGGCGGGCAGGTGCTGGACACCATGTCCATCGAGAATTTCATCTCGGTGCCGCATACCGAAGGGCCCAAGCTCGCGGCCGCGCTGGAAGCGCACGTCAAGGATTATGACGTCGACGTGATGAACGTGCAGCGCGTGAAGAAGCTGGTGCCGGCAGCGTTGCCGGGCGGCTATGCCTCGGTGGAGCTGGAGAGCGGCGCCACGCTCAAGGCCCGTGCGGTCATCCTCGCCACCGGCGCGCGCTGGCGGCAGATGAACGTGCCCGGCGAGGATGAGTATCGCAACAAGGGCGTGGCCTATTGCCCGCATTGCGATGGTCCGCTCTTCAAGGGCAAGCGCGTCGCGGTGATCGGCGGCGGCAATAGCGGCGTGGAAGCAGCCATCGATCTGGCCGGCCTCACCGCGCATGTAACGCTGATCGAATATGATAAGGCGCTGCGGGCCGACGCTGTGCTCCAGCGCAAGCTCTACAGCCTGCCTAACGTCACTGTCATCACCTCCGCGCTCACGACCGAGGTGCTGGGCGATGGCGAGAAGGTGGTGGGCCTCACTTACAAGGACCGCGAGAGCAACGAATCCTATGTGGTCGAGTTGGCTGGCGTCTTCGTGCAGATCGGTCTGGTGCCGAACACGGAGTTCCTGGGCGACACCGTTGCGCTCACGCCGCGCGGCGAGATCGAGGTGGATGCCCGCGCCCAGACATCGCGCGAGGGCATCTTCGCGGCGGGCGATGCCACGACCGTGCCCTACAAGCAGATCGTCATCGCCATGGGGCAGGGGTCGACGGCGGCGCTTTCCGCCTTCGACTATCTGATCCGCCTGGCGCCGGCCGAGGAGGGCAAGGCGGAAGCCGCCTGACCGCCCGCGCGCGTCATCCGCGATGGAAAAAGGAAGCCCTCCGGTTCCCCACGAACCGGAGAGTTTTGCTTTCCGATCGATGCGTGATCGATCGGGCGTCCGTCAGTTCAGGACGACGACGGCGATGCGGCGGTTCTCGGCGCGGCCCTGCCGCGTATTGTTCGGCGCAACGGGATGTTCCTCGCCATAGGAGATAGTCGCCATCCGTCCGGCGGGGACGCCCTGCTCGTGGAGATAGCGATAGGCCGCCTTGGCCCGGGCTTCGCCCAGCCGCAGATTGGCGTCCGGAGACCCGGTGCTGTCCGTGAAGCCCTGGATTTCCAGATAGACGTTCTTGTTGTCCGCCTTGAGCTGACTCGCAAGCTGCGCAAGCTTGGCCTTTGCTTCGTCAGACAGAGCCGACTTGTCGACCGGGAACTTGACGCTCGCGTCGCTCAGCACCACCGAATAGTTGAACTTGCCTTCCGCGAGCTTGCCGGCCGCATCGGCGCGCCGGAGCGCTTCATTGGCGGTGTCGTCCGCCTTGGTGATGCGCGTATCCTGGCCGCTATCCACGCCTTGCTGCTGCTGCTGGACCACGGCAATCTGCTCGCGCACGAACTTCTTGCTGGCGCATCCGCCCAGCAGCATTGCAGCGATGACCGTGGTGGAAAGAAGTGCGCCCCCTCTTGATCTTCTCATATTGTCTCCGTTGTTTCAGGCACATGACTTGGCCAGCGCTCCAAACTGTCGTCGCGCACGGGCGATCCCGCGTCGGCGGTTCATTCGCGGCGACCCGTGCCTGCGGGGCGGCCCGCTGAGTTCAGGCGGCCGTGGAGCACGCCGCTCCGGCAGGTTGCCGCCGCGGAGGTTGACCCCCGCGGGACTTCGGCGCTAAAGGCGCTGTCTCGACACGCTTGCAGGTCCGCATCCTCTATGCTTTTCACTTTCCTTCTCGTCGTTCAGGCCGTGATCGCCTTCGTGCTGGTCGCGGTCATTCTGATGCAGCGTTCGGAAGGTGGTGGCCTGGGCATGGGCGGCAGCCCCTCGGGGCTCATGTCGGCGCGCGGCGCGGGCGATTTCCTGACGCGGATCACCGCCGTGCTCGCCGTGGCCTTCGTGGGGCTCAGCATCGTGCTGGCCGCGCTGGCGGCGACGCAGCATCGCGGGCAGGGCATCGATACCTCGCTGGTCGGCAAGACCGGCACGGCCGATCTTCAGACGCCGGCGCAGACCGGCGATCCGCTGGCTGGCGCGGCGAACCAGGCGGCGCCCGCGAGCGATCAGACCGTCCCGCTTCAGTAAGGCGCCGCTAAAAATATTTTTCCCGCAAGTGGATTCGTCCGCTTGCCCATTCACGCGAGAACAGCTTAAGCCTCTCCTCCCATGGCGCGGTTCATCTTCATCACCGGCGGCGTGGTCTCCTCGCTTGGAAAAGGTCTCATGGCGGCATCGCTTGCCGCCCTGCTCCAGGCGCGTGGATACCGCGTGCGCATCCGCAAGTTCGACCCTTATCTGAACGTCGATCCCGGCACTATGTCGCCCTATCAGCATGGCGAAGTCTATGTGACGGACGACGGCGCGGAGACGGATCTCGACCTGGGCCACTATGAGCGCTTCACCGGCGTGCCCACGCACCAGGGCGACAACGTCACGCAGGGGCGCATCTACCAGACCATCATCCAGCGCGAGCGGCGCGGCGACTATCTGGGCGCGACGGTGCAGGTGATCCCGCACGTCACCGACGAGATCAAGAAGTTCGCTCTCGCTGATACGGACGATGTCGATTTCGTGCTGTGCGAGATCGGCGGCACGGTGGGCGACATCGAGAGCCTGCCGTTCATGGAGGCGATGCGCCAGCTCAAGAACGAGCTGAAGCGCGATCAGTGCATCTTCGTGCATGTGACGCTGGTGCCTTATATCGCCGCCGCCGGCGAGCTGAAGACCAAGCCCACGCAGCACAGCGTGCGCGAGCTGACATCGCTCGGTATCCAGCCGGACATTCTGCTGTGCCGCTGCGAGAAGCCGCTGCCGGACAGCGAACGGGCCAAGATCGCGCTGTTCTGCAATGTCCGCAAGGAAGCCGTGATCCCGGCGCTTGATGCGCCCAACATCTACTCCGTCCCCGCGCAATATCATGCCGAGGGGCTGGACGAGGAAGTGCTGCGCGCCTTCGGCCTGGAAGCCGGGCCGCTGCCGGATCTGACGCGCTGGTTCGACATCATGGACCGCTACGACAATCCCGAGGGCGAGGTGACCGTGGGCGTTGTCGGCAAATATGTCGGCCTGCAAGATGCCTACAAATCCCTCAACGAGGCCCTGATCCATGGCGGCCTCGCCAACCGGGTGAAAGTCAACATCCACTGGATCGATGCCGAGTTGTTCGAGCAGCCGGACAGCGACATCGCCGCGAAGCTGGAGCCGATGCACGCCATTCTCGTGCCCGGCGCCTTCGGCTCGCGCGGGGCAGAGGGCAAGATCGCCTCGATCCGCTTCGCCCGCGAGCGCAAGGTGCCGTATTTCGGTATCTGCTTCGGCATGCAGATGGCCTGCATCGAGGGCATGCGGAACCTCTGCGATACGCCGGAAGCCAGCTCCACCGAATTCGGCCCGACGAGCGAGCCGGTCGTGGGCCTCATCACCGAGTGGATGAGCCCGGAAGGACTCCAGAAGCGTGAGGCCGGGGGCGATCTGGGCGGCACCATGCGGCTGGGCGCCTATGAGGCGCGGCTCTCGCCCAACAGCCATGTCGCGCAGATCTACGGCGCCAACAGCATCAGCGAGCGGCACCGCCATCGCTGGGAAGTCAATATGGGCTATCGCGACCGGCTGGAATCCACTGGGCTGCTCTTCTCCGGTCTGTCGCCGGATGGCACGCTGCCCGAGATCGTTGAGCGGCCGGACCATCCCTGGTTCGTCGGCGTGCAGTTCCATCCGGAGCTGAAGTCCAAGCCGTTCGATCCGCATCCGCTCTTTGCCAGCTTCATCGCTGCGGCGGTCAAGCAGAGCCGGCTGGTCTGACCCGTTCGAGTTCGTGCGCCTGCGCAAGCGGGAGCAGCGGGCTCGAAGGCCCTGATTGCCCCGGGGCTCCTGCTTTCGCAGCAACGCCTGATGGTTCAAATCCAGAACGGGACGATTCTGGCGCAGGGAGCGTGTGTCCCCCGGATCGCGCGGAAGGCGCGTTTGAGGGCGAGGGCCTGCGGATGCTTGGGCCATCCGGCGAGGGCGAGCAAGTGCGCGTGGATGCTGCGATTGGTTGGCACGGCTGCGGGCAGGCAGCCGGCCGATTGAATGCTGGCGCGACCGGGATGAACAAAAGGGCGCCCGGTCTCCCGGACGCCCTCGCTTCTGCCAGTCGACGGGGATTGTCGACCAGGTGGATTGGATCAGGCGGCGTCCTTGTCCTTCTCGCCGCCCAGGTCGATCACGGCGCCTTTGCCGTTGATGGCGATCTTGCGCGGCTTCATGGCATCGGGCACCTCGCGCACGAGTTCGACGGTAAGGAGACCGTCAGCAAGCTCGGCATTCTCAACCCGTACGAAGTCCGCAAGCTCGAAGCGCCGTTCGAAATTGCGGTTGGCGATGCCCAGGTGCAGGAAGCGGGCGCGGTCCTCCTCGCTCGTCTCTTCCTTGCGGCCGGTGATCTGGAGCAGGTTCTGCTGGGCGGTGATGTCGATCTCGTCCGCCTTGAAGCCGGCGACGGCGAGCGTCACACGGTAGCGATCCTCGCTCACGCGCTCGATGTTGAAGGGCGGATAATTGTCGGTCTGCTGGAGCCGCGCACTGTTCTCGATGAGATCGAACAGGCGGTCGAAGCCCACGGTGGAACGACGATAGGGGGTCAGGTCGAAACTGCTACGCATGAGTCAAATCCTCCATAGGAGCGTGTTTGAGTGCGATGCCCGGGCCCGATCAGGCGCCCGGTTCACCATCCGGTCCCATGATGCGGCGACCGGATGCCATAGAGATGTGTGCGGACAGCAGGGTTTCAAGAGGGGTAGGGGCGGCGATCGGGCGGCGCAGGAATCAGGGGGAAACCGGCGCAGGCGCCGAAGCGCGGCGGATCATGCAAGCGAGGGAGTGCGGCCGCGTCGACCCAAGGAAACGAAGAAAGGGCGCACAACGACGCAGGGCCTAAAGACTAAGCGCCCAGACTGTTGCCAGTCCGGGCGCCCGTGGACGAAAAAATCGTCTCCCCCTTGGTGCCGGCTTCACGCTCTCCTGGCCCCCTCAAGCTGGAGTGCGGATGGCTGGCATCCCTGAACCACGGCCCTGCTATGACAAGCCATTGTTCGCTCACAGAGCTAAAAGAGCCATTCGTCGCTGTCACGGCCCAACTGCCCTAACCTTTCAATTGCATGAACGGCTGTGCCAATTCCGCAACATATCCGCCCGGGACTTGCAGCCTCTTGCCAGTCTCCCGGCCGCGCCATACAGGGGATTGCCGTCCCTCAGGCGAACCCGGAGCGCCATGATCCTCTCCCGCTACGAACAGATGATCGCCCGGCGCTATCTGATGCCCGGCAAGGGCGAGGGATTCATTTTCCTCGTCGCCGCGATCAGCCTTATCGCCGTGATGCTGGGCGTCGCCGCGCTCATTGTCGTGATGAGCGTGATGAACGGCTTCCGCGCCGAACTGTTTGACAAGCTGGTGGGCCTCAATGGCCATGCCGTAATTCAGGGCTATGACGGGCGGCTATCCAACTGGGAGGAGATCGCCCGACAGGCCCGAGCGACACCCGGCGTCACCAGCGCCACTCCGCTTATCGAGAAGCCGCTGCTCGCTACCTATAATGGTGGCGCCGAAGCCGTCATCGTGCGCGGCATGACGGTCGCGGACATTCGGGACAATCCTTCGCTCAAGAACAAGATCGTGAGCGGTTCGCTGGACGCGATTACACCCGGCGGCGGCAAGGTTGCCATCGGCTCGCGGCTGGCCAGCAAACTTGGCATTACGTTGGGGCAGACGCTCAGCATCCTCAATCCCGCCGGTCGCTCGACGCCGTTCGGAACGATGCCGCGCCAGATCGCCTATGAAGTGGGCGCCATTTTCGAAATCGGCATCTATGATTTCGATGATGCATTCGTGGTCATGCCCATGCAGGACGCGCAGACGCTGCTGCTGATGGACGGGCAGGTCGGCATGGTCGAAGTGCAGACCACCAATCCGGACAAGGTCGCCGATATTCTCGCCCCGCTGGCCGACAAGATCGAGAACCGGGGCGTGGTGATCGACTGGCGGCAGATGAACGCCAGCTTGTTCGAGGCGCTTCAGGTGGACCGTGTCGTTTCCTTCGTCATCCTCTCGCTCATCATCCTGGTAGCGGTGTTCAACATCCTCTCCTCGCTCATCATGCTGGTCTGGGCGAAGAAGCGCGATATCGCCATCCTGCGCACCATGGGCGCGACGCGGCGCAGCCTGTTGCGCATCTTCGTGACGGTGGGCCTTGCCATCGGCACGCTGGGCACGCTCGCCGGACTGGTGCTCGGCACCGTCCTCCTGCATTTCCGCCAGGGCCTGCTCGATGGCGTGCAGGCAATGACCGGCCAGCGCATCTGGGATCCGTCTATCCGTTTCCTCACCGATCTGCCGTCCAAGCCCGATCCGCTCGAGATCACCGGCATCTGCCTGATGGCAATCGGTCTCTCGTTCCTCGCGGCGCTCTATCCGGCCTTCAAGGCGGCCAGTACCGATCCGGTGGAGGTGCTGCGCTATGAGTGATGTGCTTGCCGTCACGGGTCTTACCCGCAGCTTCCGCCAGGGCGACACCGAGATCGAGGTGTTGCGCGGCGTGGACCTCCGCATCGCGCCGGGCGAGATCGTGGCGCTGCTTGGCCCCTCGGGTTCGGGAAAGTCCACTTTGCTCCAGGCGGTGGGTCTGCTGGAGGGTGGCTATCAGGGTTCGATCCGCCTGGCCGGCGTGGAAGCCGCGCAGGAGAGCAATGACGGGCGCACGCGCCTGCGTCGCGAGAAGCTGGGCTTCGTCTATCAGTTTCATCATCTGCTGCCCGATTTCACGGCGCTGGAGAATGTCGTCATCCCGCAGCTCATCTTCGGCGCCAACGAGCGGGAGGCCCGCGAGCGTGCGCGCGCGCTGCTTGGCAGCCTCGGGCTGGGCGAGCGGCTCGACCACAAGCCCAGCGCGCTTTCGGGGGGCGAGCAGCAGCGCGTGGCCGTTGCCCGCGCGCTCGCCAATCGGCCGGCGCTGGTGCTGGCGGATGAGCCGACCGGCAATCTCGACGAGCGCACGGCCGATGTGGTGCTCGACGAATTCGTGCGGCTGGTGCGCGAGCAGGGCTCCGCTGCCCTCATCGCCACGCATAATGAGCGGCTGGCCGCACGCATGGACCGCATGATCCGCCTGCATGGCGGCAAAGTGGCGCAATAGCGCGTAAGGCCTGCACGCGCGAAGGGAGAGCGAGCGATGGCGACAATTCTCATCACGGGTGCGAACCGGGGCATCGGCCTTGAGCTGGCGCGGCAATATGCGGCGGCCGGCGACACGGTCATCCGCGCGATGCGGGGCGCCGACAAGGCGGACGGCGCGCTCGGCGAAGCGCTGCCGCTCGACGTCACCAGCGATACGTCCGTGGCGGCGCTGGCCCAGGCGCTGACCGGTCGGCCCATCGATCTCCTCATCAACAATGCCGGCGTGATTGGGCCCGACATGGCGCGGCAGACCGGCTTTGAGATGGACTTTGCCGGGTTCCTGTCGACGCTGGACGTGAATACGCTGGGTCCGCTGCGGGTCACGCAGGCGCTGCTGCCCAATTTGCGCGCTGCCCGGGGCGCCAAGGTGGCGGTCGTCTCCAGCCGCATGGGCCAGTTCGATTCCGGTGATTTCGGCGGCCCATCGGGCTTCGTCGCCTATCGCGCGTCCAAGGCGGCGGTGAACAAGGTCTTCCAGTGCCTCGCCGCCGATCTACGCGGGGAGGGGATTGCCGTCGCGATGCTGCACCCGGGCTATGTGCGCACGGACATGGGCGGCGCGGGCGCGGACATCGAGCCGGCCGACAGCGCCCGGGGCATCCGTGCGGTGCTGGCTGGGCTCGATCTCGCCTCAACCGGCCGTTTCATGGCCTATGATGGGACGGCGCTCGCCTGGTAAGGCCGGTGCGGCTCGGATGAGATCGTCCGGCCGCCTCCCTAGTCCTTGCGACCGCCGCGCGGTTATTGCGCGAGCGCGAGGAGCCGGCGCTGGTCGATGCGGGCCACGGCGGCCTTGAGCTCGTCGATGCTTTCGACGGCGCCTTCGGCTTCCACGAAGAAGCGGTTGCCGATCATCGCGCCATAGCTGCCATCGCCCGAGTTGCGCCATTTCTCGACCAGCATATTGCCGTCGCGATTGGTGGTGCGCTCATAGCCGTCCGCATCCTCGCGGCTGGACTCCACGCCCATGGCGGCGCCCAGGGCCGCCATCGCTCCCATGGCGGACATGTCCGCGATGCTCAGCGTGAAGCGTTTGCCGTCGCGTTCATAGGTGCCTTCGGCGCGGCTGCCCGCCGGGCCGGCCTGCATGCTTTCCACCGCCGTGCGGGCATAGCTGCCAATGGATGGCGGCAGCAGCGCCTGCAAGTCCGCCGGCGCGACCGTCTTGCCGGTGCCGGCCTGAGCGGCTTGCGCCGCCTGCTCCATGGAGCGCGCCGCCTCCGCGAGCTTGCCCGTGTCGATGGTCCCGCCGCCGGGCAGCGTGATGGTTGCGTCATCGCCGGCTCCGCTCGCCGCGCTGATCGAGCCGAGGTTTGGTCCCATCAGGCTGGCGCCGACCGCGCCGGCAATGGCGGCCGCGACAATGCCGATCAGGATCGCGCAGATCGCGGTGACGGCCGTATAGCCAATCGCCTTGTCCGCCGGCACCTGCATCAGCGGCTGTGCGCCGGTGTAGAAGAGATAGAGCGAGTAGAGCCCCAGCAGTCCCAATATGGCCAGCGCCGGCAGGATGTTGAACACGCCCGCCACGAACGAGGCCGTCATCGCGTAGGCCACCAGCTTGAAGGCGTCGCGCGTGCTTTCCCGTCCGCCGAACTTCGGCGCCAGCTTGTTGGCGATGAACGCGACGATCAGCACGCCGGCCAGCGCCGCGATGAAGCTCACGATCGCGCTGGAGAGCGAGGCCATCAGCGGCGGCCGGTAGCGGACTCCGAGCACGCCGTAGCCGAAGAGCTGCGCGCCGATGAACGCGCAGACCGGGCCGATGAGCGCGAGCGGAATGACATAGCGCGTGAAGATATCGCCGCTCGGCGTCGTCTCGCCAGCAATGACCGGCCATTCTTCCTTCGGCTTCAGCAGAATGGCTTTTGCGCGGCTGATGATCGACCCGGATTGGACGGGGTCCAGATTCATGACACCTCTCCCTGTTGGTTGTCTGAATTCGCGCCTTTGGATCATGGAATGACCGGGCGCGCAAGCATGGTGGGCGGGGACCGGGCGGCCGCCGCGCCGCTAGGGCCGGCTTGCGGACGAAAAGGGGCAAAAGCCTGTGGACGAATCCCGCTTCCCCCTTCCCACCGGGGGCGCGGGGACCCATAGTGGGGCCATGGCTCACGCGCCCTATGTTCCGCTTCGCAATCTCTCGGCCTATTCGCTGCTCGAAGGCGCCATCGCGCCCAAGAAGCTGGCGGCGCGTGCCCGCGAACTGGGCTTTCCGGCCGCCGCGCTGACGGATCGCAACGGCCTCTATGCCGCCATGGCCTATTCGGAAGGCGCCGCCAAACAGGGCGTGCAGCCGATCATCGGGACCACGCTGGCCGTCGCCCGGCCCGATCGGCCGGACAATGCGCCACTGGTGCTCGATTGGCTGGTGCTGCTGGCGCAGGATGAGACCGGCTATGCCAATCTCTGTGCACTGGTCAGCCGGGCCCATGTCGATCGGCCGGAGATGGAGGAGGCGCATGTCTCCTTCGATGTGCTGGAGGCCCATGGCGCGGGGCTGATCTGTCTCACCGCGAGCGGGGAGGGCGCGCTCGCCCGACTGATCGCGGAAGACCAGCCCGCCGCAGCCGGCACGTATCTGGGGCGGCTCCAGGCGCTGTTTGGCGATCGGCTCTATATCGAGCTCTCGCGGACTGGCGATCCCGTGATGGATCGGGCGGAAGGCGCGCTTATCGATCTGGCATACGCGCGCAACCTGCCGCTCGTGGCGACCAACCCCGCTTGCTATGCCGATCCGGACTTCCACGCCGCGCATGATGTGCTGTTGTGCATTGCCAGCAGCAGCTATGTGGAGAGCGCCGAGCGGCCGCGCAGTTCGCCCGAGGCGTGGATGAAGCCCGCTGACCAGATGGTCGCCCTCTTCGAGGACCTGCCCGAGGCCATCGCCAACACGCTGGTGGTCGCCCAGCGTTGCGCGGTGATGGCGCCGCGCCGCAAGCCCATTCTCCCCAGTCTCGCTGGTGACCGTGCCGGGGAGGAAGCGCAGTTGCGCGCGGATGCCTATGCCGGCCTGATGGCGCGGCTCGACAAGCTGGGTGTCGGCGAGGACGCACGCGGCCCCTATCTGGAGCGGCTCGAGTTCGAGCTGGGCGTGATTATCCAGATGGGTTTCCCCGGCTACTTCCTCATCGTGGCCGACTTCATCAAATGGGCCAAGGCGCAGGATATTCCTGTAGGGCCGGGGCGCGGCTCGGGCGCGGGCTCGGTCGTCGCCTGGGCGCTCACCATCACTGATCTCGATCCGTTGCAGCTCGGCCTGCTGTTCGAGCGATTCCTCAATCCCGAGCGCGTTTCGATGCCGGACTTCGACATCGACTTCTGTGAAACCCGGCGGGGTGAGGTGATCCGTTATGTCCAGCAGAAATATGGCGCGGACCATGTCGCGCAGATCATCACCTTCGGTACGCTGAAGGCACGCGCGGCGCTTAAGGATACTGGCCGGGTTCTCCAGATGGGTTACAACCAGGTGGATCGCCTGGCCAAGCTGGTGCCCAATCATCCCACCGATCCGTGGACGCTGGAGCGCACCATGAACGGTTCGGCGGACTTCGTGGCCGAATATAATGCCGACAGGCAGATCAAGCGGCTGGTCGATCAGGCGATGCAGCTCGAAGGCCTGCCGCGCAACAGCTCCACGCACGCCGCCGGCGTGGTGATCGGCGACCGTCCGCTCTCGCAACTCGTCCCGCTCTACCGCGATCCCAAGTCCGACATGCCGGTGACACAGTTCGACATGAAATATGTCGAAGGCGCGGGGCTAGTGAAATTCGACTTCCTCGGCCTCAAGACGCTGTCCGTGCTCCAGCAGGCGGTGCGGCTGCTCGCCGGGCGCGGCATCGAGGTGGATTTAAATGCACTTAGCTGGGACGACCCCGCTGTTTACGCCCTGCTTCAGCGCGGCGATACTGTGGGCGTGTTCCAGCTGGAATCGGAGGGCATGCGCAAGACGCTGGCCGCCGTGAAGCCCACCAATTTTGGCGACATCATCGCGCTCGTCTCGCTCTACCGGCCGGGGCCGATGGACAATATCCCGCTCTTCGGCCGCCGCAAGAACGGCCTGGAAGAGATCGAGTATCCCCATCCGCTGCTCGAACCGATCCTGAAGGAGACCTACGGCGTCTTCGTCTATCAGGAGCAGGTGATGCAGGCCGCGCAGATTCTGGCGGGCTATTCGCTCGGCGGCGCCGATCTGCTGCGTCGCGCGATGGGCAAGAAGATCAAGGCCGAGATGGATGCCCAGCGCGCCACCTTTGTGGAAGGCTGCAAGGGCAACAATATCGACGCGAAAAAGGCCAATGAACTGTTCGATTTGATCGACAAGTTCGCCGGCTACGGCTTCAACAAGAGCCACGCGGCCGCTTATGCGCTGCTCGCTTATCAGACGGCCTGGCTCAAGGCGCATTATCCGGCGGAGTTCTATGCCGGCTCCATGGATTTCGATATCCACCAGACCGACAAGCTCTGCGTTTTCGTGGACGACATGCGCCGCATGGGCCTGACCTGCCTCGCGCCGGACATCAACCGCAGCGCCGCCAATTTCACCGTGGAGCCAGATCCCAATAATGCCGAACGGCAGGCGGTCCGTTATGCGCTCGGCGGCCTCAAGGGCGTGGGCGAGGCGGCCATGGAGCGGCTGGTGGAGGAGCGCGTGCGCGGGGGGCCCTATCGCGATCTCGATGACCTCGCCGATCGGATCGAGCCGCGCCTGCTCAATCGCCGTCAGCTCGAGAGCCTGGCCGCTGCCGGCGCCTTCGACGGCATGGGGCTGGATCGCGCCGTGGTCCATGCCGCGGCCGAGACCATTCTCTCCGTTGCCGCCAAGGCTGCCGAGGCGCGCGAGGTGGGCCAGAACAGCCTGTTCGGCGCGGTCGAGACGACCCATGCCGACGTACCGCTGCCGACTGGTGTGCACTGGACCGCCATCGAACGCATGGCGCAGGAGAAGGAGGCGTTCGGCTTCTATTTCTCTGCCCATCCGGTCGACCGCTATCGGCAATTCTCCCGCGCGCGCGGTGTGCGCAGCTATGCCGAGCTGTGCGGGCAGGCCGACGGTCTGGGCGCTGGCGAGCGCAATCGCGCGATGATGGCGGGCCTCATCGAGGAATTGCGCTGGCGCGACACCCGGCGGGGCGCGCGTTTCGTCTCGGCCACCTTCTCGGATTCGAGCGGGCAGTTCCAGGCCAGCTGCTTTGACGAGGAAGGCTGCAAGCTGCTGGCGCGGCTGCACGAGGATGGGCAGTGCGCGCTGCTCACCGTGGAGCTGGACCGGCAGGAAGGCGAGGAGACACCGCGCGTCACGGTGCGCGAGGTGCAATCCTTCGATCGTCTGGCCGGCGCGGCGCGCATGCGGCTGGTCATCGCCGTGGATGTGCCCGAGGCAATCGGCCCGCTCGCCGCCATGCTGGCGGACCGGCGCGGGGGCCGCTCGCGCGTGGAAATCGAAGCGCTGCTGCCGGATGGCGGCCGGGCGCTGGTGCGATTGGGCGAGGATTTCCAGGTCGATCAGGAATTGAGCGAGCGCATCGAGCCGCTCCCCGGCATCGGCAGCGTGACGCTGGGTCCGCTGGGCGCGCCGGACCTGCGCGTGGTCGCCTCCCGCACCGCCTGAGCGCGCGCGGGAGGCGGGGTCGCGCACCACCTGACGGCGCGCGCGAGGCGAGGCCGCGCACAGCCTGATCGGCGCGCGCGAGGAGGAGCCGCACACAGCCTGACGGCGCGTGCGAGGCGGGGCTGCGCACAGCCTGGCAGCGCACGCGAAGCGGGGCCGCGCACAGCCTGACGGCGCGCGCGAAGGAAGAAGGCGCGCGGGGAGGTTACGCGGGCATACGGAGAAGCCGTGCAAAACCGCTCCCCATCCTCATCCCCGCAAAAGCTGGATCTCAACCGCCCAAGACTTCAGCTTTCGCTGGGATGACGAGGAAGGCACCCCCCTTCACGATGAGCAGAGCCACCTGGCTCTCTCCCTCGCGCCGTCTCGCGTCTGCCGTCTCCCGTCTGCCCGTCCCTCCTCTTCCCGGCTCCGCCTCAACCTTTCGCAGACCTTCGGCCCCTCGCTCTCCCTCCGCACCCACGCCCCGCGTCCCCACGTGAGCCAATCCCGTACGCCGCGCTCACCGCGCCCGCTGTCTCAAAACAGTCGCCCCTGATCGCTGGGCGGCACAAACAGATCGGTGCGCAACTGGATGCGGCCGCCTCTCAGCCCCGCACGCGCCTTCGCCTTTTCGAAGCGGGTGCGGATCAGCGCGGCATAAACGCCCTGACCGCGCATGCGACTGCCGAAGCCGGGATCGTTGTCGCGCCCGCCGCGCATGTCCTGGATCAGATTCATCACCTTGGCGGCCCGCTCGGGGAAATGCGTCTGGAGCCATTCGCGGAACAAGGGGGCCACCTCAAAGGGCAGGCGCACCGGAATGAACGAGACCGACCCCGCGCCCGCCTGCGCCGCAGCCGCCACCAGCGCCTCGATCTCATGATCGTTGATGGCCGGGATGATCGGCGCCAGCGAGGCATGAACCGGGATGCCCGCCGCGTTCAGGGCGCGGATCGCGGCCAGCCGCTTGGCCGGATGCGGCGCGCGCGGCTCCAGCGCACGGTGCAGCGTCGGGTCGAGTGTGGTGACCGAGAGGGCGACGGCGACCAACCCCTGCGCTGCCATGCCAGCCAGCAGATCGATGTCGCGCGTCACTCGGTCCGATTTGGTGGTAATCATCATCGGGTGGCGGCATTGTGCCAGCACCTCGATGATCGACCGCGTAATGCGCCACCGGCCTTCCAGCGGCTGATAGGGGTCCGTGTTGGTCCCCATGGCAATGGTCTTCACCGCATAACGCGGATTTGCCAGTTCCTTGCGCAACAGCGCCGCTGCATCGGGCTTCACGAACAGCCGGCTCTCGAAATCCAGTCCCGGTGACAGATCAAGCCGTGCATGGCTGGGCCGCGCGAAGCAGTAGATGCAGCCATGCTCGCAGCCCCGATACGCGTTGATCGATTGCTCGAACCCGATGTCTGGTGAGGCGTTGCGCGTGATGATCCGGCGCGCGCGCTCTTCCGTCACGGTGGTGCGCAGTGCGGGGACCGTCTCCTCGTCATCCATGGCCTGCCTGTCCCGCCAGTCGCCGTCCGCCTCCCGCAGCGGCAGGCTGAAGCGACTCGACTCGAGATTGGAGGGGGCCCCGCGCCCTTTCTGTGCAGCCATGGATGGATTAGAACATATAGAGAACATATCCGCAAGAGCCGCCGCAGGTGGCCAATGATTTGAAGCCTCTTGCCATCCTGCAATCCGGTCGTTAAGTTCTCTATTCGTTCTCATCTTGGCGAGGGTTCCGTGGCACCGGAAATGATGATCGCGCTGCTCGTCGCCGTGCTGGCGGGCTTGGCAACCGGCTGGTTTTTGCGTGGACGTGGGTCTGCTGTGGTCGAGGCGGAGCGCACGCGGCTGGCTGAGCGCACCGCCGCACTGGAGGAGATGCGCAACGCGGCCCTGCGCGATCTTGCGGTGGCGAGCGAGCGGGCGGCCCAGGCGGAAACACTGCGGGAGCGGCTGGAGGCGGCGGAGGCCGCGCGAGATGCGGCGCAGCGCGATCTCGCGGCGCTGCGTGCCGATACAGCCGCGCGCACCGAAGGATTCGAGGCGCAGCTCAAGGCACTGCAGGAGGCGCGCGAGCAGCTTTCCGCGCAGTTCAGCGAGACGGCTGGCAAGCTGCTCGGTGAGGCACAGCGTGCGCTGATCGAACGGGCCGACCAGCGTTTCCATCAGGCGCACGAGAAAAGCGAGGCGAGTCTCAGGGCTCTGCTCCAACCGGTCGAAACCACGCTCAAGCGCTATGAGGACGGCCTGCGACATGTTGAGAAGGAGCGGGTCGACAGCTATGCCGCGCTGCGCGAGGCGGTGGACCAGGTCCGCACGGGGCAGGGGCAGGTGCGCGACGAGACAGCGCGACTGGTCAATGCTCTGCGCGCCAACGCCAAGACGCGTGGTCGCTGGGGCGAGCAGTCGCTCTACAATGTGCTCGAGCAGGCGGGGCTCAGTCCTCATGTCGATTATCGCAAGGAAGTTTCGGTGGAGACCGAGGACGGGCGACTGCGTCCGGACGTGATCGTTAGGCTGCCGGGTGGGCGCGAACTCATCATCGACGCGAAATGCTCGCTCAACGCCTATCTGGAAGCGAGCGACGCGGTGAATGAGGAACTGCGCTCCACCCATCTGCGCGCCCATGCCAATGCGCTGCGCACCCACGCCCAGCAACTCGGGGCCAAGGATTACTGGACACGCTTCGGCAAGGCGGCGGACTATGTGGTGATGTATATCCCGGGCGAGCACTTCCTTGCTGCTGCGCTGGAGCAGGATGGCGGGCTGTGGGAATGGGCCTTTGAGCGGCGCGTGCTGCTGGCCACGCCGACCAATCTGGTTGCCATTGCCCGCACTGTGGCGAGCGTCTGGCGGCAAGAGAAGCTGGCCGAGGAAGCGCAGCAGGTCGGCGCGCTTGGCAAGGAGATGTATGAGCGCCTGGCGACCGCCGCTGCGCACCTCGCATCACTCGGCAAGAGCTTGGAGGGATCGGTTAAGCATTACAATAGTTTCGTTTCCAGTTTTGAGACGCGCGTGCTGGTGACGGGCCGCAAGTTTAAGGAACTGAGTATCGAAACAGGCTCGCGCGAGATCGGGGAACTCTCCGCCGTCGAGACTCTGGCGCGCTTGCCCGATATCGCCGCCGGCGGAGTGGAGGAAGAGGAGTGCGCGGCAACGGATAGCGATACACGCTACGGGGCTGGCGTGGATTTCCAGGCGAGCGACAGGACGGCATCGCAAACCCTGGGCGAAAGGAGCCGGCGCACGATGTCGGAGGCAGCTCAGACGGCCGAGTAATTGGCACAAATGGCGTGCGCCGACTGGAAGGTGGGAGGACGTAAGCGGGACAGTGAGCGCGGTGCCGGGCTGAAGCGGGGTGATGGAGTGTCATCCCCATGGAGCGACCCCCATTATGCTGCACGGTATTCAGGTTCGCCTTCGACGGGCCTTAGCGTGAGAGGTCATTCCACGGAATCGGGATTTTGCCGGGAATCAGGATTTACGCCGTCGTCGCCGGGGAGGACGAGCACGGGGGATGTGTCGAGGCTGGGCGCCACCATGACCGAGTCTGCGGCCGTTGGCAGGGGATCGGCGCCAACGGGATCGAACGTTGGGCTGGTCGTGAAGGCAGTGCCAGGCAAGGCGCTCGGCGGCAGTGGCGCGGGGAGTGGCGTGTCGTTTTGCTGTATCAAGACCTCCGGCGCGTCGTCGTGCGCCTCAGCGGCGGCGCTTGCGACGGGATGGAAGCCTGGGATCATCTGGGTGACGAGACTAACGAGCAGCGGCGCGCCGAGCAGGATCAGGAGCGCAAGGAATTGATGATGTCGTCTGGTCACGCCGCTAGTCTCCAAGCGCTGCGGGCGCTGAAACAGCCTCTCTTCTAAATCGAACAGCGTTACTGAAGCGTAAAGTACGGGTGCGCGACGTTGGCGACCGGGAACCGTCAGGTGTCGAGCTGAGGCCACCGAGGCTCGCAGCGACGTTCATTCAACATATCTTTGCACATTGGCCGTTAGGCTGTCCGCCATCGCATCAGGTCGCCTCGGATGCAGGCGCGAGCGGGCGACCGATGCCGCATGAGAGGCGAGTGACGCGCGCATGAACGATGAATACTGGAAAGGCGGAAAAAGGACCGCCCACACGGGGGATTGCTCCGTGGTCCGCCGTGTTTATCGGCCGGCCAGGCCGGATCGGCGGGCGGGTGAATCTGTCCACTCAATCGGGTTCGAGTTTTGGTGCGTTGCCTACGACCTTAGCTGGGCCATTGCGGCTGTTGACGGAGCAGGAACACCACCTCGGAACATGAAGGGCTGGTACTGGCACAAAGCGGAAAATACGGCAGGGATGGGTGATCCTTCGGCGTTTCGCTGTGTTGATCAGCCTGCCGGTGTGCATCAAAGACCGGGCAGACCCGTCTGTGCAACCATGCTCCAGCATCCATGTGTTGCCGCTTGGCGTCACGAAGGGCGCCGCCCAATCGCGGCTCTGGGCGCGGTTCGGCTCCTTTATTGGAAGAGGTGTGGTACCTCGCGGAAGGGCCATTCGGCGCATAACTCGCTTGCTGCGTTGGTGCCATTTCGGCCGCTGAGACGTAGTGCTTCCCATAACCAAGCCCAGGGGAGGGGCGCTGGCGGCATCGCTTCGCAGAACGCGCCATATGCGGACAGGCCTTGCGCTCGGCTGCGCGCTAAAGGGGGAGCCAACGGCGCTGGTGAGTTGGCTGCGGCGGTGCGTAATGGCACCGTAAATCGCGTCATAAGCAATATCAGCCCCAAAGCGGTTGAAGGCATATGACGCCGGTCGGCCACCGCTCGGGTCTTTGGCGCGGGACTGCAATCACCGCTGCCAGGACTTGCAAGGCAGCCGTACCTCTTTTCGTCGCACAGTCGACGGGAACGACCCTGGTCCCCCATTCGGTGCAAGGCTGATCCATGCCGCTGATCTGGATTATCATGGGCAGTCTGGGCCATGCCGTCGCTGCGGTGCTGTTCGCCAGCTACGCGATCCTGATTTCGCGCCGGGCGCATGGTCAGCTCAAGCCGCATTTGATTGTAGTCGCGCTGGCGATCACGGCCCTGTGGTCGCTGCGCCACGCCCTGCTCGGTGCGATGACGGGCGCCACCGCGGCGGACGGCGTCATTGAGACCGCACGCAATGGTGCCTGGCTGGCGGTCGTGTGGGCGCATCTGCGCGCTATGCCAGCTGGGCGGGCAAGCCGCACCGGCCGGCCGCTCGTCGCAGGCGCTTTGCTGCTGCTGCTTGTGGTGCAGCTTTGCTTCGACATGCTGATTGGCGGCGATGCGACAGGGGAGACGGCTCCCGCGCTGCTGCCGCTGGTCCATGCAAGCTGGCTGCTGCGTTGCATCTTCACTCTGGGCGGGCTGGTGCTGCTGCACGGCCTTTCCAGCCGTCGCGAGCATCCCGGCGCGGCTGCGCACGAGCTGTGGCTCTCGGCCGGGCTGGCGTTCCTGTGGGCCTATGATTTTAACCATTACATGCTGGCATGGGCGACCGACAATGCCGCCGTGTTGACGGGGCCCGTTCGCGGTGTCGTTGTGGCGCTGCTGGCGGTGCCGCTGCTCGTGGGCGCGCGCACGGCCAGCGAGCGGCGCCTTGCGCTTTCGCGCCCAGTGGCGATGCGCCTTGTCTCGGCCGGCATCATCGCGGTCTATCTGCTCTCGGTCGCGCTGCTCGTCACCATTGCGCGCGATATGTCCGCCCCGCTCGGCCGGCTGGTGCAGTTGAGCCTGCTCTTCGCGCTCGCCGTTGGCGTGCTTGCACTGCTGCCCTCGGCGGCGCTGCGGAGCTGGTTGCGGGTGGAGATCACCAAGCATTTCTTCGCGCATCGCTATGATTATCGCGCCGTCTGGCTGGGCTTTGCCGCCACGGTCGGTCGCACCGGGCAGGCACATGGGCCACTTGGCGCCCGTCTTACGCGGGCCATTGCGGAGGTGATGCAAGCCCCCGGCGCCCTGTTGTTCCTGCGGGCGCCGGAGGGAAGGCTGGTCCGTGCCGATGCGTGGCAATGGCCCGCCGACGCGGTGGTTCCGGCCTTGCCGGCCGCACTGGTCGAGCGGCTAGAGCCCACCGGGTGGATCCTCGACATCGCCGCCGACTGGCCGAGCCATGGCGCGCTATTGCCGGCGTGGATGGAGCAGGATCGCCGTGCCTGGGTGCTGGCACCGCTCATCCACGAGCGCCGTCTGGAGGGTGCTATCCTGCTCGCCGCGCCCAGCGCACCGGCCACGCCGCGCCGCATCGATTGGGAGGATCTGGACGTGCTGCGCGTGGTCTGCGGCGAGGCGGCCGCACTCATCAGCGAAGCGCGCAGTCGCGAAGCGTTGGCCGAGGCGCAGCGCTTCGAGGAGTTCAATCGCCGCTTTGCTTTCATCCTGCATGATCTCAAGAATCTGGTGAGCCAGATGTCGCTGCTCGCCAGCAATGCCGAGCGCCATGCCAACAATCCCGCCTTTCGAGCGGACATGGTGCTCACTCTCAAGGAGACGGTCTCGCGCATGACTGTGCTGCTCGACCGGCTCGGCCGACCGGACTCGGTGCGGTGTGGAGACACGCGTGACGTCCCGCTCGGTGCCCTGCTGCGCACACTCCAGCCGCGCTGGGCAAGCGGCCTTGGTCCGGTCGAGCTGCATGGCGACGTGGTGGGCGCAGTCTGTGCCGATCCGGAGGGATTGGAGCGGGCCCTCGGCCATCTGGTGAAGAACGGCATTGAGGCGAGTCCGCCCGGTGCACCGGTGCAGGTCGAACTGGCCATCCAAGGGAACGATGCGCTGATCCATGTGCGCGATAGCGGTTGCGGCATGGACGCGGCGTTCATTCGCGAGGCGCTTTTCCGGCCGTTCAGTTCCACCAAATCGAACGGCTTCGGCCTCGGCGTGCATGAGGCGCGCCTACTCGTCGCCGGCATGGGCGGCGCGCTCGATGTTGAGAGTGAGCCCGGCGTCGGCACTGTTTTTACCGTGCGCTTGCCGCTCGTCGCGGCGGATGCGCCTGCCTTGCCCGATTTGTCGCGGAGGACCGCCTGATGCCGGATTTGCGCCCAAAACTGCTGATCGTGGAAGACGATCCGGGGCTGCAGCGCCAATTGCGCTGGGCCTATGACGACTATCAGCTCTTCATCGCGGGCGATCGCGAAGAGGCGCTGGAACTGCTGCGCGCGCACGAGCCGCCAGTGGTGACGCTGGATCTCGGCCTGCCACCGGATCCGGACGGGATCAGCGAAGGCATGGCCGTGCTCGCCGCTATCCTCACCGAGCGGCCGGCGACGAAGGTGATCGTCGCCTCTGGCCATGGCGACCGGGCCAGCGCCCGCGGGGCAATCGCGGCCGGTGCCTGGGATTTCTACCAGAAGCCCATCGACATCGATTCGCTCGGCCACATCGTCGGCCGCGCCTTCCATGTCCATGCGCTGGAAATAGAGAACCGCCGCCTGGCCGAGGCCGCGCCGGAGGACCGCACGGTGCTCGGCCGCATGATTACCGCCGCGCCGGAGATGCTGCGGGTCGCGCGCATGATCGAGCGCGTCGCCAACGCCAATGTGACGGTGATGTTGTTGGGGGCCAGCGGCACCGGCAAGGAACTGTTGGCGCGTGGCCTGCATGAGGTGAGCGACCGCCGGGATCGGGCTTTCGTCGCCATCAACTGCGCGGCAATCCCCGAGACCTTGCTGGAGAGCGAGCTGTTCGGCCATGAAAAGGGCGCTTTCACTGGCGCGGTCAAGACGACGCCCGGCAAGATCGAGCAGGCGGATGGCGGCACTCTGTTCCTGGATGAAGTGGGCGACATTCCGCTGCCGCTCCAGGTCAAGCTGCTGCGCTTCCTGCAAGAGCGCGTGATCGAACGGATCGGCGGGCGCCAGCCTATCTCGGTCAATACGCGCATCGTTTGTGCCACCCATCAGGATCTGGAGGCGATGATCGCGGATGGGCGATTCCGAGAGGATCTTTTCTATCGTCTTGCGGAAATCGTGGTGCGCATCCCCGGCCTTGCCGAGCGGCCCGGCGATGCCGTGCTGCTCGCTCGCCATTTTGTCACGCGCTATGCGCGCGAGCTCAATCCGCAAGTAAAGGGCCTCGCGCCCGATGCCGCCGCCGCCATCGACGGGTGGCGTTGGCCCGGCAATGTGCGCGAGTTGGAGAACCGGGTGAAGCGGGCAGTCATTCTGGCCGAAGGCAAGCTCATCAGCGCCGGCGATCTGGATCTGGGTGATGCCGAGGCAGCGGATGAGAGTGTAATCAATCTGCGGGCCGCGCGCGAGGCGGCGGAGAGCCAGGCCGTGCGCCGGGCTATCGCCCGTTCAGATGGTAATATTTCCAGCGCTGCACGCCTGCTTGGCATCAGCCGGCCGACGCTCTACGATCTCTTGAAAGGCTATAATATCCAGGCATGAGCCCGGCGCGCGTCGCTCAATGCTCGTTCAGCACGGCGTTCTGGATCCGCCAACTGCGCTGCGCCTCCGTGGTGCCCGGTACATCGTTGACGCGGCGCAGCGTTGCCGTGCCGGTGCGACGCACCGCGCGACCATTTTCGTTGGCATAGCTGAGCGTGAAGGGGATGGTGAGGTAGATCGAGCCGGCGGCGCCCTCGCTACGCGGCGGCCCAGTGAAGTCGATCTGGGCATCGGGATGACGCGTCGCTTCGGCGATCGCGCGGGTCTGCTGGCGCTGTACGTCCTCGCCAGTGGCGAGCAAACGGCTGGCATCATCGTAACGCTGCGCCTTCATGAGCGCGATATAGGCTTCCAGCACACGGCGCGCGCCGTCTTCGGTGTGTTCCTGGAGCGGCAGCGCGTCGGGGGAGGGCGCCACGGCCGCGGCCGCGCGCGCACGGGCCGTGTCGTCGCCATCGCAGGACACGAGCGCGACATGGCCAAAAGGCACGCCTTCAAAAAGCAGCGCGCCGGCCGATTCCGCATAGGTTATGCTGAGCGTCTGCGCGCTTTCGCGCCCGGCTATGATGCATTGCGCGCGCACGCTGACCGGCCCCGTGCCCGAGATATCTTCAAATCGGCAACTCGATCCATCCGGCGCCTGGAGTGCGCGCGCGTCGATCGTCCAGGCCGCGCTCTTGCACTGCCTCGCGTCGGCGGCCCAATGGCCCTCGTAAAACTGTCTGGCTGGTGCCGCCTGCGCCGCTACGTTGCCGGCGGTCTCATTGGCGGGAGTTGGCGCACGCTCCTGGCAGGCTAGGGTTAGCGGCAGGAGCGAAAACGAGCGGGCGAGAGGGAAGCGCCGAGGCATGATGTGAGAGACACCGCAGCCTGCGATCGGTTCCCGCCTTCGCTGACCAGGGAGCCGGCAGCCTAGCGCCCCTCGCCCGTCAGTCAGTCGCCGTCGATCAGATTGCCGAGACCCCCGAGCAGCGAGCCTTCACCCCGGTTCTGGCCGCCGCGCGATCCGGCAGCGGCAACCATGCGGCCAGCGAGGCGCGCGAAGGGCAGGGACTGGATCCACACCGTGCCGGGCCCACGCAGCCGTGCGAAGAACAGACCCTCGCCGCCGAACAGGGCGCTGCGCACACCGCCCACGGTGGTGATGTCATAATCCACATCCGCCGTGAGTGCGGCGAGGCAGCCGGTGTCGACATGCAGTTCCTCATCGGGCGCGAGGCGTCGCTCGACCAGTGTGCCGCCCATCTGCACGAACACCCAGCCATCGCCCTCCAGCTTCTGCATGATGAAGCCTTCGCCGCCGAACAGGCCGGTCATGATCCGCTTCTGAAAAGCGATGCCAAGCTGCACGCCGCGCGCGGCGGCAAGGAAGCTGTCGTTTTGGCAGATCAGCGTGCCGCCGACCGTGTCGAGCTTGATCGGCAGAATGGTGCCCGGCACCGGCGCCGCGAAGGCCACACGCGCCTTGCCGTGCCCCCTCATGTGTGAAGACCGTGGCGAACAGGCTCTCGCCCGTGACGAGTCGCTTGCCCGCGCCCAGCAGCTTGCCCATGAAGCCGCCGTCCTGCCCGCCGCTACCGTCGCCGAACACAGTGGTCATGCCAATGCTGGCATCCTTCCACACCATCGCGCCCGCCTCGGCCACTGCGCTTTCGCCAGGATCGAGCTCGATCTCCAGGAATTGCAGTTCCTGCCCCTTGATCTCGAAGTCAATGTCATCGGCCACTGACGCGCGGCGCATGTGCGACCAGGGGCTGCTGCTCATGGAATTCAGTTCTTTCTCGGTTGAGCGGGGAGGTGCCGCGCAGCGGCGCTGCGGGCGGAAAAACGATGGTGGGAGGCGCTGGGACGCACATTGCGGCGGGAAGTGCGGTCAGCTCTCGACGCCGTCGGCCAGCTCATCGAGGTCGATGCCGATGCGCTGCATCTGTTCGGCGACCGGCGGCCACACGCTGGTGAAGAAGCGCTCGCGTTCCATCGTGCGCAGCCGGCGCGAGGCCCCCGGGGCCACGAACATGCCCACGCCCCGGCGCACTAGCACCAGCCCATCGTCCTGGAAGCTTTGATAGGCCTTGGCGACGGTCAGCGGGTTGGCGCCCTGCTGGGCGGCAAAGGCGCGCACGGAGGGGAGCATGTCGCCGTCGCCATATTGCCCATCGAGGATTGCGGCGGCGATGATGTCGCGCAGGCGCAGATAGACCGGGCGGCTGTCATCACTCATGCTGCATCAGTGGCATAATACAGTCACGCGGTCAAGCCGAGCGAGCGGCGGGCGGCGCGCTATCCGGGAGCGCGGCGCTCAGGCGCCCGGCCAGATGGAGAGCACGTCCTCCGCCATCGGTCGGGGCCGCTCCTCCAGTTCGCGCGAAGGGGTGCCGATGAAGATGAAGCCCGCGATGCGCTCATCGGCATTGCCGAAGGCGTCGCGTACCCTGTCGCTGAACGCCGGCCAGGTGGTGAGCCAGCCGCCCGCAAAGCCCATGGCATTGGCGGCGTGGAGCAGGTTCATGCAGGCGGCCCCGGCCGAGAGCTGCTGCTCCCAGAGCGGAATGTGGCTCTCCTTGCGCGGTGAGGAGAGGGCCACGACCAGCGCGGGCGCCTGATGGGCAAACTGCGCCATCGCCTCCAGCTCCAGCCGGCCGGCGGCAGGCTTTTCCGCCAGATAGGCGGCGGTGATGACAGCGGCCAGCGCCTCGCGCTTGTCCTGCGGCACGATGACGAACCGCCAAGGGGCGAGCTTGCCGTGATCGGGCGTTCGCGCGGCCAGCATCACCATCTCGTGCAACTGCTCCGCGCTGGGCCCAGGCGCCGCGAGATCGCGTGGCTTGCCCGAGCGGCGGGACGCCAGATAGGCGTGGACGGAGGAGAGATCGTTGAAGGCCATGTCTGTGCCCTTAGCCGCACCTTACGTTCACGACAATCAGGCTTGGCAAGATCGATTCATCGGTTAGGGTTCAATGCCATTGGACGCCGGCCTGCCGCCGGACCTCACATGATCTGAAAGCGAGCCACTCGTGGACTTCAACACCATCATCCTTATCGGCGGGATCGGCGTGCTCATTGCCTTCCTCTCGGCCGGCGCCTGGTTCGTAACGCGCCCGCAACCGGAAGTACTCGGCCATCCCAAGGGATTGTGTGTGCTCTTCTTCGCCGAAATGTGGGAGCGCTTCTCCTATTACGGCATGCGCGCCCTGCTCATTTTCTATCTCACCAAGCACTGGCTCTTCGACGACAGCAAGGCGAACCTCATCTATGGTGCCTATACCAGCCTCGTCTACATTACCCCCGTGCTGGGCGGCTATATGGCGGACCGCTGGCTGGGCCAGCGCAAGGCGGTGCTGTTCGGCGCCATCATCCTGGCGGGCGGCCACTGCCTCATGGCGGTGGAAGGCACTGGCGGGCAAAACGATCCGGCGATCAACATCTTCTGGCTGGCGCTCTCCTTCATCATCGTGGGCTCGGGCTTCCTCAAGGCCAATATCTCGGTGATCGTGGGCCAGCTCTATCCGCGCACTGACATGCGGCGAGACAGCGCCTACACCATCTTCTACATGGGCGTGAATACGGGTGCGGCGGTGGGTACCATCATCGCCGGCTGGTTGGGCGAGAACTGGGGCTGGAGCTGGGGCTTCGGCGCGGCGGGCGTGGGCATGCTACTCGGCCTTGTCGTCTTCGTGGCGTTCAAACCGTTGCTTCAGGGCAAGGGCGAGCCGCCCGATCCGGCCCGGCTGGCGCGGCGTGTTTTTGGTGGCGTGCGGCTGGAAACCGCGCTTTATGGGCTCGGCCTGCTCGGCATTCCCGTCATCTGGATGCTGATTCAGTTTCAGGACGCCATTGGCGCGATCCTACTGATCTTCGGGGTCGGCCTGCTGGGCTATGTGCTCTACGAGGCCTTCAAGCTGGAGCGCCACGCGCGTGACCGGATCTTCGCGATCATCTTCCTCATCCTGCTCCAGCCGCTCTTCTGGGGCCTATTCGAGCAAGCCGGCGGGTCGCTCAGCCTGTTCACGGACCGCTACGTTGACCGCGCGGGCGTGGACGCTTCGCTCTTCCAGGCGATCAATCCCATCTACATCATCCTGTTCGGGCCGGTATTTGCCACACTGTGGACCCTGCTCGGCCGGCGCGGCTGGGAGCCGTCCACGCCCGCCAAGTTCGGCATCGCCATGCTCCAGCTCGGCCTGGGCTTTCTGGTGCTGGACTGGGGCGCGCGCGCGGTCGGGCTGGGGCAGGCGACGCCCGTTCTCTTCATCTTCCTGGTCTATCTGCTGCATACCACCGGCGAGTTGTGCCTGTCGCCCGTGGGTCTTTCCGCGATGAATCGCCTTTCTCCCCGACACATGGCCAGCCTCATCATGGCAGCATGGTTCCTCGGCTCGGCGGGCGGCAATTTCGTCGCGGGTAAGATCGGTGAGGCGACCGGAGGCGAAGGCGGCTCGGCGACCAAGGAGTCGATCCTCGCCATCTATGCGCAGGTTGGCTGGATCACCATCGTCGCCGCTGTGGCGGTTATCGTGGTTTCCCCCTTCATCCGGCGGCTCATGCATCTGGATACGCTCAGCAACGATGAGGAGGATGATCTCGCCGGGCAGGCGGAGCTGGGCGAGCCCCAGGCAGCCGGTGCGCGGTTGGACGGCGAGACCAAGGGCTGAGGCGCGGGAGGAACGCAGGCCCGGCGAGCGCTGCCCGGCGCTCCGGCTTTGCGTCCTTTAAACGAGAAAGAGGGGGGGGCGTTGAGTCCGCAATGAGGTCGCTATCCACGCCCGCTTGGGAAATGCTGTATGTCGTTGGGTAGCGTCACCCATTTGTGCATCGACTGCTCCCAGACGGATCGGACGGGCTCTGGGAAATTCGGATCGGCAATCGCCCCGATAGCGACTCCGATCATCGTCGGGTGCTTGCCTGCCCTTGCGTAAACCGTCGATCCGCAATTCGGGCAGAAAAATGACTCGAAGCGATTGCCCTCGTCAGTAGGTCGCTCGAACCGCATTACCTTCCCGACGATGGCAAGCTGATCTGCCGGATAGTATGCGAGCACGCCGAACGGTGAGCCGCTGCGCCGCTGACAGGCAATGCAGTGACAGGCAACCACCGCGGCAGTATAACCGGGCAATTCGACCGTTAGCTGGCCACATTGACATTCCGCTTTCATCCAATCCTCCTCTCTGGCCTCAGAAGATGGTAAGCGATCGGTGAACGTCTGCCATCCGGCGCGTTGGCTGCTCGCCAATGTCGCCTTTGGTCATTTGCCGCAATGGCAGATGTTAACGGCTTCACCATACAGAAAGAGCTGCCCGCGCCCTCTTGACGCGCAGCGCCGTCTGGCGGACTGAAACGCCATGAACAGACGCTTCTTCGGCACGGACGGCATTCGTGGCCGCACTAACCAGTCGCCTATGACCGCCGAGATGGCGATGCGCGTGGGCATGGCCGCGGGACGCCATTTCCTGCGTGGCACGCATCGGCACCGCGTCGTCATCGGCAAGGATACGCGCCTCTCCGGCTACATGATCGAGAATGCACTGGTCGCCGGTTTCACCAGCGTGGGCATGGACGTGGTGCAGTTCGGGCCCATTCCGACGCCTGCCGTGGCCATGCTCGCCGCGTCCATGCGGGCTGATCTGGGGGTGATGATCTCGGCCAGTCATAATCCCTATTACGACAATGGCATCAAACTGTTCGGACCGGATGGTTATAAGCTGTCCGATGCCGACGAGCTGAAGATCGAGGCGCTGGTCGAAGCCATTGGCGCTGGCGATGCGCCGCTTGCCGACGCGCCTCAGATCGGCCGCGCAAGGCGTGTGGAGGATGGGCGTGGGCGCTATATCCACGCCGTCAAATCCACTTTTCCCGAGCATCTGCGCCTCGATGGCCTCAAGGTGGTGGTCGATTGCGCCAACGGCGCTGCCTACCAGACCGCGCCCGCCACATTCTGGGAACTGGGCGCTGAGCTGGTGCCGCTCGGCGTCTCACCCAATGGGACCAACATCAACGAAGGCTGCGGCTCCACCGCGCCGGCGCTATTACAAGAGACGGTGGTTGCCGCCGGTGCGGACATCGGCATCGCGCTGGATGGTGATGCCGACCGGCTCATTGTAGTCGACGAGACCGGCGCGATCATCGATGGCGACCAGATCATGGCGCTGATTGGCACGAGCTGGGCGCGGCGCGGCACGCTGCGCGGCGGTGGCGTGGTTGCTACGGTCATGTCCAATCTCGGTCTGGAACGCCTGCTGAAGGGGCAAGGCATCGACCTGCTGCGCACCAAGGTAGGCGATCGCTATGTGCTGGAGGAAATGCGCGCACGCGGCTGCAATGTCGGCGGGGAACAATCCGGCCACATGATCCTGAGCGATTATGCCACCACGGGCGATGGCACCATTGCCGCGCTCCAGGTGCTGGCTGCGCTGGTCGAGAGTGGCAAGCGGGCCAGCGAAGTGCTGCGTCAATTCGATCCAGTGCCGCAGCTCCTGCGCAATGTCCGCTTCGCCGGCGGCAGGCCGCTGGAGGCGGAGAGCGTCAAGACCGCGATCGCGCAGGTGCAAAAGGAACTGGATGGCGCCGGCCGCCTCGTCATCCGCCCCTCCGGCACTGAGCCGGTCATTCGGGTCATGGCCGAAGGCGACGATGCGGATCAGGTCGAGGCCGTCGTGGCACGGATCTGCGAGGCGGTGGCCGGCGCGGCGTCGGCGGATGCCTGAAGCGGCTGGCTGCGAGGAGAGGAACCATGCTTGAGATGCGTCCCGATTGCGAACGTTGCGGCGCAGATCTGCCGGCTAGCCAGGGCGGCGCGTTCATCTGTTCCTTCGAGTGCACGTTCTGCGCGGATTGTGCGGATGTGCTTGACGAGACCTGTCCCAATTGTGGTGGCGAACTGCTTGATCGCCCGGCGCGGGTCGGCGCTGCGCTGAAGCAGCATCCCGCGTCCACGGAGCGACGATTCAAGGGGTAGCGCTGTGCCGGATCGCGGGCGGTGCTCCGGTCTCGATCCGTTCTGTGTTCGGTCTGGCCGCAAATCCCATGGATTGTTATCGGAATTTGGGTGCCCCTCCATCCGGTCCTCGGTACGCGCCCGGCTCCGCGCGCGCATTCGCCTGCACGAACTGGTCGCGGATATCGCCAAGCAGCTCTACTTCGCCCGGCCCGCTGGGTGCGACCTTCTTCTCGGGCATCAGACGGTGCGCGAAGTTGACGAGCAGGAACAGGATGAAGGCCATGATGAGGAAATTCACGGCTGCGGTCAGCAGTGAACCAGAGCCGATCACGGTGACTGCCGCGGGCTTGAGCGCCGCATAGTCGTGCAGGCTGCCGGTATAGCTCTCGGGTACACGCGAGAGGATGAGGAAGCGGTCGGAGGAGTCGATGCCGCCGGTGACGAAGCCGATCGCGGGCATCAGCACATCCTCGGTAAGCGCGGTCACCATCCGCCCAATACGGCGCCGATTATGACCGCGAGATCCATGACATTGCCGCGCGCAATGAATGCCTTGAATTCGTTGAGCAGCATAGGTGTGGCGTCCGTGCCGCCCCAACGCGACGGGCGAGGCCGTTCCACAAGTCGTCCGGCGGGACGACGTCCGGTGCGGAACGGTCGACAAGAGAAAGGCACGCATATGCGGGTCGCGCGGGACTCTCGTCCCAGGCACGGTTGAGATGAGGTCCAACCGGAACGCACATCGCGTCCCCCCTTCGCCCCCTCTCGACTTCCTCCGCCTCCCCCGGCAAAAGGCGGCTCATGACCATTCCGCGTATCCTCATCATCGCCGGCTCGGATTCTGGCGGCGGCGCCGGTATTCAGGCTGATATCAAGACCGTCACCATGCTGGGCGGCCATGCCATGACCGCAATCACAGCCGTCACTGCGCAGAACACGCAAGGCGTCCAGGCCGTCCATCAGGTGCCGACCGACATGGTGCTGGCGCAGATCGACAGTGTGGTGGCTGACATCGGCGTGGATGCCGTGAAGATCGGGATGATCGGTTCGGCGCAGACGGCGCGGGCCGTGGCCGGCCGGCTGGAGGGGATCGGCGCACCCGTGGTGCTCGACCCGGTGATGGTCGCGACCAGCGGCGGCGTGCTCGCCGATGCGGAGACAGTGGCGGCGCTGGAAGAGCTAATGGGCTGGGCCTATGTCACCACGCCCAATCTACCCGAGCTGGAGGCGTTGGGCGGCGAGACCGTGCTCACCGAACGTGGCGAGATTTTGCTGGTGAAAGGCGGGCATGCACGGGGCGAGACGATTATTGATCGGCTGGTGGGGCCGCAGGGCGAGATCGCCCGCTGGGAAGGGCCGCGCATCGACACACCTGATACCCATGGCACCGGCTGCACGCTGGCCAGCGCCATCGCCATGGGGCTGGGGCAGGGGCTCGACCTGCCCGAGGCTATTGTCCGCGCGCGCCTGTTCGTGCGGTTGGCGCTGCGCGAGGCGCCGGAGTTGGGCGGCGGCCACGGGCCTATTGGCCAAGGCGAGGTACGACTCGATCTTGCGGGAGACATGCGGCTTAACCAGGTGAGCGTGCCGGTAGGCGACTATGCGGCTGCGCGCGCCTTCTATCTGGCGCTCGGGTTACGGCTCATCGTCGATTCGCCGGACCAACCCTATGGACGCTTCGAAACGGCCGGTGGCGCGACGCTCTCGCTCCATGGCGATGCGCCCGCTGTTTATTTCGAGTGCGACGATCTCGATGCACGGGTGGCGGCGCTGCGCGAGATCGGCATTGCCCCCGTCGCGGACCCCGTCGATCAGGACTGGGGCTGGCGCGAGGCGTGGTTCACCGATCCGTCCGGTAATCGCGTGTGTCTCTTCACTGGCGGTGAGCAGCGGCGCTTCCCGCCCTGGCGCATTAGTGCATGATCGCTGGGGTGGACGAGGCCGGGCGCGGACCGCTCGCCGGACCGGTGGTCGCGGCGGCCGTGATCCTGTGCAAGCCGCGCCCATCGGGTCTCGATGACAGCAAGAAGCTGACCGCCGCGCGTCGCGCCACGTTGGAAGCGACAATCAAGCGCCGCTGCCAGTGGGGCGTGGGCGTCGTGGACGTGGCGCAGATCGATCAGCTCAACATCTTCGGCGCGACCATGCTGGCGATGACGCTGGCGGTGGAAGCGCTGTGCGCGAAGATCGGCTGCGATCCGCGCGAAGTGCTGGTGGACGGCAATCTCACTCCGCACGGCCGCCGCGCGGAATGGCGCTGGCCGGCGCGCGCGATTGTCGGCGGCGATGCGCTGGAGCCCTGCATCTCGGCCGCGTCCATCATTGCCAAGGAGCATCGCGATGCGCTGATGCGGCGGGCGGCGCTGGATCATCCGCATTATGGCTGGGAGCGGAACAAGGGCTACGGCACGCCCGACCATCTTGCCGCGCTGCGCGAGTATGGGCCGTGCCCTCTTCACCGCCGCAGCTTCGCGCCCGTCGCGCAGATGGCGTTGGTCTAGAGCGGCGGCTGTGCAGCCCGTGTGAGGCTGCAAATGCGCTGTGGCGTTCGGTGCGTATGTATAAAGAATATCGACTTGCAAAGGATCTGGGGCTTTTGTGGAATTGATATTCTCTTTTTGCGTTTCCCGTTCTGATTGAGCCGATGACACGCTCCTGCGCACGCGGGAGTCCAGGGCCATCACGGGTGGGCTGGGCTCGGGCTCTGGGCTCCTATCTGCACAGGGGCACTGGGTCTGTCTTGCTCGGAAGATTCCCGCGAAATGGAGACACGCCCGCACTGGGCTGCAACGCGGCTCGACTTCGCGCGACGCGAACGGAGGATGCGGGCCGTCGGTCAGGTGGGGGCTTGCGGCCCGGCCGTCCCTCGGCTAGGAGCCCGGCCGTCCCTTGGGGAGTAGCCAGCCGCCGATAAGGCGGGCTTTCGCGTCAACATACTCGGTCGAGTGGCCGTGGCGCGAGAGGAAGGTGCCGGTGTCGCGACCGGCCTTCAGGCGAGACCAATGGCACTGCGCTTCCGTTCCGGGCTGGGCGGGAGGTGCCGTGCCGTTGCGTGCGTCTTGCCTGGCCCCTGAATATCGGACTGCTCTTCCATGGAAGCCCTGCTGACCTCGACCGGCATCGTCGCGCTCGCCGAAATGGGCGACAAGACGCAACTTCTCGCCATTCTGCTGGCCACGCGTTTTTCCCGGCCGGTTCCCATTGTGCTCGGCATCTTCGTCGCCACGCTCGCCAATCACATGCTGGCCGCATTGGTTGGCGCCCAAGCCGCCGCGCTTCTGGACAGCGCCTGGTTCCGTACGCTTGTCGCGCTGTCTTTCCTCGCCATGGCTGCCTGGACGCTGATCCCCGACAAGATCGACGATCTGACGGAGGACCGCGGTCGGTTCGGCGCCTTCCTGACCACCACCATCGCTTTCTTCCTGGTCGAAATGGGCGATAAGACGCAGATCGCCACCATTGCGCTCGGCGCCCGCTTCGAGGCGATCTGGGCGGTGGCGGCTGGCACCACGCTGGGCATGATGATCGCCAATGTGCCGGCGGTGTTTCTGGGCAACGAGTTGCTGCGTCGCGTGCCCCTGCGCGCCGTGCGCTTCGTCACTGCCGCGCTGTTCGCCGTCATCGGTCTGTGGCTGCTCGTCGCGACATTGTGGGGCTGAATGGCGCCAAGGAAAACGGAGCCGGCCTGTTTTTCGGGCATTGGCCGGCTCTGAGTCTTTGCCGCCACACCCACAAGATGTTGAGTCTCGCTCCACGGGCGGCGCGCCACCCCTCGTGGCAGACTCGTTTCGTTCTCCTTTAAGGAGTCGCGTTCAATCCATTGGAATCCGGATATAAGGCTTGACGACGGAGTCCCGCGGACTCATGCCTAGGCCCGTCAACAACAGGGGCATATGCGCGATGGGGGTCATTGAACGGGTTGGACGCCGGCCTGCGACCGGTAAGGCAGTGCGCGTCGCGCCGCCGCCGGTGCTGCCGCTCGACACGCTGCTGCAGGGGGACTGCATCGCCATTCTGCGCACGCTGCCCACAGCGAGCGTGGACATGATTTTCGCCGATCCGCCCTACAATCTCCAGCTTGGCGGCGATCTGTTCCGGCCTGAGGGCGGGCGCGTGGATGCGGTCGACAATGATTGGGACCATTTCGACAGCTATGGCGCCTATGACGCCTTCTGCCGCGAGTGGCTGGCCGAATGCCGCCGCATCCTGAAGCCCGACGGCACCATCTGGGTGATCGGCAGCTATCACAATATCTTCCGCGTTGGCGCGCTGATGCAGGATCAGGGCTTCTGGATTCTCAACGACATCGTGTGGCGCAAGGCCAACCCCATGCCCAATTTCAAGGGCACGCGCTTCACCAATGCGCATGAGACGATGATCTGGGCGAGCCAGGGCGAGAAGGCGAAATACACCTTCAACTACCGCGCCATGAAGACGCTGAACGACGAGTTGCAAATGCGCTCGGACTGGGTGCTGCCGATCTGTTCCGGGCAGGAGCGCCTCAAGCGCGGCGGCACCAAGGCGCACCCGACGCAGAAGCCCGAGGCACTGCTCTACCGCGTGCTGCTCTCCTGCACCAAGCCAGGCGACGTGGTGCTCGATCCCTTCTTCGGCACGGGCACGACCGGGGCGGTGGCGCGGCGCTTGGGCCGGCGCTGGATCGGCATCGAGCGCGAGGACAGCTATGTCGAAGTGGCGCGCGAGCGCATCGCCGCCGCCCTGCCGCTCGATGAGAGCGCGCTCTCCATCATGCAATCGCCCAAGAGCCAGCCGCGCGTCGCTTTCGGGACGCTGGTCGAGACCGGCTGGGTGAAGCCCGGCACGATCATCAGTGATCCCAAGGGCCGGTGGCGCGCCGCCGTCCGCGCCGACGGGTCGCTGGAGCATGAGGGGCAGAGCGGCTCCATTCACAAGCTGGGCGCCACGCTCCAGGACGCGCCGAGCTGCAATGGCTGGACCTTCTGGCAAATCGAACATGAGGGGCAGATGAAGCCGCTGGACGCGCTGCGCCAGCTCTACCTGCTCGCCACCGAACCCTGACCCACTCAGGGAGACCGGTCCACGGCCGGGGCCCAGGGCAGCGCCCCCACCGCTGCCCTGGGCATTTTTGTGGGTGGATGAGGCCGATAGGCGCGCCGAGTTTATCCCGCCCCTGACGAGGCGGGGCTTTACGGATGGGCCAAAGGCAGGCTGAATTCCGCAAGCAGGCCGCCCCCGGGGCGGTTCACGAGCGTGAAATTGCCTCGCTCCGACGAGGCGATGGCGCGAACGATGGCGAGGCCGAGGCCGGCGCCGCCAGTATCGCGGCTGCGTGAATTCTCGACGCGCGTGAAGGGCTGCATCATTTCCTCGATCCGTGCGGGATCAATACCTGGCCCCCGGTCAGCCACGGCGAGGATGGCGCGCCCTGCCTCGATGCGCAGCGAGACTTCTGCGCCGCCGCCATATTTGATGGCATTGTCGATGAGGTTGGCGACAGCGCGCCGCACGCCGCGCGGATGCACATGGACGACGGCGCGTGGCATCGCCGCGGCCTCGACCGGCGCGCCGGTCTCCAGAAAATCGTCGATCGCGGCGTCGACCAGCGCGGCGAGATCCACTTTCTGCGCAGGCTCCCGCTCACGGCCGATGCGGGCGAGGGCGAGGATGTCGTCCAGCATCTGGCGCATGTCGTCGATGGTGGCGATCATGCGCTCGCGGTCCGGTCCGTCTGGCACATTCTCCACACGCACGCGCAATGCCGTGAGCGGCGTACGCAGATCGTGGCCGATGGCGCCCAGCATATGGTCCTTCTCCTCCAGCATGGCGCGGATGCGGTCCTGCATGGCGTTGAAGGAGGCGGCGAGGCGGCGTACGTCGTCCGGCCCCACTTCGGGCACCGGTGGCGCGCCCTCCGGCGTGCCGACCCGCGTGGTGGCGGAGGCGAGAGCGCGCAGCGGATCAGCCAGGCGGCGCGTGAACCAGACGAGCGGGATCAGCACCATGCCGTAAAGGAAAAGCGTGGGCACCACCGCGCGCTGGAGGATCGGCTGATCGACCGGGGCGGCACGCGAATAGACGGTGATCCAACGCTGCGGCTCCAACTGCACGCTGAGCTGCACGCGGATACGTGCGGCGGCGGCCCGCTCCTTGCTGCCGGTGCCGAGCAGGCCCTGCAAAGGACGCCGCGTCGCCGGATGCTCGATGGCGGCGCGCACCTGAAGCGGAACGAGACCGGCGGTGCGGAACATCTCCATGGCGCGCTCGCCGATGGCGGGTGCGTCCTCGCCGATTTGCGCGGGCGCGCCGGGGGTGATCTGGAGGCCGCCCTGCAAGCGCACGCGGTTGAGCAGCGTGTGGTTGTCGCGCGGGTCGACCGCCTCCAGCACCACGATGACCCCCGGCGCGGCTGCCACCGTCAGCCACTGGTTACGCTGCGCGAGATAGTTGAGGACCAGCCCGATGAGTTGCACCGCCAGCAGCGAGATCGCGACCACGAGAATGGTCTGCCCCGCGAGCGTACGCGGCCGGAAGCGCGCAAGCAGCGTGCGGACCGATCCGGTCATGTCCGCCATCGCGTTCATGCCCGCGTGACGTCCGCGCCGAACATATAGCCGCCGCCCCACACCGTCTTGATGAGGCGCGGCGAACGGGCGTCATCCTCCAGCTTGCGGCGCAGGCGGCTGATCTGATTGTCGATGGATCGATCGAAGGCATGCGCCTCGCGCCCTTGCGTCAGATCGAGCAACTGGTCGCGGCTCAGCACCTGGCGCGGATGCGTGACGAAGGCCTGGAGCAGGCGGAAATCGGCTGTGCTGAGGGGAATGGCAACGCCGTCCGCGCCGGTGAGTGTCCAGTCGTCGGCGCGGAGTGTCCAGCCCTCGAACTGGTAAGTGGCGGCATCGGCAGGCGCTTCGCGCTGCGCGGCGCCGCCTGCCCGGCGCAGGATGGTCTTGATCCGCGCGACCAGCTCTCGGGGCGAAAAGGGCTTCAGCACATAATCGTCGGCGCCCATCTCCAGCCCCACGATCCGGTCCGTCTCTTCCGAGCGGGCGGTGAGCAGGATGACCGGCAGCTCGCCCTGCTCGCGGATGGAGCGGCAGAGCGAGAGGCCATCCTCGCCGGGCATCATGATGTCCAGCACCACAAGATCGATGGCGTGGCCGGCCAGGATCTTGCGCGCCTCTGCGGCATTGGGCGCCTCGCTGACCCGAAAGCCGGCGCGTTGCAGATAGGCGCCGAGCGGTTCGCGGATGGCGGCTTCATCGTCGACGAGCAGGAGGTGGGGGCGGGCGGTCATGACGGTCTCACGGGATAACAGGCGTGCAGAATAGCGGACTGGGCGCGCATGTCATGCGGTGCCGAGTGCCGGGGCGCAAGCGGGCAATGCGCTGGTGGGAGAGAGGGTGCGGGGTACGAAATGGCCCGGGCGTCATGGTGCGGCCGATCCAGCGGAGGTGGGGGCTCCGTGGATCGACCGCTGTGCCTCACAGCCCCGACAGAGGGGTATCGGATTGGGGCGGAGGCAGGGTGCCGTGCGCCGCGAGGGCGTAATGGCCGAGGGACAGGGAGGTCTTGCCGGCAGACTTCCATGCGCGCGTGCCGGTGATCGCGCCGAAAAAGGCGGGTCCGGCAGTCAGGCGCGGAAGCGAGCGAGGCATGAGCGAGACGGTTCCTTCATGGCGGCGCCGTGGGAGAAGCGCCGCAGAACCGCTTGTAGCGCGGCATTGTCACGAGACTTTGTCGCCGCTTCGCGAACTTGTATCAAAATGTATCGGCAGGCCGCGTTTGCACTGCCGTCCGGTGCAAGAGAGCGGGTGCTGCGAGGGCTGCTCGACGCGACCGATTTCGATGAAAGTCTGGAGCGGGTAGCGGGGATCGAACCCGCATCACAAGCTTGGAAGGCTAGTGCTCTACCATTGAGCTATACCCGCTAACCTATTGAAACAATTTGGAAAATCTCCTCTTTTTTGCTGCCCGTTCCAACATGTTCCATGTTGGAATTCCAACATCGCATCGTCGAGCGAGCGGCCGGGCTGGTAGCGCGATGGCGCGAGGCCGTCAACGGCCTCGGTATCCGTATCTTCCCGCATAGTCGCTGTGGAAGAGCGCCCATAGGCTGCGGCCAACAAGGAGGCCAGCCATGAAGAACATATTGCTGCTCGTCCACGATGACCCGGTCAGGAAGCGCGGCTGCAGGCTGCGCTCGATCTGACTCGGGCGCTGGGTGGACATCTTCAATGCATCGATGTGGCGCTCGCGCCAGCCATCATGATCGGCGACTATGATGGCGGCGGTGGCGCGCTGCTGCTGAATACCGAGCTTCGGCGGGAAAGCGAAAACAAGATCAATCTGGAAAGTCGATTGGTGCGGGAGGATATCGCGTGGAGCTGGGCCGACACGACGGCAGCGAGCGTTGCCGGTACAAGCCCTTATGGCAGGCGCGCGCGATTCCGGGGGACGAGGGCGCTTATGAAACCTCTTCTTGCCATCCTCGCCTGCGCGCTCCCGACCGCAGCTTCCCCCGAACCCATCCCGCACTGGACGTCGTACCCTGCTCGGCTTCGGGTCGCTGGATGGCCGGATCTTGCGATCATTGCCGCATCGACCATCCTGCTTCTCGTCGTTCTGGAGGGCGTCAAGCGGATCGAGCTGGTTTCGGCGCTCGGGAGAAGGCGCCCCGCCCGGGCCTGATGGTCAGACCCGCCCGGGCCGGATGGTCAGACCCTGGCCGCGCACTCGATGCAGAAAGTTGCGGCGGGGAGAGCCGCGAGCCGGGCGGGTGCGATGGCTTCCCCGCAACCGAAGATGCCATAGCGGCCCTCGTCGAGCCGCCGGAGCGCCTGGCGCGTGCGTTTGATCTCCTCAAGCGCCGATCGCTTGACGGCATCCAGCGCCTCGTCATCCTCGCGCACGGCGGCGAGCTCGGCGAAGTCGTCGTCCACCGCTCACGCTCGATGCGCGCCACCTGGTTGTCCAGTTCCGCGAGGCGCACGGTCAGCGTGCGCCGCAGTGTTTCAATATCGCCCGTCATGCGGCCGGCCTTTTGTCGATCAGATGGACGATCTCGTCGAGCACGGCGAGGCGCTGCTTCTTCAGCACCTCGAGCCGCTCGTCGGATGCCGCGTCCAGCTCCGCTTCGATGCGGCCGATCTCGATGGCGAGTTCGTGATATCTGGCAGCGAGCTGACGGAAGGGCTCACTCTCGATCTTCAAGGCGTGGAGTATGTCGCATTGCGCCGGAAGCAGCGCAGAGCATCGCCCACAATCCTCTGCGCGCGCTCGCCTGGCAGCCGCGGCGGGGTGGCAAGGGCCCCCGTTCGCCTCCGTAAAAATGTGCAATGCGCACGCCCATGCCGGCTGCTAATATGGTCGGGGGTTTATGGAGGCTTGGAGAATGGCTTCGGGAACCAAACATGCCGTCATTGTCGCCCACCCTTCGCCGGACAGCTTCAATCTTTCGGTCGCACGGCGTTATGCCGCTGTTGCGCGGGAATTGGACGACGAGGTTATCGTTCGAGATCTTTATCGGCTTGGCTTCGATCCGGTTTTGAAGGCCGACGAGCGGCCTGGCAGCGGACAATCACCCCTGGCGGAGGATGTGAAGGCGGAACTGGCTGTCCTGTCGGGCACCGATGTTTTTGTCCTGGTATATCCGATCTGGTTTGGCGGCCCGCCCGCGATGCTCAAGGGCTATATCGATCGGGTATTGGGGGCGGGCATCACGTATTCGCAAGTCCATGACCGCCGCTCCCACGGCTTAATGGGTGGCAAAAGGCTCATCTCCTTCACCTCCTCGGGAAACAGCCGCTACTGGTTCGAGGGACAGGGGGCGTGGATGTCGTTGCGCAACGCCTTGGACACCTATCTCACCAACGCCTTTGGGCTTGCCGGCAACGATCACTATCATTTCGACTGCATTACAAGCCCCATGAATCGCGTGAAGATCGACGCGCGCCTGCGGGAAGTGGAAGACGTGGCACGCGCGACTTGCGCCAAATTCCTGGCCGGAGCATCCGCTCGTGACTATCATTTAAGAGATTGATGGTGGAAGGAAGCCGTATCGGCGGTCGCTTCCACCGGAGAGTGGTGCCGGGATCGGTACGCGCAAGAGCCAGACATTCACCCGAACCGATGCCGATCAGGCCGTGCGCGCGCTCGATCCCCCTGCGCAGTCAGTCAGCCCGCCAGTGGTATCGCTTGTCGAGTTTGGAGAGCTGGCTGAGGAAGCCTTCGCGCTGCATGCCGGTGGTGGCTGCATCGTGCATCTGGCTCAGGGTCACGACCATCCGCACGCGTCCTTCTCCCGCAGCGAAGAAGTCGACCGCGATCGTGCTGTCATAAGGTTCAACGCCCGGAAGAAAATCGATCACCTGGGTCAACACCAGACGCTCATGGGGCCGGAATTCCGAGAATGTGCCGCGGCAGGGGTGTGAGGTAGGCGCACCCATCTTCTCCATCGCTGTTACGGCCTCGGGGGTATCGGCAACCATATCGTAGTGCAGCGCGCCGCCCTGGCGCGGCTCGATTGTATGAACATCGGCGCGAAACTCCTGCGGACCCCACCAGGATTCGAAGCCTTCCTTGGTGGTCCAGAGTTCCCAGAGTTCTTTCGGTTCGGCGGTATAGGTTCGCTCGATCACGAGGCTGGATTCGATCGGCTCATTCATCTTCAAGGCTCCTCTTTTGCCCGCGCTTTTGCTGTTGATTTTCGAGTGCCGCGCCGAAGCGGTCGAGCCGCGCCTCCCAGATCTGTCGGTACTGGCCAAGCCAGGCGTCGATCTCCCGAAACGGCTCGGGTCTCAAGGAGTAGAGCCGACGCGTTCCCTCGGGACGCATTGCCACGAAGCCGGCTTCGGAGAGGATGCGCAGATGCCGTGAGACGCCCGATTGATGGATGCCGACGGTCGCCACGAGGTCGTTGACCTGGCGCTCACCAGCTCGCAGCGCCTCGACAACGCGGCGGCGGGTGGGGTCGGCCAGTGTTAGAAACGGATCTATATGCATGAATGCGTATATTCGTTAATATGCATATTTAGTCAAGCGCAATCGGAGGCCTGCTATAGCGTCTGCGGTCCGAAAGGATTTCTCCCACCCGCCACGAGCATGCTTCCAGCGCAAACGCGTTCGTTGTTGGCCACGCAAAGCTGGATCAGCAGGTCGCCGCGCGACGAGATCGGTATGAACCCGTCAGCGTGGAAGGCTGCATCGTCCGGCCAAATGGCTGGCCGATGATGCCGCGCAAGGCAGTTTCCTCGCAATTCCGGCAGGGCTTCTAGGAACGGGCACTGTTGCGGCCGGATTGTGCGCGGAATCTTCTGTGCCCGGCGCCTCAACGCATAGCGAACAATTCCTGGTGGAAGCGTTCCACAATCGGAAAGTCCTGTGCAGCAAAGTCTCGGCGCAGCGCATCACCAAAACTCACCGGACCGCAGAACCATAGGCTCGCCTCTTTCCAGTCGGGCACCATGGCGCGGATCCGCGCGCCATCAAGGCGGCCGTCGCGCGAGTCGATCAGAATGTGCAGCCGAACGCCGGCGGCCTCCGCATCGGCTTGCAATTTATTCAGAGCCTCGTCGTCGACATCGGCGGTGCAGTGAAAAAGGTCGATCTGCGGCCGCTGTCCGCTTGCATGTCGGGCAAGATACTTCATGCGGGCGATGAACGGTGTGATGCCAATGCCGCCTCCGATCCAGATCTGCCGGGCGCGATCGTCATCGAATGTAAAGCAGCCATAAGGGCCTTCGATCTTCACGACCTGACCGGCGTGCAGTTTTTCGGGCAGACGGCGGGTATGATCTCCCAGCGCGCGCGTGATGAAGGTGATTTGCCGTTCATCCTCATTCCAGGCGGAAGCGATGGTGTAGGGATGGGCGCCCTCGGCGGGGTCGGACATGGCGAAAGCGAACTGGCCGGGTCGGTGGCCAGGCCAGCCTTCACCCACATCGAGCGTTGTTTCGAGCGCCTGCACGCCCGGATAATATTGGAGGGCGGCGATCCTGCCCGGGACCTGACGCGTGCGCCCGACCCGGCGCGAGAGGACGACGATCGCCGCCCAGGTGCCGTAAGCGAGCAGGATGGCCAACATGATGCCGAGCGGCGAAGCCCAGTAGCTGAACTGGGTCAGAACCACGGCATGAAACACCAGCACGAGATAGGCCGCTGCCAAAAACCGATGCGTCCGATAGAAGAAGCGGTAGGGAATGCGCTCGAGGAGCGCCACCACGATCAGCCCCGCCGCGGCATAAAAGGCCCACTCTCCCCACCCCTCCGCAGTATGGCGCAGGCCTGCAAACAGGGCTTCGACCGGATTTTCGGGGGGCACGCGCGGCGCGCGTGCCGGTCGTTCGAGCCAGCCCCATCCCACGGCCCATTTCGGTGCCTGCGTCCACAGCCAGTGAACGATCGCCAAGACGAGCGCAGAAATACCGAGCCACTTATGGAAACGATACATCTTGTCCAAGCCGCCGAGCCAGCGTTCCGGCCAGCGAGGGCGCGTTGCGAGGATCATCGCGACACTCATGCAGGCCATCGCCAGCAGGCCAGAATATTGCACCGCTAAGGAACGAATGGCGAAAAAGCCGGATGATTGGAACACGGACAGGTCGGCGAAAAGCCACAGCAGGGTGACCAGCGCCATCAACCCCCAGAAGGCCCGATTCAGATTTCGCATCCCAGGCTCCTGATCCTGCGCGCATCTGTTCACCGTTAATAATGGATCATACCGAAGTTGGGGTTGATGTCTGTCAAGAAGCCGGATGCGCCCTGCCGCGCGCATCGAACTTGGCCGCCAAACCTGACCGGATTCTGTGACACCGCGGCTGCAAATCGGCCGATGACGTCACCCCAATAAAAGTAAATATGAAATCGATGCATATTGCAGCGAGCATCATATGCATATGATCTCATAATGTTGCTACAAAGTCTGGCGCAAGAAATCATATTCCGGACTCGGCTTTGTAAAAGGTAGATTCCCCATCGATTGGTCGAGTCCATGGGGAATTTGTCATATGCAAGATACGTCATATCTGGAAAAGCCGGTTGGCAATGGAGTGCAAGTGGCGCGCCATGATCTGCTGATCCATGGCGAGCGCGTTCCGGCGAAGTCTGGCCGCTATTTCGAGACGCTCGACCCCTCAACCGAGACGGTGATCGGCCTCGTCGCCGAAGCCGATGCGGCGGACGTGGATGCGGCGGTCAAGTCTGCCCGCGATGCGTTTGAGAACACATGGGGCCAGATGCGCGCCGCCGACCGAGGACTGGCACTGCTGCGGCTCGCCGAACTGATCCGGCGCGACCAGGAGGAGCTGGTCCAGCTCGAAAGCCTGGATTCCGGCAAGCCGGTCTCGGCCGTGCGCCGCCAGGACCTGCCGGCGGTGATCGATACGCTCATTTATTATGCCGGCTGGGCCGACAAGATCGACGGCAAGGTCATTCCCGCACGGCCCGACGCACTCACCTACACGGTACGCGAGCCGATGGGTGTGGTCGGCGCCATCATCCCGTGGAATTTCCCGCTGATGATCGGCATGTGGAAGATCGCCCCGGCGCTGGCCTGTGGCTGCACGGTCGTGCTCAAGCCCGCCGAACTGACGCCGCTCACCGCGCTCAAGATCGGCGAGCTGGCGCTGGAGGCGGGGCTTCCCGCCGGTACGCTCAATGTCGTCCCCGGCTTCGGCAAGACGGCGGGTCAGGCCGTGGTCGACCATCCCGACATCGACAAGGTGACGTTCACCGGCTCACCGGGCGTCGGCCGCCAGATCCTGCGGGGCGCCGCCGGCAACCTCAAGCGCGTGACGCTGGAGCTGGGAGGCAAGTCAGCCAACATCATCTTCCCCGGTGCCAATGTGGAGACGGCCGTCAAGGCGGCCGGCGCGGGTATCTTCTTCAACACCGGGCAGGTGTGCTCAGCCGGCTCGCGCATTCTGGCGCACCGCTCCATTCACGACGAGGTGGTCGAGCGGCTCGTCGCGCGTGCGCATGGCATGCGCCTGGGTAATCCCCGCGACGACAAGACCTCTATGGGGCCGCTTATCTCGCAGACGCAGATGGAGCGCGTGCTCGGCTATATCGAGGTGGGCCGCAAGGAGGGCGCCAAGATCGCGACCGGCGGTGCCCGCCATGGCGACAAGGGCTATTATGTGGCGCCCACCGTCTTCACTGGCGTCGAGCATGAAATGCGCATCTCGCAGGAGGAGATCTTCGGGCCCGTCGCGACGGTCATTCCGTTCGAGGATGAGGCCGATGCCGTCCGCCTCGCCAACGGCACCGCCTACAGCCTGGCCGCCGGCGTGTGGACCGGCGACATTGCTCAGGCACACCGCATGACGCGCAAGCTCAAGGCCGGCACGGTGTGGGTCAACACCTATGGGCCGACCGACGTGCGGCTGCCCTGGGGCGGCATGCGCGATTCCGGCTTTGGCCGCGAACATGGCGATATCGCCATCGAGAATTTCACCGAGCCCAAGGTCGTCTGGATCAACACCGGGCGCTGAGCCCGCCGACGCCCACGGACAATCCAGCGGACCCCAACCGACCCCTCGGGCCGGAACGGCTCCCTGTTGCCTCAAGAAGGAGACAGTTCATGCGCATCGCGATCATTGGCCAGCAGGCCTTCGGCAAGAGCGTCCTCGATGCCTTTATGGAGCGTGGCGACGAGGTCGCCGCCGTGTTCTGCGCGCCGACCAAGCCCGGCGCCCGGCCAGACCCGCTGGCGCAAGCCGCGCAGGAGCGGGGCGTCACGCTCTATCAGCTCCCCTCGCTGCGGGGGCCGGAGGCGGCCGAAGCGATGCGGGCCGCCAAGGCGGACATCGCCATCATGGCCTATGTGTTGCAGTTCGCGCCACAGTCGCTGGCCAACATCCCGACGCACGGGACGATCTGCTACCATCCCTCGCTGCTGCCAAAATATCGCGGGCCCAGCTCGATCAACTGGCCGATCATCCGGGGCGAGACGCGGACGGGCCTCACGATCTTTCGCCCCAGCGACGGGCTCGACGAGGGACCGATCGTGCTTCAGAAGACCGTCGAGATCGGCCCGGACGACACGGTCGGCAGTGTCTATTTCAACCACCTTTTTCCGCTCGGCGTGCAGGCGATGCTGGAGGCGGCCGATTTGGTCGTCGCCGGCAAGCACCAGGAAATCGTGCAGGACGAGAGCCAGGCGAGCTACGAGGGCTGGTGCAAGGATGCCGAGGCGCGGATCAACTGGCACAGCCATGTCGACGCGATTTACGACCTCATCCGGGGGTGCAGCCCGGCACCGGGGGCCTGGACGACATTCGAAGGGGAGACGCTGCGCATCTACGAGGCGCGCAAGCTTCCTGCGCGTAAGATCGCCGATGTGGCCGGCAAGCCCGGCGAGATCGTGGCGGTCGGCGAAAAGAGCGTGATCGTGGCGGCACAGGGCGGCTCGATCGAGCTGCTGAAGGTGCGGCTCGCGCGCGGCGAAAAGGTCGCGGCGCCGGCCTTCGCGAAAGACCATGGCGTTGCAACGGGCACTCGGCTCGGTGTGGCGGCGCAAGCGGCGGTGAAGCAATCGGAGCCTGCCTGACCACACTTGTGCCTGTCCACTGAGAGATGCGCTGCGGGCCGAGGGTTTGCCATGACCTGTCACCGGCTCGCGGCGCATCGTTGTTTGCCGCCTGTTTGCCCTCGTTCAGGGAGAAGGGCGCTTATAAATCCTCGACGCTTCTCTGCGCCGGAGCGCCGTTCTGGCAGATGCGAACTCTTCGCTCCGCAAAAGCGGCGAGGCGGCTGGACGCAAGATGGCCTGCGGTGACCTAACGTTTCCCGCTTTCACGGGACGGACGGATCGGTAAGCTGGCGTGAGTTCGTGCCAGATGGAGTCATCTGGCGGCGCGGAAAGTCACGGACGAGGGGAAGCATGGTTGCATCGGCAAAGGAAGAGGTCGCCCGGATGGCCCGCTATCACGGATGGGCGACGCAGCGGCTGACGGAGGCGGTCGCCGCCGTGCCGGACGCGGCGTACCGCAAGGAGTGCGGCCTCTTCTTCGGCTCCATCCATGGCACGCTCAATCACCTGCTGCTCACGGACGGCGAGATCTGGTATTCCCGCTTCACCGGCGGCCCGGTGACCGGATTGCCGCTCGATGGCGAGTTGGAAACTGACCGGGCATTGCTGGCTTCTCGCCTGATCGCCGCCGCCGCCCGGTGGCCGGCCTATGTGGCCGATCTGGACGACACAGCGCTCGGCGGCGAGCTACATTTCATCACGACGGCCGGACAGACGCGCACGCTGCCGATGGCCGCCGCGCTGCTCCATGTCTTCAATCACGCGACTCATCATCGCGGGCAGGTCACCGCCGCGCTGTCGATGCTCGGCGTTCCGTATCCCTCGCTCGACCTTGCCTTCCACATCTTTGCCGAGCGAAGCTGAAGCACGCGGAAGGATGGGCCGCTAGGGGCGCAGAGGCACGGGCGTGAGGCGGAAGGGCAGGGCGGGCCGGGGCGCATCGGGGTTCATCAGGGCGCCGACATGGCCCTGTACATACCAGATCGTGCCGTCATGCGGATCGAGCCCGGTGGGGGAGGCGATCCCCTCGGCCAGTGTCGTTACCTCCACCGTGTCGCCCTTGATGGAAAGACGGGCAATCCGCCCCTGGCTTTCCGCGACGGCGAGGTCCATGTCGCCCAGCGACCGCATGCCATCCGGCGAGCCCAGCGGCCGCGAGGTCTTGAGCGTGGTGATCGTGCCCGGCTTGCCGTCCGCTGCCATGACGATGCGATACAGCGCGCCGGTGCGGACATTGTTGACGTAGAGATGACCGTCCGCCGCGAAGGCGAGCCCGTCCAGCCCGACACCGAGCACCGGGTCCGTGACCCAGGTTTCCAGCGCCTGCGCGCCCGGCGTCCAGCGCAGGATGCGCGGATGGCCGGTGTCCGCGATATAGACAGCGCCGTCCGCGCCCACGGCCATGTCGTTGCACACTGCGCCTGCATCGGGCAGCGCGAGGCTCACCTTGCCGACACCGGTCGCGAGGTCGAAGCCCTTGAGCCAGCTTCCCGCGTCGGCGCCCGGCACGGTGACGCCGCGCGCCGTGAAATCGTTGGTGCAAGTCCACAGCAGCTTGTTGCGCGTATCCACCAGAACACCGAACAGTGCGCCCGTCCCATAGCCCCCGGGCTTGATCCAGGAATCTACCTTGCCCGTGGCAAGGCTGACCCGCAGGACCCCGCCGGTCACACTGCCGACATAGGCCGTGCCGTCCGGCGCGATCGAAACATTTTCGGGAAAGAGCCGGTCGCCCGGCAGGTCGATGGGCTGCTGCGCCACGGCGCCGCCGGTCAGCAACAGCGCGGCGGGAAGAAGGGCCGCAGGGAAGAGGGCGGTCCATGCGTTGATCCGTCGGTTCATGTTGCTCTTTCCTTCCGGTTTGCGTGAGCGGCGATGTTCCGTCAGGGCGCTCGAATATTCAAGCCCTACAGGCGCTTCCGCGCACGATGGTTGACTCGCGCGGGCGGATGAGTCACTTTTCTATCGAGGGGATAGACAATGAGCGCATCCATGTCCGACGCGAGTCCGGTGCCGCCATCCTTCTGGCGGGATCTTTGGCGCAAGGAGGATTGGTGGGCGATCTGGATTGGCCTGGGCGTCGTACTCGCCGGCTGCATCCTCTTCTGGAACGGGGCCAATCTGCGCTGGCTCGCGGTACTGCCACCCAAATGGTCGAGCTTTTCTGAGGTCGGCGACGACCTTATCGCCAATTGGCCGCGCTACGTGGCGCAAATCCTCTTCTGGCTCGCCGCCTTCTCGCTGGCGCTGCGGGCGCTGGGCTACAAGGCCCGCGAGTTCGTGCCGGCCTTCCTGCTGCTCTATCTCGCGTCCTATCTGATCTTCGTGGCTGGCCAGTGGGAGCGCGCCTCCGCCTATAATCTGGAGACGCCGCTGCTCGCGCTGTTCGCGGGGCTGGTCATCGCCAACAGCGTGGGGCTGCCGCGCTGGCTGGATGCGGGCTTTCGCGGCGAGCTTTATGTGAAGACGGGCATCGTCATGCTGGGCGCTACCGTGCCTTTCTCGCTCATCGCGCTGGCCGGGCCGATCGCCATTCTGCAAGCCTCCATCGTCTCCATCGTCACCTTCATGGCCGTTTACTGGATCGCCGTGAAGCTGGGGCTCGACCGGCCGTTCGCCGCGACGCTGGGCGTGGGCAGCGCGGTCTGCGGCGTTTCGGCCGCCATTGCAGCCGCCGGCGCGGTCGGTGCAAAGAAGGAGGACGTGGCCGTCACTATCACCACCGTAGTGCTGTGGGCCATCGTCATGATCTTCGCGTTGCCGCTGATCGCGCGCGCCATGGCCCTGCCCACCGGCGTGGCTGGCGCCTGGATCGGCACTTCGGAATTCGCGGACGCCGCAGGCATCGCCGCCGCCCAGGCCTATGGCGGCTATGCCGGCAAAGTGCCGGGGATCACCGGCACCGCCGATCAGGCACTCCAGGCGTTCACGCTCATCAAGGTCGTCGGCCGCGACGTGTGGATCGGCATCTGGGCTGTCGCGCTTGCCATCGTCGCAACCACGCGCTGGGAAGCACGGCCAGCCGGCAACGGCCCGGACGTGCGCGAGATCTGGCGGCGTTTCCCCAAGTTCGTGCTGGGCTTCTTCTTCGCTTCGGCGCTCATCACGGCCGTGACGGCAGGCTACAGCCTGGCGGATTATAACGCCATCGCCACACCGGAGCTGATCGGGCCGATCAAGGATATGCGCACCTGGTGCTTCATCTTCTGCTTCTTCAGCATCGGGCTGACTACGCGCTTCCGCGATCTTGCCGCCGCCGGCCGCAAACCGGTGACCGCCTTCACCATCGGCGTGGTCGTCAATGTCATCCTGGGCTTCATTCTCTCGGTCCATGTGTTCGGGGCGCACTGGGCGTCGCTTGGCCAATGAGCCTGCGAGCAGCCCTGCGCGCCGCGTTCGCGGGGCGCAGCACTGCCGGGCCGGACTGCTTCGGCTGCGTGTATTTCTGTGACGATCCCCAGCGGATCGAGGCGGAACTGCCGGGGCTGACGGTGCTCTCCTCGGGCCATGCCTCGGTCCGCGCGCGCGACGGCCTCTGCCTCGCGCACCGGCGGATTGTGAATGGCCGCCGTCGTTGTATCGACTTCGCCGCCCGTTGACGCGGGGCACGCGCGGCACCATTGACACGCCGTGCGACAAGCCTAGACCTATCGGCATGGAACGGCCCACCCTGCGCCAGCTCGAAGCGCTCGACGCCATCGCGCGCGAGGGCAGTTTCCGCGCCGCCGCGCGGGCGCTCGGCATTTCGCAGGTGGCGGTCAGCGACCATATCAAGCAGTTGGAGGCGCGGCTCGGCGTCAGCCTGTTTACGCGCGCGCGCGGCGGCAAGGCGACGATCTCGCCGGCCGGCACCGCCGCGCTGGCGCGGGCACGCATCATCCTGGCCGATTGCGATGCGCTGGTGCTGGCGATGGACGATCACCGCCGCACCGGCGATCCGGCCGAGGCGCCGGCCGCGGCGCTGCCGGCCCTCGTGCCGGCGCAGCCCGCATTGCCGGAGGAGCCGGCCGAGGCGCCGGATGCGCCCTGGGCGCCGGTGGAGAAGCAGGACCAGCCCATCCTCATCGGCACGCATCCTTCCATCATCACGCGCTTTCAGAGCAAGCTCGCGGCCTTTGAGGATGCCTTCCCGCATCGGCCGGTTTCCATCGACTTCAACTGCTATGTCGCGGACCGGGTGGCACTGGCGCTCTCCGAAGGGCGCATGACCATGGCCTATTTCTACGCACTGGGCGCTACGCGGGTCTTTCCATCCGATTATCTCTGGAGCGAGCGCTGGTCGCTCTATGTCGGCCGCGATCATCCGCTCGCCCGCGCCGAGTTCGTGGGGCGGGACGATCTTGCCGGTGAGCCGCTGCTTGGCTTCTCACCCGCCAATCGGCTGCGGCCGCTGGTTGATGCCTGCCTTTCCGGGGCCGGGCTGGGGGCCATGCCGACGGCCCTCCAAACGGACGATTACGGCCAGCTTGCCGAGCGTGCGCGCGAGGGTGGAGGCATTCTGCCCCTGTTCGGCGCGGCGGCGGCGCGCATCGGCGCGAGCCCCGGCCTTAAGCGATTGCCCTTCGTCGACCCCATTCCCGCCATCGAAGTGCGGCGCGTGGTCCACGCTGATTTCGCGGAGGATGACGAAGTGCAGGCGCTGGTCGCAACGCTGCAATAAAGGCACGGCACAGCTCTTGGAGCCTTCAAAGTCTTGACAGGCTGTGGGGGCGGGCAGACCTTCGCGGGCAAAGTCAACGATGGGAGAGAATCGGCATGTGCGACAATGACATCAATCCTGGCGTGATGGAGGATTGGAGCCTCACGCGCCGGAGCTTCATGAAGACCGGCGCACTGGCCGCCGGTTTTGCCGCAAGCGCCGCAGCGGCGGCGGAGACCGTCGTCGAGAAGGACGTCACGATCAAGACGCCGGACGGCACTTGCGATGCTGCGCTGATCTATCCCTCCGGTGCGGGGACATGGCCCGCCGTCATCATGTGGCCGGACATCCTCGGCCTGCGCCCGGTGTTCCGCGACATGGGCAAGCGCCTCGCCGCGCAGGGCTATGTGGTGCTGGTGCCCAATCCCTTCTACCGCAGCAAGAAGGCGCCAGTCATGGAAGGCTCGGTGGACTTTTCCAATCGCGAGGCGATGCAGACGCTGTTCGGCTACCGCAACGCCATCACCGACGACGGCATCGACAAGGATACGGTTGCGCTGATCGGCTTCCTCGATGCGCAGCCGCAGGTCGCCAAGGGCAAGAAGGCCGGCGTGCAGGGCTATTGCATGAGCGGACCCTTCACCTTCCGCGCGGCGGCGGCCATGCCCGACCGCATCGGCGCGGCCGCCAGCTTCCATGGCGGCGGGCTCGTCACCAAGGAAGCGAGCAGCCCGCATCTGCTGATCCCCAAGGCCAAGGCCGCCTTCCTCGTGGCCATTGCCCAGAATGACGACCAGCGCGAGCCCGATGCCAAGACCGTGCTCAAGGATGCCTTCGCGGCCGCCGGCAAGACGGCAACGGTGGAAGTCTACCCGGCCGACCACGGCTGGACCGTGCCGGGCAGCCAGGCTTATAATGAGCCGGCGGCCGAGAAGGCCTGGGCAGAGCTGACCAAGCTCTACAAGGCGAAGCTGGTGTAGAGCGGGCAGGCGGTCCGGGAGCCGGCGGAAAATTGCACTTCCCGCCGGCTTGGCCTAAGACGCCGGCCCGAGCCCGGGCCGTCCGCGGATCCTTGCCGATTCGCGCCGCCGGTGCATTGATTTTCAGGTCGCTTTTCAGAGTAGGCACAAGCACATGGCCCGTCGCCGTCAAATCTACGAGGGCAAGGCGAAGATCCTCTATGAGGGTCCCGAGCCCGGCACGCTGATCCAGTATTTCAAGGATGACGCGACGGCGTTCAATGCGCAGAAAAAGGGCACGATCTCGGGCAAGGGCGTGCTCAACAACCGCATCTCCGAGCATGTGTTCACCATGCTGGGGCAGATCGGGGTGCCCACGCACTTCATCCGCCGCCTCAACATGCGCGAGCAGCTCATCCGGCAAGTCGAGATCGTGCCGCTCGAGGTGATTGTGCGCAATGTCGCGGCCGGCTCGCTCTCCAAGCGGCTGGGCATCGAGGAAGGCACGCAACTGCCGCGCACGCTCATCGAATATTGCCTCAAGGACGATGCACTGGGCGATCCGCTGGTGACGGAGGAGCATATCGCCTGCTTCGGCTGGGCCAATCAGGATGAGCTGCACGACATCGCGGACATGGCGATCCGCGTAAACGATTTCATGGCCGGGCTGTTCGCCGGCATCGGCATCCGCCTGATTGACTTCAAGCTGGAGTTCGGCCGCATCTGGGACGGCGATTATTCGCGCATCATCCTGGCCGACGAGATCAGCCCGGACAACTGCCGCCTGTGGGATGCGGCGACGGGCGAGAAGCTGGACAAGGACCGCTTCCGCCGCGATCTGGGCGGTGAGGTGGAGGCCTATCAGGAAGTCGCGCGGCGGCTCGGCCTGATGCCGGAGGGCACCGACACCACCGTGCTCGACATGGAAACCCATCGCAAGAAGCGCGATCTCTAAGGGGCGTTCGCTCCTACGATAGCTGATCGCAAACGCCGAGGCCGCCGGTCGCGCTGCTCTTTGCCGGCGATGCGCGAGATGTCCCGTTTCGCGGAGCGGGGCAGGCGCGGGCGGGCCCGGCGCTTCGCTGGCAGTCATCATGCCGGGTTTCTGGCACGCGCAAATAGATGGTCAGGGCATCCGGCATGTATGGCCGGGCCTTCTTTCCAGCCCGCGCGCGGGGGCAGATAGGTCGCCGGCGTGCTCAGGGCGCGGCGAGCGTGGAATAGTCGATGCGGATGCGCACCCATGAGCCGACCATAGGCCGGCCGTTGACGCGCGGCGGCAGCACCATGAACTGCCAGGCCGCGTCGCGTACGGCCTTGGCGAAGCCCGAGCCCAAGGGCGACTCCCCGATCGTGTAGCAATCCTCCACGCGATAGCGCTCGGCCGTGCGGCAGGCGATCAGGCCCCAGCCCTTGCGCGGCGCATGCGCGGGCACATAAGTGCGCAGCTCCGCGTCCGTGGGCGGGCGATACCAATCCGCCTCATAGAGGACAGCGCCGCCCGGCCCAGCGCCTGGACCCTGCACAGCCTTGCTATCCCCCTGCCGTCCGGCATCGGCAAAGGCGGGACGTTGGGAGGCCATGCGGCCGATATTGCTGGCCGCGAAATCCCGGCTGCTCATCTGGATGAAGGGCATTTGCAGATCGTTGGGCGGCAGAGGCGGAGTCGGCGCCGGTGGCGGAGGTTCGACGGGCGTCTCCGGCGCGGCGCGCCTTTGCGTCTCGCGCGTCTCGCTCTGCTGGCGCACGGTCTCGGCATCCTCCACGCCTTGACGGGCCGCGGGCAGGAAGAAGGTTTTGAGGCCTTGCTGCGCCAGGTTCACGACCGGTGCTTCCTTGCGGAGCATCAGCAGCGCGAAGATGCCCAGATGCAGCGCCACGGCCAATGCCCAGGCGATGCGGCTCGGGCGGTGTCGCGCCGCGTAGCGATCCGGCCGGGGCGGGACAGGAGAAGGCGGCGGCGGGACCATGGCTCGCTCTTAAGGCGCGCGCGCCGCGGGATGAAACATCAATGCGGTGCCCGTCCCATTTTCTCCACTGCCGGCCGATGAGAGCCGTCGTGCCTCCGAAATGCCGTGAGACGCGGCGCTCATGGTTCAGGCCGAGGGAAGCCGCAGGCGCACCAGCAGGCCGCCCAGATCCTCGCTTTCGTGCAGCGAGACCGAGCCGCCGTAAATCTCCGCCACGTCACGCGCGATGCCGAGGCCGAGACCCGTGCCCGGCTTGCCGCTGTCGAGCCGCACTCCGCGGTCGAAGATGCGCTCGCGCTCGGCCTCGGGAATACCGTGCCCATCATCCTCGACGAGGATGTCCACCCAGGCGGTGCCCTTGGGTTCGACCGTCACGAACACGCTACCCCCGCCATATTTCGCGGCATTTTCAACGAGATTGCCGAGCATCTCCTCCAGATCCTGCCGTTCGATGCGCACGGCGGCGTCATGCGCGCCGGCGCGATCGATCCGCACCTCCGGATAGAGCCGCTCGACGGCGCGCTCCACCGCCTCCAGGCTGGGCCACACGTCTGCGCGTGCCTGTGCCGTGGCGCGGCGGCCAAGCGCCCGGGCGCGGGCGAGATGGTGGTCGATCTGGCGGCGCATGGTCACGGCCTCGCGCATCACCGTGGGCCCCAGGTCCGGCGCGGCGGCGGTGGCGGCGTTCATGATGACGGTGAGCGGCGTCTTGAGTGCATGGGCGAGATTGCCGGCGTGGCGCCGCGCTTCCTCGGCCTGGCTCTCGGTGTGCGCCAGCAGCGCGTTCAGTTCCTCGACCAGCGGCTGCACTTCCACGGGCAGCGGCTCGGTCACGCGCGATTTCTCGCCCTGGCGCATGCGGGCGATCTCCTGCCGGATGCGGCGCAGTGGCCGCAGGCCGAAGAACACCTGAAGGATGGTGAGGAGAATGAGTCCGGCGCCCAGCGCGACGAAGGCCTGCACGAGCGTGCGCTGCAAGACATGGATCTGCTCGTCGAGGCCCGCGCGTGCCTGCGCGACGATGAACACCCAGCGCGTCTCGCTGCCGGGCAGAATCACGGTGCGAGTCATCACGCGCAACGGCTCGTCCGGGAATTGCAGGCTGTCTTCGACGGTGAAGGGCTCCTCCTGCATCTGCGGCGTTACCTGCAGGGCACGATCCCACAGGGAGCGCGAGCGATAATCGGGCTGGCCGGCGCCGCTGATCTGGAAATAGACGCCGCTCGCGGGCTCGAAAAAGCGTTGGTCAGCGAGCGGGCGGTTGAACAGCACTTCGCCATCCGGCCCGATCTCGGTTGTGGCAATCATGGCCGTTAGCACATTGGCCAGGCTGTCATCCCAGTTGCGCGTGACGGCGGCGGTCAGCACCCGGTCGAGCGCGATGCCGCCGCCGAGCAGCAGCACGCAGATCCACAAGACCGAAATGGCGATGATGCGCCGGCTGAGCGAGCCCGTGACGCGCGGGGCCGGTGCGGAGATGTCCTGCGCCGAGGACTCCGCCGGAAGCACGGCCGGATCAGCCGGCCGGATCGTCGAGGCTGTAGCCCAGGCCCCGGATGGTCGAGATGACATCGGCGCCCAGCTTCTTGCGGATGCGCGTTACGAACACTTCGATGGTATTGGAGTCGCGATCAAAATCCTGATCATAAATATGCTCGATCAGCTCGGTGCGGCTGACGACCTTGCCCTTGTGGTGCATGAGGTAGGAGAGGAGCTTATACTCCTGCGCGGTGAGCTTCACCGGCTCGCCGTTGAGCGTCACCTTGCCCGAGCGCGTGTCGAGCCGCACGTCACCGGCGGTCAGCTCGCTGGAGGCATGACCCGAGGAGCGGCGGATGAGCGCGCGCAGGCGAGCGATCAGCTCTTCGCTCTGGAAAGGCTTGGCGAGATAATCGTCCGCGCCCGCGTCGAGCCCCGCCACCTTGTCGGACCAGCTATCCCGCGCGGTGAGCACCAGCACGGGCGTGTCCTTGCCCTCGCGCCGCCAGCGGTCGAGCACCGTGAGGCCGTCGATCTCCGGCAAGCCAAGGTCCAGCACCACCGCGTCGTAGCTTTCCGTCGAGCCCAGGAAATGGCCGTCCTCGCCATCGGTGGCAAGATCAACGGCATAGCCGGCGCCCTCCAAGGTGGATTTGAGCTGGCGGCCCAGAGTCGGTTCGTCCTCGACGATCAGCAGGCGCATTATCCCTTGTCTCCAGTCTGGCGGCAGTCGGCGCCGCGCCGTTCTGCTTTTGCTAATTTACGCGTTTTCCGAGCCGGCGAACGTCTCTGTCCGGCCGGGAAAGCGCTCTAACGGGTTCTCGCGATGATGTCGCCTGTCTTGCCGTCCACATCAACCCAGATCACGCGGCCGTCCTTGCGCAGGAACTGCATGCGATAGATGCCTTCGCGTGGACCCGGGGCCACGCCGACATAGCGCGCCTCGTCCGCCATGGCCTGCTCGACGCGCCGCTTGATAATGGAGAAGGGCATGACCTTGCGGTCCAGCATGTTCTCGCGCACCGTATCCTGCTCGCCCCGCGCGAAACGTTGCGCGGAAAGTTCGGTGGCTGTGCCGCCCAGCAGCGCGAGCGTGGTCAGCATGGCGAGAGGACGGGCGCGAGTCATGCGCAAGAGATAGGCGTCACGCATTGAACAACCGCTGAATGCCTCGTTCATTCCGATCAGCGTTCGAGCATATAACGGAAGTTCAAAGTGATCGAGGTAGAAAGCTGTCCGGGCTCGATCTTGGTGGAGACCGAGTCCTGCGCGGGTGCGGCCATCCGCATGACGGGCATGGGCCGTTCGATCTGCCCGCCCTCGGAGATGGAAAGCAGTCGCGCGCCCTTGTAGCCTGCGGCCTGCGCATAGAAATCGGCGCGGGCCTGCGCGGTCTTCACCGCCTTGGCACGGGCCTGTTCCTCCAGACCGCTGGGATCGTCGATGCCGAAAGCCGGGCCGTTGACGTTGGTCGCGCCGGCATTCACCATGGCGTCCACAATCTCGCCTGCGCGGTCGATCCGGCGGATGGTCACGGCCAGCATGTTGTTTGCCTGGTAGCCCAGGAAGCGCGGTCCCTGGCCTTCTGTGCGGTTGGAATAATCATATTGCGGGTTGAGGTTGAGGCTGCTCGTGCGGATGTCGCGGCGCTCGACGCCGGCCTTGAGCAGCGCGGTGATGAGGGCGTCCATCTGCCTGGCGTTGGCGGCCATAGCCTCCTTTGCCGTGGGCGCGCGGGTCTCTACCCCGCTGTTGATCGTGGCGATGTCCGGTGCTGCGTCCACCGTTTCGGTGACGGAGAGCGTCACGACGGGCGCGGCGGGCCCGCGCATCGGCCTCATGGAGGCAGGCCCGTCGCTCTGCGCGAGCGCGGCGGCGGGGGCGAGGATCAGCAGGGAGGCGAGGATCGGGGCTGATCGGGACATGGAACATCCTTTCACCAGTGGGATATGTCGACAAGTGCGCATGCCCGCCTGAACAGGTGCTGACCCACTCAGGTTCCCACGCGCCCGCAGTTGCGGGCCTTGCTCCGGCGCGCGCCATCTGGTTTAGCGCTGCGCCATGGCGGCGCCACTTCTTTCCTACGAGACTCTCGGCCTCATCCAGGGCAGCGGCTGGCTGTTCCGCGGGCTCGATCTGCATATCGGCGCGCGCGACCGGCTCGCGCTCATTGGCCGCAACGGCGCGGGCAAGACCACGCTGCTGAAACTGATCGCGGGCAGCATCGAGCCGGATGAGGGCAAGCGCTCCATCGTGCCGGGCACGCATGTCGTCACACTGGAGCAGGACCCGGACGTCTCCGGCTTCGCGACGCTGCGCGATTTCGCAGTGGCGGGGGAGGGCGCGCCCGCGCTGCATGAAGTGGAAGCGATTGCCGACCAGCTCGGCATCGACCTTTCGCGCGAGGCGGCGACGGCCTCGGGCGGCGAACGGCGCCGCGCCGCCATCTGCCGGGCGCTGGCGAGCGAGCCGGACATCCTGCTGCTCGACGAGCCGACCAACCATCTCGACATCAGTGCCATCAACTGGCTGGAGGACTGGCTGGGCCGCTATAACGGCGCTTTCGTCGTCATCAGCCACGACCGCACCTTCCTGACGCGCCTGACGCGCTCCACCCTGTGGCTCGATCGGGGCAATCTGCGCCGCAACGAAGTGGGCTTCGGCGGCTTCGAGGCGTGGATGGAGAAGGTCTATGCCGAGGAAGCGCGCGCCGCCGACAAGCTCGACGCCAAGCTGAAGATCGAGGCGCACTGGCTGGAGCGGGGCGTCACCGCGCGGCGCAAGCGCAACCAGGGCCGCCTCGCCAAGCTGTGGGAGATGCGGGCGCAGCGCGCGGCGATGATCGGCCCGCAAGGCGGCGCCAAGCTGGCAGTGGTGAGCGACGACAGCAAGACCAAGAGCGTCATCGCGGCCGAGCATGTCACCAAGAGCTTCGACGGGCGCACCATCATCAAGGACTTCACGCTGCGCATCCAGCGCGGCGACCGTATCGGCATCGTCGGCGGCAATGGCGCGGGCAAAACGACGCTGCTCAAGCTGCTCACCGGGGAGCTGGAGCCCGACAGCGGCACGGTGACGCGCGCCAAGACGCTGGACGGCATCGTCATCGACCAGCAGCGCAGCCTGATGGCGCCCGAAAAGCGCGTGCGGGATGTGCTGGCCGAAGGCGGCGACTGGATCGAGGTGCGCGGCGTCAAGAAGCATGTCCACGGCTATCTCAAGGAATTCCTGTTCGACCCCAGCATCGCCGAAGCACGGATCGGCACGCTTTCGGGCGGCGAGCGCTCGCGGCTGCTGCTGGCGCGGGAATTCGCGCGCGAATCCAATCTGCTGGTGCTCGACGAGCCGACCAACGATCTCGATCTGGAGACGCTCGATCTGCTCCAAGAAGTGATCGCCGATTACGAAGGCACGGTGCTGATCGTCAGTCACGACCGCGATTTCCTCGACCGCACGGTGACGGTGACGCTGGGCCTCGACGGCTCCGGCCGCGTCGACGTCATTGCCGGCGGCTATGCGGATTGGGAGGCCAAGCGCCGCCAGCCCAATGCCGCGCCGAAGAAGGCGGCCAAGGCCGAGGCGCCCGCCGCCCCGCCGCCGCCCAAGGCCGCCAAGCTCAGCTACAAGGACCAGCGCGACTTCGACCTGCTGCCCGGCCGGATCGCAGAGATCGAGGCGGCCATCGCACGCGACGAGGCGGCGCTGGCCGACCCCGATCTCTACACCACAAACCCGGATCGTTTCGCCGCGCTGATGGCCGCCATCGAAAAGGCCCGCGCCGAGAAGGACGCGGCCGAGGAGCGCTGGCTGACGCTGGCGGAAATGGTCGAGGCGCTGGGCGGGCAGGCATGAGCAAGGGTCGCGCCGGCGGGCCGGCCACACTCCCGCGTAGGCCGGCGCGGCCATGACCAACGCGCATTCGGTCCGCGCGGTGCTGCTGTTCAATCTGGCGGTGCTGCTCTTCGCCTGCCTCGACACGAGCACCAAATATCTGACGCATGATTTCGATGCGCCGCTGGTCGTCTCCGCGCGCTATGTCGGCCATCTGTTGCTGATGATGATCTTCATCGCGCCGGGCGGCATGCAGCGGATGACCGCGACCCGGCGCACGGGACTCGTCTGGGTGCGGGGCTTCTGTCTGGCGGCGGGCTCGCTCTTCATTGCCCTGGCGCTCCAGCGCATGCCGGTGGCGGAGACGACGGCGATCATGTTCATCGCACCGCTGTTCATCGTGCTGGCGGCGGGGCCGCTGCTGGGCGAGCGGATCGGCCGCACCGGCTGGCTGGCGGCGCTCATGGGTTTTGCGGGCGTGCTCCTGATCGCCCGGCCGGGCAGTGGGCTGGCGCCGGTGGGCGTGCTGTGCGCGCTGGCTTCCGTGCTGGCCATCGCCAGCTATCAATTGCTCTCGCGCGTGCTGGCCACGACCGAGCAGACGCTGGCGCAGCTCTTCTATTCGGCCGTGGCGGGGAGCGTCATCTTCGGCGCCATGGTGCCCCTGTTCTGGCCCGAGCGCATGCCCACGCTGCTTGAAGGGGCGCTGTTCGCCTGCCTCGGCCTGTTCGGCGGCGTCGGCCATTTCATGCTCACCGCCGCCTACCGCCATGCGCCCGCCTCGCTGCTGGCGCCGATGAACTATCTCCAGCTTCTCTGGGCGCTGCTGCTGGGCTGGCTGGTGTTCGACCAGATGCCGGACGCGATCGGCATGCTGGGCATGGGGATCGTCGCCGCCTCCGGCGTGATCGTGGCGCTGCGTTCGCGCTCTTCGGCGCGGGCGGCGCTCCCGGCGGAGCTGGCGCCGTAGCGGGCGTTCAACGTGCTGGCAGCGCGCGGTAAAGCTGGTAGAAGAGGCACGATAACAGGAGAGGAGAGATCGGCGTGCCCGCGCTTCTGATGATTGCCGCCGCAGCGGCCCAATTGACGGCGCCCCAGCCGAGGGAAGCCTTCATCACCCTTGAGGATTATCCCGCTAAGGCGTTGTCCCGACACCAGCATGGCGCGGTGATCTTCAATCTGGTGACGGACCCGCGCGGCAAGCCGCTCAAATGCACGGTCGAAAGCATCAAGGAGACCGATTTCGGTGCGCTGGTCTGCAAGAAGGCCATGCGCGCCCGCTTCGAGCCGGCGACGAACGGCAACGGCGCGCCGGTCCACGGGGTCTTCCGCTCGGTGATGAACTTCTGGCTGCCGGACGAGCGCGGCAGCGACAACTATCCCTATGTGGCGACGCCCGACCTGGCCGTGACCGTGCAGGGCGGAACGGCAGGCGAGGTCAAGCTGGCGGTGCTGTTCGACGAACGGAGCAAGCCGGTCGATTGCGTACCCGACGCCGGCGAGAAGGCCGTGGCGCAGAGCAAGGTGGCCTGCGATTTCCTGCTTCGCCAGTGGAGCGGCGCACCGCTGAAAGGCACCGAGGACCTCTCCGTGCCGCATGTGCGCAACATGAAGATCGCCTTCGTGCCGGAGCGGGCGCCGCGCTAAGAGCGCGGGGGGCTCAGCTTTCCAGCGCGGCGCTCACCTCATAGCGCATGATCTGCCGCTCGCCGATGCCGGATGTGATCCGTGCGGAAATGCGTGTCCAGCGCCGCGGCATCGCGCCACACGGCGTGGACGCGGATCAAGCCGGGATCGAGAATGTCCGGCGCATGGCTGTATTCGATACAACCGGCTCCGCACGGCTGGCGGCGACCATTGCGGCCATGGCGGGCCGCGTCGCCGCCAGATTTTCCGGCGCCAGGCGGATGGAGCCCGCCAGAACGATCACCGGATCGGCGAATCCGGCGCCAGGCGCATGTCGAGATAATTGTCGACGCTCATCATGAGCTGATCGAGCTCATGCTCGAAGAAGTGATTGGCGTTGCGGATCTCGTCATGATGGATGGTGATGCCCTTCTGCGTGCGCAGCTTGTCGACCAGCTTCTGCACGGACGGCGCCGAGACCACCTCATCATTGACGCCCTGCACGATGATGCCGGAGGCGGGGCAGGGGGCCAGGAACGAGAAATCATACATGTTGGCGGGCGGCGCCACCGAGATGAAGCCGCGCACCTCGGGCCGGCGCATCAGCAACTGCATGGCGATCCACGCGCCGAAGGAGAAGCCGGCGATCCAGGTGGTCTGCGCCTCGGGATGGAAGCTCTGCACCCAGTCGAGCGCGGCCGCCGCGTCGGACAATTCGCCGATGCCGTTGTCGAACGTGCCCTGCGAGCGGCCCACGCCCCGGAAATTGAAGCGCAGCGTCGCGAAGCCGCGTCGCACGAAGGTCTTGTAGAGCGCCTGGGTGATGCGGTCGTTCATCGTGCCCCCGCCCTGCGGATGGGGGTGGAGGATCAGCGCGACCGGAGCGCGCGGGCGCGGCGGCGGGCTGAAACGACCTTCGAGGCGGCCCTCGGGGCCGGGAAAAATGACGTCGGGCATGGCACCTGGACAAGCAAGAAAGGACAGGACGGCGGTGCCCACTGGGAGCGCCGCCGGAGTTGCGGGATATATAGAGAAAGGCGCCGGTTTCGCAACGGCGGAAGTCCGGTCCCCGTGTCCCGCCCCGTCCAGGCCGCTTGACCGGCCCCGCGCGGGTGCCCAAGGAAGGAGTATGACGCGGCGGCGCATCTATCTCGACCATGCGGCGACGACGCCGCTTCTCGATGCGGCGCGCGCGGCGATGATGCAGGGGTTCGCGGCCTGGGCCAATCCCTCCTCGCCCCATGCCGAAGGCCGCGCGGCGCGGGCGCTGCTGGAAGAAGCCCGGGCGCGGATTCGCGCGGCGCTGGGCTGGGATGGCGCGCTACTCTTCACCTCCGGCGCCAGCGAGGCGCTGGCGATCGCGCTCACTCGGGCTAAGGTGACGGCGGTGCTTGCCGGCGCCACCGAGCATGACGCGGTGCTGCGCCATGTGCCGCCCGCCTGCCATGTGCCTGTGGATGCGGCGGGGCGGATCGCGTTGCCGGAGACCATCGCGCCCGGCACGCTCATCGCCATCCAGCACGTGAACAGCGAAACCGGCGTCATCCAGCCGCTCGACGATCTGGCCGCGGCCATCCATGCCGCCGGCGGGTTGCTGCTGGCCGATTGCAGCCAGAGCGCCGGCAAGCTGCCGCTGCCGCAAGCGGCCGACATGATCGTGCTCAGCGCCCATAAGCTCGGCGGGCCCATTGGCATCGGCGCGCTGCTGGTGCGCGATCTGGCCGTGCTGGCGGCCGGAGGCGGGCAGGAGCAGGGCTATCGCGCCGGCACCGAGGCCATGCCGCTGGCGCTGGGCTTCGCCGCCGCGCTGGAGGCGCCGCGCGATTGGCTTGGCGAGGTCGCGCAATGGCGCGTGCGGCTCGAAACCGCACTGCGCGAGAGCGGGGCGCAGATCGTGGCGGCCGATGCGCCGCGCCTCGCCACCATCGGCAGCTATCGCCGGCCCGGCATGAGCGCGCAGGCCCAGCTCATTCGCTTCGACATGGCCGGCATTGCCGTCTCGGCGGGCAGCGCCTGCTCCTCCGGCACGCTCCGCCCGAGCGCGGTGCTCACCGCCATGGGCTGGGATGCGGCCAGTGCCGGCGAAGTGATCCGCGTCAGCATGGGGGAGAGCACGCGCGCGTCGGACATTGACGGCTTTCTCGCGCAGTGGCACGCCATGGCGCAGGTGCACTCATGATTTATCTGGACTATCAGGCGACCACGGCCCTCGCGCCGGAGGTCGAGGCCGCGATGACCGCGGCGATGGCGCATTATGGCAATCCCAACAGCGCGCATCGTCCCGGCCGCATGGCGGCGGCGGACGTGGAACTGGCACGCGACCGGGTGATGGCGGCGCTGGGCAAGACAGACGGGCGCCTGATCTTCACGTCCGGCGCGACCGAGGCACTCAACATCGCCATCCAGGGCGCTGCTCGCACTGCGCCGGCCGGGCGACGGCGCGTCATCACGCTCGCCACGGAGCATGCCGCCGTGCTCGATACGGTGATGGCCTTGCGCCACGAGGGATTCGAGCCGGTGATCCTGCCGGTGGACCGGGAGGGGTTGGTCGATCTGGAGATCGCCGAGGCCGCCATCGACGAGCGCGCCGCGCTGCTGGCGGTGATGCAGGTGAACAACGAAATCGGCGTCGTCCAGCCGCTGGATCGGCTGATTGCCATTGCGCGGAGCGGCGGCGTGCCGGTGCTGTGCGACGCAGTGCAGGGCTTCGGCCGGCTCGATACGCCGGCGAGCGACATGATCGCGCTCTCGGCGCACAAGATCCACGGCCCCAAGGGTATCGGCGCACTGTGGCTGCGCGACGGTCTGGACCTGCCGCCGCTCATGCACGGCGGCGGTCAGGAACTGGGCCTGCGCCCAGGTACGCTCTCGCCCATGCTCTGCGCGGGCTTCGGCGTGGCGGCGACGCTGGCGGCGGAGCGGCGCGCGAGCGACATGGCGCATATCGAGGCGCTGTGGGCGCGGGCGCGAACGCTGTTCGAGGGATGGACGCTCAACGGATCGGCCGACCGGCGCTATCGCGGCAATCTCAACGTGCGCATGGAGGGACTCGACGCGGCACGGCTGGTCTCGACGGTGCGGGACGTGGCCATCTCGCTCGGCTCGGCCTGCGCCAGCGGCACCGGGCGGCCCAGCCATGTGCTGCGCGCGCTCGGATTGAGCGATGGGCAGGCGCGCGGCGCGCTACGCATCGGCTTTGGGCGTTATACCAGCATGGACGAGCTTGAGCGCGGCATCGCCGCCATTATCGAAACCGCACATTCGCAAAAGGCAGCAGCATGATTCGCGTTCGCTTCATCAGCCCGGACGGCACGCAGGTGCAGGAAGTGGAGGTTCGCGAAGGGGATAATCTGCTCGACGTGGCGCAGAATGCCGGCCAGCCGCTGGAGGGGACGTGCGAGGGGCAGATGGCCTGCTCCACCTGCCATGTCATCGTGGATCAGGCCGATTTCGCGCGCTTGCCGCGCGCCAGCGAGGATGAGGAGGACATGCTGGACCTCGCCGCCGCCACCACGCGCACCAGCCGCCTCGCGTGCCAGATCACGCTCACGCAAGCGCTGGACGGACTGACCGTGCGCATCCCGCCGGAAAGCCGGAATATGCAGGGCGTTTGAAGCGGACTCGCGCTCTTGCATTTGCGCCCATGTCCCGCCATATGCCGCCGTGGAAGTCGGGCGGACGTAGTCTTCGCCAACCTGGTCAGGTCCTGACGGAAGCAGCCACAACGAATTCGCTGCGGGTCGTTCCGGCTTCCACCTTTTCCCGAGATCGAGCTGGACGCGCAGTCCTTCGTTCGGGCCTCTACTCTTCTGCACCTCCTAACGTCGTCCCAGCAAAAGCTGGGATCTCATCCGCCGTAGATCCCAGCTTTCGCTGGGATGACCGGGGGCTGGGATGGCGAGGGCGCTCACGGAAGCAGCGCGCCGGGACGACGGACAGGGCAGCCGGGCGCTCAGCCGAGCGCTGGTTCCTGTTCCGGTTCCGCCGAACCCAGCAGGTGCCGGCCCAGCAGCAGCTTGAAGAGCACGAATACCGCACCCGAGGCGACCGCGAAGCCGGCGTGCAACAGCCAGAACTGCGTCGTCGCCATCGTCTCGTAGAGCCCACCAATCTTGCCCACCAGCGCGTTGCCGGCGAAGAAGGCGAGATAATAGAGCCCGATCACCGTGGCGTTGAGCGCTTTGGGCGCCAGCCGCGCGAACAAGGCAAGGCTGACCGGCAGCAGATGTGCGAAGCCGATCGAGTTCAGCACATGAAACATGACGGGCCAGAACAGGCCGATCTTGCCGTCGGCGCCGGCGCCCGCCGCAGCCATGAACAGGCAGAGCTGCCCGCCCAGGGAGAAGGCCGAGCCGATCACCATTTTGCTCAGTTCGTCCGGCTCGGCGCGGCGCTTGCCGTACCAGCGCCAGAACAAGGCGACGAGGGCGAGGAACGTCACCGAGACGATAGCGTCCAACGTCACAAGGAAGGAGGTAGGCAGACGCGTGCCAAAGAACTCGAGATCGAAGCGCTCGTCGCCCCAGATGAGATAGGCGTTGAAAATCTCGCTATTGGGCACAACCGCAATGGCCATCACCGGGATAAGCAGCAGCACGGCGCCCAGCGCCAGCCACTCCTGCCGGGAAAATGCGGTACGCGGTGCGCTGGCACGGGCGGCCTTGCCGCGTGGCTCGAAATGCTCGGCCGGCAGATATTTCTGCCCCGCGATATAGATGGCGAGGCCGATCAGCATGCCTACGCCCGCCGCGCCGAAACCCCAGTGCCAGCCCACTTTCTCGCCCAGCGTGCCGACGATCAGCGGCGAGGCGATGACGCCCGCGTTGATGCCGAGATAGAAAATCTGAAAGGCATCCGCACGGCGCAGGTCGTCGGGCTTGTAGAGCGCGCCGACCTGGCTGGCGATGTTCCCCTTGAACATACCCGCCCCCAGAATCATGCACAGAAGCGCAAAGAGGAAGCTCGCCTCGAACGCCATGAGGAAATGGCCGAGCGCCATGGTGATGGCCCCCAGCAAAACCGTGCGACGCTTGCCCAGCCAGCGGTCCGCCAGCAGGCCGCCCAGGATCGGCGTCAGATAGACGCAGGCTGCATAGGTACCGAAGATGGCGGAGGCGAGAGGCTGGCCCTCCAGGCCGCTGTAGAGCGGCAACGAGCGGAAGCTCTCCAGCATGGCCACGCGCTCGATCTGCCCCGGCAGCAGCAGATATTTGACCATGTAGAGCACGAGCAGCGTCTGCATGCCGTAATAGGAGAAGCGCTCCCACGCCTCGGTGAAGGCAAGATAGCCCAGCCCCTTGGGATGGCCCAGAAAGGCGCGGTCGGCATGGTCGGCGATGGTGAGCGAAGGCGTGGCTTCGGCAGTGGTCATGGCTGCGGTCCGTCTCGGCAGAAGGGCGGGTTGCTGCGGTTAGAGGCGTCCTTTGCGCCAAAATCAAGCCGCTCCGCCGCAGCGCCCGCCAGGACACCCATGCCGTAGCGTTACCGCACTGCTGGGCGCTGCGGGCTCAACGCTGGGGGCGGTGCCACCGCCTGAGCCATCACGACGCACGCGACTTGCGCAGTGCTCCGGCGGCCGTCATAGGGCGGGGACTCACCATCGAAAGGCCCGGTCGTGCAGAGCGCCTCGCGTCGCACCGTCTATCTCACGCTCATCCTGGTGATGCTGCTCTGGTCGGGCAATTCCATTGTCGCGCGCGCCATTCACGAGCAGATGCCGCCCTTCACTCTGGCGTTCATGCGCTGGGCGGGTGCCTCGCTCATCGCGCTGCCCGTCGCCTGGCGGGCGATCATGGCCGACCGTGCGGAGATCCGCCGCCGCTGGGGTGTCATTCTGCTGCTGGGTCTGCTCGGCGTGGGTTCGTTCAACGCGTTCATGTATTCTGGCCTGCAATATACCACGGCCGCCAACAGCCTGCTGGTGCAGGCGGCCATTCCCGCGCTGGTGCTGCTCTTCGACTTTCTGCTCTTCCGCACCCATCCGCGCCTGGCGCAGGTGATCGGCTGCATCGTTGCGGCGGCGGGCGTCTATATCATCATCTTCCGCGCCGATCCGGCGGCGATGGCCGCGCTGCACTTCAACCGGGGCGATGCGCTGGTACTGTGCGCGGTGGTGCTCTGGTCGCTCTACACGGTGCTGCTGCGCCTGCGCCCGGCCATCAAGGGGCTGAGCTTCCTTGCGCTCACCATCCTCATCGGCGCGCTTGCCATGGCGCCCTTTTCCGCCGTGGAATTGCAGAGCCGGAGCGTGGAGTTCACGCCCATGGTGATCGCCGGTATCGCCTATGTCACCATCTTCCCCTCGATCATCGCCTATTTCCTGTTCAACAGCGCCGTGGAGCGGATCGGCGCGGGCGATGCGGGGCAGGTCATCAATCTCCAGCCGCTGTTCGGCGCGCTGCTGGCCGCGCTCATCCTGGGCGAGCCCCTGCACCTCTATCATGGCGCGGGCATGGCGCTGATCCTTGCAGGCATCGCGCTGCCCTTCTTTTCGCCACCGCCCCGGCCTGCCCTGTAGGCGCAGCCGGAGAGAGCGCTAAACAAGTCGCACTTTCGCCGCTACACTCGCCCGATGAGTGATTCCGACGACAATCTCGGCTTCGATCTGGGCGAACCGCCCCGGCCCGAACCGGCTGCCGCCACGCCCGACTCCGGCGCCTATCGGGTGCTGGCGCGCGCCTATCGCCCGCAGACCTTCGCCGAGCTGATCGGTCAGGACGCGATGGTGCAGACGCTGGCCAACGCCATCCGGCGCGACCGTATTGCCCACGCTTTCCTGATGACCGGCGTGCGCGGCGTCGGCAAGACCTCCACCGCGCGACTGATCGCCAAGGCGCTCAACTGCGTCGGACCGGATGGGCAGGGCGGGCCCACCATCGACCCCTGCGGTGTGTGCGAGCCTTGCAAGGCTATTGCCGAGGGGCGGCATATCGACGTGATCGAGATGGACGCCGCCAGCCACACCGGCGTCGATGATGTGCGCGAGATCATAGAGGCGGTGCGTTATGCCGCCGTCTCGGCGCGCTACAAGATCTACATCATCGACGAAGTCCACATGCTTTCGCGCAATGCTTTCAATGCATTGCTGAAGACACTTGAGGAACCGCCGGCGCATGTGAAGTTCCTCTTCGCGACCACCGAAGTGAACAAGGTTCCGATTACGGTGCTCTCGCGCTGCCAGCGCTTCGACCTGCGGCGCATTCCGGTGGAGCTGCTACGCGATCATTTCGCAGCGGTCGCGGCCAAGGAGCATGTCGATGCGCAGGACGACGCGCTCACCATGATTGCCGTGGCGGCGGAAGGCTCGGCGCGCGATGGCCTTTCCATTCTCGACCAGGCGATTGCGCATGCCGAAACCGTGGATGGGCGCCCGCATGTCACCGCCGATCAGGTGCGGGCGATGCTGGGCCTTTCCGACCGGGGCGCCACGCGCCGCCTGTTCGGGCAGATCCTAGAAGCGGATGGCGCGGCGGTGCTGGCGACGTTGGCCGAACAGGAGGCGCTGGGCGTGGAGCCGGTCGCCACGGTCAATGCGTTGCTCGACCTCGTTCATGCCGTAACGGTCGCCAAGGCAGGGCGGGGCGGAGCCCTGACGCTTCATGCCGAGGCCGAGCGCGAGGCGATTGAGCAATGGGCGGCAGGCCTCTCCTTCGCGGCACTGCACCGGCTGTGGCAATTGCTGCTCAAGGGGCATGAGGAAGTGGTTTCGGCCGCGCGCCCGCTGGCGGCCTGCGAAATGGCGCTGCTGCGCCTCGTCCATGCCGCCGAGATGCCGGACCCGAGCGAGCTGGCGCGGCTGCTCAAGGAGCGCGGCCTGGGACTGGAGGGAGCACCGCCGGCCCCCGCGCCGGCGCCTGCTGCGACGACTCCCGTCGCGGAGATCGCGCCCGCGCCCGTGCCGGGGGCGTCGGCTACCCCATCGCCATCGGCATTCCCCGCCGATTTCGCCGCGCTGGTCGAGGCGCTGGGCGCGCAGGCGCCGCGTCTGGGCGCTGAGCTGCATGATTGCGTGAGCCTGGTGCGTTATGCGCCGCCGGAACTGGACGTTCGCCTGCTCCAGCCGCTCGACGCGGATTTCACGCGGCAGGTCGCGGCCGCCTTGAAGACGCTGACCGGCGCGGTGTGGACCGTGACGTCGAGCAAGGCCATGGGCGAACCCAGCCTGCGCGAGCAGCAGGCCATGGAAGCACAGGCCCGACGCGACGCAATCCTGGCGACGCCAGTGGTCGCTGCGGCTGTGAACGCCTTTCCCGGCGCGGTGCTGGTGGACCCCGGCGACGCGGACTGACCAACGGATTTGATGGAGTAAGGACATGAAGGATTTGAACGATCTGCTGGGCGGCGATCTCATGGGGATGGTCGGCAAGCTCCAGGAAGACATGCAGAAGGCGCAGGCCGAGCTGGAGACGATCGAGGTCGAGGGTGTCTCCGGCGGTGGGCTCGTGCGCATCCGGGCCAGCGGCAAGGGGCGTATCCTGAGCCTGTCCATCGACGAGAGCCTGATCGTGCCCGCCGACAAGACCATGCTCGAAGATCTGGTGGTCGCCGCGTTCAACGACGCGCGCGCCAAGGCGGACGAGGCAGCCGGCGCCCATATGGGCAAGTTCACGGCCGGCCTGCCGCTGCCCCCGGGCTTCAAGATGCCGTTCTGAGGCCTTTTTCCGCAGCGGGGTGCGCATGTTCGCAAAGGCGGGAGCGCTGCCGTTTCAGACAATCTTCACGGGCCCGCGCTATATCGCAGGCCCACGACATTGAAACGGGACGCACACTCTCCGATATGAAGAACAAGCGACGGCCGGATGGCGAACATGCGCCGGCCGCGATAGTCTGGAGTGACCATGAATCTTGAACTGCCCCTGCTGCCGCTGCGGAACATCGTCGTCTTTCCGCAGATGATCGCACCGCTGTTCGTCGGCCGCGAGAAAAGCGTTGCCGCGCTCGAACAGGCGATGGAGGCCGACAAGGACATCTTCCTCGTCGCGCAGCTCGACCCGGCCGAGGACGATCCCGATCGCGAGGCGCTCTATGACATGGGCGTCATCGCCAGCATCGTGCAGATGCTGAAGCTCCCCGATGGCAACGTCCGCGTGCTCGTGGAGGGCAAGCAGCGCGCGGCGCTGGTCGGCCTCGTCGAGGGCGAGGACCATCTGCGCGCCGAAGTGGCGCCGCAGACCGACCGTGAGGTTTCCGGCCCCGAGATCGAGGCGATGATGCGCTCGGTCGCCAACCAGTTCGAGAATTACGCCAAGCTCAACAAGAAGCTCCCGGCCGAGACGCCGGTGCAACTGCGCGAGATCACCGAGGCGGGCCGCCTCTCCGATTTCGTCGCCGCGAATCTGGCGATCAAGGACAGCGACAAGCAGGCGCTGCTGGTGGAAAGCGATCCATTGAAGCGCCTGGAGATGGTCTTTGCCTTCATGGAAGGCGAGCTGGGCGTGCTGCAGGTCGAGAAGAAGATCCGCGGCCGCGTGAAGCGCCAGATGGAGAAGACCCAGCGCGAATATTATCTCAACGAGCAATTGAAGGCGATCCAGCGTGAGCTGGGTGGCGGCGAGGGCGAGGAAGGCGATGAGCTGTCCGAGCTGGCCGAGAAGATCAAGAAGCTCAAGCTGAGCAAGGAAGCGCGCGCCAAGGCCGACACGGAGCTGAAGAAGCTGCGTTCCATGCAGCCGATGAGCGCCGAAGCCACTGTGGTACGCAACTATCTCGACGCGCTGCTTGGCCTGCCCTGGGGCAAGAAGTCGAAGCTCAAGAAGGACCTCGTGCAGGCGCAGGAGGTGCTGGATGCCGACCATTTTGCGCTCGACAAGGTCAAGGACCGCATCATCGAATATCTCGCGGTGCAGGCGCGCTCGGACAAATTGAAGGGCCCGATCCTGTGCCTCGTGGGCCCGCCCGGCGTGGGCAAGACCTCGCTCGGCCGGTCCATCGCCAAGGCGACGGGGCGCGAGTTCGTGCGGCAGTCGCTGGGTGGCGTGCGCGACGAGGCCGAGATCAGGGGCCACCGCCGCACCTATATCGGCTCGATGCCGGGCAAGATCGCGTCCAACCTCAAGAAGGCCGGCGCGATGAACCCGCTGATCCTGCTCGACGAGATCGACAAGCTCGGCCAGGATTTCCGGGGCGATCCCGCTTCGGCGCTGCTGGAGGTGCTGGATCCGGAGCAGAACAGCAAGTTCCAGGATCATTATCTGGAGATCGACCTCGATCTTTCCGACGTGATGTTCGTGACCACCGCGAACAGCCTCAACCTGCCGCGTGCTCTGCTGGACCGCATGGAGATCATCCGGCTGGAGGGTTATACCGAGGACGAGAAGGTCGAGATCGCCCAGCGCCACCTCATCGAAAAGCAGATCGAGGCACACGGCCTGAAGGACGGCGAGTTCGCCATCGAAGAAGCGGCCCTGCGCGACCTCATTCGCTATTATACGCGGGAGGCCGGCGTGCGGACGCTGGAGCGCGAGATTGCGCGGCTGGCGCGCAAGGCCCTGCGCCGCATCCTTGAGGGCAAGGAGACACGGGTCGTCATCACGCCGGACAATCTCGGCGACTATGCCGGTGTGCGCAAGTTCCGCCACGGCGTCTCCGAGGAGGAGCATCAGATCGGCGCGGTGACGGGCCTGGCCTGGACGGAAGTGGGCGGCGAGCTGCTCACCATCGAATCCGTGACTGTGCCCGGCAAGGGCCAGATCAGAACGACCGGCAAGCTCGGCGACGTGATGAACGAGTCGGTGCAGGCGGCCTTCTCCTATGTGAAGGCGCGCGCACCGGGCTACGGCATCAAGCCCAGCTTCATCAACCGGCGCGACATTCACATCCACCTGCCCGAGGGTGCGGTGCCCAAGGACGGCCCCTCGGCCGGCATCGGCATGGTCACATCGATCGTCTCGACACTGACCGGCATTGCCGTGAACAAGGATGTGGCGATGACCGGCGAGGTGACGCTGCGCGGGCGGGTGCTGCCCATCGGCGGCCTCAAGGAGAAGCTGCTGGCGGCGTTGCGCGGCGGCATCAAGACGGTGCTGATCCCGCAGGAGAACGAGAAGGATCTCGCGGAGATTCCCGCCAACATCAAGGAAGGACTGGAGATCGTCCCCGTCAGCCATGTCGACGAGGTGCTGGCGCGGGCGCTGATCGCCCCGCTCACGCCCATCGAATGGTCAGAGGAAGACGATCTCGCCGCCAAGCCGCCGCTTCCGGCGGCCGGCGACGGAGAGCCGGCTCTGCGCCATTGACCCCATCGCGAAGCGGGCCGGACCAGTGGTTCGGCCCGTTTCCGTTGCACGGAGCCGCGCTGGCGGGCCCGCTTGATGCCAAACGCAAGCCTGCTGGCTCCGCGTATGCGTCGCTGCCGACCGCCGTTCGGCCTGTTGCGGGGCGCTGTAACGGGTGGTTTTCGGTCCGTTTACCATGTTTCAAGTCTCCATTTTGCTGAATTCGGCCAGAATTGGCCGCATTTCGGCGCTCTGGCCTGCAAAACTCTTTGACAGGTGACGGAAGTCGCGCCTTTATGCGGCCCTTCAAGGACGATTCCCACCACCAGAAACGACACGAAGGGGGTTCCAAAGGCATGAACAAGCAGGATCTGATCAGCGCAGTCGCAGACAGCAGCGGCCTGACCAAGGCGGAAGCCGGCAAGGCTGTCGAAGGCGTGTTCGACGCGATCACGGCGGCGCTGAAGAAGGGGGACGAGGTCCGTCTCGTCGGCTTCGGCACATTCTCGGTGTCCAACCGTAAGGCCTCGACCGGCCGCAATCCGCGCACGGGCGAGACGATGGCGATCAAGGCTTCGGTGCAGCCGAAGTTCAAGGCCGGCAAGGGCCTGAAGGACTCCGTCAACTAATCGGCATTCGCGCGGCGGTTGCGTTGCTTCCCGTTGCGGAACAACGCGGCGCCGCGCTGCCTTGCCGGCTTCCGCAGTGCCCGCCGGGCATCGCGGAGAGGCCGCGCTCGCCGTGAACTTGCCGTCGATTTATCCGGCAGGGTGTTTGCGGTTCACCAGTTCCTTGCCCATTTCCGGTGTCGTCTGAAGACAGCGATGGGGCTTTTTCTCGACCTGCATCTTCCAAAAGCGCTGCGGTTGCGCATGGTCTCCGCGCGCCGAACCTGTCGCATTGGCTCCCAAGCGAAACGGCGGTGTGCGATACACGGCAAATGAAGATGTCCGCCTCCCGCGCGGATAAGGGCGCCGTTATATCTTAGCAGTTCGACATGCATCGCCGCCAAGGTTGCCGCCACGCCTCCTGGAAGCCCAGCCTTCTTGTGCCCCTGCGCAGACCGGAGCCCAGGGCGGCTGTGCATTGTGGGGGCTCAATAGGCTCCTGCCGGCGCAGAGCGCGAAGCGGGTATCGCGAGGTCGGCGGGCAGGGGCCGGGCGTTGTACCGTGGAGGGGTGTGAGCGATGTATAGGCCCTTTTCCGAGCTCCGGTGAGGGCACCGTCTTGTTGCGGCTCAGCCCCACTTCGGGCGGCGAGGCGGATGCCGCGTCTCCTATTAAGCCCAACCTCCTCGTGCTCATGCGCGGGCTGAAGCCCAGGGCGATCGGATATTGCGGTGGTTCACGGGGCTCCTGTCCGCATGGAACTGGGTGCAGATGTCATTGGGGCGGGAATAAGCGGGCTGGTAGAAGGCGCTTGCTGGTGTGGGTCCCGCCGATGTGGGCATATATAAGACCCGGTGTTCGGGATGCTTATCTCACTTGGCGGGTCTCCTGGCCTATCCATGCAGGCCGATGCGCCGCTCGAACACCCCTTCCTCCTGCTCCTCAGCGCATCGCAATCGGCCTTTTGGTGACTGTGCACCACAGCTTTTCTCCGGCCCCGGGCGCCTCATTGCCCGGATCGGCGTGCGCTCGTCGCTTCCGAGCTTGACGCTGCCCCTCATGGCACATTATGGCCCCCGTCTCGACGCGCCCCACGGGGCGCTGTGGCGATCGTAGCTCAGTTGGTTAGAGCGCTGGTTTGTGGTACCAGAGGTCGTGGGTTCGGATCCCATCGGTCGCCCCATTTTTCCCTACATCTTCCTTGCTTCGGCTTGTGCGCGCGGCCCGGCTCGACGGTCGGTCCTGCGGCTGGCGATGATTGCCTGTTTCCGCCCGCCCTCCGCAGCGATATAGGCGGCGCCATGAGCAACGACCGAGAGACGGGCCTGGCCCTCGATCCCCGCTATGACCGCGACGGCCTCATCACCGCCGTTGCCACCGATGTCGCGACCGGCGAGGTGCTGATGCTGGCGCATATGAACGCGCAGGCGCTCGCCGAGACGCAGCGCACGGGCCTCGCGCACTTCTGGTCCCGCAGCCGTGCGCGCCTGTGGAAGAAGGGGGAAGAATCGGGGAACGAGCTGGTCGTCGAGGAGATCCGCGTTGATTGCGATCAGGATGCCGTCTGGCTGCGCGTGCGCCCCAAGGGGCCGGCCTGCCACACCGGCGAGCGGAGCTGCTTCTACCGGCGCCTGAGCGGAGGCGAGCGGCTGGAGCGCGTCCTGGGTCCAGGGTCCTGAGAGACACGCAAGCCCCGCCATTCAGGCGCATTCCCACTTTGACGTTCACGTCAGGATTGAATAGATTTCAGCCATGAAGAATCCGATGATGATCGCCGGGGTTCAGATCCCGGCGAAGGGTGAGCGCGACGATTTTTCGATTTCGGAGATGTGTGCCGAATTCGGCGTAACCGCGCGGGCGCTGCGCTTCTACGAGGATGAGGGGCTGATCTCGCCGCGCCGCGTAGGGTTGGCCCGGATCTACAACCATCGCGATCGGGCGCGCCTCGCATGGATCCTGCGCGGCAAGCGTGTGGGGTTCAGCCTGGCGGACATTCGCGAGATGATCGACCTCTACGACATGGGGGACGGGCGCCGTGCCCAGCGCGAAGTGACCATCCAGAAATGCCGTGAGCGCGTCGCCTATCTGACTGCCCAGAAGCGCGACATTGACGATGCCATCACCGAGATCAGCGATTTCATTGCGGTGCTCGAGGGGCAGGAGGACTGATCCCGCCCCGCTCGGACGGACAATCGAGCCTCCGCTCCGCAAGAGGAGAGTAATATGCCCAGTTATACCCCGCCGGTCGGCGATACCCGCTTCGTGCTCGACGAGATTGTCGGGCTCGACCGGTTGACCAACATTCCCGGTTTCGCTGCCGCCTCGCCGGACATCGTGCAGGCCGTGCTGGAGGAAGGCGGCCGCTTTGCCGCCGAGGTCATGTATCCGCTCAATGCCGTGGGCGATCAGGTCGGCTGCGTGCGCAACGAGGATGGCAGCATCACCGTGCCACCCGGCTTCCAGCAGGCGTTCGACCAGTTCGTCGAAGGCGGATGGACCACGCTCCATGCCGACGAGGCCTATGGCGGGCAGGGCTTGCCGCTGGTGCTGGCGACGGCGGTGAACGAATATTTCGTCTCCGCCAATCAGGCGCTGGAAATGTATAACGGCCTTACGGGCGGTGCGGTGGAGGCGATCCTTGCCGTGGGCAGCGAGGCGCTGAAGCAGAAATATGTGCCCAACATGGTCGCGGGCAAATGGTGCGGCACGATGAACCTCACCGAGCCGCATTGCGGCACGGACCTGGGCCTCATCAAGACCCGCGCCGAACCGCAGGCGGACGGCACCTACAAGATCACCGGCACCAAGATGTTCATCTCCGGCGGCGAGCACGACATGGCGGAGAACATCATCCATCTCGTCCTCGCCAAGACACCGGGCGCGCCGGCCGGCACCAAGGGCATTTCGCTGTTCCTGGTGCCGCGCATCATGGTGAACGACGATGGCGCGCTGGGCGAGCGCAATGCACTGGGCTGCGGCTCGATCGAGCACAAAATGGGCCTGCATGGCAACTGCACCTGCGTTATGAACTTCGACGGGGCGACCGGCTGGATGGTCGGCGAGGAGAATAAGGGTCTCGCCGCCATGTTCATCATGATGAACGCCGCGCGGCTGGGCGTGGGCCTGCAAGGGCTGGGGCAGGGCGAGGTCGCCTACCAGAACGCCGTGCGCTATGCGATGGAGCGTCGGCAGGGCCGCGCGCTCACCGGCCCCGCCGAACCCGACAAGCCGGCCGACACGCTGTTCGTCCACCCCGACGTGCGCCGCATGCTCATGGAAGGCAAGGCGCTGACCGAAGGGTTGCGGGCGCTGCTGCTCTTCGGCGCACTCCAGGCCGATCTCGCCAAACATGCGCCGAGCGAACAGGAGCGGGCTGACGCCGAGGCGCTGCTCTCGATGCTCACCCCTGTCATCAAGGGCTATGGCACGGACAAGGGCTTCGATGTTGCCGTGCTCGCGCAACAGGTGTTCGGCGGCCATGGCTATATCCAGGAGACCGGTGTCGAGCAGCATGTGCGCGATGCGCGCATCGCCATGATCTACGAGGGCACCAACGGCGTGCAGGCCATGGATCTGGTCGGCCGCAAGCTGGCACGCGACGGCGGCAAGGCGATCCAGGCTTTCTTCACGCTGGTGGGCGAGGAGGTGACGCTGGGCAAGGCTGTGCCGACCACCGCGCCGATCGCCGAAGCGCTGGAAAAGGCCAACCAGCAGCTCCAGGCCGCGACCATGTGGTTGATGCAGAACGCCATGACCAACCCCAACAATGCCGGCGCGGCCGCTTATGCCTATATGCACATCATGGGCATCGTCTCGGTGGGGCTCATGTGGTTGCGCATGGCCCGCGCCGCGCAGGCCCGGCTCCAGTCCGGCACGGGCGACAAGCAGTTCCTGGAAGCCAAGCTGGTGACAGCCCGCTATTTCGCCGAGCGCATCATGCCGGACGCCGGCGCGCTGCGCCGCAAGATCGAAGGCGGGGCCGACACGTTGATGGCGCTGCCGCCGGAGGCGTTCCTGACGGCGGCGTGAGGACGCGTTGAGGGTGACGGCGCGGTGAGGGGGCCGGGCGTGTTGTCCCGCGCCGTTACGCTCTCGGCGCCACTCTCTTACCGCCCTTGTGCTATCCAGTCTCGCTGCGCTGTTCCGCCCCATCCCGTGCTCCGAGGCCAACGCCAACCGAAGCGCGTCGCGCCACAGGCACGCGGGAGGAACGAGGGCGGCGTATCTTAGCCATGCGCGCTCGGCTCTTTGCCGCCTGGGCTGCTGCCTTTGCAGGGGACGACGTAGGCGCGGAGGCGCAGCGGCGGGGTACCTTCCGTGGTGGCGGAGCGGTACAGCCATGGACCGACACTCAGCCCCGGATGTGCGGGCGTCGAGCGCGCGGACACGCAGACGGTGGAAAGCGCGACCAGCCTGCAAGGCGCCGGACGATGCTCCGGAGCGTGCTAGGGCCCCGCCGAGACGGTCGCCGCAGGAATGGCAGCCGGCAAACGCCGCATGTCCGCCAGCGGTCGCGTGCGGGGCAGATCGGGCGCGGCGCTTGGTGCGGCGGGCGCGTTTGCGAGGTCCGCCATCGGGCGGGCGCCATCGGGCAGGCGGAGCTTGGCTTCATCCGCTTTGGAATCGGCAATCAGCTTGGGCGGGGCCGCTTCGGCTACCCGGCGCGCCATGCAGTTGATGCGCGGCGTGGTAGGAAATTCCGTGCAGTTGTAGAGCGTGCGCTCGAGGCCGCTGTCTTTCACGCGGATGTAAGAGAAGGACATAGCGGGTTGGCTCGCCTCGCCGATGGGGAAACCACGCGGTGCGGCGGCGGGGTCCGTCCAGGCGAGCAGGCGGCATTTCGCCCGGCCCGCGCAGAGTTGCGCCGCGGCCTGGGCATAACGCGCCGGGTCGCCACCTTTGTCCAGCACCATCACGAAGCCGCTTCCGCCCGGCTCAATGGCCATGAGCTTGCCGGGGCCGATGCGCTTGCCGATCATCTCCGGTCCGATCGCCAGGGGCGCCCGGCCATCGATGAGCGATCCGGCGAGCGCCTGGCCCGCCAATGGATCGAGATCAGGTCGGTGGGCTAGTGAGAGTACCGCAAGCTTGTGCACCAGAGGCTCGGCGGCGATGGACACCGAACGCAGGAACGCCGGCGGGGTGCCCCACCAGCCCTTCCAGCGGAAGAAGAGATGCGTGTCCACCGCCGCGACCTTGTCGAGCGAGGCGCTCCAATAGGGGATCACCCAATCGGTGTGATAATGGGTGCTCATGCCGACAGGGGCATAGACATCGCCGGCCAGCATCTTCGCGGCAAGGGCGCGCGCGCGCTCCCAGGCGGTGCTACTCGGCTGGCGCGCCATGGCGCCATCGCAGGTGAAGGTGAACTGGCAGCCGGTCGCGCGTTCCTGGCCCTGGAAGACGACGCCGCAGATCGTCTTGGGGAAAGCGGGATGACGCAGCCGGTTGAGCACGACCTGGCCCACCGCGCGCTCGCCCTTCGGATCGTCGCCGGCCTCGTAGAGCATGGCGGCGGCGAGGCAATCATTGGCGCGGTCGCGCGCCAGCGCATCGCCGATGAAGTGGAAGGGCCGGGCGGCGGGATTGGGCGCGGTCGAAAACGGGATGGCGGCGTTGTGCGCCCGTGCGGCGTCGGGATCGGAGGCGTCCACTTCCAGCGGCTCGACCAGCGGCAGCGGCACGTCCGGGGTAGGAGTGGCGGCGGTGCCGATCTTGGCGCTCGGTCGTGCGGTGCCGCCGGGCCCGTCCATGCGGCCGATCATCGCCAGCGCCAGTGCGAGCACGCCCAACAGCATGAGCGCCACGCCCGCCCATAGCCGGGCCGGGCTGGGCCGGACAGCCCCTCTGAACCGTATTGCCATGCCTGTTTCCCACACTGAAGGCGCGCTATGTGTGCCTCGCCCCGGCAAATGACAAGTTGTCGTCGCTCAGCAGAGACCGCCGCGCGAGCAGGCGTTCCATTTCGAGGCGGTTTCCGGGGCAGCCGTTAACGGGCGTCCGAGGCGCCTGGCGCTCTGGGAGAAAGCCCAGGGTTGGGGTTCCATGGGAGTGGATAGAGGCCACGCCAGCGCCCCGCTCGGGACGGAGGTGTGGCTGCGCGAGGACGCTGCCCGCACCATGGAACGCCCCGAATCAGTGACAATCGGGAAGGGCGCTCGCTCGGCTCATTGCTTGCGCAGGAGCACTGGACGGCTCAATCAAAAATGAAAGACGTGAGCGGTCGGCCGGTCGGGGACAGGACGTTGCCTTGCAGAACTGGCCTTTCGCGCCGGAGATCTAGGCGGTCTGCCGACCATAACCAGCGTGGCAGCCAGAGTGGTTTCGAGCCAGATGGACTTATCTGCGGCCGGCAATAACGGCAGATAAAGAGCACTCTCGCTATCGACCTCCGCGCGAGCGGCCGGCGCGGGCATAGGGGATGTCGCGGCCGCGCCAATGCAGCACCAGCCCTTCGCGCGTGATGGTGGCGCGCGTGCCGTCGAAGGCGGCGACGCCGATCTCGTTGGGGACGAGCAGGACCGTGAGCGAGAGGCCGCGCTGTGCCTCCGGCAGATCGAAGCGCTGGGACGTGACGCCGTGAATGGGCTCGCTGAACTCGATCCACGCCGGCTGGCGGGTGTCGTCCGCCGGCATGGCCCAGCCGTCCGCCTGCGTGGCGGCCGCGCCCCGATCGCCATTGGTGTAGCCCACACGCAGGAAGATGCCTTGCAGATTGTCGCCGCCCGGCACTTTGACCGTCACCTTGAGAGGCACGTCGCCGGTCTGCTCGATCCGGTCGATCCGCCATTCAGGCGGACGCGGCGCGGGCAGGGTCTGGAGGAGGACGCCGTCCTCGGTCGCGGTCCAGCGCCCGGCGGCTTCCTCGTCCAGCGCCCCTTCGCTGAGCTGATAGCGAAAGCGCCCGTCCGGCGCGAGCTCGATGGCGGACGCGAGGTCCGGCCCTGCCTGTGCGCGGTAGAGCCCGGCCGGGGTGGACTGGGCGAGAGCGGGTGCCGGCATGACGAGCGCTCCGCCGCCAGCCAGCGCTACCAGGCCGGCGAGCCCGGCAAGCGCGATGGCGGCGAGGCGCGTCATCTCCCGGATGGCCGCCTCCTCAGGCGTCCTTGGGCCGCAGCACGATATGGCCCACAGCGGTGTTGGAAGCCGGCACATGGTAGAAGCGGTGAAGCTCCTCCACGTCCTTGCCCAAGGCGCCGCGCATGATGAGCCACATGATGAGCTCAATGCCCTCCGAGCCGCTCTCGCGCAGATAATCGAGGCGCGTGATCTCGCGCAGTGCCTGCGGGTCGCTGCTGAGCTTGTCGAGGAAGGCGATGTCGAACTCGGGATTGATGAGGCCGGCACGCGGGCCCTGGAGCTGGTGGCTCATGCCGCCGGTGCCCCAGATCTGCACGTTGAGATCCTCCGGATAGCTCTCTACCGCATGGGCGATGGCTTCGCCCAGCATCCAGCAGCGATTGCCGGACGGCGTGGGGAACTGCGTCACATTGACGGCGAGCGGGATGACCTTGCAGGGCCACTCCGCAACCTTGCCGAACATGAGGCTGAGCGGCACGGTGCAGCCATGGTCCACGTCCATGTTGTTCATGAGCGTGAGGTCGAACTCGTCGATCACGAGCTGCTCGGCGAGATGTGCGGCCAGCTCGATATGACCCTGCACCACCGGCACCGGGCGCGGGCCCCAGCCCTCGTCGGCGGAGTGATACTCCTCGGCCATCCCGAGCGCGAATGTGGGCACCACGTCCAGCATCAGCGCCGAGGCATGGTCGTTGTAGCACAGGATGACGACGTCGGGCTTTTCCTGCTGCTCCCAGGCCTTCACCCACTCATAGCCGTCGAACACCGGCTTCCAATATTCGTCCTGCGTGCGGCCAAGGTCGAAGGCCGCGCCAATGGCGGGCACATGGCTGGTGGCAACGCCGGCGGTGATCTTCGCCATGTCAGTTGCCCTCCCGCTTGGAGCGCTGGCCCTCGGGCGAGCGGCCGCCCTGGCGCATCATGGCCGCATATTCGTCGGCGGTCATGTTGGTCATGGAACTGACGGCGCGCTGCACGCTCCAGCCGTCCGTGTTCGAGAGTTTGACGAGAAAGTAGATGTTGCCCCCCAGATCGATGAGCTTGTTGAAATCACGGTCCTGCACGGCGCGCTTCTGCTCCTCGCTCATGCGGAAGCGATCCAGATAGGCGCGCTCATGGTCCTTGAACGCGGCGCGGTTGGCCGGGTCCATCAGCGACATGCAGAATTTGTGGAGATGATAGGCCTCGCGGGACCGCTGGGCGGTGAATACCGTGGTGCCGGGGATGTCCTCAAGATCGGTGAGGGGATAGAGACGTTTGCGCATGGACTGGCCTTCGATTGGGAGGGCGGTCATCCCGGCGAACCGGAATACCAGAGTATCAAATCTCTCCCAACGAGTCTTCCGCGGGCTCCATGGCGCGGGATTTCACGAAATGCAACGTTCGCGTGCGTGCGGGCGGGGGTGGAGTCAGTCCGGATAGCGGATCGCCATCACTTCCCATTCCTTCTCCCCGGCCGGCAAGCGCACGCGGCGCAGATCGCCCACTGCCGCGCCGCGCAGCGCCCGCGCGAGCGGACTGTCCCAGCCGATGCGCCCGGCGCCGGCGTCCGCCTCGTCATTGCCGACCAGCGTGACGCTGCGTTGCTCGTCGTCCTCGTCGGCGATGGTGACGGTCGCGCCGAAAAAGACGCGGCCCTTATCGGGCTGGTGGGCCGGGTCGATCACCTTGGCGGCCTTCATGCGCTGAGCCAGCCATTTGAGGCGCCGGTCGATCTCGCGCATGCGTTTGCGGCCATAGAGATAGTCGCCATTTTCGGAGCGGTCGCCATTGCCGGCGGCCCAGCTCACGATTTCCACGATCCGCGGGCGCTCTTCGCCAAGCAACTGGTCATATTCCGCGCGCAAGGCGGAATAGCCGGCGGGCGTGATGTAATTGGGGGGCGGGAGGCGATCCGTCATGAGTGAGTCAGTCCCGTCTGCGATTGTCTGGCCGGATCGGCATCCTTGTCCGGTCTTATCCAGGCTAAGGGCTATATAACTTCTTGTAATTCTTATGTAAGAAAAGGGATGACTATCCATCTATCATTCCCACGACGGGAATCTCGTTCCGGGCGATCGCGCAAGGTCCCCGCATTCGCGGGAATGATGAGACTAGACCTCTGAGTCCTTGGGCCAATCGGCCGGTCTGCCAGCCTAGCGCCGCTTCTTCGCTCGCTTGGTGTACATGAGCGCAGCGACCAGCGCGGCCGAACCGATGCCGACGCCGGCCCAGAACGCTTTGTTGGTGCCACTGGGCATGGTGGCCGCGCTCTCGGCGGGGGTGGTGTCGGGTGCCGGAGCGGCGGCGGTTTCCGACGCGGCGGCGTCGGGCTGGGAACGTTCGTCGGTCATGATCCCGGTCTTATCAGCCCGGAGTTGCCTTGCCCAGATAGCGGCTGAGCGGTGCGGCGGGCGCGGCTTGCGCGCCGCTCTTCATGGGGTTCACCAGATCGTAGATCACGGCGTTCTCCAGCACGCGCTGCACATAATTCTTGGTTTCGTAGAAGGGGATGTCCTCGATCCACTGGACGATGTCGCCGCCGGGCTGGCGGGGGTCGCCATTGGCCTTGAGCCACTTGTTCACATTGCCCATGCCGGCATTGTAGGCGGCGACTGCGAGCGGATAGCTGCCGTTATAGTAGGCCATCAGCCGCATGAAGTAAGACGAGCCCAGCATGACATTATAGTCCGGGTCGAAGAGGGAGCTCTGATTGTAGCTCATGCCGACCTTGCCGGCCTGCTCGCGCGCAGTGGCGGGCATGAGCTGCATGAGGCCGCGCGCGCCGGCGCGCGAGACGATGGCGCGGTCGAACTGGCTCTCCTGCCGGGCGATCGCATGGATCATGGTCCAGTTGTCGCGCTCGGATTCCGGCACCTTCATGTAGGGAAAGCTGGCGCGATCATAGCCCGAGAGGCCACTTGCGGTCGCGCGACGGCCGGACATGACGCCCAGGTCCGGCCGGCCCAGCGTGCGCGAAAGCTCGGCGGCGAGCGCATGGTCCTGCTGCGAGGCGGCAGAGGCGGCGATGGCCCGCAGGAACTTGGACTGATCGCCCCAATTGCCCCGCCGGCCGAGCAGGTGCGCGGCACGGACCAGCGGCTGGCGATTAAAGGCGGCGCGATCGGCGCTGGTGAGGATCACCGGCGTCTCGGCACTGGGTGCCGGGAGGCGCCGTCCGAGCCGTTCCAGCGCGAGCTGGCCATAATATTGATCGGGCATGGCGCCGGCTTGCGCGAACCACTGGTTTGCGGCCTCGCTCCGCCGGCCGGCGAGCGCGGCGCGGCCCGCCCAGTAATAGCCCTTGGTGCGGGTCTGGGCGGATTGGGCGCCGCCGGCATAGCGCGAGAACATCGCTTCCGCGTCGGCCGGGCGGGCCAGGCGATTGAGCGCAACCGTGCCGGCGAGCCAGGTAAGGCTGGTATAATCGTCGCGTTCGCCCAGCGGCTGGAGGCTTACGTCCGTACCCGGCGCATAGGCATCGTCCACGCGCGAGGCGATCGCGTAGGCGGTCGCCCAGTCGCCATCGTTGGCGGCGGCGCGGGCGCGCGCGAGCAGCGCCTCGTACCAGGCCTCCACGTCCTGCGGTGTCTGGCCGAGCGCCGGGCGCGTCGCGAGGAGCTGGCGGGCGGCGCGCTCGTTGCCGGTCTCGCCCAGCCAGCGCGCCTTGTCGGCCAGATAGCCTGCATCCATCACGCCCACCGGATCCGCGGCGGCGACCTTGAGCGCGGCATCGGGCGCCTTGCGCTGCATGGCGATGCGCGCGGCGATTACCGCCTGGCGCGTCGGTGGCACCCAGGCCAGCACTCGCTCGGCGGCATCAGTGCTGCGCTTCCAGAGCATCGCGTCGGCATGGCGCAGATGATCTTCGGCGGTGAAGCTGCCGGCGAACTGGGCGAGGAGCTGTTGCTCCATGGGGAAGGGCAGGGGCGCGACGGCCCAGGCGGCCTTCGCCGCGATGCGCGCCTCATCCATGCGGCCGAGCTTGGCGAGCGCCAGTGCGTTGGCCGCCTTGCCACGCGGTGTACGTGCCGGATATTGCGCGAAGAATGCCGTGACGGTGCTGGGGCTCTCGATATTGGGATCGACCGTGCGCTCGGCGAGGCCGCGCAGGCGCGATTCGTCCGGCCAGCCGGGGTTCTGCAACAGGAAGTCGGCATAAGCGGCGAAGCCCGCCGTCTCGCTCGCCGTGAGCCCCCGCCAGCGGTCGATCGCAGCGGCCAGGCGCCGCTCGTCCTCGCCGCTCGCCTCGATGCGGCTGGCGGCCGCCTGCCAGCTTATTTCGGCGCTGGCCGCGCGCGGCGTGGAGGAATCGGTGGCCGCCATGGCAAGCGTGCTCAACGAGACGAGCGTGGCCAGGCGCCAGGCGGTGGGGAGAGGGTCTTTTCCCATGCGTGGCATTATGGCAGAGCCTTGATGATCGAACGGTGAACGGGCGCGTGCATTTGCGCCACTATGCCTGTACGAGCACGCGCTTTGAAGGAGTTTTTGCATGTTTTCCGGCTCGATTCCGGCCTTGGTGACGCCTTTTCGCGATGGAAAGCTGGATGAGGACGCGTTTCGCGCCTTCGTCGACTGGCAGATCGAGCAAGGATCGAGCGGTCTGGTGCCGTGCGGCACCACCGGCGAAAGCGCCACGATGACCATCGAGGAGCATAATCGCGTCGTGCGGATCTGCGTGGAACAGGCCAAGGGCCGCGTGCCGGTGATCGCCGGCGCGGGTTCCAACGATACGCGGATCGCGCTGGAGCATATGTTCGCGGCCCAGGCGGCAGGTGCCGACGCGGCGCTGGTGGTCGCGCCTTATTATAACAAGCCCAGCCAGGAAGGGCTCTACCAGCATTTCGCCTATCTCGCTGCGCGCTGCGACCTGCCGATCATCCTCTACAATATTCCCGGCCGCTCCATCGTAGATATCGGCGTGCCGGTGATGCACCGGCTGGCGCAGGAGTTCCCTTCCATCGTCGGTGTGAAGGATGCGACCGGCAATCTCGGCCGCGTGACGGCTCAACGCCTCGCCTGCGGGACCGATTTCTGCCAACTCTCCGGCAATGACGAGACCGCGCTGGCATTCAATGCGATGGGCGGCGTGGGCTGCATCTCGGTGACGGCCAATGTCGCGCCGCGCCTGTGCGCCGACTTCCAGACTGCCTGTAGCGAGGGCCGCTGGACCGATGCGCGCGCCCTGCACGACCGGCTTTATCCGCTCCATGATGCGCTCTTTACCGATTCTTCGCCCGGCCCGATCAAATACGCGCTCTCGCGCGTGCGCGGCGACATGGGCACCGAAGTGCGCCTGCCCATCACCTGGCCGTCCAGTGCATCGCGTGCGACGGTCGACCGGGCGCTGGAGATCGCCGGGCTGGTATAGGCCCCACGCGCACCATACATTGTGCGTTCAACGAAGAAGACTATTCCACAGACCATGGCCCGCCCCCGTCACGCCGAGTTCGACAAGGTCAAGACCGTCGCCGAGAACCGGCGCGCGCGCTTCGACTATGCCATCGAGGACGTGTATGAGGCGGGCATCGCGCTCAAGGGTACGGAAGTGAAGTCGCTGCGCTTCGGCGAGGGCTCGATCACCGAATCCTACGCCGATATCAACGGCGATGAAGTGTGGCTCATCAACAGCAACATTCCCGAATTCTCGCACGGCAATCGCTTCAATCATGAGCCGCGCCGGCCGCGCAAGCTGCTGCTCAACTCACGCGAGATTGCCAAGCTGCACGGCGCCGTGGCGCGCGAGGGCATGACTTTGGTGCCGCTCAGCGTCTATTTCAACGCGCGCGGCCGGGCCAAGGTGGAGCTGGCGCTGGCCAAGGGCCGCAAGGCGCCGGACAAGCGCGAGCATCTCAAGGAGCGCGACTGGAAGCGCGAGCAGGCGCGGCTGATGAGGCAGCGCGGCTGATGGTCAAGCGGCGCATCCTGCATGCCGCCCGGCAGAATGTGCCGAGCCGTGAGGCGCTAGCGCGCAATCGCTTCATCAAACCTGTGGCGCATCGCGTGCTGGCGCCCGAATTGTGGCGCTTCACGCGCCGCTCGGTGCCGCGCGGGGTGGCGTTGGGCCTGCTGGTCGGCATCTTCCTGCTGATTCCGGGCGTGCAGATCGCCGCTGCGGCGTTGCTGGCGCTGCCCCTGCGGGCGAACGTACCCATTGCAGCGGCGATGACCTTCCTCTCCAATCCCGCCACAACGCCGATCATTCTCGCCGTTTCTTATTATGTGGGCCAGAAGATGCTGGGCCGCTCGGGCGATCTCAGCCATTTCCGCGCGCTGCTCGACAATCACGCATCGCTGGGGGAATGGTCGGCATGGCTGTTTTCCGATGCCGCGCCGGTGATGCTCTTCGGTCTGCTGGTCGTCTCGGTGGTCATTTCCGTCCTCGGTTATCTGATCGCCGTCTGGTTCTGGCGCGAGCGGACCGCGCGCAAATGGCGCGTGCGCGCGCTGCGCTGGCGGCGGCATGACGCCCCGCCGCCGGCCGAGCTGGAGCTCGGCGGAGAAGCGTCTTGACCGCCCTGCCGGCGAACAAGCGTCCCAGCGCATCGCTCGCCAAGGCAGCACAGCGCGAGCCTTTCCCGATCCTGCCCGTCGTCGGCGGCGCCGCGCTCCTCAGTGCGCTCGCGATCCTGCTGACTCTCAAGGAGCCGGTGATTGCCGGTGGCTTCGCGGCCATGATGACGGGCGGCGTGGCGCTCATCTGGTTCGCGCGGCGGCTCTTCCCCGCGGCGGAGCTGGAAGAGACCGTGCTGATGGACTGGACGGTGACGCGCATCGCCGCGGAGAGCGCCGGCCTCGCCATCGCCGTGACGGACCGCGCCGGGCGCATCGTCTGTGCCAGCGATCAATATGGCGAATGGTTTCCCGGCTATCCCACGCCCGCCGAGGTCAAGGTCTCGACGCGCGATCAGGAGCGGCTGGTCGAGGCCGGACGCGCCGCCTGGCGCGATGGTCAGGCGCTGGCGAGCGGCATCCAGCGCGGCAGCCTGCATCTGGACGTGGAGGTGTTGCGCACCGGCCGCGGCGACGATTTCCTGCTGTGGCGTTTCCTTACCGTGCGCCAGGCGAGCATCATCGACGATTATCTGCGCGTGGTGGAAGGCGAGGCGGGGCGGCAACTCGCGCAGGCCGGCATCATGTGCGCCATGATCGGCGCTGAAGGGCGCATCCGCGCCGCCAATCCCGCCTTCGTGCTACGCGCAACCGGCCGTGCGGATACCAACATGGTGGGCCGCGACCTTGCCGGCTATATGCGCGTGGACAACAAGGGGCGCATTTTCTTCGCGCAGGATGACGGGGAAGGGGCGTCGGTGCGCCTGTTCCAGATCCCCGTGCGGCCCGACGACCCGATGGGCCTGCTGTTGCTCGTGATGGTCGACGATCCGGTGGCGAGCGTCGAGGGCATCACCAGCCTCGCTTATGTTGAAACCTTGCTCTCGCTGCTGCCCTTTGGCTTGGGCATGGCGGACCGCGACGGGCGGCTGCTCTTCTACAACAAGGCGTTCGCGCGCGCGGCCGGCGTGCTGGAGAGCGACGTGCGGCCGAGCTATCCGGTCGATCTTGTCGTGCCGGAGGATCAGGCGGTGGTCGCCGATGCGGTGCGCCGCTATGCCATGGGCGCGCAGGTCTCCGGCGACATCCAGGTGCGGCTGCGCGCCCAGCCGGACGAGCCGGTGTCACTGAGCCTTGCCGGCGTACGCGGTCTGGGCGAGGCCGCGGTGCTGCTCAGCCTCAAGGACAACAGCGAGGAATCGCGCCTCAAGCGCCAGGTCGCCCAGCAGACCAAGATGCAGGCCGTGGGCCAGCTCGCCGGCGGCGTGGCGCATGATTTCAATAATATCCTCACGGCCATCATCGGCCATTGCGATCTCATGCTGATGCGCCATACGCCGGGTGACACCGACTATCACGACATCCAGCAGATCCGCGCCAATTCCAACCGGGCGGCGGCGCTGACCCGGCAACTCCTCGCCTTCTCGCGCCAGCAGACGCTGCGCCCGCAGGTGCTCCAGCTCCCCGATGTCGTGTCCGAGGTCTCCAGCCTGCTCAAGCGGCTGCTGGGCGAGAATATCAGCCTGGACGTGACGCACGGCCGCAATCTGGGCGCCGTGCGTGCGGACCCGGGACAATTGGAACAGGTGATCGTCAATCTGGTCGTCAATGCTCGCGACGCCATGCCCGAGGGCGGTACGGTGACGATCCGCACCTTTTCCGTGCCGGCCGCGCAGGTGCGCGAGATGAAAAACGATTTCATGCCGATCGGCGATTATACCGGCCTCAGCGTATGCGACACCGGCGTCGGCATCGCGCCGGAATTCATCGGCAAGATCTTCGAGCCCTTCTACACCACCAAGGAAGTGGGCAAGGGGACCGGCCTGGGCCTCTCCACCGTTTATGGCATCGTTAAACAGTCGGGCGGGTTCATCTTCGCCGACTCGCAGATCGGCGAGGGGACCACGTTCACCATCTACCTGCCGGTTCATGCCATGGAGGTGGAGGATCCCAGTCGCCGCGCCGCACGCCGCCGCGCCGCCACCGACACCTGGGGCACCGGCACCATTCTTCTGGTGGAAGACGAGGACATGGTCCGCTCCGTCGCCGAGCGGGCACTGACGCGGCAGGGCTATACGGTCATCACCGCCAGCGACGGCGAGCAGGGGCTGGCGCGCCTGGCTCAGGCGGACCGGATCGACCTCCTCATATCCGATGTGGTCATGCCCGGTATGGACGGGCCCACCATGGTCCGCACCGCACGCGCGACCCATCCCGCGCTGCCGGTGCTGTTCATGTCCGGCTATGCCGAGGAGCAGTTGCGCAAGTCTATCGACATCGAGAATGTCGCCTTCCTGCCCAAGCCCTTCTCGGTAACGCAACTGGCCGAAGCCGCGCGCGACGTGCTGAGCGCGGCACGCGAGGTGGCGGTGCTGGCGGGGGATAAGGCGCCTACGGCGGGGCCCGAGGGGGCATAAGGCGGATCGGCCGATCTCACCGGCCCTAACGAGAAGGCATGTCCCTGGGCGAGCGGTCGCGCGCCGCCAAATGGAAGTCGTGCTCCTGCGCAGGCAGGAGCCAGGGCGGCTGTAGACGACGGCTGGGCCTTGGGCTCCTGCCTGAGCAGGCGTACAAACGGGCGGATTTCGTCCGACCTCCCCAACTCCCCAAACTCTTATCGGTCACCTCGCCGGCCAAGCCGGATGTGGCGTGCAGGAGGCGCCCGGCAGGTTCAGTCCTTCGCCTTTGCCACGCCGGCCGTCAGGGCGATCCAGTCCACCATGCGCTCCAGCGCGGCCGGGGCGATGGTTTGCTCGATGGCGGCATATTCCGCTGGTGCCCCGGTCCGGGCCGGCTGGAAGAGATGATTGAGGCCGGGGAGCACTTCGACCGACGCATGGGGATTACCCGCCAATGCGGCCCGCAGGGCGGCTTCGTTGACGGCCGGCGTCACCTGCAGGTCCTTGCCGCCGAGCAGCGCCAGCACCGGCACGTGCACCGCGCGCAGTGCCACGGCCGGATCGAGCGTCATGAAATAGCGATACCAGGGCGCACCCATGAACGCGACGGTCGCATCGGTGACGGGTGGCGTGCCGCTGCCGGCAAGAGCGGCGTTCATGCTCGCCTTGGCGGCATCGCGATCCGGCGCGGCGAGCAGAGCATCGAGCAGCTTGCGTTGCAAGTCTGCGCTCTGTTGTGCCTGTTCCGGGCTGGCGCCAGAGGCCATGGCGAGCGTGCGTGCCTGATCCACAATGACCTCCTTGCCCGGCACGCTCGGTCCGGCCCAGAGCAGGATGAAGGCGATAGCAGGATCGCGGCTTGCCACCATCGGCGCAATCAGCCCGCCCTCGCTATGGCCGAGCAGGCCGATGCGGCGCGGGTCGATCTCCGGCCGTGTCCGCAACCAGGCGACGCCGGCTTCCACATCCGAGGCGAAGTCGGCCGTCGTGGCGCCCGGCAGGCCGCCCCGCGATCCGCCGATGCCGCGATCGTCGACGCGTAGCACCGCCACGCCGCGCCGGGTGAGGGCATCGGCCAGCACCAGGAAGGGCTTGTGCTCGAACAAAGTCTCGTCCCGGTCTTGCGTGCCTGATCCGGTGATGAGCAGCACGGCGGGGAAAGGACCGGCTCCCGGCGGGGTCGTCAGCGTGCCGGCAAGGCGCACGCCAGGCTGATTGGGATTATCGTAAGCGACCTCGTGCGCCGTGTAGGGGAAGGGCGGCCGGGGTGTCTGTGGACGCCGGGCGGGAGCGAACACGCCGCGCTCGAACGTGACGGGGATGGCCGCGCCGCCCTGCGTGAGCGTGCCGCTCAAAGTGGTGCCATCGGCCGAGAGCGCGCCTTCGAACTGGCCCGCGCCGCGCAACAGCACTGTCACGCGTCCGTTCTCCACGGTCATCGCGGCGGGGAGGCCGAGCGCCCCCTGGTCGGGGCTGTCATAGGTGGCGCGCGCGCCCAGATGCAGCACAAGGCGCAGCGCTGTCCCGCTCACGCGCACAGTGGCGCGCCAGTCCCCGGCGGGATCGTCCGCGGGCGCGATAGCGGACGCGGTGGGGGCGGGGGCAGGCGTCTGCGCGGGGGTGGCGTCGGCTGCCAATATGAGCAGGAGCGCGATGGCAATGCTGTCCCTCTTCACGTCCGGGCTTCCTTTCCTGTGCCGCCATGCTCGCGAGTCAGGGTGAGGATGGCAATGAGAATCGCGCCCGCCGCCAATGCCTGCACGGCGAGCCCAGCCAGCGGGAGGTCGAGCAGCTTGGGCAGCAGGCGGACGGCCAATAATCCGGCCAGCCCCACTGCAACGCCGCCGGCCGACAGGACGGGAGAGAGAGGCGCAGGCGCCTGCGGCAGGGCGACATGCGGCAGGAAGGCCATCTCATCCGCCATGGTTCTGAGCGCCTCGTCCACGTGCGCGAGGGCGGCATGGTCTGCGCGCAGGGCAGGATCGGCGGCAATGGCCGCGCGCAGCCGTGCTGCCTCTTCGGGTGCGAGTGCGCCGTCGAGCAGTGCGGACAGGGCTTCATCCTGGGTCATGGTCGGGGTTCCTCCGGCACGATGAGGGTTGCCAGCGCCTTTCGCGCCTGGTGCAGACGGGACATGACGGTGCCCTTGGGAATGGCGAGCAGCGTGGCCAGTTCGGCATAATCCAGCTCGCCGAAATAGCGCAGCAAAAGGATTTCACGCTGCGCGTCCGGCAGGCGGGCGAGAGAGGCGGCGAGCACGGCACGATCCAGTGCGCTCTCGTCCGGCGCCGTGGCGAGCGTCGCCTGCTCGACCGGCGTCATGACCGGCATGCGCGCGCGGTGCCGCAGCATGTCGAGGCACTGGTTGCGCAGAACGGCATACCACCAGGACTTGAAGGGCCGCGTGACATCGTAGCGCGCGCGCTGTGCCCAGGCTCGTAGCGCCGCCTGTTGCACGGCATCCTCGGCATCCTTGCGCTCGCCCAGCAACGCGCGGGCATAGCCGGCGCTGCGCGGGAGCAGTGGTCGTAGCGCCTGCGTGAAGGCGGCCCGGTCCATGCTCATCCCACCTCGTCAGCCGAGCTTGGCGAGCAGGGCGAGGAGCTGGCCGATCTCCTCACGGAAAAGCAGCACGACCAGCGCCACGGTGACGAGCTGAAGCGCGCCGAGACAGACCGCAATCCGGGCTCGCCTGCGCGCTGGCCCGGCGCCTGCGCCTGCGCCTCGCAGCGCCACGAGCCCCAGCACCAGCGCCAGCAGCCCCTTCTCGGCGCCCAGCAGATTGACGAAGGCGAGCAGGGCTATCGCCAACGCGCCGGTCGCCAGCCCCTCCGCCCGACCTTGGAGACGAGCCTCGCGCAGGGAACTATCCATCGGGTCGGTCATGTCTCGCTCCTTCGTGTAAATGGTCTTGCCGGTTCATACGAATGCGCGCGTCCTTTTATTCGCCCGCCTGCTTTACAAAAAGTTTGTTCTCTTCTTGTTCTTGAGGAACAAATAGGATACATCGCCATTCATGACAGGAACGCCACGGGGCGTTTGACATCCATGGGGAGCAGCATCATGACGGCAAGCCTCAAGCTCATCGACGGTGACAAGACGGGGACCATGGAACGGCAAAAGGCATTGGAAGCGGCGCTGGCGCAGATCGATCGCGCCTTCGGCAAGGGATCGGCGATGAAGCTGGGATCCAAGGAGGCGATGCAGGTCGAGGCGATCTCGACCGGCAGTCTCGGGCTCGATATCGCGCTCGGCGTCGGCGGTCTGCCGCGCGGCCGCGTGATCGAGGTTTATGGGCCGGAAAGCTCGGGCAAGACCACGCTGGCGCTGCATGTCATCGCCGAGGCGCAGAAGGCGGGCGGCACGGCGGCCTTCATCGATGCCGAGCATGCGCTCGATCCGGTTTATGCGCGCAAGCTGGGCGTGGATATCGATGAGCTGATCGTCTCGCAGCCCGATACTGGCGAGCAGGCGCTGGAGATCACCGATACGCTGGTGCGCTCCAATGCCATCGACGTGCTGGTGGTCGACTCGGTGGCCGCGCTGGTGCCGCGTGCCGAAATCGAAGGTGAGATGGGCGACAGCCATGTCGGTCTCCAGGCACGCCTCATGTCGCAGTCGCTGCGCAAGCTCACCGGCTCGATCAGCCGCTCGCGCTGCATGGTCATCTTCATCAACCAGCTCCGCATGAAGATCGGCGTCATGTACGGCAATCCGGAGACGACGACGGGCGGCAACGCTCTCAAATTCTACGCGTCCGTCCGGCTTGACATCCGCCGTACCGGCCAGATCAAGGATCGGGACGACATCGTCGGCAACGCGACGCGCGTGAAGGTGGTGAAGAATAAGGTCGCGCCCCCGTTCAAGCAGGTCGAGTTCGACATCATGTATGGCGAGGGCATTTCCAAGGTCGGCGAAATTCTCGATCTGGGCGTGAAGGCCGGCGTGGTCGAGAAATCGGGTTCCTGGTTCTCCTACGATTCGGTGCGCATCGGCCAGGGCCGCGAGAATGCCAAGCAGTTCCTCAAGGACAATCCCGAGCTGATGGCCAAGCTGGAACGGACCATTCGCGCCCGCACGGAAGCGGTGGCCGAAGGCATGATGACCGGCCCCGACAGTGATGACGGCGAGGAATGAGGCAAGGCGCGGCGTGAGCGGTCTGGGATAAGACTCGGGCCGGTCGCGCTCGCCGCCATAGTAGAATGGAGGGCGTTGCCGGGCGGCCGGGGGCTGGGAAGCAGGATGTGCGCCGGCAGGCCGGCGCTCGCTTTACGCGGCCATGCTCTATTCGGCCATGCACTACGCCAGCCATAGCGGTTGCGAGACGAAGCCGCCTCGCCATGAGTCACTCTCTGTTCAAACCAAGTTCCCAAGCCTGTCCTTCCTTCCTTCCTGCAAAGCGGTTCGTGGGGGCTTGTCGAGGCGCCTTTCTTCACGCTCAACACCCCGACGGGATCGGACGTCCGGGGCACTCATAAGAAGGCGTTGCAGGCAAGATCGGACATGACAGCGCTGGGGCACGCTCCAATAAGGCGGGGCGGCGAAGGGGCTGTCTGAGCGGCGAGGCTCCAACACGGCGCTCCGTTCCAACGCGCTCCGTTCCAACGCGCTCCGCTCCAACACGCTCCAGTAAAGGACCGGCTCCCGCCAGGTCTGCCATGCGCAGTCTGCTCTTGTTTCCATCGGCCACGACATCCCAGCGACCACCATGGGCCATGCATTGTCACCGCCTTGTCCCGGCGCGCGGTGACTCCCCGCTTGTCGCTCGCGTCGGCTTCCCGTAAGCGCAGCGCATGACTTCGACGAACGACATCCGCCGCGCCTTCCTCGATTATTTCGCGTCCACGGGCCATGAAGTGGTGCCGTCCGCGCCGCTCGTGCCGAACAATGATCCTACGCTCATGTTCGTGAACGCCGGCATGGTGCCGTTCAAGAACGTGTTCACCGGCCTGGAAACGCGGCCCTACAAGACGGCAGCCTCCGCGCAGAAATGTGTGCGCGCCGGCGGCAAGCACAATGATCTCGACAATGTGGGCTATACCGCGCGGCACCACACCTTCTTCGAGATGCTGGGCAACTTCTCCTTCGGTGACTATTTCAAGGAACAGGCGATCCACCACGCCTGGACGCTCATCACGCGCGACTGGGGGATCGATCCGGCGCGGCTCACCGTTACTGTCTATCATGACGACGACGAGGCGTTCGGCTATTGGCGCAAGATTGCCGGCCTGCCGGAGAGCCGCATCATCCGCATCGCCACGTCCGACAATTTCTGGTCGATGGGCGAGACCGGGCCCTGCGGCCCCTGTTCTGAAATCTTCTACGACCATGGCGACCACATCCCCGGTGGCCCCCCCGGATCGCCGGACGAGGACGGCGACCGGTTCGTCGAGATCTGGAATCTGGTCTTCATGCAGTATGACCAGCAGGCCGATGGCCGCCGCCTCGACCTGCCGCGCCCCAGCATCGATACCGGCATGGGCCTGGAACGCATCGCCGCTGTGATGCAGGGCGTGCACGACAATTTCGATACCGACACCTTCAAGGCCCTGATTGCCCAATCCGTGGCGCTGACCAAGGTAGCGCCGGAGGGCGCGGCGCGGGCCAGCCACCGCGTCATTGCCGATCATCTGCGCTCCTCCGGCTTCCTCATCGCGGACGGCGTGCTGCCCGCCAATGAAGGGCGCGGCTATGTGCTGCGCCGGATCATGCGCCGTGCCATGCGCCACGCGCATCTGCTGGGCGCGCAGGACCCGCTGATGCATCGGCTCGTCGGCGCGCTGGTGAGCGAGATGGGCGCGGCCTATCCCGAGCTGGTGCGCGCACGGCCCCTGATCGAGGAGACGCTGCTGCGTGAGGAAACGCGCTTCCGCCAGACGCTCGACAAGGGCCTGCGGCTGCTCGACGAGGCCGTTGCCGCGCTGCCCGCCGGCGCGACCCTGCCCGGCGAAACGGCGTTCAAGCTCTATGATACCTATGGCTTCCCCTACGACCTCACCGAGGACGCACTGCGCGGGCAGGGCCGCGCTGTCGAGCGCGCCGGCTTCGATGCCGCCATGGCCGCGCAGAAGGCGGCCGCCCGCGCGGCCTGGAAGGGCTCGGGGCAGAAGGCCTCCGAGGAAGTCTGGTTCGACATTGCGGAATCCGAAGGCGCAACCGAATTCATCGGTTATCTGGGCGAGACCGGCGAAGGTCAGGTCGTTGCACTGGTCAAGGATGGCGCGCGCGTGGAGCGAGCGGAAGCTGGCGAGAGCGTCGCCATCCTCACCAACCAGACGCCCTTTTATGGCGAGAGCGGCGGCCAGACCGGCGACGCCGGCACCATTAGCGGGGCGGACGGTCTTCTGGCGCAGGTGGAAGAGACCAGTAAACCGCTCGGTCGCCTCCATGTCCATCATGCCCGTATCGAGAGCGGCCGCATCGCCGTGGGCGACAAGGTGCATCTGGCCGTCGATCATGGCCGCCGCGCGCGCATCCGCGCCAATCACAGCGCCACGCACCTGCTGCACGCGGCCCTGCGCGCCGAACTGGGGGCGCATGTGACGCAGAAGGGCAGTCTCGTCGCCGAGGACCGGCTGCGCTTCGACTTCTCCCATCCCGAGGCGCTGACGCCCGCGCAGATCGCCGCCGTGGAAGCAGACGTGAACGCGCATATCCGCGAGAATGCCGAGGTGACGACGCGGCTCATGTCGCCCGAGGACGCCATTGCGGCCGGCGCCATGGCGCTCTTCGGCGAGAAATATGGTGAGGAAGTCCGCGTGCTTTCCATGGGCCGCGCGACGGCCGACGAGAACGCCTTCTATTCGGTCGAGCTGTGCGGCGGCACGCATGTGCGTGCGCTGGGCGATATCGCGCTCTTCAAGATCGTGAGCGAGAGCGCGGTTTCCAGCGGCGTGCGGCGCATCGAGGCGCTGACCGGCGAAGCGGCGCGCCAGTGGCTCATCCATCGCGACGAGCAGCTGCGCTCGGTCGCCGCAGCGCTGCGCACCACGCCGGAGGAGGCGCCGGGGCGTGTCGCGGCACTGGTCGAGCAGAGCCGCAAGCTGGAGAAGGAGCTCTCCGAAGCCAAGCGTGCGCTGGCGCTGGCAGGCGCCTCCGGTGGCAGCGGCGGGGGCGCGCAGGCGAGCGGAGCGCCGGAGATCGTCAATGGCTACAAGTTCATTGGCCAGTCCTTCGACGGGCTCGATCCCAAGGGCCTGCGGAGCCTGGTCGACGAAGCCAAGGCGAAGCTCGCCAGCGGGATCGCCGCCATCGTGGCGACCAATGACGGGCGTGCGGCCATTGCGGTGGGCGTAACGGACGACCTCACCGGCCGCTTCAGCGCTGTCGATCTGGTCCGGGTGGGCGTGGAAGCGCTCGGCGGCAAGGGCGGTGGTGGCCGGCCCGACATGGCGCAGGGCGGCGGCCCCGACGCGGCGGCGGCGGCCAAGGCGCTGGACGCGGTCAAGGCGGCCATCGAGGGCTGAACCGCGCCGTTCCCCGAGAAACGATCGGTCCCGCGTTCAGCCTCAAGATAGAGGTGTGCGGCTGACGCAGTCTTGGACGCCATCACCGACTTGAGATCGTGCGTGAGCGGATCCGTGCAGATAGCCCCAGAAGCGCGGGCCGCGAGTGCGCCGCCAACATGAGGCCCATGCGGGCGTGAACTGGCACGACCAGCGCGTCGTGGGGCACGTCTCCCGTCATGATCCGCCGCAGGCTCTCGGCGAGCGATCAAGCCATTCTGCGCAAGAGGGCTGGACGCCCGACAGTTGGCCGGAGGGCCTCAGTTGTTCCGGACCAGCCGCCACGATGTGCGACTGTCCCGAAAACTTGGTCGTCGACAGGGCCAACACTGCGCCGCATGTGCCATGCAGTCGCGCGGAGCGGTTCCTCTTCGGTCGATGTTGAGATGCGACGGTCGTTCGATACGCCATCCATTGCGTCCGCAAAAAGCGCCGCGGCTGTCTTGCGTGCGAGGAAGAGGCGCAGAGTCGCCGTCCGGCAGGCGGCGCTTGGCAGGAACGATCTGTCTGCTGTTACACATTCTTGCTCGTCATCCATCCGCGCTCGTTGCGGTTCAGGTCTGCGGAGGTCGATCGTCGATGGTGAGGCGCCATCGTTTGGTGGCTTATGTCAGGGAACAAAAGTCAGGGCAGAGCTCAAGCGCTCTGTTCGATCGCAATGTTTGAGAGAGGGAGCGTGCTCCAGGCGACTTCTCCATTCTTGCGAGCGTTGGCGCGGAGATGGTCCCGAGTCTTTCGATTTTCATCGCCGTTGGCATATCCTAAGATTGCGCCGCAATGGCATTGGCGGCACGAAGGCACGCAATGCCGCCGATGAGAGGAGCGGCTTATGACGGTAAAGCGGCTTGGCGATCATCCGGTGCATCTTGGCCGAGCCGGCGCGATGACGAGCGAGCCGCGCTTTACCGACATGCGCTGGTATGCGGATTATGCCGCGCGGCACGAGGCAGATGGCGCCGAGGGGCGTCTTGTCAGCGAGTGGACGTTCACGGAGGATTGGCAGGGCTGGGAGCGCCATCCGGCCGGCGGCGAGCTGGTCGTCTGCCTTTCGGGTCGGTTGACGCTGCACCAGGAAACGGCGGACGGCAGCATCGTCACGACGCGGCTCGAAGCTGGCGACTATGCCATCAACCCGCCAGGCGTCTGGCATACCGCGGACGTCGAAGGGGAGGCCCGGGCGCTGTTCATCACGGCCGGCCTGGGCACGGAAAACCGGCCGCGCTGATCCGGAGGATGGAGTGTGGCGCGGTGTGCGTGGCGCGCAGGCTGCGCCTGAGCCGCCGGTGACGGTTTTACGGCCCTGTTTTTCGTTTCCGAACGACGGCCGCGATCGCCTGGATGGTCTTTTCGATGAGGGTAAAGTCCGTTGGTCGTCCTCACGGCCAGCGTGCTCGGGGCGACCTGGTTCAAGGCAATGGCTCGCTTTTTCCACATAGCCTGCGCTCCTGCGTAGGCAGGAGCCCATCAGTGAGGCAATTGCTGATTTCGTTCGGACATCAAGCTGTTGCGGGCCGTAATTGCAGGCCTTTCTCCGCTTTCGTTATCCGCTATTTGCCGATCCTCCGATCCGACGCATCCGTTCACGCGGGTCACTCCGCCGCGCCGGCTTCGTCGATGCGGTGACGACGCAGGCGGGGGAGGGTGTCCATACGAGCGGCGGCCTTGATGGTGTTGCGCAGATCTTCGCGCGTCTGGTGGACCGAGGCAATGATCGGTCCCATGGCCAGCCCCAGATCGATGAGCGCGGATTCGGCCAGTTGCAGCGAACTTTCGAGCGTCTCCGGCACGGCGTTGGTGGCGCCGGCGCTGTAGAGCTCGGCGGCATGGGCGGTGTCGCGCGCGCGCGCGATGATCGGGAGATGGGGCGCCCAGCCGCGCACGCGCCGCGTTATGCGCACCGCGAGCACGGGGTCGTCCATGGTGATGATGAGCGCCTTGGCATGGCCGAGCCGCAGGCTGTCCAGGGTAGCAGACCGGGCAATGTCGCCGAAGCGCACAGTATAGCCATCGCGGCGGGCCTGGGCGACGGAGTCGACATCATGGTCCAGCGCGACATAATGCTGCCCATGCTGGATGAGCAGGTCCGCCACGATGCGGCCGATCCGCCCAAAACCAAGGATCACCGCGCCTTCCGGTGTCTCGAGTGCGGGGTTCTTCTCTTCCTCCGACCGGCGTTCGATCCGGCGGGCGATACTGTTGCCGGCGCGGGCGAGCAACGGCGTGACGGTGAGGCCGATCGCGGTCACCGTCTGCCAGAAACCCGCCGCGCCCGGCGTGATGAGATTGGCGGCGACGGCGGTGCTGAGCACGATCAGCGTGGTCTCGGAGGGGCTTGCCATCAGCATGCCTGTTTCCAGTGCGACACCGCGCCCGGCGCCGGCGAAGCGCAGCATCAGCCCAAGCACGGCCGTCTTCACCACCAGCACGGCCGTGACCGCAAGCAGCAGCGTGACCCATTGATCGGCAATAGCGAGCGGATCGATGCCCATGCCCACCGTGAGCAGGAAAATACCCAGCGCCAGACCTTTGAACGGCTCAGTCATGTTCTCGACCTCGCCGCGATATTCCGTCTCGGCGATGAGCAGGCCCGCCACCAGCGCGCCGACGATGGGCGAGAGGCCGACCAGCGCCGTCAGCATGCTGGAGACCATGACGATGAGCAGGCTTGCCGCCAGGAAAATCTCCGGGCTCTTGGCGCGGGCGGCCTGGGCGAACAGGCTGGGCAGCAGCACGCGGCCGGCGACGAGCATGGCGGTGATCGTCATAGCGCCCTGAACGAAGACGGTGGCGAGGTTCGTCCAGCCCTCCTCGCTCACATTGGGCGCCATCGCACCGAGCGCGAAGACGATGGGCACCAGCGCCAGATCCTCGAAGAGGAGCATGGCGAAGGCGGCGCGGCCAACGGCCGATTGCGTGCCGGCAATGGGCAGCACCAGCGCGGTGGAGGAGAGGGCGAGGGCAAGGCCCAGCCCGATGCCGGCCGCCCAGCTATTGCCGATGGCGACGAAGATGAGCGCGATGAGTCCCGCGCATAGCGTCAGTTCCGCCGCGCCCAGCCCGAAGACGTGCGCGCGCATGCTCCACAGCCGCTTGAAAGAGAGCTCCAGGCCGATGGAGAAGAGAAGCAGGACGATGCCGAATTCGGCGAGCGTCTCGACCGCGTCTGTGCCGGTGATGGTGAGATAGTAGAGCGCCGGCACTTCGCCCACAAACCGGCCCAGCCCATGGGGGCCGACCAGCATGCCGACGAGGATGAACCCGATGACCGGACTGATGCGCAGTCGCGCGAATGCCGGGATGATGAGCCCAGCGGCGCCCAGGATGACCAGCGCGTCGCTATAGGCCGGGCTGCTGAAGGGATCGTGCGGGGTCATGCCCGCATGCTCCAGAATTGGAACGGCGGCGAGCGCAAGGCCTCGCCGCCGTCAACGACCATGGCGACACACGCTCCCCATCCTTGCGAGCGCGCCATGGTGGCGCAGCGAGGAGGAGCGAGGCGTGCCGCCAATGTGGTGTCCTTGCCTAGGGTCTTACTTCCAGTCGCTCATCGCGGCTTCGAGATTGACGCGGATCGCCTCGAAGAAAGCCTCCGTGGTCAGCCAGTTCTGATCGGGGCCGATCAGGATGGCAAGATCCTTGGTCATCTGGCCGTCCTCGACCGTCTTGACGCAGACCCGCTCGAGCGTCTCGGCAAAGCGCGTGACCTCGGGCGTCTCGTCGAACTTGCCGCGGAACTTGAGGCCACCGGTCCAGGCGAAGATGGAGGCGATGGGGTTGGTAGAGGTCGCCTTGCCCTGCTGGTGCATGCGGTAGTGGCGCGTCACCGTGCCATGCGCAGCCTCGGCTTCCACGGTCTTGCCGTCCGGCGTCATCAGCACGCTAGTCATGAGACCCAGCGAGCCGAAACCCTGCGCGACCTGATCCGACTGCACGTCGCCATCGTAGTTCTTGCAGGCCCAGACGAACTTGCCGTTCCACTTGAGTGCGGAGGCGACCATGTCGTCGATCAGGCGGTGCTGATATTCAATGCCGGCTTCGGCGAACCGCTCCTTGAAGCCCTCGGTGGCGAACACCTCGGCAAAGAGGTCCATGAAGCGGCCGTCATACTGCTTGATGATGGTGTTCTTGGTGGAGAGATAGAGCGGCCACTTGCGATCCAGCGCATAGTTCATGCTGGCGCGGGCGAAATCGCGGATCGACTCGTCGAGATTGTACATCGACATGGCGACGCCCGAGGACTGGAACTGATAAACCTCGCGGTCGATCGTCTCGCCATTGTCGCCTTCCCAGACGAGGCGCAGCTTGCCGGGGCCGGGCACGAGGAAGTCGGTGGCGCGATACTGGTCGCCGAAGGCATGGCGGCCCACGACGATCGGGTCCGTCCAGCCGGGGATGAGGCGCGGCACATTCTTGATGACGATCGGCTCGCGGAAAATGGTGCCGCCCAGGATGTTGCGGATCGTGCCGTTAGGCGACTTCCACATCTCCTTGAGGTTGAACTCCTCGACGCGGCCCTTGTCCGGCGTGATCGTCGCGCACTTCACGCCCACGCCATATTTCTTGATGGCATTGGCAGAATCGATGGTGATCTGGTCGTTGGTGCGGTCGCGCTCCTGCACGGAGAGATCGTAATAATGAAGGTCCACATCCAGATAGGGGCGGATCAGCCGTTCGCGGATCCATTCCCAGATGATCCGGGTCATTTCGTCGCCGTCGATCTCGACGATCGGGTTCTTCACCTTGATCTTGCTCATGAGCGCTCTTTCGTCTTTCCCTGTTCGCGTGGAGCCCGGCCGGGCGAGGGCCCGCGAGCGGCCTGTTCCACCGCCTCCTAGGGGCGAAAGCGCCCTCGATCAACCGGGGGATGCGTGGCGCGGCCTCGTCGGCGGCACGATTTCGAGCGGGGGCGACGATGGCGATTGTGCGCGCGCGGCTCCGTCCCTAGATTGCACGCCATGACAAATCTGACAAACGGGCCCCAGCCGGGCACCCCGGCGCGCGGCGCCGTGAAGTGGCATTTTCCTTCCATTCATCCGGAAGGGCAGAAATTCGGCGCGATCGCGGCGGCCATCACAGTGGTGCTTGCGCTGCTGCACTGGCCAACACTGGCCTGGCTGATGGCGGGCGTGACCATCTGGGTGTTCGCCTTTTTCCGTGATCCGGTGCGTGCCGTGCCGCAGGACGAGCGGGCGATCATCGCGCCGGCCGACGGACTCGTTACACTGATCCAGACCGTGCCGCCGCCGCCCGAAATGGCCGGGCCGGACGCGCTGGGCGATGCACCGATGACGCGCATTTCCATCTTCATGAGCGTGTTCGACGTGCACATCAACCGCGCGCCCATTGGCGGGGCGATCAAAGATGTGAGCTATATCCACGGCAAATTTATCAATGCCGACCTCGACAAGGCGAGCGAGGACAATGAGCGTCAGCACATCCTCATTGAGCGCGGCGACGGCGTGCGGATCGGCTTCACGCAGATTGCCGGCCTGGTGGCGCGGCGGATCGTGCCCTTCGTGAAGCGCGGCGACATCGTCGCGGCGGGCCAGCGCATCGGCCTCATTCGCTTCGGCAGCCGCGTGGACGTCTACCTGCCGGCGGGCACGGCTCCCAAAGTGGCGCTGGGCACGCATACGGTGGCAGGCGAGACAGTGCTGGCGTTGCTCGGCGACGACGCCCAGACCACGGGCGTGCTGCAATGACCGCTGGGGTGACCAGCCCACGCGCACACGCCGTCCAGGCCTGCGCCGAGACGCGGGCAGGCGCCATGATGGTGGGGGCAGGGCTTGTTGGCGCGCCCGTAAATGGCCGGACCGTGAACGAACCGGTCGCGCATGGACTGGAGATGAGCGGAATGACAAGGGGCGGGGCGGCGGCCCATGATTGACCGGCGGCCTCGCGCGATCCGCCTGCGCCGCAGCATCTCGCTGCGCCAGGTCGCGCCCAATGCGGTCACGGCCATGGCGCTTTGCTTCGGTCTCACCGCAATCCGTTTCGCCATTGTGGGCAACGATCCCGAGCAGGCCGGTCTGGACGCGGCGGCGCGTTCGGCGACATGGTTCTGGGAAATGGCGGTCGGTGCGATCATCGTGGCGGGCGTGCTGGACGGCATCGACGGACGTATCGCGCGGCTGCTGCGGGCCGAGAGCCGATTCGGCGCCGAACTCGATTCCCTCTCCGATTCCATTGCCTTCGGTGTGTCGCCGGCCATCCTGCTTTATCTCTGGTCGCTTCAGGAGATGCCACGCTTCGGATGGATCGCCGCCCTTGGTCTGGCGCTCAGTTGCGCGCTGCGCCTGGCGCGTTTCAATGCCAATCTCGACGAGATCGACCAACCCCGCAAACGCGCGGGCTTTCTCACCGGCGTGCCGGCACCGGCCGGAGCGGGCCTGGCGCTGCTGCCGCTCTATGCCTGGTTCGTGACGGGCAACGATTTGTTCCGTGACTGGCGCCTCGTCGCGCCCTGGACCCTGTTCGCGGCCTTCCTCATGATCTCCAACCTGCCCACGCTGGGCTGGAAGCGCCTGCGCGTGCCGCCGAGCTGGCGGCTCTTCGCGATCATGGCGGCGGGTCTCTTCGCCGCGATGCTGATGGTTGCGCCGTGGATCAGCCTGCTGGCACTCACACTGGCCTATCTGGCGTTCATCCCGCTGGGGCTTGTCAGCTACATGAAGCTGCGCCGCCGCGCCGGGTTCACGCCGCTGGCCGCAGAACCGGATGAGCGAGCGCCAGAGGGCGGACCGGAGGCGCCCTAAGCGCGTCCGCCGCGCGCTCCGCCTCCTCGGCGTGCACGTTGCCATAAGCGCTGTCGAGACGGAGCGTGCGCAGGGCCGCGAGCGCCTGATGGCGATATTGCATGCCGTTGAAAGCGAGCACGCCAAGCGCCAGCGTGAGACCGAACAGGAACAGGATCGAGCCAGCCGCATAGAAAAGCATGGGAAAACCCTTCTTTCGGGATGGCGGCCGTGCATCGTTCGAATCGGCGTTCATCCGTTGATGTTCCTTATTTGTTCTCATCTTGTTTCGGCGTCAAGAGGCATTTGACCCTTGTGCCGACGCGCACACATCTGCTGTTCGTACAAGCGCAGGCTGGTTGCCCTGCCTGAGCGCTTCTGACGTGAGGTTGGACTACATTGCCCGTCGGGTAGGCACGCATCCCCGCTCGCCGCCCCAATTGCTTTTCGCCGATCCGCGGCGCGGTGCCGCCGGCACTTGCCAATCCCGTCGATTTCCCCTAAGGGCGCCCACCTATCCCACATGGGGCCCGCACATACCGGTGCCGCTTCGCGGTCACGGGGCCCCAGAGGTTCAACCGGAAGGAGTACAGATCATGGCGGCACCCGTCGTCACGCTTCATCAGCTTATCGAGGCCGGCGCACACTTCGGCCACCAGACCCATCGCTGGAACCCCCGCATGAAGCCGTATATCTTCGGCGAGCGGAACGGCATCCACATCCTCGACCTCTCGCAAACCGTGCCGCTGTTCGCGCGTGCGCTGGACTTCGTTTCGTCGACCGTCGCCGCCGGCGGCAAGGTGCTTTTCGTGGGCACCAAGCGCCAGGCGCAGGAGCCGATCGCCGAGGCGGCGCGGAAGGCCGGCCAGCATTTCGTCAATCATCGCTGGCTGGGCGGCATGCTCACCAACTGGAAGACGATCAGCCAGTCGATCAAGCGCCTCAAGACGCTGGAAGAGAAGCTCTCGGGCGATACGCACGGCCTCACCAAGAAGGAAGTGCTCCAGATGACGCGCGAGCGCGACAAGCTGGAACTGAGCCTGGGCGGCATCCGCGACATGGGCGGTATTCCGGACGTGATGTTCGTGATCGACGCCAACAAGGAAGAGCTGGCCATCAAGGAAGCCAATACGCTCGGTATTCCGGTCGTCGCCATTCTGGATTCGAACGTCGATCCGCAGGGTATCGCTTTCCCGATCCCGGCCAATGACGACGCCAGCCGCGCCATCCGCCTCTATTGCGAGACGATCGCGCAGGCTGCGACGCGCGGCAACCAGGGTGCGGCGCAGGCCGCCGGGGTCGATCTGGGCGCCATGGCCGAACCGCCGGCCGAGGAAGCGCTGGCCTCCGAGGCCTGAGCTCCGCGTCAAACGCACGCAATATTGAGCGGGCAGGGCGCTGGGCCAGCATGGCCGGGCGCCCGTTCGCGTTTATGAGATGAACCGCAAGACGTAAGGAACAAAATCATGGCAGAGATTACCGCCGCCGCCGTCAAGGACCTGCGCGAGCGCTCGGGTGCCGGCATGATGGATTGCAAGAAGGCGCTCGCCGAGACCAACGGCGATGTCGAGGCCGCGGTCGACTGGCTGCGCGCCAAGGGTCTGGCGGCTGCCGCCAAGAAGTCCAGCCGTACCGCCGCCGAGGGTCTGGTTGCGGTGAAGGTGGACGGAACGCGCGGCGTCGCTGTCGAAGTGAACAGTGAGACGGATTTCGTCGCCAAGAACGAGCAGTTCCAGGCGTTCGTGCAGACGGCGGCTGCGGTTGCGCTCGCCAACGGCATTGGCGAAGCTGAAGCGCTCAAGGGCGCCGCGCATCCGGCCGGCGGCACGATCGAAGAGGCGCTGGTGAGCAACATTGCCACCATCGGCGAGAATCAGACGCTGCGTCGCGTGGCGGTCGTCGCGGTCGATCAGGGCGTGGTTGTCGATTATATGCACAACGCCGTGGCACCGGGCTTGGGCAAGATCGGCGTGCTCGTCGCGCTGGAGAGCCCGGCCTCGGCCGAGATTCTGCAGCCGCTTGGCAAGCAGATCGCCATGCATGTCGCCGCCGCTTTCCCGGCCGCGCTGCGCGCCGAGGATATCCCGGCCGACGTGCTGGAGCGCGAGCGCAAGATCGCGGCCGAGAAGGCGGCCGATTCCGGCAAGCCCGCCGAGATCATCGCCAAGATGGTGGACGGCGCGGTCGCCAAGTTCGCCAAAGAAAACGCGCTGCTTTCCCAGCCTTTCGTCATCGACGGCAAGACCCCGGTCGCCGACGTGATCGCCAAGGCTGCCAAGGATGCGGGCACGACCATCGTGCTCAAGGACTATGTCCGCTTCCAGCTCGGCGAAGGCATCGAGAAGGAAGAGAGCGACTTCGCGGCTGAGGTTGCGGCGGCCGCCAAGGGCGCCTGATCGCTCGTTCGCCTATAAAGTTGCGCGCCCGGGCCGACTGGGCGCTTGGCATCGCGGCGCGGCCTAACTAAGGTCGCGCCGCTTCCATATCCATTCCTGTCCAGCATCGGATTCCCAGGCCGTCATGTCGTCTCCCGCCAACAAGCGCATTCTGCTCAAGCTCTCCGGCGAAGTTCTGATGGGGCCGGGGCAGTTTGGCATCGATCCGCAGACGGTGCAGCGCATGGCCGAGGAAGTGAAGGCCGCCAAGGATACCGGGCTGGAGCTGTGCCTCGTCATCGGCGGGGGCAATATTTTCCGGGGCATGGCGGCGGCGGCTAAGGGGCTCGATCGCACCACCGGCGACTATATGGGCATGCTGGCGACGATCATGAACGCGCTCGCGATGCAGAATGCGCTGGAGCAGCTCGGCGTGGAAACGCGCGTGCAATCCGCCATTCCGATGGCGACCGTGTGCGAGCCCTATATCCGTCGGCGCGCGGCGCGCCACCTGGAGAAGGGGCGGGTGGTGATCTTCGCCGCGGGCACCGGCAATCCCTTCTTCACGACTGACAGCGGCGCGGCGCTGCGCGCGGCCGAGATGGGCTGCAACGCGCTGTACAAGGGCACGAGCGTGGACGGCGTTTATGATGCCGATCCCAAGCTGGTGGCGGATGCAAAACGGTTCGAACGCGTGAGTTACGGCGATGTGCTCACGCATAATCTCAAGGTGATGGACGCGAGCGCCGTGGCGCTCTGCCGGGACAACCATATCCCCATCATCGTTTTCAACATTCGTGAACAGGGCAATCTCGCCAAAGTCCTGCGGGGCGAGGGGGTTTCGACCCGCGTGGACGACGGCGCGTGAGCGCGACGCAAGCATTGGAGAGACAAGATGGCACGGTATGACAAGGCGGATCTGGAGCGACGCATGGCGGGCGCGGTGGAGGCGCTGAAGCATGATCTCTCGGGCCTGCGCACGGGGCGCGCCAACACGGCGCTGCTCGATCCGGTGACGGTGGAGGTCTATGGTGCGCACATGCCGCTCAACCAGCTCGCGACCGTCTCGACGCCCGAGCCGCGCCTGCTCTCGGTGCAGGTGTGGGACCGCTCCAATGTCGGCCCGGTCGACAAGGCGATCCGTTCGGCCGGTCTCGGCCTCAATCCCATCGTTGACGGGCAGAATATCCGCCTGCCGATTCCGGACCTGACTGAGGAGCGCCGCAAGGAGCTGGCGAAGCTCGCCGGGCAATATGCCGAGAAGGCCCGTGTGGCCGCGCGCAATGTGCGCCGCGACGGCATGGACAATCTCAAGGCGGACGAGAAGAAGGGCGAGTTCGGCGAGGACGAGCGCAAGCGCAAGGAAGCCGAGGTGCAGAAGATCACCGACGATACCATCGCCGAGATCGATGCCGCTGCGCTGGCCAAGGAAAAGGAAATCCTTGGCAAATAAACTGACCGCTCGCCGGAGACCGGGAAGAGCGGCCACGCTATGATCTTTCCGCGCTCCAGGGCATCGCGCAAGCTTGCGGACCGGCCGGTGGCGCAGGCCAGCGGCGAGGGGGATACCCCGCGCCACGTCGCCATCATCATGGACGGCAATGGCCGTTGGGCCAAACGGCGCGGCCTGCCGCGGGTGGCGGGGCACCGTGCCGGCGCCGAGGCCGTGCGGCGCACGCTGCGCGCCGCACGCCGCCATGGCGTGGACTGCGTGACGCTCTATGCCTTCTCCTCGGAGAACTGGAAGCGGCCGGACGAGGAGATTTCCGATCTTACCAGGCTGATGAAGCAGTTCATCCGCTCGGAGATCGACGAGATCGATGCGGCCGGCATTCGCCTGCGGATCATCGGCGACCATCGCGCTTTCGAGCCGGAAGCGGCGGCCATGGTGGACGAAGCCGTGAAGCGCACGGCACACAACGCGGGCGGCACGCTCGCCGTCGCGCTCAATTACGGCTCGCAGGACGAATTGACGCGCGTCATGCGCCGGCTGGGCGAGGCCGTGCGCGCCGGCACGCTCGACCCGGCCGATATCACCCCGGCCCGCATCGAGGCAGAGCTGGACACGGCCGACCTGCCTCCGCTGGACCTTCTGATCCGCACCTCCGGCGAGCAGCGCCTCTCCAACTTTCTGCTGTGGCAGGCCGCCTATGCGGAACTCTATTTCACCGACACGCTGTGGCCGGACTTCGACGAGGCGGCCTTTGCCGCCGCGCTGGAGAGCTTCGGCCAGCGCGAGCGTCGCTATGGGGGGCGCTGAAATGGCGGGCGCGGCGCGCAAGTCGGATCTTGCCGTGCGCACTGCCTCGGCGGTGGTGATGCTGGCCATTGCCGGCACGGCGCTGTGGATGGACGGCGTGGTGCTTCAGTTCTTCCTCGCGCTCGTGGCCTTCCTGGTGGTGCTGGAATGGCGCGGGCTGGTGGTGCGTTTCCCGGACGACAATCTCGCCAAGAGTGTGTGGATGGGCGTGGGCGGCGTCTATGTCGCCATTGCCTGCGGCGCGGCGCTGCTGCTGACCATGGCGGGGCTGTTCGTGCCGTTACTGGCGGCGGTGATCGGTACCGATGTCGGCGCTTATTTCGCCGGTCGGCTGATCGGCGGCCCCAAGATTGCGCCCGCGATCAGCCCGTCCAAGACCTGGGCGGGCCTGTTTGGCGGGATGGCCGGTGCGGCGCTGCTGCTCAATCTCGCCGTGCATTTCGGCGTGGGCGGCGCGCTGCCGGCCGATCCGCCGCGTCTTGCCGCACTTGGTGCGAGCCTGGCGGCCGTGGCGCAGGCTGGCGACTTCTTCGAGAGCTGGATGAAGCGGCGCGCCGGCGTCAAGGACAGCGGCACGCTCATTCCGGGCCATGGCGGCATGTTCGATCGGGTGGACGGCCTGCTCCCCGTCTGCATCGCCGCCTTCCTCGTCTTCCGCAACATGGGGCTGATGCCGTGAGCGCGCCTCGCACCCTCTCCATTTTCGGGGCGACTGGCTCCATCGGTTGCTCGACGCTGGATCTCATTGGCCGCGATCCCGAGGCGTATGAGGTGCTGGCTCTGACGGCGGGCTGCGATGTCGAGAAGCTGGCGCGCGCCGCGATCGCGCACCGGGCCCGGCTCGCTGTGATCGCGGACGAGCGCTGTTATGGCGACCTCAAGGCGGCGCTGGCCGGCACGGATGTCGAAGCGGCGGCGGGTACGGACGCACTCGTCGAGGCGGCGCAGATGGGCGCGGACTGGACCATGGCTGCCATCGTCGGTCTCGCCGGTCTCGCGCCGACGCTGGCGGCGGTGCGGCAGGGACGCACGGTGGCGCTTGCCAACAAGGAATCGCTGGTGGCGGCCGGCGACGTGATGATGGCCGCCGTTCAGGAAAGCGGTGCTACACTGCTCCCCGTGGACAGCGAGCATAACGCCATCTTCCAGTGCCTCGCGGGCGCCTCGACCGAGCGCGTGCGGCGGATCACGCTCACTGCGAGCGGCGGCCCGTTTCGTGCGCTGCCGCTGGAGGCGATGCGCGCCGTCACGCCCGAGCAGGCGCTGCGCCACCCCAACTGGTCGATGGGTCGCAAGATCAGCATCGATAGCGCAACGATGATGAACAAGGGGCTCGAATATATCGAGGCCTATCATCTCTTCGAGGTCGGTCTGGAACGGTTGGGTATTCTCGTCCATCCGCAATCGGTCATCCACTCCATGGTCGAGTTCGTCGATTGCTCCACGCTGGCGCAGCTCGGCAGCCCGGACATGCGCATTCCCATTGCCAACACGCTGGCCTGGCCGGACCGCATGGCGACGCCGTGCAAGCCGCTCGACCTCGCCACCGTCGGCCGGCTGGATTTTGAGGTGCCAGACGAGGTGCGCTTTCCTGCCATTCGTCTTGCGCGCGAGGCCATTGAGCAGGGCGGCGCGGCGCCGGCCATTCTGAACGCCGCCAATGAGGTGGCAGTGGCCGCTTTCCTGGACGGGCGCGTGGGTTTTCTTGATATTGCCGCCATCGTGGAAGCGGTGCTGGAGCGCAGCAATATCGCGCCCCTCCGCGCCCTCGACGATGTGATGGCCGCTGATGCCGCCGCGCGGGCGCAGGCGGCGCAGTTCGCGGAAGGAGTGCGTGTCTGATGCCGGGTTTCGGCTTTACCGTTCTGGCGTTTCTGCTCGTTATCGGGCCGCTCGTCTTCGTGCATGAGCTGGGCCACTATTGGGTCGGCCGCTGGTTCGGCGTGCATGCCGAGACCTTCTCCATCGGCTTCGGTCCGGAGATCGCGCACTGGACGGACAAGCGCGGCACCCGCTGGCGCGTGGGCGCGCTGCCGCTCGGCGGCTATGTGAAGTTCGCAGGCGACATGAGCGTGGCGAGCGAGCCAGACCCCAAATGGATGCAGCTCTCGCCGCAGGAGCGCGCGCGCTGCTTCCATGCCAAACCGGTTGGGCAGCGGGCGCTGATCGTGCTGGCGGGCCCGCTGGTGAACCTGCTGTTCGCGGCGCTGATCCTGGGCGGCTTCGCTTATGCCTATGGCGTCAATGTGACGCCCGCCACGGTCAACGCGGTGGTGCCGGGAAGCGCGGCCGAGGCGGCCGGGCTGCGCGCGGGCGATCGGGTCGCAGCCATGAATGGCGCGGCCATCGAGGATTACGAGCAGCTTTTCCGCGCGGTGCAGGAGCATGTGCCGGGCGACGAGGTCGAGCTGGTCGTCGTGCGCGGTGACGAGCGCCTTTCCGTGCCACTGGTGCTTGGCGCGCGCGTCGAGACGGACCGATTCGGCAATGAATATCGCTTCCCGCAAATCGGCGTTCAGTCTGCTGCGCCGGTGGTTCGGCCCGTTGGCCTGCTGGAAGCGCCACTCATCGGTGTGCAGCGCACGGGCCAGCTTGTCGGCCTAATGGCGAGCGGCCTTGTCGACATCGTGACCGGCCGGCGCCCGCTCGACGAGATGGGCGGCCCGCTCAAGATGGCGCAGTTTTCGGGCGAACAGGCGGCTTTGGGGCCGGCGGCGCTGATCTCGTTCATTGCGCTCGTTTCGATTAACTTGGGGTTCATCAACCTCTTGCCAATCCCGATGCTCGACGGGGGGCATCTGTTTTTCTACGGGATCGAAGCCATTCAGCGCAGACCGGTCAGTCCCCGCGTTCAGGAAATCGCTTTCCGTTCGGGCCTGGCGCTGCTGCTCGGCCTGATGCTGCTGGTGACAATCAACGATTTGGGCTCTTTCGGGCTCTGGCGGGGCCTCTCCCGCTTGATTGGCTGACGCGGTTGGGGCAGGGGAGCGGCTTGGCCGGCGCGCGCCGAACGGGGCCATCCATGACGTGGCGAGGATGCAGGGTTTGACTGAGACAAAGACGATGAGGGACACGTCCCGCCTGACTGCCCTGCTGTTGGCCGGCACGATGCTGGGAGGCCTGTGGACCACGCCTGCCGCTGCCCAGGACCAGTCCGCAGACGCGATGCCGGCGGCCCCCGCGCCCGCGGCGACGCCCGCCCCCGCGCCAGCCGCCGCTGCGCCATCGGCCACCGCCACCAGCCGCGTCATCCGCTCGATGACGGTGCAGGGTTCCCAGCGGCTCGAAGCGGATACGGTGCTCTCCTACACCAAGCTGCGCATCGGCAGCAGCTATACGCGCGAGACGCTCGACGAGGCGCTCAAGGATCTCTACGCGAGCGAACTCTTCGCCAATGTCGAGATTCGTGACAGCGGCGATGGCGCGCTGACCATCGTCGTGCAAGAAAATCCGGTCATCAACCGGATCGTGCTGGAGGGCAACAAGCGCCTCAAGGACGACAAGATCCGGCCCGAGATCAAGATGGCACCGCGCCAGATCTATACGCGCTCCAAGGTGCGAGCGGACGTGGCTCGCATCGTCGAGCTATATCGTCGCCAAGGCCGCTTCGCTGCCGTGGTCGATCCCAAGTTGGTGAAGCTGGACCAGAACCGCGTCGATATCGTCTACGAGATCAGCGAGGGGCCCAAGTCCAAGGTCCGCCAGGTCAATATCATCGGCAACGAGGTGTTCTCCGACGCGCAACTGCGCAGCGAGATGGCGACGAAGCAGAAGCGCTGGTTCCGTCTTTTCTCCTCGGGCACCAGCTACGATCCTGATCGTCTGGCCTATGACCAGCAGAAGCTGCGCCAGTTCTATCTGACCGAGGGCTATGCGGATTTCCGCGTGGTCTCCGCCGTCGCCGAGCTGACCAGCAACAAACAGGACTTCATCATCACTTACGTGGTGGAAGAGGGCGAGCGCTACAAATTCGGCGACGTGTCCGTAAAGAGCGACCTGCGTGACCTCAGCTCCGAAGGGCTGACGCGCTCGCTGCGTCTGCGCAAGGGCGACTGGTATAATGCCAAGGCCGTGGAAGACACGGTCGAGCAGCTTAATCAGACCGCCGGCCTGTTCGGTTATGCCTTCGCGGACGTGCAACCGGATTTCGACGCCGACAAAGAAGCGCGCACCATGTCGATCACCTTCCAGATCGCCAATGCGCCGCGCGTCTATGTCGAGCGGATCGACATCAACGGCAACACGCTGACGCAGGACAAGGTGGTTCGCCGCGAGTTCCGCCTGCAAGAAGGCGACGCCTTCAACACCTTCCAGGTTCGCCGCTCGCAGGACCGCATCAATTCGCTCGGCTTCTTCCAGGAGCGGCTCGAAGTGGAGCAGAAGCCCGGCTCGGCGGACGACCGCATCGTGCTGGAAACCAATGTGGAAGAGAAGTCCACGGGCGAGCTTTCGCTCTCGGCCGGTTTCTCAAGCCTCGAGCGCTTCATCCTGTCGGCCTCGGTCACGCAGCGCAATTTCCGCGGTATGGGGCAGGAGTTGCGCACTTCGGTGGACTATTCCAGCTATTCCAAATCGATTCAGGCCGGCTTTACCGAGCCTTATTTCCTCGATCGCAACATGGCAGTGGGTTTCGACGTCTTCCGGCGCGATCTCAACAGCTTCAACTATTATTCCACGGATAGCCGCAACACGACCTACAGCCAGGTGCAGACCGGCTTCCAGCTTCGCGCCGGCATCCCGATCACCGAATATCTCTCGCTCGGTCTGCGTTATGGCCTGTCCTTCGACAATGTGACGCTGGACCGCTTCACTTATTATACGGACAGCAACGGCAACGGCATTCGCGGCGACAGCGACGACGATGTCTGCGATCCGCTCCAGGCTGGCCGCTATCTGTGCGATGCGCTGGGCCGGCGCACCACGTCCACCGTCACTTATTCGCTCGTCTATGACGCGCACGACAACCGCATCCGTCCGACGCGCGGCTACGGCCTCTCGCTCACGCAGGATTTCGCGGGGCTGGGCGGCAATGTGAGCTATGTGCGCACGCAGGTGCAGGCGGACAAATACTGGTCATTGGGCAGTGGTTTCGTCTTCTCGGTCAGCGGGCAGGCGAGCTATATCCACTCCTTCCAGAAGGCGCCCAGCGCCAGCGCCGATGCGGTCCGCCTGGTTGACCGCTTCTTCCTGGGTGAGCCGCAGATCCGCGGTTTCGACATTCGCGGCGTGGGTCCGCGCATCCTGCGCAAGCCCTATCTGACCGACGACAGCGGCAACATCACCGGTATCAACGAGAACCGCGACTACTGGTCCGACGATGCGCTCGGTGGGCGGGCGATGTATCTGGCCCGCGCCGAGCTGGAAATCCCGCTGGGCGCCGGCGCGCGCGACATGGGTCTGCGTCCCAGCATCTTCGTCGACGCCGGCGCTGTCTTCGGCCTGCGCGCGCCGACCTATGCCAATGGCGGCCTCATCGACAAGATCTTCACCTATCGCCAGTGCCAGGCGCCGGACGGCACCGACGGCTCGACCGGCACGGTCACGCAGACGCTCGACATGCCGTGCCCCACTGGCACCAACGAGATCGGCCTTTCCCGGCAGGGCTTCAAGGAATTCTATGTCGGCGATTCGCCCAAGCCCCGCGTGTCCGTGGGCTTTGGCGTGAACTGGAACTCGCCCTTCGGTCCGTTCCGTATCGACGTGGCCAAGACGCTGGTGAGCGTGCCGGGCGACGACACCAAAGTTGTAACCTTCAACGTAGGAACCCAATTCTGATGAAAAACGCACTTCTGGTTTCCGTCGCGCTGGCGACGGCTCCCCTCGCGCTGGCGGGCATGGCCGCGCCGGCCGTCGCTCAATCCAAACTCGGCATCGCCGTGGTCAATGTCGACGCGGCCATCGGCCAGTCCGCCGCCGCGCAGACCGCCACGCAGCAGATGCAGACGACCTACAAGACCAATGTCGACAACTTCAACAGCCGGCAGGCCGCGCTCCAGGCCGAGCTGAAGCAGAAGCAGGATGCGCTGGAAGCTGCCGCCAAGGCCGCCGGTGAGAAGCCTACCGCGCAGCAGCAGCAGCAGCTTCAGACGCAGTATGAGGAGCTTCAGCGCCGCGCCCAGGAGGCCCAGGCCGAGCTTCAGCAGATCCAGCAGCCGCTTCAGCTCGCGCGCGCCTATGTGATCGAGCAGATCGCGGCCAAGCTTGAGGACGCCCTCAAGAACGTGATGACCAAGAACAATGTCGACCTGCTGCTCAAGGAAGGTGCGGCCGAGGCGTATCAGCCGAGCGTCAACCTGACCAATGCGCTGGTGACGGAGCTCAATACGCTGGTGCCCACGGTCGGCATCGTGCCGCCGCAGGGCTGGCGCCCGGGCGGTCAGCAGGGTGCGCAGGCGCCGGCAGCCGGCGCCGCGCCCGCCCCGGCGGCGCCCGCTCCGGCGACTCCGGCGCCGGCCAATCGCCCCTCCGGCCGTTAAGCGCCGATGAGCGGCGAAACGGAAGACGCGCAGGGCGGCTCCTTGGGGCCGCTCGACGTGCGCCGGGTGATGGCGGCACTGCCTCATCGCTATCCCATGCTGCTGGTCGACCGTGTGGTCTCGATGGTCCCCAAGACCTCGATCCACGCGGTCAAGGCCGTGTCGATCAACGAGTCCTTCTTCCAGGGGCATTTCCCGGGGCGCCCGATCATGCCGGGCGTGCTCATCGTCGAAGCCCTGGCCCAGACGGCGGGTGTGCTGGCGGTGGAATCGCTGGGCCTCGCCGGGAGCGGCAAGCTCGTCTATTTCATGGGTATCGAAGGCGCCAAGTTCCGCGCGCCGGTGGAACCCGGTTGCCTGCTCGATCTGCATGTGGAATTCACGCAGTTGCGCGGCGCCGTATGCAAATTCTCCGGCAAGGCCATGGTCGACGGCAAGCTCTGCGCGGAAGCCCAGTGCGTTGCCATGATCGCCGACCCGCCCAAGGATTGAAACCCGCCTGCCTCGGGCCGGTGGAGTCGTGAGGCGCGGCGCTGTCGCCAGGCTTCGGGTCGTTGCGGCGCAGGGGGTAAGCATCTTGCTTTCCTGCGCGGCTCCCGCTAATGGCGCGCTTTCCCAACCGCCCCGGCCGGTCGGAAACCGGCCATTTTTGGAGCGACATCATGAAAAAAGACGTACATCCCGACTATCATTTCATCACCGTCCAGTTGACCGATGGTTCGAGCTTCCAGACCCGCTCGACCTGGGGCAAGGAAGGCGACACGCTGGCGCTCGACATCGATCCCAGCTCGCACCCGGCCTGGACGGGCGGCAACCAGCGCCTGCTCGACAGCGGCGGCCAGGTTGCGCGCTTCAACAAGCGCTTCGGCGGTCTTACCCTCAAGAAGGGTTGAGTGCGCTGCGCGGGATATTCCGCGCGCGCCTTACGGGAAACAAGATCAAGGGCTCCGGCGACGGGGCCCTTTTTCGTATATGAACGGCGCCAGTGGAGATGATTGGCGTAGCGATGACAGAATGCGGCGCCGGGAGGCTTCGACGAATGGGCCAGTGATGGTTGGTTGGAGCTGGGCGGTTACGGGTGCGGGCTGCCGGGCCTTGCCGGATCCCTTCGGTCGATCTTTTGCTAACGTCGATCGTGCCTTTGCTGCTGGCATGTCACGCTACATTCCGGCTCCTGCGTAGGCAGGCGCCCAGGACCCAATAAATCTCCCGCTTGCCTTCAAGCACTTCCGTCTCTGCGCAAGTGATTTCGATACGTTATCTGGGCGTCAGACGCGTTCGCTCCGGCCCGCGCAGAAGCATGGCGGAAAGGAAGTGGGGAGTGCGGATAGCGTCCCCAGCTGTGCTGTCGCCCGCCGCTGAGAGGCGCGACGGACGTGTTTGGGCACTCAGGCGAAGCGGATGCGCACGGACTGGCGGCGGCGTAGCGCGCCGCCTGCCAGCCCGAAGCCCAGGATCATCAGCGCCCAGCTCGTCGGCTCGGGAACCGCAGGGGGCGGCAGGTCGAACGGGCGGAAGGTGCCAAGGTGCACTTCGCCGGCTTGCTTGAACGAGGCGGCCACCAGCGAACCATTGATGGAATTGCGATTCGTCACCTCAGCATTCGTCGCGAGGACCGAGCCGAAGAATTCCGTGTTGAAGACCAGATTGGTCGCATCCGTGAAGTTCCACAGGATCGACTGGTTCACGGCCGAGAACGGATCGGTGCCCGAAGGGCTCACGAAGTTGAGCGCGAAATTGAGATCGCCGGTGAAATTGACGATCACCGGCCCCGTATCGGGCTCGAAATTATAAGCAATAGACGTATAGCCCGCGAAATCGCTGGCTGAGAGGTTGAACAGCGCAAAGCCGTTGCTGCCGGTGACGGCATTCAGTACCAGCGTCTGGCCACCGCCTGAGGCCGAGAGAAAGCTCGGATTGCTGGCCAGCGTGAAGTCGGCGAGGGTGCTGGAGAGCGCGTGCAGATTGTCCGAGAGGCCGGCGGTGAGGCTGTCCACCTGGCTTTCGACACCGGCCCGCACGGAGGCGCCGACCCCGGTCTGCACGTTGCCATTCGCGTTGCCGCTCACCACGGTGCCGCCCAGCTTGATAGAGCCGCCGCCGGCCGTGCCCATGTTTCCACCGAGCAGATTGCCGCCGACCAGGCCACTGAAGAGATTGTTGGCGTTGCCGTTGAAATTGCCGCCGACGGCCAGCGAACGCGGTTCGCCGTTGAGGTTCATGTTGCCGACGACATTGCCGCGCACGAGCACGCTCGATCCCGCGGCGACCGTGCCGCTGCTGCCATTGGGGCCATTGTTTACGTTGACATTGACGATGTTGAGATCGCCGCCGACCACGAGCGTGGGGCCAGTGGAGGGGAGGGCGCCCTGCGCGCTCCGGCCGCTGCCGATCGTGAAGCCCTTGCCGCTGCTGTTGCCGGCATTGCCCGTGGCGATGGCGCGGCCTTCCACGTCGGAGTCCATTTCCCAGTCGCCGAGCACGATGAGATTGTATGTGCTCAGAGCCGTCATGCCGGCGGCTGCATCTCTGGCGGCATGCGCCGGCAGAGCGCCAAGACAGGTCAGGCCGGCAGCAAGAGCAATGCGACGAAGCATGTGATGATCCCCCGATAAATGTCACCCCGGACCGCCGCCGTTCATGGAACAGGGCGAATCTTCACAGGCCCTTTAACAGCTTTTCAACCATGCGCGAACGGCCCGGAATGAGGGCCGTTTGCAAGGGAGTGTTCCATATAGGGACGGGAGCGCGACGGACCTTTAGGGTACGGGCAGAACCGCCAACGCCTCCAGCGCAAGCGGGTGCGCGGCATCCGGCGTCAGCACTGTCCAGCCCGCCTGTCGGCCGCGCGCCCAGGTGAGCTGGCGTTTCTGATAGGCCAGCGTCGCCTTGAGGATGCGGGCGTGGGTTGCCGCGTGATCGATCTCGCCGGCGAGCAAGGCCGCGATCTCGCGGACACCCAGCGCGCGCAGCACCGGGCGGTCGGCGGGAAGGTTGCGGGCCAGCAGCGCGGCGACTTCCTCCACGGCGCCACCCCTGAGCATGGCGGCAAGACGCGTGTCCGCCCGTGCGGCCAGTTCCTCGCGCGGACGCAGCACCACGGCGGCGCGGACCGGCAGCGTGCCGGCAATTCCTCCGGCGCGCCGTTGTTGCCAATGGCTGAGCGGGTGGCCGGTGGAGCGCACGACTTCCAGCGCGCGCGCGACCCGCGCCGTATCGCCGGGGTTGAGCCGGGCGGCGGCCTGCGGATCCTCATGCTGGAGGGCGGCGTGGGCCTGTGCCACCGGAAGGGCGCGCACGGCGGCGCGCACCGCCGGGTCGATCTCCGGCACCGGCGCGATGCCGTGCAGCAGCGTATCGAGATAGAGCCCCGTGCCGCCGACCAGGATGGCAGGGCGCCCGGCGGCATGGGCGGCCGCGATGGCGGCGCGCGCCTCTTCGGCCCAGCGCGCGGCGGAGCAGGCTTCCAGGCCATCGACATGGCCGAACAGGTGGTGCGGTGCCCGGGCCATCTCGGATTCGTCCGGCCGGGCGGTGAGGAGAGCGAGATCGGCATAGACCTGGCTCGCATCGGCATTGATGATATGCGCGCCGCTCCGCTCGGCAAGGGCGAGGGCGACTGCGCTCTTGCCGCCGGCGGTTGGCCCGGCAATAAGCGCCACCGGCGGCCGGTCCTGGCCGTGCATTTCAGGCAGGGAGTCGCAGGCGGACATGGCGGTCGAACGGGACATGGTGGCGACCTTAGTCGCGCATGACGGTCTTGGGCAGGGGGTGGTTGATGCCGCGCGCGATGCGCTCGCCGCCGCCGGGCTGAATGTCGGGGCCAGCCAGTGGATCGACGCGGAGGAAGCAGCGGACCTGCCTTTCGCCGGCGAGAGGGCGACGGCGCGCGCGGCGCTTGAGGCTCTGGCGCTCCCCGCCGACCTGTTCGTGATGGAAGCGGCCAATCGGGACTGCCGGTTGTTCGTGGCGGACATGGATTCCACCATGATTACCGTCGAGTGCATCGACGAGCTGGCCGATTATGCGGGCCTCAAGGCCGAGATCGCGGCCGTCACCGAGCGGGCGATGCGCGGCGAACTGGATTTTGCCCAGGCGCTGTCCGGCCGGGTGGCACTGCTGAGCGGCCTCGATGCCGCTACCATCGACCGCTGCCGGGAAGAGCGCGTGACCATTATGCCCGGCGCCAAGGCACTTGTGCGCACGCTGCGGACACGGGGGGCGCGCACTATTCTGGTTTCCGGCGGCTTCGTGCCCTTCGCCCAGCCGGTCGCGGCGGAGATCGGCTTCGACCAAGCCATCGCCAACACGCTGGACATTGCCGATGGCAAGCTGGCCGGCACGGTTGGACAACCCATCGTGGATGCCGAGCGCAAGCGCCGCGAGCTGCTCGGCAATGCGCAGGCGCTGGGCCTCACGCGCGCGCAGACGTTGGCGATCGGCGATGGCGCCAACGACATTCCCATGATCCAGGCGTCAGGGCTGGGTATCGCCTATCATGCCAAGCCCAAGACTCGCGCGGCTGCCATGGCGGCCATCGAGCGAGGCGACCTTTCGACGCTGCTGCACGCGCTCGGTATTCCGCGCGCGGCATGGGTGGTGGAGTAGGCCTCACGCCGGCCGCGCGCACCTGTAAAACGCGCGCGATGACCAGCCATTTAACCAAATCTTAGGACGGCCCATGTGATTTTCCCGTGTCACGGGACTATCGACAAGGGAATTTTCGTGCGCATCTTGGCACTTGCGTCGCAAAAGGGCGGTTCCGGCAAGACCACGCTCTCCGGTCATCTCGCCGTCCAGGCACAGCGGACGGGCAACGGCCCCGTGGTCCTCATCGATATCGATCCGCAGGGGTCGCTCGCCGACTGGTGGAATGAGCGCGAGGAGGATCTGCCCGCCTTCGCGCAGACGACCGTCGCGCGGCTGGCTGCCGACCTGGAGCAGTTGCGCCAGCAGGGTTTCAAGCTCGCCGTCATCGACACGCCGCCGGCCATCACCATGGCGATCCAGAGCGTGATTTCCGTGGCCGAACTGATCGTCGTGCCCACGCGGCCCAGCCCGCACGATCTGCGCGCTGTGGGCGCCACGGTGGACCTGTGCGAGCGGGCCGGCAAGCCGCTGATCTTCGTGGTGAACGCCGCCACACCGCGCGCGCGCATCACATCCGAGGCTGCCATCGCGCTCTCCCAACATGGCACAGTGGCGCCGGTGACGATCCACCAGCGCACCGACTATGCCGTCTCCATGATCGATGGACGCACGGTGATGGATCTGGAGCCGCAGGGAAAATCCGCCATGGAGATCGAGCAGCTCTGGAGCTACGTCGCCGATCGGTTGGAGCGCAATTTCCGCCGCACCGTCTTTTCCCCCGGCCATCCTACCGTGGCGCCGCGTCAGGCGGCCGGTGGCGGTTTCGGCCGGCGCGTGGTCAATTAAGAGCAGGACGGACACCATGGCCGACATCCGCCCCGCCGCCTCGCTGACCTCCAGCCTGCTCGCCCGTCGCGGCGACGCGCGCCCCGCAATGCGCCGCCAGCCGCTCTCCCATCTTCATGCGCCGGTGCAACCGCAGGATGATCTGGGCTGGAACGACATCGGCGAAGATCATCATCGCGCTGCTTCCGTTGCCGCGCCTGCGCCGCCGGCTGAGCCGGCGGACCAGTCGCCGGTGGCCCGCCATCTGGATACGCTGGCCGAGCGGCTGGCCCAGCCGGCTCCGGCCGCCGCTCTGACTCCGCCGGCCGTGCCCGCGCCGGCCCGCAAGCCTGCCGCTGCCGCCGCGCCGCGGCGAGTTGCCCGCCGCAAGCCCGCGCAACTCGCCGCGACGGCCGGGCGCAAGGCGGCCTTCACGCTGCGCATCGACGCGGAGCGCCACCTGCGGCTGCGGCTGCTGAGCGCGCTCCTCAATCGCTCATCGCAGCAACTGCTCATCGAGGCGCTCGATTCGCTGCTCGCTGCCCATGACAAGGTCGAGGATCTTGCCGGGCAGGTGGAGGCGGGCACCGCGCCGCGTTAGGGCGCGCCGCCACTCTTCGGGGGACCAGACCATGAAGAACCGCTCCTTCTCAATCATGATGGCGTCTGCTGCCATTCTCGGCTCCACGATGGTCGGATGCAGCGGCGCTGCGATCGATCGGCCGCGCAGCGCCGCCGCCGATCCGCAGACGCTCGCGCCGCGTATCGAACGGCTGCTGGGCGACAAGGATGTCCGCCCCGCTCTGACGCTTGCCGAACGGCTCGTCGAGGCCGAGCCGCGCAATGCGACGGCGCGCGCGCTGCTGGGGCGCGCCTATCTGGCAAACGGGCGCTATCTCTCCGCGCGCACGGCCTTCAACGACGCGCTGACTTTGGGCAATCGCGATCCGCGCACCATCGTGAGCCTGGCGCTGAGCCATGCGGGGATGGGCGATCTCGATAGTGCGCGCCGATTGCTGGCCAATCATATCGCGGACCTGCCGGCGGGCGACTATGGCCTCGCCATGGCGATGGCGGGCGATCCGCGCGAAGGTGTGCGTGCGCTGCTCGAAGCTGTGCAGGCGCCGGACGCGAGCGTGAAGACGCGGCAGAACCTTGCCTATGCGCTGGCCATGGCCGGCGCCTGGGGGCAGGCGCGGCTGATCGCGGGGCAAGATCTCTCCGCGCGGGAGGCTGAGACGCGCATCGGCCAGTGGAGTCAGGCCGCCATGCAGGCCAGCCCGGCGGATCGCGTGGTCGCCATGATCGGCGTGGCACCGCGTAGCGACGATGCCGGCCTGCCGGTGCGACTCGCGCTCGACGCAACGCCTGAGAGCGCCCATGCGCCTGTGCGCCTCGCGGGGGTGGCCGATCTGATCGCGGACGCACGCACGCAGGTGGCGCAGGTCGCGCCTGTAGATGCAGCGCCGCTTGCCGATGTGGTACCGGCCGGGGACTCCGCGCCTGCGTCGGCTGCCCCTCCCGTTCAGCAGGCGGCCGCCATGGCCATGCCGGACCCTGCGCTCATGCCGCGCGCTGCCTTTGCGCCCAATGCACTGGCCGACGCGCTTGCCAGACTTCCCGCGACCGAACCGGCGGTACCCGCACCTTCGGCCGCTGTTCGGGCTGCGTTCACGCCCCCCGCATCGGCTGTCGCCCCCGTGCCGGCCGTGGCGCCCGCCGCGATGCAGGCCGCCTTTGCGCAGCCGACACCGCTCGAACCCGTCATGGCGCCGACGGAGGGCACGCCCGCGCCAGCGCAGGCGGCCGTTCGCCAGAGCTTCCGCGCCCATGCCACTCTGGCGGCTCCGTCCGCGCCCGCCAGCAGCCGCGCCCATTGGACCACCGGCATCGGTGCACCCGCCTCGGACGCGCGGGCCAGCGACTGGGTCGTCCAGCTCGGCGCCTTCGACAGCCTGGCCGTGGCACGCGAGAAATGGCAGCGCATCAGCGCCGGCCGCGAAGCGCTGCGCGATTTCAACAGCATCTACAGCGTCTTCACGCGGGATGGCCGCACCTTCCATCGCCTCGCCATTCGCGGCTTTGAGGATCGCGGTGCGGCGGCGGCGGCTTGCGCGGCGCTCAAGGCCAAGGGGCAGGATTGCTTCGTGCGGCTCGATGACACGCAGACCACGCGTCTCGCGCGCGCCGACGCACAGAAGCAGCGCACGCAGATGGCCCTCGCGCCGTCTGCCGGCCGCAGCCGCCCAGCGCGCTGAACCCTGAGGCTTGCGTGCTCCCGCGCAGGCAGGAGCCCAGGGCGGATACGCTGTCCGGATGCACTCGGGAGTCCTGCTTTCGCGGGAGCACCGGTGACGCTTCCACCCGAAAGATGGAGGCTTAGCGGACGACGCCGCCTTTCATGATCATGCGCGCGCGGCCCTGCACGGGCAGCTTGTCGAACGGCGTGTTGCCAGCGGCGGCGGCCATGCGGCTCGAATCGACGATCCACGGCACATCGGGATCGATGAGAATGATGTCGGCGGGGCGTCCGGCTTCCAGACGGCCGGCATCCAAACCCAGCAAGCGTGCGGGATTGGCGGCGAGCAGCGCCATCATGCGTGGCTCGGTGACGTAGCCGTCGCGCACCAGATTGAGCGCCAGCGGCAGCAACGTCTCGGCTCCCGCGATGCCGGGGGCGGCGTCCTCGAAAGGCAGGCGCTTGTCTTCCGGTCCGCGCGGATCATGGCCCGAGCAGAGGATGTCCACCGTGCCGTCGGCAATGGCGGCGAGCGCGGCCTGCCGGTCGTCCTCGCTGCGCAGCGGTGGCGAGAGGCGGGCGAACGTGCGGAAGTCGCTCACCGCCGCATCGTTGAGGAAGAGATAGGCGGGGCTGGTGCCGCAGGTGACGGGCAGGCCCTCGGCCTTGGCGGCCCGCACCAGATCGAAGCCGGCCCTGGTGGTGACGAGGCGGATGTGCAGCCGCGCTCCGGCCGCCCGCGCGAGTGCGACATCGCGGGCAATGGCGATGGCTTCGGCGCAGGCGGGCGCGCTTGGCAGGCCCAGCCGCGTCGCCGTCTCACCGTCCGTCGCGACGGCGTGATGCGTGAGGCCGCCATCCTCGGCATGGGTGACGAGCGTGAGGTCGAGCGCGGCGGCATAGCGCAGCACCCGCAGCATCACGCCCGAATCGGCGATCCACTGGCGGCCAGTGGCGATGGCGCGTGCGCCGGCAGCCTGCATCATCGCCATCTCGGCCAGTTCCGTGCCGGCGAGCCCCCGAGTGGCGGCGCCGAGCGGATGCACCCAGAAATCCGGCTTGCCTGCGCGTGCCGCATGCTGGACGAGGCCCGCATCGTCGAGCACCGGCGATTGATCCGGCATCAACGCCGCGCGGGTGATGCCCGCGAAATGGAAGGCGGGCTTGTCGGTCTTGAACACGCCCACATCGATAATGCCGGGCGCCACGATCATGCCGCGCGCGTCGATTACTTCGGCGCCCGGTGGCACGTCTACTGTGCCCACGGCCGAGATGGTGTCGCCCGCCACCAGCAGTGTACCGGTGGTGAGCTGGTCCGCCGCCGGATCGCACAGGCGGCCATTCACGATGGCGGTCAGGCCCATCCCGGCACTCCTCTCGCCTTGCGCGTGAGCACGTCCAGGCAGGCCATCCGCACGGCGACGCCCATTTCCACCTGTTCGGTGATGGCCGAGCGCGCGGTGTCATCGGCGAGCGCGCTGACGATCTCCACGCCCCGGTTCATCGGGCCGGGATGCATGACGAGCGCGTCCGGCTTGGCCCGCTCCAGCCGCTGCGGCGTGAGGCCGTAGAGCCGGTGATATTCGCGCGGGGAGGGAATGAAGGCGCCGTCCATCCGTTCGTTCTGGAGGCGCAACATCATCACCACGTCGGCGCCGTCCAGCGCGGCATCGAAACCGTGGAACGGCGTCACGCGATAGCGCTCGATTGCCGTCGGCATCAGGGTGGGCGGCGCGCAGACCCGCACCTGCGCGCCCAGGGCGGTGAGGCACAGCATGTTGGAGCGCGCCACGCGGCTGTGCAGGATGTCGCCGCAGATGGTGACGATCAGCCCTTCCAGCGAACCCTTGCGGCGGCGGATGGTGAGCGCGTCCAGCAGCGCCTGGGTGGGGTGCTCATGGCGCCCGTCACCGGCATTGAGCACCGGGCAATCGACCTTGTCGGCAATGAGCTGCACCGCGCCCGAACTCATGTGACGAATGACGATGACATCCGCGCGCATGGAATTGAGCGTCACGGCGGTGTCGATCAGCGTCTCGCCCTTCTTCACGCTGGATTGGGCAGCGTGCATGTTGACCACGTCTGCGCCCAGCCGCTTGCCGGCAATCTCGAAGGAAAGCAGCGTGCGCGTGGAATTCTCGAAGAAGGCGTTGATCTGGGTGAGGCCGGCAAGGCGGCCGTCATGCTTGCGGCTGTCTGCCCGATTGAGCGCCACCCATTGCTCGGCCTCGTCGAGCAGAAACCGGATTTCATGGGGCGCAAGCGAAGCAATGCCGGTCAGGTGCCGGTGCGGGAAAGGCAGATGCGCTGTCATTAAAGCGCCGCGATAGTGTGTTGCGGGCGCGGACTCAAGAGCGCAGCAGCAGACCGGCGAGAAGAAGCGCCTGTATCGCGAAAATGAGCCTTATCGCGGCGGAGAATCCGGTCTTGCGCGTCTTGTGGCGGAAGACACGGCGACCGAGCCAGGCACCGGCACCGCCGCCGAGCAGCGCGAGCAGCAGCAGGTCGCGCTCCGCCACGCGCCATTGGCCGGTGATGGCGCGCTTTTTGTCGTAGCCGAAGGCAGCGAAGGCGGCGACATTGGCGGCAATGAGGTAGAGCCAGACCTCCGGTTGCATCAGCGCAGCCTCAGCCCAGTGTCAGCGCATCGATGGCGCCTTGCAGGATGAGCGCGGCGGCATGGGCGTCGATCTTCTCGGCGCGGCGGGCGCGGCTCATGTCCTGCGCGATCATGGCGCGCTCGGCCGCCACGGTGGACCAGCGCTCGTCGCGCAGGAGAACGGGCAGGCCGAGCACAGCGATATTGCGGGCGAAGGCGCGGCTGGCCTGGCTACGTGGGCTTTCGCTGCCGTCCATGTTGAGCGGCAGGCCGATAACGAGGCCACGCACGGCCTGCGCCTGGGCGAAGCTCTCCAGCACCGCCTTGTCTCGCGCGAACTTGCCGCGCGGCAGCGTCTGCGCCGGGCTGGCGAAGCGCCATTCCGCGTCGCACAGGGCCAGGCCGATGGTCTTGGTGCCAAGGTCCAGGCCCATGAGTCGGCCGCCCCCGGGCAGGGCGTCGCGGAAAGCGGACACGTCGAGAGTAATCAATGCGTCGTGCGCCATGCCGCCAGCCTTTCCAGCGCGTCGGCGCGGATGTTCGCCCAGAAGAGCGGGTAGTCATAGGTGTGGTAATTATTGCCCGGCATCACCGCCGGACCCATGCGCGGCGCGCTGTCCAGAAGCAGGATGCCGCGCCCGGTGCAGCGCGCGCCGACATTGCCGGGGCGCATGAGCTGAGTCGTCTCGGCCTCGCCCGTGCCGACGAGCAGGCCGAGATTGGCCTGCGCCGCCCCGACCGGCCCGGCACCGCCCGTCAGCGGATTGGTGCAGAGCATGGCGCTGCCCCGACGCGGCTGGCCGTCGAACCCCGGCGCGCCGTCGAAGACCGCTTCCAGCGTGCTCGAGTCGGCCGGCGAGCCAAAGCTCTGCCAGGCGAGGAGACAGCCGGTCTGGCGCGGCGCGGTACAGGCCGGCAGGCCAAGCGCGGGAAGATCATGCGTCGCCGAGATCGGCCAGCCCGGCGCATAGACGGCGACGAGGCGCGCGCGCCAATCCGCGCCGCCCGCGCGCTCGGCCAGCAGGCGCAGCAGGTGGAGCGAACCCTGGCTATGCCCGGCGAGGATCAGCGGCCCGTTGGGGTTGGCCCGCAAGAACGCCTCGAACGCGGCTTTTATATCCCCATAGGCCAGATCGATGGCCTGGCTGGCCTGCGGCTTGTCCGTGAGGAAAGCGCCGAACACCGCCTGACGATAGCGCGGCACCCAGACCGCGCCGGCGGGTGCAAGCGCACTTGCCTGCATACGCACGAAACGGGCGGCCTGCCCTGCCGCCACCGGATCGGCAAGCGGGGCGTTCCAGCGCAGCGTATCGAAAGCGCTGGTCGGGTGGATGAAGAAGATCGCCGCGCCGCCCCGCTGCTCGGGCGTGGGGAGGGCGGGGAGCCCCGTTGGCTGCCAGCTCGCCGGGTCGGTCGCGCGCTCGTCCGGCCGGGCCATCCAGCCCTCCGCCGTGGCATAGAAGTTCGCCGGCAGCGGCGCAGGCGCAGTGAAGGGCACGCGCGGCGTCAGCGCGCTTTGCAGCATCTGCGCCCCGAAGAACGAGAAGGCGATCATGACGGCGACCGCCAGCGTGATGAGCAGCGCGATGACATAGAGGAACTTCCTGGCCAAGCCGGCGCGACTCCCTGAACAGGCGCGGATTTGCGCGGGGTCATGCCCGCTGGCGCGCGCCGAGGCAAGCGGCGGTAGCGTGGCGCACGCGGCGCTGATAGCGTAACGCCGCGCGCCGGACGCGCGGGCAGGGGAGACGGGTGATGGATGCGCAGACCGATACCGGCGAAGAAGCCTGGCCCCTGCGCTCCTGGGCTCTCGCGGCGCTTGGGCTGGTGCTGGCCCTCGCTATCCAGCAGTTGACAGCCCTGCCCGATAGCGACTGGATCTGGGGCGAGCGGCTGGTGCGCAGCGCGGTGCTGCTGCTGGGCGTGGGCGGCATCGCCTTTGGTCTGGGCTGGCAGCGCGGCCGGTTGGCGCCGGCCATCGCCGCCGCGCTCCTCTGCGGCGGGGTAGCCGGCGGCGCGCTGCTCTGGAACGGCCTGCTGGCGGACTGGTCGTTCAATTGGCGGCTGCTCTGCGGGCTGGTGACGGCTGGCGTGCTGCTTGTGCTCTTCCAGAGTGCGCAGGCCCGCCATCCTTATTTGCCCGAAACATGGTCGCGCGCGGGCCTCGCCCTCTGGGGCCGCCGCGCGCTCGCTTATGCCGATGTGCATGCGACGATCTGGACCGATGCCATCCTGCTCGGCGGTGCGGCGCTGTTCACGCTGGCGACGTTCCTCGTGGCGCAACTGCTCGCGGCGATGTTCGCGCTGGTCAAGATCGAGGCGCTGCGCGATCTGCTGGCGAAGGACTGGTTCATGGCGATGATGCTCGGCGCGGCCTTCGGCGGCGCGCTCGGCCTGCTGCGCGAGCGTGCGCGCATCATCGCCGCCGTGCAGGGCGTGGCGATGCTGGTGCTGCGAATCCTGGCGCCGGTGCTGGCGGTGGGACTGGCGGCCTTCCTCGCCGTGCTGCCGTTCACGGGGCTGGCGCCGCTCTGGGCCACGGGCAACACCACGCCGCTGATGCTGAGCGCGGCGCTGGCGGCGCTGTTCCTGGTCAATGCGGTGATCGGCGCGCGCGACGAGCCGCTCGCGCGGCCGCTGCGCTGGGCGGCGCTGGTGCTGGCCCTCCTGCTGCTGCCGCTGGTGCTGATCGCGGCGTGGTCAACGGGTCTGCGCATCGACCAGCGAGGGCTTTCGCCCGACCGGCTGTGGGCCCTCACTTTCATCGTGCTGGGGACGGTCACTGCCGTTGCCCATGTCGTGGCAGTGGCGGGGCGGGGCGACTGGATCGCGCGGCTGCACCGCAGCAATCTGCATCTCGCTTTCGTTCTGGGCGGTGTCGCGCTCATTCTCTCGACGCCGCTGGTGAGCTTCGAGCGCATTGCTACGGCGGATCAGGTCGCGCGCTTGCAGGCCGGGCGCATCGCGCCGCTCGATTTCGACTATCGGGCGCTGTGGTTCGATTTCGGCCCGCCCGGCAAGGCGGCCATCAAGCGGCTGGCGCGCACAGCGAAGAGCCCGGAGGCGCGCCGCTTTGCTGCTGCCATCCAGAAGCAGACCAATCGTTGGGAGGATGCGCCCAACCAGCGCGCGCGCCAGGCGGGTGAGGCACTCGATGCGCGGCTCACCATTCTGCCGCGTGCCGTGCCGCTGGAGCCGGCGCTGCGCGAGCGCCTCGTGGCCTATGATGCCTGCCGGCCCCAGGGGGGCTGCGTGCTGCGTTACGCGCCGGGCGCCGATCATGCCGTTGGCGTCGCGTTGCCGCAGGTTTCGTGCCGCGGCTGCCGGCCGGTATTGTTCCTGCTCTATCGCACGGCGGAGGGGCGCTGGGAGGGCGGGGCGCCGGGACCGGACAGGGGGGCGCAGGAGGCCGTGGACCCGGGCGTGGCCGATGCATTGCGGGCTGGGCGCGTCGAACTGCGGACGGTCGAACGGCGCCAGCTTTTCGTCGACGGCAAGCCCTTTGGTGCCACCATCCCCCCGGAGAATGCCACGCAGCCTTGATGCGCCTCGCCCGCAATGCTAGCGCGCCGGCATGAGCGTCGACCTGAGCACCGTCAAGAAGATCGCCAGCCTGGCCCGCCTCGCCGTCACCGACGCCGAGGCGGAAGCGCTGGTGCCCGAACTCAATGGCATCCTGCACTGGGTGGAGCAACTTGGGGAGGTGGATGTAAGCGGTGTCGCTCCCATGACCGCCGTCATTCCCAACCGGCTGCGCTTGCGCGCCGACGTCGTCGACGATGGCGGCGTGCGCGACAAGGTGCTGGCCAATGCCCCGCAGGTCGAGCACGGCTTCTTCGCCGTTCCCAAGGTGATCGAATAATGGCGAGCAACCTCACAGATCTCACGGTCGCGCAGATTCGCGACGGTTTCCGCACCGGCGATTTCTCCGCGCGCGAGGTGGCCGAGGCGTTCAATGCCAATGTCGCCGCCGCGCGTGCACTCAACGCCTTCATCGTCGAGACGCCGGAAAAGGCACTGGAAGCCGCGGACCAGGCGGACAAGGATCGCGCGGCGGGGGCACTCAAGCCCCTCTCCGGTGTGCCCATCGGCATGAAGGACCTGTTCTGCACGGCCGGAGTGCAGACCACCGCGGCCAGCCGCATGCTGGAGGGCTTCACGCCGCCTTATGAGAGCTTCGTCTCGCAGAAGCTCTGGGATGCCGGCGCGGGCATGCTGGGCAAGCTCAATCTCGACCAGTTCGCCATGGGCTCCTCGAACGAGACGAGCTATTTCGGCAATGTGATCTCGCCGTGGCGGCGCAAGGATGGCGGTAATGCCGCGCTGGCGCCGGGCGGCTCCTCGGGCGGCAGCTCGGCGGCGATCGCGGCACGCCTGTGCCCGGCCGCGACCGGCACGGACACCGGCGGATCGATCCGCCAGCCGGCGGCCTTCACGGGCATCGCCGGCATCAAGCCGACCTATGGCCGCTGCTCGCGCTGGGGCATCGTCGCCTTCGCCAGTTCGCTCGATCAGGCCGGTCCGATGGCCCGCGACGTGCGCGATTGCGCGATCCTGCTGGAGACCATGGCCGGCTTCGATCCGCGCGACGCGACTTCGCTGGACTTGCCGGTGCCTAACTGGGAAGCGGCTTTGTCCAGCGATCTCAAGGGCAAAAAGGTCGGTATTCCCAAGGAATATCGGGTCGAGGGTATGCCTGCCGACATCGAGCGGCTGTGGGATCAGGGCATTGCCTGGCTGAAGGACGCGGGCGCCGAGATCGTCGAGGTTTCGCTGCCGCACACCAAATATGCGCTGCCGACCTACTACATCATCGCGCCGGCCGAGGCCTCCTCGAATCTGGCCCGCTACGATGGCGTGCGCTATGGCCTGCGCGACTTGCCCGAGGGCGCCAATCTTCAGGAGATGTACGCGGCCACCCGCGCGGCCGGTTTCGGCCCCGAGGTCAAGCGCCGCATCATCATCGGCACCTATGTGCTCTCAGCCGGCTATTACGACGCCTATTTCACGCAGGCCTGCAAGGTGCGCGCGCTCATTGCCCGCGATTTCGAACAGGCATTTGCACAATGCGACGTGCTGCTGACGCCGACTGCGCCGAGCGCCGCTTTCGCGCTGGGCGAGAAGCAGGCCGATCCGCTGGCCATGTATCTCAATGACGTCTTCACCGTGCCCGCCAGCCTTGCCGGCGTGCCCGCCATGTCCGTGCCCGCGGGCCTTTCCGACGAAGGCCTGCCGCTCGGTCTCCAGATCATCGGTCCCGCGCTCGGTGAGCAGGCCGTGCTGAACGCCGGCCTCGCCATCGAGCAGCGGGCTGGATTCGCGGCTCGGGCGGAGCGCTGGTGGTAGGCCATATGGAAGGATCGACGGGTGCGTTCCAAAAGAGATGTCACGATTGTGCGCTTGTGGGGCATTGCCGGCGTCGTTTATCCACATCGGGGACTCCGTAATTTTTGGAGGCGGGCTTGCTATGTGAGGCAGGCCATCAGGGTCAGGCATTTGCTCGCCCAGCTTTCTGAAGCGCCGCCATCGTCTCCGCTCGGCAGGCATGTGACGATTCGACCGCAGGTGCTGAATTTTGTAGAAGCGCCTTTTATCAATGCCAGATGGGATGCTGCCCAGCGTCTATCCGCGTTCTTGCGTCAGTTTGAAATTGCGCAGTCCATGGGCGAGGTGTTTGGCTTCGATCCGGATAAATCGGTTGAAATACTGACGCTTGAGTGGTTCGGGCCTGACTACCTCATCGTCATGGACAAGCCGAGCTGGTTCCAACGCGAGGGCATATTCACGATCAATATTTTTCGGCAAAATTTAAGGCTCATCAGTCTTTGTTTTTCGTTTGATATCGAAAATGGTGAAAGGATTGTCGTCATCGGCGCGGTTCAGGGACGCCGGATTGACGGTGCGCTCGATGAATATCGACAGCTTACCAAATTGGCGAACGGCATGCGCCCGCGAGATTTCCTCATTGATATTGTGAGGATTTTGGGCGCGGTCATGGGCGCTCAGCGGATGATCGCAATTTCCGATGCATGTCGCCAACATCGGAGTCCCTATTTCGGACGGGATACAAAGCGTACTCTTGCTCTCGATTATGACGAAATTTGGAGGGACCGCGGCGGCGTTCCAAGATCGGACGGCTTTTTTGAGTTATCCATTGATCGTCAGGTCAGGGATATTGACGAAATACCGAGTAAGAAGCGGCAGATGTATCGCCAGAGATATGCCATGATGGATGCTATCGAGGAGCGTATTCGGAAAACGCTTAAGGATTTGAAGCCCACCATCAGGCCGGAAGCAGACTAGCCATGCTATTCTCCCGATATGCTGCGCAGAAGCTATTGGCCGTTATTCACGATTATCGGCAAATAATAAATTCCACTAAAAAGCCGAACTTCTTTCGGCGCAAGATCTTGCGGTTGCGGCATGAGATATGGTGCACGCTGAGCGGAGCCGATATTGAAATCGGCGCGACGATCGGTCGCAACCTTCAACTGCCTCATCCTAACGGTGTCGTGATCAATGGCCGCGCAGTGATCGGTGATAATTGCATGATTATGCAGCAGGTGACGATCGGTATGATCGGCCATAACGAGGTTCCCAGAATTGGCTCTGGCGTTTATATCGGTGCGGGAGCCAAAGTTATCGGCGCAGTGGATATTGGTGACAAGGCTGCCATCGGCGCTAATGCCGTTGTCCTCCAGAATGTGCCATCTAGCTGCACAGCTGTTGGAATCCCCGCGCGGATCGTGCGCAAGACAGAGAATTGAGGCTTGGCAGCGATGGCGATCCGATAGGAGTCGCTCGCATATTTTTGAACAGAGGGTGGATTGACTATTACGGCTAACAGGACTGCTGCCTATCGCATTCAGGGCGCAACCGGCGAGTGGGAGGTCGTGATCGGCCTGGAGGTCCATGCGCAGGTGGTGAGCAAGGCCAAGCTCTTCTCGGGCGCGGCGACGGCCTTCGGCGCGGAGCCCAACAGCCAGGTGAGCCTGGTCGATGCCGCCATGCCCGGCATGCTGCCCGTGCCCAATGAGGAGTGTATTCGCCAGGCGGTGCGCACGGGGCTCGCCATCGATGCGCAGATCAACAAGTGGTCGCGCTTTGATCGCAAGAATTATTTCTATGCGGATCTGCCGCAGGGCTATCAGATTTCGCAGCTTTATCATCCGCTTGTGGGTGAAGGCTCACTCACGATCGAGGCGGACGAGAAGGCCGGGATCCCCGAGGACAAGGTGATCGGCATCGAGCGCATCCATGTCGAGCAGGATGCCGGCAAGCTGATGCACGACCAGCATCCCACGCGCTCTTACGTGGACCTCAACCGCTCCGGCGTGGCGCTGATGGAGATCGTCAGCCGGCCGGATATGCGCTCACCGGCGGAGGCGGGGGCCTATCTGCGCAAGCTGCGCGCGATCCTGCGCTATGTCGGCTCGTGCGACGGCAATATGGAGGAAGGCTCCATGCGGGCCGACGTCAACGTCTCCGTGCGTAAGCCCGGCGCAGAGTTCGGCACGCGGACCGAGACGAAGAACGTCAATTCCGTGCGCTTCGTCATGGCCGCCATCGAATATGAGGCGCAGCGCCAGATCGATGTGATCGAGGGCGGCGGTACGATCGTGCAGGAGACACGGCTGTTCAATCCCGACACCGGCACCACGCGCTCAATGCGCTCCAAGGAGGACGCGCACGATTATCGCTACTTCCCGGACCCGGACCTGCTGCCGCTGGAGCTGGACGACGCCTTCATCGAGGCGTGCCGCACGTCGCTGCCCGAGCTGCCCGATGCCAAGCGCAAGCGCTATATCGAGGCGCTGGGTCTCTCCCCCTATAATGCGCAGGTGCTGACCGCCGAAGCGGAGACGGCGCGCTGGTTCGAGGCGCTGCTGGCTGAGGGGGCGCGCATCCAGAAAAAGAGCGAAGGCGAGGTCGCCAAGGCGAGCGCAAACTGGCTGCTCTCCGAGCTTTATGGCGCGCTCAATCGCCTCGGCAAAAGCCTTGAGGACAGCCCGGTGAGCCCCGAGCGCGGCGCCGAGCTGCTGGCGCTGGTCGCGGATGGCACCATCTCCGGCAGCATCGCCAAGCAGGTGTTCGAGATCATGCTGGAGACGGGCGAGGCACCCGCGCAGATCGTCGAAGCGCGCGGCCTCAAGCAGACCAGCGACACGGGCGCCATCGAGGCGGCGGTCACCAAGGTTCTGGCCGACAATGCCGACAAGGTGGCGCAGTACCGGGGCGGCAAGGAGGCGCTGTTCGGCTTCTTCGTGGGTCAGACGATGAAGGCCATGCAGGGCAAGGCCAATCCGCAGATGGTCAACGAGCTGCTGAAGAAGGCGCTTGGCTGAAGGCTGAGCTGGCCGGCGGGCTTAAGGTCCGTGTGGCTAGCTTGGGTGCGCGGGGCCTGGTCAACCGAATGGTCGATGACCTCCGGCCGTCGCTCGGGGAACCTCGGGCGATATCGGCACCTCGCGTTCCCGCGCATGCAGGCCCGGGCGGCCAGCACATTGCTCTGATGATTATGCGCGCCTGCCTTGATCGGATGGCGCGGGCGTTTCCGGCACGATTTCCGGTGGCTCGTTAAAGGGCTGCTCCGGCGGCTCGACATAGGGCGTTTCCGCGGGCGTTCCAGGAGCCGGGGTCTCGGCCGGCCGATCCGGCGTCGGCGTTTCCGGCGGCGACTGCGGATCGATGCGGTCCGGATCAGGCGGGGGCGGGATGGTGGCCATGCGATGCTCCTCTCCGCAGGCAACGGCGGGACATCGGGATCGTTCCATCGGCGGCAGGGCGAGGGGTGAGGCGCCCTCAGGCCACAGGAGAGCTTCCCACAATGGCTTCTTGGCCTTTAGCGGCCAATTGGCTCTGCCGGGACTTCATCGGTCCCATCTTCCTTATGTGCTCGCCTCCACCACCCGGGCCCTCAATGACTGCCCCCGTTTTGAGAAGGGAAGGGGACCAGCCTTCGCGCAGTCGCGCAGGCTTGCCTCCGGTTTCGCGCCTCAGGCCCGTACGAACAGGCTGCGTAGCCAGCCTGAGCCGGCGCGGGCGGCCTCGCGCCAGTCGCTTTCCAGCGCCGGTTCATAGCCGCGCGGATCGAAGGTCCGTAGGCGCGCGGGGCGAAAGCGGTCGGGATGATAGGTAGCCAAGGTGAGATTGTGGACCAGCGCCGTCGCCGCGAGCACGGTATCGCGCATCGCGGGAAGCGAGAGCTCCGCCTGCCGCCGCGCCACCGCCGCGTCGACCGCCAGGATCCGGCCCTCGAAGGCGGGGAGCAGCTGACGATCGATCCAGTCACGCCAGATGAGACCGGTCTCGCGATTGCGCCGCCGCGCGATCACGGCGGCGCGTTCGAGCTCGATGAGCGACATGGCGGCAAGGAAGAGGCTCTGCCGCGCGACTCCCCCGGCCCAGGCAAGGAGGCCGGCGCTGTTGTCGAGCGCGGAGTCTGATACCGCTCCCGCTTGCTCCGCGCCGGCCGCGCCGTTGCGCAGGTCGAGCAATAATGCGGTGTCCAATAGATACATTAGCGACCTCCGGAATGGCCCGCGATCGCCTGGCGCAGGTCGGCCGGGTCCAGCGGCAGCGCGCCTGCGGGCGCGGCAAGGAGATCCGCGATACTTGCGCGCTGGCCGCTGAGTTCACGAAACGCCTCGACGCTCATCAGTACATGAGTGGGTTTGCCCCGGTCGGTCACCAGCACCGGCTCATAACGGGCGAGGCGTTTTGCCTGGCTGACGTCCTGATTGAACGCGCGACTCGTGACCCGCTTCATCGGCCTCTCCTGCTTGTGAGGGCGTATTCTGGTATCGCTACCATGTAGGTACATACCTACTTCGTGACGTGCTCGCAACAATAGAGGCGATGCAGGCGGAAAAGTGAAGCACTGCGCCCTTTCACACGCATTTAGCCATTGCGCGCCGCCCGTCCTTCGCCCTCCCTTGGCGTCGCGCACGCGGGGACAAGAGAACGGAGCGGCGCGAAGGAGGGGCTATGCTGGCGGATCTATGGTCTCAAACCCTGTTGGCGCTCGCCGACATCATGGCGCCGCACGGGCCCGTGGTGGCCGGTGTCAAGACATTGGCACCCAATGACTTCAGCATCCGCTTCTTCCTGCAACTTGCCTTCATCATTCTCGCCTGCCGCGCGGTCGGCTGGCTGGGCCAGCGCTTCCTGGGGCAATCGCAGGTGGTGGGCGAGATGGTCGCCGGCGTGATCCTGGGCCCCTCGCTGCTGGGCCTGTTCTGGCCTGACTTCCAGGCCATGCTGTTCCCGCAAGAAAGCCGATCCGTGCTCTATGCCGGTGCGCAGCTTGGCGTGGGGCTCTACATGTTCCTGGTCGGCACGACGCTGCGGCTCGATCATTTCGGTACAAAGGCGAAGAGTGCATGCGGCGTGTCCATCGCCGGCATCACGGCCCCGTTCATTGTCGCCGCGCTGATTACGCCAATGCTGCTCACCGTGCCCGGCCTCTTCGCACCCGGCCTCTCGATCGGCAGCGCCACGCTGTTCATGGGCGCCTGCATTGCACTCACGGCTTTCCCCATGCTGGCGCGGATCATCAACGAGCGGGGCCTTGCCGACACCTCTTTGGGGACGCTCACGCTGACTGCGGGCGCTTTCGACGATGCGTGCTCCTGGGCCGTGCTGGCGCTCGTGCTCGCCACCTTCGGCGCGGGCGCGGGCATTGCCGTGGTCGCCATTGGCGGCGGCCTGCTCTACGCTGCCTTCATGCTGCTCTTCGGCCGCCGCCTGCTGGCGCCGCTCGGCCGGATGGTGGAGGCGCGCGGGGAGCTGAGCACGGGCGTGCTGGCCGTCACGATCATGCTGTTCTGCTTCTCGGCTTTCCTCATGGATGCCATCGGTATCCATGCCGTGTTCGGCGGCTTCCTGCTCGGCGTCTGCATGCCGCGCGGCAAGCTGACCGACGAGATTCGCCGTCGCATCGAGCCCCTGACCGTGGTGCTGCTGCTGCCGATGTTCTTCACCTATTCGGGCCTCAACACGCGCATGGACATGGTTGATTCCCTCTCCTTGCTGATGATCGCCCTGGGTGTGCTCGTCGCATCCGTGTTGGCCAAGTTCGGCGCCTGCTGGGCGGCGGCGCGCATCGCCGGCGAGGACAATCGCACGGCGCTCGGCATCGGCGCGCTCATGAACTCGCGCGGACTCATGGAGCTCATCATCATCAACATCGGTCTGCAAAAGGGCGTCATCGGCCCCACGCTCTTCTCCATTCTGGTGCTGATGGCCATTGTCACCACCATGATGGCGGGACCGTTATTTGAACTGGTCTATGGCCGCCGGGCGCGGGCACGGGGCGAGCTGGCCGAACTCAAGGGCGCGATGGTGGCGGAAGCGGCCTGAGGGCGCAGGCGGGCTCTCAGCCGGCGAGCGAGGCTGTCGGCGCGTTGATTTGCTCGACGAGAGCGCGGTGCGTGGGCAGGTCTTCCACTGCCCGCTCGCCGAAAGTGCGGATGCGCGCGAACATCTGCGCGGCGGCCTTTTCATGCGGGAAGTCGTCGCGCGCGCCGCTCAGATCGGTGCGATACTCCATGCCGTAGAGGATATACTGGTAGTTGAAGAAGGCGAAGCTCTCCAGGTCCAGAATGAAGTCGAAGCGGCCCGGTGGGCGGTAGCGCCATTCCTCCAAAAGCTCGCGCAGCCGCTCGGGAACGGTGTCCGGCGCGGCATTGTCGCGCCAGAAGGGCTCCTCACGCTGGCTGAGGCAATAATGCAGCTTCAGGAAATTGACGATATTGGCATAGCGGGCGCTCATCAGCGCGTTGAAGCGGCGGGCCGGCGCATCGATGGGCCCGTTGCGGGGGAACATTTCCGCCAACATGGCCACCGCGGCCTCGATCATGACCACGCCCGTGGATTCGAGAGGTTCGAGGAAGCCGCCGGAGAGGCCCACCGCCACGCAATTGCCTACCCATGGCTGCTCGCGATAGCCCGGCTCGAAGGGGATGAGGCGCGGCGTGATGGCGCTCTCGGGAACGCCCAGATAGCGGCACAGGAGCTCGGCCGCCCGCGTGTCGCTCACATGGTCGCTTGAATAGACACAGCCGACGCCGCGCGCGCCGGCGAGGCCGATGTCCCATGTCCAGCCCCCCTCATGAGCGGCGGCGATGGTGTAGCTCTCCAGCGGCACGTCCGGCCGGGCGTAGGGCAGCTTGCAGGCGAGCGCCCGGTTGGTGAACAGCGTCTCGCGCACCGAGCGGAAGGGGATGCCCAGTGTCTTGCCGATCAGCGCGGCATGGAAGCCGGTGCAATCGAGGTAGAGATCGGCAGAGAGCGCGCCCAGCTCCTCCGTCTCGATGGCGGAAATGGCGCCGTGCGCGTCCAGCGTGGCCGTACGCAACGTGCCGTGCAGATGCGCGACGCCCAGCTCGCGCGCCCGCTCGGCCAGGATGCGGGCCAGCGAGGCGGCATCGAAATGATAGGCATAGTTGAGCGGGCCGTCGAAAGCGCCTTCGTCCAGCCGCTTGGGCGCACGGCGCGCCTCCGCCACGCGGTTCTGGATGGTCATAGCCTGCGCGAAGGGCGGCCGCGTCTTTTCGTCCTGCAAAAGCCAATAGGCCACCAGATCGGCGCGGTCGCCATAATAAGGCGGTTCGAAGGGATGGAGGAAATGGCTGTGCGCGCCATCGCGCGGCGTACGCACCCAATCGTCGAAGCGGATGCCCTGCTTGAAGGTGGCCGAGGTGGCGCGCACGAAGCGAGCCTCGTCGATGCCGATATAGCGCAACGTCTTGCGGATGGTGGGGAAGGTGCCTTCGCCCACGCCGATGGCGGCAATGCGCGGCGATTCGAGCACGGTGATGGCGAGGGCGGGGTTGTTCGGCAGATCGAGGGCGCGCGCCAGATAGGCCGCCGCCAGCCACCCGGCCGTGCCCCCGCCCACGATCAGGATGGACCGCTTCGCCATCCGTAGGGCTTAGCCTGCCTGCCGCGCGAGGAACAGGGGGTGCGAGGGGTGGCAGGAGCGACGGAGGGCCGTCTACGAGAGCGCCGAACGAGGAACGCCTGTCACCGTGGTTTGCTTCGGTCGAGGACTCTACGGCTGACGCTAAAATCCGGAGGAAAGCATGTTTGGCGGACAGGGTGTCAATATTTTCGAATCGCCACGAGCCGTCATGGTCCGTCGCGAGCGAGACTAACCATTTGATAATCCGTTAAAATATGCCGTCAAAAGGCGTCACGGGCAGTCAGGGTTGAAATCACTTGGCGAGCCGGAATGGTGAGTGGAAACATCGCCACTAACCAATCGCCAAGGACGCTCAATGGCTCTCGATCAACGTACCGCAACCGCTTTAGTCCGCACCGGTCGCCCCGGCATGTGGGCCGGCAAGCATGGACTTCAACTTGTCATTGCCGCTAGTGGAGCGGCCGCATGGTCGCTGCGCTACACGTCGCGCGAAGGCAGGCGTCGGCTTATGAAAATGGCCGATCTGGACGACACGAGCGCAGCCACGATTGCTGCCATGGAAGCCGAGGCGGCCGCACTGCGCCAGCGCATTAAACGCGGCTTCGATCCATTGGCTGAACGGAATAAGCCGGCCACGCATGCCGCTGCGGCACACACAGTTGCCACGTTCAAGGATGCCGCTTTGGATTACATCGGCAACAATAAAGACGGATGGCGAAACGCGAAGCATCGTGAACAATGGTCCGCGACGATGGATACTTACGCTTTTCCATTCATCGGTGCGAAGCCGGTGCATCTGGTGACGATTGATGATGTGAAGGAGATATTGCTGCAACCGCATCGGCGCGGGGGAGCGCTTTGGACGGTTGCTCGGGAAACAGCGAGCCGCGTTCGCTCACGCATTGAAATCATAATCAAAGCGGCGAAAGCGAACGCACTGGCCGACAACGCTAATCCCGAACGGCAGGCGCTATGGTCCAATCATCACAATCCCGCGCGATGGGACGTATTGAAATATGCCGGTTTGAACGGTCGCCAGTCCAAGTCACATTTTGCCGCAATGCCGTGGACCGACGTTCCGCACTTTTCACAACAGTTGAAGCGCAAGGACGACTACAGCGCCCGCGCATTGTTGCTCACGATAATGTGCGCCACGCGGTCGAGTGAAACACTCAACGCGGAATGGTCCGAATTTGACCTAGAGAGCGCATGTTGGACTATCCCAGCCGAACGCATGAAGGGGTTCAGGGAGCATCGCGTTCCGCTGTCGGCACAAGCGGTTGAACTGTTGCGCGGCAGCTTGCGCATGGAGCGAAATCCCTACGTTTTTCCCGGTGCGAAAGAGGGACGGCCACTTTCAAATATGTCGATGTTGATGATGCTGCGGGGGATGCGTTCGAACGATGGCTTTACGGTTCACGGGTTTCGCTCGGCTTTTCGCGATTGGGCCGGTGAAACAACGCTACATCCCGACAACATAACAGAACAAGCATTGGCGCATATAATTGGCGACAAGACAGTTGCAGCTTATCGACGTGGCGATGCGTTCGAACGGAGACGTAAGTTGATGCAGCAATGGAATGATTATTTGTTCATGAGTGAAGAACAATATAAATCACATTGGGAAAAATTTATTGCGTAACAATTAATTTCTATTGACGACTATTGACGCCCTGTGACAGTCATGGGGCGTCATTTTTGGCAGGGTCACCATCCAGCCGGGTTCACCGGAAGCGTGAGGCAGTTCGCCCACGCCGCGCAGGCAGTCAGTCGCGCGTGAATGGAATCCAAGCCGGGAGAAAGACCCGGAAGCACGAGGCAGTTAGTCCGTGCCGCGCAGGCAGTTAGTCGCGTGCTCAAGGGCCGATGGCCCATCCCAACATCGCTAAAACTTTGAAAGGATTGAGCCGTGAGCGGACTCTCCACCGTGCTTTCCGTCCCGGACGCGTGCCGGGAACTCAGTCTGTCCGAACCAACTATGCGCCGCCGTGCCGCTGCGGACCCCTATTTTCCGCGAAAAATCAAGTTATCTGCCCGCCGCGTCGGTTATCTGCGCGCCGACATTGAAATGTATCTTCGCCGCCAGCGCGAGGCCGCTTTGGTCAGCGGCATTGGTGAGCGTGCGGAATTTTCTCAATGAAATCGGCGAAAATGGCGGAGGGCGCGTCCGTTGATCCCCTCCTAATCGCACTGGTCCACGCGAGCGGCGGCGACCCGGACCGCCTGCGCCGCCGCCTGCTGGACGATGCAGTCCTGCGCGGTCGCTACATCACGCCGCTCATAAAACGGTGGTGCGAAGAAACAATCAAGGAATACGAAAATGGAAATCTATGAAAGTTATGGCCCGGCGGGAACAGATATTAGCCGTCCGCCCGCCCTATCGCTCGATGAAATGCAGGCCGCGTTGCTTTATGTAAGCGAGACCTCTCAAGTCATCTACCTGCCAACAGGTCGCATCCGTTCATTTGACGATGTGAGAGAATGGATCGGATGGACGCCTGAACTGCGTGTCCTGTTCGACGCTTGGGCGATCAGCAACACGCGCAAGATAGCCGAGCGGCTCACGTTGCCGGTTGCTGGCAACTCAACGGTCGAGTTCAAGCACCTGTGGGCACCCGCTCAGATTCGGCCTTGGTGAAAAAGCCGCTGCCCGACGCAGCCCAGGCAACGGCTAGTATTTAGAAGGATTTCAGAATAATGTCATGGGTTATCGAGGCCGTCAACCTGACTTTTTGGTCGCACATTAAGCAGACCGATGGGGTTTTGTATTCCATCCAGTGGAATGAACTTGGTGCATGGATTGCATCTAATCATGTCCAATCAAAGCATCAACTGCCGCTCATCAAGCTGGCGGCATTCAACGGCCCGTGCGAGGCGGCCAATCTCGTTGCCCTTTACGGGATTGAAGCCGAGCATGACACGGGGACGATCACGCCGGAGGTGGCGGCCGAGCGGTTGCGGGCAGCCGGCGTGCGAGCGCTGATTTACACCACCCCCAGCCACAGCCCGGACGCGCCGCGCTGGCGCGTGCTATGTCCCTTCACCACCCCCGCCGACCCGGCCAATATGAGCGACCATCTGGGCCGGCTGGCCGACGTGCTGGGCCATGGCGTGCTGGCGCCCGAAAGTTGGACGCGCGGGCGGCGATGGTATGTCGGAGCCGTCGAGGGCGGTGAGCCGGTGCGACATTACTATGTAGAAGGTGCACCGCTCGACACGCTCACCTGCCTGGCCATTGCGCCACCACCGCACGGTGGTGGCGGAGGGGCGCGGCGACCGCTCGGCGACCCGGCGCTCGCCGCCCCGTCGCTGGGCGAGGCCGTGCGCGTGCTGAACATGATTGAGCCGAACGAGTGCGATCATCCGCGCTGGGCAAAGGTCTCGGCCTTCTTTCGTCAATCTGTCCACTCCCACGATCCGGCCGGCGTGATCGCCCCGGCTTTTTGGGAAGAATGGTGCGCACGGTATTGGAAAAATAAAGCCGCCGATAATGCGACCTGTTGGAGATCATTCGATCGTGGCACGACTGGCGGGTGGGCGGCCCTGCAACGGGAGGCCGGGATCGTGCCGGAACTGGCCGCTGTGACCATTGCACCGGCTGCGCCTTCAATGGCGGTGCTTGCGCCGACTACAAATGATGGTTTTGCGTTGCTGGCGCGGAACAACACGAGCGGCGCCCCGTCCGCTCTTGCTGTAGTCGAACAGTTTGCGGAATGGCGCACACCAGTTGCCTACAACGAGTTTACAGACGAAATCACCATTACAGCACCGCTCTCTTATGCAGCCGATCAAACTGCGCCGCGTGCTTTGACGGACGCAGATTATACAGCGTTAATTTGTGCCTTCAACGCGAACGGTGAAAAACCGGCGCTGGCAACGGTGATCAGTGCCATCGAATTGTATGCAAAGCACCGCACGTTCAACCCCGTTACGGACTACTTGAACGGCCTAGAATGGGATGGTGTTGCGCGATTGGACGGTTGGCTGACGACATACCTAGGTGCTGAAAATAATGAATGGGCGCAATTAATTGGCGCAAAGTTTCTTATTTCCATGGTTGCGCGCGCAATGCGGCCGGGGTGCAAAGTTGACACCGTTCTCATCATCGAAGGTGAACAGGGGTTGATGAAATCAACAGCGGCGGAGATTCTTTGCGGCACTGAATATTTCGGTGACGGTTTGCCAGACATGCACAACAAAGATGCGCTTCAATATATGTCTGGCAAGTGGTTGATCGAAATAAGCGAACTGTCTGCCATGCGCCGAAGCGAAGTGGAGGACGTGAAGCGATTCATCACGGCGAAAGTGGACAAGTACCGTCCAGCCTACGGGCGCAACATGGTGAGTCATCCGCGAACTTGCGTTTTTATCGGCACGACGAACGCGACCGAGTACCTAAAGGACGACACCGGCAACCGCCGTTTCTGGCCGGTGCGGTGCGGTTCGATTGATCTGGAGAGGCTTCGCTGCGACCGCCACATGCTGCTCGCCGAGGCGGTCCACTGCTTCCGCACTGGCGAGCGGTGGTGGCTCGCTGGGGCCGAGAATGATCTGGCCGCGACGGAACAGGCGGATCGCATGGAGGGGCACGAATGGGAAGCAGTCATCGCAGAGCGCATCGCCGCGCGGCCGGCTGGGCTACCGTTCACCACGAAAGATATTGTGGAATGGGTAGGTTTGGGCACGGCGGCCCTCAAAGACCCAAGCGTCACGCGGACGATCAAAATTATCATGGAAAAATTGGGATACAAAAAGGAACGACCGCGCCGCGATGAACCCGGACGGCCTAGAATATGGGCACCGGTCCAGCACCGGTCCGCGTAATCCATTGATTTTATTGGATGGTCCAACTGGGCCAACTTTGGACCGCCACTCTCTCTATACGTGCACCACATACCCCCTCTTTATCCCTATAACTTTTCAGTTGGACCAGTTGGACCAGTTGGACTGGAGCATTAAAAATGGCGGTTCTGCGGTTGTTGGTGGTCCAACTTAATCGGTTGCTAGTTAGCCCGCATTGGATCGGGTTATATCCCCCCCAAAATTTCATTCAAAATTTCGGAATTTAGTTCTCCCGGCCGTCACCAGCAAAAATCATCGAGAATCTTACAGAAGTGTGAGAATTATCAATCTGTAACGATTCAATGAACCGATCAATGAATGTTATAATGAACCGAATTATGTATCGAATTATGCAATTTAATTGTTCGTAAGACTAGGGTGAATCGTTTTAATTGGGGATGTGGGTCGGGAATTATTTTGGCTTGACTTGAGATGCGACTTATGGAGTCTGTCGTTAACTGTAGCACACATTGACACGAGGTTGACGAACATGCCCATCACCTTCCAGCGCGACAGCAGCGTCACCGCCATCCACGCCCAGTCCAGTGCGGCCCGCGCAACCGCTGCCTTTAGCACGAGCGACCCGGCCGATCCGTTCATCAGCGGCAAGGCCGCCATCGCAGCCGCGCTGGAAGGCGTGGCCCATGCCATCGGCGCGGCAAAGGCGGACCTCAAGCCGGAAGCCGTCACGCGGAAGGTGCGTAGCGAACTCGGCAAGGCACTGCCCCAGCCGGCCGCTGCGCTGGTGGAAGCCATCGGGGCAAAGCGGGCCAACTACGCTGCCACGCTCGCACGCCACAGCGCACCGCCGGCTGATGCCGTGCTGGCCAGCGAGGACCGGGCGGCGTTTCGTGCCGTGCCGGTGGCCGAACGATACCGGTGGATCAAGCGCGCCGACCGGGACGCCCTCGCCGCCGTCATCAGCGTCGGGCGTGACCGGTGGTCGGAGATTGATGATGCGGTCTGGCAGGCCGCGACGGACCGGCTGGTCAAATTGTCGTGGATTGCCGAGACCGGACAACAGGCTCGCTTTAGCCTCACACCGACGCCCGAACAGCCGGCCCGGAGCGGTCCTGACCTCGCTGCGGCCGAGGCGCATGCTGAGACTGCGCTGGCTGCGCTCCAGTCCGATCTGGACGCGGCGGATCGTGCGGAGCGTTTTCTCGCGGACGTGGTGAATGTGGTCGCGGTGGCTGGCGAGATAACCGTGGCCGATGCGTTTGCGCTGGTCGCCGGGAGTGCATGACATGGCCATTTCCCTGCCGCCCTCCGTAGCTCTGCCGACCCGGCCCACGCTGAGGCCGGGCGAGGCATATGCGGCGATTGGCTGTTCGCGGCAGAACGCGGAGCAGTGGCGTAAGCGTCACGGTTTTCCGGTCACGGGGCCGGACGGCATGATCGACGCGGCCGCGCTGGCGGCTTGGCTCGCGTAGCGGGGAGTGCTCACCCTATGGCTATAAATCCTGTCCCGCTGCCTACAGTGCCACGGTTGCCGACGCCGACCGTGATGGCGCGTGACGAGCACAGTGCGGCCGTTGCGACGCTATTTCCAAAGGCGCTCGAAGTCCTGCGCGAGCGGTTGATGGTTGCGAATGATTGGGGCGCGGCCAGACTTGTGATTGAGGCATGCCTGCCGAAAGGGCGGCCCGTTGCGATTGGCGCGGACTGCTCGCCGGAAACGGTCGAACAGGCGATGGCAACCGGTGCCATCTCGCCAGCCGAAGCATCGACAATCGCAGCAGCGATGAAGGCGTTGCGCGAGGTGAAGGATTTGGACGTGCTCACCATCCGCGTCCAGAACCTCGAACGGGCGTTACGGCTCGCGAGCGCGGCATGACGGTCGCGAGCGTTAACCGGGCCATTCGCGCCGTGGAAGAAGCATTGCCGCCGCTCGCGCGGACATTGCTCGACATGCCGCCGCACCGGCTGGCCGAATGGGCCGCGTGGCGCGAGGCGAGCAGGGCATGGCACGCGGCGCATCCTGATGCGTATGCGCAATGGCTGGCGGGTGAGGTTGAGCCACCATCGCCGCCGGTTGGATTGTTTCGGCCCGCGCCTGTGGTGGCGAGGGGCGATGACGCTGCGGCCGCGTGGGTGGACATGCTTGAGGGGGGGGTAGCCTAGGAGGCGACTCCAAGTATTTTACTTAATACAGGTATGTCTAAATGACTTAAAAGCACCACTCCATTTCTTTCTGCTAAATCTCTAGCAGACTTCGTGTATGGTGAGTTGGAAATAACTACGGCTCTATCGAGAGAATAATAAGCTCTCCCAGCACAGACCTCTTGAACAGATCTATTTCCAACATTTGAACTATATAATTTACATTGAACTGCAACCGAAACATTTTGTATTTTCGCGATAATATCAACTCCCTGATCCGCTCCTCTAGAAGTAACTTTGGCATCCCATCCAAATTTAGAAAGATTTTCTGCAACCCAAAACTCGAAATCTCTCCCATTGTCGGGTATAGATTTTGGATCGAATTTTAATTCATCATTTAAATGATATAAGGCAGTCACACATGAATTGATAAAATCATATAATCTATGTTTTGATATATAATTCGGGCGATAATTATGCTTTAATAAAAACTCATCTATCAACAATGACATATTACTCTGTGTTTCATACGCACAGTTTTTAGTGAATTTGTACCTAAGAAATATATCTCTTATTTCTATGTAATTGATATCAATTATATTGAATAGATAATTTTCTTCATAATTTACACGAAGTCCACGATATTTAATTAAACAAAATACAATTAATGCTGACGATATTATCAATATGACAAGGTATGCCAACGGATAAGCCCCCTAGTTCCCGTCAAGACTATAGATGGCGCAAGGTCAAATTTCTAGTGCCGCACAATGAGGCGGCAGATCGAGAGGAGCGACAAATTCATGGACGAGGTGCGCACGATGACGATCTACCTGTCCGCCGACCAGCTATGCGCGCGAGCCGGCGTCACGCAGATGACGCTCTGGCGCTGGTCTAAGCTGCCCGGATTTCCCGTGCCCGTGCGCATCGGACGGCGACGATTTTGGCAGGCCGATGAGGTCGAAAGGTGGCTGGCCGGACGGGCGTGACGGCTGGTGACTGAGTGTGACTGGTGAGTGAATCGGTTAGAGGCCTTAACCAATAATCCTTTAATCTATTGAAATCACGCAATTTTTATATGTTGACTGGCGGACAGGGTGGGATTCGAACCCACGGTGAGCGTGAACCCACGGCGGTTTTCAAGACCGCTGCCTTAAACCACTCGGCCACCTGTCCGGCCCGCATGCCACGCCGGCGGGTCGCATGCGCCTAGTCGAAAAGGAGCGGGCGGGCAACCGAGGACGGTTCGTCGCGCGCGGGCGGCAAATGCGCCGTGGCGGCTTGTCTGCGGGGCTGTGCCAAGCCATCATGGGGCATGATGGAAGGATCGCGACAGGGAAATCGGCGCCGGCTGCTTCTGGCGGCGCTGCTGCTTGGGCTGGGTGGCGGTGGGATGCCGTCCGCGTTGGCGCAGGCGCCGGTCGCTGCAGGCGAGCCGGGCCGCACGGCGCCGGGCGCCACCAGCTTCGCCGGCTATATCGAAAGCTTGCGCGGCAAGGCGCGGGCGCTGGGCATTTCGGACCGGACGTTCAATTCTGCCACGGCGCAGCTCACCGCCAGCGACCGTGTGCTGATGCTGGACCGGGGCGCGGGCCCCACGGCGCTCGACGCGCCCATTCCCGATTTCGAGCCCTATCGCCGCCGCCATGTGAGCGCGGCGCTGATCGCACGCGGACGCACGGTCTATGCCGCCAATCGCGCGCTGCTTGGTCGGTTCGAAACCGAGACGGGCGTGCCGGAATCGATCATGGTCGCGATTTTCGGCCATGAGACCAGCTATGGTGCGGTGACGGGCGATTTCGACCTCATTCGCTCCCTGGCGACGCTGGCCTATGACGGGCGGCGGCGCGCGCTGTTCGAGCCCGAGCTGCTCGCGGCCATGCAGATCCTGGAACGGGGTGTGCCGCGCGAGCGGCTGCTGGGCAGCTATGCCGGTGCAACCGGCTATCCGCAATTCCTGCCCAGCGTGTATCTGCGCGATGCGCGCGACGCGGACGGGGACGGTTTCGCCGACATCTGGCGCAGTCAGCCCGATGCGCTGGCCTCCATCGCCGGCTATTTCCAGCGCGCCGGCTGGCGCAAGGGCGAGCCCTGGGGCATTGCCGTCAGCGTGCCGGCGGGACTCAACCGGGCTGCGCTCGCCAACCGCATCGAACCGACGCGCTGCCCCCGCGTGTTCAATCGCCACAGTCGCTGGCAGAGCATGGCCGAATGGCGCGCCATGGGCCTGGTGCCGGTCGGCGCAGCCTGGCCCGACGACCGCGTGATGGCGACGCTGCTGGAGCCGGACGGGCCGGGCAAGACCGCCTATCTGCTCACCAGCAACTATCGCGTGATCCTGGATTACAATTGCTCGAACTTCTACGCGCTCTCGGTGGGCCTGCTGGCCGATGCAGTCAGCAAATAAGTGCGAGGGGGCATGCTGATCGGGCGCCCGGCATTCGCCGGGATAAGGGCCGGGGGAATGCGACAACCCATGACAATCAGCCCTAGGCAGGCGCCCGGGGCGGCATTAAGGACGGGAAGCGCGCGGCGAAAACAGTGCGCCGCGGCGCTGCCCCCTGACTTCACGACAAGCGGACCACGCATGAGACATTATCTGACATTCGCCCTGGCGCTGCCCCTGCTGGCCGGGGCTGCCGCCGCAGCCACGCCGCGCTACGAGTCCACCGCGCCTGTCGCCTATATGATCGACCTTGCTTCGGGCCGGGTGCTCTATGATCGTGACGGCGCGCGTAGGATGCCGCCGGCGTCCATGGCGAAGATGATGACCGCGCATGTCGCCTTCAAGCTCATCAAGGAAGGCCGCCTGAAGCTCGACCAGACCTTCACGATGCGGCCTGAGACGTGGCGCAAGTGGAACAATCAGGGTTCAACCATGTTCCTGAAGCCGAATGAGGCCGTATCGGTCGAGAATCTGCTGCACGGTATCGTTACGCTCTCGGGCAACGATGCCTGCGTGGTGCTGGCGGAAGGGATCGCCGGCACGGAGGAGGCCTTTACCGATCTCATGAATGCGGAAGCCAAGCGGCTCGGCCTTAAGGACAGCCATTTCGGCAATTCGAGCGGCTGGCCGGACGAGGGGCGCACCTATGTGACCGCGCGTGACCTGGCCATGCTCGCCAAGGCGACCATCGAGGAAACGCCGGATCTCTATCGCCAGTTCTACGCCACGCGTTCCTTCACCTGGGGCGAGCGGATCGGCGGCGGGGACATCAGCCAGGCCAATCGCAACCCCATTCTGGGCCAGATTGACGGGGCGGACGGCCTCAAGACCGGGCACACGCAGGAAGCGGGCTATGGCTTCACCGGCTCGGCGGAGCAGAATGGGCGGCGGCTCGTCATGGTGGTCGCCGGGCTCACCAGCTTCAACGGCCGGGCCGATGAATCCGTGCGGTTCATGGATTGGGGCTTCAAGGCGTGGCGCCTGCAACCGCTGTTCCGTGCTGGCGCGACGGTAGCGCAGGCACAGGTGCAGGGTGGATGGACACGCCAGGTGGGGCTGGTCGCGCCGCGCGATCTGGCCGCGACGTTGCCCAATGCCGCCGCCAGCCAGGTGCGGACCAAGGTGGTGTATGACGGACCGCTCCAGGCGCCCATCGCCAAGGGGCAGGTGGTGGCGCATCTGATCGTCGAGTCGGGCGAGGGCGATCGCCAGTCGCTGCCGCTTGCGGCGGCGGAAGAGGTCGCGGCGGGAGGCTTCTTCGCGCGGCTGTGGACCGGTTTCCTTTCGTTGTTCTCCTGACGGACTGCGCGGTGCGGGGGCGCTTCATCACGCTGGAAGGCGGCGAGGGTGTCGGCAAGTCGACGCAGGCACGGGCGCTGGCGGCAGCGCTGGAAGCGCGCGGCCTGCCGGTGCTGCTGACGCGCGAACCCGGCGGAAGTGCGGGCGCGGAAGCGATCCGGGCACTGCTGCTCTCCGGCGCGGCCGACCGCTGGAGCGTGCCGGCCGAGGCACTGCTCTTCGCGGCGGCGCGGGCGGACCATGTCGAGAAGACCATCCGTCCCGCGCTCGCTGCTGGCCAATGGGTGATCTGCGACCGCTTCCTCGATTCCAGCCGGGCCTATCAGGGCATGGCGGAGGAGATGACGGATGCGGACATCATGCAGTTGCACCGAATCGGCTCGGGCGGCCTGCTGCCGGACCGCACGCTGCTGCTCGCCATGGCGGACGCCGAGGGGGCGGAGCGGGCGCGCGCGCGCGATGGCGGCATGGCCGACCGTATCGGCGGGCGGGACGCAGCCTTCCACGCGCGCGTTGCCGCCGCCTTTGCTCATTTCGCGGCGCAGGAGCCCGAGCGGGTGCACCGCATCGACGCATCAGGCGCGGCCGAGGAGGTGACGCAGCGGTTGCTCGCGGCGCTGGCGGACCTGCTGCCGTGACCCTCTGGCGGGGCCATGACCGGCAGATCGCGCAGTTGATCGCCGCGCCCGATGCGGGCCGCATGCATCATGGCTGGATTTTCGCCGGGCCACAGGGTGTGGGCAAGGCGGGCATCGCCTTCGATTTCGCCAAGCGGCTGCTGGTGCTGGGCGCCGGCGGTGCTGCCCCGGTCGACCGTCTGGCGCCGCCGGACGGCGATGTGGCGGTCAAGCTCATGGACGCGGGCGCGCATCCCGATTTCATGCGGCTCGAACGGCTGGAACGGGAGGATCGCAAGGGCGAGGGCGGCGGCACGCTGGCGCGCAACATCTCCGTCGATCAGGTCCGGAGCCTGTCGCGGCTGCTCAACAATGCCCCCTCCATGGGGTCCCGGCGTGTGATCGTGGTGGACAGTGCCGACGACCTGGAGGCGGGCGCCGCCAACGCCCTGCTCAAGAGCCTGGAGGAGCCGCCCGCGGGCGCGGTCTTCGTGCTCATCGCCCACGCCCCGGGGCGGCTGCTCCCGACCATCCGCTCGCGCTGCCGCATGCTGCGCTTCCAGCCGCTGGGGGAAGAGGACATGATGCTGGCGCTGGCAGAGGCGGCCCCCGATCTCTCCGCGCAGGATCGCGCAGCGCTCGCTCGCACGGCGCAGGGCTCACCGGGGCAGGCGCTGGCCAGCCGGGCGCTGGATCTGCCCGGGCTGGAGCGGGCGCTGGAAGCGATCTTGGAGAATGACCGCACGGCGGCATCGGAGCGTGCCCGGCTGGTACAGGCGCTCTCGCCCATTGCGGCGCGGCCGCGCCTGGAAGCCTTCGTGGATCTGGTGCCGCGCTTCATTGCGGCGCGGACGCGGAATGCGACGGGGCGGGCGCTCTCCAATGGCCTCGCCGCCTATGGAGAGGCCCGCCGCGTCAGTGCCGGTGCCGTTACGCCACTGCAATTAGAGCCCGGCGCGCTGGTCTACCGGCTGTGCGATACTGTCGCTGCCTTACGCTGAGGTCAGCGCGGGCAATCAGCCTTGAGCCGCGTTCAGCAAACTGGTCATTTCGCCCTTGCTGATCTGCTTGTCGCCATCGGTATCGGCGCGGGCGAACAGGCTAGTCGCCCAGCTCTGCGTATCTTCCGGCGCCGCGCCATCAGCGGCTGGCTTGCGCAGCTTGCTCACCCAAGACGTGAACTCGGCCTCGTTGAGCTGGCCGTTCTTATCCAGATCGTAGGTGCCGAACTCACGGTCGACGATCTGCGCGGCCGGCATGGGCTGCGTCGCGTCCGCCGGTGCGTTATCCGCCGGCGCATTCTCCGCCGGGCCGCTTTCCACCGGAACGGGGGCCTCGCTGTCGACGGGCTGCGCGAGCGCGGCCCCGGAAAGAGAAAGAGCCGCCGTCGCAATGGCGGTCTGGATCAAATGGGTCGTCTTCATGTCAAAATCTCCGTCTCTGCAAAAGTCCGCAGGTGGACCTTTGACTCTGTCATAATGCAGCAGAAAGACTGCTCGCATTGGTGATATGGACAACGATAACGATTTCGCGAGGCGTTGGTTTTTCGACTTGTCGAGGATTTCTGGCACTTCGATGACGAAACGCCGTTGCTAATGCGACAAGCCGAAGAGTGATGCGTATTTTGCAATCATGCCGCTGGATGGCGGTGCGGATCCACAGCGGCACGGAGTCTAGGCAGGGCCGGCCGGCGCGGTTAGAGGAGAGCACGGCCGCAGCGCGCGGCTCTTTCTTTGCACAAGCCAGGCAGGACCCATGCCCAAGCCCTTCACCATCACGACGGCCATTTCCTATCCCAATGGACGGCCTCATATCGGCCATGCCTATGAAGCGATCGCGACCGACGCGCTGGCGCGGGCGGCGCGGATGATGGGGCGCGATGTCTTCTTCCAGACCGGCACCGACGAGCATGGCCTCAAGATGGCGCAGACGGCGCGCGGCCGGGGCATCGAGCCGGCCGAGCTGGCGACTGAAATGTCCTCTTATTTCAAGGAAATGGATGACGCGCTGAATGTCGGCTACGATCGCTTCATCCGCACCACCGAGCCCGCGCACCACCGCGCCAGCCAGGCGATCTGGCAGGCGATGGAAGCGGCCGGCGACCTTTATACGGGCCGCTATGAGGGCTGGTACTCCGTCCGTGACGAAGCCTATTACGAAGAAAGCGAGCTGATCGCAGGGGAGGGCGGAGAGAAGCTCTCGCCGCAGGGCACGCCTGTTGAATGGACCGTGGAGGAGGGCTGGTTCTTCCGCCTTTCCAAATATCAGCAGCCGCTGCTCGATCTCTATCGCGCGCGGCCCGATTTCATCCGCCCCGAGAGCCGCCGCAATGAAGTGCTGCGCTTCGTGGAAGCCGGGCTGACCGATCTCAGCATCTCGCGCTCCACTTTTGATTGGGGCGTGCCCGTGCCCGGCGCGCCGGGGCATGTCATGTATGTGTGGGTCGACGCGCTCACCAATTACCTGACCGGCTGCGGCTACCCCGACGATGCCGCGCGCATGGCGCATTATTGGGCGGAAGGCGGCGATATCGTCCATATCATCGGCAAGGACATTGTGCGCTTCCATGCCGTCTATTGGCCGGCCTTCCTGATGAGCGCGGGCTTGCCGCTGCCCAAGACAGTGTTCGGCCACGGCTTCCTGCTCAACCGGGGCGAGAAGATGTCCAAGTCGCTGGGCAATGTCATGGACCCGCTCGCGCTGGCGGAGCAGTTCGGCGTCGATCAGCTCCGCTATTTCCTGCTGGCGGAAGTGACCTTCGGCAATGACGGCAGCTACAGCGCCGAGGCGATCGTGCAGCGCGCCAATACCGAGCTGGGCAACAGCTTCGGCAATCTGGCGCAGCGCACGTTGAGCTTCATTGCCAAGAATCTCGACGGGCGCCTGCCGGTGCCTGCGCCCACGGCTGACGATACGGCGCTGCTGGAGACGGTGCGGCAGGCAGCGGCGGTGGACGTGCCCGCTGCCTTTGCCGCGCTGGCGCCGCACGAGGCAATCCAGGCGTGGCTGCGCGCCGTCTTCGCCTGCAATGCCTATATCGATGCGCAGGCGCCCTGGGCGCTGCGCAAGACCGATCCCGCCCGCATGGAGGCGGTGCTGGCCACGCTCTATGTCGCCATTGGCCAGCTTGCGACAGCGATCCAGCCGGTGATCCCCGCGAGCGCGGCAAAGCTGCTCGACCATATGGGCGTGCCGCAGGAACACCGCAGCTATGAAGGGCTTGGCGGGAACTGGTATGCGGCGCTGTGCGCTCAGAACCATAAGGTCGCGCCGCCGACGCCGCTGTTCCCGCGGCTGGAACTGCCGGCGCAGGAGAGCGAAGCTTGATGATGCTGGTCGATAGCCACTGCCACCTCAACTATAAGGGCCTGATCGAGCATCAGGGCGACGTGATCGCGCGCGCCCGCGCAACTGGCGTGGGCACGATGCTCAACATCTCGACGCGCGAGCGGGAATGGGCCGATGTGATTGGCCTTGCCGAGCGTGAGCCGGATGTGTGGGCGAGTGTCGGTATCCATCCCCATGAGGCAGACGCGCATCCCGATGTGGACACGGCGCGGCTGGTCGCGGCCGCGGACCATCCGCGCGTGGTAGGCATCGGCGAGACCGGCCTCGATTATTATTACGATCATTCGGACCGCGATCGGCAGCAGGCGAGCTTCCGTGCCCATATCGCCGCCGCGCGCGAGACGGGATTGCCGCTCATCGTCCACACCCGCGATGCCGAGGAGGATACCGCCCGCATCCTCACCGAGGAGATGGAGCGCGGCTCGTTCAGCGGCGTCATCCATTGTTTCACCGCCAGCGCCGCCTTTGGCGAGACGGCACTGGCGCTGGGCTTCTACATCAGCCTCTCGGGCATCGTGACCTTCAAGAGCGCCGCAGATCTCCAGGCGACGGCCCGCGACATTCCCGGCCGGCGGCTGCTCATCGAGACGGATTCGCCGTTTCTCGCGCCCGTGCCGCGCCGGGGCAAGCCATGCGAACCGGCCTTTGTGGCGGACACGGCGCGCTTTCTGGCCGACCTGCGCGGCGAGAGCGTGGAAGATCTGGCGATGCAGACCAGCCATAACTTCTTTACGCTGTTCTCCAAGTGCGATGCCCCGACGGCGGCCGCCTGACGCAATGAGCCTCAAGACCGTCATTCTGGGCTGCGGCACCTCCTCGGGCGTGCCGCGCATCGGCAACGACTGGGGCGCCTGCGATCCCACCGATCCGCGCAATGCTCGCACCCGCGTCTCCATTCTCGTCGAGAGCGCGTCGACGCGTATATTGGTCGATACCTCGCCCGACATGCGGGCACAGCTTCTGGCGGCGGACGTGGTGCATCTGGACGCCGTGCTGTGGACCCACGACCATGCCGACCATGCCCATGGCATCGATGACCTGCGGCAGGTGATGCACCATCGCGGCTCCCCGGTGCCGGCTTATGCCCATGCCGCGACGCTGCGCGGTCTCAAGGCGCGCTTCGCTTACGCCTTCGAGGGGCGGGAAGGCTATCGCGCGACCATCGACGCGCGCGAGTTGGGCGAGGGTGAGACCATGATCGGCGACATCGCTTTGCGCTGGGTGGCGCAGCCGCACGGGTCGATCTCCTCCACCGGTTTCCGCTTCGACTATGGCGGCCACGCCGTCGCCTATGCCACGGATGCGGACGCCGTGACGGACGAGATGGTGGCGCTTTATACCGGCGTCGATCTGCTCATCATCGATGCGCTGCGGGTGAAGCCGCATCCCACGCATCTCGATCTGGCACAGAGCCTGGATACCATTGCGCGCGTGAAGCCGCGCCGTGCCGTGCTGACCCATATGGACAACAGCATGGACTATGCGACCTTGCGTGGGTCGCTTCCGCCGGGGGTGGAGCCGGGCTATGACGGGCTGACCATATTGCTGTGACCGGCGGGCAAACGCAGGGAGAGCGGACATGACGAGCGATCAGATCGCCGGATCGATCTATATGGGCCTGTGGCTGCCGCGCGGCCGGATGGCCGGGCTTGCGGCGGGCTGGCTCGCCATCATTGCCGGGCTGTGGGCGCTTATCGTTCTGGCGCGAAAGCTGCTGTAGATGTTCGGCCTCGGAGCTTGATGGTGCGGATTAGGGCGAAGCGTGGCGGGGCATTGTCCAGCCTTTGCAGATGCTTCGTGGGGTGAGCCGCGCAAGGTCTTCAGGTCCCCGGAAGATCAGGGGAGCGGTGTTGGGGGACGGCCGGCGGTGCAAGGCTGACAATTGACTCCGTGCCCAGGGGCTGCGGGTATTTTCCGGTCACGATTGGGCCAATCCAATGCTCCTGCCTACGCAGGAGCACTGATTTTTTCTTGCTCGGATAAATTTTTGCTCGGCGGCCTGCCGTGACCCCACGCGGCGAACCGAGTGCGAAGGCGAACGACGGTCTATCCGATCGGGCCTGCCTTGAACCACGCGACTCCGCCGCGTCAGGGCACGACCCGAAGAATCTCGTCCGGGCGAGCGAGGGCGAACAGGCTGAGGCCGGCTGCACGGGCGCGGTGGGCCGCCATGCTGGTAGGCACCGAGATCGTGACCAGCGTGGTGGCGCCGGCACGCACGGCCTTCTCGACGATTTCGTAGCTGCACCGCGCCGTGGAGAGGATGAACCCCTCGGCCATCGGGCGGTTCATGCGGGCCATGGCGCCGACGAGCTTGTCCAGCGCATTGTGGCGGCCGACATCCTCCCGCACGCAGACGATCTCCCCGGCGGGCGAGACGAAGCCGGCAGCGTGCATGCCGCCGGTGGCCCGATTGCCGGGCTGGTGCGCGCGCAGGGCGTCCAGCGCAGCGAAGATAGCGGCCGGCGCAACGGGGGTGTGTGCGGCGACCGGGGGCAGGGGGCGCGCCACGGCTTCGAGATTGTCGATGCCGCACAAGCCGCAGCTCGATTCCGCGACGCGAGCGCGCACGCGCTCCTGCAATTGCTCGAGGGCGAGCGAGGCGATGTCGGCCCGCGCGATCCAGCCCTTGTCGGTTTCCGCCAGATCGATGCCGGAGACGTCCGCGACGGTTTTCGCAAGCCCTTCTGTCAGTGCGAAACCGGTGATGAAATCGGCGAGGTCGCTGGGGCTCGCCATCATGACCGCGTAGGAGAGGCCGTTATATTCGAGCGCGACCGGGATTTCCGGCGCGAAGGGCCGCTCGACCGGACGGGTGCTCCCGTCCGGCCGGATCGCGGTCAGCCCTGCGGCGTCATACATCAGGCCGCTTTGGCTGCCACATAGGCTTCGACCTTGGCCATCGCCTCGGCCGCAATGGGCGAGAGCAGCGTGCGGTCGCCGGCCAGCATCGCGGCCTTCATGCGCGGATCCCAGAATTTGATGATATGGGTCGCAGTCGCCTCCACGGCGGCATTGTGGCCCTGGACTTCCAGGTTACGGGCGATCTGATTGGCCATATAGGCGAGGGTGTCGACGTTCATGGTCCCTTACTCCGCCGCCTCGGCCTGGATGTTCGCCTTGACCCGGCGCGAGCGCTCGGACCAGGAGGCATAATCCTCCTGCCAGTCGGTCGGGCCGTTGGAAGGCGTCACCTGCACCGCCGTCACCTTGTATTCCGGGCAGTTGGTCGCCCAGTCCGAATAGTCGGTCGTGACGATGTTCACCATCGCGGCCGGGTGGTGGAAGGTGGTGTAGACCACGCCCGGCGCGACGCGATCCGTCACCAGCGCGCGCAGCGTGGTTTCGCCGGTGCGGCTGGCGAGCTTCACCCAGTCGCCATCCTTGAGACCGCGATTTTCTGCGTCACTCGGGTGGATTTCCAGCCGGTCCTCGGGGTGCCAGACGATGTTGCCGGTGCGGCGGGTCTGCGCGCCGACATTATACTGACTGAGGATGCGGCCCGTGGTGAGCAGCAGCGGGAAGCGCGGGCCGGTCTTCTCATCGGTCGGCACATAGTCGGCCACGACGAACCGGCCCTTGCCGCGCACGAAATTCTCCACATGCATGACCGGCGACCCTTCGGGAAAGGTGTCGTTGACCGGCCACTGCACCGATGCCTCGCGCTCCAGCCGCTCCCAGCTCACGCCGGCGAAGGTGGGGGTGAGGCGAGCGATCTCGTCCAAGACCTGGCTCGGATGGGTGTAGGTCCAGCCCAGGCCCAGTGCGTTGGCGAGAAGCTGCGTGACTTCCCAGTCCTCATAGCCATTGGCGGGCTCCATGACCTTGCGGACCGGCTGGATGCGCCGCTCGGCATTAGTGAAGGTGCCGTTCTTCTCCAGGAAGGTAGAGCCGGGCAGGAAGATGTGCGCATAGTTGGCGGTCTCGTTCAGGAACAGGTCCTGCACGATGACGCACTCCATGGCCTTGAGGCCCTCGGCGACATGCTTGCTGTTCGGATCGGACTGGAGGATGTCCTCGCCCTGGATGTAGATGGCGCGGAACGAGCCGTCGATGGCCGCGTCCAGCATGTTGTTGATGCGCAGGCCCGGCTCGGGGTCGAGCGTCACACCCCAGTCCGCCTCGAAGCTCTGGCGCACCGTATCGTCCGAAATGTGGCGATAGCCCGTGAGTTCGTGCGGGAAGCTGCCCATGTCGCACGAACCCTGCACGTTGTTCTGGCCACGCAGCGGGTTCACGCCCACGCCCGGCCGGCCGATATTGCCGGTGGCCATGGCAAGGTTGGCGATGGCAATGACCGCCGAGGAACCCTGGCTGTGCTCGGTGACGCCCAGGCCATAATAGATCGCGCCATTGCCGCCGGTCGCATAGAGCCGCGCGGCAGCGCGGACGTCGGCGGCCGGCACGCGGGTGACCGCTTCCAGTGTCTCGGGCGAATGACGCTCGTCGGAGACGAAGCGCGCCCAGTCCTCAAAAGCGTCCCACTCACAGCGCTCGCGCACGAACGCCTCGTTGACGAGTCCCTCGGTGACGATGACGTGCGCCATCGCGGTCAGCACGGCGACGTTGGTGCCGGGCTGGAGCGCCAGGTGATAGGCCGCGTCGATATGCGGCGAATGCACGAGGTCGGTACGGCGCGGATCGATGACGATGATCTTGGCGCCCTCGCGCAGGCGGCGCTTCATGCGGCTGCCGAACACGGGATGCGCGTCGGTGGGGTTGGCGCCGATGAGCAGCATCACGTCCGCGTCCATCACGCTGTCGAAATCCTGCGTGCCAGCCGAGGTGCCGAAGGTCTGCGAGAGGCCGTAGCCCGTCGGCGAGTGGCAGACCCGCGCGCAGGTATCCACATTGTTGGCGCCGAAGCCCGCGCGCACCAGCTTCTGGACCAGATAGGCCTCTTCGTTGGTGCAGCGGGAGGAGGTAATGCCGCCCAGCGCGCGGGCGCCGTGCTTGTCCTTGATGCGCTTGATCTCGGAGGCGGTGTAAGCGATCGCCTCCTCCCAGCTCACTTCCTGCCAGGGCTCGTCGATCGACTTGCGGATCATCGGCTTGGTGATGCGGTCCTGATGATTGGCGTAGCCCCAGGCGAAGCGGCCCTTGACGCAGCTATGGCCCCGGTTGGCCTTGCCATCCTTCCACGGCACCATGCGGACCAGCTGCTCGCCGCGCATTTCGGCGCGGAAGGCGCAGCCTACGCCGCAATAGGCGCAGGTGGTGACGACGGCGCGCTCTGGCAGGCCGATTTCCTTGACGCTCTTCTCCTGCAACGTCGCGGTGGGGCAGGCCTGCACGCAGGCGCCGCACGAGACGCATTCGGAGGAGAGAAAATCGTCGCTGGCAAGGCCGGCCGAGACCTGCGAGCCGAAGCCGCGCCCGTCGATGGTGAGCGCGAAGGTGCCCTGCACTTCATCGCAGGCGCGCACGCAGCGCGAACAGACGATGCACTTGGAGGGATCAAAATCGAAATAGGGGTTGGAGATGTCCGTCGTCAGGCCGAGATGGTTTTCGCCGGTATAGCCGTAGCGCACGTCGCGCAGGCCCACGGCGGCGGCCTGGTCCTGAAGCTCGCAATCGTTGTTGGCCGAGCAGGTGAGGCAATCGAGCGGGTGATCGGAGATATACAGCTCCATCACGCCCTTGCGCAGCTTCTGCAGGCGCGGGGTCTGCGTCTGCACGACCATGCCATCGGCGACGGGCGTGGTACAGGAGGCCGGCGTGCCCCGCGCACCCTCGATCTCGACCAGGCACAGACGGCAGGAGCCGAAGCTCTTCATATTGTCCGTGGCGCAGAGCTTGGGAATGCTCCCGCCGATTTCGGCGGCGGCGCGCATCACGCTCGTTCCTTGCGGAACCGTGACCGAACGGCCGTCGATAGTCAGGGTGACCATCGTCTCGGACGTGGCGGCGGGAGTGCCGAAATCGGCCTGCTTTTCATAGCCCATGACGTTCAACTCTCTCGAGATCAGCGACTGTGTTGATATTAACAGGGTCGCGTGGCAATTGCACGGCGCGCGCGGAAATCCGCCGCGCAAAACCCTTGATGGAGTGCGTTTCGTCGCTTTCAAGCAGCGCGAGCGCATCGTCCGCGGCGAAGGCGGGCCATAATCCGACGACCGGAAGGCTCGCGACATAAGCGGGGTAGGGGAAGAGCCGCGCGCGCAGGTCGTCCGGCAGGTCGAAGGCGTCGCAGGGCGCGGTCAGCACGGCCGCATAACCGCGCGCCCGCGCCTCGAAGAGCGCCGCCGCGATGCCGCCGAGCGGGCCGAGGCCGGGCGCGGGCTTGTCGGCGATCCCCTCCAGCCCCTCATGCGATCGACCGACCACAATCACGTCCGCGCACTGCTCGGCCAAGGTCTCCGCCACCCGGTCGATGAGCGGACGACCACGCAGGCGCGCGAGCGCCTTGTCGCTGCCGAAGCGCGAGGACTTGCCGCCAGCGATCACCGCGCCGAGGACGGCACCGCGATCGATGCCGAGCAGGCCGGTGCAGCAGCTCATTATTCGGCGGCCTCGGGCACACGCGCGCCGAAATCCGCCGGCCAGTGCCTGAGCGCACTCATCACGGGGAAAGGTGTGAAGCCGCCGAGCGCGCACAGCGAACCGAACTTCATCGTCTCGCAAAGCTCTTCCAGCAGCACCAGCTCGTCTTCCAGCGCCCGAGCGGCGACGGGGGCGTTGTGCATCTGCGGCAGCGTCTCGACCACGTCGCGCTGGCGCGGGGTCTGCGCGAGGATGCGCTCCATCAGCTCACGGCCGCGCACCGAGCCGATGCGGCACGGCGTGCACTTGCCGCAGCTTTCCACCGCGCAGAACTCCATGGCGAAGCGCGCCATCTCGGCCATGTCGACCGTATCGTCGAACACGGTGATGCCGCCATGGCCGATCAGCGCGTCGATCGCCGTGAACGCCTCATAATCGAACGGGGTGTCGAACTGGGAGGGGTGGAGATAGGCGCCCAGCGGGCCGCCGACCTGCACCGCCTTGACCGGCCGGCCACTCGCCGTGCCGCCGCCGACCTCGTTGACCAGTTCGCCCAGCGTGATGCCGAACGCCGTCTCATAGAGGCCGCCCTGCTTCACATTGCCGGCGATCTGGATGGGCATGGTGCCGCGCGAGCGCCCCATGCCATAGTCCGCATACGCCTTGCCGCCATGGGCGAGGATGAAGGGCACCGCCGCGAAGCTCAGCACGTTGTTGACCACGGTGGGCTGGCCGAACAGGCCCTGAAGCGCCGGAATCGGCGGCTTGGCACGCACTTCGCCGCGCTTGCCCTCAAGGCTGTTGAGCAGCGAGGTCTCCTCGCCGCAGACATAGGCGCCCGCGCCCATGCGTACTTCCAGCACCAGCGGCGCGATCAGTCCGGCGCAACGGGCGATGGCCTGCTCCAGCTTGGCGATGGCGTGCGGATATTCGGAGCGCACATAGATGTAGCCGCGCGTCGCGCCCACCGCATGGGCCGCGATCGCCATGCCCTCGATGAGCATGTAGGGATCGCCTTCCATGACCATCCGGTCCGCGAAGGTGGCGCTATCGCCCTCGTCGGCGTTGCACACGACATATTTCTGCGGTGCTGTCGCGCCGGCGACGGTGCGCCACTTGATGCCGGTAGGGAAGCCCGCGCCGCCACGACCGCGCAGGCCGGAGGCGACGACCTCCTCGACCGTGGCTTCGGCACCGATCTCCCGTGCGCGGGTCAGGCCCTTCCAGCCGCCGGTCGCCTCATAATCCTCCAGGCTGGTCGGCCGTGTCTTGCCGGCGCGCGCGAAAGTGAGGCGCTGCTGGCTGGCGATCCAGGGATGATTCTCGATGCTGCCGATGGCAAGGGGCGAGCTGCCGTCGAGGATGGCAGGCACATCGGCGGGCGTGGCAGGGCCAAATCCCATGCCGTCGATCTCGACCAGCGGCTCCAGCCAGTGCATGCCCCAGCTCGACACGCGCTCGACCGTGTGGCCGGCCTGCTCGAAAGCGCGGGCGACCGCGTCGGCACCGCAGGCAATGGCAAGAGCGTCGTCGGAAATGCGAACGGTGGCCATGTCAGGCGATCTCCTCGATCAGCGCGGCGAGCTTGCCCGCGTCGAGCCGCGCATGCACATCCTTGCCGACCATCGCATTGGGGCCGACGCTGCACAGGCCCAGACAATAGACGGCCTCAATCTCAACGCGTCCCTGCGCCGCCGCCTGCGCGGCCGGCACCAGCGTCTCCACGCCGCGCGCCTTGCAGGCCTCGGCCCGGCACAGCTTGAGTACCGGATGGGCGGCCTTCTCGAGCGTATAGTCGTGATAGAAGCTAACGACGCCCTGCACGTCCGCGCGGCTCAAATTGAGCGCTTCCGCGATGTGACGACGGGCGGCCTCGTCGATGCGGCCGAACTCGGCCTGGACATCGTTGAGGATCGGCAGGAGGGGGCCTTCACGATGGCGATGAGACGCAATGATCTCGTCCAGCCTCGTGGCTTCGACACCTGACATGCCTGCTCTCTCCCTCGCTTGCCAACGTCAAAAATTCGTATGCTTTACTGCATATTTTTTGCGGCTTTGGCAAGCGCTATCCAACAGCGTTCCGCCGCGTGCATTGCGCGCAAAAACTCTGTTGGATGTCTTGAATTTTCTTGATGTTCAGCCAGTGCGTCGGCCGAAGGTGCGCGGGCCCGACCCGAAGGGCGAGGGGCGCGAAACGGCGGCAGGATGCGCCTGCGGCGGTGCCGGACTGTGCGGGGCGGCAGCCGTGCGCAAGATCGCCAGCGTCTCGGAGAAGCAGCCACGCAGCATGGCCACCTCGGCGGCGACTTCACTCGGGGATGTGTGCTCTTCGACACAGCGGCGCGCCGTCTTCTCGATGGCTTCGGCAAGATCGCCCAGCCGCTTGGCGCCGAACTGGCGCGATTCGCCCTTGAGCGTGTGGGCGGGGATCACCATTGCGGCGGCGTTGCCTTCGGCCAGAGCGCGCTCGACCTGGCCGATCGACTTGGCGCCGTCTTCCTCATAATAGCCCAGGATGCGTGCCATGCCGGCGCCCAGTGTCCGGCGCGCTTCGGCCAGTTCCGCCTCCACGACCACGGGGATGGTATAATAGAAGGACATGGCTCCACACCTGAGACTGGCTGCGCGACGATGCGGGCGCATTATGCGCGACTTGCAGTAAAAGGGTACTTAACGCCCGTCCGGTTGCGGTGCGATCTCCAGCATATAGCGCTGAAAACAGCCTTCTTCGCGCACATGGACGCGCCAGCCCTGCGCGCGGGCGAGGGCGGGCACATCGATCAGTGCTACCGGATCGTCCGCCAGCAAGGTGATAGCGCTGCAATCGCGCATGGCACGGGCGGCGCGCAGCACCGGCCAGGGGCATTTGAGGCCGCGCGCATCGATCAGGCGCGGGGGGGTCTCAACCCTTCCGGTCATAGGGATTGCGCGCGCTGCGCAGGTTGAGACGCACCGGTACGGCACCGAAACCCAGTTCGCGCCGGATGCCGTTCACCAGATAGCGGCTGTAGCTCTCCGGCAGCATATCCAGCCGCGTGCCGAACAGCACGAACGTTGGCGGGCGGACGCGCGCCTGCGTGATGTAGCGCAGCTTGATGCGGCGGCCACCGGGCGCGGGTGGGGGATTGGCCTCCAGCGCGGCATCGAACCAGCGGTTGAGCAGGCTGGTCGGCACCCGGCGCGACCAGGCGGCGCGCGTGTCGAAGGCGGCCTGGAGAAGCTGGTCGATGCCCTTGCCAGTGGCGCCCGAAACCGTGAGCATCGGCACGCCGCGCACCTGCGCGAGCCCTTCGTCCAAGGCCTTGCGCACGCCCTGGTAGAGCGCCGAGCCGTTCTCGGCCACGTCCCACTTGTTGAGCGCGACGACGAGCGCACGGCCCTCGCTCAGCACCTTGTCGGCGATGCGCAGGTCCTGCGCCTCCAGCCCCTTGGTGGCGTCGAGCATCAGCACTACCACCTCGGCGAAATCGACGGCGTGGAGGGCATCGGCGACGGAGAGCTTTTCCAGCTTGTCCTGCACCTTGGCGCGCTTGCGCATGCCCGCGGTATCGATGAGACGCACGGGCCGTTCGCGGCCGTCGGGCGCATGCCACAGCCAGTCGACGGCGATGCTGTCGCGCGTGATCCCCGCCTCCGGTCCGGTGATGAGCCGCTCTTCGCCCAGGATGCGGTTGATGAGCGTGGACTTGCCGGCATTGGGGCGGCCGACGATCGCGAGCTTGAGCGGTGCGTTGTCGTCGGCTTCCTCGTCTTCGCCGTGCTGGGTTTCGACGGCCGCTTCCTCGTCTTCCTCACGCTCGACATGCGGACGGATCGCCTGGAAGAGATCGGCCAGGCCCTGGCCATGCTCGGCGGAAATGGCGACGGGTTCGCCAAAGCCGAGCGAATAGGCCTCCATGATGCCATGTTCGGCCGCGGCGCCTTCCGCCTTGTTGGCGAGGAGGGCGACGGGCGTACTGCCGGCGCGCAGCCAGCGGGCGATCTCCGCATCGAGCGGCATCAAGCCGGCGCGTGCATCGATCATGAACAGGGCGAGCGCCGCACCGCGCACCGCGGCCTCGGTCTGCGCGCGCATGCGGCCGGGCAGGCTGGCCGGATCGTCCTCTTCAAAGCCCGCCGTATCCACGATGCGGAACCTGAGGCCCAGCAGCTCGGCATCGGCCTCGCGCCGGTCGCGCGTCACGCCCGGCGTATCGTCGACGAGGGCCAGCTTTTTGCCGACCAGGCGGTTGAACAGCGTGGACTTGCCGACATTGGGCCGCCCGATGATGGCGACGACGGGGAGCTGTTCGATCATGGGCTTGGCCGGGGCGCGCGCGTCCGTCACCGGAAGGCGACGAGGCGGCCGGTCTCGCTCAGCACATACAGCATGCCGTCCGCCGCGACGGGCGGCAGCGACATGGGATCGCCAAGCTTGCGGCGAGAGAGGATCTTGCCTTCGGCCGGATCGACGAAGGCGATCTCGCCCTCGGTGGAGACGAGGATCAGCTTGCCACCCGCGAGCAGCGGGCCATCCCAGCGGATCGGCTTCTCCCGCTTCTTGGGATCGCGAAAGCCGCCCAGCTCGGCGATCCAGCGCACCTTGCCGCTGGTGCGCGCGATGCAATAGAGCCGGCCTTTGTCGGTAGCGACGAACACCCATTCGCCTGCCACCAGCGGCGTGGCGATGCCACCGATGTTCAGCTCCCACAGGCGCTGGCCGCTCACCAGCTCATAGGAGGCCATGCGGCCGCCCTCGCCAATGGCAAACACGCGGCCCCGGTCGATCACCGGATCGGCGTCGATGTCCGTGAGGGTGGAGACGGAGGTGGAGATGTTGGTACGGCTCAGCGCGTCACCCCACAGCACGCGGCCGTTCTCGTAGCGATAAGCGGTCAGCTCGCCCGAGCTGTAGCCGGCAATGACCGAGCCCTGGCCGGCGGCGGGCGCGGCCACGCCGAACACGCCGGTCGACTGGATGGTGCCGGAATCCTGCCAGATGACGGCGCCGTCCGCTTCGTTGAGCGCGAAGAGCTGGTTGTCCTGGCTCATCACATAGACATTGCCGCCCGAGACGGTGGGCGAGCCGCGCAGCGGGCCGCCGGGGCGCACGCTCCAGACGGTGGCGCCATCCGAAGCGGAGAGGGCGACCACGTCACCCACGCCGGTCGAGGCATAGACGCGCTCACCCTCGACGCTGACGCCGCCGCCGAACTCGATATGGCCGGTATCGTCGGCCGCGCGCACGCTCTTCTGCCAGACGCGCTGGCCGGTCTTGGCATCGAATGCCCAGACCACCGCCTCGGTGTCGATGACATAGAGCCTGCCGCCTGCGACGACCGGCGAGGCGGCGAGCTTGGCGCGCGGGCTGCCCCCGGCAATCTGCGCGCTCCACACCCGCTCCGTACCCGCGCCGAGCGCCACGCCGCCGAGCGACTTGGAGGCGTTGCCGCCCGATTGCGGCCAGTCGGCATTCTGCACCGGGTCGGGCAACAGCACCGGGGTATTGGCGAGGGAGTCCTCGGCCTCCACCACCTCGCTCGAGCCCAGGATGGAGGTGCGCTCGCCATGAACCGGGGTCTTGGGGCGCTTATCGCCCTTGGAGCAGCCCGAGACGGCCAGCCCCAGCGTCGCCGAGACGGCGAGCAGAATGCTCAGCCGCTTGCGTGTTGAAACGGTCTTACTGAGCATTGCCGGAAGCACTTCCTTCTTCGACGTCGGCGAGAGCATCGGGCGCGATGCCCAGCATGGCGGCCATCTGTCCGGCGCGCGTGCGGATGGATTCGGTGACGCTGGCGTCGCGGTTCACGCTGGCGAACATCTCGGCCGCCTCGCGCTTCTTGTCCATCCGGTAATAAGCTAGTGCCGTCATCTCGCCGGCGCTGCCGAACCAGGCGTTGCCAGGCACGGCCAGATCCTTGAGCGCGTCGATGACCTCCTGCGGCTTCATCGTATCGAAATTGAGCGCGGTGCGGCGGATGAGCGCGGCATCGCGCAGCGGCGCGGGCAGGCTCTTGTCGTTGCGCACGGCGTCGTAGCTGGCGGTGGCGGCCTTTACGTCGTTCTTGCCGGAGGCGAGCGCGGCCTTCACCAGCTCCGCCTCGGCGCGATAGCCATCGCTGCCGCCCGCGACGAGCCGGTCGTAATTTTCCTGATCGAGCTGCCCGGTCGAAGCGGACTTGAGCATCATTGCGAAGTGCTCGCTGCTCTCCTCGGCGACATTGCGCTGATGGTTAAGCCACAGCAGCCAGCCGCCATAAGCCGCGAGTGCCAGGACGATGCCGATGGCAATGGCACGGCCATAGCGCTGCCAGAAGGATATGAGGTCGTCTTGGCGAACCGCGTCGTCGACTTCGCGGATCAGGGCGTTACTCTGCTCTGGCGTCAGGGCCAAGGTTCGTCTCCAGGCGGGAAAAATGCGGGCTCAGGCTTGCGGCCGCGGACCTTAGCCGCGCCTGAACCGGGTGCAAATCACTTTTTAACGCTACCGGCCGCGCGAGTGGGACATTGGCACGGATCAGGACGCCGGGCGATCCCCGTAGAGCTGATCCTTGCCCGGGAAGGCGCGGGCGCGCACGTCCGCCGCATAGGTCGCTGCGGCCTCGCCAATGGTGCTGGCGATATCGGCATAGCGCTTCACGAAACGCGGTGTGCGCTCGAACAGGCCGAGCAGGTCTTCGGTCACCAGCACCTGCCCATCGCAACGGGCCGAGGCGCCAATGCCGATGGTGGGAATGGCGAGCGTTTCGGTGAGAGCGATGGCGATGGGCTCCAGCACGCCTTCGATTACGAGCGCGAAGGCGCCGGCGTCGGCCACGGCCTTGCCGTCGGCGACGATCTTGTCATGCTCCTGCTGGCTACGCCCTCGCGCGCCATAGCCACCGAGCGCGTTCACGGCCTGCGGCGTGAGGCCGACATGAGCGCAGACGGGGATGCCGCGCCGGGTGAGGAAGGCGATGGTCTCGGCCATTTCCACGCCGCCCTCCAGCTTCACGGCCGCGCAGCCGGTTTCCTTGAGCAGGCGTGCGGCGCTTTCGAACGCCTGGGCGGGTGAGGCCTCGTAGCTGCCAAAGGGCATATCGACGATCACGACGCTGTGATAGCTGCCGCGCACCACCGCCGCGCCATGGGCCGCCATCATATCGAGCGAGACCGGCACGCTGGAAGGCAGGCCATAGATCACCTGACCCAGCGAATCGCCCACCAGCAGCATGTCGCAATGCGGATCGAGCAGTTGTGCCTGACGGGCGGTGTAGGCTGTGAGCATCACCAGCGGCTCGGCCGTCTGCCCCTCAACCTTGCGGCGCTGGAGGGCAGGCACGGTCAGGCGCTTCATCGGCGCGGGCGTGGGATTGGCGCGGCTGGTCGCGGTGTCGAGCGTGTAGGTGGCGGACATAGGCGCGCTTTACCGCAGGATGAGCCGCCAAACCAGATGGTGGCGCGCCGCAGGCTATGGGCCCGCTTGTCATTCGCACGGTCCGTTCACATCTGTGCTGCCCAAAAGGGAGGAGATGCGCATCGATGGGGTGGTTCGGGGGACAGGAGCGGACGGCGGCCTTTGCCGCGCAGTTCGAACCGCGCGGCAAGGGTTGTATCTATCGCCAGAGCATGCGCGGCGAACCATATGCCCTGACCATGGCGGAGCGCGACGACTTCGTTGCCGCCTATGCGCGGCGTCTGCGCCGGGGGCGTCGTACCTTGGCCGCAGTGCTCGCGCTGTTTGCACTCGGTGTCATCTGGTGGGGCAGGGCAGTGATGGCGGCTGGCCTCGGCGGGATCGCGCTGGGCGGTGTCGGCCTTGTTCTCGCCTTTTTCGCTCTGTTCTTTCGCGGCATCTGGACAGCGCCTGCGCGCACGCTGGAGGCCCGCTATGCCGATAAGGTGGCGCAAAGCGGGGCGGAAGCGCGCAAGACCTATCTCGGCCGTACTCGTTACGCCCAGTTCGTCGGCGTGGCCTTTGCCGCCCTGTTCCTGTTCATGCAATTCGCGCAGACGCATGACGTAACCACCGGCTGGGCGCGGCTGGCGCCGATCCTGCTCGGCGTGGTTCTGTGCGTGCTCGCGTGGCGGATTTTCCAGAAATGGCGGGTCGGACGCGCCGAGCGCCCGTCCGATAGCGTCTAGAACGCGGCGCCCGCCGTTACCCTATCGTGCGCCCCGGGCGGCATCCTGCGCGGCATCGCCCACATCCTGCGCGGCATCACCCACCTTGTCGGCGGCGCCCGCAATGGCATTGTCCTTATTGTTCCGGCTCTCGATCAGAGCGTAGGCACCTGCTGCGACGAGGGCGAGCACGATGATCGCCAGAATGGCCACCAGGGCGCTGTTGCCGGACTTCTCGATGACGACCTTGGGCTCATCGGCCATGACGTTTGTCCTCCATCCTCTTTTCGATGAAGGAACAACAAACGGGGGATTCGCCGGTTCCCGCGTTCAGTGCCAGTCGGAGAGGCGGCTCCGCAGCTTGTCGAGCGCGGCCTTCTTGATCTGGCAGACCCGCGCGGCGCCGATATCGAGGGTCTGGCCGATTTCCTCCAGGTTCAGTTCCTCGACGAAATAGAGCTGGAGCACCATGGCCTCGCGCGGTGGCAATTCGGCAATACAGGCGGCGATGGCTTTCTTGAGCGATTCACGCTCCAGCATGTCGTCGGCGCGTTCGGTGACGTCGGCGAACCAGATCGACTGATCCGAATAGACCTCGTCGATGCTCTGGTGCTGCGCCGCCTCGGTGCCGTCGACCAGTTCGCGATAGGCCGGCCCGTCAAGTTCGAGATGAGCCGCCACTTCCGCCTCGGTAGGCGCGCGGCCGTTGCGCTGTTCCAGCACCCGACGCGCTTCCATCAGCACCTTGCGGCGGGCCATGGCGGACCGGCAGATGGTGGCGTGGCGCCGCAGATGATCGATCATGGCGCCGCGCACGCGCATCTGCGCATAGCTGGCAAAGCCGTGACCGCGATCCTCGAAGCCGTTGGCCGCCTCGACGAGCGCCACCATGCCGATCTGGAGCAGGTCCTCGATTTCGATGGCGCTGGAGACTCGCCCATGCACATGCCAGGCGATCTTGCGGACCAGCGGCATATATTGCTGGGCCAGGGCTTCGGGATTCGGCCCCGCCCGGCGTCCATATGTCAAATCAGCGACCACAAGCTTTGCGCTCTGCATGGCGATGGCTCTAATCCAAAAGGCTTAACCAAGCTTTTCCGGCGTGTATGCCGAAACTTAACGAAGCGTCCGTTCCGTGAGGTCAGGCCGCGGCGGGCAGGCGCTCCTGCATGGGCATCCGCGCCTCGTTGCCGACCACGGCGACCACCTCCACCGGCTTTCCATCCGGAATTTCCAGGAAGGAGAGCACCGGCGTTTCGGGCAGATGCGGACGGAACAGGCGGGCCAGCGCGCGCCGCGCCATGGGCGAGGTGACGATGGCGAAGCTGCGGGCCTGCGCCAGCAGCGGCCGGGCAGCCTCGCTCACATGCTCAATGAGGCGCTGGCCGAGCGCCGGCTCGATGGGATGGCGTGCATCGCCCGAGACGCGCATGGCCTGGGCGAGCAGGCCCTCCAGCTCGCCGTCCAGCGTGATGACCGGCAGCGGCATCTTCACCGGTACGATCCCCTGGATGATGAGGGAGCCGATGCGCTGACGAACGGCCTCGACCAGCATCTCCGGGCTCATGTCCGGCCGAGCGGCGTCGACCATCGCCTCGGCGATGCGGCGGAAATCCTTGAGCGGTACGCCCTCGGCCAGCAGCGCGCGGCAGGCGGCGGCGATCTGCGCCAGGCTGAGCGGCTGGGGCGTAAGCCCCTCGGCGAGCTGCGGCGCGACCTCCTTGAGCGTTTCGAGCAGCTTGCCCGCTTCGTCCATGCCGAAGAGCTCCGAGGCACTTTGCAGAATGAGATGATTGAGATGCGTGGCAACCACCGTGGAGGCGTCGACCACCGTATAACCGGCGACCACCGCCTCGCTGCGCTGGCCCGGATCGATCCACACCGCGTCGAGGCCGAAGGTCGGGTCACGCGCCGCGCGGCCCGAGACAGTCTGCTGGATGTCGCCGCTGTCGAGCGCGAGCAGGTCGTCGGGCCAGATCTCGTCCTCGCCCATCGCCACGCCGGCAACGGTGATGCGATACTGGTTGGGGCCCAGCGCCAGATTGTCGCGCACGCGGATCATCGGCACCACGAAGCCCAGCTCGCGCGAGAGCTGACGGCGGATGCCGGTAATGCGGCCCATGAGCGGCGCGCCCTTGCGCTCGTCGACGAGGCCGATGAGGCCATAGCCGATTTCCAGCCCCAGCACCGCGCCGTCCGACACGTCCGACCATTCGATATGCGTGGGGTTCTCGGCCGGCGCTTCTTCCACCGGCGCGTTGGCGGCGGCATTGCGCGCGGCGCGGCGCACGAACCAGGCGATGCCGCCGGCAACCGCGGCGGCGGGCAGGATGATGAGATGCGGCATGCCGGGCAGGATGCCGAGAAAGGCAAGGATGCCGGCCACCGGAATCCACGCCTTCTCCACGCTGAACTCATGCGAAATCTGGCCGGAGAGGTCGTGGTCGGAGGTCACGCGGGTGACGATGGACGCTGCCGCAATGGAGAGCAGCAGCGCAGGCACCTGTGCCACCAGCGCATCGCCGATGGCGAGCAGCACATAGGTGCGTGCGGCGGTGCCGATATCCAGCCCGTGGCTGACCACGCCCAGGATGATGCCGCCCACGATGTTGATGACGAGGACGAGCACGCCGGCGACCGCATCGCCCTTCACGAACTTGGAGGCACCGTCCATGGAACCGTAGAAATCCGCCTCGCGCGAGATTTCCTGCCGGCGCTCGCGCGCATCCTCCACGGTGATGAGGCCGGCGTTGAGATCGGCGTCGATGGCCATCTGCTTGCCGGGCATCGCGTCCAGCGTGAAGCGGGCGCTCACTTCCGAGACGCGGCCTGCGCCCTTGGTGATGACCACCAGATTGATAATCATCAGGATGGCGAAGACGAACAGGCCGACCACATAGTCGCCGCCGATCAGGAACGTGCCGAACGCCTCGATGACATGGCCGGCGGCCGCCTCGCCGGTGTGACCGTTCACCAGCACCACGCGGGTGGAGGCGACGTTGAGCGACAGGCGCAGCAGCGTGGCGAACAGCAGCACGGTCGGAAAGGCCGAGAAATCAAGCGGCTTGGCGGCATTGATGGCGATCATCACCACCGCGAGGCTGATCATGATGTTGGTGATGAAGCCGATGTCCAGCAACAGCGCCGGCACCGGCACCACCATGAACATGACGAGCAGCAGGATGCCGATCGGCAGGACCGCGCCCTGCGCCGTGCGGCTCCAGATCTGGCTGTTGACTTCGCTGCGGGTCATGAGCGGCGTTACCTTCCGAGAGTGGCAAGCATGAGATAGGCGAGGCGGGCGGTCTCGCCGCGCGACGCGATGGCGGGATTGCTATTGGCGGCGGCGACGGCACGGCCCAGCGTCAACGCCTGAATGTCGGTGAGCAGCGCGGCGTCGCCATCGCTTTCGCTCATGCCCTCGCGGCCCGGCAAACCCTGCCCGCGCGCGGCCTCGAGGGCGATCAGCGTGGGATCGGTCATGGCGCCGCCGCTGGCGGGGAGGCCGGCCTGGCCCATTCGCTCGCGGGCGATGCGCAGATAGTCGGCGGGCTGTACCGTGCGCATGCCGTCCATGCGATCGGCGCCGGGGCCTCCCGACCGACCGTCGCTTCCGCCGCCGCTGCCAATTGCGCCGCCTTCGGCCAGCTTGCGCGCGAAATTGGCGCGGATGTCGGCAAGGCTGCGGGCATTGCCCTGGCGATCATAGAAGATGTTGGCATTGGCGCGTGCCGCGGCGGGGAAGAGGTCTGCGCCCGCCATGGTCTGCGGGCTGGTGAGGAACTTGGCCGCGCCGCCCGCGCCCAGGAAATGAGCGAGATAGAGGTCGACCGCCTCGGCACGGCGGCCGATGCGCTGCTCCAGATAGTCGCGATTGTCCGCGGCCAGCTCGGCCGCCATGACCGACGCCGTTTCGGGATGGTTGCGCAGGTCCAGAATCTGCCGCCGCGTTTCCGGATCGGCGACATAATATTGGCCGCCAGAGGTCTTCTGGATGGCATCGGCGGCCCAGCCCATGCCGTAATTGGCGCCATGATTGTTGACGATGGCGAGCCAGCTCTGGTCGATGAACTGATAAAGGCCAGTGGCGCTGGAGGTCTGCGCGCGCGCGCTGGGATTGAGCGCGCTCTCGATCTTCGCCTGGCTCATCAGATAATGGAAGTCCACGCCCGTGCGCTGGCTCGCCGTGGCGATGGCCTGCGTGACGCGCCCGTGCTGCGGCTGGGCGAGAGCGTTGAATTTCAGTCCATCGAAGGCGGACATGAGCCTGCGAAACCCCTTATTGGTACCGCAGGTCTTTCAGCAAGAAGCGTGCCAGATTTCCCGACGAAAAATTGGGAACGAGGGGCCGGTCAGGCGAAGCGGTCGCCGGGGCGGGCGGTGAGGGGGGCGGGCGTATCGAGGGCGCGCGCAGCGGCCAGGTCGTGCATCTGGCCGGTCATGTCCGCGAGCAGGCAGGAAAGGGCGCGCGATTCATCGAGTTGCGGCATCAGCGTCGCGAGCTTGTCACGCAGGCCCGGTTCGGCAGCCCAGGGCGCGGCGGCCTGCACCTGTTCCACGGCAAGGCGGAAGGTGGCGACAGCCTCTTCGATGGCGGCGGCATCGCCACTGCGCATCGCATCGAGCAGATGAGCGGAATTGTCGGACAGATCGTCGATGAGGTTGGTCAGGCTCATGGATCCCTCATGGGGTCAATGCCGCGCGGTGGGCGGCGGCAGATCGAGATCGAGCATTTTCTCGGCGATCTTGTCGGGATCGACGGGATACTGGCCCGAAGAAATGGCTTGCTTGATCCGGTCGATACGCGCCGAATCGATTGGCGCGCCCTGAGCGGCCATGCGAGCCGCCGGTGTGGCGACGGAATCGGCGTCAGGCTGTGAAGCGGGGCGGGCGGCAGGCGCGGACGCGCGTGGCTGCGCGGTTTCGCGCAACTTCGCCGCTTCCACGGCGGCTGTCATCCCCGAGCCAACTAGCTTGATCATCGCATCATCCTTTCTGTCCGAGCGCGCTTATATACGGATCGGTTCAGAAAAGTTTAAATGGTAGGCGCACGAACACGCCCGGCCCGCTCCACACGCGCGCTGACGGGGGCCGATTTGGGCCCTTCGCGCACGCGGATCATGTCGCCCACGGCACCGTCCTCATCGGCGATCATCAGGCGCGAAACGCTGAAGACATCGCTGCCGGCCACCAGTTCGACCGGATCGCCCTTCTTGACGACGGTTTCGGCGACCGGCGCAGACCGCTGGGCGCCGGCACGCGCGCCCGGCGCGGCGGCAAAAAGCGGCGCGCGGTCAGCCGGCGCGGCGCTCAACGGCACGCGCACGCGCCAGCCGGTCTCCGCGCAGGAGACGATGGCGGCGCCGAAGACCGGGCCTTCGACCTTGGGCATGGCGGGGCAGGGCTTGAGCCGCAGGCGGCGGTCGATGGGCGCCACCGGACCGCCGGGCTCGCCGAGATTGGCCCCCACGGTCATGGCGACCAGACTGTCGAGCCGGTCCAGATTCTCGAACTCGGCGCCCGCGGCATAGGCTGGCGCGACCAGGAGACCGAGCCATGTCAGCCCATGCAGGAGGGAGCGAAACAAGCTGGAAATCAAGGTCTTGCGGGTCATCTCTGCAATCCGTTACTGCTGGCCCAGCGGGCCTTCTCAGCCTTGAAACAGCAAGGATTGTGCCAGTTTCTGGAACGCAGCCGCTCAGAGACCTCCGGCAATGCGGATGATCTGCCCCGCCTCTTGCGCGCGCGCTTCGGTGTCCGGCTCCGCCAGTCCGGCAATACGGATACGCTCGGGCGCGATGCCGGCCGCGACCAGAGCCCGCGCGACCGCGCCCAGGCGCGCAGCCGAAAGATCCCAGGCGTCGAAACGCTGTCTGCCCGGTGCCAGGCCGAGCGATTGCACGCGGATGACCGACGTGCCGCCGAGGAAAGGCTGCGCTGCCCGCATCAGCCGCACGCGGCCTGTATCCGAGAGCAGTGCCTCGCCGGGCGCAAACAGGCTCTCGGCCGGCAGATCGGCCTGTTGCGGGGCGCGCAGGGCGCCGAAATAGCTGTTGAGACCGGCTAAAGCCGTATCGCGCGTGGCCTGATTGGCCTGGAGCAGCACGAAGAAGCCGAGCAGCAGCAGGCTCAGATCGGCGAAGCTCAGTGCCCAGCGCGCCCGCGCGGCCCGGATCATGGCCGGCTCATGCGACATGGCGCACGCCGGGCGCGTGCTGGGAAACGGATGCCTCGCGCTGACCGAGCGCGATCATGCGATCCGCCAACTCGCGCTGCCAATCCAGTTCACGGCAGGAGAGCCGGTCGAGCCGGCCGGCAATGGGCCCGGCAACGGCATTGGCCAGGATCATGCCGTGCAGCGTGGTGATGAGCGCCAGCGCCATGGCCGGGCCGATGGTCGCGGGGTCGCTCATCCGCGCAAACATGCCGATCAGGCCGATAATGGTGCCGGCCATGCCCATGACCGGCGCGGCATCCGCCATGGCGGTCCAGAAGCCGATGGCGCGCTCATGTCGGGCGCGGCGGTCGGCCAGGGCCTGCCGGGCCCAGAAGGCAAAACGGTCGGCATCCGGTGCATTGGCGAGCGTGGTGAGCGCCTCGGCGACGAACGGATGATGGGCACGCAGACGATCGATGCGCGAGAGATCGTGCGCGCGGGCGATCTCCTCGGCGCGCAGCATGAGGGCGCGGGCCCGGTCGCGGTCCGCGTCCGGCCGCGCGGCGAGCAGGGGCCGGAGCGCGGCGAGGGCGGCGGGGAGGGCGGCGAGCCCCTGCTGGGCGAGCGCGATGAAGCCGGCGCCGCCGAGCACGAGGAGCAGCGGCAGCGGTGCCAGGAGATGGCCCAGACTTTCCCGCATCGACCCGTCATTCCTTCCGTCATTCCCGCGCTTTGCCTGCGTGCGCGCGCGGCGCGGCAAAGCCTTGCCGCCGACCGGCAAAAACTTGCCGGCCTTGCCGCTTGCGCGCCGGAAAGGCGCGGAAATCCGTGTGTCTCAACCTTCCGCTTCGGCCGGAAACCGGAATTGGCACGGCCTTTGCTAAGAATCCCATGCGGGCATGGGCTCGGCGCTGGCGGTCCGCTTCGACCGGTCAGAACGGCCCCGCCCGGAGGACCTTTAGGGAAGGCATGAGAAAAATGTCTGTCGAGGACAAGCTGTTCGGCATTCATGGCAAGGCGCTCCAGCTCCGCTCGCAGCGGCTGGAGCTGATTGCCTCGAACATCGCCAATGCATCGACGCCGGGTTATAAAGCCCGTGACATCGATTTCGACGCCGCGCTCCAGCAGGCGACGAAGCAGCAGGGCACTGTCTCCCATGCGCTGGAAGAAGCGATGGGTTATCGCGCGCCGCTGCAAGCCTCGCGCGATGGCAATACGGTGGAGCTGTCCACCGAGCAGACGCTCTTTTCTGAAAATGCCGTGAAGTACCGCACGACGCTCTCCTTCCTGGAAGGCCGTCTCAACACCATCACGCGCGCGCTGCGAGGAGAATGAGCATGGACAAGCCGCTCAGCATCTTCGACATTTCCGGCCGGGCCATGTCGGCGCAACTCGTGCGCCTCAATGCCACGGCATCCAATCTCGCCAATGCCGGCACCGTCTCGGGCAGCGAGGGCGAGGCTTATCGCGCCATCCGTCCGGTGTTTCGAACCGTGGCCGAGGCGCCGGGCGTCGCTACCGTCAAAGTGGAGCGCGTCGTCACGTCCGACACGCCGGCCGTGCGCCGCCACGATCCCAACCATCCGCTCGCCGACCAGAATGGCGATGTGTGGGAAGCCGGGGTCGATACCAGCGCCGAGCTGGTCGACATGGTCGAGAGTTCGCGCATGTACCAGAACAATGTGCAGGTCCTCCAGACCGCCAAATCCCTGATGCTCGAAACGATAAGGCTCGGCAAATGACCGTGAACACCGACATCTATACGCAGGCGGGGCTTAACGGCCCGCAGACGGCGGGCGCCAAGGAAACCGGGGTCCAGACCATCGATCAGGCGGGTTTTCTGAAGCTGATGACCGCGCAGCTCCAGTATCAGGATCCGTTCTCGCCGATGGACAACAACCAGATGGTCCAGCAGATGGCGACGTTCACCCAGCTCGAAACGCAGGCGCAGGGCAACAAATATCTCCAGTCCATCCAGGACTCGCTGACCGGCACGCGTCTGTCCGATGCGGCAAGCTGGATCGGCAAGGCCATGCTGGTGGCCAGCGATATCGCGACGCCGGATCGCGCGGGCTCCTATGCCGGCGAGATCACGCTGGCGGAGGATGCCGACGCGGTCGCCATCGACCTGGTCGACATGAACGGCAACACGGTCCGGACGCTGGACCTGGGCCCGCAGAAGGCTGGCGCCATCGGCTTCTACTGGGACGGCATGGACGATGCAGGCGAGATGATCGGCGGCGGTCCGCTGCAGGTCAAGCTGCGCGGCGGCACCAGCAAGCAGATCGCCACCTGGGCCAGCATCGCTGCCGTCCAGTCGCCGGCCAGCGGCACAGACGCCCGGCTCATCACCCCTCTCGGCAATTTCTCGCCCAGCGACGCGCTGCGTCTGGGCTGACCCGCATTTCATCGAGGAGCTAATCGCATGTCCTTTTACGTTTCCCTTTCGGGCCTTAAGGGCGCCCAGGGCGATCTCGCCTCCATCGCCAACAACGTGGCGAATGTGGGCGCGACCGGGTTCAAGAAGAGCAAGGTGACGTTCGGCGACATCTTCGCCGGCTCGCCGCTCTCGGCCAATACGGCTGGCGGACAGGGCACGCGCCAGATCGGCGCCACGCAGCAGTTCACGCAGGGTACGCTGGAAACCACCGGCAAGACGCTGGACGTGGCGCTGACCGGCGAGGGCTTCCTCACCGTGAAGAGCGCGCCGCCGGCGAGCCAGATCAGCTTCACGCGTAACGGCGCCTTCGGCGTCGATGAGAACCGCTTTGTGGTGGACACGCTGGGCAACCGCGTTCAGGTGATGCCGGTCGATCCTGTCACCAGCAAGCCCAGCAGCACCGATCCGGCCGATTTTACCGATCTCACCATCCCCACGGCCAAGCCGAGCGATCCCACCATCCAGCTCGCCAGCGTGAACATCACCGTGGAAGGCGTGGTCGCCGCGACCTATGCCGACGGTTCGACCGAAATTCTCGGCAATCTCGCCATCGCCAGCTTCCCCAGCCAGGAAGGCCTGCGCCAGATGGGCGACGGGCACTGGACCACGTCCAAGGCCAGCGGCCAGCCCACCTTCGGCGCGGGCAATAACGGCCTGTTCGGTGCGGTGCGCTCGGGTTCGCTGGAACGCTCGAACGTGGACATCACCGAGGAACTCGTGGCGCTCATCTCGGCGCAGCGCAACTTCCAGGCCAATGCCAAGGCCATCGAGGCGGCTTCGGCGATCACCCAGACCGTCGTCAACATGCGCACCTGATGGCGGTGCACGGGGCTAACGCGGAGGCATAGACCATGGATCGGCTCATTGACGTCGCCAAGACGGCCATGCGCGGCTCGCTCGCTCGCCAGACGGCGATCGCCAACAATCTGGCGAACGCCAATACGGCGGGCTTTCGTGCGGAGATGTACAATGCCTCTGCCCGCTGGACGGCCGGACCGGGGCTCAATGCACGCGCGGAATCGGTTGATCAGGTGATCGGCGCCGATTTCAAGCGCGGCACCGTCACCGAAACCGGCAATCCGCTGGACATCGCGGTGGATGGCGACGCGCTGATCGCGGTGCAGGCTAATGACGGATCGGAAGGCTATACCCGCCGCGGCGACCTGCGCCTCAACGAAAGCGGTTTGCTCGCGACGGGTGACGGCTATCCGGTGATCGGCACGGCCGGCCCCATCACGCTGCCGCCGGCCGACAGCGTGCGCATCGCCAAGGACGGCGGCGTGTGGATCGTGCCGCAGGGTGGCCAGATCGACCAGCCCGTGCAGGTGGATACGGTGCGCCTGGTCAACCCCAAGGGCTCAGTCGTCGCCAAAGGCACGGACAATCTTTTCCGCGAGGCCAATGGCGGCATCCTGCCGGAAGACCCCTTTGCCCGCGTGACGCCCGGCTCGCTCGAGGGCTCCAACGTCAACGCCACCGCCGCGCTCGTCGACATGATCGAAGCCAGCCGCGCGTGGGAACATCAGGTCAAGCTCATCCAGACCGCCAAGGAAATCGACAGCAGCGGCGCCAGCCTCATGCGGCTGGACGGCTAAGCGGCCCATCGGAAGTAAGGATTTAGAACCATGTCGACCAGTGCCCTCCAGGTGGCCCGTACCGGGCTCGACGCGCAGGACGTCAAGATGCGCGTCATCGCCAACAATCTGGCGAACGTGAACACGCTCGGCTTCAAGAAGGACCGCGCCAATTTCGAGACGCTGGCCTATCAGCAGATCGTTGCCGCGGGCGCCCAGGGCGATGCGCAGAACAAGCTTGCCATTGGCCTCAATCTGGGCACCGGCGTCAAGCTGACGGGCACCGAGCGCATCGACACCCAGGGCACGCTGCAATCGACCGACAACGCGCTGGACATGGCCATCGAGGGCCAGGGCTATTTCCAGGTGGAGATGCCGGACGGCACCATCGCCTACACCCGCGCGGGCAATTTCAAGACCAATGCCGAAGGCACGATCGTCACCACCGACGGCCTGCCGCTCGTGCCGCAGATCACGGTGCCGGAGGATGCCACGCTGCTCACCATCGGTTCGGACGGCACCGTCTCGGCGACGATGCAGGGCCAGTCCGAGCCCACGCCGCTTGGCCAGATCGAGATGGCAAGCTTCATCAATCCCAGCGGCCTCCAGGCGATCGGCAACAACCTGCTGGTCGTCACGGCAGCGTCCGGCGAGGCGCGTGTGGGCGTGGCGGGCGAGGATGGCCGCGGCCGCATCCGCTCTGGTGCACTCGAACAGTCCAACGTCAACACGGTGGAGGAACTGGTCGAGATGATCGAGACCCAGCGCGCCTACGAGATCGCCTCCAAGATGATCAAGGCGACCGACGAGATGCTCCAATACGCCAACCAGCAGCTCTGAGCAGGGCCATGAGGACGATGATGACAATGACGATGCGCCTGACGGCGGCTTGCGCCATGGCGGTGCTGCTCGGGGCTCCGGCCACGGCGGGCCTGTTCGGCAAGAAGGCCGAACCGCTGGAGGACCCGGCCTATCAGGTCACTTATGCCGAGGATCGCGAGCCCGTCGCGCCGCGCTCCAACGGCGCCATCTTCCAGCCGGCGGCCGGCTATGCCTCGCTGGTGAGCGGCGGGCGCGCGGCGTCGGTGGGCGACGTCATCACCATCCTGCTCGTCGAACGCACCAATGCCAGCAAGAGCACCAGCTCTGCGACCAACCGCTCGGGCAGCGCGGGCATCGCGCCGCCGACCACGGGCCTGTTCAGCAAGCTGTTCAGCGCCAGCGACGTGGCGACCAGCGCTTCGCAGGGCTTCACGGGCAAGGGCGATGCCGCCCAGTCCAATGCGCTCTCGGGCGAGATCACTGTCACCGTCGCCAAGGTGCTCGCCAACGGCACGCTGCTGGTGCGCGGCCAGAAGGGCCTGACGCTCAATCGCGGCGACGAGTTCGTGCAGATCAGCGGCCTCGTCCGCCCCGCCGATATCAGCCCGGACAACCGCGTTCTCTCCACGCGCGTGGCCGATGCCCGCATCACCTACACCGGGCGCGGCGACGTGCAGCGGGCGAGCCGGCCCGGCTGGCTCTCGCGTTTCTTCTCGGTCATCAGCCCCTTCTGACGGAGTGCCCGTTGCCATGACTTCCGCTCCGATCATTTCCGCCTGGCACCGGCATCTCGCGACTCTGCTCGCGCTGCTGGCGGCACTCTTGCTGGCCCTTTCGCCCGCGCAGGCAGCCCGCATCAAGGATCTGGGCGCCTTCGAGGGGCTGCGCGCCAACCAGCTCATTGGCTATGGCGTCGTGGTCGGCCTCGCCGGCACCGGCGACGACAGCCTCGATTATGCCACGCAGGGCGTGAAGGGCGTGGTCTCACGCTTCGGCCTGACGCTGCCGCCGGGGATCAATCCCTCGCTCAAGAACGCCGCCGCTGTGCTCATCACCGCTGAGCTGCCGGCTTTCTCCAAGCCGGGCCAGCGGCTCGACGTCACTGTCTCGGCCCTGGGCAAGGCCAAGTCGCTGCGCGGTGGCACGCTGGTGCTCACGCCACTGCGCGGTGCGGATGGCGAAATCTACGCCATGGCGCAGGGCAATCTTGCCGTGGGAGGCCTCGGCGTTTCAGGCTCGGATGGGTCGCAGCTCTCGGTCAACGTGCCTTCGGCCGGTCGCATCCCCAGCGGCGCGACGGTGGAGCGCGCAGTTGCGACGGGGTTCGAGACGAGCCCGACGCTGACCTTCAACCTCGCCGACTCCGATCTCACCACGGCCCTGCGGGTGGCAGACGCGATCAACTTGGCCTTTGCCGACAAGCGCGCCAAGGCCCTGGACGGCGTCTCCATCAGCATCGACGCGCCGCCGGGCGCGGAGAGCCGCATCATGATGATGGGCCTCATCGAGAATATCCAGGTGAAGCCCGCCGAGCCGCCGGCCAAGGTGATCGTCAACGCGCGCACCGGCACAGTGGTTATCAATGGTCAGGTGCAGATCACGCCGGCGGCCGTCAGCCACGGCAAACTGACCGTATCGGTGCAGGAATCGCCCCGCATCGTGCAGCCCGCGCCCTTCTCGCGCGGCCAGACGGCAGTGGAGCCGGCCAGCGCGATCGAGGCCACGGAAGAGAAGAATCCGATGTTCCTTTTTAAAGGTGGCGCGTCTCTGGCCGATATAGTGAAGGCGGTGAATGCTGTGGGCGCCTCGTCCTCGGACCTCGTCGCGATCCTGGAGGCGCTCAAGCAGGCCGGCGCGATGAAGGCGGAGCTGGAGGTCATATGACGCAGACGGCCATGATGGGATTGGAGCGCGGACCTTCCGCTGCGGCCACAACCGCCACCGCCGCGTCCGCTGAACGCGCCGCGCTGGAAAAGGCCGCCAAGGGCTTCGAGGCGATCTTCGTGCGCCAGTTGCTGGGCTCTATGCGTGGCGCCAGCGGAGGCGAGAGCATCGATGGCTCGAGTGCCGTCGATCAGTTCCAGGAGCTGTCGGACGCGCGCATGGCGGAGTCTCTCGCCACGGGCGAGGGGCTCGGCATCGCCCAGCTCATCCTCCAGCAACTGGATAGATAGCGATGGCCACAGTCGACCTGTTCCTGATCGGCGCCTCCGGCACGCGCGCCTACCAGGCCGCCATGGGCGCCATCGCGGACAATATCGCCAATGCCAACACCGTGGGCTACAGTCGCCGCACCGTGGAACTGGTCGAATCCTCGGCCAGTACCTCCAGCTCGATCTTCGAGAAGGGGGGGGCGGCCTTTGCCGGCGTGGACATTGGCCGGGTGTTCCGCGCCAACGACGCCTATCTGGACCTTGCCGCGCGGCGCACGACCAACGCGCTCGGCAGCGCCGACCAGCGGGCCCGCTGGATGGCCGACATCCAGAGCGCGCTCGACGACGGGCCGCTCGGCGTGGGCCAGCGGATGGGCGGCATGTTCGCGGCCATCGAGCAGCTCGCCGCCAATCCCACGGACCGTACGCGTCGTACGGACCTGCTGTTCTCGCTGGAGCAGGTGAGTACCGCTTTCAAGCTTGCCCATGGCGATCTGTCGGCCGTGATGGAGGGGATTGCCGCCTCGGCCGGCACCGAGACCGCCGCGCTCAACGATTCGGTGCGGACGCTCGCCAGCGCCAATGAGGGGCTGCGCCGTGCGATGCCCGGGTCGCCCGCGCAGATCCAGCTCATGGACCAGCGCGACCAGGCACTGATGGACATTGCCAAGCAGCTCGACGTGACCGTCTCCATCGACGGCAAGGGCATCGCCACTGTCGATTATCAGGGCATGCCGCTGGTGAGCAACATCACCGCCTTCGAGGTCGCTGTCACGGTTGCGCCGGACGGCACGCTCGACTTCACGCTCGACGGCGCCCCCATGTCGACGCCGGTGGGCGGCGCGCTGGGCGGGCTGGCACAGAGCGCATTGGCCACCCGCGACCGTCGCGACGAACTCGATGCGCTGGCCCAGCGGTTTGTGACCGAAATGAACGATTGGCATGCGGGCGGCCTCACCGCCGGTGGCGATCCGGGTGAACCGCTGCTCTCTATCGGTGGTGATGCGTCAACGATTTCGGTGCTCATTTCCGATCCGGCCAAGATCGCCGGTGCGTCGGCGGACGGGACGATCAACGGCAATCTGGTGGCGGCCGGCGCTCTTCGCGGCAACGGCTCCATGGAGGATGCCTGGACCCAGATCATCTCCGATCAGGGCAACATTACCAACGCCAGCGTGGCCGAGCAGAAGGCTGCCGCCAACCGCGACACGCTGGCGCAGCAGGCGCGCGGCGACGTCTCGGGCGTCAATCTCGATCGCGAGGCGGCGGATCTTCTGCGCTTGCAGCAGGCCTATCAGGCCAGCGCGCGCATCATCCAGGTGGCCCGCGAAATCACCGAATCCATTTTCGCGATCTTCTGACGCATAGCGGCAAGGACAAGAACTCATGGTCTTCATCACTTCCCAGTCGCTCAACGCCGAAATCCTGCGCCAGCAGAACCTCGCTCGCGATATTGCGGGCGACCAGATCAAGATTTCCACCGGCAAGAAGATCAACCAGCCCGCCGACAATCCGCAGGATTGGGTGCAGATTTCCCAGATTGGCCGGCAGCAGGCGATCAACGAGGCCTGGGCCTCGAATGCTGATTTCGCCAAGACCCGCTCGACGGCCGCCTGGAGCAATCTGGCCGACATCAATGGCCTCATGACCCAGGTGAGCGACCTGCTCGTGCAATCGGCGTCCACGGCGAAGGACTCGCCGGGGCGCGAGGCCACCGCGCAGGCTATCGAAGGCATCAAGCAATCCGTTCTCGATCTGCTCAACCAGACTGATTATCAAGGCACACCGGTGTTCGACGACATGTACACCGTGAACATCCCCGTCGGCGCCGGGCTGGCCGTGGATGCGGTGGCGACGCGGCAGAGCATCATGGAAAATGCCGTGGGCACCATGTCGCTGGAGGAGTTCCTTCAGTCCGCCATCGATGCCGTGCGCAACGGGGACGCCGCGGCGGTTTCGCAGTCGCTGGCCGACAGCCGCAAGGCGCTCGATCATGTGATCGTGGCCCAGTCGATCCAGAGCGTGCGCCAGCAGCGCATCGATGACATCGCCGAGCGGATTGTCGACAAGAAGCTGGCGCTCACCGAGCGGCGCTCGGTGCTGGAAGATACCGACGTGGGCGAGGTCGTCACCAAGCTCCAGGGCAAGCTCATCACGCTCGAAGCGGCACAGGCGGCCTTTGCCCGTATCGGCCGCCAGTCGCTCTTCGACCTGCTGCGTTAAGCCTCATCACGCAGGCATCGCCGCGCCGCCCGGCCTGCGGGGCCGGCGCGGCGCGTTTTCTTTTGCCGGCCGGGCGTAAACACCGGCCGGGCTGAGCCGCGCGGCCCCCCGCAGATAAAGTGCTTGGTAACTCTCTTGCTAAACCCTGTTTTACAGGAGCCGTTCTAAACAGGCGCATGGGATGGGTCTTGCGCCTTCCATCCCACCTTTGAAGCAACGCGCGCGGGGATCAGAATGTTCGCAGCTATCGGCCTTGTCGTCCTTGTCGTGATGGTCTTCGGCGGGTTTATCTTCACCGGCGGCGACATCGGGCCCGTGCTCTATGCCCTCCCGCATGAAATGATCATCATCGGTGGCGCGGCCGTGGGATCGCTCATCATCGGCAATTCGGGGAAGGAACTGAAGGCGCTCGCACAGGGCGTCGGCAAAGTGTTCCGGGGGCCGCAATATCGCAAGCAGGACTTTCTCGACTGCATCTTCCTGGTCAGCAAGCTCATGAAGACGCTGCGGGTCGAAGGGCCGGTGGCGCTCGAGCCGCATATCGAGGACCCCAAGACCTCGGCCATCTTCGCGGAATATCCCAAGCTGCTGAAGGATACGATGCTGATCCACCTGATCTGCGATACGCTGCGGCTGGTGGTGGTCTCGTCCGGCACGCTCGATCCGCATGCAGTGGAAGACGTGATGGACAACAGCCTCAAGACCCATCACCACCATGCGCTGCGCCCCGCCCACAGCCTTCAGAGTTTGGCGGACGCGCTGCCGGCCCTGGGCATCGTCGCGGCCGTGCTCGGCGTGGTCAAGACCATGGGCTCCATCGACAAGCCGCCGGAAATCCTGGGTGCCATGATCGGATCGGCGCTGGTCGGCACGTTCCTGGGGGTACTGCTGGCCTATGGCATCGTCGGCCCCTTCGCCAACCGGTGCCGCCATGTCGTCGAGGCGGATGGCGCCATCTATCAGGTGGTGAAGCAGATCATCGTCGCCTCGCTCCATGGCCATCCGCAGCCGCTCGTCATCGAGGCCGCGCGCTCCAACCTGCCCCATGCCGACCAGCCGGCCTTCGCCGAGGTGTTCGACGGCATGCGCGGCCGGTAAGGGCGAGGACGCACCGCCATGGCCCTGTCGCCACGCAAGCGTGCCAATGAGGCCGCGCCGCGCCCCATCATCGTCAAGAAAGTAATCGTCGAGGGCGAAGGTGGCCTTCACGGGGGCTCGTGGAAGGTCGCCTATGCCGACTTCGTGACCGCGATGATGGCCTTCTTCCTGCTCATGTGGCTGCTCGGCGCGACCACGGAGAAGCAGCGCAAGGGCCTGGCCGACTATTTCACGCCCACCATCGTGCAGATGAAGATGGATAGTGCCGGCTCCAATGGCATGTTCGGCGGCGACAGCATGACCAGCAAGGAAAACTACCCAACCACCGGCGGGCAGGGCAATCTGGCCATCACCATCCCGCGCGACATGACCGGCACGCGCGACGTGGGCGGCGACGACCTCAAGGACCGCGAGCGGCGGGAAGACGATCGCCAGCAGTTCGAGCGCCTCAAGCGTCAGATCGAGGCGGCATTGGAACAGAAGGCGCTGCGCAAGCTGCGCCGCCACATCCGCTTCACCGAGACGCTCGAAGGGCTACGGATCGACCTCATCGATCAGGCCGACTTTGCCATGTTCAAGATGGGGACCGATACGCTGCTGCCTGAAGCGCGCGCGCTGATCCATGAGGTGGCACAGAGCATTACCGGCGTCTCCAACGACGTGATCGTGCGCGGCCATACCGACAGCCTGCCTTATGCGGCGGGGCAGACGATGAACAACTGGCGGCTTTCCTCCAGCCGTGCCGAGGCAACGCGCGCGCTGCTGGCGAGCGAGGGCATCGACGCTGCGCGGTTCGCGCGCATCGAGGGCGTGGCCGATCGCGAGCCGTTCGTGCCGGAGGATCGCTACGATCCCCGCAATCGCCGCATTTCCGTGATCCTCACTTGGTCGCAGGGACAGGCGAAGGCGGCCGACGGGCAGACGATCGCGAGGGCCTCAGCCGGAGGCTCCGCCCCGCGCACCAGCGAGGCCGAGACACGCCGTCGCCTGCTGGACCGGACTGCTCAGATGGAACGTCTGCGCGCCGAGCAGCGCATGCAGGACCTGGGCGGCACGGCGCTGCCCAGCGACGCGCAGATCGTCAACGCGCGGGATATTCCCCGCCGCAACCGCCTCACGCCGCCCGGCCGCACCGAGGCGATCTCGCACGTGTCCGATCCGCCCCGGGCGCGTTGAAGCGCCGGGAAAGCGGCGCGCCAACAGGACGAGGGCAATCAGACCAGCGCCACCACGTCCGCGATGGACGGGAGAATCCGGCTGGGCCGATAGGGGAAGCGTGCAACCTGGTCGCTCCGGGTGGAGCCGGTGAGCACCAGGATCGTTTCCAGCCCCGCTTCGATGCCGGCGATGACGTCGGTATCCATGCGGTCGCCGATCATCACTGTGCTCTCCGAGCGGGCTTCGATGCGGTTCATGGCGCTGCGGAACATCATGGGATTGGGCTTGCCCACGAAATAGGGTTGCGCGCCGCTTGCCTTGGCGATCATCGCCGCGACCGATCCCGTGGCGGGCAGGGGGCCTTCGGGCGAGGGTGAGGTGACATCCGGATTGGTGGCGATGAAGCGCGCGCCCTGGCCGATCAGGCGGATGGCGCGCGTGATCGTCTCGAAGCTGTGCGTGCGCGTCTCGCCCAGCACGACATAATCGGCATCGCGGTCGGTCAGCGTGTAGCCAACTTCATAGAGCGCGGTGGTAAGCCCCGCCTCGCCGATGACGAAGGCCGATCCACGGGGCTTCTGCGAGTGGAGGAAGTCCGCCGTCGCCAGTGCTGAGGTCCAGATTGCGCTCTCCGGCACGTCGAGACCGGAGCGGGCCAGCCGCGCGGCGAGGTCGCGCGGCGTGAAGATGGAATTGTTGGTGAGCACCAGGAAGCGGCGCTCCTTCTCGACGAGGCGTGCGAGAAAGTCCGCCGCGCCAGGCAGCGCATGATCCTCGTGGACGAGTACCCCGTCCATATCGGTGAGCCAGAATTCCGGGGCCCTGCGTTCCGTGGTCATGCCTCTTGATGGCGCGGCGGGCGGCGCTTGTCGAGATGCGCCTTCATTCCCCGGCCGGCACCACCGCTTCGGCTTCGATCTCCACTTTCCATTCCGGCCGGTAGAGGCCGGCGATGGCGACCAGCGTGCCCGTTGGGCGCGCGACCTTGCAGGCGCGGGAGAAAGCGGCGCTCACCGCATCGGCATAGGCGATGTCAGTCACGAACATGCGCACGCGCACCATATGCTCGGCCTTGCCGCCCAGCGTCTCCACATGACGCAGGATCTCGGCGAAGATGAGGTCCGCCTGCTCGCCCGCGTCGACCGGCACCGTGCCGTCGGGCCGGTTAGCGGTGGTGCCTGCGACTAGGATGCGGTCCCCCACGCGCAGGGCACGGGTGAAGCCGACCTCCTCCTCGAACGGCGAAAGCGGCGGAATACGGCGGCGTTCAGACATCATCTCTCCTCCCGGTTCATGGCCGCACGCGCTCGGGCGCGGCGGCGGCGCCATCATTGGCCGGTTCGGCGCGCTTAAGCAACCGCGGGGACAGTTCCCTCCCGCTCGCAGTTGGTCTAGGAGCGGATCGCCATGACACAGCCCGCTTCCCTGCCGCCCCCCGGCGCGCGCCTCTATCTCCGCCCCATCTGGTTCGCCGACACGCCCGCGGGCCTGCCCGACGGCGCGACGCTGCGGCTCGCCGGCGGCCTGCTCTGGTTTGAGGGGCTGGAAGTGCAATGGATGGGCCCCGGCGACGCGTGGGGCAAGACTCAGCTTCCGGTCGCGGGATTTGCCGATTGGCAGGCGCGCCTGCCCGATGCGCTGGGCGCGCGCGCGGGCGAGTTGCTGGCCGGCCTCGTCGCCCCGCGTCCGGCGCTGGAGTTGGGCGAGCGCGTACTGCGCTTCGATACGCCGCACGTGATGGGCATCATGAACATGACGCCGGACAGCTTCTCGGATGGGGGCAAGCTGATCGGCGATCCGAAGAAGGCGGCCGATGCCGGCTTCGCCATGCAGCTTGCCGGCGCCTCCATTATCGACGTGGGCGGCGAATCCACCCGGCCGGGCGCGGCGCCGGTCTGGGAGGGCGACGAAATCGCCCGCGTCGTTCCGGTGATCGAGCGGCTGGCGAAGAGCGGCGCCATTGTCTCCATCGACACGCGCAAGGCAGCGGTGATGGAAGCCGCACTGGCCGCCGGCGCGCACATCGTCAATGATGTGACCGGCCTCACGCACGATCCGCGCGCGATGGACGTGGTGGCGGCCGCCGGCTGCCCGATCATGCTCATGCACACGCCCTCGGTCGGGCAGGACCCGCATGGCGGCAAGGTGGATTATCGCGCCGGCACCGCCTCGCGCGCCGATTGCATGGTGTTCGACTGGCTGGAAGGGCGAGTTAGTGCCTGCCTCGCAGCCGGCATCGCGCGTGAGAAGATCATCGTCGACCCCGGTCTGGGCTTCGGCAAGGCGCTGGCGGACGACACGCGCATCGTCAACCAGCTCGCTCTCTTTCACGGCCTGGGCCTGCCCGTGCTGTTTGGCGCGAGCCGCAAGCGCATGGTGGGCGCGCTCGCCAATTCCGCGCCGGTCGCCGAACGGCTGGGCGGATCCCTGGCGCTGGCGGTCAAGGCATTCGACGGCGGCGCCCAGATCGTCCGCGTGCATGACGTGCCCGAGACGGTGCAGGCGGCGCGCATCTGGCGGGGCCTGCGCGACGCGGCGCTGGTCGCGGGCTGACCGGCGGGCGCGCGGTGGCGACGCGGCGGCTGCTCGTTGTCTTCGGGACGCGGCCGGAAGGCATCAAGCTCTTCCCGGTCATTCGCGCGCTGCGTGAGACGGCGGGGCTGGATGTGCGCGTGTGCGTCACCGGCCAGCATCGCGCCCTGCTCGATCAGGTGCTGGGCATTGTCGGCATCCGGCCCGACATCGACCTCGATCTCATGGCACCCGGTCAATCGCTCGACGCGCTGACCGCGCGACTGCTGCAAGGCATCGGCCACGTGCTGGACGAGGAGACGCCGGACCGTGTCATCGTCCAGGGTGATACGGCGAGCGCGATGGCGGGCAGTCTCGCTGCCTATTTCCGCCGCGTGCCGGTTGCCCATGTCGAGGCGGGGCTGCGCAGCGGCGACCTGCATCATCCCTGGCCCGAAGAAGGGAATCGCCGCATCATCGGATCGCTGGCCGATCTCCACTTCGCGCCCACACCGGCCGCCGCGCAGGCATTGAAGCAGGGCGGTGTCGATCCGGCGTGCATCCACATGACCGGCAACAGCGTCATTGACGCGCTGTTCCATGTCCGTGCGCTGCTACGCGACGGGCGAGTGGCGGCGCCGGCCATGGCGACGCTGCGCACGCGCTTCGCGGGGCGGCGGCTGCTCGCGGTCACCTGTCACCGGCGCGAGAACCTAGGCGAGGGGCTTGCTGCCATTGCCGATGCGCTGGCCACTTTGGCGCAACGCGAAGACACGGCCATCGTGCTGCCGCTTCACCCCAATCCGCAGGTGGGCGGCCTGTTGCACGCGCGGCTGGATGGGCTCGCGAATGTCGCGCTGGTCGAGCCGCTCGATTATCCTGATTTCGTGGCACTGCTCGATGCCTGTCATCTGGTGCTGACCGACAGCGGCGGCGTGCAGGAAGAGGCGCCTGCGCTGGGCAAGCCGGTGCTGGTGATGCGGGAGACGACCGAGCGGCCGGAAGGGGTGGCGGTGGGCACCGCGCGCCTCGTTGGCCCCGACGCGAGCCGGATCGTCGCCGAGACCGCGCGGCTGCTCGATGATCCGGCTGCACATGCCGTCATGGCGCGGGCGCACAGCCCTTATGGCGATGGGCAGGCAGCGGCGCGTATCGCGGCGGTTCTCGCCGGTGAAGCAGCGCAAATCCCCGTTGACGCCGCTGCCGCCGCTGCCCTAGGCGCGCGGCCATGATCGAGCGACCGACGCCGACGAAGGAAGCGGCGCGGCTGCGCCTCTACATCCTCAGCATCCTCATCGATCTTGCGATGCTGGGGCTCGGTTTCGCCTTGGCCAATCTCCTTGTGTTGGGCGCCATCGCCGGTGAACCGGGCAAGCCGCACGGGCTCGTCATGGCCGCCATGATCGCGCCGGTCTATGCGCTCATCGCCATCAATGGCGGTGCCTACGGCATCCGCATGATCGGCAATCGTCGGGCCAGTGCCGTCAGGGCGGTGTGGAGCCTGGCGCAGGCGGCGCTGCTGACGCTCATTATCGTCTATTTCGGCAAGATCGGCGAACAGCTTTCGCGCCTTACCTTCATGGTCGGCCTGCTGCTCTCTGGCGCGGGGCTCTATATCGCGCGTCTCTTGATGGAGCGGATCGCGCTGCGGCTGGTCGGCGAGGTGCCGCATGATACCGTGCTGCTGGTCGATGGTGTGGAGGTAGAGGCGCCGCGCGGCGCCCGGCGGCTGCGTGCCGCCGACCTCGGCGTCGATCCCGTTCGGCGCGACGCCGCCATGGCCGAGCGGCTGGCGCGCGGCGTGGACGGGGCCGAGCGCGTGGTAGTGGCTTGCCCGGCGGCGCGGATGAGCGACTGGCGTGTCGCCCTGGCGGCGCTCTCTGCCAAGGGTGAGATTCTGGTGCCGGAGCTGGACCGCTTCGCGCCCGCCAAGGTGAGCGCCTTCGCCGATCATCCCACGCTCGTGGTAGCGGGTGGGCCACTGCTGTTCCGCGACCGCATCGTCAAGCGTCTGCTCGATCTGGCCGTGGGGGTGGGCGCGGTGCTACTGCTCTCGCCCGTTTTGCTGGGCGCTGCCATCGCAGTGCGCCTGTCGGGGCCGGGGCCGATCCTGTTCCGTCAAGCACGCATCGGCAAGGACGCGCGGCCCTTCATGATCCTGAAGTTTCGCACGATGCACCTGGCGCAGACCGACCAGACCGCCGAGCGTCTGACGGAAAAGCACGACCCGCGCGTGACCCCGGTGGGAAGGTGGCTGCGGCGCACGAGCATCGATGAGCTTCCACAGCTTTTCAATGTCTTGCGCGGTGACATGAGCATCGTTGGTCCACGTCCGCATGCACCCGCCGCCAAAGCGGCAGATAGCCTCTATTGGGAAGTGGACGAGCGCTATTGGGCACGCCACTGCATCAAGCCGGGCATGACGGGCCTGGCCCAGGTGCGCGGTCATCGCGGGCCCACGGACAGCCATGAGGATCTCGTTAATCGCCTCCAATCGGATCTCGAATATGTCACTAACTGGTCGATCTGGCGCGACCTGCGCATCATCGTGGCGACTCTGGGGGTGCTGCGGCATGACAATGCGTTCTGAGCCGTTGGCATGATCGACGGCCTTCTCGTCGCGCTCATAGGCCTTAGCGTCATTCTGCTGATCTGGCCGTTCGCGCTCTATCCACTCATCCTGCGGCTGCTGCCTGCCCGCACCATCGCCGCCGAAACCGCCGCAGCGCCGCCTAGCGCTGCACTGCTCTTCTGCGCCTATGACGAGGCCGCCGCGCTGCCCGCGAAGATCGCCAATCTCCGCGCGCTCAAGGCCCGCCATCCCGGGCTAGAGATTCTTGCTTATGACGATGGATCGAGCGACGGTACGACCGCGCTGCTGGCGGAGGCGGGCGACCTGCTGATGCTGGTGCCCGGCGCAGGCCGCAGCGGCAAGGCGCACGGGATGAAGCGGCTGGCCGCGCTGGCCACGAGCGATATCCTCGTCTTCACCGACGCCAATGTGCTGCTGGCCGAGGATGCCATCGACCGCCTGCTGCCTTATTATGCCGACTCGCAGGTGGGTGGCGTGCTCGGCTCGCTGCGCTACATCGGCGGCGACAGCAGCGCGACAGCTTCGGTAGGCGGGCTCTACTGGCGGCTGGAGGAGCACCTCAAGGATCTGGAATCGCGCAGCGGCAATGTGATGGGGGCAGACGGCTCAATTTTCTCGGTCCGGCGTGCACTCTATCCCGATTTCCCCGACGACGTGCTCGACGATCTCACTGTCTCCATGGCGGTGGTGTTTGCGGGGCGCCGGCTTATCAAGGCGCGCGACGTGCTGGCTTATGAGCGGCTGGTGACCGAACGGCGCGACGAATATCGCCGCAAGATACGCATTGCCGCGCGCGCCTGGCATACCCATCGCCACTTACGGCCAGGGTTGCGGCGCATGCGCGGGATCGATCGGTTCAAATATGCGTCGCGCAAGCTGGTGCGCTGGTTCGGGGGGCTGTGGCTGATGCTGGGCGGCGGCGCGGTGCTGGCGCTCGCCTGGCGGAGCACGCCCTTCGCGGCGATGGTGCTCTTCCTGATCGGGCTGGTGCTGCTGATGGCGGGGTTGCAGATGCGGCGCGGGCCGCTCGCCGCGCTGGTGGACCTGTTGCTCGCCTATGTCGCGACGCTGCGCGGAGTCATGCTGGCCATGCGAGGACGGACGTTCACGACATGGGCGCCTGCCAAATCGCGGGACTGACCCTCTCGCATTCGGGCCTAGTTCAAGTATAGCGGACGGCGATGATTACATTCCAGCGCGTCACCAAGGCTGCCGGCAAGCATCTCTCGCGTCTCGCGCTGGCTCTGCGCGGCGCGGCGGGGGCGCGGCGAGAGCGGCATTGCCCGGCCTGCCGGCGCGATGTCGCGGGCTTTTACCGCTACGGCCATGAGCGCGAATGGGGTTGCCCCAATTGCGGTGCATCGCCACGCGAACGGCTGATGCACGCCCTGCTGGATCTGGACGTGATCGCGCTGCCGCGCGGCGCCGCGATCCTCCACTGCGCGCCGAATGAGCTGAGCCTTGTCGACCGCTTCCGCGCGGCGGCGGGTGCCTATGTGCCGGCCGATTTCGATCCCACGCGCTATCCGCTGCCCGATATTCAGCGGCTCGATCTCATGGCGCTGGACGATGAGGCGCGCTTCGACATTCTCTATGCCAGCCATGTGATGGAGCATGTGCCCGACGACGCGCAAGTGCTGCGCAACATTGCCCGCGCACTCAAGCCCGGCGGCGAGGCATGGCTGATCGTGCCGCTATGGGAAAAGCCGAGTGAGGACGGACCCGCCGACCTCCCGCCGCGCGAGCGCGAACGGCGGTTCGGCCAGTGGGACCATGTGCGCCAATATGGCCGCGACTTCGCCGAGCGCATCCGCACCGCCGGGCTGGAGGTGGAACTGCTCGATACAAGCGGGCTGCCACGTGAGATGGTCCACCGCATGGCGCTGGGCGACACGCTGTTCCGCGCACGTCGGCCGGGCTGATGGAGGAGGCCCGGTGACGAGCCGGCTGGTGTCGCTGGCCGGGCGGCTGGAACGGCGGCGCAGCCTGCTCGGCCTCGCCAAGCTGGCCAATGTCGGCCTTGCCATGCTGTGGGGCTTCGCGGTTACGTTCGTCTTCGTGCGGCTCCTGCCCTTTGCCGAGTTCCGTGCCTTCCTCCTGCTGGTGGCCTTCGCCAATTTCACCATCTCGGCCGAGTTGGGCTTCTCGACCATAATCTATAGCCGTTTGCGCCGGACCACCCTTGCGGGAGAGGGCGACTTCCGGAGCGAGGAAATGGGTGCGCTGCTCCTCTTCATGAGCGGTATCATCGTGCTCGGCGCGCTGCTGATCGCGCTGGCGCTGTGGCGCGGGCTCATTCCCACGCAGCAGCCGTGGCTGTTCCTGGCCTTCTACGCCGCCAGCGCCCTGAATCTCCTGGCGCTGCTGGCGCGGCGGGCACTGGCGGCGCTCGATCATAATCTCTGGTGGGAGATACTGGATTTCTTACGCCGCGTTGCCAGCCTCGCGCTGCTGCTGGCGGCCCTGGCCGGTCTGCCGCTGCTGACCTCCGTGGTGCTTCAGCTTGTCCTCGTGCTGCTGACCATCATCATCGGCCTTGTTACGGTACACCGCGCGCTCGCCATGCCAGCGCGGCACTGGTGGGCCCTGCGCGCGGGCTGGACGCATGTGCGCGCCAATTATCTGGGGGATATCGGGCGCACGAGCGTTCTCACCATGTCGGATATCGCGGCCTATAACGCGCCTTATTTCACCATTGTCGCCATGACGCAGGATCCTCGGCCGCTGCTGCTCTTCGATTTCGTCTTCAAGATGTCGCGCGCGCTCTCGGCAACTGTCCGGGCGCTGGTGGAGACGCTGCTGCCCGCACTGACCCGCCATTTCCATGCCGGGGAAGACCTGCGCTTTCGGACGGAGCTACGGCGCTGCCTGGGGCTCTCGCTGCTCGTCTCGCTGGCACTGTGCGTGTTCCTGCTGGTCGTCGGGCCGCTGCTCTCTTTGCTGCTATTCGATGGCAGAATCGAGTTACAATGGCTTGAAATCCTGCTGATCGATCTGCTGCTGGTCGGCCTCGGGATCATCTGTGTCTCGGTCTATGTGCAGAACGGGTTGGGACGATTTGCGGCACTGGTGCGCCCATCGCTCTGGTTCCTGGCTGGCAGCCTGTTGAGTGTGCCTGTTGCTGCCGCGCTGGGCGCCGTGACGGAGCTCTCCTTCGCCCTGCGGTTTGCGGCCGCCTATGCGCTCGTTCATCTCCTGCTCGCCGCCGTGCACGGCCGGATGCTGGCGCGTCTCGCCCCTGAGGCCGCCCAATGAAGATCGCCCAATGAAGATTGCCATGACCGATCCCTCGCTCTTCACGGGGCGCTACGACGACAGCCTGTGTGCAGCGCTGGCAAGGCGCGGCCATGACGTGCGCCTGCTCGGCCGCCCCCTGCGCGCGACCGATGCCATCGAACCCGTGGGCTATCGCTATGTGCCGCGCTTTTTCCGCATGGGCGAGACCGGCCGCGCGTTGCTGGGCGAGGGGGTGCTGGGTCGCGTGGTGAAGGCGGCGGATTATGGTGTGGACGCGCTGATCGGCGGCTTGCGGGCTTTATCGGGCGAGGTGGTCCATGCGCAGTGGCTGCCGTTCGCCTGGGCTGACGCGCGGCTGCTGGCGCGCCTCGCGCCACGCGCCGCGCTGGTTCACACGGTCCACAACGCCCGGCCCTATCATGGCGATGGCGGCGCGGCCGCGCAGGGCCGGGGCTATACGGGACTGCTGCCGTGTTTCGATGCTCTCATCGTCCATGGGGAGGCAACGCGCGAGGCACTGGCCGGGAAGGGCATAGACATGGCGCGCGTCCATATCGTCCCGCATCCCCCGATGCGTCTTGCGACGGCCATGGCGGCCGATCTCGCCGCGGTGCCGGCAACGCCGCTGCCGCGTGTGCTCTTCTTTGGCACGATCCGGCCCTATAAAGGGCTGGACCTGCTGGTGGCGGCGGCGCTCATGCTCTGGCGCGAAGGCCTCGCCTTCGAGCTGGCTATTGCCGGCAAGCCGTTCATGCCTGCCGGACCGCTGCTGGAGCCCGTTCATATGGCCGGCTTCGGTCAGCGGCTGGTGACGGACCTGGGATTCCTCACCGAGGGGAGGCTGGACGCGCATCTGCGCCGCGCCTCGATCATTGCCTTTCCGTATCGATCGATCGATTCGAGCGGTGCGTTCCTTTCGGCGCTGGACTATGGCGCGGCGATGGTGACAAGCGATGCCGGCATGTTCGGCGATCTGGCAGAGAGCGATGTGGCGCGATTTCCCGCAGGCGATGCGGGGGCGTTGGCCGATGCGCTGCGTCCGCTGATCCACGCGGAGTCGCAGCGGCAGCGCCTCGGCACGGCGGCGCGAGCGCTCGGCGCGCGTCTGGGCGGCTGGGATGAGGGGGCCGCGGCCACCGAACAGGTCTATGCCGAAGCCCGGGCGCGGTTCGCGAGCAGGACAGCCCGCGCATGAGCCAGTTGGCCCGCTATCGCCGCGAACTGCGCGATCGCTGGCTCGCAGTGCGGCTCGGCCTTTTCGGCCGCCAGCATCAATATGGCGAGATCGTCGCCCTGCGCCGCTTCATCGCGCACTTCGGCGTGGACTGCATCATCGACGTGGGCGCCAACACCGGCCAATATGCCACGATGCTGCGGCGGGACGTGGGCTTTGCCGGAACGATCCTGAGCTTCGAGCCCAATCCAGACGTGTTCGCCCAGCTGGAGCGCGCGGCAGCGCAGGACAAGCGCTGGCACGCCTTCAATCTGGCGCTCACCGATCAGGATGGCGAGGCGACGTTCAACATCATGGCGGCGGACCAGTTCAGCTCGTTCAACCGGCCGGGCGAGGGGCTGGAACCGATCTTTGCCGAGCGCAACCGAGTAGAAAAGCAGGTGACCGTCGCCTGCCGCCGGCTTGATACGCTGCTGCCGGAGCTGCCCGCCCTGCGAGAGGCGCGCATGGTGCTGCTCAAGATGGATACGCAGGGCCATGACGCGGCGGTCTGCGCCGGTGCTGGCGCTGTGCTGGCGCGCATGGCTGGCGTGCAGACAGAGTTGGCCGTGCGTCCGCTCTATGCCGGCGCGACCGACTGGCGCGCCATGATTGGGCTGCTGGCCGAGGCCGGTTTTGCCCCCAGTGCCGTCTTCGCCAACAACAAGGGCCATTTCCCGCTGCTGGTGGAAATGGACGGGCTCTTCGTGCGTGCCGATCTCGCGGTCGATGGCAATGTCCCTATCGTCTGAGCGCCCGCCGGCGCGCTGGCGCCCTCGGCTGCTGGCGGTCGCGCTGCTGCTGGGCGCGCTGTGCGTGGGCGGCCTCTGCTATGGCGCCTGGGCCTGGCATATTGCGGGCCGGCCGGTACGTGCGCTCGCCGTCTATTTCTTCGCACGGCAGGATCAAGCCGTGCTCACCGGCTATGCCGCCGTGCTGGCGCTCATGGCAGCGTGGGCGTGGACCCTGCGAAGTCGGCCCTCCGGCGCGCGCCGGGGTGCAGGCGGCGTGTCGATGATCCTGCTTGGTATTCTCGCGGTCGTGCTGCTCGCGCGGTTGGGGCGCGATCTTGTCTTTCACGGTTACAGCCCCTCGCGCGATGAAGTGATGATGGAGCTGGCGGGCGCCTATCTGGCGGAGGGACGCATCGGCTGGCCGATCCCGCCGGACTGGGTCCCCTTCAAGACAGCGCTGATGCCGGAATTCTTCAGCCCCTATGGCGCCGACACCCATTGGACCGCCATCTATCTGCCGGTGCATGCCGCCATTCGCGCGCTGTTCGTGCGGCTGGGCGATGCCGATCTCGCCGCGCCGATCACGCTGGCCGTGGGTCTTCTGGCGCTCTGGCAGATCGCGCGCCGGCTGATGCCAGACCGGCCGGACGCGCAGGCCGTTACAATGGTGATGGCGCTCTCCTCCGTGCAACTCGTGGCAACGGCGATGACGCCCTATGCCATGACCAGCCACTTCGCCTTCAACATGCTGTGGCTGGCGCTGGTGCTGCGCGGCGGCAAGCTGGGGCATGGCCTTGCGGGGCTGGTGGCGTTGCTGGCGGCGGGGCTGCACCAGTGGCATTTCCCGCTGCTCTTCATGGGGCCATTCATCCTGTGGCTGCTGGCCCGGCGGAACTGGCGCGCGGCGCTGTTCCACGGCCTGGTCGCGCTTGCCATGATGGTGCTGTGGGCGCGCCTGTGGCCGATGCTGCTGATCCATGAAGTCGGCCCGCCGCCGCCCTCGGACGCCCACCGCACCAATGGCATTCTCGACAAGCTGGAGAGCCTGTTCGGCCGGCTCGACACCTGGCAGCCGCTGCTCAACGATTCCCGGCTGCTGGCCTGGAACAACCTGCTGCTGCTGCCGCTCACGCTGCTCTCCGCCTTCGCGATCCGCTGGCGCTCATTGTGGCGGACGCCGTCCGTCGTGCTGCCGCTCGCGCTGGCTGTGGCGCTGGGCATGGGATTCGCGCTCTATCAGGGCTATGGCTGGGGCTTCCGCTACATGCATGGGCAGATCGGCGCGCTTTGCCTGCTGGCGGGTCTCGGCTGGGGCGCGGTGACACGCGTCACGGACCGCGCGGCCGGGCGGTTGTTGGCGCTTGGCACGCTGGTTTCGTTGCTCGCCGGCGCGTGGCTGCTGGTCGATACCGAGCGCTATGTGCGCGGCTATGCGCGCACCATGGTGGCGATCCGCGCCGCGCCGGCCGATGTGGTGCTCGTCGACATGCGCGGTGGCTATTACATGACGGATCTGGTGCGCTTCGATGAAGGGCGGCTCGGCCGGCCGGCCGTGATGGCGCTGCAGATGCTGAGCTTCGACCAGATCGACCGGCTCTGTGCCACCCGCCGCGTCGCCATCGCGGACAGCAGCCTGTTCCGCCCGCTGGGCGTCCATCCCGTCCCGCCGGTATTCCAGGGGAGCCGCCAGATCGAGCTGCGCCGCGCTCATCTGCGGGCACGCGGTTGCGGATCGGTGCTGAGGCCGTAGGAACTGGCGTCGCAGGATTTTTGCGTCATGCCGGCGTTCTCTGGGATGATGGAAGGGGCGTTGGTGGACGCTGCTCCCGTGAAGGCAGGAGTCGGGCCAACCAAACCGCGCCATCACCCTGACGCCGTCTGCGTAGCGCGCGTCTCTTCTACGAAGCCGCTGGCTCCACCACCAGTGTTGCGCCATCCACGCCTTTCACCGTCATGCGTGTACCAACCGGGGCATCTGGGCCCGTGGCAGGCCAACTGCTGTCGTCTACCCTCACGCGCCCTTCGCCCTGCACGATGGCGTCGCTCACCGTCACAGTGCGGCCGATGAGCCGGGCGGCGCGATCATTGAGCATCGGGTCGGTGGCAGCCGGGCGGGCGAGATACCACAGGCGCCCACCGCTGACGGAAAGGGCGCTCAACACCGAGAAGACCAGCATCTGGAAGGCGCCGTTCATGGGCAACACCAACTCGACCAGCGCGGTGAGCGCGGCGGCGATGGCGAGCCAGATGAGAAAGACGCCAGGCACCAGCAATTCGGCCGCCGCGAGTACAATGGCGAGCGTGCCCCACAATAGCGGGGGACTCATGCCACCGAGAAAATCGCCGATCACAGGCCCTTGGTCCGCGGCAGCGTGGGTGACGCGGTCATACCGGCTGCGGGGGCAGGGCGAGCCGACGCGTCACCGTCATCGCCCAGAGCCTCGCGCGCCAGCTTACCGATGCCGCCCAGCGTGCCGATGAGCTGTGTGGCCTCGACCGGGAAGAGGATGGTCTTGGCATTGGGCGAGCTGGCGAACTGGCTGACCGCCTCTACATATTTCTGCGCCACGAAATAGTTGATCGCTTGGCTGTTGCCGGTGGCGATGGCCTCGCTCACCAGCGTCGTTGCCTTCGCTTCGGCCTCTGCGGCGCGCTCGCGGGCCTCGGCGTCGCGAAAAGCCGCCTCGCGCCGCCCCTCGGCTTCCAGGATCTGCGATTGCTTCTGCCCTTCGGCACGCAGCACCTCGGCGCTCTTGAGGCCCTCGGCTTCCAGGATGTTGGCCCGCTTCTCGCGCTCGGCCTTCATCTGCCGGGCCATGGCGTTGACGATGTCCTGCGGCGGGCGGATGTCCTTGATCTCCACGCGTGTGATCTTCACGCCCCACGCATTGGTGGCGTGATCGACCACGCTGAGCAGCCGGGCGTTGATTTCGTCCCGCTTGGAGAGCGTCTCGTCCAGATCCATCGACCCCATCACCGTGCGCAGGTTGGTGGTGGAAAGCTGGAGTAGGGCGAGGCTGAGATTGCTCACCTCATAAGCGGCCTTGGCCGCATCCAGCACCTGAAAGAACACCACGCCATCCACCGATACCATGGCGTTGTCCTTGGTGATGATTTCTTGACTCGGTACGTCAATAACCTGCTCCATCATGTTGATTTTGCGGCCAACGCGGTAAATGAAGGCAGGATAGAGATTGAAGCCAGGTGTCGCCACCTGCGTGAACTGGCCGAAGCGCTCGATGGTGTAGCGATAGCCCTGTCGCACGATCTTCACGCTGGCAAAGAGATAAAGCACCACCAGGACCAAGACAAAAACCGCGAAGGTAATCAGTTCCATGGCAGTGGTCTCCCGCTTGTTGTGGCGTTAGTATTGCAGCCATTATGCCCCCCCGGCCCGAGCGGCGAAAGGGCAATCTCGAATTTGGGCATGAGAGGGAGACGCACGAATGGCGAAGGCAGCGGCGGAACGGCACAAGGGACATGACGCCACACGGCCGCATGTGCCGCTCCAGATGGTCCGCACGATGCTGTTCGTCCCTGCCTCACGCCCCCGCGCGATCGAGAAGGCGCGCGACCTGGATTGCGATTTCGTGATCCTCGACCTGGAGGACAGCGTCGTCCCGGGGGAGCGGGAAGCGGCGCGCCGGGCTGCGGTGGATGCGGTGCGGGCGGGCTTCAACGGCAAGCCTTGCGCTATCCGGATCAACGGCGATGGCTGCGACGATCACGGGCCGGACATGGTGGCCGTACGCGCGGCGGCGCCGCAATATGTGATGGTGCCCAAAGTGAGTGAAGCCCGCCAGGCCCATGATGTGCATCTGGTGACGCAGCGCCCGTTGATCGCCATGATCGAGACACCGGCGGGTATCGTCAATGCGCAGCGGATCGCGCGCGAACCGGGCGTGATGGCTCTGGTCGCCGGCACCAACGATCTGCGTCGCGGCCTGGGCGTGCCCCCCGACGCGCCGCGCAGTGCCATCTCGCTGGCGCTCCAGTCCATCGTGCTGGCGGCGCGCGCGGGCGGCATTGCCTGCTTCGACGGGGTCTATAATCATCTGGAGGATCAGGTCGGCCTCGCGCGCGAATGCGAGGAGGGCCGGCAAATGGGGTTCGACGGCAAATCGATCATCCACCCCAGTCACATCGCCATCACCAATGGTGCCTTTTCGCCTAAGGAAACGATTGTCGAACAGGCCCGCGCGCTCGTGGAGGCCTATACCGGCGGCGCCCAGCGCTACGATGGCCGCATGATCGAGGCCATGCATGTGGCCGAGGCGAGGGCGATCATCGAGCGCTATGAGAAGCTGAAGGGGTGATTGGTTTGCGCTCCCACGTCGGCAGCGCCGGTGCGAAACCGCGTTTTCGTGCGCTAAACGAGGACACGCTTGCGTTGAGAGAATAAGGACGGCTGCCCGATAGGCTGAGCGTTGCCGGGATCGACGTGAGCGGGCGTGGCTGGATGACGCTGCGCCCGGCATCTGTGCCTCGGTCATAGGGATAGAGCGATGACCAGTCGGTCCGCACGGCCGGACGAAGAAGTCGGGCGCCTATGACCCTGCCGTCACCGCGCCGCTGAGCGCAGCCGGTTCAGACCGGGGATCCTCCCGCTCGGGCGCATGTGACTGTCGGCCCTGTTTCGGCTGAAGCTGGCGTAAGCGACCCGCGCGACCTCGCCAACAAAAGAAGAAGGCGCTGTTCCCGATCGACTCAGGCGTCGATGGCCTCTTCCTCCACCTGCGCGGCATTCTCCTGGATGAAGGCAAAGCGGTGCGCAGGGTTGGTGCCCATCAGGCGGTCGACCAGATCCTTCACCACGGCGCGGTCCTGATAGTCGGCGGGGAGGGTAATCCGGATGAGGCTGCGCTTAGCCGGGTCCATGGTGGTCTCGCGCAGTTGCTGCGGGTTCATTTCGCCCAGACCCTTGAAGCGGCTGACCTCGACCTTCCTGCCCTTGAGCTCGCCTTCCAGCAGCGCGATCCGGTGCGCGTCGTCGCGGGCATAGACGCTCTTGCCGCCGAAGCTCAGGCGATAGAGCGGCGGCTGGGCAAGGTAGAGGTGGCCGCGCCGGACGAGGTCGGGCATTTCCTGAAAGAAGAACGTCATCAGCAGCGTGGCAATATGGGCGCCGTCCACGTCCGCGTCGGTCATGATGACAATGCGTTCGTAGCGCAGATTGTCCGGGTTGCAATCCTTGCGGGTGCCGCAGCCAATGGCCTGGATGAGGTCCGCAATCTCCTGGTTCGCCAAGATCTTGGCGGAGGTTGCCGAGGCGACGTTGAGGATCTTGCCGCGAATGGGCAGGATCGCCTGAGTCTTGCGGTCGCGCGCCTGTTTGGCGCTGCCGCCGGCGCTGTCACCCTCGACAATGAACAGCTCCGTGCCTTCGGGGTCGTCGGCGGAGCAATCGGTGAGCTTGCCGGGCAGGCGCAGCTTGCGGCCACTGGTCGCGGTCTTGCGCTTCACTTCCTTTTCCGCGCGGCGCCGCAGCCGCTCGTCCATCCGCTCCAGGATGTGGCCGAGCAGCGCGCGGCCGCTGTCCATCTGGCCGGAGAGGAAATGATCGAAATGGTCGCGCACGGCATTCTCGACCAGCCGCGCCGCCTCGGGGCTGGTGAGTCGGTCCTTGGTCTGGCTCTGGAATTGGGGCTCGCGGATAAAGACGCTGAGGATCAGCTCGGCGCCGTTCATCACGTCCTCGGCCTGAATATCCTTGGCCTTCTTCTGGCCGACCAGTTCGCCAAAGGCGCGCAGACCCCGCGTGAGCGCCGCGCGCAGGCCCTGCTCATGGGTGCCGCCGTCGGGGGTGGGAATGGTGTTGCAGTACCAGCTCGTGGAGCCGTCCGACCAGAGCGGCCAGGCGACCGCCCATTCCACGCGGCCCGCGCCGTCCGGGAAATCCTGCGTGCCGGAGAAGAACGCGCTGGTCGCACACTCGCGGGCACCGATCTGCTCGCGCAGATGGTCCGCGAGGCCGCCGGGGAACTGGAATACCGCCTCGGCGGGCGTGTCGTCGGTGATGATCGAGGGATCGCATTTCCAGCGGATCTCGACCCCGGCGAAGAGATAGGCCTTGGAGCGCGCCAGCCGATAGAGCCGTCCGGGCTTGAACCTGAGTTCGCCGAAAATCTCACTGTCCGGCACGAAGCTGACCGTGGTGCCGCGCCGGTTGGGCGCCGCGCCCACTTTCTCCAGTGGACTCAGCGCATGGCCACGCGAGAAACGCTGACGGAACAGTTCGCGGTTGAGCGCCACTTCCACGTCGGTCTCCACCGACAGCGCGTTGACCACGCTCACGCCCACGCCGTGCAGGCCGCCGGAGGTCTCATAGGCCTTGCCGGAGAATTTGCCGCCCGAGTGAAGCATGGAGAAGATGACTTCCAGTGCCGACTTGTCCGGATATTTGGGATGTGGACCGACCGGAATGCCGCGGCCATTGTCTGTGACGGAGAGGCGATTGCCCGGCAGCAGCGTCACCTCGATGCGCGTGGCATGGCCGGCAACGGCCTCGTCCATGGCATTGTCGAGCACTTCGGCGGCGAGATGGTGCAGCGCGCGCTCGTCCGTGCCACCGATATACATGCCCGGCCGCCGCCGGACGGGCTCCAGCCCCTCCAACACTTCGATCGCGGATGCATCATAGGTTTCGGCAGTGGCGGGGCGAGCGCCCCCGAAAAGATCGTCGGCCATGCGCGAGCTATAGGGGCAGGGGAGTCACGCGCGCAAGCAGGAAGCCGGTGGACGGGATGAGTGGTTTACTTGGAGGCACGCCGAAGGCCGGCAATGCGCCGTGTGTGCTCGCCTGCCACTGGATATGTCCCATAGAAGCCCGGAGCTTGGAGCCGAAGTCGCCCCAAGGGGTGCGGCCTCCCTTCTCACTTGGACGCGTCGACGGAGGGCGAGTCCTTCGACAAGCTCAGGGTGGAAGGGTGAAACTGGAGAAGTTCCTCAGCCGTAGAGGATCGCCGCCGCGCGGTCCCACATAGCGGGGGAGCAGGCGGCGAGCAGGCCCTTGCCAGGCTCGACACCGATCACATAGGGCGTGCCGTCGGGGCGTGCCACGCGGCCGCCCGCTTCGTTGACGAACAGCGCACCGGGGGCATGGTCCCAGGGCAGCGTGCGCTCGAACATGGCGAGATCGTGTACGCCCAGCACGATGCGCGGATATTGCTCCGCGGCGCAGCGGGGGATGTCGGCCATCTCCAGCCGGCCTTCCGCCCGCGCCTTCACCGCCTCGCGGTCGGCCGGGTTCACGAACAGCAGCGAGAGCCCCGCCACCGGCAACGCAGCGCCGGTGCTGCGCGCCTGCACGCGCTCGCCGTTCACGTCCGCGCCCTTGCCGCGCACGGCATGGCACAGCCGGTCGGTGAGCGGATCGAGCATCCAGCTTTCCTGCACGATGCCGCCGTCCACCAGCGCGATCATCAGCCCGAAGGGCGGCTTGCCGGCGGCGAAATTGGACGTGCCATCAATGGGATCAATGAGCCAGTTGAGACCGTTTCCGGCACGATCCAGCACTGTGGGATCGGCCGAGACCGCTTCCTCGCCGATGATCGTCGCTTCGGGCAGCAGTCGTGCCACCCCCTCGTTGAGCCGCTCCTCCGCCTCGCGGTCGGCGATGGTGACGAGTTCGTCCTTCGCCTTCTCGATAATCTCTTCAGCGGCGAGATTGCGGTAGCGCGGGATGACCACCTGGGCGGCGACCTCCCGCATCAGCGCGGCGACAGAGGCGGAGAGAGCGCTCATCGGTTCAGCTCCGATAGTCGGCGTTGATGGAGATGTAGCCGTGCGTCAGGTCGCAGGTCCACACCGTGGCGCGCCCGTCGCCCAGGCCCAAGTCTACCCCGATACGGATCTCGCGGCCCTTGAGATGCGCAGCCACCGGGCCCTCGTCATAGCCCTCGACCGGGAATCCGTCCGCCGCGACACGGGTGTCGCCGAAGGAAATGGCCAGCCGGTCGCGATCGGCCGGTTCGCCCGCCTTGCCCACGGCCATCACCACGCGGCCCCAATTGGCATCCTCGCCGGCAATGGCGGTCTTGACCAGCGGCGAATTGGCGATGGAAAGGCCGATGCGACGCGCGCTCTCGTCGTTCACTGCGCCCGTGACGGCGATCTCGACGAACTTTTGCGCGCCCTCGCCATCCTTGACGACCAGGTGGGCGAGCTGCGTGCACACGTCCGTCAGCGCGGCCTGGAAGGCATCCGCGCCCGGGCTTTCCATGCTAGTGAGCGGTGCATTGCCGGCCTTGCCTGTGGCGAAGACGAGCACGGTATCGCTGGTCGAGGTGTCGCCATCCACGGTGATGCAGGAGAAGCTGCGGCGGTTCGCCTCGTCGAGCATCTGCTGGAGCAGGTTCGGCGCGACGGCTGCATCGGTGAAGATATAGCCCAGCATCGTTGCCATGTCTGGCGCGATCATGCCCGAGCCCTTGATGATGCCGGCGATCTGCACGCGTGCCTCGCCGATCACCGCGCTGGCGGCAGCACCTTTGGGGAAGGTGTCGGTGGTGCCGATCGTCTCGGCCGCGGCCTGCCAGGAGCAGGGCTCGGCCATGATGGCGGCGGCCAGACCGTCGCGGGCCTTGTCCTTGGGCAGAGGCACGCCGATTACGCCGGTGGAACTCACGAACACCTCGCCGGGCGCGCAGCCCAGATGCGCGGCGACCTGCGTCATGATCTGCTCCACCGCCTCGCGCCCGCGATAGCCGGTGAAGGCATTGGCATTGCCGGCGTTGACCACCATGGCCCGCGCCCGGCCGTTCTTGATGCCCTCGCGGCAGATTTCCACTTCGCTGGAGCAGCACAGGTTCCGCGTGGTGACGCCCGCCACCGCCGTTCCCTCGGCAAGCTCGATATACGTGAGGTCGCAGCGCCCCCAATCCTTGTAGCCGGCCCGCGCGACACGGCGGGTGACGCCCGCAATCTCGGGCAGGGCAGGGAAGGGCGTGGCGAGAGGCGATGTATCGGTCATGCCCGGGCGATAGCGCGATTTGGCCGGGGGTCAATTCCTGTTAGGGGCGCTTTTGGTCGATGTTTCTGTCCCCGCCGTGACGTAGTGGAGGGCTGAGCGCTGCCGCGGTGCCCCTTCCGCTGATCTGCTCCCTTCGTTAGGGTGAGGAAAAGGGGGAGCTTCATGCAGGGGAAGAGGCAGGATTGTGCCCTCGCGCTCGGCGCCATCCTATTGATGAGCCTGGCGATCCTGTTCGTTGCTTGCTTGTCGATCGATCGGGAGTTCTTTTCCGCCATCGCGGGCTATATCGAGCGCTGGACCGGCGACAGGCATGCGGAGCCGACCCTGAATGCACAAAGCCCGACCGAAAAGCCGCCGAAGGATGTGTTCGCCGTTATCCCGCGCCCCGGCGATCCTGTTCCCGCCTCCGATCCGCACATGTGGATCACACCGGATGACTATCCCGCCGAGGCGTTGCGCAATGACTGGCAAGGCGCTGTCCGCATCGAATGGACCGTCGATACGGAGGGGCGGCTGCACGATTGTCGGGTGCTTGAAAGCAGCGGCCATGCCGTGCTGGATGAAGCTGCGTGCGGCGTGATCCTGCGTCGCGCCCGCTACTGGCCCGCGCGTGATGCGGATGGTGTGCCTAAGGTTTCGACGATCTCGCGCCGGATTATCTGGGCGTTGCCGGATTGACGTGCGGGTGCAAGCCCGAAGAGGATGGACGAATGGCGGCGCGCACCCTATGTGAGGCCCACTCGTTGCGGAGAGACACGCGCTTGCAGTTCATGATCCTCCTGTCCGCGCTTCTGGCGTCCTTGACCGGCTTTGTGTCGGGCGAGCGGCAGCCCGTGCGCGCGCAGACGCAGGTTCAGGCGAGCGCGGTGCTCGCGACGGCGCAGCCGGAAGCATCGGTCGCGGTCACTCAGGCGCGCCGGTTCATCGCCGCATGGCAGCAGCGCGCTTCGTCGGCGGCCCTGCTCGGGACGCCGCAGGCCGTGGCGCCCGCGCCGCGTCTCCACACCCGCCTCGCACTCAAGCAGAGCTGGCTCAACTGAGCACCCGGCCCTCGGGCCCCGACCACCCGCGCGCGTGAGCCCTGCGGCTGCGCGTCGCCTGCCCGGTGCCTTGCGCCGGTTGTCAGTCTTTTCATCATCTTCACACAGTTCAGGAATAGGATCACGCCATGTTCGGCGCCATCGCCAAGTCCATTTTCGGGTCGTCCAACGATCGCTACGTCAAGTCGCTGGGCAAGATCGTCGAGCGCATCAACGGGTTCGAACCCACCATTTCCGCGCTGAGCGATGAGGAGCTGGTCGACCAGACCCGGAAGTTCCGCGAACGTCTGGCCGGCGGCGCCACGCTCGACGATCTGCTGCCCGAGGCCTTTGCCACCGTTCGCGAGGCGGCCAAGCGCACCATCGGCCAGCGCCATTATGACGTGCAGATGATCGGCGGCATCGTGCTCCATCGCGGCGAGATCGCCGAGATGCGCACCGGCGAAGGCAAGACGCTGGTGGCGACGCTCGCCACCTATCTCAATGCGCTGGAGGGCAAGGGCGTCCACGTTGTCACCGTGAACGATTATCTGGCGCGGCGCGACTGTGAGTGGATGGGGCGCGTTTATCGCTTCCTGGGCCTCACAACCGGGGTTATCGTGCCGAATATCGGCGAGGAGGAACGCCGGGCGGCCTATCAGGCAGACATCACCTACGCCACCAACAACGAGCTGGGCTTCGACTATCTGCGCGACAACATGAAGTATGAGCGCAGCCAGATGGTGCAGCGCCCCTTCAACTACGCCATCGTGGACGAGGTGGACTCGATCCTGATCGACGAGGCGCGCACGCCGCTCATCATCTCCGGTCCCACGGACGACAAGTCCGAGCTTTACATCGCGGTCGATGCGCTGGTGAAGCAGCTTGGCCCGGACGATTATTCCCATGACGAGAAGCAGCGCGCCATCACCCTCACCGAGGAGGGCACCGAGCGCGTGGAGCGCATGCTGGAGGAAGCCGGTCTCCTCCACGGCAGCAATCTCTACGATTTCGAGAACACCCAGGTCGTTCATCACGTCAACCAGGCGCTGCGGGCCAACAAGATGTTCCGCCGCGACATCGATTATATCGTCAAGGACGGCAAGGTCGTCATCATCGACGAGTTTACCGGCCGCATGATGGACGGGCGCCGCTGGTCGGACGGTCTGCACCAGGCGGTGGAAGCCAAGGAAGGCGTCAACATCGAGCCGGAGAACCAGACGCTGGCCTCGATCACCTTCCAGAATTATTTCCGCATGTACCCCAAGATTTCCGGCATGACCGGTACGGCCGCGACAGAAGCGCCGGAATTCTACCACATCTACAAGATGAACGTCGTCACCATCCCCACCAACCTGCCGGTGCAGCGTCAGGACGACGAGGACCTGTTCTACAAGAGCCTGGAAGACAAGTTTCGCGGCATCGCGCGCACTATCAAGGAGCATCAGGCCAAGGGCCAGCCCGTGCTGGTGGGCACCGTCTCCATCGAGAAATCGGAAATGCTCTCGGCCTTCCTCAAGGAAGAGAAGGTGCCGCACAACGTGCTCAATGCGCGCTTCCACGATAGCGAGGCGCGGATCGTGGCGCAGGCGGGGCGTCTGGGCGCCGTCACCATCGCCACCAACATGGCCGGCCGCGGCACCGACATCAAGCTGGGCGGCAATCTGGAATTCCGCGTCGAGGACGAGCTGAAGGACATGCCCGAGGGGCCCGAGCGCGATGCCGCCATCGCGCGGATCGAGGCGGAGATCGAGGCGGAGCGGCAGCAGGTGCTGGCCGCCGGCGGCCTGTTCGTGCTCGGTACCGAGCGGCATGAGAGCCGCCGCATCGACAATCAGCTTCGTGGCCGCTCGGGCCGTCAGGGCGATCCGGGTCTCAGCCGCTTCTACCTGAGCCTGGACGACGATCTGCTGCGCATTTTCGGTCCGGACACGCTCTTCGCCAAGATGATGCGCTCCAGCCTGGAGGACGGCGAGGCGTTGCCGCCCTCCAAGTGGATGAGCAAGGCCATCGAAACCGCCCAGAAGAAGGTGGAAGTGCGCAACTACGACGTGCGCAAGCAGGTGGTCGAATATGACGACGTCATGAACGACCAGCGCAAGGTCATCTACGAGCAGCGCAGCGACATCATGGACAGCGAGTCGGTCAACGATGTCGTGACCGAGATGCGCCACGAGACCATCGCCGAGCTGGTCGAGCGCGCCTGCCCGCACGGCACCTATCCCGAGCAGTGGAACATGGACGGCCTCAAGGCGGACGTGGAACGCGTGCTGGGCCTGACGCCGGATTTCGACGCCTGGCTCCAGGAGGATACCGTGGAGGCCGAGATGCTCGTCGAGCGCCTCGGGGCGCTTTCGGACGAGGTGGTCGACACCAAGTTCGCCGAGTTGCCGCAGGAGACCGCGCGCCAGATCGAGAAGAGCATCCTGCTTCAGAATCTCGATCATCACTGGAAGGAGCATCTCGCCACGCTCGATGCGCTGCGTCAGGTCGTCCATCTGCGCGCTTATGCGCAGAAGCAGCCGATCAACGAGTATAAGCATGAGGCCTTCGCCTTGTTCGAGCGTATGCTCGGCGCGATCCGCGAAGACGTATCCCGCACGATCAGCCATGTGCAGTTCCAGATGCAGGACCCAACGCCTCCGCCGCTTCCGGAACTGCCGGCGTTCCTCACCAGCCACATCGATCCCTTTACCGGCGAGGACAACAGCGCGGATATCGACGCGGGCAGCCGCGGCTTCATCACCACGACCATCCCCAGCGCGCCGCTGACGGCAGGCGCGACGCTGGCCGCCGGCGACCTCGCGAACGGGCAAGCCGGTGAGGAAATCAGCCGTAACGCCCCGTGCCCCTGTGGATCGGGCAAGAAATACAAGCACTGCCACGGCGCACTGGCCTGAGGCCGGCGCGAGAGGGAATTGAAGACGGCGGCGGGGCGAGAGCTTCGCTGCCGTTTTGCATTTTGAACGGTGATGCCGGGCACATGTCGCGCTCGATATGGCGTGCGTGGCAATACCGATGAGCGGCTGCGTGCTCTCAAACTTTAACGGGACGGATCATTCGCCGCTTTCATGTGCTCCAGCGAAGATAGGAGTCCAGGGTCCAGCCGGCAGCTCTTGCCGCCCTGGGCTACCGCCTTCGCAGGAGCGCGGCATTTCGGTCGACGGGATGGGTGCGCTGTCACGAAGCCAATCCGTTGCCCGCGCCGTTGCCGTATGCCTCTAGCGCCCGCCACATCCGTTTACCCGCCTTTAACCGCATTCCCTTTAGGGTCCGGCCCATAGATCAGGCAACGACAGGCAGGGACAGCGCGATGAGCCGTCAGATCATCACTTTCCGTATCGGCGAACAATATCTGGGCGTGGACATCATGGCGATCCGCGAGATCCGCGCATGGTCGCCCACCACGCGTCTGCCGCATGTGCCCGATTATGTGCGCGGCGTGGTCAATCTGCGCGGCTCGGTTCTGCCGGTGTTCGATCTTTCGGCGCGGCTGGGCTGGGGACTCACGGACCCGACTGCTCGCCACGTTATCATCGTCGTGCAGCTTGGTAACCAGCTCCAGGGCCTCATCGTGGATGCCGTCAACGACATCGTGACGCTGACCGACGACACGCTCCAGCCGCCGCCCAATGTCGGCGATGACAGCGCCAGCACCTTCCTGGACGGCCTCGCCTCGGTGGACGACCGGATGGTGATGGTCCTCTCGCTCGGCAAGCTGACCGAGGCGACGGACCTGAGCGACACCTCGCTCGCCGCTTAAGTCGAGGTTGCCCGGTTCCTGTGAAGACAGGAACCCAAGGTCCAGCCCACGGCCTTCTCGCCCTGGACTCCTGTTCGCAGGAGCACGGTTTCTTCCTGTCAGGGCGACGGCTAATCCCGTGAGAGCATGGTGAGCCCGATGAGGCTCACCAGTCCCGCCGCAGACAGATAATAGCCCACGGCGCTGATCCCATAGCCGGTGACCAGCGCCTGCGCGATATTGGGCGCCAGTGCGCCGCCCAGGATACCGCCGACATTGAAGGCGAAGGACGAGCCGGTGTAGCGCACGCGCGCCGGGAAGCGGCCGGTGAGCCACGCGCCGAGCGGCCCATAGGTAAAACCCATCAGGAACAGTGCGACCGACAGGGTCATGAAGAGCAGTGCCGGATCGGCAGTGGAAAGTCCGCCGCCGAAGATGAGGCCGAGCGGCACGGTTGCCGCGCAGCCGGCCGCGAGCGCACGCTGCGGCGAATGATGGTCCGACCACCAGCTTGAAATGATGATGCCGGCGGCGAGGAACAGGATAGCGCCGAGCTGCACCGCCAGCGCCTGTTCGCGCGGCATGCCGAGCGCGGTGGTGGCGTAGCCGAGCGCAAAGGCCGTGGAGATATAGAAGAGCGCGAAGCAGGTGACGACCGCCAGCGTCCCAGCCAGGGTGGCACGGCGATGGTTGCGCAGCAACTCGGCAAGCGGCACTGGCGCAGGGGGTTCGGCTTCCAGCGCGGCCTTGAACTCTGGCGTTTCGCCGAGCTTGAGACGTGCCCACAGGCCAAGGCCCACCAACAGCGCGCTAAACAGGAAGGGCAGGCGCCAGCCCCAGGCGGCGAAGGCCTGCTCATCGAGCCACAGGCCCAGCAACAGGAACAGCCCATTGGCAGCGATGAAGCCGATCGGCGCGCCGAGCTGCGGCATCATACCGAACCGTCCCCGCCAGCCCGCCGGCGCGTTCTCCACCGCGAGCAGCGCCGCGCCGCCCCACTCGCCGCCCAGGCCGAGCCCCTGACCGACACGCAGCACGCACAGTAGCAGCGGTGCCAGCCAGCCGATCTGCTCATAGGTAGGCAGGAAGGCGATCAGGAAGGTGGAGCCGCCCATCAGCATGAGCGAGGCGACCAAAGTGGACTTGCGCCCGATGCGGTCGCCGAAATGGCCAAAGATCGCGGCGCCGAGCGGCCGGGCGAGGAAGGCGAGAGCAAAGCTCGCATAAGCCAGCATGAGCTGCGCGGCGGGCGATCCGGCCGGGAAGAAGAGCGGACCGAAGACGAGGCTTGCCGCTGTCGCATAGATATAGAAATCGTAGAACTCGACCGCTGTGCCCGCGAGGCTCGCTGCCAGCACGCGCTTGTGCTGCCGCATAGCGGCAAGGCCGGATTGCGGCGCGGCCGCGTTGCTCTGCGTGGCGTCGGTCAAGGCATCCCCCCTTCGTTCTCTTCGTCCTTCCCGTGCAAGCGGGAATTTCCTCATAGTGTGACGTGATCTCGCCTTGATCCCCGCTTTCGTGGGGGTGACGTTGTTTTGCCGCCGCGCGGTCTTTGTGCCATATCCGTCGCTTGGACTCCAAAGCGCGCCATAAACGGCACGTTTCTTTACCCCCGCCGCAACTGATTGAGCACTTCATAGGCCATCACCGCGCCCGCCACGGACGCGTTGAGGCTGTCCGCCCGGCCCATCATCGGGATTTTCACCAGCAGGTCGCAGGCGGCCTCATAGTCCGCCGGCAGGCCGCGAGCTTCATTGCCGATGAGGAGGAAAACGGGCGCGGTGTAGCGCGGCTGCTGATAATCGAAATCGGTGTTGAGACTGGTGCCGACAAGCTGGCCCGGCCCGCCACGCAGCCAGGCAAGAAAATCCTCCCAGCGGGCCGGGGCAATTCTCTGCGTGAACAGCGCGCCCATCGAGGCGCGCACTGTCTCGACGGAAAAGGGGTCGACGCAATCGTCCACCAGAATCACGCCGCCTGCGCCCACCGCGTCGCCAATGCGCAGCAGTGTCCCGAGATTGCCCGGATCGCGCATGGCTTGCGCCACGAACCAGATTGGCGCGGCGTTCCGGTCGAGATCGGCGAGCGGCGTCGGCCGGTCGCGATAGACGCCGACCACGGCCTGCGCATTGTCCTTGCCGGAAATTTTGGAGAGGATGTCGGCGCTGGTGAGGATCACATCGCCGCCGGCTGCCTCTACTGCGTCGCTAAGTGCCTGGGCCAGCGGGTGGGGCGTGGCGCCGCTCGCCATGAACAGCATTTCCGGAAACACGCCCTGGTCACGCGCTTCGGTGAGGATGCGCAGCCCCTCAGCCAGGAACAGTCCCTCGCGCTTGCGCAGCTTTTTCTCGCGCAGGGCCCGCACGCGCTTGACCAGAGGATTGGAGAATCCGGTGATTTCGCGGGGCATGGATCAGCAGGTGGCCAAGCTGGTGGGAAGGCAGGAACCCACGGCCCATGCAGCGCTGCGGCCGGCCTTTGCTCGTGCCTGCACAGGCGCACTGAAAAAGAACTCAGGTGTCACCGAGGCCTCAATCCTCGCCGAAGCGGTCTTCGACGAGCTGCGTGACGGCCGCCAGGGCGGTTTCCGCGCCATCGCCGCTTGCGGTGATGGTGATGGTGTCCCCCATCGCCGCGCCCAGCATCATCAGACCCATGATCGAGGTGCCGACCACCTCATGGCCATCCTTGCTCACCATGATCGCGGCGGAGAGGCCCGAGGCGAGCGTCACGAACTTGGCGCTCGCCCGCGCATGGAGCCCGCGCTTGTTAGTGATGGTGACGGTGCGGCTCAGCAGCGTTTCTTCGCTCATGAGGCGTCTCCCAGCAACTCGGAGGCCACGCTGATATATTTCGTGCCGGCCTCGCGCGCGGCGGCGACGGCCTTGGTGACGGACATGGTGCGGCGGGCGCTTTCCAGCCGGATGAGCATAGGCAGATTGACGCCCGCGATCACTTCCACCTTGCCGGCTTCGAGCAGCGAGATGGCAAGGTTGGAGGGCGTACCGCCGAACAGATCCGTGAGCAGGATCACCCCCGAGCCGTCGTTCACTGTCTGCACGGCGCGGCGGATGTCGGCGCGGCGCACCTCCATGTCGTCGTCCGGCCCGATGCAGACGGTCTCGATGGCCTCCTGTGGCCCCACCACATGCTCCATGGCCACGCGAAATTCCGCCGCCAGCCTGCCGTGCGTTACCAGCACTAGTCCGATCATGATGGTGAAGCGTCCCGTTCCTGCATTGCCGTGCCGCCCTCCGGGCGCCGGGTCTCATAGGCGTCCGGCTGGGTCGATTCCAGATTGCGGTGCGAGATCGTGGGCGAAAAGCCGCGCGCACGCAAGCGCCTGCCGATTTCCTCGGTCACGCAGACCGAGCGGTGTCTCCCTCCGGTACAGCCGAAGGCGACGGTGACATAGGCTTTCCCGTCCTGGCTGTAGCGGGGCAGCACGGTGGCGAGCAGCGTCTCGATCTGGCCCAGCACCGTCTCAAACAGCGGGTCGGCCATCACATGATCGCGCACCGGCGCATCGAGCCCGGTCATCGGACGCAGCGCCTCGTCCCAAAAAGGATTCTGAAGGAAGCGCATGTCGAAGACGAGATCGGCATTGCGAGGCACGCCGCGCGCATAGCCGAAGGAGACGAGCGTCAGAGTCGATTCCGCGCTGCCGCCGAAGCGCCGGCGAATCGCCTGCTGGAGTGCGTTGGCCGCATAGTCGCTGGTGTCGATGAGATGGTCGGCGGCGTGGCGCAGCGGCTCCAGCAGTTCGCGCTCGCGGGCGATGCCGTCGGCGGCGGGTCGGTCGAGCGCCAGCGGATGGCGACGGCGGGTCTCGGCATAGCGCCGCTCCAGCACCGCGCCCGAGCAATCGAGGAACAGCATCTCCACCGGCGCCTCGCTTCGATCCCGCAGCGCCTCGATGCGCTGGAGAATGGCGGCGGCGTCGAAACCCCGTGTGCGCGTATCGATGCCCACGGCGAGCGGTCGCTCCTCCATCGGGTCACGCCCTTCGGGCGCCGGGGTGGAGAGCAGCCGGTCGACCAGCATCAGCGGCAGATTGTCCACCGTCTCCCAACCCGCATCCTCCAGAGTCTTGAGCGCGGTGGACTTGCCCGCGCCGGAGAGGCCAGTGACAATGAGGATGGTCTTGGGCGGGCGCGGCACCGTCATGCCGCCTCTCCGGGCAATCCAAAGCGGGCGAGGGCGTACTCGGCCTTGATCGGCGCGGAGGGCTCGAGCCCTGCCAGCGCCACGCGAGGCAGAGCGATTCCCATGAGGTTCATAGAGGCGGGGCGTTCAGGCATACGCTCCGGCCTATCCCCCAGACCGATGATGAGAGCAACCGGCACGTTGGTTTCATAGGCCATTTGGATGATGCCGATATGGCGGATTTCCAACAGTCCGGCGATGGTGGGCGGGGGCGAGGCGTGCAGCCGTCCGCCAGAGACGGTGAGCACGGTATAGTCGTCGCTCACCAGCCGGGCGCCGCGGTCGATGAGGCGCAGCGTCAGATCGGACTTGCCGGCGCCGCTTGGCCCCATGATGAGGAGCGCTCGGCCGCCTAAGGCAACGCAGCTTGCATGGATGCGGGTTTCCGTCGGGCTGCTCATGGCCTCAGCCATCGTCGGGACCGCCATGCGGTCCAGCGATGGTGCGCGGCAGCATGATGCGGAAGCGAGCGCCGCGCGCGCCGCCGGGTCGGTTCTCGACACGGATGGTGCCGTTATGTCCCTCCAGGATCGAGCGCGCGATGGCGAGCCCCAGGCCGCTGTGCCGGCCGAAGTCCTCACCTTCCGGCCGCACGCTGTGGAAGCGGCGGAAGATCGCCTCGCGCTCGCTCTCGGGCACGCCGGGGCCTTCGTCGTCCACCAGGATTGCGATTTCGGTGGGCCCCGATTCCACGGCGATGCGCACGCGCCCGCCCTCCGGCGAGAAGGAGCGGGCGTTGTCGATCAGGTTCTCGATCACGCGCGCCAGCTTCTGGGGATCGCCCGTCACCAGCGCCGTGCCCCGCGGCGGGCGGGCATAAGTGAGGCGCACTTGCGGCTGTGTCTCGCGCATCGCTTGCGCGCGCACCACCTGGCCGACCAGCCGGCCGATATCGATGGGCTCGAACGGGGTGCGCGAGAGCTGGGCGTCGATGCGCGTCGCCTCGGCAATGTCGCTCACCAGCCGATCGAGCCGGCGCACGTCGTCCTGCGCGATGTCGAGCAGCTTCTTGCGCAGCGCCTCGTCCTTGATGCAGGCGAGCCCTTCGAGTGCGGAGCGCAGCGAGGCGATGGGGTTCTTCAATTCGTGGCTCACATCGGCGGCGAAGGTCTCGGTGGCGTCGATGCGCTGGCGGAGCGCCTGGCTCATGTCCGAAATGGCGCGGGCCAGCATGCCGATCTCGTCACGCCGCTCGGGCAGGCGCGGCACGATCACTTCGCGCGCGCGCCCCAGCCGTACACGCACGGCGGCGCTGGCAAGCCGACGCAGCGGCAGAACGATGGTGCGCGCCAAAAACAGCGAGAGCAGGATGGAGGTGATGATTGCCGCCGCCAGGACGAGACTGATGCGCAGCCGCTCCGCGCGCACGATCTCGGTAATGTCGCGCGCGTTCAGCGTGGCGAAAAGCACGGCTTTGCCCTCGAAGAGCGGCCGTGCGGCGCTCAGGAAAGGCGTGCGGTCCGGCGCGAAGCGGTAGCGCCCTTCTGGGCGGCCGGCGAGCGCGGCCTGCGCCTCGGGCCATGCGGCGAGATTGTCCTGCGCCGGATCGGGCTCATGCAGATAGGGCGGCTTGGCGGCGAGCGCGATGGTTTCCACCAGCCGATCGAGCCCGCGTGCCAGGCGCAGGTGCAGCGGGTCCTTGCGCGGATCGGCGAGCCGATAGGTGGGCGCGGCCATGGCGAAGCTGTCCACGGTCTTGGCGCCCCCTGCGTCGTAAAGCCGCAGCCGCATGCCGGAGGTGCGCGCCGCCCGCATCAGCAGCGGCGCGCGCTCGTCGGGCCGCGCGGCCTCGAGCGCCGTGGCGATGAGCGCGGTCTCGCGCGCGGTGTTGACCAGCCGGCCGTCGATCAGCCGGGCGCGGTAGCTGTCCAGGTAGAAAAAGCCGCCCGCGAGGATGGCGAGGGCGAAGATGTTGACCGCCAGGATGCGCCGCGCGATCGAGATGCGCGGCGTCCATTCGCCCGCCACACCGCGCCGCTCACTCCTCGGTGAATCGGTAGCCGGCGCCATAGAGCGTATCGATTGCGTTGAAGTCGCGCGCCACTTCGCGGAACTTGCGGCGCAGGCGCTTGATGTGGCTGTCGATGGTGCGATCATCGACATAGATGTCGTCCTGATAGGCCGCGTCCATCAGTTGGTTGCGCGTTTTGACGATGCCGGGACGCAGTGCGAGGGCCTCCAGGATCAGAAATTCGGTGACGGTAAGAGACACATCTGTGCCGTCCCAGGTCACGCGATGGCGCGCCGGGTCCATCTCCAGCCGACCGCGACGGATGGTCTGGGGCTCGTCGGCGGCGTCCTCCGGGCCGCGGCCGATCTCCACCCGGCGCAGCAGCGCGCGGATGCGGGCAATGAGCAGCCGCTGCGAGAAGGGCTTGGCGATATAGTCGTCAGCGCCCAGCGTGAGGCCCTGTGCCTCGTCCGACTCGTCGGTTTTGGAGGTGAGAAAGATGAAGGGCAGGGTGCTCTTCTCGCGCAGCCGGCGCAGCAGCTCCATCCCATCCATGTTCGGCATCTTGATGTCGCACACTACCAGGTCGGGTGGATTGTCGATCAGGGCCTTGAGCGCGCTGTTCCCGTCCGAATAGACGCGCGTGACGAAGCCTTCCGCGAGCAAAGCGATGCTGAGCGACTGGAGGATGTTGCGATCGTCATCGACCAGCGCGACGGAAGGGCCGGCCGACGGAGACGCACCCGAGGCGTTGGAGGGGGAGAGGGCGGTCATGGGGCGGCGGTCATGGGCCGGGCCGGGCTCCGCTGAGGGGACAACGGCCTCGCCTACCGCATGGTCCCGGCGCGCGCAACATTGCTCGGCCTCTGGCCGTCGGCGCTAGGCGGCCGCGCGTCTCGAAACAAGGTAAACTATCGTAAGCCCATTTGACGCTCGGTCGGGGAGGTCCTATGCGCCGAATAAGGCGGCACGCAGAGGTCGCGGTCGTGTGAATTCAAACGAACTGGTCATTTTGGCCCACCTTGGAGTCAGGAGATAAGCGTGCAGGCTAAATCTTCTTTTGCCTTGAGCGATCAGGGCATCGAAACGTCGGCGAACATTAAATGGAATCTATTGACGGCCCCTCTCGTGGAAGAGGCGATCCGCAATGGCGAGGGGCAACTCGCCAAGGACGGCCCGCTGGTCGTCCAGACCGGCAAGCACACCGGGCGTTCCGCCAAGGACAAGTTCATCGTGCGCGATGCCGAGACGGAGAACAGCGTCTGGTGGGGTGACGTCAATCGTCCGATGGACCCGGCCCATTTCGCCGCGCTGAAGGCTGATTTCCTGGCGGCCCTGCGTGACAAGGAAACACTCTACGTCGCCGATCTTTATGGCGGCTCGCAGGCCGAGCATCGCGTCAACGTACGCGTTATCAACGAGCTGGCCTGGCACAATCTCTTCATCCGCACGCTGCTGGTGCGCCCCGAGACAGCCGAGCTGGCCGACTTCGTGCCGGAATATACCATCATCGATCTGCCCAGCTTCCGCGCCGATCCCGCGCGCCATGGCTGCCGCAGCGAGACGGTGGTAGCCGTCAACTTCACCGAGAAGCTCGTTCTCATCGGCGGCACGGCTTATGCCGGCGAGATGAAGAAGTCGGTCTTCGGCATCCTCAACTATCTGCTGCCGGTGAAGGGCATCATGCCCATGCACTGCTCGGCCAATATCGGCCCCAAGGGCGATACGGCGGTGTTCTTCGGCCTGTCCGGCACCGGCAAGACGACGCTCTCGGCTGATGCGAGCCGCACGCTGATCGGCGATGATGAGCATGGCTGGTCGGACACGGCCGTCTTCAATTTCGAGGGCGGCTGCTACGCCAAGATGATCAATCTCTCGGCCGAGGCCGAGCCGGAGATCTTCGCGACCACCAAGCGCTTCGGCACCGTGCTGGAGAATGTGGTGATCGATCCCGTGACGCGCGAGCCGGATTTCGCCGACAACAGCCTGGCGGAGAACAGCCGCGGTTCCTATCCGATCGACTATATCCCCAATGCTTCCAAGGACAATCTGGGGCCGGTGCCGCAGACGGTGATCTTCCTCACTGCCGATGCTTATGGCGTGTTGCCGCCGATCTCGCGGCTTTCGCCGGATCAGGCGATGTATCACTTTCTCTCCGGCTATACCGCGCGCGTCGCGGGCACGGAGATCGGCGTGACCGAGCCCTCGGCAACCTTCTCCACCTGCTTCGGCGCGCCGTTCATGCCGCGCCACCCCAGCGTCTACGGCAATCTGCTCAAGGAGCGCATCGCCAAGGGCAATGTCACCTGCTGGCTGGTCAATACCGGCTGGACAGGCGGCAAATATGGCGTGGGCAAGCGCATGCCGATCAAGGCGACGCGTGCGCTGCTCAATGCCGCGCTGGACGGCAGCCTCAACGACGCGGAGTTCCGCACTGATCCCAATTTCGGTTTCGAGGTGCCGGTGGCGGTCGCGGGCGTGGATTCGGCCATTCTCGATCCGCGTGGAACCTGGGCCGATCCTGCCGCCTATGATGCGACGGCGGCCGTGCTGGTGCGCCAGTTCGTGGATAATTTCGAGCAGTTCGTCGACCATGTCGACGACGCGGTGCGCGAGGTGATGCTCACGCCGGCCTAAGTCGTTCCGGCTTGATCCGGTCGCTGCGCTACGAAGCGCAACCCAGCTAAGGGAGAAAGGCCGCCTCCGTGCCCGGATGGCGGCCTTTCTCCTGTCTGCGAAAGCGGAAGGCCGCCGAGATGGCGCTAGCGCCAAGGCTTGCCGCAAAGAAGCGCCTCGCCTGCGAAGGCAGGACCCATGCTCCGCCTCAGGGTAGCCGCCCTGGGCTCCTGCCTTCGCCGGAGCACTGGTGTTGGGTTCAGCCGCCATCTGACCCTTGCGGGAACGTTGACCCGCAGCTTTAGGAAACACCCTCCAAAGAAGAAGCCGCCGGCATTGCTGCCGACGGCTCCCTGCATTTAGAGCGTGTGAGCCCGCTTAGCTGGCCTTTTCGAAGGCCACCACGATGTCGAGCGTCACCTCGTCCGCAACCATAGGCACGGCCATGCCGAGGCCGAAGTCGCTGCGCTTGATGGTCGTCTTGCCCTTAAAGCCGACGGTTTCCTTCTGCGACATGGGGTTCTTGCCCGCGGCGACAAAGCTGGCGTCGATCGTGGCGGGCTTGGTGACGCCATGGATGGTGAGGTTGCCGGCGATCTTGGCGTTGGTGCCGTTCACCGTCACGCTCGTCGACTCGAACTTCGCGGTCGGGAACTTGGCGGTGTCGAAGAACATTGCCGAGAGGAATTCCTCATCCAGCTTGGCGATGCTGCTCTTGATGGTGTTCACGGGTACTTCCACCGATACCTTGGCGTTGTTGGGCGCCTTGGGATCAAGCGACAGCGTGCCGGTGACGCCGGAAAGCAGGCCCATGTTCCAGGTGATGCCGAAGTGGCCATAGGTGAAGAGGATCTGGCTGTGGCCCGGATCGGCGGTGTAGTTGCCGCCGGTGACGAGCGAAACGTCGGCCTTGCCGGGAGGGCCCGCGGGCGCCTGGGCAGCGAGCGGTGCGGTCAGACCGGCGAGCAGCAGGGCGGAAAGGACAGCATGAAAGGGGCGCATCATTGGTCTCCTGATCGTCGCGACTTCTTGTCCGAGTCGTGGGACGGACAATAGCCTGCATGGTGACCTTGTCACCTATGTTGCACCTTTTTCGACCGATCGATCACGGACTTGTGCCGTCGTGGCCCCGCTTTCCAGAGGATGTGGAAGAGCGCATGCTGCTCTCGCAAGCCCCATATCCCTGCCTCTCGTTACAACGCCGGAACGATAGTGCCCGCCTGGAATGGCGGACTTTACAGCAGCGAATCGAACAGATCGAGATAGGCGCCTGCCGCCCGGCCCAGCCGATGGGCACCGATCCCGGCCTCGATGGTGTCGTGATCCGGATACGGACGAGCAGCTTTTTTCAGCACGGCCTCAGCGATCTGCGCCGGATCGCGCGCGGCGACGGTAGTGCCGAGCGCAGGATGGTCGGCCGCCAGCGCGCTCACCCATGTCGAGCAGTTGGTCGCCACGAAGGGCAGACCCTGCGCCAGCGCCTCGCCAATTACGGCTGGCACGCCTTCGAAGCGCGACGTCATCAGCAGCATGTCGGCGCTGGCATAATAAGACTGCGGGTCGGCGACATAGCCGGCGAGATGGATGCGCCCCTCCAACTCCGGCCTCCGTGCGATCTCGGCGCGCAGGGCCTCCTCGAGCGGACCTGAGCCCAGCAGGGTCAGCGCGACATCGTGCCGGGCGCGGCGCAAATGAGCGAGCACCGCGAGGGCAAGGGCGGGGTCCTTCTGCTCTTCCAGCCTGCCGACCGTGAGCAGTTGCAGGCTATGACGCGGCCGGGCGGGCTTGCGCGGGCGGGCCTGAACCGGCGTCTCCTCGTCGAGAAAGGGGTCGGCGATCACCGTGACGCGCCGCGAGTCGATATAGCGCGTCACCTCGTTCCACAGCGCCGGCGCCATGGCGACCACCTTGTCGATGCCGCGCGTGACGAGGCCAACGCCCAGCCGCGCCAACGGTGGGGGCAGGGGGCCATCGTAGAGCGGATTGCTGGCCTTGGCGACAATGGCGGCATTCGGTAGCGCGGCACGCAGGGCACGAGCGAGGCCGAAATGGAAATTGCCGGGGATGAAGATGGCTTCGGGCGCCAGCGCCTGTGCATCCGGCGCCATTTGCGCACCGAGCCGCAGCCGCGAGGTGGCGGAGCGGGGCCGCTCGGGCGTGAGGATATGCACCGCGACGCCGTCCGGCACCCGCGGGCGTAGCGGCCCGTCGCTGGCCCCTGCGAGAATGGAGACGCGCCGCCCTGCCGCCAGCCAGGCGCGGGCAAGCCGGAACGCGATCAATTCGGTCCCGCCCGCCGAGAAATCATGAATGGGGATGAGGATATGCTGTGCGCTCACGGAGCCGGCGTCTGGCACCGCCACGGCGTGCGGGCAAGCAAAACCGATGCTTGGGGGCGCTTGCCGGTCGGGATGGCGTACGCAGCGCGAAAGGCGCAGGATGGGTCGATCATCCCAACTCTCCGGTCTTACGCTCTGCCATGACAGTCTCTCTGCCCCGTTCCGGTCTTTTGCCTCCCAGCCATGATGTGCCGGACCTGTTGGCGCCCGGTCTCAAGCTGGTACTGTGCGGCACGGCGCTGGGCCGCCGCTCCGCGCAGGCGCGCGCTTATTATGCGCATCCGGCCAATCTCTTCTGGCGCACCATCCATGAGGTGGGCCTGACGCCGGAGCAGCTTGCGCCGACGGAATATCCGCGTCTGCTCGACTATGGCATTGGCCTTACCGATCTTGCCAAGCGCCATTTCGGAAATGACGCCGAACTGCCCGCCGATGCTTTCGACCGCGCCGCGCTGGAGGCCAAGATCCGCCGGTTTGCGCCGGCGCTCCTCGCTTTCACCAGCAAACGCGCCGCGGCCGGTTTCCTTGAGATGCCCACGGGCCGGATCGCGCCGGGCCCACAGGCCCAGGCTCTCGGCCCGACGCGGCTGTTCGTGCTCAGCTCGCCTTCCGGCTCGGCGCGGCGGTCCTGGGACCCGTCTGTCTGGGCGGCGCTGGCGGCGCAGGTCCGTGCGCTTGAGGTGTAGAGAAGGGAGCGAAGGATAGACCCGCGAGGCCGAGCGAGGCGTGTCCCTTCCTGCCAAAGAAAAGGCGTTTGTATACTTTGCAAACTCACAGGCTGCGCGGGAAGAATATCTGCCCAATCGTCGCCAAAGCGCAAAGGGCAGTGAGGACGGCCACGAAGATCGTGGTTAGCCAGAAACGCACCGGCTGATCGCGTCGCCTTCCGGACAAGGTGATGCTCGCTTGCGGGAACTCCATTGTGCCTGTTCTGAAGCCAGACACCAGAAGCCAGCCCAACAGGATCGTCGCTATCCCTGTGATGAGTGGACCCCAGAGGGCCTCACTCACTCCGGCTTCTCGGGCGCGGGCTTGTGCTTCGCCACCTTCTTTAACCGCTCATCCCAGCGCGCCTCGTCGTCGTCCGTCTCTAGCTCGCGCGCGGCCTGCTTGAACTTGTCGGATTGACTCTTGCCGGGAGAGGAAGTCTCTGTCTTGCCCATGTGGTTTGCCTACATTGATGAGTCTAAGGACGAGAATAAGTTCTACATTTACACGGCCGTCGTGCTGGACGGCGAAAAATGGTCGCGTGCGTTTGAGAAGCTAAAAGCCTTTCGGCAGACGCTCAAAACAGATCATGGCATTTATATATCACAGGAGCTTCACGGTTGGAAATTCGCCGCCGGGAAGGGGCGGATAGCCGATCACCCCATCCTAAAACCTGAGCGCGCGGAAATTTTTCGAAAGGTCCTTCGGTTTATCGTGGAGAGCAACTGCTTCGTCGTCACCAGTAGCTGCAACTCGAATGAGCAGTATGCCTTTGAGCGGCTAATGAATCGGATCAACCGCACCGCAGAGAGTAGAAAGCAAAACTACTTGCTGTTCTTTGATCAAGGTGAGGAAGCAGAAATTACGCGGCGCATCAGGCGGATGAGAGTTCACAATCCTATTCCGAGCAGATTTGGCAACTGGTCCGGTTCCGATAGCGCCACCAAGAGCATTCCGCTTTCCAGATGCATTGAAGATCCGATCTTCAAGGACTCAAAGGCATCCTACTTTATCCAGCTTGCTGATTTCTGCGCATATGCATTACTTAGGATGGAGCGGCCGATAGCAAGCCGCACCACTCTCGGATATGATACGATGTATGAGGAACTACGTCCCGTTAGCCGCAGGTTCACCAATCAAAACGACCCGCGCGGGATGGGTATAATCCGATAAAAAAGGTGCCAGACCTACCCCCGCCTTCGCGGGATCAGACTGGCGCCCCAAAAAGTAGTGGAATCGCACGAAAAGTCAAGGATTCCGGTGGGGCTTCGTCCGCCACCGAGACCGCAATTTCTTGCCCTTTTTCGGCTTATGCCCGGCCACCAGTTGTTTGGTAGGTGAGCCGCTTGCCGACGATGCCCTTCACCGCTTCAACCGAACGATCTTTATCGTTGCAGCCGAGCGCTTCACGATTGTTGTAGCGGAACTCGAATTCGGCAAGGTAGCGGTGCAAGTGCTGCTCACCGCAAAACTGGTAGACCCCCTTCATACCACGCTTGAAGATGCTGAAATAGCCTTCAACCGTGTTGCTGTGGATACTGCGATCCTCAAGGTTCACATACTCGCCCTTGCCGTGGCTGGTCGTGCCATGGTTAGCAAAGAACTTGCCTGCGTCGCGATAGCCGCTGTGCTCGTCCGTCATAATGCGGGCTTCGCGAGCGACGTTGGCGAGGACTATCGGCATGATAGTCTCAGCCTTCACGTTGTCGATCACCATCGTGCGAGCCTTGCCGGTCTCCCGGTCGACCAGCGCCAGAACCTTCATCTTGTGATGAAAAGCGCGCTTCTTCTCGACCCCCTTGAGGTGGCCGATGAAAGTCTCATCGACTTCAACCGTGCCGCCGTTACCGCCGAAAGGGGTAAGGTCGTCGTCAACCATCGCTACGCGGATGCGGTGCGCCAGGAACCACGCGCTCTTGTAGGTGATTTCAAGAACGCGGTGGAGTTGGTGAGCCGAAATGCCCTTCTTGCTGCTGGTCATCAGATAGACCGCTTGCAGCGCCTTATGGAGCGGAAGGCGCATATGCTCGAACACCGTGCCGATCTTGACGGTGAACTGCTTCTTGCAGTCGCCGCAGCGCCACAGACCTTCGCGGATACGCTTGGCAGGGTTTGCCTTCACCTTCGTGATACGGTCAACGCCGCCGCAGTGAGGGCACGTCGCTCCGTCCGTCCAGATGATGCGCTCCAAATGAGCGAAGGCAGCTTCTTCGTTATGGAACTCAGGGCGGGACAGAACGGACATGATATTGAACTCCTTGTAGGAATTTTATGCCACTTCTGCTCCGTGTTTGCAAGGTATATAAACGCCAAAGAAAAAGGGCGGCGAACCCTGTGATCCGCCGCCCCGATTGTCGTCTCGCCCTTAGGGCGAAGGGTCAGTTCTTGTCCTTGTCGACCAGCTTATTGGCGCCGATCCAGGGCATCATGGCGCGGAGCTGCGCGCCGGTCTGCTCGATGGGATGCGCGGCGGCGGCCTTGCGGCTCGCCTTCAGCTCCGGCTGGCCGGCGCGGTTGTCGAGCACGAAGTTCTTGACGAAGCGGCCGGACTGGATGTCTTCCAGCACCTTCTTCATCTCCCGCTTGGTCTCGTCGGTGATGATGCGCGGACCGGTGGTGATGTCGCCATATTCGGCCGTGTTGGAGATCGAGTAGCGCATGTTGGCGATGCCGCCCTCATACATGAGGTCGACGATCAGCTTCACTTCGTGCAGGCACTCGAAATAGGCCATTTCCGGCGCATAACCGGCTTCCACCAGCGTTTCGAAGCCCGCCTGGATGAGATGGGTGAGGCCACCGCACAGCACGGCCTGCTCGCCGAACAGGTCGGTTTCGCACTCTTCCTTGAAGTTGGTCTCGATGATGCCCGAACGGCCACCGCCCACAGCAGAGGCATAAGAGAGCGCCACGTCCTGCGCGTTGCCGGTGGCGTCCTGATGGACGGCGATGAGGCAGGGTACGCCGCCGCCCTTCAGATATTCGCCGCGCACGGTATGGCCGGGGCCCTTGGGCGCGATCATGATGACGTCGATGTCCGCCGGCGGCTCGATGAGGCCGAAATGGACGTTGAGACCATGCGCGAAGGCAAGCGCAGTGCCCGGACGCATACGGCCCTTGATATCGTTCTCCCAGATCGCGGCCTGATGCTCGTCGGGCGCCAGGATCATGAGCACGTCGGCCCAGGCGGCCGCGTCGCTGTTGCTCATCACCTTGAAGCCCGCGCCTTCCGCCTTCTTGGCGCTGGCAGAGCCGGGACGCAGCGCGATCGCCACTTCGACGACGCCGCTGTCGCGCAGATTCTGCGCATGGGCGTGACCCTGGCTGCCATAGCCGAGGATGGCGACCTTCTTGCCCTTGATGAGGCCGATATCGGCATCGCGATCATAATAAACACGCATGTTCAAAGTCCTCTTTTCTTAAAGCGTCATGCCGGCAAAAGCCGGGATCTCATGCGGTCAAGACCCCAGCGTCCGCCGGGGTGACGGTGGGTATGTGAAGTTCAGGCGGCCTGCCCGCGCAGCATGCCGACGACGCCGGTGCGGCCCATCTCGACAAGACCGATCTGGCGCATGAGGTCGACGAAGCTGTCGATCTTGCTGGTAGGCCCGGTGATCTCGAAAATGAAGCTTTCTATGGTCGTATCGACCACCTTGGCGCGGAATACGTCGGCCAGGCGCAGGGCTTCGCTGCGCTTCTCGCCCGTGCCCGAGACCTTGACCAGCGCCAGCTCGCGCTCGACGAAAGGGCCGGTGTCGGTCAGGTCGACGATCTGGTGCACCGGCACCAGCCGGTCGAGCTGGGCGATGATCTGGTCGATCACGCGCGGCGGGCCGTTGGTTACGACCGTGATGCGGCTGATGCGATGATCCTGCGTGATGTCCGCCACGGTGAGGCTCTCGATATTGTAGCCCCGCGCGGAGAACATACCGGCGATCCGCGCAAGGATGCCGGCCTCATTGTCGACGGTGAGGGAGAGGACGTGGCGCGCGCTCTCTTCCTGGCGAATGTGCATCAAATCAGATCCTCTTTCGGCTCTTGCGCGCCCCGCCCGTCATTCGGCGGCGGCGCGAGGGAAATCATGCCCGTCATCGCGAAATACCATCCATCCTCCGAGCGATGCGCCAGGCGGACGGGAAAGCCCACGATGCTTTCGCGCACGCGTGCGAGATGCTCGCCCATGTAGCGCGGAGACACCAGCATTTCGCGATAGGGCTCGTCGTTGAAGGTGAAGCCATTGTCCAGCGCGACGTGCCACTCCTCCGCCGCCTCGTCCAGATGATCGAGCGTCGATCCGAGGAGATCGGCCGTGCCGTTCTCGCGCTCGAAATCGAACGGCTCGCTCACATGGATGCGGAGGCGGAGTGGCGCGTCCATCAGACCAGAGCCTTGGCCTCGTCGTCCATGGTGCCCGAGACCTGGCTGGGATCGAGCAGCATTTCCGTGTGCGCGGCGCCCGAGGGGATCATCGGGAAGCAGTTGGAGAGCTTGGCGACCCGGCAATCCACCAGCACCGGCCCCGGCGTGGCGATCATCTGGGCGATGCCCGCTTCCAGCTCCTGCAGGCCCTCGATGCGGATGCCAGTCCAGCCATAAGCCTCGGCCAGCTTCACGAAATCGGGCAGGCTGTCGGAATAGCTGTGCGAGTAGCGGCTCTCATAAGTGAGTTCCTGCCACTGCCGGACCATCCCCATATATTCGTTGTTCAGGATGAAGATCTTGACCGGCAGCATATACTGGCTGGCCGTCCCCATTTCCTGGATGTTCATCTGGATGGAGGCGTCGCCGGCAATGTCGATGACCAGCGCGTCGGGATTGCCGAGTTGCGCGCCGATTGCCGCCGGGAAGCCATAGCCCATGGTGCCGAGGCCGCCCGAGGTCAGCCACCGGTTCGGATCGTCGAAGTGGAAATGCTGCGCGGCCCACATCTGGTGCTGGCCGACTTCAGTGGAGATGATGACATTCTTGCCGCGCGTTGCCTTGAACAGCTCGGCAATGGCGCGCTGGGGCATGATCTCGCTGCCGGTCTGCGCATAGTCCAGGCTCTTGCGTGCGCGCCAGTCGTCGATCTGCGCCCACCAGCCCGAAAGGTCCGGCTTCGTGTAGCCGCGCGCCTTCAGCTCGGCGACAATCGCCTCGATGGCGCGGCCGCAATCGGCCACGACGCCGATCTCCACCGGCACGACCTTGTTGATCGACGAGCGATCGATATCGACATGCACCTTTTTGCTGTTGGGCGCGAAGGCATCGAGCCGGCCAGTGACGCGATCATCGAAGCGCGCGCCCAGGCACAGAATGAGGTCCGCCTGGTTCATGGCGAAATTGGCCTCATAGGTGCCGTGCATGCCCAGCATCCCCAGCCATTGCGGTGCGGAGGCGGGGAAGGCGCCCAGGCCCATCAGCGTGGAGGTGACGGGCGCGCCGGTCAGCTCGGCCAGCGCGCGCAGCGCCGCGCTCGCCTGCGGCCCCGAATTGATGACGCCGCCGCCGGTGTAGAGGATCGGCTGCTTTGCCTGCATGATGAGGTCGACAGTCTGCGCGATGGCCGCGGGATCGGGATCGACGGGCGGGCGATAATTGCCGCGCGCGACTTCCTTCGGCTTTTCATAACGGGCCGTCGCGACCTGCACGTCCTTGGGAATATCGATGACGACCGGGCCGGGGCGGCCGGAGGTGGCGATATGGAACGCCTCATGGACGACCCGGGCGAGGTCCGCGGGGTCCTTCACCAGATAGTTGTGCTTGGTGCAGTGGCGCGTGAGGCCGACCGTGTCCGCTTCCTGAAAGGCATCCGAGCCAATGAGGTGCGTGGCGACCTGCCCGGTGATGACGACCATTGGAATGGAGTCCATCAGCGCGTCGGTGATGCCGGTGATGGCATTGGTCGCGCCGGGGCCCGAGGTGACGAGCACGACGCCCGGCTTGCCTGTGGAGCGGGCGTAGCCCTCCGCGGCATGCGCGGCGGCCTGCTCGTGGCGGACGAGGACATGCTTGATCGTCGGATGCTCGTAGATGGTATCGTAGATCGGCAGCACCGCGCCGCCCGGATAGCCGAAGACGACGTCGACACCCAGATCGACAAGGCACTCAACCAGAATGTTTGCGCCGCTTTTCTCGGCCACCGGACACTCCCAAGGATAGAATGGGCCGCGCCATGCGACATCGCATGGACACTGGCAAGGCGAGTGCACCTATTCGGAATAAAATGTCATGTCAATATATATGTGTGTAATAAAATTACCCAATAAGGTGCATGAGTGATATTATTTGAGAGACCAACCGCCGGTGCTGGCCAAATTGCGCCAGTTTGGGAGCTGGAAAACTTCGCATGAAGGCAAGCGTTCTCCCCGCTCTCAATGGCGCGATCTCCGTGCTTTGAGGCCCTTCCGTTCTCCTACTCAGGCAGGATCATAATCGCTCATGTGGATGCTGTAAGAATCCGGCCCGGCGAAGATCGGTGGTGGTAGGCGCCGCATATGCTCGGGTTTGTTTCGAAGCGTCCTTTGGTTTGCCGGTGGGCCGAGGTCGGGCGGCGGCGTCCCGAGCTTGTGCTTGCGCAGGAACACGGTGGCGATGGAACTGCGACGTCCCCCGTTTGATCCCGTGTTTCGGACGATGCGCGGGGAGGGGCGTTCCTCAAAAGCAAAGGCCCGCCGAAGCGCATCCGGCGGGCCTTTTCTATGTCATGGCTTCGATGAGGAAGCCGGTTGCTCTCAGCCCAGATCCTCGGTGGTGAAGTCTTCACCCTGGACCTTGGCCAGCGGATCGTCGCCGATCGCCGCTTCCGGGCCCTCGGCCAACTCGGCGGCATGCTCCTCAGCCGCGGTCTGCGGCGCGACGAGATGCGCTTCATTGGCGGCGCGCATGGCTGCCCGCAGGGCCGCGTCGCGGCTCGAGGCGGCAATACGCAGGCGGTTCATGGAGGCGCCGGTGCCAGCCGGGATCAGGCGGCCGACGATGACGTTCTCCTTGAGACCAATGAGCGTGTCCTTCTTGCCCTGAACGGCCGCCTCGGTGAGGACGCGGGTCGTCTCCTGGAAAGACGCCGCCGAGATGAAGCTGCGGGTCTGCAGCGACGCCTTGGTGATGCCGAGGAGGACGGGCTTGCCGAAGGCAGGCTGCTGTCCGGGGGCGAGGCGGGCGTTGATCTCGTCCATCTCGTCCCGGTCGACCTGCTCGCCGGCCAGCAGCGTGGTGTCGCCACCGTCGGTGATCTCGACCTTCTGCAGCATCTGGCGAACGATCACCTCGATGTGCTTGTCGTTGATCTTCACGCCCTGCAGTCGATAGACTTCCTGGATTTCGCTGACGAGATATTCGGCCAGCGGCTCGATGCCGAGCACTTCCAGAATGTCATGCGGATCGGGCGAGCCGCCGATCAGGTTATCGCCACGCTTGACGTAGTCGCCTTCCTGAACGTCGATCACCTTGCTCTTGGGGATCAGATACTCGACCGGTTCGCCGCCATCCTCGGGACGAATGGCGATCTTGCGCTTCGCCTTGTAGTCCTTGAGGAATTCGACGCGGCCCGAGACCTTGGCGATGATCGCATTGTCCTTGGGCTTGCGCGCCTCGAACAGCTCCGCAACACGCGGCAGACCGCCGGTGATGTCGCGGGTCTTGGCCGCCTCGCGGGAGACGCGTGCCAGCACGTCGCCGGCCTGCACCTGCGCACCGTCCTCGACCGAGAGGGTGGCGCCCACGGCGAGCATGTAGCGCGCCGCTTCGCCGGACTCATCGTCCAGCAGCGTGAGGCGAGGCCGCAGATCGTCCTTGGCCCGCGCATTGCCGCGATACTCCGTCACCACGCGCTGCGTGATGCCGGTCGCCTCGTCGGCCTGCTCGGTCAGGGTCTTGCCATCGATTAGGTCCTGATACTTCACGATACCCGGCTTCTCGGTGATGACCGGCTGCGTGAAGGGATCCCACTCCGCGATGCGGTCGCCCTGTTTCACCTTGGCGCCGTCCTTGAAGAGGATGGCGGCACCATAGGGGAGGCGATGGACGGCGCGCTCGCGGCCTTCCTCGTCGATGATGGCCAGCTCGCCATTGCGGGCCAGGCTGAGGTTACGGCCGTTCTTGTCAGTGATGGTCGGCATGTCGCGCAGCTCCAGCGTACCGTCCGACACGGCTTCGAGGTTCGACTGCTCGTTGAGCTGCGCCGCACCGCCGATGTGGAAGGTCCGCATGGTGAGCTGCGTGCCCGGCTCGCCGATCGACTGCGCCGCGATGACGCCGACCGCTTCGCCGATGTTCACCGGCGTACCGCGGGCAAGGTCACGCCCGTAGCACTTGGCGCACACGCCCATCTTGGCCTCGCAGATCAGCGGCGAGCGGATCTTGATCGACTGGACACCAACCGCTTCGATCTTCGCCACCATCGCTTCGTCGAGCAGTTCGCCCTCGGGAACGATGATCGAGCCATCTTTGCTGTCGACCACGTCCTCGGCCGTGGTGCGGCCCAGCACGCGCTCGCCGAGCGACGCAATGGTCGAGCCGCCCTGGATGATCGCCTTCATCTCCAGCGCCTTGCTGGTGCCGCAGTCGACCTCGACGATGACGCAATCCTGGCTGACGTCCACCAGACGACGCGTGAGGTAACCCGAGTTCGCCGTCTTGAGTGCGGTGTCCGCCAGACCCTTGCGGGCGCCGTGCGTGGAGTTGAAGTACTCAAGGACGGTGAGGCCTTCCTTGAAGTTCGAGATGATCGGGGTTTCGATGATCTCGCCCGAGGGCTTGGCCATCAGGCCGCGCATGCCCGCGAGCTGCTTCATCTGCGCTGGCGAACCGCGCGCACCCGAGTGGCTCATCATGTAGATGGAGTTGATGTGGCCAAGGCGGCCGTCCTCGCCGCGAGGCATGGCCTTGATCTCGTCCATCATGGCGGCCGCAACCTGGTCGCCGCAGCGGCTCCAGGCGTCGATCACCTTGTTGTACTTCTCCTGCTGCGTAATCAGGCCGTCCTGATACTGCTGCTCATAGTCGGCCACGAGCGCCTTCGTCTCATCGACGAACGTCTCCTTGGCGGCCGGGATAATCATGTCGTCCTTGCCGAAGGAAATACCGGCCTGGAAGGCGTGACGGAAGCCCAGCGCCATGATCGCGTCGGCGAACAGCACCGTGTCCTTCTGGCCGGTGTGGCGATAGACCTGATCGATGACGTCGCCGATCTCCTTCTTGGTGAGGAGGCGATTGACGATCTCGAAGGGCACCTTGTGGCTCTTGGGCAGACACTCGCCGATGAGCATGCGGCCCGGCGTGGTCTCGAATCGCTTCATGTAGGTGTTGCCGGCCTCATCCGTCTGCGGCACGCGGCTGATGATCTTGGAGTGCAGCGTCACCGCCTTGGCGAAGAGCGCCTGATGCACTTCCTGGAGATCGGCCAGCATCATACCTTCGCCCGGCTCGCCTTCGCGCTCCATGGAGAGGTAATAGATACCCAGCACCATGTCCTGCGACGGCACGATGATCGGCTTGCCGTTGGCGGGCGAGAGGATGTTGTTGGTGGACATCATCAGCACGCGCGCTTCGAGCTGGGCCTCAAGGCTCAGCGGGACGTGCACGGCCATCTGGTCGCCGTCGAAGTCGGCGTTAAAGGCCGAGCAGACCAGCGGGTGAAGCTGGATCGCCTTGCCCTCGATCAGCACGGGCTCGAACGCCTGGATGCCGAGGCGGTGGAGCGTGGGCGCGCGGTTGAGCAGCACCGGATGCTCGCGGATCACCTCATCGAGAATGTCCCAGACTTCCTTGCGCTCCTTCTCGACCCACTTCTTCGCCTGCTTGAGGGTCATGGAAAGACCCTTGGCATCGAGGCGGGCGTAGATGAAGGGCTTGAACAGTTCGAGCGCCATCTTCTTCGGCAGGCCGCACTGGTGCAGCTTGAGTTCCGGGCCGGTCACGATGACCGAACGACCCGAATAGTCGACGCGCTTGCCGAGCAGGTTCTGACGGAAGCGGCCCTGCTTGCCCTTGAGCATGTCGGACAGCGACTTGAGCGGACGCTTGTTGGCGCCGGTAATGACGCGGCCACGACGGCCGTTGTCAAAGAGGGCGTCGACGGCTTCCTGCAGCATGCGCTTTTCGTTGCGCACGATGATGTCCGGCGCGCGCAGCTCCATGAGGCGCTTCAGGCGGTTGTTGCGGTTGATGACGCGGCGATAGAGGTCGTTGAGATCCGACGTCGCGAAGCGGCCGCCGTCCAGCGGCACGAGCGGGCGCAGTTCCGGCGGAATGACCGGGATCACTTCGAGGATCATCCACTCCGGGCGGTTGCCGGATTCGATGAAGCTCTCGACGACCTTCAGGCGCTTGATGATCTTCTTGGGCTTCAGCTCCGACTTGGTCGTCGCCAGCTCTTCCATCAGCGCCTTCTGCTCACCCTCGAGGTCGAGGTTCATGAGCATGACCTTGACCGCCTCGGCACCGATGCCGGCGGTGAAGGCGTCTTCCCCATATTCATCCTGCGCGTCGAGCAGTTCGTCCTCGGTGAGGAGCTGGTAGCGCTCAAGCGGGGTGAGGCCCGGCTCGGTGACGATATAGCTCTCGAAATAGAGCACGCGCTCAAGCTGCTTGAGCTGCATGTCGAGCAGCAGGCCGATGCGGCTCGGCAGCGACTTCAGGAACCAGATGTGCGCGACGGGCGCGGCCAGCTCGATATGGCCCATGCGCTCGCGGCGGACCTTGGAAACGGTCACTTCCACGCCGCACTTTTCGCAGACGATGCCCTTGTATTTCATGCGCTTGTACTTGCCGCACAAGCACTCATAGTCCTTGATGGGGCCGAAGATGCGCGCGCAGAACAGGCCGTCACGCTCGGGCTTGAACGTGCGGTAGTTGATCGTTTCGGGCTTCTTGATCTCGCCGAAGGACCAGGAGCGGATGCGCTCGGGCGACGCAATGCCGATCTGGATCTGGTCGAACACCTCGGGCTTGGCCATCGGGTTGGCGAAAGTGGTCAGTTCGTTCATGTCTCAATTCCCTCTTGAGGGCTGAATATCGTTCGGAGGCGAAGAGGAGAGGGCGGGGAGCCCTGCCGCAAAGAGCAGGACTCCCGCGATCCCTTATTCCGCCGCCTCGGGCAGTTCGCCGTTGCCGTTCTCGTCCGAAAGGTCTTCCAGCGCCGCCAGCTCCACATTGAGGCCGAGCGAGCGCATTTCCTTGACCAGCACGTTGAAGCTCTCGGGAATGCCGGCCTCGAAGGTGTCGTCACCCTTGACGATCGCCTCATAGACCTTGGTCCGGCCGACCACGTCGTCGGACTTCACCGTGAGCATTTCCTGCAGCGTATAGGCCGCGCCATAGGCCTGGAGCGCCCAGACCTCCATTTCGCCGAAGCGCTGGCCGCCGAACTGGGCCTTACCGCCCAGCGGCTGCTGGGTGACGAGGCTGTAGGGGCCGATCGAGCGAGCGTGGATCTTGTCGTCGACCAGGTGGTGGAGCTTGAGCATGTAGATGATGCCCACAGTCACCTTGCGGTCGAACGCGTCGCCCGTGCGGCCGTCGAACAGCGTCGACTGGCCCGAGCGATCCAGGCCTGCCAGTTCCAACATGGCGGCGACGTCGGCCTCACGGGCGCCGTCGAACACCGGCGTCGCGATGGGAACGCCCGTCACCAGATTGGAGGCCAGCTCAACGACCTGCTCGGGCGTGCGTGCCTCGATCTCGGCCGCATAGTCCTCGCCATAGACGATCTTGAGCCGCTCCTTCACCGCTTCCGGCATGGCGCCGGCGGTCGGATTCGGATTGGCTTCGCGCCAGTCGCGCAAGGCTTCCTTGATCTGCTGACCCAGACCGCGCGCGGCCCAGCCCAGATGCGTCTCGAAGATCTGCCCCACGTTCATGCGCGACGGCACGCCGAGGGGGTTGAGCACGATGTCGACGGGCGTGCCATCCTCCAGGAAGGGCATGTCCTCTACCGGCAGGATGCGGCTGATGACGCCCTTGTTACCGTGGCGGCCGGCCATCTTGTCGCCGGGCTGGAGCTTGCGCTTCACCGCGACGAACACCTTGACCATCTTGAGCACGCCCGGGGGCAGCTCGTCGCCGCGCTGGAGCTTCTCGACACGGTCCTCGAACTTGTCGACGATCAGCTTCACAGCCTCGTCATACTGCGCCTTCACGGCTTCGAGATTGGTCTGGACGGCATCGTCCGCCACGGCGAACTTCCACCATTCGTGACGCTCCACCTCGCCGAGCAGCTCGGCGGTGATCTCGCTGCCCTTCTTGACGCCCTTAGGCGCGGCCGTGGCCGTCTGGCCGACCAGCATGTCCTTCAGGCGGTTGAAGGTGGCGCGGTTGAGGATGGCGCGTTCGTCCTCGCGGTCCTTGGCGAGACGATCGATCTCCTCGCGCTCGATCGCCATGGCGCGCTCGTCCTTGTCGATGCCGTGACGGTTGAACACGCGCACTTCGACGACGGTGCCGGCAACGCCTGGCGGCAGGCGGAGCGAGGTGTCGCGCACGTCGCTGGCCTTCTCACCGAAGATGGCGCGTAGCAGCTTTTCTTCCGGCGTCATGGGGCTCTCGCCCTTGGGTGTGATCTTGCCGACCAGGATGTCGCCCGGCTCCACCTCGGCGCCGATATAGACGATGCCCGCCTCGTCGAGGTTGCGCAGCGCTTCCTCGCCGACGTTGGGAATGTCGCGCGTGATGTCTTCCGGCCCCAGCTTGGTGTCGCGGGCCATGACCTCGAACTCCTCGATGTGGATCGAGGTGAAGACGTCATCCTTAACGATCCGCTCGGAGATGAGGATGGAGTCCTCGTAGTTGTAGCCATTCCAGGGCATGAAGGCGACGAGGCTGTTCCGGCCCAGCGCCAACTCGCCCAGCTCGGTGGAGGGGCCGTCGGCGATCACGTCTCCAGCTTCGACGATGTCACCCACCTTCACCAGCGGGCGCTGGTTGATGCAGGTGTCCTGGTTCGAGCGCTGGAACTTCATCAGCGTATAGATGTCGACGCCCGACTTGCCGGGCTCGATATCCTCGGTGGCGCGGATCACGATGCGGGTCGCGTCGACCTGGTCGACGATGCCGGCACGCTTGGCGGCGATGGCGGCGCCGGAATCGCGGGCCACCGTCTCTTCCATGCCGGTGCCGACGAAGGGCGCCTCGGCCCGCACCAGCGGAACCGCCTGGCGCTGCATGTTCGATCCCATCAGCGCGCGGTTGGCGTCGTCATTCTCCAGGAAGGGAATGAGCGAGGCGGCAACCGAGACGAGCTGCTTGGGCGAAACGTCCATCAGCGTGATGTGGTCGCGCGGCGCCATCAGGAATTCGCCGCCTTCGCGGGCCGAAATGAGGTCCTCGGCGAAGGTACCGTCCGGCTTCACTTCCGCGTTGGCCTGCGCGATGGTGTGCTTGGCCTCTTCCATAGCGGAGAGATAGACCACCTCGTCCGTGACCTTGTTGTCCACGACCTTGCGGTACGGCGTCTCGATGAAGCCGTACTTGTTCACGCGGCTGAACGAGGCGAGCGAGTTGATGAGGCCGATGTTCGGGCCTTCCGGCGTCTCGATCGGGCAGATGCGGCCATAGTGCGTCGGGTGCACGTCGCGCACTTCGAAGCCGGCGCGCTCGCGGGTGAGGCCGCCCGGGCCAAGCGCCGAGACGCGGCGCTTGTGGGTGACTTCCGAGAGCGGGTTGGTCTGATCCATGAACTGCGAGAGCTGCGAGGAACCGAAGAACTCGCGCACCGCGGCCACGGCCGGCTTGGCGTTGATGAGATCGTTCGGCATCACCGTCGAGACGTCGACCGAGGACATGCGCTCCTTAACGGCGCGCTCCATGCGCAGCAGGCCGACGCGATACTGGTTCTCCAGCAGCTCGCCCACCGAACGCACGCGACGGTTGCCGAGATTATCGATGTCGTCGATCTCGCCCTTGCCGTCCTTGAGATTCACCAGCTCCTTGACCACGGCGAGAATATCTTCGCGGCGTAGCGTGGTAATGGTGTCGTCGCACTCCAGGCCCAGGCGCATGTTGAGCTTCACGCGGCCCACGGCCGAGAGATCGTAGCGCTCCCCGTCGAAGAACAGGCCTTCGAACAGCGCTTCGGCGGTCTCGCGCGTCGGCGGCTCGCCGGGCCGCATGACGCGATAGATGTCGGCGAGCGCATGGTCGCGGTCCTCGGCCTTGTCGACCTTGAGCGTGTTACGGATCCACGGGCCGGTGTTGACATGATCGATGTCGAGCAGGTCGATCCGGTCGAGCCCGGCCTTGTCCAGCTTCTCGAGATTTTCCGGCGTCACTTCGTCGCCGGCCTCGATGTAGATCTCGCCGGTCGCCTCGTTGATGAGGTCATAGGCCGAATAGCGGCCATAGATTTCCTCGGTCGGGATGAGCAGCGTCTCGAGGCCATCCTTGGCGGCCTTGTTGGCCGCGCGCGGGCTGATCTTCTGCCCCGCGGGGAAGACGACTTCGCCGGACCTGGCGTCGATGATGTCGAACTGCGGCTTCTGGCCGCGCCATGCTTCGGGCGTGAAGGGAATCTGCCAGCCATTGGGGCCACGCAGGAACGTCACCTTCTTGTAGAATTCGCCGAGGATTTCTTCGCTGTTGAGGCCGAGCGCATAGAGCAGCGCCGTCACCGGCAGCTTGCGCTTGCGGTCGATGCGGACGTTGACGATGTCCTTGGCGTCGAACTCGAAGTCCAGCCACGAGCCGCGATAGGGAATGACGCGCGCGGCGAACAGGAACTTGCCAGAGGAGTGGGTCTTGCCGCGATCATGATCGAACAGGACGCCGGGCGAGCGGTGCATCTGGGACACGATGACGCGCTCGGTGCCGTTGATGATGAACGTGCCGTTGGCCGTCATCAGCGGCATGTCGCCCATATAGACGTCCTGCTCCTTGATATCGAGCACGGAGCGGGTCTCGGTGTCGGCATCCACCTCGAACACGATGAGGCGCAGCGTGACGCGCATCGGCGCGGCGTAGGTGATGCCGCGCTGGCGGCATTCCTCGGTGTCGTACTTGGGCTCTTCCAGCTCGTACTGGACGAAGTCCAGCTCGGCGGTGCCGGCGAAATCGCGGATCGGGAAGACGCTGCGCAGCGTCTTCTCCAGGCCGGACACATAGCCGATCGCCGGATTCGAACGCAGGAACTGCTCATAGCTTTCGCGCTGAACCTCGATGAGGTTCGGCATCTGCACCACTTCGTGGATGTTGCCGAACATCTTGCGGATGCGCTTCTTCACGCTGCCGCCGGCGACGGGGGGGAGAGCCTTGGTTGCCATGCTTGTCCTGCCTGTATTGTCCCAAAGAATATTTCGCATCGCAGCGAAATTTCAGCCCGTTCTGGCCTTCCGCGCTTCAAAAGCAGCGGTTACCACAACGCAAAAAAGTGCGGGCCGGGGCTGTCCGATCCGCACTGCAGCGTCTGTTGAACCCGTCGATTCGCCCCATACGAATGCGTGCCGTGCGCAAGCGGCAAGCTGGCCCGGGCGAATGCGGGCGGCCTTTCCGGAGCAAGCCGGGCGGGCCCTTACCGATCAGCATATAGCGATGTGCCTGCCTTTTGAAAAGGGGAGGGCGCATTTTTCCGCGCGGCGCTGGTGAGTTGAAAGTCAATTTTAATGCATCGGCGCGTAACGCGGTTTCGGGGCCGTTAACGTTGCCATTCGAGAAGCGCCGGACGGTTTTCAAGTCTTAAACCAGAATCGGGACGCAACGCATGAGCATTCGGAAACGCGCCGGCTTGGGAGGCTGGCTCGAGAGCAAGTCGATTAACCAACGCCTGACGGTGCAGGTCGCCGCCGCCATCGTGGCGAGCCTGTGCCTCATCACGACCATCGCGGTGGGTTCGCTCGTCAGCCTGGATTATACCAAGCGCAACGCCGCGCTCTCAGGGCAAGCCCTGCATGCGGCACTGCTCGAAAAGGATTTCACCTCTCTGGAGCGGGACGTGTTCCGCCACGGCCTGTTGCGCAACGATGAGTCGCGCCAGGCTTACGAGAGCAATGTCGGCGATCTGCGCAGTTCCATTGCGGAAACGGACCGCCTGCTGAGCGCCGAGCATGACGCCGCGCTCGCCAAGGTGTCGCAGGGTGCCACCAGCTATGTCGATATCGTGAACGACGTGATTGCCACCGGTGGGGTGGACGCGGGCGAGGAAGCGCGGATTTCCGCTGCGGGCGACGAGGTCGACTCCTCGATCGAGGCCATTCGCCAGCCGGCCGTGGACGCCGCTGCCGTCATGGCGGCCAAGCAGCAACGCACCGTCACCATCGTCATGGCGATTACCATTGCCATCGCGGTACTGACCGGCCTCATCACGCTGCTCATCGCGCGCGGTATCAAGCAGGCGATCGGCCAGGAGATCGAAGCCGTCTCGGACGCGCTGGGGCGGATCGCCCAAGGCGATCTGGATGTGGACATCGCCTATACCGAGCGTAACGACCAGCTCGGCGCCCTCGCGCGTGCCGCCGTCAAGCTGCGCGAGACGAGCCGCGCCAAGCGGCGGTCGGACGCGGAACTGGCCGACATGGCTAACAAGGTCAGTGCCAGCCTGAGCGAAATGGCGCAGGGCGACCTTACCGTGCGCCTGCCCGAACTGGGTGCGAGCTACACGCGCCTGCAACAGGATTTTAACAGCGCCATTGCCCAGTTGCACGACACAATCGCCTCGGTCTCCGATGCTGCGACGGATATTCGCAGCGGCGCCAAGGAAATCAGCCATGCCTCGGGCGATCTGGCCGGACGTACGGAACAGCATGCCGCCGAACTCGCCCATGCGGCCGAATCCGTGAATGCGATCACGCGCTCGCTTCAAGAAACAGCCGATGTTGCCAGCCAGGCCAATGAAGGCGTGCTGGAGGCTGTGGCCGAGGCGCGGACTGGCGGCGAGGTGGTCGGCAAGGCGGTCAACGCCATGGCGAACATCGAGAAGAGCAGCCAGGAGATCGGCCAGATCATCAACGTGATCGACGGCATTGCCTTCCAGACCAACCTGCTGGCCCTGAATGCCGGCGTGGAAGCCGCGCGGGCCGGGGATGCCGGCAAGGGCTTCGCGGTCGTCGCCAACGAAGTGCGGGCGCTCGCTCAGCGCTCGGCCGACGCTGCCAAGGACATCAAAGCGCTCATCACCACGAGCGGCGCCGAGGTGGAAGAGGGCGCGCTCATGGTGCGCCAGGCCGGCGAGGCGCTGGAGCAGATCACCGACCGCATCCACGGCATCACGACCATGGTGACACAGATCAGCGCGGCCGCGGCGGACCAGTCCGCCAAGCTCGGCCAGGTCAACAGCGCGATGGGCAAGATGGACCAGGTGACCCAGCAGAATGCCGCGATGGTGGAGGAAAGCACCGCTGCCGCGCGTAGTCTGCTTCAGGAGGCGGACGGGCTCACCACGCGGGTGGGCCGCTTTAAATGCGATGTCGCAGTCCAGGCCGCGCCGCGTGGGCCCACGTCGGTGGGGGCGGCACCGACCTCGCGGGAGCCCGCGCGGGCACCGCGTGTTGGCCGGCTGACGGCCTCGACCGCCAGCCACGGCAATCTGGCGCTCGCGCCGGTCGCCGCCGAGGACTGGACCGACTTCTGACCAAATGCGGACGGCGCGCTTGCCGGGCCGTCCGCTCCCAACCTACCCCAACAGGGATGGATCAATGACCAGGATGCTGCCGCTCGTCGCGGTGCTGGCCGGCCTTGCCGTGCCCGCCGCTGCCCAGGCCCAAGACAAGCCTTTCACGCTCCAGGATGCCGTGGGCACGGAGAATTTCTCGATCAGCGGCAGTGTCCGCCTGCGCTACGAGACGTTTGACAATGATTTCCGCCCTGCCGCTCGTGACGGCGCGCAGATGCTGACGCTGCGCACGCGCATCGTGGCGGAGTATCGGGCCGGAGCGCTCAGCCTCGGCGGAGAGCTGCGCGACGCACGGGCCTATCTCAACGACGCGGGCACACCCTTTGGCAACGGCGACGTCAATGCGCTGGAGCCGGTGCAGCTCTATGCCGCGCTCGATCTCGGCAGAGGCATTGCCGGTGGCCGCACGCAGGTGAAGGCGGGGCGCTTTCTCGTCAATCTGGGGTCCAAGCGGTTGGCGGGCGATCCCGGCTTCCGCAGCGCCGCCAATGCCTTCACGGGCGTGCGGCTCGACTGGGCGGGGGCGGGCAAGCAGGCGCTGACGCTGCTCTATACGCTTCCGCAACAGCGCCGGCCGAGCGACAAGGCGCGGCTGCTCTCCAACGATGTCGTCTGGGATCGGGAAGGGGATGAGCTTGTCTTCTGGGGTGGGTTCCTGACACTGCCCGGCCTCGCCGGCTCGCTCGACATGGAGGCCTATGTTTTCGGTCTCGACGAAAACGATCGGCCCGAGGTTGCGACTCGCAATCGCCATCTGGTGACGCCGGGGCTGCGCCTGCGCGTGAAACCTGCACCGGGCCGGCTGGATGGGGAGCTGGAAGCCGCCCTGCAAATCGGCTCCATCCGCGCTTCCACCGCCGCCGATGCGGTCCGCCAACGCGTCCGGGCACATATGGCGCATGGCCAGATCGGCTATAGCCTCGCCGGTGGCTGGGCGCCGCGTTTCAGCCTGCTCGCGGACATCGGCAGTGGCGATCATGCCGGTTCGAGCAGCTATAACCGCTTTGATTATCTCTATGGCCCGCAGCGCACCGATTGGGGACCGACCGGGCTCTATGGCGCCTTCAGCCGCAACAACATCGTCTCGGTGGGCGCGAAGATCGAGGTGAAGCCCGGCAAGCGGATGGACGCCTTCGTCACCTGGCGCGAAGCATGGCTCGATTCCGCGACCGACAGCTTCGGCAAGACGAGCTTACGCGATCCTGCGGGCGCCACGGGCCGATATGCCGGCCGACAGGTGGAGGCGCGGGCGCGCTACTGGCTGGTTCCGGGGCAGATGCAACTCGACATTGGCGGCGCATGGCTTGGCAAGGGCCGCTTCCTGCGCCAGGCCCCCAATGCGCCTGCGCAGGGCGACACACTCGCCACCTATCTGGACCTCAACCTCCTCTTCTGACGGCGTGTTTCCGCGCGTCGTTCAAGGGCCGTCAGGACGCGGCAAAGACTCCGCATAGCACGCGGCCGCCGCTATTGCCGCTCGGGTCGGTCTTCTGGTCATCGGGGCCGGCATGCACCACGAACGCCGCGCCATCGCCATCCAGAATGGCGCTTATGCTGCTGTGCGCAGGGAAGCTCTGCTCGGCCGTACCGTCCGCACCGACCTTGAGCGCGGGCAGATCGCCTTCATGGGAACCCTGCGGGTTTTCCAGGCCATGCTGCTTGCCGGTGGGGTTGAGGTGGCCGCCAGCCGAACTGAAGTCCGGTCCATCGCACTTGCCGACCGCATGGATGTGCATGCCATGTTCGCCGGGCGTCAGGCCGGACGCCTCGATGCGGCCCATTAAATGATCGCCCATGGTGCTGAGCGTCACGGTGCCGGCGCTCTTGCCGTCCTTGTCCTTGAGCGTGGCGGAGACCGAACCGGGCGTATCGGCGGCCAATGCGGGTGCGCCGATCAGGAGCGCAGCAGCAAGGGCGAAGGCGGCGGGGGAGGCGAGCGGGCGCATCATGGGGATTCTCCTGGCAGCATCGGGCGCAACGGCGTGGTCGCGAGCAAGAAGGCTCGCGGTTAACGAGGAGAGTAACGACATGGTTCCATTCTTCAAGGCAGCATGGCGATCAGACGGTTCATCGCTCCGGCCGCACGGTGCGAGGCGGCGATCAGATTAGCGTGAAAATCGCCGCCGCTGGCATGGTCGGCATCGTCGGTGGTCGCCTTGATGCCGGCCCAGGGCAGGCCTGTGCTCTCCGCGACCTGCGCGAGCGCGGCGGTCTCCATGTCGACAAGGTCCGCATCGAGCGCCGCAACGAGATGGGCAGCGAATGCACCGTCCTCGATGAAGGCGTCGCCGCTGGCGATGCAGGCCGGCGGCAGCCCCGAGCCGGGGTCGGGCAAGGCGTGGAAAGGCTCGGCATGAGCGAGCCCCAACGGCCAGGCGCCCGGACGATAGTGGACGAACGCCTCCGCCCGCCGCGCGCCATAATCATGCTGCACGGCGCGGGCGAGATAGAAGCAGTCGCCCTCCGTCCGGCTGAGCTTGCCGGCCGTCCCGAGTGTGAGCAGCAGTTGCGGCGCGTGCAGCGTATGGAGCCGCGCGGCGGCGACGGCCATGTTGACCTTGCCGATCCCGGTGGTGGCGAGGATCACGTCGTGCCGCTCGATGGTCAGGCGCCGTGCCGGCAGTCCCGCGCCATCCAGCGCGATGCCTTCGCCCGGCCGAAAGGCCTCCGCTTCTTCGTCGAGCGCGGCGAGGAGAAGAATGCGCATGGGATCAGTCTCCCGCAAAGGCGACGAGGGAGAGTGGTTCCACGCCCGCCGCTTGAAGTCGACGCGCGCCACCCAGATCGGGCAGGTTGACGATGAACAGCGCCGTCTCCACCACCGCACCTTCGCCGCGCAGCAGCGTCGCGCCGGCCAGCGCCGTGCCGCCGGTCGCCAGCAGGTCGTCCACCAGCAGCACGCGCTGTCCCGGCTTCACATGGTGGCGATGCATCTCGATCCGGTCCTTGCCATATTCCAGCGCGTAATCGATTCCCACGCGCTCGCCGGGCAGCTTGCCGGCCTTGCGCAGCAGCAGCTTGCCTTTGGCCAGCTTGTAGGAGAGCGCGCCCGCCAGAACGAAACCGCGCGATTCGATCCCCGCGATCAGATCTACTTGCGTGGGGTCGATCAGCGCTGCCAGCCGGTCGATCGTTGCGCGGAAGCCCGGTCCATCGAGCAGTAACGTCGAGATGTCGCGGAACTGGACGCCGGGCGCGGGATAGTCCGGAATGGTCCGGATCAGGGCCTTGAGATCGTCATTCGGCATGGCGGTAAGAGGACTTTCAGCTTGGATGGAATAAGGGAGACAGGCTTGTCGGCACGACAGGCTGCGTTTAGGCAGGGCCTCGCGTCAAGGGCGGGGGCGCCGCCGGTTACGAAAACGGCCTCGCCGGCATAGGCGGTGGGTTGCGTAAAGAGTGGTGGAGCAGGTGCAGGTCGTCCAGATGATCTTGGCTTTTATGCGGGTGCGCAGGCGCGTTAGCCTAGCGTCAGCCCGGCTGAGCGTTGGCGCGCTGCTGTTGGTCGCGGCGCGTCCCGCCGGGGCTGCCACCCTGCAGTCCGTGCTGGAGGATGCGCATGCTCTTGCGCTCGATACCGGCGCGTCTGTTTCGGCCTTCGTACACCGCATTGTGATAGGTGACATGACCGCCGTCACGGCGGCCGCCTTCACCGCGAGCGCGCTCATTGGCTTTGCCGGGCTGTGGCTGGTTTTGCGCAGCCCGCGCGACGAGGCGGTTCTCGCTCTCCCGCCGCCATCGCCTGACATGCCGGAAGTGCCAGCGCGGCGCGGTCGCTCGATGCGGCTTCTGGATGCGGTTTCCGTTGCAAGAACGCAGTTCGAGATTGCCTTGGCAGAGCGCGAGAGGACGGAACGCGTGTAGCCTCTCCTTAAGTCCGTGTTTGAGTTTCGGTTTCTACCTATCTGATAATTACTGAATAATTCCGCTAAAAGGCAGCAGCTAATGCAGATGGGCCGTTTGACCGCGCAATCGTCTGCCTTCTCTACCACGCCGGCTTCGGACGATCGGCGGCGCGCGAAGTCATGGTTTACGGCGGCGTCTCCCGCCCACAAAAAAGGCGGCCCCAACAGGGACCACCTCTCTTGTTCGCTTGAACGGCGCGCCGGAGCGCTCCGTTGAACGCCGTGCTTACTTGAGCTCGACGGTCGCGCCGGCCGCTTCCAGCTTCTTCTTGATGTCTTCGGCTTCGGCCTTGCTGGCCGCTTCCTTGACGGCCTTGGGAGCCGACTCGACGAGCGCCTTGGCTTCGGTGAGGCCCAGGCCGGTGATGGCGCGGACTTCCTTGATGACGGCGATCTTGTTGCCGCCGTCGCCGGTCAGGATAACGTCGAATTCCGTCTGCTCTTCGGCAGCCGGAGCGGCGGCGCCGCCAGCGGCGGGAGCAGCGACAGCGACGGCCGCGGCAGCCGAGACGCCCCACTTCTCTTCGAGCGCCTTGGAAAGCTCGGCGGCCTCCAGGACGGTGAGGGCGGACAGCTGGTCGACCAGTGCGTTGATATCAGCCATTTCAATAACACTCCATTTCTTGCGGGGCTATCTGAGGAGCCCAATTCAGTTTGTTGAAAACAAAAGAGTTGAGGCCCGTGTCAGGCCGCATCCTTGGTGGCGTAGGCGTTGAAGACGCGCGCGAGTTGCGCGGCCGGCGCCTGCGTGACGGCAGCGAGCTTCTGTGCCGGGGCCTGAACCAGGCCGACCAGCTTGGCGCGCAGTTCGTCGAGCGAAGGCATCGAGGCCAGAGCCTTGATCCCGTTCGCATCGAGGACCTGGGCCCTCATGCTGCCGCCGACGATCTCCAGCTTGTCATTCGTCTTGGCGAACTCGACCGCGACCTTTGCCGCCGCGACCGGATCTTCAGACGTTGCCAGACCAGTCGGACCCGTCAGCATCTCACCGATGCCGATATAGTCCGTGTCCTGGATGGCGATCTTGGCAAGCCGGTTCTTCGTCACCTTGTAGCTCGCACCGGCCTCGCGCATCTTCTGCCGCAGATCGGTGCTCTGGGCCACGGTGAGGCCCAGATTGCGGGTGACGACCACCACGCCCATCTGCTGCAGGGATGCGTGAAGTGCCGAAACGACCTCGGACTTTTCATTGCGATCCATGCCATTCTCCTTCAGCGGCGCTGCCGGCCTCGAAAGTCCGGACGGTGCCGCGTTCGAACGATCGCCGCGCGCCTGCTTCGATACGAGAGGCAGACAGGCGGCGACACCATGCCCGCGCGACGAAATCCGCCGCGCAAGGCGTCTTGTGTCCGGAGGGGAAGGGGTTGACTGGCCCTACGCGACGCCAACGCACCGCAAAATGGGCAGACCCGGTCGTCCATGCGGACCGACCGGCAAGAACTTCTCCCCGTCTCGGCTGGAGATTAAGGCGGCCAGATGCCGCCACCAGCTGTCTCGGACGGAATGCCGGAGCCCGAAAGGACCCGGCAAGCGCCGCGCGATTAGGCCAGTCCGCCCGCAAAAGCAAGGGAATTTGCGCGCGACGGCGGATGAACCCTCTCGGCATATGGTAGCCCGGCGGGTTGAAGCACTTCGCCCGAGCGGAATGGGCGCGCTTTGCGAAGGCGTAGCTGTGCTCGGAGGTGCGGCCCGGCTTTTCGTCAAAACCAGGCGCGCAGGCCAATCACAAACCGCGTGCTGCCGGCCGCCTCACCGCGTGCGCGGCGATAAGCCGCCGTGTCGCCAATGGCGTGTTCGTGGCGTACACCGATATAGGGGGCGAATTCGGGCACGATCTGGTAGCGCAGGCGCAGCCCTGCCTTCGCGCTTGAAAGGCCTGCACCGATGCCGAGCGCCGGCATATCGCGCGCGGCCAGATCCAGTTCGATCTCCGGCTGAAGGATGAGTTTCCGCGTGAGCCGCTGGTCGTAGCTCAGTTCGACGCGCCCCGTGACCTCGCCTCGGTTCGAAAGGAAAACAGTGCCGTCAACCTCGAACCAGTAGGGCGCCAGGCCGTGGATGCCCAGCGCGGCATGGGTGCGGTCGGGCCCCACGCCGACATCCTGCCGCACACCGACCTGGAGGTTCCACCACGGATCGAGCGCATGGCTCCAAAGCGCCTGAACCTCGGCTCGCTCTAGGGGCTCTCCAAAGCTGCCTTCGCCGTCGCTCTTGAACCACAGCCGGTCGATGTCGCCGCCATACCAGGCTTGCGCCTTCCACGCATAAGCCTCGTGCCCTTGGCCAAAGCCCGCCTCCAGCCGGTCGATAATGACCGCGCCGGTTACAATGGCGCCATGCTCTCGCCGGATCACTAAGCGGGCCTGCGCCATCTCGGCCGGATCGAAGACGGTATCGGCGGCGTGCGTCGGCCCGCTGAACGCGCCCGGCGGAGGTTGGGCAATCGGTGGATCGGGTAGAACCGCGCGATGGGCGGCATGCGTCAACCGGGGCGAGGGCATGACCTGGCCGGCGTGGAGATCGGCCGGTTGGGAGGTGTTCTCATGCCCACTATGCCCGGCGTGCGGATCGGCCGCCTGTCCGGCCTCGGATGCGGCAGCGCGAGGATCGCTCCCTTCACGATGCATAACGTCATGATCGTGATGATCGTGCTGCGCCAGTGCGGGCACGGCGGTAGCGGCTGCGGTGGCGAGCAGCAGCGCGACGATGCGCTTCATGCCGCATCTCCGTCGAGCGGCCGAACGGTCACGACCCGGAACATGCCGGCGTGCATGTGCAGCAGCAGGTGGCAGTGAAAGGCCCAGTCGCCGGGCGCATCGGCCGTGAGATCGAAAGCCAGCTTGCCGCCCGGCAGCACATTGACGGTGTGCTTGCGCGGATAGTTGCCGGCATGGCCGTTCACCAATTCAAAGAAATGGCCGTGCAGGTGAATGGGGTGAGTCATCATCGTATCGTTGACGAGCACCACGCGCGCGCGCTCGCCGCGCTCGAAGCGGATGGGCTCCACGCCTTCGCTGAACTTCTCCCCGTCGAACGACCACATGAAGCGCTCCATGTTGCCGGTGAGATGCACCTCGACCGTGCGGCGGGGCGGGCGCTGGTCGGGATTGGGCGTGCGGGCCATCAAGTCGCGATAAGTGAGTACGCGGTGGCCGACGTTCTCCAGCCCGACGCCCGGATCGCCGGTGCGGTCGACCGGCGCCGCCGCGATGGCGTCCACGCCCACGCCGACCTTGACGCTCGCCGGCGCCTTGCTCTTGTCGCGCATGGACATGCCGCTCATCGAATGGCCGCCGTCATGGCCCTGGGATGCGCCATCGTCGCCATGGCCGTGGTCCATGCCTGCCATGGCGTCATGGTCCTTGCCGCCAGGGTTCGTCGCCCCATGATCCATCCCGCCCATGCCCATGTCCTTCATGCCCAGCGTCGGGCGCGGGCGGAGCGGGGGGACCGGCGCGGTCATGCCCGGGCGAGGCGCCAGTGTGGCGCGGGCCATGCCGGACCGGTCGATCGATTCTGCGACCAACGTGAATGCGCGGTCATCGGTCGGCTGGACAATGACGTCATAGGTTTCGGCATTGCCGATCTGCATCTCGTCGACCGTCACCGGCCGCACATCCTGCCCATCGGCACTCACCACCGTCATCGGCAGACCCGGAATGCGCAGGTTGAAAATGGTCATCGCCGCCGCATTGATAATGCGCAGCCGCACACGCTCGCCGGGCCGGAACAGGCCGGTCCAGTTCTGTGCGGGATCATGGCCGTTGACCAGATAGGTGTAAGTCGCCGCCGTCACGTCGGCAATGTCGGTGGGGTCCATGCGCATGCGGCCCCAGTCCGCGCGCTCGGCTGCGGGCATCATTTCCTCCGGCCCACCCGCCAGTGCGCCGAACAGCGTCTGCTTCTGGCGGTTGTAATAGCCGCCCTCGGCCTTGAGCTTCGCGATGAGCTGATGCGGATGCTGGAAGGTCCAGTCGCTCAGCACGATCACATGCTCGCGATCATAGGCCACGGGATCGGCCCCGACGGGGTCGATTATGATGGGCCCATAGAGCCCTTGCTGCTCCTGAAGACCGGAATGGCTGTGATACCAATAGGTGCCGGCCTGCCGCACCGGGAATTCATAGAGGAAGCTACTGCGTGGCCTGATGCCGGGGAAGCTGAGGCCCGGCACCCCATCCATCTGGAAGGGCAGGAGCAGGCCATGCCAGTGAATGGAACTGTCCTCGTCCAGCGCATTCTCCACATGGAGGCGCACGCTCTGTCCTTCGCGCAGGCGGATAAGCGGCGCGGGCAGAGTGCCGTTCACAGTGACGGCATGGCCGGTGCGGCGGCCGAGCGTGAATGGGGTTCGGGCGATGCGCAGGTGAATGTCCTCGCCAGAGAGGGCCGGGAGCGTCGGCGCGAGTCCCGGTGTGCCGCTGCGCGCCCATGCCGGCATGAAGAGGCCGGCAAGCCCGAGCCCGGCGAGCCCACAGGCGCTGGCGCGGAGGACCGCGCGGCGATTGATCGGTCCTGTCATGGTCGCGTTGTCCATCGGCGCTCTCTGGCATCGGTCTGACGAGAGCGAATGGCATTTGACAGTGTGTCAAGGTCAAGCGCCAATGTGCCTTGGCCTGAAAAACATCCCGTCGCCCTTGACCCTGACATCATGTCAGACCTTAAATGGGAGGGCGTCGGAAAGGAACAGGACATGACCCAGGCGACTCACACGACGCACGGCTGCTGTGGCAGCGATCACAAGGCAGGCGACTATAAGCCGGGCACGGCCGGCACCGTGATTGATCCGGTGTGCGGCATGACGGTCGACCCGTTCCAGACGCCGCATCATGCTCATCACGGCGGCGTAGATTATCATTTCTGCAGCGCCGGCTGTCGCACGAAGTTCATCGCCGATCCCGAGCGCTATCTCAGCGGCGAAGCCGTTACGCCCGAGGATGTACCGCCCGGTACTATCTGGACGTGCCCCATGGACCCGGAAGTGCGGCAGGATCATCCCGGCCCATGCCCTATTTGCGGCATGGCGCTGGAGCCCGAGCTGGTGAGCGCGGACACCGGCCCTAGTGCCGAGCTGGTCGACATGACCCGCCGCTTCTGGATCGGCCTGGCGCTGGCCCTGCCGGTGTTCGTGCTGGAGATGGGCAGTCATCTTTTCCCGGCGCTGCATCATCTCGTGCCGGCGCGGCTCTCCGCGTGGCTGCAATTTGCGCTGGCGACGCCGGTGGTGCTGTGGGTGGGCTGGCCCTTTTTCCAACGTGGCTGGGCGTCGATCCGCACCCGCCATCTCAACATGTTCACGCTCATCGCCATGGGTACGGGCGTGGCCTGGGCCTACAGTGTTGCGGCGCTCCTGCTGCCTGGCGTTTTCCCGCCAGCCTTCCGCGGCCCGGACGGCACGGTTGCCGTCTATTTCGAGGCGGCGGCGGTCATCACGGTGCTGGTGCTGCTGGGGCAGGTGCTGGAACTGCGCGCCCGTGAGCGCACGTCCGGCGCGATCAAGGCGCTGCTGAACCTCGCACCCAAGACCGCGCGCCGCATCGCCACCGACGGCAGCGAGGAGGATATTGCGCTGGATCTCGTCGCTGTGGGTGATCGCCTGCGTGTGCGGCCCGGCGAGAAAGTGCCTGTCGATGCGGTCGTGCTGGAAGGGCGCTCAGCGCTCGATGAGTCCATGGTGACCGGCGAGTCCATGCCTGTCACGCGTGGGGCCGGCGCGCATGTCATCGCCGGCACCATCAATCAGAGCGGCGCGCTCGTCATCGAGGCCGAGCGCGTGGGCCGCGACACGATGCTCGCGCGCATCGTCCAGATGGTCGCCGACGCCCAGCGCTCGCGCGCGCCGATCCAGCGGCTGGTGGACCGGGTGGCAGGCTGGTTCGTGCCGGCCGTGTTGCTGGTGGCGGTGGCGGCGTTCGCCATCTGGAGCATCTGGGGCCCCGAGCCTCGCTTTGCGCACGGCCTCGTCGCGGCGGTGGCGGTGCTCATCATCGCTTGCCCCTGCGCGCTTGGTCTTGCCACTCCCATGTCGATCATGGTGGGCGTCGGCCGGGGCGCGGGGCTGGGCGTTCTCATTCGCAATGCCGAGGCGCTCGAACGGCTGGAGAAGGTCGATACGCTGGTGCTCGACAAGACCGGGACGCTGACCGAAGGTCGCCCCTCGGTGACACGCATCGTGCCGGCCGAGGGCTGGGTGGCGGACGATCTCCTGCGTCTCGCCGCCGGTGTGGAACGCGTTTCCGAGCATCCGCTGGCCGTCGCCATCGTCGCGGCAGCGCAGGAGCGGGGAATCGCCATCCCTGCCGTGACGGCGTTCGATTCGCCCGTCGGCAAGGGCGCGCTCGGTACAGTGGAAGGTCGCAAGGTTGTGCTGGGCAATGCACGCTTCCTGGATGAGCAGGGCATCGCACCAGGCGCAATGGCCACGCAGGCGGATGCGCTGGGCCGCGACGGCGCGACCGGGGTGCTCATCGGCATCGATGGCGTGACGGCGGGCGTCCTCGCTATTGCCGACGCGGTCAAGGCGACCACGGCCGAGGCGCTGGACGCCCTGAAGGCGGACGGCATCTCCATCGTCATGCTGACCGGCGACAACCGCGCAACGGCGCAAGCCGTGGCAGACAGGCTGGGCATCGACCAGGTGGAGGCCGAAGTTCTGCCCGAGGAGAAGAGCGCTGTCATCGAGCGGCTGCGCCGCGAGGGCAGGGTGGTCGCCATGGCCGGCGATGGCGTGAACGACGCGCCGGCCCTGGCAGCGGCGGACGTCGGCATCGCGATGGGACCGGGCGCGGATGTCGCCATCGAGAGCGCCGGTGTCACGCTGCTCAAGGGCGATCTCACCGGCATTGTGCGCGCGCGCCGGCTGAGCGAGGCGACCATGGCCAATATCCGCCAGAACCTGTTCTTCGCCTTCATCTACAATGCCGCCGGCGTGCCCATTGCGGCGGGCCTGCTCTATCCGGTTTTCGGCATCCTGCTTTCGCCGGTCATCGCCGCTGCCGCCATGGCGCTCTCCTCGGTGAGCGTGGTGAGTAATGCGCTGCGCCTCAATCGGGTGACTCTGTGAATATCGGTGCCGCCTCGCAGGCCAGCGGCGTCTCGCAGCGGATGATCCGGCATTATGAGAAGATCGGCCTGATCCCGCGTCCCGCCCGGCGCGAGGGCGGCTATCGCGACTATAGCGAGGCGGACGTGCACCGCCTGCGCTTCATCGCCAAGGCGCGTGACCTGGGCTTTCCCATCGCCGAGATTGGCGAACTGCTTTCTCTCTGGTCCGATCGGGGTCGGGCCAGCGCGGATGTAAAGGCGCTGGCGCTCGCCCGCGCGGAAGCGCTGGGCCGCAAGGCAGAGGCACTCGAAGCGATGCGCCGTTCGCTCCTCGACCTTGCAACACGTTGCCCCGGCGACGGCGGCCCGGATTGCCCCATTCTCACCTCGCTCGAAGAGGACGAGAATGCCCCACCCCTGGGAACTCCCTGAGCTGAGCGATGGCTTCCCTCGCCAGCGGACCGGCATCATTTCGCTATTCCGACGGCGCGATGAAAGATATTCGCCATCTGCCGCTTGCCAGCACCATATGTGCCCACTATAGGGCAGCGCCTGTCTTGCCGGCGCAGCGATGCACCGGCCCGGTCGGGGAATAGCTCAGCCTGGTAGAGCACTGTCTTCGGGAGGCAGGGGCCGGAGGTTCGAATCCTCTTTCCCCGACCATTTTATTCTAGAAAGCGACGGAAATCCGCCTCAAGCATGAGGCGGCGATCGGCGTGCCAGCGGGGGCATGCGGCGGATCGAATCGCGACGGCTATCCGCGGTCCGGCCGCGTTCCTGAATCCATCACCATCAGATCGCTCTCGCGGCTTAGCCGCGATATCAACAGGCGTTCGTTCAGGATCCTGAGCGGGCGCATGATGTACGCGCGCGCCTTAACGGGATCCAAAGTGTTTTATCGGAACGAGCGGTCATGGTTGCGGGCGGTTTTCGACGATGGTTTCTGGCGGCATCCCTGGCTTTGAGCCTGCTGATGCATATCGATGCCGGACCCGCCGAAGCGGCAGATTCTCGGGCGAGCCGCACTGCTTGCTGGGCATCGAGCAACCTGTCGGAAGATTTGGCCGCCCTCGCGCACGATGCCGTGCGATGGTCGTGCGGCGATCGAACGCCTTCCCTCGAGGCGGAGCGCCTACTGCTTCGCTTTGAAATCGATCCCAACGGGCTGCTTCCCCGATATCTCCTCTCGAGGCGGAGCGCATTCGAGGCGCTCCATCTGCTTGCCATCGATCAGGACGGCGCAGTCCGGCAAACTTCCCTCTCGGCCGGTGCACTCCCAAGTTCCATGGCGGGCGGCTATTTCAAGGCCTCCTTGCCGGAGGTAACGCGCGACACCCGGCAGATCGTGGCTGCGTTTGATCGGCCAAGCCATCAGATGACACTCGAGCGCGCCTATCTGGCCCCTACCGATGCAGCGCCCGATGTCAGCGACATGCGGGTCCTGCTGCTTTTGGCGGGGCTTGCGGGCATGCTCGTCATGCCTTTGATCTTCAATGCGGCGTTCTACCGTGTGCTGCGCGAGCCTTTCGTGCTTTGGCATTCCGCTCTCACGCTGTCGTTTCTTATGACGATCCTGGTTTCATCCGGCCTGTCGGTCATGCTGTTCGATCCGCCGGCAATGACGCTGAGCTGGATGACGACACTGATCTTCGGAATAACCGTCGCGTCCGGGACGATGTTCACCTACCACTTCATCGAGGCGGGATTGATGCATCCGCTTCTGCGCCGGCTGCTGCCCTTTTGCGCCTTGTGGGCGATCGGTCTGAGCGCGTTTCATGCTGCATTCCCATTCGTGGCGCGCCCCATTCAATCGACGGTATATACTGCGGCGTTCGGACCGGTCCTTGCCATTTTCATCCTGTCCCTGATCGATGCGCTGCGCCGTGGGAGTCGGGCCGCGCAATTCCAGGCAGTCGGCTATGCGCCGGTCGTCCTGGTCGGAATTATTCGGTTCCTGACGGGCATCTTCCCCTGGGTGCCCAGCACCGACGCCATGCTTCTGTTCTATATCGGCTGCATATGCGAGGTCCTCTTCACCACGCTTGGCATGGCCGACCGCTTCGTGGCCATCAAACGCGAGCGAGACCGCGCCCGCACCGAGGCCGATCTGCTCGAACGCTTATCCGAAACGGACGTGCTGACAGGCCTGCTCAATCGGCGCGCAATCGAGCGGGAGTCCGACCAGCTTCGGGCCGAAGGCTTCACGACGCTGGCGCTCATCGACCTCGATCATTTCAAGGGCGTGAATGACGCCAACGGGCATACGGTTGGCGATGCGGTGCTCAAGGCTGCAGCTGGCGCGTTCCAGGTGGGGCCGAACGTTCGCGCATACCGCCTCGGCGGCGAAGAATTCATGCTGCTCCTGAGGGGCGACGATGCTGAGATCCAGGCGGAGCTTTGCCGGCAGGTGATCCCGGCAACGGTTGCCAATATCGTTCCTGGTCTTGGCCGACCCGTGACCGCAAGCATGGGTATGACGCGTGTCATGGATGACGAAGGGTTCGCTGAACCCTATGAACGGGCCGACACGCTGCTCTACGAAGCAAAGAGCGCGGGACGAGATCAAACCCGGGGCATGATCGACAGGCTCAAGCGGGATGCCGTTGGAAGCAGGAGAACGGTGGTCGCATAGGCCGGATCGCTGCCGGCCGCTCACTTATCGCGGCTGGCCGGATCGACGCTAGCCGGGAAAATTGTGAGAAAATATCGGGGCCGAGGAAGTCCGCCCGTCGTCTTGGTCCCATCTCTGCTGGGGAGACGTTAAGCCGCTCATCTCGCCAGGCGCTTCAAGATAAAGCACTTTCAAAGATGGTGACCCCTACGGGACTCGAACCCGTGTTTCAGCCGTGAAAGGGCCGCGTCCTAGACCGCTAGACGAAGGGGCCATCCGGGCGGGGCGGGTGCCCTGCAAAGATGAGGCGCCCCTTTAGGGGGGTGTTCGAGCAGGGTCAAGTGCCCAGAGGCTTGGGTGGCATTTGTCATGGTTTGACGCTGCGGACATGCTGGCGCCGGTGCGTGGCGGACCATTCGGTCCGGAGCAAGGGAGGCTTTTGGCGCCCGGTGGGGTTTCTCCGCGTGCCCGCTACGCCTCGGCCATGTCCTCCACATGTAGTTCGGCAGCGGGGCGGGGACCCCAGTCGTCGATGCGGGCACGGCCGGCGAGCCACCAGCGGCGGCTGCGGTCGCCGTGGAGCAGCGTCTGGCCGAGCGGGCTCTCGGCTTGGCGAAACGCCATGGCCTTGAGGGAACGGCCATCCTGGCCGCTCACAATAGCGCGAACATGATCGGTGCCGACGATGTCCGCCTTGACGATGCGGACCGGCCCCAGCGCCACGCGCGGCGCCGGCCAGCCGTTGCCGAACGGGCCGGCGCCATCCATCTGGCCGACAAGATCGGGCGTCAGTCCACCGGGGGCGACCATGAGATCCACGAGCAGCGCGCGCGCGGCGGCAGCGCGGCTCACATCGGCGGCAAGGCGGGCCTCCAGGAAATCGGCAAGACGCGGCAACTCGGCGGCCGCCACGGTGAGCCCTGCCGCCATGGCATGGCCGCCACCGGCCAGGAGCAGGCCTTCATCCTTGGCCGCGAGCACGGCCGCGCCGAGATCGACGCCGCCGATCGAGCGACCCGAGCCCTTGCCGATCCCGGTTTCGTCCAGAGCGATGACGATGGCCGGCCGGCCGCTTTTTTCCTTGAGCCGTCCCGCAACGATGCCAATGACACCGGGATGCCAACCCTCGCCGGCCACCACGGCGACGGCGCGCTCGCCCAACGCCTCCAGCATGGCCTGTGCCTGCTCCTGCACGTTCGCCTCGATCGCGCGGCGGTCGGCGTTGAGGCGATCCAGTTCGGCGGCGAGCAGGGCGGCCTCATCGGGATCGGTGGTGGTGAGCAGGCGCACGCCCAGATCCGATTTGCCAACACGCCCGCCGGCATTGATGCGCGGGCCGAGCGCAAAGCCGAGATCGGCGCATTGCGGTGCGCGCTCCAGCCGGCTTGCGGCGAGCAGCGCAGTGATGCCGATGTTGCCGCGCCGGGCCATCGCCTTGAGGCCCTGCGCCACGAAGGCGCGGTTGAGGCCCCGGATCGGCGCCACGTCCGCCACGGTGCCGAGCGCGACCAGATCGAGCAGGTCCATGAGACGCGGTTCGGCCCGTGTGGCGAACCAGCCGCGCCCGCGCAGGACTCGAATAAGCGCGGCGCCCAGCAGGAAGGCAACGCCCACGGCGGCGAGGTGGCCATGGGCGGCGGCTTCGTCGCACTCATCCAGCCGGTTGGGATTGACCAGCGCGTGGGCCGGGGGGAGAGCCGTCGCGCATTTGTGATGATCGACCACGATTACGTCGAGTCCGACCGCCCGCGCGGCTTCCAGTGCGGCGAAAGCCTGCGCGCCGCAATCGACGGTGACGACGAGGCTGGAGCCTTGCTGGGCAAGGGCGACGAGCGCCTCACCGGAAGGACCATAGCCTTCCATCAGCCGATCGGGGATATAGACGCCGGCCTCCAGCCCCAGCGCGCGCAGCAGGCGCAGCAGCAGAGCCGCGCTGGTGGCGCCGTCCACGTCGTAATCGCCGAAGATCGTGACCGATTCGCCGTCCATGACGGCGGCCGCCAACCGCTCGGCGGCGCGATCCATGTCGCGGAAGAGCGAAGGGTCGGGCATGAAGGCGCGGATCGTGGGCACGCGCTCGCGCTCGATATGCTGGGGCAGGCAGCCACGCGCGCGCAGCAGATCGTCGACCAGATCGCCGCCTGCACCGGCCGGCTCGGCGCCCCGCCAGCGCCAAGGGCGGCCGCTCAGCGACCGTTCGATATCGAGCGCGAAGCGGCTCATGTGAAGGCGCCGGGGGATGTCGACGAAGGAAAGAAAGCCATCGTTGCTCCCTAGCATGATCGCGCGCGCCTGGAACAGAGGGGGCCAGCCGCATGGCCTCTTGCAATCGGCCGGCGTTCCGGTAGCGAGCTTTTCCGATGGCAGCCATCCTCTCCGTGCGATCCTTGTCCAAGCGCTACGCCAGTGGCCATCAGGCACTCGGCAGCATCGACCTGGACGTGGAGGAGGGCGAGATTTTCGCACTGCTCGGCCCCAATGGGGCGGGCAAGACCACGCTCATTTCTATCATCTGCGGCCTGGCCCGGGCGAGCGGAGGCAGTGTGACGGTGGCCGGCCACGACATCGTGAGCGCCTACCGCGAGACACGTACTGCCATTGGTCTCGTCCCGCAGGAACTCGCAACCGATATGTTCGAGCGTGTGATCGATACTGTGCGCTTCAGTCGCGGCCTGTTCGGCAAACCGCGCGACGATGCGCTGATTGAGCGCATCCTCCGCGATCTTTCGCTGTGGGACAAGCGCAACGCCAAGCTTGCGGAGCTTTCCGGCGGCATGAAGCGGCGCGTGATGATCGCGAAGGCGCTCAGTCACGAACCTCGGCTGCTCTTCCTCGATGAGCCGACTGCCGGCGTGGACGTGGAACTGCGGCGCGACATGTGGGCACTGGTTCGCCGGCTCCGCGACAATGGCGCGACCATCATCCTCACCACGCATTATATCGAGGAGGCCGAGGAAATGGCCGACCGGGTGGGCGTGATCGACAAGGGCGGGCTGATCCTGGTGGAGGAGACGGCGGCGCTCATGAAGAAGCTGGGCCGCAAATCGCTGCGCGTCAGTCTGGCCGAGCCAATGACGACTATTCCCGCCGGCCTTTCCGACTGGCCGCTCACCTTGCTGGGCGAGGGGCACGAACTGGAATATCTTTTCGATAGTCAGGCCGAGGACAGCGGCATCTCCGCGCTGCTCGGCCGCATGGCCGCGCTGGGCATCGGCTATCGCGACCTCAACACGCGGGAAAGCTCACTGGAAGACATCTTCGTGAGCCTGGTCCACAATCCGGAGCGGGGAGAGACGGCATGAGTTTCAATCTCCATGCGGTGAAAGCCATCTACTTTTTCGAGATGCATCGCTTCAGCCGCACGCTGCTGACAGGTCTGTTCGTGCCGGTCATCACGACTGCGCTCTATTTTGTGGTGTTCGGCAGCGCCATTGGCGCGCGCATGACGGAAGTAGACGGCATTGCCTACGGTGCCTTCATCGTGCCCGGCCTCATCATGCTCTCCATGTTTACCGAGAGCATCTCCAACGCCAGCTTCGGCATCTATATGCCCAAGTTCAGTGGCACCATCTATGAGCTGCATTCCGCGCCTGTCTCGCCGCTGGAGACGCTTTTGGGCTATGTCGGCGCGGCGGCGACCAAGTCCATGCTCATTGGCCTCGTCATTCTGGCAACGGCCTATCTTTTTGTGACGGTGCCCATCGCGCATCCGGCCGCGATGCTCGCTTTCATGCTGCTCATCGCCGTGAGCTTCTGCCTCTTCGGCTTCATCCTGGGCCTTTGGGCGCAGAGCTGGGAGCAATTGAGCGTTATTCCGCTGCTCATCGTGACGCCTATGACCTTTTTGGGCGGCGCCTTCTATTCAGTGCAGATGCTGCCCGAGCCCTGGCGAACGCTCACCCTGTTCAATCCGGTGGTCTATCTCATCAGCGGCTTCCGCTGGACCTTCTTCGGCAAGGGCGACGTCTCGATGGCCATCTCGCTGGGCTTCGTCGCGGCGATGCTGGCGGTCTGCGTGGGCGTGATCGTGTGGATTTTCAAGACAGGGTATCGGCTCAAGGCATAGGGCCGGCGACGCTCGGGCCGCCGGGGCTTTTTCTACGGATTCTGGATATCTGTCGAGGGAAGTGGGGCGGTTATGACAGCCTCCGCCGTGCGCGCGAACGCGCGAATCCAGAACTCCACAACGCTTTCCGCCGTCTGGGTGCTCGCGAAAATAGAGCGCAGGTTCGCTGGAAGGGCCGGGGAGCGCGCCGGCCTCAATCCCGGTAGCGGTGCTCGCCTTTGATCCATCGAACTGTGCCGGAGGAGGCGCGCATCACGACGCTCTGCGTGGTCATCTTACCATCGCGGCGGCGCTTGACGCCGTCCAGCAGCGAGCCGTCTGTCACGCCGGTTGCCGCGAAGATGCAGTCGCCCTTGGCGAGATCGCCTAGCGTATAGATGCGGTCGAGATCCTCGATGCCCCACTTCCGAGCGCGTGCGCGCTCGTCTTCGTTGCGGAAGAGGAGGCGGCCCTGAAACTGGCCGCCAACACAACGCAGCGCCGCGCAGGCCAAAACGCCCTCCGGCGCACCGCCCGAGCCCATGTAGATGTCGATGGTCGTGTCGGGATTGGTGGTGGCTATGACGCCGGCCACGTCGCCATCGGGGATCAGCACGATGCCGCAGCCAATGGCGCGTAGCTCGGCGATGAGCTTCTCGTGGCGCGGCCGATCCAGCACGCAGGCGATGATCTCGGCGGGCTTCACGCCCTTGGCGCGGGCAAGCGACTCGATGTTCTCTGTTGCACTCTTGCGCAGATCGATAACGCCTTCAGGATAGCCGGGACCAACCGCGAGCTTCTCCATATAGACGTCCGGTGCGTTCAGCAGGCAACCACCCTCTGCGGCGGCGAGCACGGCCAATGCATTGGGGCCAGCCTTGGCCGTGATGGTGGTGCCTTCCAGCGGGTCGAGTGCGATGTCGATTTTCGGGCCCCGGTCGGGCGCGCCGCCCACCCTCTCGCCGATATAGAGCATGGGCGCCTCGTCCCGCTCGCCTTCGCCGATGACCACCGTGCCGTCGATATAGAGGTCATTGAACGCTGCGCGCATCGCCTGGACGGCGGCGGCATCGGCGGCCTTTTCGTCGCCACGCCCGATCAGGCCGGACGCTGCGATGGCCGCCGCCTCGGTCACGCGCACCATTTCAAGAACGAGAACGCGGTCCAAGACGGAACTGGCGGCAACAGGCTTCTGCTTCGGCATGGTGCAACTATCCTTCTCCCAGGGTCGGGGACCGGATAGGCCAGGACCATTGCGATGTCGAGAAGCGCCGCCGCAGGGACCGGGCGGCCGGTCGCCGCCCGGACACGCCGGAATGTCAGTCGAGAATATGCATGACCATCGGCGCGTCGATCAGGCTGTCCGATCCGCCGAGGCGCTGGAGCACGTCATCGATACAGGAGAGCGCGCCCTCATGCGTGACCAGCGCCACCAGCACGCCGGCATTCTCGCTTGCGGCGCGCTGAATGACGCTCTCGATGGAAACGCCGGAATCGCGCATCGCCGCGGTGATCTCGGCGAGCACGCCCGGGCGATCCTTGACGCGCAGACGCATATAGACGCGACCCCGCCGGCGGCCCGTGTCGGCCTTTACATGCGGGTCGAGCATCGCGGCCGGCATGGCGAGCGGTGGGCCGCATTCGTCACGGGCGATGTCGATGATGTCGGCGACCACGGCGGATGCCGTCGGCCCTTCGCCCGCGCCCGCGCCCTGGAAGAAGAGCCGGCCAACGAAATTGCCTTCTGCCACCACAGCGTTGAGCGCGCCATCGACATGGGCGAGGGGGTGGGTGACCGGCACCAGCATGGGGTGCACGCGCTGGAACAGACCGGCGCCCTCGCTGTCCTCGCTCGCGCACTCGGCCATCGCCACCAGGCGTACCTTGAAGCCCAGCGCGGCGGCCTCGCCGATGTCGGCGGCGAGCACATGGCGAATGCCCGTGGTCTCGACCGAGGGGAAATCGATCTCGGTGCCAAAGGCGAGGCTGGAGAGAATGGCGATCTTGTGCGCGGCATCGATGCCGTCGATGTCGAACGTGGGATCCGCCTCGGCATAGCCCAGCGCCTGTGCGTCCTTGAGCACGTCCGCGAACGCCTTGCCTTCGCGCTCCATGGTGGAGAGGATATAATTGCAGGTGCCGTTGAGGATGCCATAGACGCGCTGGATGCGGTTGGCCGCTGCGCCTTCGCGCAACCCCTTGATGACCGGCACCCCGCCGGCCACTGCGGCTTCATATTTCAGTGCGGCGCGCTTCTCTTCGGCCAGATGGGCGAGGGCCATGCCATGATAAGCAATCATGGCCTTATTGGCCGTAACGAAAGCCTTGCCCTGGGCGAGGCATTGGCGGGCGAGGGTGAGCGCGGGGCCATCCGCCCCCCCGATCAGCTCTACCACCGCGTCGATGTCGGCGCGGGCAGCGAGGCTGCTCATGTCGTCTACCCATTCGTAGCGCGAGAGGTCGATGCCCCGGTCCTTGGTGCGGTCACGCGCGGAAATGGCGACGACCTCGATCGGCCGGCCGGCGCGGCGCGCCACCAGTGAACCATTTTCTTCCAGCAGGCGAATGACGCCCGCGCCCACCGTCCCCAGGCCGACGATGGCAAGGCGAAGCGGAGCGGTGTCGGTCATTGGGACTTCCTTGAAATAGAGACGGGCGTGATGCGCCTGCGCTCATAGGCGCAGTTTGTCCGGGGGGAAAGGCGTTGAGACGCGCGACGGGCCGAAGCGGTCAGTCGAGCGGCGCCGGCGTACGAACACAGGGGCCGAGGGCCTCCCTGAAGGCGGTATAATCGCGCGCTGCTGCATTGCCCTCCGCCGAGCTTTGCCCCGCGAGGGCGCTGGGCGGCAGGCGCGCGGGGAGCGAGCAGGCGAGGCGGTACCAGAGCGGCGTGTCGCGCTCCGGCATGGCCGCAGCCTCGTCAACGATTTCACCTAATGAAACACCGAATTGCGGCTGCTCATCCGGCCGGCGCACAATGGAGAGCGAGATGGGGCTGCCGTCGCCGGTCACGAGAAAGATCTGGGTCTCGCCTTCGCCCTGGATGGCGCCAGGGACATGGAACACCGAATCGACGCCCTCGACGAGCGGCGGCGCATCGTTGGCGGCGAACTGACGGGCGACCCTACGGACCATCTCCTCATTTTCCGGCGACCAGGAGATCAGTGCCGTGCTGGCGAGAAGCTGGAAAAAATCAACGCGCTGCTCTACCTTGCCGAAGATAATGAAGGTGCGGCCCTTCCATTTGGGTGGCTTGGCGCCCGGCGCGCCCGGCAGGTCAATAAGGAAGCTGGCCTCGCGCGCGAGAACGTCATTGCCGCGAATCAAAGACAGCGTCTCGGCCGTGACGAGGAATCGCTGCATGCCCGGCTCGAGCCCAGGCGCGCGTTCGGGCGGGATCGCGATCAATTTTTTGACGGCGACATGGGCGATCGCCGGGCTTTCGATGACTAAGTCCGCTATGCGGGCGTAGCTAGGGCGCGGAACTTCGGTCGACGCCGACGCTTGAGCAGCCGCTACAGAGCTAACTGGCGTAGCCAGAGTGCCTGCGATAGAGAGCGCCAGAAGGGCTCCAAGGTTGCGCCATGGCTTGTTGACTCTGTCCTTCATTGCATCCTCTTTTCAACCGACCTTGAACCCGCTCTTTTCCTCGATAACCTGCCGGCCCGGGAACGCAAACAAAGCGTTTGCCTGATGCGATTTGCCGCGATAGGACTGAGCCGGATAACCAAACCGGGCGGCCAGTTTCGCGCGGTCGGCGTCATTTTCGTTTCGCAGTACGCCGACCCTCGCGGGTGGGCGCAATAACTGGATAAGTTGAGGGAGCGTCGTTGCTGAATGGCTTATGCTGATCATTCGCGATCGTCGAGTAGGACGGTTTCGATCATCATTGTTGCTCTGATTCATGCGGTGCTCGGTTATGCGTTTGTGACGGGGCTTGGCATCAAGTATGTCAAGAAAGCTGCAGAGCAGCTGAACGTCATCGACGTGGCCGAGGAGCCGCCGCCACCGGAGGAACCACCGCCGCCGCCGCCGCCGGACCAGCCGGTCCCGCCGCCGCCGGTCTATATCCCACCGCCCGAGATCGCGCTGCCCGCACCGGCGCCGCCGATCCAGACGGTCCCGACTCTGCCTCCGCCGCTGCCGCCGGCACCGACTGCGCCGCCGGCTCCGCCGCCGCCGCCGCCGCCCGTGGTGAGCAAGGAAGCCGCTGCTCGGGGTAATCCGGCCAACTGGATTACGCCTGACGACTATCCTTCGCGTGCGCTGCGTGATGAAGCCCAGGGCCGTGTCACGGCAGCATGGGAGATCAACGAGAAGGGGCGTGCAGAAAATTGCCGCGTCGTGACATCGAGCGGCAACGCTGATCTGGATGAGGCGACCTGTAACCTCATCATTCGCCGGGCGCGCTATTCGCCCGCGCTCGATCGGGACGGCAATCCGATGCGCTCGACCGCCAGGCAGACCTGGCTGTGGAGACTCCCGGAGTGAGTTGAACCCATCTTCAGATTTTGCCGGTCCGGGCAGAGGGGCACGGACCGGCAGCGTTACAGACTGGTTTTGAGAGGAAATTACGATGTTCAATCAACTCGCCGCCGCTGCCGCGCCGGCCGCCCAGAATCCCTACGGGCTGTGGGAAGCTCTCGAGCAGGGCGGTGTCATCGCCTGGTCGGTCTTCATCATTCTCGTCGGCATGTCGATCTTCTCCTTCTTCATCCTGTTCACCAAGCTCATCGAGCAGCAGAAGGTGATCAACCAGGCCAAGAAAGTGAAGGCCGGGTTCTGGCGCGCGCCGTCGCTTAAGGAAGGCGCCGCCAAGCTGGAGAAGAACAGCGCCTACAAGCAGCTCGTTGACGACGGCATCCTCGCGCAGGAACAGCATGCTAAGCTGACCAACCCGGTCGAAGCGCATGACTGGATGCACGGCGCGCTGGCACGTTCGGAAGCCACGATCAACTCCTCGCTGGGCAGCGGTCTGGCGTTCCTCGCCACCGTGGGCTCGACCTCGCCGTTCATTGGTCTGTTCGGTACGGTTATCGGCATCTATCGCGCGCTCATCAAGATCGGCGCGTCCGGTCAGGCTTCGATCGACGCCGTCGCCGGTCCGGTCGGTGAAGCGCTTATCATGACCGCCCTGGGTCTGGCCGTGGCCGTTCCCGCGGTGCTGGCCTACAACTGGCTGCAGCGTCGCAACAAGGCGATCTCTGAGGACCTGAGCTCGTTCAACAACGATCTGCTCGGCTATCTGGTGTCGAACGGCGCCGTCCGTCCGGCCACTGTTGCCGCGCCGGTCACTGCCGCGCCCGCCAAGCCGGCGCCGGCCAAGGCCTGATCGCGACAAGGACGCGTGGCGGTCGGGGCTCTGTCTGGAGTCCCGACCGTACCGCCTCCCGAAGGATAATGCTGGCTTCGGCCAAGAGTTAGGATTTGATCGATGGCAGTAAGTGCAGGACCAGGCGACGACGTCCCAATGTCGGACATCAACGTCGTGCCGCTCACGGACGTGATGCTGGTGCTCCTCATCGTCTTTCTCATCGCAGTTCCGGTCGTGGTGCAAACGGTTGACATCAACCTGCCGAAGATCGCTTTCGAACCGACGACGACCAAGCCCGAGAACGTCTCGCTGACCGTGCGAGCCGCGCCTGACGGTGCTTGTGAGGTCTTCTGGCTGCTCACCAAAGTGGATGCCAACGATCTGCTCAACCGGGCAGTCGACAAGCTGAAGAAGGACATCGAGAAGGCCGGCGGCGTTCAGAACATCTCGCCCGAGGACCTTCCCGAGGTGCATATCCGGGCCGATATCAATACGCCCTATCGGTGCATTGGCGGCACCATCTTCACGATGCAGCGCGCCGGGTTCCCCAAGGTGGGCTTCATCTCAGAGCCTGATCCCAGCTCGATCTCGGTTCAGAGACTCTAAGAGAGTATTTAGGAGACTTTCCGCATGGCAATGAGTGGTGGCCGCGATGACGGCGAACCGATGATCGAGATGAACGTGACGCCGCTGATTGACGTCATGCTCGTTCTCCTCATCATGTTCATCATTACCATTCCGATCCAGACGCACGCCGTGAAGATCGACCTGCCGCAGAACACCCCGCCGAGCGAGAACACGATCGACCCGGTAAAGAACAAGCTGGGGATTGATGCTGCGGGCCTGATTTACTGGAACGGTTCGCAGGTCGATAAGCTGGTGCTGCGCCAGTATCTGGACGCCACTGTCCAGATGAACCCGGAGCCCGAACTGCAGTTCGAGCCCGATCCCCAAGCCCGTTATGTGGTCGTCGACGAAGTGCTCGCGATCATCAAGCGCGCCAAGGTGACCAAGATGGGTTTCGTCGGCAACGAGCGCTACGGCAGCTGGTAAGGAATAGATCCGATGCGGCATCGCTCCGGCGTGTCGCGCAGGGAAGGAAAAAGGGAGCTTCGGCTCCCTTTTTTCGTTTAAGAGCCCAGGTTTGCCGCAGTTTCGGTTGCTAGGGATGGGCTCGAAACAATGACAATAAGAGCAAGATTGACGTCATCATCTGGTGGGCCTCGGACGAGCCGACCGACCCAACGGACATCCTCAACCGCCAGAGCAAGAAGACATGGGGCGTTTTGCTCACACCTGCTGGAAAGGACGCGTCGCGCCTGAGCGCAACCCAGCCGCAGCACAACCCAGGGGAGCACAAAGCGGCCTCTCGCGGGTCATACTCTGGGCTGATCGGCCGGAGTTCCGCCACGCGCTTTCGGAGATGAGTTCGCCGTTGGACTCGCGTAACGGGCCCTGCCGCTCGCTCGTCAAACGCTTAAGCCGCACGGCGTCGAAGGGAATGTAATTGCTCTCCGATCCACGAGCGGGACGAATGAACGGAGTTATGAAAGAGTATAGGACGATAGGCTAGGCGTTAGCTGTCGTGAGGCGGGTGACAATCCCGGCAGTTCCTCTGCAATCCCGGGGGCTGTGTCGCCGGAAAGTCGGGCGCGGGGCGAATTGATGCTTGAAAGCCTGGATGGGCTAACGGGCAGGCGGCGGGGAGCGGGCTCAGTTTGGAGGGTGCTCGCTCGTAGCCCTCATACCGCCGCCGATGGATTAGCGATATTGACGACTGATCACGAAGGCTGGCGAGGGATACATGTTCGGCTCAGGCCAGAATTGCGGGCGGGTGGTCCCGCTGCGGTTCTCGGTACATTAACGGTTTGGCAAGCGACGCGCTCTTAGATTTAGGCGATGTGTCAGGAGCGGCGCCATGAGCGCATTGGTTGACGAGTCGAAACAGCGGGATATGCGGCGGGAGAGCCGCAATGGTGCGCTGATCGCCGTGAAATTCCGCCGCAAGGGCGAGACGTGGTTCAGGACCAAGGTGACGGATATGTCGCCCGCCGGTTTTCGCCTGCTCAGCTTCGTCAAGCTGCGCGTCGGCATGGAGGTCTGGATCATGTTCCCGGGATTCGATGGTCGGAAGGCACGCGTCATCTGGGTCGCCAATCATGAAGCGGGCTGTACCTTCGAAAGCCCACTCCACCCAGCCATCTACGATCACATCATTCGCACGGCCGATCCGACGCTTCGTCGCTAGTGCACCGGCCGATAGAGGCCTCATCTGATGGCTTCGAATGAAAGCGAGGAGCGCGCAATCGGCTTCGCTTCCGGGTAATTGGGTCGTGCATTATGTCCCGGAGGGCGTGCTCCGGTGCCCAAGCAATTGAACAATGCGATCCCATCTGATCGAGAAGTTCGCTCGGTCGTGAGCACTTCGGGCATGAAGGGCTTGCGCAGCCTTGTCGCCAATCGCGACGCCGCGCCTTTTGTTCGGCGCTCCTATATCGCTCTGAGCCTCTGACCGGAAATGGGGTGCTGTGTGGTCTCTACCCCAGAGTACTCTCAGGCGGGCTCACCAGCCGTCGGCCTGCTCAGACGGCCGGCGGCGCGGCTTGGGTGAATTGCAGCGAGGCAAGGCGAGCGTAAAGGCCGCCGCATGCAGTGAGTTCGGCATGGGTGCCGGATTCGACGATGCGCCCTTCGTCCATGACGATGATACGATCGGCGGCGCGCACGGTGGCCAGGCGATGGGCGATCACCATCGTGGTGCGGTCGCGCATCAGATGGTCGAGCGCATCCTGCACCAATCGTTCGGATTCGGCGTCGAGCGCCGAGGTCGCCTCATCGAGGAGGAGGAGCGGAGCGTTCTTGAGCAGCGCGCGCGCAATGGCGATGCGCTGACGCTGCCCGCCGGAAAGGCGTGCCCCGCCTTCGCCCAGTTCGGTATCCAGGCCCTGGGGCAAGGCGCGCAGGAAATGCTCGGCATTGGCGGCGCGCGCAGCAGCCCAAAGCGCATCGTCGTCCGCGTCCCAACAGCCATAGCGCAGATTGTCGCGGGCGCTGGCGGCGAAGATCACTGTCTCCTGCGGCACCAGCGCGATCATGGCACGCACCTCTGCCGGGTCGGCATCGCGCAGGTCGATACCATTCAGGGTGATGCGTCCCTCGGCGGGATCGTAGAAGCGCTCGGCCAGTTGGAGCAGCGTGGACTTGCCCGCACCCGAAGGACCGACGATGGCGACGGTCTCGCCGGGTGCCACGTCCAGGTTGAAATCCGTGAGCGCCGCGGTGTCCGGCCGGGTCGGGTAGCGGAAGCCCACATGCTCGAAGACGAGGTGCGCCTTGTGCGCCGTGGGGATCGCCACGGGGTGCGTGGGTGGACGGATGCCAGGCACGGCGCTGGTCAGCTCGGAGAGGCGCGCGGCCGCCCCGGCACCGCGTAACAGATCGCCATAAACTTCCGTCAACGCCCCGAACGCGCCGGCGACCACCCCGCTGGTCAGTACGAAGGCGGCGATGGCGCCGCCGGTCATGCGCCCGGCCTCCACATCCAGCGCGCCGCGCCACAGGATGAGCGTGATCGATCCGAAGACCACAAGCATAATGACGGCGGTCATGAAGGCGCGCACGGTGAAGCGCTTGCGGGCAGTACGGAAGCTCTCTTCCACCGCCTCGCGGAAACGAACGGTTTCGCGCGCTTCTTGAGTGAAAGCCTGCACGATCTTCATCGCGCCCAGCACCTCGTTGGTGATGCTGCCGACGGCCGCGAGCCGGTCCTGGCTGCTGCGGGAGAGATCGCGCAGGCGTCGGCCGATATAGACGACCGGGGCCAGCACCAGCGGAATGCCGAAGAGCAACATCGCGGTAAGCCGCGGCGCGAGCGTGAAAAGATAGATGACGCCGCCGAAACCGGTGAGCAGGTTGCGCAGTGCGATGGAGACGGTGGAGCCGACGATCTGCTCGATCACGGCTGTGTCCGAAGTCATGCGCGAGGCGATCTCGGACGGGCGGTTATGTTCGAAAAAGGCGGGTTCCTGCCGCAGCAGATTGGCCTGCGCGGCCATGCGCATATCCGCCACCACGCGCTCACCAAGCCAGGAGACAAAATAAAAGCGCGTTGCCGTGGCGATGGCCAGCACCAGCACGATGAGCAGCAGATACTGGAACCAGCGGCCGATGTCGCCGCCATTGGCTGCAAAGCCCCGGTCGATGACGAGCTTGAAGCCGGCCGGAATAGCAAGTGTCGCGGCCGAGGCCATGAACAGCGCCACCGCTGCCATGGCGATATGGCCGGGATAGCGCGCGGCCATGGCCCAGACGAGGCGGAGATTGCCAAGGCGCGGCGGCGGTTGATTCGGATCGGGCGCGGGAGGAAGCGGTCGGCGGGCCATGCCGCGCCCTAGACCAGTTTCCATCCGCTTGGAACCGGGCAATCGTCCTTCCATGCGTGTCGGGGCAAGCGCAGATGCACATTTTTCATGCGATTTTTAGCGCTTCGACAGGAAGATTCCGGCTATTGCATCGCAACAAAGATGGCCTTGCCCTATATAGGCAGGAGTCGCGAAGCGGGGTTGCATGCTTTATAACGCATACGAAATTCATCGAAATCTTCTAGCGGGTGCCAGTGCCATGGCGACCGCCAGCGTGGAATTGCTGCAAAATCCGGCCAATCCTTTCGCTTATTTTGGCGGTGGTCCGCTGCTCGCTTCGGCATTGGACGTGTTCGCGCATGCCGCCGCGCCCCGGGGCAAGCCGGCCTTCAACCTGCCGAGCACCGTCATCAACGGCCGGGAGGTGCCGATCGAAGAGCGCGTAGAGGCGCGCCGGGCCTTCGGACAATTGCGCCATTTCGTCCGCGAGGGGCAGGGCGAGGGCGATCCCCGGTTGCTAATTGTCGCCCCCATGTCGGGCCATTTCGCCACGCTGCTGCGCGGCACGGTCGCGCGAATGCTGCCCGGTCATGATGTTTACATCACCGACTGGGCCGATGCGCGAGATGTGCCACTCGCCGAGGGCGCGTTCGATCTGGACGATTATGTCGATTATCTCATAGGCTGGCTCGACGATCTGGGGCCAGGCACGCACATGCTGGCGGTCTGCCAGCCTTCCGTGCCGTGCCTCGCCGCCGCCGCCGTCATGTCGGCGCAGCGGCATGCCTGCCGCCCACGTACGCTCACAATGATGGGTGGGCCGATCGATACGCGGCAGGGGCCCACGGCGGTGAATACCATGGCGCAGGAGCGGCCGCTGAGCTGGTTCCGCCAGAATGTCGTGACCACCGTGCCGTTCAGCTATCCGGGCGCCGGACGCAAGGTCTATCCGGGCTTCATGCAGCTTGCCGGATTCATGACCATGAACCTGGGCAATCACCTGATGAGCCACTGGCAGATGTTCCGCCACCTAGTGCAGGGCGATGAGGAAAGCGCGGACGCCACCAAGAAATTCTACGACGAATATCGCTCCGTGTGCGACATGACCGCGGAGTTCTACCTCCAGACCGTGCAGGAGGTCTTCAAGAAGCACAGCCTGCCGCGCGGGGAATTCATGCATCATGGCGCGCGGGTCGATCCGGGCGCGATTACCGACATCGGGCTGCTTGCGGTGGAAGGTGAGAAAGACGACATCTCCGGCATCGGCCAGACCCGCGCAGCGCTGGAGATTGCGACTGGCCTGCCGGATGCGTTCAAGCGCTATTATCTGGCAAAGGATGTCGGCCATTACGGCATTTTCAACGGCTCCAAGTGGCGCGGGCGGATCGCGCCCGTGGTGGAGCAGTGGATCCGGGCGCATGATGCCCTGCCGCGCGACTGAGCCCACCCGGCGATGACTATGCCGCCAATTCGCCTGCGGTCCGTCACGGTCGAGCGATGGCCGGTGGCGGGCGCCTTCACCATCAGTCGGGGGGCCAAGACCCATGTTGATGTGGTGCTCTGCACGCTGAGCGATGGCACACATGAGGGGCGGGGTGAGGGCACGCCCATTTATTATCATGGCGAGACAGCCGAGGATTGTGCTGCGGCGATCCGCGCGGTGGCGGACCGACCCGGCGCCTTTGATCGCGAGGCGCTACGTAGCCTGATGCCGCCCGGCGCCGCGCGCAACGCGCTCGATTGCGCGCTGTGGGATATGGAGGCGAAGCGTGGCGGGCAGCCCGCGTGGGCGTTGGCGGGCCTGCCCGAACCCCTGCCGCTGCCGACGGCTTTCACTATTAGCCTGGATGCGCCCGAGGCGATGGCACAGGCGGCGCAGGCAGCGCGTGCAAGAGGCTTCACGCTGCTCAAATGCAAGCTGACCGGCGAGGGCGACCGCGCTCGTGTGGCGGCGGTGCGTACTGGCGCGCCCGATGCGCAGTTGATCGTGGACGCCAATGAGAGCTGGGCGGGATTGGACGTGGCGGCGGAGGCAGCGGCACTGGGCGCGCTCGGCGTTACGCTGATCGAACAGCCGCTGCCGGCCGGCCGTGACACGGCGCTGGCGGACATTCGCTCGGCGGCCGTGCCATTCTGCGCCGACGAAAGCTGCCAGAGTCTCGCGGATCTCGACCGGCTCGCCGGCTATCAGGCCATCAACATCAAGCTGGACAAGGCCGGTGGCCTGACCGAGGCACTGGCCATGGCGAAGGTGGCCCGGGCGCGGGGCATGAAGCTGATGATCGGCTGCATGCTTGCCACCTCGCTCGGCATCGCGCCGGCGCTACTGCTGGGACAGCTCGCTGAGTGGGTTGACCTCGACGGCGCCCTGTTGCTCGCGCGCGATCGGCCCGGCGCGGCAGGCGCGGACAGCGGCATGGTCAAAGCTGGTAACCTTTGGGGCCTATGCAGTCCGGCGACCTGAATGCGTCCGAGGGCTGCCGAATGTCCTCTTGACTTGGCGCGGGCGTTCGGGTCACTCCCGCGGCCACGGGAAGCGGGGGCTGTTCGTTATATGGGTTTGGCTCGGCTTTTTGGGAGGTATGCGTGCGAATTGCTCGAATAATGGCAATCCTGCTCGCTCTGGCGACACTGGTTATCACGGCCTATTATGTCAGCCAAATGCCCTATGCCCTGCTGTATTTCGTGCCCGCGTTGCTCGGCGTCTGCGGCAGCCTGCCGTTCTGGATCAAGGCACCGGCCCGCAAGAAGGCGCGCTGGCGCGCCGCGATCGCCAGCCTGTGCGTGGTGCCGTGTATCGCCGTGACGGCCGCACTCGGATTCCTCTTTTCGCCCATCATGATCTGGCAGGTCTATGGCGCGCTGGCGGCGCTGGCGCTTATTAATGCGATCTGGGCGATCGTGCGCGTCCAGCGTAAGGCCAACCACCCCTGGGCGGACTATTACAAGCAAGTGAGCTGAGCGAAGCTGCCCAACCTGAATTTACGCCTGCCGCGCGGCGACATCGGGCGGATAGGGTGGGTAGGGCATGATCATGCGCCCGTCCGGATCGGCGGTAAAGGTCGTCTGCGTGGGGTAGGCAAGTTCGATGCCCAGCGCATCGAAACGGCGCAGGATCGAGAGACCGATATTGTGGCGGATCGCGTAGATGCGCTCATAATCAAGGCCCATCACGTCGAACTCCACTTCGAACTGGAGCGCGCTGGGACTGAAGCCGATGAAGCCGGCGCGCAGGAAATTGCCGCCCTCGGCCTCTACGATCTCGCGCAGGATGGCGGGCAACTGCGCGGCTTTCTCGGGCGGGGTCTGAAAAATGAGGCCGAGCGGCAGATTGAAGCGCCGTCGATCCAATCCGGCGTAGCTGATGATATCCTTGCTCAGTAATTGCGCGTTGGAGACGATCAGCTTCTCTCCGGTGACGACGCGCAGGCGGGTCGACTTGAGGCCGATGCGCTCTACGGTGGCCGAGCCGGAGCCGAAATTGATGGTCTCGCCGACACGGAACGGCCGATCGAAGATGATCGAGAGCGAGGCGAACAAGTCCGAGAAAATGCCCTGCGCGGCCAGGCCGATGGCAATGCCACCAATACCCAGGCCCGCAACGAGGCCTGTGACGTTGACGCCGAGATTATCGAGAATAACGATAAGGCCGACGACAACCAAGATGCCGTTCACCAGCGCCCGGATGAGGCCGCTCGCATTGGCCAGCGCTTCGTTGCCGCCGCGGTCGAGGTCCGAGCGCAGGTCGATGATGGCGAAGATGAACGCGCGCAGCCAGATTGCGCCCTGGAGCACCGCTGCGACAGTGAACAGGAAGCTGATCGTCTGGACGAGCTGCACCGGTGGATCGGCATAGCCCACCACGGTGCGTGCGGCGGCCAGGATCAGGAAGACGTGCGATGTCTTGGCCGCCGCGCGATGCAGCAGCGTGAAGAGAAAGGCGCTGTGCGGACGGGCAGCGAGGCGCTTGCAGAGCGAGAGCGCGCCCAGGCGCAGTGCCTCGAGCACCAGATAGAGGATGGTGCCGGCAACGGCGGCGACGACCACGGCTTCCCAATGATCGGTGAGCCATTGCGTAGGAAATGTCACAAGATCGCGAGGGGAGTGGACCCTGGTGGGGGCGGCACTCATGCCCGCCAACCGCCCTTTGGCTGCTGCGCGGTGCGGCAGGCGGTCAGGATATAATTGAGCTGGAGATTGTCCGAGAGCACGAAGCCGTAGCGCGGATCAGCGCTGATACCGCGCGGGGACGTCGCGTCCAGTCCTACATCTGCGAGCAGCGCGGTCAGCTCGGCCGGTGTGATGAAGCGTCGCCAGTCGTGCGTGCCTTTGGGAATGCGGCCAAACCCTTCGGCGAGCGTGACGATCATGAGCCGGGAGAGCGGTGTGCGGTTCGGGGTCGAAAGAATGAGCAACCCGTCCGGCTTCAGTAGGCGCGCGATATGGCGCAGAAATAGGGCAGGATCGGTCACATGCTCGATCACTTCGAGCGAGACGATGAGATCGTAGGGGGGCGCGTCCAGCGTCTCGACGCCACCATGGCGATAATCGATGGCGAGCCCCATGGCGGCTGCGTGCGTACGCGCCACGGCGACATTCTCCGCCGCTGCGTCGATGGCGGTCATGTCCGCGCCCAGCCGAGCCAGCGGTTCGGCGGCGAGACCAGCGCCGCAGCCGATATCGAGCACGCGCCGGCCTGCCAGCGGTTTCAGCGCGGCCGGATCGCCGCCCCAATGGCGATCTATGGCCTCGCGGATGAAGCGCATGCGCACCGGCCCCAGCTTGTGGAGCATGGCGCTGGCGCCCTCTGGATCCCACCAGTCCGCCGCCTGCGCGCCGAAATGCGCGGCCTCGCCGGGGTCGACGGTGCCCGTACCGCCTATAAGCACGGCATTTTCCGCCGTGTTTTTCGCCTTGCTTGCCATTACCAATCCCGCCGACTAAGAGGGCGCCGGCTCGAAAGCTGGCGAGTGCAGCGCCTGATTTTCACGCCTCCTTGATAATGACTGAAAGGCACGCGACAAGTCCATGGCGCGTATTGTGATGAAATTTGGCGGCACCTCGATGGCCGGCATGGAGCGGATCCGCAATGTCGCGAACCGCATCAAGGCTGAGGTCGCGCGCGGCAATGAAGTGGCAGTGGTTGTCTCGGCGATGGCCGGCGAGACCGACAGGCTGGTGGGCTTCGCCAAGGAAACGAGCGCGCTGTACGATCCCGCGGAGTATGACGTGGTCGTGGCATCCGGCGAGCAGGTGACGAGCGGTCTCCTCGCCATGACGCTCAAGGCCATCGGCGTGGATGCGCGGAGCTGGCTGGGTTGGCAGCTTCCGATCCGTACCGTCGGCTCGCATGCCAAGGCGCGGATCGAGACGGTCGAAACAGACGAACTGCTGGCGGCGATGCAGGCCGGGCAAGTCGCGGTGATCCCGGGCTTTCAGGGCCTGATGGCGAGCGGCCGCGTCTCGACGCTGGGCCGCGGCGGCTCGGATACCTCGGCCGTGGCGGTGGCAGCGGCGGTGAAGGCGGATCGCTGCGACATCTACACCGATGTGGACGGCGTCTATACTACCGATCCCCGCATCGTGGCGCGCGCCCGCAAGCTGGGCAAGGTCACTTATGAGGAAATGCTGGAACTCGCCAGCGTCGGCTCCAAGGTGCTGCAAACCCGCTCCGTGGCACTGGCCATGAAGGAGAAGGTGCGCGTGCAGGTGCTTTCGTCCTTCGACGAGCCCGGCGAGAACCCCGAACCCGGCACGCTGATCGTCAGCGAAGAAGAACTTGAAGGAAGCGACATGGAACGCCAGCTCATCACCGGCATCGCGCATGACAAGAACGACGCCAAGATCATCGTGACGCGGGTGCCGGACAAACCGGGCGCTGTCGCCAGCATCTTCGGCCCGCTGGCTGAGGCAAGCATCAACGTCGACATGATTATCCAGAACGATTCCAAGGACAAGGCTGAGACGGACGTCACCTTCACGGTGCCCCGTGCGGATCTGGCTCGCGCCGTGGACATCATCGAAAACCTCAAGGAGACGATCGGGTTCAACCGGATCATCACCGATGCGCAGGTTGCCAAGATCAGTGTCGTGGGCGTGGGCATGCGCAGCCATGCAGGCGTCGCCGCGATCATGTTCAAGACGCTGGCCGACCGCGCCATCAACATCGAGGCAATCTCGACCAGCGAGATCAAGGTCTCCGTGCTGATCGACGAAGACGAGACCGAACTGGCCGTGCGCGTGCTGCACAGCGCCTATGGGCTCGACAGCGAGGCGCCCGCCAGCGCCTGAGCGCAGTGAGGCGATGCCTTCCGTGTGATACGCGGAGAGACGAAAACGAACGGGGCTCGCCGGCTGGCGGGCCCCGTTTTCGTTTCCGGTCCGGCCAATTTGCTTCAAGGACGTTGAAGCAGGCTGAAGAGGGAGCCTACTCCTCTTCTTCCCGCTCCGTCTGCTGCGCGCGCAACCTCTTGTTGATGTGCGCCAGCTTGGAGGCTGCGTTGAGATTGGCGATGCTGCCGTAGATGGTGCGCAGATAGGCATGATCGAAGTCGGTGAGCGCCGCCGGGCGTGCGCCGGCCGGGTCGAACAGGCTGAGGATGGTGCTTACCGAGGTGTCCGCTTCCACCGGTCGGGTGCGTACAATGGCGCGCATGGTGGCATAGTCGGCGAGTTGCACGGCGCTCATGCCGTTGGCGGCGGGCAGGTCGATCATCACGATGGAACTGACGATGTCGAGCCGGTGCGCCAGGAAGATATGCGATTGGGACTGGGCGACGTTGAGTCGAGGCGGATTCACCAGGTCGAGGTCGGCGCTCCCCTGCAACTCGTCGCCCTGGCGTGATCGCACAGTGGTATTGACCCAGGCATGCACGGGGCCTTTGTCCGCGATCATCGCCCTCAGTTCGGGCGCAGTGATGCGCTGGAAGAGATAGCTGCGCTGCTTGGCGAGCGCTTTGATGGCCTGTTGGCCGTTCGCGACGAAGATGACGAGGATGTTGGGCGTGCACGTGCCTTCGCGCGCCGTGTCGAGGCCGATCTGCTCGGCAGTGTCGCGAATGCGGTCGACCATCACTTCGGCCACCTCGCGCGAGACGCCGATGATGCCGGGACAGATCGGGTCCTGAAACTGGGCGAGGGGTGTGTGATAGACGCCGCCGCCAACTTGCGTGATCTTGCGCGCTTGTTTGCGCACGGCCGCGGGTGTCTGCTCGCTCTTGCCTGTGACGACGATGGCGGTCCGATCCGCCGACGGGTCGTCCGCTTCGCTTGCAGCACTCGCGGCAAATGCCGGCATCGCGAGCGACAGCGCGCCGCAAAGGACGGTGATCAACGCGCGGAACCCCGTCTTCCTCATCCCGGCTCCCTCATGACCAAGCGCGCCGGGGCGCCTCCTGATTGTCCTTTTCCGCCCGTCTTGCGCGAGCTTTGCGGCCTTGCCACAACGCCATGCCCTTCGCTAGCCCGGCGCGTGCTTTTGCCGGGCCGCGTGGCTCTGTTGCCGCGCTTCCTCTCGGCGCCGTTGCTCTTCGCGCGTCAGTCGCTTAACGCGGCAGGATTCACGGCAAGCGGACAAGCAGGTCCCTGGGGCATGGAGCGAAGATGAGCGACACGATTGCAACGGCCGACCGCCTGACGGCCCTGATGGCGCGGGGCACGGAATTTCTAGGATCGCAGGTATCGATCCTGTGCGGCGCGATGAGCTGGGTTTCGGAGCGTCATCTCGTCTCGGCGGTGAGCAATGCCGGCGGTTTCGGCCTCATTGCCTGTGGGGCGATGACGCCCGACCTGCTGGACGCGGAGATCGCCGCAACCAAGGCACTCACGGGCAAGCCCTTCGGCGTCAACCTCATTACCATGCACCCCATGCTCATGGATCTGATCGCGGTCTGCGCCAAGCATGGCGTGGGCCATGTCGTGCTGGCCGGTGGCCTGCCGCCGCGCGGCAGCATCGAGGCGATCAAGGACGGCGGCGCCAAGGTCGTCTGCTTCGCTCCGGCGCTGGCATTGGCGAAGAAGTTGCACCGTTCCGGCGTCGATGCCCTGGTGATCGAGGGCATGGAAGCCGGCGGCCATATCGGGCCGGTGGCGACAGGCGTGCTGGCGCAGGAAATCCTGCCGAGTCTTGCCGATGAGCTGCCGATCTTCATCGCCGGCGGCATCGGTCATGGCGAGGCCATAGCCGCCTATCTGGAGATGGGTGCGGCGGGCGTGCAGCTTGGCACCCGCTTCGCCTGTGCGAGCGAGAGCATTGCGCACGAGAACTTCAAGAAGGCCTTTTTCCGTGCCTCGGCGCGCGATGCGGTCGCCAGTGTCCAGATCGATCCCCGCCTCCCGGTCATTCCCGTGCGCGCACTCAAGAATGCGGGCACCGAGGCCTTCACCGCCAAGCAGCGCGAGGTCGCTCAACTTCTCGACAGCGGGCAGGTCGAGATGGGCGAGGCACAGCTCCAGATCGAGCATTATTGGGCCGGCGCGCTGCGTCGCGCGGTGATCGATGGCGATGTGGAGAACGGATCGGTGATGGCGGGCCAGTCGGTCGGCATGGTGACGAAGGAAGAGCCCGTCGCCGAAATCATTGCCACGCTGATGGCGCAGGCGCGCGAGGCGCTCGAGCGTCGCGGGGTCTAGAAGGCCTGCCGTATCGCCGCGTCGGGAGCGGGCGTCCTGCCGGTCCGCGGTCTTTGGGCTTTGGGCAGGGATTCAAGAATAGCGCCGCGGCGGTGGCATTATTGTATCGAAGGGCTTGCGCACTCGGCCATGGACCGCGATGGTGCGCGCGCCTTTAGACCATCCGAGATCCGTGCCGCATGACCGCTCAGCGCCCCAAGGAACCCGCCGCGCCAGGCCCGGTGGCAGCCGCTCGCAAGATCTTGCAGCGGCTGCATGAAGTCATGGCCGCGCGCACCAATGCGCAGGCCAAGCTCAACAAAGTGGTGCAGATCATCGGCGAGACGCTCTCGACCGAAGTGTGCTCCGTCTATCTGTTGCGCGAGGGCACGCTGGAGCTGTTCGCCACGCGCGGCCTCAATCAGGATGCGGTGCATGTAACGCGGATGGCGCTCGGCGAGGGGCTGGTCGGCACGATCGCCCAGAATGTCGAGACGCTGAATCTGGAGCAGGCGGCGGCGCACCCGGATTTCGCTTATCGTCCAGAGACAGGCGAGGAGGTGTTCCACAGCTTCGCGGGCGTGCCCATCGTCCGTCGCGAGCGAGCGATCGGGGTGCTGTGCGTGCAGCATGCGGAACCCCGGCCCTATCAGGAAGTCGAGGTCGAGGCGCTCCAGACGGTGGCGATGGTGCTCTCCGAGCTTATCAGCAATGCCGGCCTGGTGGACGAGAACCCCGCCGATGCGCGCCCGCTGGAAACCGGTGCTTCGATCCATTCGGGCCTCCAGCTCGTCACCGGCATGGCGCGCGGCCACGCGGTCTTCCACCAGCCGCGCATTCATATCGAGCATACGGTCGCCGAGGATATCGAGGCCGAGCGGCAGCGCGTCTATTCCGCCTTTGCCAAGATGCGCGAGCAGATCGACCGCATGGCGGGGCAGGCCGAGTTCGGCGTAGACGGCGAGCATCTGGAAGTGCTCGAGACCTACAAGATGTTCGCCTATGACGAGGGCTGGTCGCGCCGCATCAACGAGGCGATCGACAGCGGCCTGACCGCCGAGGCGGCCATCGAGCGCGTGCAGCAGCGCACCCGTATGCGTATGCGCCAGATCGACGACCCGCTGTTGCAGGACCGCATGCACGATCTGGAGGACCTCTCCAACCGGCTGCTGCGCATCGTCTCGGGCCAGCTCGGCACGGCGGCACAGCTCGGCTTGCGACAGGACACCATCCTGATCGCCCGTAATCTGGGACCTGCCGAGCTGCTCGAATATGACCGGCGCCGGCTCAAGGGGCTGGTGCTGGAGGAAGGCTCGCTCACCGCGCATGTCACCATCGTCGCACGGGCGATGGGCGTGCCGGTGCTCGGGCGTGTGAAGAACATCCGTCAACTGGTGAACGAGGGCGACCTGCTGCTGCTCGACGTCAACCAGAACCGGCTCTACATTCGCCCGTCGGCGCCGATGGACGAAGCCTTCGAGGCGGGCCTTGCGCTCAGCCAGAAGCGGAGGGCCGCTTATGCCGCCATGCGCGATCTGCCGGCGGTGACGAAGGATGGCGTGCGCATCGAGCTGATGGTCAACGCCGGCCTGCGCGACGATGTCGCTGCGCTCGATGTTACCGGCGCTGACGGCATCGGCCTGTTCCGTACCGAGTTCCAGTTCCTCGTCTCGGCGACGCTGCCTCAACGCGAACGCCAGCAGCGCCTTTACCGCGACGTGATGGACGCGGCAGGCCAGCGCCCGGTCATCTTCCGCACGGTCGATATCGGTGGCGACAAGGCGCTGCCCTATCTGCGCGAGAGCGATGCCGGCCAGGAGGAGAACCCCGCGATGGGCTGGCGCGCCGTGCGCCTCAGCCTGGAGCGCGACGGCCTCATGAAGGCGCAGGCGCGCGCCCTATTGGAAGCGGGGGCGGGGCGTACGCTGCACGTGATGTTCCCTATGATCTCCGAACCCTGGGAGCTGCACGAGGCCAAGGCGCTGTTCGAGCAACAGCGCGCCTGGCTGACCCGGCACGGCAAGAAGCTGCCCAATGCGGTGCGCTACGGCGCCATGCTGGAAGTGCCGGCGCTCGCCGAAGTGCTCGACCTGCTGCTACCGGAGTTAGATTTCCTTTCCATCGGCACCAACGATCTCACGCAGTTCCTGTTCGCTGCCGACCGCGCCAACCCCAAGCTGGCCGAGCGCTATGACTGGCTGAGCATCGCCATTCTGCGCTTCATCGCGCGGGTGGTGCGGACCTGCGACGAGCACGGCGTGGCGGTGGGCGTGTGCGGCGAGATGGGCGGGCGGACGCTGGAGGCGATGGCGCTCATTGGCCTAGGCGTACCGCGCCTCTCGATCACGCCGGCCTCGGTGGGCGCGGTCAAGGCGATGATCCGCTCGGTTGATCTCGGCGCGCTCAAGGCGATGATGGCGCCACTGCTCCACGGCGGGGCACCCAATCTGCGCGCGCCGCTGGAGGCGTGGGCACGCGAGCAGGGCGTCGAGTTCAACTGACCGAGATTGTCTTGTCACAGGAAGCACGTTGACAGGGCGCGGCCCTGATGGGACAAGCCCAATTCGGGGCGTAAACACAAATAAACGGGCAAAAGAATGTCTGAAAAGCCCATTGAGGCGCAAGAGGATGCGGGCGGCGCGGTGAATAGCGCTTCGGAGAGAATGCGCGCCGCGCGCGAAGCGGCCGGCATGTCGCTGAAAGATGTTGCCGAGACGACGCGAGTTCCGCTCCGCCATCTCGCTTCGCTGGAGGAAGGCGACTTCGCCGCGCTTCCCGGGACTACCTATTGTGCCGGTTTTGCTCGTGCTTATGCTCGCGCCGTGGGCATGGACGAGGCCTCGCTGGTTTCTCAGATCAAGGCCGAGATCGATGAGATGGGCGGCGTGGGCCAAGGCGCCTATGAATTCGAGGAAGCCGTCAACCCCGCGCGCGTTCCGCCGCGCTGGCTCGCCTGGGCAGGCGCCGCGTTGGTGGTGGTGTTGGCCGCCGGCTACGGGCTGTGGCGCACGCAGCTCAATACGCCGCCCACTGACGAACAGATCGCTGTCCAGACCGCGCGCGACGCTATAGAAGCGACGCCCGACGAAACCGCCGGCCCGGCTGCCCCGACGCTCCCGCGGCTCGACGGGCCGGTCGTGATGACGGCGGCGGACGACGTATGGATGCGCATCTACCAGCCCGACGGGACACGCCTCTATGAGGGCACGCTCAAGCGCGGCGAGAGCTACACCGTACCCGATAGCGCGCGCGATCCGATGATCCTGACCGGCCGGCCCGATGTACTGGCTGTCACGGTAGGCGGGCAGGCGGTACCGCCGCTCGGCACGGCAGAGAGGACCATATCGGACGTGCCGGTGAGCGCGACTGCGCTGTTGGAGCGGGCGGGGCAGGGTACCGCCGAGGGAGCGGCGGGGACTGCCCCGATGGGAAGCGTCACCACGCCGAGCACGGCCGCGCCCCGCTCGGCGCCCGCTGTCCGCGCGCCTGCGGCGCCATCCCCGAGGCCGGCGGACAACGCAGCAGCGCCCTGATCGCCCGCGCCGTCGCACAGGTGGGGCCGGAATGCACAGCGCTGGCTTTACCATCGCGCGCGATCCTTTATGGATTGCGGTATCATCAGGACCAGATCGCTCAGGACCAGACCGCCATGCCTCTTTCCCTCCGCCTTCGCTTCACGCCGCGCCTGCTCATGGCCGTCGCTTCGATTGCCCTGCTGAACATCGGTGTGCCGGCGTTGGCGCAGAACACCGTCGAAGGGCGGGTGGACCGGCTGGAGAAGGAAATGCGGGCTGTCCAACGCAAGGTTTTTCCGGGCGGAGCTGGCCAGCTTGTGGTGCCGGACGTGACGCCTACGCCCGCGCCGACTCCGCAGGTCGGCAGTCCCGCGACCGGGCCGCTCAATGATCTTACGGCGCGGGTGAATGCCATTGAATCGCAGCTCGCGCGCCTGACTGGTCAAGTCGAGGAAAACGGCTATCGGCTGCGCCAACTCGAAGAGGCCAATATGCGGCTGAGTGGGCAGGTCGAAGCGCTCCAGGCGGCCGCCGCACCGTCTGCCGAGACGGGCCTGAGCCTGGGCGGGGCCGGCGGGCGCACCGATGCAGCAGCGCCGGCGCGCGCGTCTTCGTCCACGGCCACAACGCCCAAGGCCGAGTCCAGCCCCGCGCGGCTCCAGGCCGTCGCGGCCGTCGAGCGGCCGAGCACGGGCAATGCCGCACAGGACAGCTACACTTACGGCTATCGGCTGTGGGTGGCGAAATTCTATCCCGAAGCGCAAGCGCAGCTTGAAGACACGCTCGCCAAGTTCGGCAAGGACCCGGTCGCGAGCCGCGCTGGCAATCTGCTTGGCCGCGCCTATCTGGACGATGGTAAGCCGACGCAGGCGGCCAAGGTGCTTTATGAGAATTATCAGGCGCGCCCCAAGGGCGACCGTGCCGCCGAGAGCCTGGCCTGGATCGGCGAGGCGCTGATCCAGCTCAAGAAGCCCAAGGATGCCTGCATCGCCTATGAGGAGCTGGAGGCGAGCTTCGGCGCCGACATGCCCACCAATGTCCGCGAGATGATGAGCAAGGGCAAAGTGCGCGCCAAGTGCGCCTGATGGCGTGACGACGATGGGTGCGACCACACTGGACGAGCCTTGGCGCGAGCCGGACCGGCACGGTGGCTGACGACCCCCTCGCTCTCGGGGATCATCTCCAGGCGGCCACGGCCCGGTTGATCGGTCGTGCGGTGGATGCGTCGGACCGCTTCGGTATCGCCGTTTCGGGCGGGCCGGACAGCATGGCGCTGTTGGCACTCGCCGCCCACCAATGGCCGGGCCAAGTGGCGGCTGCGACGGTGGATCACGGGCTGCGGCCGCAAGCACGCGCGGAAGCGGAGATGGTAGCGCACTGGTGTGCGGTGCATGAAATCGCGCACGTAACGCTCCGCCCGGGCAATCCGATTGGCGGCAATCTTCAGGCCGAAGGCCGGCGAGTCCGCTATGCGCTGCTAGAGGACTGGCGCGTCGCACAGGGACTGGACTGGCTGCTGACGGCGCATCAGGCCGACGACCAGATCGAAACCGTGCTGATGCGGCTCAACCGAGGCGCCGGTGTGAGCGGCCTGGCTGCCATTCGCAGCCGCCGGGGCGTGCTGCTGCGCCCGCTCCTTGCCGTTCGTCGGGTCGATCTGCGCGCCTGGTGCAAGGCGCAGGACGTGCCATTCATCGACGATCCCAGCAATGTCGACCCGCGCTTTGACCGCGCGCGGCTGCGCCAGCGCATCGGCGCGCTGGATCTGGTCGATCCCGCCCATCTCAATCGCTCCGTCGAGGCGCTGAGCGAGGCGGATGCGGCGCTCGATTGGATGACCGAGCGCCTGGCTGCCGAGCATGTGCGCGCCGATGAAGACGGCGTGGTTCTCACGCGGACTGACCTGCCGTCCGCATTGCTGCGGCGGCTGCTCCAACTCATGATCCGCACCGTCCACGCGCAGGCAGAGGCGCCGCGCGGGCCTGCCATGGATCAAGCGCTTGTTCAACTTTTCGATGGTAGAACCGTCGCGCTCGCCGATTGCATCGTGACGGGCGGCGCGCGGTGGAGCGTGCGCCGGGCGCCGCCTCGGCGTGCGGGCTGACCATTGCGTTCCGCCGGGGATGCCCTATTTTGAAACGCGAAAGCGAGATGAGATGAACGACAACAAGGAACCGCAGGGCAATCCCTGGATCAAGAGCGCGGTCATCGTGGCGGGCGTATTCCTGGCGCTGCTGATGTTCGTGACCCTGTTCGAGGGCCAGGGCGTGACGCAGAAGGGCACGGCCATTGCCTATTCCGAATTCCGCGAGAAAGTGGCGGCGGATGCGGTGAAGGACGTGGCGATCGCGCAGGACCGCATCACCGGCACGCTCAAGAATGACGAGAAGTTCACGACCTACAGCGTGCCCGATCCGCAGCTCACCGCGCTGCTCGACACGCATAATGTCAAGTATAGCGGCCAGCCCGAGGAAGGCATCAGCTTCTGGCAGGCGCTGCTTTACCAGTCCCTGCCGTTCGTCCTCATCCTGGGCATTGCCTTTTTCGTGCTGCGTCAGATGCAGAAGGGCGGCAGCGCCGGTGGTGCGATGGGATTCGGCAAATCCAAGGCCAAGCTGCTGACTGAGAAGCAGGGCCGCGTCACCTTCGACGATGTGGCCGGCATCGACGAAGCCCGCGAGGAATTACAGGAGATCGTCGAGTTCCTGAAGGATCCGAGCAAGTTCGCGCGCCTGGGCGGCAAGATTCCCAAGGGCGCGCTGCTGGTCGGCTCGCCCGGCACCGGCAAGACGCTGCTCGCGCGCGCCATTGCCGGCGAGGCGGGCGTGCCGTTCTTCACCATTTCCGGCTCGGACTTCGTCGAGATGTTTGTCGGTGTCGGTGCGTCGCGCGTGCGCGACATGTTCGAACAGGCCAAGAAGAACGCGCCCTGCATTGTCTTCATCGACGAAATCGACGCGGTCGGCCGTCATCGCGGCGCTGGCCTGGGCAATGGCAATGACGAGCGCGAGCAGACACTGAACCAGCTTCTGGTGGAGATGGACGGCTTCGAGGCCAATGAAGGCATCATCATCATCGCCGCCACGAACCGGCCGGACGTGCTCGACCCGGCGCTGCTGCGCCCCGGCCGCTTCGACCGGCAAGTCGTCGTGCCGCGTCCGGACATCGAGGGCCGCGTGAAGATCCTGGAAGTTCACATGAAGAAGGTGCCGTTGGCGCCTGACGTGGACGCCCGCACCATCGCACGCGGCACGCCTGGCTTCTCGGGTGCGGACCTCGCCAACCTCGTCAACGAGGCGGCATTGATGGCGGCGCGGCGCGGCAAGCGCCTCGTCGCGAGCGCCGAGTTCGAAGCCGCCAAGGACAAGGTCATGATGGGGTCGGAGCGCCGCTCCATGGTGATGACCGAGGATGAGAAGAAAATGACCGCCTATCATGAGGCCGGCCATGCCATCGTGGCGATGCACGAGCCGGCGTCCGACCCGATCCACAAGGCGACGATCATCCCGCGCGGGCGCGCGCTTGGCATGGTCATGCGCCTGCCGGAGCGGGACAATTACAGCTATCACCGCGACAAGATGTACGCGAACCTCGCCGTCTCCATGGGCGGGCGCGTCGCAGAGGAAATCATCTTCGGCTATGACAAGGTGAGCTCGGGCGCTTCCAGCGACATCCAGTACGCCACGCGGCTGGCGCGCGACATGGTGACGCAATGGGGCATGTCCGACGAGCTGGGCCCGCTGCAATATGAGGAGCCGCAGGGCGAGACGTTCCTGGGCTATTCCCAGAGCCAGCGCGTCCACATGTCGGACGAGACGGCACGGCGGATCGACAAGGAAATTCGCCGGGTCGTCGACACCGGTTACGACCGCGCGCGGCAGGTCCTGACCGATCATAACGATCAGCTTCACCTACTCGCCAATGCACTGCTGGAATATGAGACGCTTTCGGGCGACGAGATCAAGACGCTGATCGAGAAGGGCGAGATCCAGCGCGAGAAGGAGACGCTTCGTCCGGCCGCCGTGCCGGTGGCAGGCACCTCCATTCCCAAGACGCGCCGACCCAAACCGGTTTCGGAGACGGCATCGGGCGCCTGAGGCAGTCGGGGCTGATGGATATTAAGGCGCGGGGTTTCAGGATTCCGCGTCCTTTCTTTGCGCTGGCGAGAGAGCGGGGGATCGCCACTGCCCGCGCTGCGGAGCCCACATTGGAGCGACAGCCTGATTTGTAGGCGGGCAGTCACCTAATGAAGCCGATGGCATAAGCGAGGGGACTGCCATCCCTAAAACTTCGTTCTGTGCTTGTCGGAGGGCTCCTCTGCTTTTCTTCCACTCCCAGAAGGCATGGGATGTTCGGCTCCAAGGTCAATGAGGTGCGTGGCCACCGCCAGGAGCGCGGATGACTTAATCGAACGTAGGGCCCTGGAACATCTTTAGGGAGCAAAACGGCTCCAACCTGAGGAGGCGAATTCTAGTTTTGCGACTCCTGCGAAATCAGGAAATGGCCGTTCGCCCAAGGTAATCCAGTTGGGCTGGGGTGAGATTCCCGCTTTCGCGGGAATGACGGCTGGAGAGATTCAGCCGTTTTTCAGGTCGCAGAGCTTGTGCAGAGTCTCGCCTCTGACTGGCTTGACGCCGCCTTGGCAATTTCAGGCCCACGGAGCAAAAGAAAAACCCGGCGATGGCGCGCCGGGTTCTTCGAACGTCCAGACTGAAAGCATCGACTCAGCCGTCGTAGTCGGCGCCCAGATTGTGGTTGCGCGGGGGCGTTGCCGCGGTGAGGCGCAGGGCCTCGGCCGAGCGCGCCAGCGAACCGATCTCGTCCGGCGTATCGTCGTCATCGATCTGCATTTTCTGCATCGAGCCGATCAGATCGCTCTTGAGATCTTCGGGCAGGATGGTCTCTTCGGCGATCTCGCGCAGCGCGACCACGGGGTTCTTGTCCCGGTCGCGATCGAGCGTGAGCTCCGCGCCGCCCGAAATGGAGCGTGCGCGCTGGGCAGCCAGCAGGACGAGATCGAAACGATTGGGAACCTTGTCGATGCAATCTTCGACGGTAACGCGCGCCATGCTTGGCTCCTCGAACAAACGGATGATGCCGGAAAGGCGGCTCAGCTAGCAGCACGGCGACGCAAAGTCAATGAAAAGCGCCGTACAGTGCGCTTGCGGAGCTGTGAAAGGGGAGGTGCCGCCTGGTCATTGGCATCCCGGGAGAAGCGACGAAGGCGCGGCGGAATGGCTGCTGTTGGCAGCCCCGTTTCTTTGGGCCATGAAGGCTTCATGACGCATATGCGCGACGAGAAGGACGGCATGCGCCAGACGCTGGAAGTGGACGGCAATCGCCTGACCCTGTTCCCGGACGGCCCGGCGCGGCTTGATGCGCTCAAGGCGCTCATCGCAAGCGCGCGCCGGCGGCTCGATCTTTATTTCTATATCTTCGGGCGGGATGACTGCGCCGTGGAAGTCCGCGACGCGCTGATCGACGCCTGCAACCGTGGCGTCGCCGTAACGCTGCTGGTGGACGCTTTTGGCTCCAGCACGACGCCAGATGCGGTTTTTGCACCACTGATTGAGGCGGGGGCCCGCTTCGACCGGTTCGGCAAGCCCCGCTCGACGCGCTACCTCATCCGCAATCATCAGAAGATGGTCATGGCCGATGGTAAGCGCGCTATGATCGGCGGGTTCAACATCGAGCAGGGCTATTTTTCGGCCGAGGACGATCCAGAGGCCTGGCGCGACGTGGCCTTACGGATCGAGGGGCCGCTGGTAGCGCCCCTATGCGTTTGGTTCGACGGGTTGGCGGCCTGGACGCTGCGGCGCCGGCAGAGCTTCCGGGCGCTGCGGCGCATGGTGCGTGACTGGGAGCCGGGCGAGGGCGCGGCCATCTGGCTGGTCGGGGGGCCGACACGCTATCTCAATTGCTGGGCGCGTTACGTGAAGCGCGATCTCCAGCGCGGCCACCGACTCGATATGGCGGCGGCCTATTTCTCACCGGGTTGGGCCATGGTGCGGCGCCTGTGCGGCATCTCTCGCCGGGGCACGGCTCGCATCGTGACGCCGAGCCGGTCCGACAACAAGGCCACCATCGGCGCGGCGCGACATATCTATCGCAAGTTGCTGCGCGCTGGGGTCGAGTTGTTCGAATATCTGCCGCAGAAGCTTCACAGCAAGCTCGTCGTCATCGACGACATCGGCTATGTGGGCTCGGCCAATTTCGACATGCGCAGCCTTTTCATCAATGTCGAATTGGTGCTGCGGGTAGAGGATGAAGCTTTCGCCGCGGCACTGCGCCGCGAGATCGATCATGTGGCGAGCGAGAGCCAGCGGATCGACCGGCCGACGTTCCGTGCCATGGCGCGTCCGCTCAGTCGGCTGCGCTGGTGGTTCGATTATCTGCTGGTCGGCGTGCTGGACTTCACCGTGACGCGGCGCCTGGCGCTGCGCTGGGATCCGCGCGGCAAATAGCCCCCCCTCGTCGAGCCGTGTGCCAGGCATGGAACAACTGCAACGGCGGAATGCAGCGCCACACGCGCGCCTCGTCCACCCGCGCGAAGCGGGCGCGCAGGAGCGACCGTACGAAGCGCGAATATTGATAGACAAGAAAGGCACCGCCCGGCCGGATGGTGCGGGCCGTCGCGTCCATGATCGCCTCGGCCGCCTCGGTCGGAAGGGTAGAGAAGGGGAGGCCGGAGACCACCACATCGGCATGCGGCAGGCCGTGCCCGGCAAGGATGATCTCCACCTGTGCGGCGGAACCGTGGACAGTGATGAGGCGCGGATCGTCGATGGACTGGCGCAGATAGGCAATGAAATCGGGGCTGGTGTCGATGGCGACCAGCCGTGCCTGCGGCTCCATGCGGTCAAGCAGGGCGCGGGTGAAGACGCCGGTACCGGGCCCATATTCGACGACGCAGCGCACCTCGCTCCAGTCCACCGGGGCGAGGGCAGCCCGAACGGCGACGGCGGACGTGGGAATGATTGACCCCACGCCACGCGGCGACTTGAGGAACTGGCGGAAGAAGAAGAGCGGAGGAGGAGACGCCTGATTCTTCGAGGTCATGAAGCCACGCCCACCATGAAAGGAGCTCTCGCCGTTACAAAATCCCGTGCCGGTGACAAGGGGGGCACGCGAGAAGGCGAGTAGGATGCCGGATGATCCGATCTGATCGCCCCATCGAGCAGTTGCCCGGCACCGGCTGCGGCTATCCGGTACAGGGAGATAGCCGCAATCACCTCTTTTTTTCAGCTTCTTCGATGCCGAGATTGAGGCCGTGTCTCATCATCATCGGCAGGTTGACCAGGCCGAAGACAAATGTAGCGAACGTGACGCCCCATACTTTGATGGTAAGCCAGGTGTCGAAACTGAGCGCAGCGCGCATTGCCTCGTTGGCAAGCGCGAGACCGATGAAGAACAGGCCCCAGTTGCGCGAGAGCTTGAGCCAGCCTTTCTCGTCGAGCCCGTTATAGGCGGATTGGAGCAGGTAGCGCAGCAGTGGCTTGCCGCGCAGCCATCCACCCAGCAGCATCAGCGCGAAGAAGGCGTAGATGATGGTCGGCTTGGCCTGAATGAAGCTCTGGTCGCGCAGATAGATGGTGAGGCCTCCGAAGAAGACGACCAACACGGCCGAGAGCCACAGCATTGGCGAGACGCGGCCGAGCTTCAGGCGGCTGACAATCACCGCCACGACAATTGCCGCCATGAATACGGCAGTGGAGGCGATGGTGCTCTGGAGATGCTCCGCCGCGCCGAAATGCCACTTCGCGATCCGATAGGAGAGGAACCAGATGAGCAGCGGCCCGAAGTCCAGCGCCATGGGCAGCCAGCCTTCGCCCTTGGGGCCGGGTGCAATGGGGGCGCTGTCGACTGTCACGTTGATGGCGCGGTCGTCCTGTTCAGCGCGCATAAGCGGCTCCTGCAATGGCGTGCGCCAGCTCGGCGGGATCGAAGGGGCGCAGATCGTCGATTTTCTCTCCCACGCCGATGGCGTGGATGGAGAGCTTGAACTTTTCGGCGGCCGCCACCAGCACGCCACCGCGCGCGGTGCCATCGAGCTTGGTCATGACAAGCCCGGTGACGCCAGCCACTTCCTTGAAGATCTCGATCTGCGAGAGCGCATTCTGGCCGGTGGTGGCGTCAAGCACCAGCACCACGTCATGCGGCGCGGCGGGGTTGAGGCGGCCGAGCACGCGGCGGATTTTGGCCAGCTCGTCCATCAGCTCGCGCTTGTTCTGGAGGCGCCCGGCGGTATCGACGATGAGGATGTCGATGCCCTGCGCAGTCGCTTGCTTCACGGCGTCGAATACAACGCCGGCCGCATCGCCGCCTTCCGGACCAGAGACGATGGGCACGCCCAGCCGCTCGGCCCAGACCTTGAGCTGGCCGATGGCGGCGGCGCGGAAAGTGTCGCCCGCCGCTAGCATCACGCCATAATCCTGCTCCTGGAACAGGTGCGCGAGCTTGGCGATGGTAGTGGTCTTGCCCGATCCGTTGACACCGATGACGAGAATGACCTGTGGGCGCGGAAACGCCTCGATCTCGATGGGCTTCGCCACGGGGACGAGCACTTTCTCGATTTCCTCGGCGATGATCTCGCGCAGATAGTCCTCGGTCAGCTCCTTATTGAAGCGCCCCTCGGCCAGGCGCTCGCGGATGCGCGCGGCCATTGCGGGGCCGAGATCAGTGACGATGAGGGCTTCCTCGATTTCGTCGAGCGTCTCCTCATCCAGCGCGGCCTTGGTGAACAAGCCCGCCAGATTCTCACCCAGGCGATCGGATGTGCGCTTGAAGCCGCCGAAGAGTCGCTCGCGCCAGCTCGGTGTATCAGACATGCGGCTGTCCATGCGCGATGAGCGCATTATCCTCAAGCCCCGCAATGCGCGCGGTGACGATGTGGCCGGCAGGCTGCGGCGCGGGAAAGCGCACCGGCGCGAAATTCTCGGCATGGCCGGTGAGGCCGCTTGTCTCCACCAGCACGTGCTGCTCGCTGCCGACGAGGGCGCGCAGCCAGCCAGTGCGCTGCATCGCGCAAGCCTCGCGCAGCAGCGCGGCACGCTCACGAACAATGGTGCCGTCCACTTGCGGCATGCGCGCGGCGGGCGTGCCCTCGCGCGGCGAGTAAGGGAAGATATGGCCGTGGACGATGCGGCACTCATGCACCAGCGCTAGGCTATGGGCGAAAGCGGCGTCATCTTCGGTGGGGAAGCCGGCGATGATGTCCGCGCCGATGGCGATCTCCGGCCGGCGAGCCTGGAGCCGTGCCACCAGCTTTACTGCGTCCGCCCGACTGTGGCGCCGCTTCATGCGCTTGAGAATGAGATCATCGCCCGCCTGCAACGAGAGGTGGACATGCGGCATCATGCGCGGCTCGCTCACCAGCAGGTCGAACAGGCGCTCGTCGATTTCCACGCCGTCCAGGGAGGACAGGCGCAGGCGGGGCAGGGCCGGCACATGGCGTAGCAGCCGTTCGGCGAGCAAGCCTAGCGTGGGACTGCCCGGCAGGTCTGGCCCATAGCTGGTGACGTCCACGCCGGTCAGCACGATTTCCTGCACGCCTTCGTCCACAAGGCGCTTCACCTGGTCGACCACGGCGCCCGCCGGTACGGAGCGGCTCGCACCCCGGCCATAGGGAATGATGCAGAAGGTGCAGCGATGGTCACAGCCATTCTGCACAGGCACGAAAGCGCGCACACGCTCGGCAAAAGCAGAGAGGAGTTGCGGCGCCTGCTGGCGTACCGTCATGACGTCACCCACACACAGCCTGTCACCAAGGAGGTGCCGCGCGATGTCGGCCTTCTCACCATTGCCGAGAACAAGGGATACTTCCGGCATGGCGGCGAACGTCTCTGGTTCAATCTGCGCCGCGCAGCCGGTGACGACGATGCGCGCCTCCGGTCGGCGGCGGTGAGCGCGGCGGATTGCCTGGCGGGTATGGCGCACCGCCTCGCCAGTGACGGCGCAGCTGTTCACCACGATGAGGTCGTCCTGCTCGCCCAGTTGTTGGCGCATCGCCTCGCTCTCGGCGATATTAAGCCGGCAGCCCAGAGTGATGATCTCGGGCTCGCTCATTCCCTCGTGCCGGCCAGCGCCGCAAGATCGATGGTGCCGGCATAGACGTGCGTGGCCGGACCGGTCATGGTGATGCGGCCGCCCGGCGTCCAGTCGATGCCGAGGTCGCCGCCTTCCAGCGTCACGCGCACGGGCCCCGTACACAGCTTGCGGCGGATGGCGCTGACGGCGGTGGCACAGGCGCCGGTGCCGCAGGCGCGGGTGAAGCCGGCGCCGCGCTCCCAGACCGTGAGGCGGATATGGTCGGGGCCGACGATTTGCGCGAAATTGACATTCACGCGTGCGGGGAAAAGCGGATCCGTCTCGATCTGCGGGCCCAGCCGCGCCATGTCCACGGCGCTCAGATCGGCGCAGAAGAAGACGACATGCGGATTGCCGATATTGGCCGCGCTGGGGGCGGGGAGATCGTCCCAGCTCACCGGCATCTCCAGCGTGTCCATGGCGTAAGCGAGGGGAATCGCGTCCCAGTCGAAGCGCGGTTCGCCCATGTCGACGCTCACCAGCCCGTCGCGCATCTGCGCGGTGAGAATGCCGGCCTTGGTCTCGATGGTGACGTCGCGACCCACGAACAGCGGCACGCAGCGCGTGGCATTGCCGCACGCTTCCACTTCGCTACCGTCCTGGTTGAAGATGCGCATGGCAACATCGGCCTTGTCCGACTGGCCGATGAGGATGAGTTGATCGCAGCCGATGCCGGTGCGGCGATCGGCCAGCGCCCGTGCGAGCACGCCGGTCATCGCGAGCGGGCCGGCGCGCTCGTCGATCACGACGAAATCGTTGCCGAGGCCGTGCATCTTGGCGAAAGCATGGGTCATCGCGCGCATTTAGGGCCGCGCGGGGCCGAAGTCTATGGCGCGTAGAGAAGGGGCTTGCCTGGACCTGCATTTGCGTCGAAGCAGGCGGCGCCCTTCCCCCCTCAGGAGCCTTGACGATCATGTCGCAGACCGACCGTTTTTCCCGAATGGCCCATTGGAGCCTGGCTGGCGCGGTGCTGATCGCGGTGGGCAGCATCGGCTACCGCATTCAGAGCGACCGCAATGCGCTGGCAGCGACCGAGCAGGCTGCGGCGGACGAGGCGGACGAGGATGCCGCCATGGTCGCGCGGCTGGAGGCACGCACGCGCGAGGCGCCGGATGATGCCGCTGCCTGGGCCTTGCTGGGCCGTGCCTATGCCGCCACGCAGCGCCATGCCGAGGCGGCGGACGCCTATCGCCGCGCGACGCAGCTGCGGCCCGACGAGGCGCAGGATTGGGCGGCGCTGGGCGAGGCGCTGGTGCTCGCGGGCGACGGACAGAGCATGCCCGCCGAGGCGTTGGCGGCCTTCCGCAAGGCAGCGGCGATCGACCCTCAGGACCCGCGCACGCGCTATTTCCTGGCGACCGCGCGCAGCCTTTCGGGAGATCATGCCGGCGCTATCGAGGATTGGCTGGCGCTGCTCGCCGATACACCCACCGGCGCGCCTTGGGAGCAAAATCTGCGGCGGACCATCACGCAAGTGGGTGAGGCGGACGGCATCGAGACGGCCGAGCGCATGGCGGCGGTGAAGCAGCCGGCCGGTGCGCCGGTGCCCGCGCGTGGCCCCACGCCGGAGCAGGTGGAAGCCGCAGCGGCGATGAGCCCCGCCGAGCAGCGGCAGATGGCCGAAACGATGGTCGCCCGGCTTGAGGAGCGCCTCCAGCAGGAGCCTGAGCGCGTGGATGGCTGGCTGCTGCTCATCCGCAGCCGCATGTCCATGGGCGAGCCCGAAAAAGCGCGCGCGGCGCTGGCGCAAGCGGTGAAGGCCAATCCCGCCCGGGCGGCAGAGATCGAGGCCCAAGCGCGGGCACTGGGCGTTCGCTGAGGGTTGTGGCGGTCGAGTGAAGCAACTCAGTTGGGTGAAACCCCTCTTTTCGCGTTGCTGTGAAGGCAATCACGGCCTCGCCGACGGCCTTGGGCTCCTGCCTGCGCAAGGCGCAGTTCTTCCTGGAGAAGGCGGGGCTAGAGTGAGGTAGCCCGCCTTTATTGCTCGGCGGGCCGGTCCGGGTGGTCTTGCACCACCGCGTCGTGCTGCTTCTCCGGCCGGATATAGATGGAACTGATCTGCGGTGATGCCGCCTTGAGCGCGGTTTCGATCTCTTCGATCAGCGTTTCGCCTTCGCCCATGGTCAACCGGTCTTCGAAGTCGGCGCTGATCGCCACGAAGACGGCGTCCGGCGCTGTGTGGATGGTGCGGACATGGTTGACCGCGCTGATCTCGGCGCGCTTTTCGAGCAAGCTCCAGATCGCGCTGATGAGGGCGGGATCGGCGCTCTCGCCAATGAGCAGGCCCTTGGCCTCGCGCGCCAGCAGAATGGCGACGGCAGCGAGAATGAGACCGATGGCGATGGAGGCGACGCCGTCGATGCGCGGATCGCCGGTCGTATGGCTGGCCCAGACCCCCGCCGCGGCGATGGCGAGGCCGAGCAGCGCGGCGCTGTCTTCGAACAGCACGATGAAGCCGGCCGGATCCTTCGATTGCCGGATCGCCTCCCACCAGCCGGTCCTGCCACGCCGCGCGCCGAATTCGCGCACCGCAATGGTCCAGGACGTGCCCTCGAGCAGTGCGGCGACGGCGAGCACGACATAGTTGATGGTAGGATCGCGCAGCGGCTCGGGGTCCGCGATATGCACCCAGCCCTCGTAAAGCGAGACGCCCGCGCCCACCGCGAAGATCAGGATCGCGACGACGAACGCCCAGAAATACAGCTCGCGGCCATAGCCGAACGGGTGGAAGCGGTCCGGCGGGCGCTTGGCCTGCGCCTGGCCGTAGAGCAGCAGGATCTGATTGCCGCTGTCGACCAGCGAATGCACGCCTTCAGAGAGCATGGAAGAGGAGCCGCTGATTGCCGCCGCCACGAATTTGGCGAGCGCAATGCCGAGATTGGCGAACAGCGCGCCATAGAGCACGATATTGCCCTTGATGTGGCCGAAGGCGGTGGGAGCGGCCATAAGGGCTCGCTATGCCGCCGTCGGCTCGCTCGACGCTCCGATCCCGCCCGGGCAGCGCAACTCAGGGCAGTGCATAAGCGATCACCTCGTCGCCAATGGGCGTTTCCATGAAATGGTGGCCGCCGGCATAGAGGACGACATATTGCTTGCCGTTCGCCTCATAGGTCATGGGCGTCGTCTGGCCGCCAGCAGGCAAGACGTCCGACCAAAGCGTGCGTCCGGTCGTGAGGTCGATGGCGCGGATCAGATTGTCGGTCGCCGCCGCGATGAAGATGAGCCCGCTCGCCGTCACCACCGCCCCGCCATTATTGGGCGTGCCGATGTTGATCGGCAGCATGGAAGGGATGCCGAAGGGGCCGTTTGTGCGCGCAGTGCCGAACGGACGGTCCCAGATGGTCTTGCCGGTGGCGATGTCGATAGCGCGGACGCCGCCATAAGGGGGCTGCTTGCAGAGCAGGCCGGTAAAGGGGAGCCGCCAGCCGGCGTTCACATCCACGGCATAGGGCGTGTTAGCCTGCGGATCGCCAGCGCCCTCTGCCCCGCCGATCCGCCCGCGCGCTTGGTCGCGCGGCGCCCAGCCGCGCTTGTCGGCTTCGGCGCGAGGCACGAGGCGAACATAATTGGGCATGTCGTTATAATTGGCGACAATGACGCCGCGCACCGGATCGACTGCGACGCCGCCCCAGTCCGTCCCACCATTATAGCCGGGATATTCGATCGAACGGCGATCGCTCTCGGGCGGCGTGAAATAGCCCTTGTAGCTCGCCTTGCGGAACTGGATTCGGCAGATCATCTGGTCGATGGGCGACATGCCCCACATGTCGCGCTCGGTAAGGTCGGGCTTGCGCAGCGTATGCCAGAGCGACACGATCTGTGTGGGCGCGCGCTCCTGCGGCTCGACACCGCCGCCGGGCACACGAATAGTTCCGATGGGCGTGAGCGGCGCGCCGGTCCGTCGGTCCAGCACATAGATGTCACCCTGCTTGCTGGGCAGAACGAGCGCAGGCACGGCGCCGCCGGGGGCGGGATAATCGATCAGAGTCGCCTGTGCGCCGAAATCATAATCCCACACATCCTTCTTCACCGCCTGGAAGCGCCAGCGGGGCTTGCCCGTTGTTACGTCGAGCGCGACCAGTGAGGTGGCATAGAGATTCTCGGCCGGGCGGCGCAGGCTGGAATAATAATCCGCTGCCGCATTGCCCATCGGCAGATAAACGAGGCCCAGCTGTTCATCGCCCGAGGCGATGGTCCACATATTGGGCGTGCCGCGCGCCCATGTCTTGCCCGGCGGGGGATAGCCGCTCCATTCCGGGTTCATCATGTCCCAGGCCCAGAGCAGCTTGCCGGTGACGGCGTCAAAGCCCCGGATTACGCCGGAGGGCGCCCAGCGATCCTGTCCGTCGAGCACCTGATGGCCCGTTACGGCCACGCCGCGCACGATGGTGGGTGGGGAGTTGATCGAGACATAGCCCGGCGGGGTAGGGCCCATGCCGATTTTGGTATCGACTTCGCCATTGCTGCCAAAATCCTGGCAAGGGCGGCCCGTCGCGGCATCGAGTGCGAAGAGCCGCGCATCGAGTGTGCCGAAGAGAATGCGCCGCGCGCAGGCCTGATCGGGCGCAGCGTCCGGCACGACATAATAGGCGACTCCCCGGCAGGCCGCCGTATAGGGAATGGCATCGTCCGGCACCTTGGGGTCGAACCGCCATTGCTGCCGTCCGGTAGCCGGATCGAGTGCCAGGACGATGTTCTTGGGCGTGCAGACATAGAGGCTGTTCCCGACCTTGAGTGGGGTATTCTCCGCGCCGTAGGTGCCCTGCGCCTGTGGAGAAGGAAGGTCGCCGGTATGGATCAGCCAGGCGCGCGTGAGCTTGCCGACATTGGCGGGAGTGATCTGAGCGAGGGGCGAATAGCGCCGCGCGCTTTCGGAGCCGCCATAAGCCGGCCAGTCGGCGCCGGGCTGCATGAGCGCTGGGTCCCTCATGGTCATATGCGCAGCCGGGAGTGGCGCGAGCGGCCGTGGGCGGTTGAGCCAGCCCAGCATGGCGCCGCTTACGATGCAGAGCATGACGATAATCGCGCTCGTTCCGAGGGCGATCCGCCAGCGGTACGGCCTTAGCGAAAGCGCAGCCATGGCGAAGAGCACGGCAATCAGCAGTACCACTGGGGCAACGATGCGTGGCACCAGCGCCCAGCCATTGCCGCCCACTTCCCAGAGCGCCCAGATGAGCGTGAAGAAGACCACCGCGCAGTATAGCCATCCGCCGATGCGCTGACCGCGCATCAAGAGCAGACCGGATGCAAACATGGCGATGCCTGCCAGCAGATAATAAGCCGAGCCGCCGAGCGCGACGAGCCAGATGCCGCCGATAATAAGGACGATGGCAATGAGCGCGATGACAAGGCCGACGATGAGAGCCAGGAGCGGTGCGGGAAAAATCTGGCGGAGCGGTCTCATGGGCGCTCTCCCTGTTATTGTGCGGCCATTTCCGGCTCTAGAAACCCCCGGGAAGGAGAATGTTCCTGTAGAACTGGCCCGCTCGTGTAAAGAGGCGTGGATACCAGATTATGCGTCATCGGCATGACGCGTGACCGTTTCGCGCGACCCGGCCGGATGCCCCGCCACCCTGAGCTGAACGACCCAATGGCCGCCTCCTTAGCAGTTGGCGTCGTCCGGCCGTTCGCTAGGGCGACGATCAGCCCCAGGCGCCCTGTTTGGCACGCATGCGCATCGCTTCGATGAAGGCACGCACTGCCGGCATCGCGGCGCGGCCGGCGTCATAGAGCAAGCTGACCGGCACCGGCGGCGGCGCATAGTCCGCCAGCACACGAACGAGCCGTCCGTTCGCGATGGCCTCGGCCGACTGGTAGCTCAGCACGTTGGCCAGGCCCAGGCCGGCCTCAGCGGCCGCAATCACGGCGTCGATCGTGTTGACCGTGATCCGCGGCACAACCTCAACGATGGCGTCACGCTTCGCGCCAAACCGCCATTCCGTCCCGTCGCGTACGCTGTTGGCGATGATGAAGCGATGATCGGTGAGATCGGCCAGGGAGGCGGGGATGCCATGCTCCGACAGATAGTCCGGGCTTGCGACGATGGTCTGCTGCACGGTTCCGATGGGAAGGACACGCAGTGCGCTGTCCGCGAGCGTGCCGATCCGAACCGCGACATCGATCCCTTCTTCGACTATTCGGACATTGCGATCGAGCAGCATCATGCGCGCACTAAGCCCGCTATGGGTCGCCAACAGCGCGCTGATCGCGGGCATGACGTGAAGGCGCCCGAACATCACGGGCGCGGTCACGTAGAGCTGACCGCGCGGCACAGCCCGCCCGCCCATCAGGATATGTTCGGCTTCACGCAGGTCCGCGAGGATGCGACGCGCCCGCTCGAGGAAGGCCGCGCCCTCATCCGTGAGCGATACCGCGCGGGTCGACCTGTGGAACAGGGTTACGCCGAGATGCCGCTCCAAGGCGGCCACCGCGCGTGTCATTGCGGGCGGCGACGTGTGCAACGCGCGCGCTGCCACCGCGAAGCCGCGATGATCGGCCACCGCAACGAAGGCGGTCAGAGCCTGGAACCGATCCATTCTTCTCCAAAGCGAAATAGTGAATGCCAAATATCGCCAATTATCGCGCGGATGGCAATTGAATAGGATGTGGAGCATGGCACAGACCTATCTTCATACGATGTTCGGCCCGCGCGCCCGTGCGCTTCAGGAGGCGGCGGGCTCGCGCGCGTCCTACGCCAAAAAAGAAGCAGACGCCGGCCCGGTGGACATCCTTACGGATCGTGAGATCGTTTTCATCGCCGCGCGCGATAGCTTCTACATGGCAAGCGTGAGCGAGGATGGCTGGCCTTATGTCCAGCATCGCGGCGGCCCGCGTGGTTTTCTGCGGCGGATCGCAGGCAATCGGATCGGTTTTGCCGACTATCGCGGCAATCGGCAGTATCTGTCCGCCGCGAACCTGGCCCATGACGACCGGGTCTCCTTGTTTCTCATGGATTATCCGAACCGCCGGCGTCTGAAGCTGATTGGCCACGCATGGGCGAGCGAGGATCCTGCCGACATCGCCGCGCTGATGGACCCGGACTACGCCGCCGAACCGGAGCGCGCCTTCCTGATCGACGTGAAGGGATATGACTGGAACTGCTCGCAGCACATTACGCCCCGTTTCACCGAAGCCGAAATCCGGCGCGATACGCAGCCCTTGCCCGACGAACCGGCCGGGTTGCGTGCCGCGTCCTCCACCTGGAAGGATTGAACCTATGACCGAGAAGCTCACCTGCGGCGTTCACCACATCGGTCTCACTGTCCCGGATCTCGATCAGGCGCGTGACTTTTTCTGCGGCGTGCTCGGGTTCGACGAGGTGGGCGGCGTACCCGACTATCCAGCAATCTTCGTCTCTGATGGCGCTGTCTTGCTGACGCTTTGGCGTGCCGACGATCCGCTGACGGCGCGCGCCTTTGACCGGCGCGCCAATATCGGCCTCCATCACCTCTCGCTCAGCGTGGCAGACGATGCGGCGTTGGAGGCGGCGTGGCAAAAGGTCAGCGCTCATCCCGAAGTGGTGGTGGACCATGCCCCCGGGCCGATCGGGCCAGGATCGACGGTCCGTCACTTCCTGGTCTTCATCCCAGGAGGCATTCGCCTGGAGTTCGCGACACCCTTTGTCTGAGCGTGGAGCTTCGCTTCAGAAAGTCGATATCGCGATCGTTCTTGCCAATGAGAGACAGCGCACGCGTCTCGCTGAAGATGAGGGCCGGCAGGCTGTGGGCAGCCCTCGCGGCCCTCAAGGAAGCCGTCCACCGACCCGCAGCCGACTGGCCCTCATAATGACCGTTGCGCTCAGAAGGGATTAGGTCACCGACGAGGCTCACCGGATCAACATTGGAAGAGAGAGACTATTTGGGTCCCACAGGTCCGGCACATGCCTGACCGTTTCCAGCCCGAAATCGCCTAAAAGTATAATTGAAAAGTGGTCGGGGAGACAGGATTCCCGACCTCTTTCTTCAGTCGCCGGTGAAGGCGTCAGAAACCGCGGAAATCCGCCATTTCGCGTTTCCGAATGAAGCGCGGAGCACACTCTAGGCACAATTTTGGGCACAATCGCAAGCACAATTGGCAAGGTCGTGACGGAGCAGCGCAACTGAGTAGCGTCGGTGCTGAGCTAGACACCGGACAAAGAAGCACAACGACTTGCCCGATCCCGTGCCGGTTGTGACCACATAGTTCTTGCGAGCCTGAGCCTTATGAAATGCCTGTTCCTGATGGCGGAACAGACGGATCGGGTGGCGTGGTTCGCCCAGCGCAAAGATGTCCGCGAGCGCAGGATCCGCAGCGCCCTCTGCGATCAGGTCTCCTATGTCGGCACCATCTAGATAGCGAGGGTTGAGGCCGATCAATGGCTCGGGCCAGAAAGCTCCGCTGTCATAAATTGCATCGATCTGCTGCCGGAGATCGATAGCTCGTATTTCAGTAAACGAGCGCGCGAAACTCTCGTATCGCGCGATCAGATCCGCATCGAGTTCAAATACATTCATCGACGGGTGAGCCCCCCTCAAGCCCAAGTGCCCCTATACGCCCCATTGACGTGTTTCGAGTATCCCCGTTAGCACCGACGAAGATGGCAACCGCGGCTTCGTAGTCGCGTCGACGCTCTGGATCGATTGCTCCGCTCTCGATGCGTGTTCGGATCGCCAGCTCGGTGATTTCGGTGACGGTGGGCGCCGAGCACTCGGGCTCAGCAGCGCTCGGCGAGCTTGCCGGATCGATTGGCTGAACGCTCGAAATTTTCTCTGGCTGCGCGGGCGCCACTGGCATTGGCTGGGCCTGCCCTTCAATAGCAGCGAGCCGGGCTAGGGAAGGCGGCAGCGGCCAGACTTCCGAGGCGGCGAGAGGTGTTCCGAGTTGCTCGCAGGCGGCGATGTTCGCGTTGCGGTAGCCTGCGGCGATAATCCGGCCCACCTGGCGCATATTCTTTTCGGTGGGCTCTATGCCCTCGGCCCTGAGATCTGTGGCGATCTGTCCCGCTGAAACTGCCGGACGGTCTCGATGTCGGTTGGCTATGAGAACAAGCCCCTCAGCTTCAGCCGCCGGCAGCCCCCGGTCGATGAATTCCTCCAGGTGTTCGAGTTCACCCGTGGCGAGCCGAGGTTCTGTCGCGAGGAGGGTGAAGTAGCGGGCATAATGCCGGTTGAGTGCGAGGTGGAGGTCGCTTCGGCCCGGCTCTTCCACCTGGGCCAAGATCACCCGGTCAAGTTCGCGCTCGAACGCCCGGCGGAAGATCTTTGGCAGATCCTCCGAAGAGACGTTTCGTCTCGCCGATTGCACTTCTTCCATTACGCCCGCCCTTGCCAGATCCAAAGCCGCAGCCCGGGTGGGTGCAGCGTGGGCGCTGCACGTCCGAAGCGACATACGGATGGTTATAGGATGGACGTTCGTGATCTGGAATTTGACGGAGGACTTCCACCAGTAGACGGCGCCGCGCCGATAGACTGCCATTGTAGCATGAACCCTGGCCTGAGGGCAGGGCGGGGCACACTCGAGGGCACAATTTTAGGCACAATCGCCACGAATGATTCCCGACCAATTTCCCTCGGTTGAAGGAAAATGGCGGAAAACTGCGGTTCTGGCCGTGCTATGGCAGGAGAATGGTCGGGGAGACAGGATTCGAACCTGCGACCCTCTGCTCCCAAAGCAGATGCGCTACCAGGCTGCGCTACTCCCCGACGGGGCCCGCTTAGCCAAGGGCTGGCGAGACCGCAATCGTCCTTTCACCACGCGAGAGGTTTGGCGGGCATGAGAAAAGAGGCCGCGCCGGGCGCGACCTCTTTTTTTCGAACATCCGGGCCTTGCGGCCGGGTGCCGGATTACTGTGCGACGTTCTCGAGCGGAGCCGCGTTGTTGACCGCAGCCGCTTCGTTCGCAGCGTTGTCGATCGCGTTGGCGGCATTGAGATCGAGCTCGTCCGTCACCGCAATGTTCGATGCGTTGTTGGCTTCAGCTTCCGGCTGTCCGCCGCATGCCGCCAGGGTCATCAGGGCAGCAGCGGTGCAGGCAATAGCAAGCTTCTTCATCTTTTCTGGCTCCCATAGCATTTCGTGCCTCGCAGGTGCACGAGTGGCCCCCTTAGCGCGTCGAACGTCGAAATCAAGGCATTTATCAACTAATCCACTTGGCAATAAGCGTGCCAGCTACCGCACGCGAAAGGCGCCGGGAAACCACCGTCTCCCTTTGATGCCGCTTCGCGCCCGCCGCACGTTGCGCAGCGGATATTTGCCAAGACCCGCGGCCTCGGCTAACCGGGCGCGGACTTTCTACACATCTTCACTCCGATACCCAAGAGGACCGTTCCGATGGCCGTCCAGTACAGCTTCGTCATGAAGGGGCTCACCAAGACCTTCCCCGGCGCGCAGAAGCCGATTTTCAACAATATCCACCTTCAGTTCCTGCCGGGCACCAAGATCGCCATCATCGGCGTCAACGGCGCCGGTAAGTCCACCCTGATGAAGGTGATGGCCGGCATCGATACCGAGTATCAGGGCGAGGCCTGGGCGGCGGAAGGCATCACCGTGGGCTATCTCGCCCAAGAGCCGCAGCTCGACCCCAACAAGAATGTGATCGAGAATGTGAAGGACGGCGTGCGCCCCATCGCCGACATGATCGACCGTTTCAACGAGATCAGCATGCTGATGGCCGATCCGCCGGAAGACGCCGATTTCGATGCGCTGATGACGGAAATGGGCGAGCTTCAGGAAAAGATCGACGCGGTCGACGGCTGGACCCTCGATAACCAACTCGAGATCGCCATGGAGGCGCTGCGCTGTCCGCCGGGCGACTGGAGTGTCGAGAATCTCTCCGGTGGTGAGAAGCGCCGCATTGCGCTGTGCCGCCTGTTGCTGGAGAAGCCGGACATCCTGCTGCTCGACGAGCCGACCAACCATCTCGACGCCGAAAGCGTCCAGTGGCTGGAGCAGCATCTCATCAACTATGCCGGCAACGTCATCCTCGTCACCCACGACCGCTACTTCCTCGATAATGTGGTGGGCTGGGTGCTGGAGCTGGACCGCGGGCGGGGTATTCCGTTCGAGGGCAACTACTCCGCCTGGCTGGAGGCCAAGGCCAAGCGCATGGAGCAGGAAGAGCGCGAGGAGGCCGGGCGCCAGAAGGCGATCAAGGAAGAGCTGGAGTGGATCCGCCAGTCTCCCAAGGCACGTCAGACTAAGAGCAAGGCCCGTATTAGGGCCTTCGACGAATTGGTGGAACGGCAGGAAGCGCGCGCCCCCGGCAAGGCGCAGATCGTCATTCAGACGCCGCCGCGCCTGGGCGGCAAGGTGATCGAGGCGAAGGGCCTCACCAAGGCCTATGGCGACAAGCTGCTGTTCGAGAATCTGGACTTTACCCTGCCGCCCGGGGGTATTGTCGGTGTGATCGGCCCCAACGGCGCGGGCAAGTCCACGCTCTTCAAACTCATCACCGGGCAGGAGCAGCCGGACGGCGGCACCATCGAGATCGGCGAGACGGTGAAGCTGGGCTATGTCGACCAGAGCCGCGATGCCCTCGATGCCAGCAAGAATGTGTGGGAGGAAATCTCCGGCGGCCATGACCTCATGACCATCGGCAAGCATGAGATCCAGACTCGCGCCTATGTCGGCGCCTTCAACTTCAAGGGCGTGGACCAGCAGAAGAAGGTCGGCCAGCTCTCGGGCGGCGAGCGCAACCGTGTGCACATCGCCAAGATGTTGAAGGAAGGCGGCAACGTTCTGCTGCTCGACGAGCCGACCAACGATCTCGACGTCGAGACGCTGCGCGCGCTGGAAGATGCGCTGGAGAATTTCGCCGGCTGCGCCGTGGTCATCAGCCACGACCGCTTCTTCCTCGATCGTCTCGCCACGCACATCCTCGCCTTCGAGGGCGACAGTCACGTCGAGTGGTTCGAGGGCAATTTCGAGATGTATGAGGAAGACAAGCGCCGCCGCCTGGGTGATGCGGCCGACCGGCCCACGCGCTTGGCTTACAAGAAGCTGACGCGATAAGTCGGAGTCGCGCCGGTCTCGCCTTGCGATTGATCCTGAGATAGGGTCCGCGTCCTGGGCTGGAGCGTCGCCTCGCGGTGACGATCTGGTCCTTCCGACGGTTAAGCGAGGCGAGGGGGCATGGCAGCCAATAGGGGGAAGGCGGAATCGCCGCTGTTGCGCGCTGGAGGCGCAGGGCGCGATGATCGGCTGGATCAAGTGTGCGATCCATCGATTTCGATGGCGCACATGACGGCAGGGCGGCCGCCATCTTCATGCCGGATATGCCAATGACCGCGGTCGCTGGCGCGTACGAGACGGCCCTGGCGTTCGCCCGGCGTGACTGGCTGCTTGCCACGATGGAGCGGCAGCGGCGTCTATCGCCGGCCGCCAGTGCGTTGATGCGCTGCGAGGGCCTGAGCACGGAGCAGTTTCTCGACTATTTCTATGCGCCGGGCCGGCCCTGCATCATTGCCGGAGCCATGGCCGACTGGCCGGCGCTCGCGCGCTGGACGCCGGATTATCTGCGGACGGCGGTCGGTGATGCACCGGTCGAATATCAGGGCGGCCGTACCCAGGCCGGCGATTTCGAACTCTCCAAGGACCGGCACAAGCGCGTGCTGCCCTTCGCGGCCTATCTCGACCTTATTGCGGACAATCCCGGTAACGATGCCTATGTGACCGCCTATAACAGCGCCGCCAACCGGGCCGCTTTCGCGCCGTTGATGGCGGATGTGCGTCCCGTACCGGCGTTGCTCGGACCGGGCGAGGGCATGCTCTGGATCGGCCCGGCCGGCACTTTCACGCCGCTTCATTTCGACCTCACTAACAATCTCCTGATCCAGATCGTAGGCCGCAAGCGCATCCTGCTGGTGCCGCCAGAGCAGACAGCCCTGATGGCCCATCGCCGCCATGTGTTCAGTGACGTGCACGATCTGGAGGATCCCGCCTGCATGGCGCGTCATCCGCAGGCGCAGGGCGTGCGGCCCTATGTGGTGACGCTTGAACCGGGCGAGATGCTCTACATTCCGGTGGGTTGGTGGCATCAGGTACGCGCATTGGATTTCAGCGTGATGATGACCTGCACCAATTTCCTGTGGCCCAACGACGCCTATGCGGATTTTCCCGCAGATTGACGCAAGTGAATCCCTATGCTGCTGTGGGAACTGGAGCCCAGGGCGGCTAAGATTGTCGGTTGGGCTCTCGGGTCCAGCTTGTGCAAGACACCGGGAGGTCAAACGGTAGGGCGCTGCTCGAAGCTGGCGAGGGTTTCAACTGCCCTGTCTGTCACGTCGATTGCCTCGACTCGCGCCGCGGGCGGACCCTGCCAGCTCAGGTCGATGAAGCGCACAACAGCATCCGCGTCGCCCTGAACCACGGCCTCCACGTCGCCCCGGCGCAGGTTGCGGACCCACCCAGCGAGCCCAAGTTCGCGCGCGGTCCCCACCGCCCAGCCGCGATAGAAGACACCTTGAACGTGACCTTTGATGAGGAGATGCCGCGCGATGGTCATGCCTGCTAATGCCGCGGCGGTGGCGCCGGTTCCCACGCGAGCGGGCGGCTATTCATAGGGCGCGAACTGGCCTGTCTTCTCGTCCAGCAGATGCAGCAGGCCGTCCGTGATGGCGAAATAGGCGCCCTTGAGCGCCAGCTTGCCCTTCTCTTCCTTCTCCTTGATCCAGGGGAAGGTGCGCAGATTTTCAAGGCTGACCTTGACGCCCTCATATTCCATGGCGCGGCCAGCAACGCGGCTGCGATCCTCGCCATGCTCGGCGACCACGCGTGCGCGCGCTTCGTCCAGCATCGCGATCCAGCCGGCAATGAAGCCGCCTTCGCCAAGCGGAGCGTCGTGGAGGTTCTGCGATAGGGCCGCGCTGCAGCCGCCGCACAAGCCATGGCCCATGACGACGATTTCCTCAACTTCCAGGATCTGCACCGCGAATTCCATCGCGGCCGAGACGCCGTGGCGGCCCTTTGTGGTTTCGAAAGGCGGCACCAGTGCCGCGACGTTGCGCACGACGAAGATTTCGCCGGGATTGGTATCGAAAATTTCGGCCGGCTCGCACCGGCTGTCCGAGCAGGCAATGACCATCACGCGAGGATGTTGCCCGTCCTTGAGTTCGTCCCAGCGCGTTCGCTGATTCGCCCATCCGGTCTTGCGGAAGCGGCGATATCCTTCGAGCATGTCGTCGAAATTGACCATCGCGTTGCCCTGTGCAGCAGAACAAGGGGGCTGGCAACCCCTTGGCAGGAGAGCTATCTGGGCCGCATGAACGACATCGCATCCGAGCCGCGCCGCGAGCGGCCCCGCAAGCCGGACTGGATCCGGGTCAAGGCGCCAGTGAGCGCGGGCTATCAGGCCACACGCGATCTCATGCGCGCGAAAGGACTCGCGACGGTGTGCGAGGAGGCAGCCTGCCCCAATATCGGCGAGTGCTGGTCCAAGAAGCACGCGACGGTGATGATCCTGGGCGACACCTGCACGCGCGCCTGCGCCTTCTGCAACGTCAAGACGGGCATGCCGCGCCCGGTCGACCCGCGTGAGCCGCAGAATCTGGCCGACGCCTGCGCCGAAATGGGGCTGGAACATATCGTCGTCACGTCCGTCGACCGCGATGACCTCGCCGATGGCGGGGCAGGGCAGTTCGTGAAGGTGATCGAGGCGCTACGGCGCACGACGCCCGCTACCACTATTGAAATCCTGACGCCGGACTTCCGCAACAAGCACGAGGCCGCCGTGGAGGCCATCGTCGCCGCGCGGCCGGACGTCTATAATCACAATCTGGAGACGGTGCCGCGCCTCTACCCCACCATCCGTCCCGGCGCGCGTTATTACGCCTCGCTACGGCTGCTGGAGATGGTGAAGCGACTCGATCCGTCTATCTTCACCAAGTCCGGCGTTATGCTGGGGCTGGGCGAGGAGCGACTCGAAGTGCATCAGGTGATGGACGACATGCGCTCGGCGGACGTGGATTTCCTCACCATGGGGCAATATCTGCGGCCAACGCCCAAGCATGCCGCGGTCGCCGAGTTCGTGACGCCCGATGCCTTCCGCGCCTATGGCGCCATCGCGCGGGCCAAGGGCTTCCTCCAGGTCGCGTCCAGTCCGCTTACCCGCTCCAGCTATCATGCTGGTGAGGATTTCGTTCAGATGCGCGCGGCGCGCGAAGCGGCGCTGGCGAAGAAGAATGACGCCGGGACGAACGGCCCAGAGAAAAACGGACATGCCCCGGCATAGCGAAACGCGGGCGCTGCCCTATACGGCCGAGCAGATGTTCGATCTGGTGGCGGACGTCGGCGCTTATCCCGAGTTTTTGCCCTGGGTGAGCGCCATCCGCATCCGGTCCAACAACGAGACGGAGATGGTCGCCGACATGATCGTCGGCTTCAAGGCGCTCCGCGAGACCTTCACCTCGCGTGTGGTCAAGGAGCGGCCGGGGCATGTCCACGTCGACTATGTGGACGGACCGCTCAAATATCTCAGCAACGACTGGCGCTTCCGCGACGACGGCAAGGGCGGCGTCCTCGTCGATTTCGAGGTGGATTTCGCTTTCAAAAACCGTATGTTCGAGATGCTGGCCGGGCAGATGTTCGATCGGGCGCTGCGCAAGATGATCGGCGCATTCGAGGCGCGGGCGGCAGAGCTTTACGGCCCGGCGGACTCCGGCAGCAGCAGGTCCAGCGCACATAGTGCCGCCTGAAGGCGGATGCCGGCGCGGCCATTGTCCGGGAAACGCCGTAGGTCCGCCACCACGTTCTCGCTGTCGTTCCCCTTTTCGGCGCGGGCGAAGACCACCGTGCCGACCGGCCGCATCTCGCTGCCGCCCTCAGGCCCGGCAATGCCGGTGATGGAGACGGCGACATCCGCCTCGCTGCGTACCAGCGCGCCCTGCGCCATCGCCCAGGCGGTGGCGATGGAAACCGCGCCGAACGTCTCCAGCACGTCCTCGCTCACCCCCAGCAGCTTGGTCTTGAGCGTGTTGGAATAGGTGACGAAGCCGGCCTCGAAGGTAGCGGAAGACCCGGGAATCTCGGTGAGCGCAGCTGAGACGAGCCCGCCGGTGCAGCTCTCGGCGACCGCGATGCGGCGCCCGAGCGCGCGATTGGCTTCGATCACCCTGCGCGCCAGCGAGACCAGTTCCTCGGGCAGAAGCGTCTCGCGCATGTCCGGTTTGTCAGCCATATTCAGGCGAGCATGGCGCGGCGGGGCTTAAAAGGCCATGGAGATTCGGCACGATCATCGAGTTGCCGCTCAGTTTTCGAGGGGGAGGCGCAGACTTGCCACGGCCTGTGCGGCAATGCCTTCACCCCGGCCGGTGAGGCCAAGACGTTCCGTGGTGGTGGCCTTGACGCTGACCTGCGTCACCGGCAGCCCCACGATTTCCGCCAGCCGCGCGCGCATGGCGCCGCGGTGCGGGCCGATCTTCGGCGCCTCGCAGATGATAGTCACATCGATATGGTCGATGACACCACCGCGCGCCGCCACCCGTTCCACCGCAAAGGCCAGGAAGCGCTCGGAAGGTGCACCGCGCCATTGCGGATCGGAGGGCGGGAAATGACTGCCGATGTCGCCTTCCGCCAGCGCGCCGAGCAGTGCGTCCACCAGCGCATGGATGGCGACATCCGCATCGCTATGGCCGGAAAGCCCGTGGCTGTGCGGAATGCGCACCCCGGCCAGCCACAGCTCGCCGCCTGGCTCCAGCCGATGGACGTCGAATCCCAGGCCAGTGCGGCCAACGAAATGGGTGGTGAACTGGCGCTCCATCCGTTCATGGTCGCCCGGTAGCGTGATTTTCTCAAGTGCCGCGTCACCCTCGACGAGCCGGACGGTATGGCCGAGTGCGCGCACCATCTGCGCGTCGTCGGTGGGTTCGTCCCGGCTTGTCCACTGACCGTGGGCGGCGAGCAGCGGCGCGAAGGCAAAGGCTTGCGGCGTCTGCACCCGGCGCAGCGCGGCACGGTCGATTACGGCCCCGGAGGTCTCGACCAACGTATCCACCTCGGGCAGCACCGGAATGGCCGCAACGGCGCCGTCCGCCAGTGCGGTGGCAAGCCGGTCAATCACGGCAGCCGGCAGGCCGGGCCGGGCACTGTCGTGGACGAGGACATAGCCCGGCGCCTCGGCTGCGAGGACTTCCAGCGCATTGCGCACCGACGCGCGCCGCGTCTCGCCGCCCTCCGCGATGCGCAGGCGCCCGGCGAGGTCGCCAAGCGCCGCGCGCGCGGCTGCTTCGCCGCCAAGCGGGACCATAAGCAGCACCGCATCGACGAGAGCATGATCGAGCAGCGCCTGCGCGGCACGGGCCAGCACGCTGCGGCCGGCAAGGGCGCGATACTGCTTGGGAACGGCCGCGCCGCTGCGCGAACCGCTGCCGGCGGCGAGGAGGATCGCGGTGAAACGCGGGGTCGACATGCGTCTGCGCTTAGGGAGACTCGCGGTGAAAGGGAAGCGTGCCGTGCTTGTCCAGCGTGGCTTTGCTTGCCGCAAAAGCCGTTTCGCGCTACAGGCGCCGCCTGTTTTTTAGGCAATCGATACCATGACCCGGCTCGCCCCCATCCAGATCGGCCCCGTGACGATCCAGTCCCCCGTGATCCTCGCGCCCATGACGGGCGTGACGGACATGCCCTTCCGCACGCTGGTGCGTCGTTACGGCTCCGGGCTTAACGTCACCGAGATGATCGCATCGCCAGCAATGATCCGCGAAACGCGGCAATCCTTGCAGAAGGCGGCCTGGGATCCGGTAGAGGAGCCCGTCTCGCTTCAGCTCGCCGGCTGCGCGCCGGCCGAGATGGCCGAGGCGGCGAAGCTGAATGCCGACCGGGGCGCCGCGATCATCGACATCAACATGGGTTGCCCGGTCAAGAAGGTGGTGAACGGTGACGCGGGCTCCGCGCTGATGCGTGACCTGCCCCTTGCCGCCAGTCTCATCAAGGCCACAGTCGAGGCGGTGGACGTGCCGGTCACGGTCAAGATGCGCATGGGCTGGTGCCACGACAGCCTCAACGCGCCGGAGCTCGCGCATATCGCAGAGGATCTGGGCGCGAAGATGATTACGGTGCACGGCCGCACGCGCAATCAGATGTATCGCGGCGATGCCGATTGGGCATTCGTGCGCAAGGTGAAGGATGCAGTCTCGCTGCCCGTCATCGTCAATGGCGACATCTGTTCGATCGCGGACGTGGAGACCGCACTGGCGCAGAGTGGGGCGGACGGTGTGATGATCGGGCGGGGCGCCTATGGCAAGCCGTGGCTGCTGGGGCAGGTGATGCACTGGCTGGCGACCGGCGAAATCCGGCCCGAGCCCTCGCTGGCCGAGCAATATGGCGTGATCGTGGAGCATTATCACGCGATGATGGGCCATTATGGCGAGCAGACCGGCGTCAACATGGCCCGCAAGCATCTGGGCTGGTACACCAAGGGGCTGCATGGCTCGGCGGAGTTCCGCAATGCCGTGAACCAGGTGCCGGACGCGGCGACCGTGCTCGATATGCTCGCGCGGTTCTACGAGCCGCTGATCGCGCAGGCCGACGGCCCGCCCGCCAACCCCCTGCGGAATGCCGCCTGAGTCGCATCTGACCGCGGGGCGCGCCTTGCCGTCCGCTTCCGGCGACCCACCCAGGCAGGCGCGCGACCTGCTGGCGGCCCATCCGATCGCCACGCTGCTGATCGATGGGGAGGGGCGCATTGCTTATGCCAATGCGCGGGCGGAGATGCTGCTCAACATGGCCCGCTCGGCGCTGATTGGCAGTGCGGTGGGCGATGTGCTGCGCATCGCCGATGCGCAGATGGACGGGGGCATCTGGGGGACGGACAAGCCGCTCTCGGCGTATGGCGTGATGCTCCATGCCGGCCGGAACGAGGCGATCGAAATGGATGTCCTCGTCAATCCGCTGCTCGATGACGAGCGGTGGCGCATCGTCGCCCTGCATCCGCACGGGCAGAGCCAGGTCATTGGCATCCGCCGGGCTTCGCTCGGCGCCAAGTCCGCCACCGGTGCGGCCGCCATGCTGGCCCACGAGATCAAGAACCCGCTCTCGGGCATTCGCGGCGCTGCGCAGTTGCTGGAGGCGGACACCAAGCCGGCACTGCGTTCGCTCACCAAGCTCATCACCGATGAGGTGGACCGCATCGCCGCGCTCATCGACCGGATGCAGCATTTCACCAGCAACCAGCCGCTGGAGGTGCGCCCGGAGAATATCTACCCGCTGCTCGACCGCGCGGTGGGAATCGCCGAGGCGGGCTTCGCGCGCGATTGCCCGATCGCCCGCCAGTTCGACCCCTCGCTGCCGCATGCGCTGGTGAACGGTGACGCGTTGGTGCAGGTGATGCTCAATCTCGTCAAGAATGCCGTGGAGGCGGTGGCGGGCATGGAAGGCGGCAAGGTGCAGGTCGCCACCGCCTATCGCCATGGTCTTTCCGTCATGAGCACGCGTGGCAACGGCACCGCGCCGCTCCAGATCGAGATCCAGGTGATCGACAATGGGCCGGGCGTGCCGGAGAGCATCCGCGACGTCTTGTTCAGCCCGTTTATTTCTAACAAGCGCGGCGGGCAGGGGCTTGGCCTCGCTTTGGTGGATAAGCTGGTGCGCGATATGAATGGCCTTGTCCAATATGAACGCGACAAGGCGGGAGGGCGCTCGATTTTTCGCGTGCTGCTGCCCATGGAAGGAAGCTGATGGCCCGGCCAACAGGCAAGATTCTGGTAGTGGACGACGACCCCGCCATTTGCGTGGTGGTGTCCGAGGCGCTCAAGCGCCAGGGGCATATCGTGCGTACGGTCGGTTCCATCGCCGAGCGTAGCGCCGCGCTGTCTACCTTCGCGCCGGACATCCTGGTGACCGACGTGATGCTGCCGGACGGCGATGGGCTGGAAGGCGTCGATGCGCTGATCGCAACCGATCCCGGGCTAAAAGTCATCATCCTGTCCGCCCAGAACACGCTCAACACCGCGGTCCGCGCAACGGGGCAGGGGGCTTTCGAATATCTGCCCAAGCCCTTCGATCTCAACGAACTGACGCGGGCCGTGGCCGAAGCGCTCAGCATCCGAGCCAGCACGCAGGCGGCGCCGGCCGAACCCGACGCCGAACCCGCTCGCGAGGAACTGCCACTCCAGGGGCGTTCGCCGCAGATGCAGGAGGTGTATCGCACGATCGCGCGGGTCGTGGGCAACGATCTCAACATTCTGGTGCTGGGCGAATCCGGCACCGGCAAGGAGCTGGTCGCGGAGGCGATCCACAATCTGGGGCCCCGACGTGACAAGCCCTTCGTGCCCATCAACATGGCCGCGATTCCGCGCGAGCTGATCGAGGCCGAACTGTTCGGCTATGAGAAGGGCGCCTTCACCGGCGCGCTCGCCCGCTCGGCCGGCAAGTTCGAGCAGGCGCAAGGGGGCACGCTGTTCCTCGACGAGATCGGCGACATGCCTATGGAAGCGCAAACCCGCCTGCTGCGCGTGCTCCAGTCGGGCGAAGTGACCACGGTGGGCGGTACGCGACCGGTGCGTGTCGATGTCCGCATCATCGCGGCGACTCACAAGGACCTGCCGGCGCTCATCGCGCAGGGGCGTTTCCGCGAGGACCTGTTCTATCGTCTCAATGTGGTGCCCATCCGCCTGCCCGCCTTACGCGAGCGCACCGGCGATATTCCGCTGCTAGCACGCCATTTCCTGGACCTCGCTGTGCAGCAGGGCCTGCCGCGCAAAACGCTCTCCGACGAGGCGGCGACGCTGCTCGGCCTTCACGACTGGCCGGGCAATGTGCGCGAGCTGCAAAATCTCATGCAGCGCCTTACCGTGCTGACGCGCGACAAGGAAATCGGTCCAGAGCCCGTTCGTGAGGTGCTGGCACTTTCGGGCGCGGCGCCGGCCCTGCGGGCAGGAGGCGCAAGCGATCTGCGGGAGGCGACGAGCCGCTGGGCGCGCGATCACCTTGCCGTGGGCGGGCACGCTGGCGCGACGACGGACTTGCATGAGCAATTGCTGGCTGTGGTCGAGCCAGTACTGCTGCGCGAGACTTTGGCTGCGCTCGATGGCAACCAGATCAAGGCCGCTGCACTGCTGGGCATGAACCGCAACACCCTGCGCAAGAAGCTCACCCATTACGACATCGATCCTGCCGCGCCGCTACGCAGCCATTGACCTCGAATTGAGCAGAATCCTGATTCGTATAATTATCCACTTGCCGTGTTTTCAGCGCCACGGACATGTTGTAGGCATGTCACGATGGAACAGGTGGCCGGCCTGAACAGCACCGCCGACGGGTCGAGCGGAACGCCCTTGGCCCTGCGCCGACTCGGCAGGCTTGCCGAGCCGCTGGTGTTGCTCATCTTCCTCCTGACCGCCGGCTTCAGCTACTGGTTCATCGATCGACCGCCCGAGCAGGGCCATACGCTGCTCAGCGCGCCCATCGTGGCGTTGCTGCTGGTGGTCAACCTCCTGCCCGCGCTGACGCTGCTGGTGCTCGTCGGTCAGCGCATCGCCCGCCACCGCGCTGCACAGAGCCTGGTTGGCGGAGATGGGCGGCTGCATGTGCGCTTGGTGGCGATCTTCTCGGTCATTGCGAGCGTGCCTGTGCTGCTGGTGGTGATCTTCGCTTCGCTGCTGTTCCAATATGGCGTGCAGTTCTGGTTCTCGCAGGACATGCGCGCGATGCTGGACAACGCCAGCAACATGGCGCGTGGTTATTATCAGGACAATATGCGGGACGTGGAGTCCGAAGCGCTCACCATGGCGGCGGACCTGCGCGACTATCTCTCGGAATCGCCGATCAACAGCCAGCTCTTCAACGAAGGCTATGTCTATCAGGTGGTGACGCGCAAGCTCAACCGCTCGGCCATTATCGAGGTGGGCAAGGACGGCGTGGCGCGCACGGCAGGCGCGGTCGATCCCGATGGGCGGACGGCCGCCTCGGTCATCACGTCCGATGTCATCCGGCGCTTACGCGAGGGCGAGCGCGCAGTTGTGGAAGCCAAGCCCAACCAGATTCAGGCCGTGGTGCTGCTCTATCCCAATTCCACCACCTACCTTTACGTTACGCGTAATTCCGAGCTCAACGTGTTCGGTCAGATGGAGCAGGCCCAGCGCGTGCTTACCGATTACGAGGATTTCGTGACCCGCTCGCGCGAGTTGCAGGTGCTCTTCAACACCGCGCTGTTCGTGGGCACGCTGATGCTCGTTGGCATTGCGGTATGGATCGCCATCATGGTCGCGGATCGGCTGGTGCGCCCCGTGGGTGAGCTGGTGGATGCAGCGCGGCGCGTGACGGCGGGCGATCTTTCCGCCCGCGTCGCCGACCCGCATACACGCGATGAGCTGGGCACCATGGCGACAGCCTTCAACCGCATGACGCAGAGGCTGGAAGCGCAGACCGGCGCGCTCGTCTCGGCCAACAACCAGCTCGCCAATCGTCGGGCCTTCATCGAGGCGGTGCTCTCCGGTGTCAGTGCCGGCGTGCTCTCAGTGGACCAAGACGGCATCATTCAACTGCTCAACAGCTCGGCGACGGCGCTGCTGGTCAAGCCCGGCATCCAGGCCGTCGGCCGCCCGCTGGCCGAGCTGTCGCCTGAGCTGGCTGAACTCATGTCGGCCGGATCCGGGCATGACATCATTCAAATCCGCGTCGGGCCGGAAATCCGTACGCTGGCAGTGAAGGTGGTGGCGGACGCTGGCAGTCGCGTACTCACGTTCGACGACATCACCCAGCAGCTCCTCGACCAGCGTCGTGCGGCCTGGTCTGACGTGGCGCGGCGCATCGCCCACGAGATTAAGAACCCGCTGACGCCCATCCAGCTCGCCGCCGAACGGCTCGAGCGGCGCTACGGTAAGGAAATTCAATCTGATCCGGGTACCTTCCGTCGCCTCACCGAGACGATCATCCGGCAGGTCGGCGACCTGCGGCGCATCGTGGACGAGTTCAACAGCTTCGCGCGCATGCCCAAGCCCGTCTTCCGCGCAGAGGCGATGATGGACATGGCGCGCCACGCCATGTTCCTGCATGAAGTCGCGCATCCGGACATCGTCTTCCGCTTCGAGGCGGCCGAGACGGAGGATTTTGCGCTGGTGTGCGACCGGCGACAGATCGCCCAGGCGCTCACCAACATCATCAAGAATGCCGTGGAGGCGATTGAGCAGCGCCGGGATGCGCAAGTCGCGGAAGGGCAGGAGGTGTCGGCGCCGATCGGCCATGTGACGATGACGCTGGACCATGAAGACGGTGATCTCGTGCTCGCCGTGCAGGATGACGGCGTGGGACTGCCGGTCGACCGCGAGCGCATCATCGAACCTTATATGACGACGCGGGCCAAGGGCACGGGCCTGGGCCTCGCGATCGTGAAGAAGATTGTCGAAGAGCATTACGGCACGATCGGTTTTGCGGACGCGGAGGGCGGCGGAACCGTAGTGAGCCTGCGCTTCGACGTGGGAAGGCTGGCACGCCTCGCCGAACAAGGCGGCGATGTGCCCGAGGAAGTAACGAAAGAGACGATGCATGGCGCTTGACGTTCTGATTGTAGATGATGAGGCGGACATTCGAGAGCTGGTCGCCGGCGTGCTCCAGGACGAAGGCTTTGAGACGCGGCTTGCGGCGGGTAGCGACGATGCGCTGGAGGCGCTTTCTGCACGCCGTCCCTCGCTGGTGCTGTTGGATGTGTGGCTGCAAGGCTCCCGTCTCGACGGGCTGGAACTGCTTGAAGAGATCAAGCGTCGCGACGCTTCCATTCCGGTGCTGATGATCTCGGGCCATGGCAATATCGACACGGCGGTTGCCGCCATCCGTAAGGGCGCAGTCGATTTCCTAGAGAAGCCCTTTGAATCCAATCAGCTGCTCCATGTGGTGGCCCGCGCCACGGAAACCGAGCGCCTACGCCGCGAGAATCAGGTGCTGCGTGCCCGCTTCGGCCAGGAAGAGGAGCTGACCGGCACCAGCAACGCCATCAATGCCGTGCGCGCCACCATCAAGAAGGTGGCGGGGACGGGGAGCCGGGTGCTCATCACCGGCGCAGCGGGCGTGGGCAAGGAAGTTGCCGCGCGCATGCTGCACAACTGGTCCGGCCGTGCGGCCGCACCGTTCGTGATCGTCACGGCGGCGCGCATGGAGCCTGAGCGCGCCGAAGAAGAGCTGTTCGGCATTGAGGCGGAGGATGGCGTCGTGCGCCCCGGCCTGCTTGAACAGGCGCATGGCGGTACGCTGTTCCTGGACGAGATCGCCGATATGCCGCTCACCACGCAGGGCAAGATCCTGCGCGTGCTGACCGACCAGAGCTTCACGCGGATCGGCGGGCAGCGGCAGGTGAAGGTAGACATTCGCGTCATTTCCTCCACGGCCCGCAATCTCAAGGAGGAGATTGAGGCACGGCGCTTCCGCGAAGATCTCTATTACCGCCTCAATGTGGTTCCGCTGGCGATTCCGCCGCTGGCTGAGCGGCGCGACGACATCCCGGCACTGGTCGATCATTATCTCGCTCGCTTTGCCTCCGAGCGTGGCCTGCCCTCGCCGCGCATGGCGGCCAATGCGATGGCGGCGCTTCAGGCCGGGGAGTGGCCGGGCAATGTCCGCCAGCTCCGCAATGTGGTGGAGCGGACTATCATCCTGGCGCCTGCCCAGCATGAAGGGCCCATCGAGCTGGACATGCTCCCAGCTGAAGCCTCGGGCGGCTCGGAGGACCTGGGCCTCTCCAGTGCGATCATGGGCGCACCGCTGCGCGAGGCGCGCGAGAATTTCGAGCGCGAATATCTCAAGATCCAGATCAAGCGCTTTTCGGGCAACATTTCGCGCACCGCAGCGTTCATCGGCATGGAGCGCTCCGCCTTGCATCGCAAATTGAAGTCGCTGGGTCTGGGCGACAGCCGGGACAATTGATCCCAGCCCCCGGAAGGGCGAACTTTGTGCAATGCGACACAAGCCGGTGGATTCCGGAGGCGAAATCCATTAACTATGGGGGCGATGCCGCGTGGGGCGGCGACTTGAGACGTCCAGTCAAGACGCATTGCGGGCCGCGACCCGCCAATAAACGGAGTAGATAATGGCCGAAAAGCTCAACAACCTCCAGGATATCTTCCTGAACAGCCTCCGTAAGAGCAAGACCCCCGTCACCATGTTCCTCGTCAAGGGGGTCAAGCTTCAGGGTATCGTTACCTGGTTCGACAATTTTTCTGTCCTGCTGCGCCGCGACGGCCAGACACAGCTGGTTTACAAGCACGCGATCTCGACTGTCATGCCCGCGCATACGGTCGACCTCTCTCGCGTCGAATCCGCCTTTTCCGCCAATGACCGCAAGCCCAAGCTGCTCCAGGAGATCTTTCTTTCTGCGGTGCACAAGCAAGGCAATCCCGTCACCATGTTTCTGGTGAACGGCGTGATGCTTCAGGGCGAAATTTCAGCGTTTGACCTCTTCTGCATGCTCCTCCAGCGCGACGGCATCGTGCAGCTGGTTTACAAGCATGCCATCTCGACCGTGCAGCCCACCCATCCGCTCGATCTCTCGGGCGAGGGTGAAGAGGCCGAGCTGGACTGAGCTGACAGGACCGCCCTCATCGCGCACTTCTCTGAAAAGGACGAGGTTTCCCGCGGCGCGCGGGCCCTGGTCGTCCATGCCGAGCTGGGCGGCCGCCAGCGTCGCGACGTGACAGCGCGATTGGAGGAGGCAAAGGGTCTTGCGCTCGCCATTGGTCTCGATGTTGTCGATGCGCTTGCCTATCGCGTGCGCCAGTCCCGCCCAGCAACGCTGCTCGGCGCCGGTCAGGTGGAGCAGGTGGCGGAGCGCATCTCACAGGACGTGATCGAGCTGGTGGTCGTCGACAACAGCCTGACGCCGGTCCAGCAGAGCAATCTAGAAAAGGCGTGGAACGCCAAGGTCATCGACCGCACCGGGCTTATCCTCGAAATCTTTGGCGAGAGGGCGGCGACCGCGGAGGGGCGGCTGCAGGTGGAGCTAGCCCATCTCGACTATCAGGCGGGCCGGCTGGTGCGGAGCTGGACCCATCTGGAGCGCCAGCGCGGCGGCTTCGGCTTCCTCGGCGGCCCAGGCGAGACCCAGATCGAGGCGGACCGCCGCATGATCCGCGACCGCATGGCCCGCATCCGCCGTGAGCTGGACCAGGTGACGCGGACGCGCGGCCTGCATCGCGCCCGGCGCCAGCGCGCGCCCTGGCCGGTGATTGCGCTCATCGGCTATACCAATGCCGGTAAGTCGACGCTCTTCAACCGGTTGACCGGTGCCGGGGTGCTGGCGCAGGACATGCTCTTCGCTACGCTCGACCCCACGATGCGGCAGATCAGCCTGCCGGGCATCGACAAGGCAATCCTCTCCGATACAGTCGGCTTCGTCTCGGACCTGCCGCACCAGCTCATCGCGGCCTTCCGCGCGACGCTGGAGGAAGTGCTTTCCGCCGACCTCATCCTGCATGTGCGCGATATCGCCCATCCCGATAGTGAGGCGCAGAAGGCCGATGTGCTGGACGTGCTCGGCGAGCTGGGCGCGCTGCCGACCGGGGAGGATGGAGAAGCGGCGAGCATGCACGGCCCGGCCGTGATCGAGGTGTGGAACAAGGCCGATCTCGTCACCGATCCGGATCATCGTGCGGCGATTATAGCGCGCGCCGGGCGGGAGGAGCATGTTGTCCTCGTCTCGGCGTTGAGCGGGGAAGGTGTCACCGATCTCCAGCGCGCTATGGCGGACCTGCTGGGGAAGGGGCATCGCCGCTACGAGTTGCGCCTTGCCGCCAGCGAAGGCGCTGCATTGGCCTGGCTCCACGCCCATGGCGAAGTGTTGGCGTTAGAGCATGATGAGGATGCGGTTCAGCTCTCGGTCCGCCTGGCGCCGGCCGATTTCGATCGATTCCAGCGGCAGTTCGGCACGCAGGTATAAGCCGGTCGCGATCCGGCGCGGGGCGGCTGGTTTTCAGCACTGTGCCTGTGCGATGGCGAGGGAGCTGATGTCGTCCCCTTAATCCTCTGCTTGCTTGGTCTGCTGCCACAGGGCTTCCTGCGCCACGAGATCGAGGTCTGTGAGGCGGCCGTCGGCCAGGCCTTCCATGGCCCGGAACCGCCGCTCGAACTTTTCATTCCCGGCGCGTAGCGCGGCCTCCGGATCGACACCATGATGGCGCACGAGGTTGACGGCAGCGAACAGGAGATCGCCGGCCTCCTCCGCGATCTGATCGGGGGTCCCGGCTTCGGATAGCTCTTCTATCTCTTCTAGTAGCTTGGCGCGCACGTCTCGCACATCGTCCCAATCGAAGCCAACCTGCGCGGCGCGCCGCTGCAGCTTCTCCGCACGCGCCAGTGCCGGCAGCGCACGGGCGACGCCGGCGAGAGCCGAGGTGTCCGTGCTTGTTTCCGCGCGCTCGGCGGCCTTGATCTGTTCCCAGCCCGGCGAAGGCTGACCACCGCCGAACACATGGGGGTGGCGGCGTGTCATCTTCGTGCAAATGGCGGCGATCACGTCCGCCAGCGTGAAATGCCCAGCTTCCTGCGCGATCCGGCTGTGGAAGACGACCTGGAGCAGCAGGTCGCCCAATTCGTCCTTAAGCGCCGGCATGTCGTCGCGTGCGATGGCATCCGCCACCTCATAGGCTTCCTCGATGGTGTAGGGCGCGATTGTCGCGAAACTCTGCGCGACATCCCATTCGCAACCCGTCAGGGGATCGCGCAGCCGTGCCATGATCCGCTGGAGAGGCGTGATATCGGCGGCGGATTCGTCCATCTTTCGATGCCCTTTGTGGTTAGTGGGGGATTGGGCCCGCTGAATCAGCTTTCCGATCACCACGCAAGACTAGAATCGCGGCCGAGAAGGGCAGGCGGTTTCTCTCCTTGCAGACCGGAACAAGCTGCGCCGGGAGTAGTCATGGCGCTGGCGAGGCGCTCCTCCACCAGCCGTGCAGCACTGGGAGCACGGTTCGAGCGGGCAATGACGCGCCGCATGGGCGGTAATTCCGGTCCGAACGTTTCCAGCCGACCAGCGGCGATCCCGTCGGCAAGCTGCTCATAGGCCAGCAGCGTTACGCCTTGGCCGCCTTCGACCATTCGCTGGATGACATCGGGGAACTCTAGAGACATGATCGGTTTGCGCGGACGAATGCTGAGACGGGACAGCTCGCGCTCCAGTTCGCTTCCGGGAAGATCCGGGAGCACTGGCAGGATGAATTGCAGGTCGTCGATCCGCACGAGGCCGGCTGCGAGATTCTGCCGGATGCCGGGCGGCCCCGCGAGAACCCAACGCACTTTGCCCAGCGATCGGCTGTTTTCCCAGCCCTGAGGCATTTCCTTCATCGTATAAACCACCAGATCCACTTGGCCGCGCTCGAGCGCGCTCTGCACGCCGATTGGCGGCAGGCATGGGACAAGCTGGATGTCGAGGCCCGGCACGTCGCGATAGAGCGAGGGGAGTAGTGGCTTCAGATACAGGTCGAGCGCCCTGGGCCCAATGTGGAGCCGCACGCACGCGCTCTGCCGCGCTTCCATGCAGCGCATCGCGCGACTCGTGTCGATAAGGGTGTCGGCCGTCTCGAGTAGTGTCTTGCCGTCGGGCGTCAGGCGTGGAGTTGTCCCGAGCCGCCTGAAGAAGAGGGTCCGCCCCAATCGCTTTTCAAGCAGGGCGATCTGGTCGCTGACCGCCGGCTGCGAAATACCTAATTCGGCGGCGGCATGGCTGAAGCTTCCGGCCCGCGCCGCACAGACAAAGGTGCGCAATTGCCGCAACGTAAAGTCGCGGTCCGTCGATCCCTCGAACATCCCTCTCCCTGCCTATTTTATCGTTTAGTGCGTTCGACGAAGGATTTGTCCGACATCTAATCATAGCGAAGCAGCAGCGCAAAGGGGGTAGGGCGCGCTGTATACAGACGGCCCGCTACTGCGACAGAAAGGCCACAGCGCGGTTTTCGAATTAGGCTGTTTTCCGTAAAACACGCTCATTTGAAACAGGGTTCAGCGAATATTCATCACGCCTGCGGGAACCGTTCGGGACGCCTCCTTCCGCGCTCTTCGCGCCCCTCCCATGGCGTCGACCGCTTCCGATATTACCAAGGAAGATCCCTGTCGTTTGCTTCCTAAATATCAGCAAATCCTAGCTATAGGACCTGAGCTATAACGCCTATAGCTTGTTAGTCCGTTGCTTTACCATCGCTCGAGAAAGCAATCTCCCGCTTGAATGAAGTGATTCCTCCGACGGCCTTTGGTCGAATGAGAAAAGGAAGAGGTTTCATTCAATAAGGCATGTATCCATCTGACTTTTCTAAGTGAAAGTCGGTAACGGGTTCATGATGAACTCTATCGGGAGAGGATGACATCATGCAAATCGGGAGTTTTTCCGAGAAGAACTATAAGCGCTCGCTCACGCGTTGGCTGGCGACAAGCGCGCTGATCTCCGCGGCGAGCTTCGCTTCCCCGGCGTTGGCTCAGAACAGCCAGGTCGATGTCGAGGCCCGAGAGCGAGCCAGTGGAGATGCGATCGTCATCACAGGCTCGCGTATCGCTCGAAAAGATTACACGGCTACCAGCCCGATCGTGACGGTCGACTCGGATTTGATTGAGAAGAGCGCCTCCATCAATCTGGAAGCCAACCTCAACAAGCTCCCCCAATTCTCGCCGGCGCTTTCGCAGTTCACGGCTGGTGACGTCCAGGCCAATGCCAACAACACGCTCGGTGCTTCGACCGTCAGCCTTCGCCAGCTTGGTTCGAACCGCAACCTCGTCCTCATTGATGGTCGCCGTCCGACGCCTGTCAACGGCGCGGGCGTTGCCGACCTCAACGCAATTCCCTCTGCGGCCGTGGACCGTGTCGAAATCATCTCCGGCGGCGCCTCGTCAACTTACGGCGCGGACGCCGTCGGCGGCGTTGTCAATTTCATCCTCAAGAAGAATTTCGAGGGGCTGAATGTTGATGGCCAGATCTCGACCACGGAGCGCGGGGACGGGACGGAATATCGCGTCGCTTTCCTCATGGGTGCAAATATCGCCGATGGCCGCGGCAATGTAATGATGGGCGCCGAGCGCTACAGCCGCGAACTCATCCGACGCAAAGACCGGCCCTGGTACGTGGATTCCTGGAACAATCCCGATGTCGGCGGCTCTCAATTCTTCCTGACGCAAAGCTTTGTGTCGTTCGTCGGCGGCAGCGGCAATCCCACACAGGACTGCTATTTGGCCTATTTCCAGGGCGGAAACTGCGGCGGCACGACGTTCGCGCCCAAGATGGATTATAATACCGGCAAACCCGTCGCGACCAGCTTCAACGGCTCACCACTCCCCATCGCGAACACCAATTCGCTCTACATCAACGCCGACGGCTCAAGCTTCTTCACCAACGCAACCACGCGCGTGAACGGCGTCTATGTGCCGGAGTTGTTCGGTTATACCGGGCCTGTCGATGGCACACGGCGCAAAGTGACCTCCGCCGGCCTCCTTGCGGACAACAACGTCGATGACATTCTATCCTCGTCGCAGAACCGGTGGACCTTCTTCGCCAAGGGACGGTACGACCTGAATGACAATATCACGGCGTTCGGGCAAGCGACCTTCGCGCGGACTCAGGTGCCCTCACTCCTGTTTTTCTCACCGGCGATCAATGGCTTCGCCGCTGCCATTCCGCATGGCGACGGCATCTATCTGGGCGATCCGAACACCGGCATCCCGTCATCCGTTATCGGCGGCAACACCAGCATGACGCCAGTGCAGCTGGCCGGACTCGCAACCAATCTCGACTATATGGCCAAGGGCGCTGCTGGCGTCGGCGGCATGGGCACGGGCCGCTATGGCCTGAACTGCCCGGCTTATGGCGGTTGCACCATGAGCCAAGCCTTCCCGGTTCCGACGGCGCTCGCTACGCTGCTCGACAATCGCACCGGCGCCAATGTGGTTTATAATGGTGTTTCCTATTCGCCGGCCAACGCGCCTTTCCTCGCGAATGTGAGCACCGATCAGTTTGGCTGGCGCAAGACGGATAACTTCACCACCACCTTCCAGGTCATGGCGGGGTTCGAGGGGACAATTCCGGGCACCGATTTTAGCTGGGATATCACGGCTTCCCACGGCGAAACCGTGGCGAAGAGCAACCAGAGCGGCTTCCTTTCCGGACAACGCTGGCGCTCTGTCATCAGCGCGCCTAACTACGGATATAACTCCCAGTTCTTCGCCAATAACGCTCTGCCGGGCGCCCGCTTCAACGGCGGATCGGCAAGTTGCGCGAGCGGCGTCAATCCGTTCAGTACCCAGGAGTGGAGCGCGGACTGCCTTGCCGCCGTCACGGCGGAATTGCAGAACGAGAACCGTCTGCAACAGGATATTGTGGAGGCCAACCTCCAGGGCGGCCTGTTCCAATTGCCCTATGGCCAGCTCCGCTTCGCTCTGGGCGCTGCCTATCGGAAAAATTCCATCGACTACACGCCGGACAGTTCCACGACCGAGGGCTCGTCTTTCTACGACACCATCAACGGCATCTTTCCGCAGGGCCACACCAAGGGCGAGACCAGCGTGAAGGAAGTCTATGGCGAAATGCTCATTCCGCTGCTGGCCGACGTGCCGTTCGCCAAGGCGCTCAACCTTGAGGTCGGCTATCGCCTATCGGACTATAATACGATCGGTTCGGTGGGCACCTATAAGGTCAACGGCGAATGGGCGCCGGTCAACTGGCTCCGCTTCCGCGGTGGCTTCCAAAAGGCCAGCCGGGCGCCAAATCTGGGCGAGCTCTATACCGCTTCGACACAGATCTTCACCGCCAATAGCGATGGCGATGCCTGTTCGCGCGGAAACCTCACCGCGCCGGTGGGTTTCTCCAACTATTCCGCCAATCCCATTGGCCAGAATTCGGATCTTGCGCCGGATGCGGCCGACAACTTCGGCAACGCGGATGCTGCGCGGGTCGAGGCGCTTTGCCGTCAGATGATGGGCCCGGACGGTGCTACGCAATATTATCGTAACGGGCGCACCTATTCGACCGGCGGCGCCTTCCTGACGGTGCAGCTCAGCGGCAATCCGAACCTGAAGGCGGAAACAGCGCACACCTACACGATTGGTGCTGTTATCTCCTCGCCGTTCGAGACGCCCTGGTTGAATCGCCTGCGCCTCTCCATCGACTATTATAACGTGAAGCTCAGTGATGGCATCTCGCAGCAGAGCCCCGACGTCCCGTCGCGTTTCTGCTTCTCGAAGATCTACAACCCCGAATATGTCCTGAACGACGCCTGCAAGCAGTTGGTGCGCGATCCGAGCACCGGTGAGCCCGGGCTGATCCAGATCTCCTACTCGAACATGGGGCGGGTCGAAACGGACGGCATCGACGTCCAGCTCGATTGGGGACTGACGTTCCGGGATGTCGGTATCCCGATCCCGGGTTCGTTCAGCAAGAACATCCAGTTCACCTACCTCAACCACTTCAAGACGACGACCGACCAGAACGTGCTGGCCTTGGTCGACTATGCCGGCACGCTGGGTGGTGGCGAGGTGGGCACCAGCGCGGGGTCGTATCGCTGGAGGCTGCTCGCGAATTTCGGCTATGCGGTCGGTCCGTTCCGCCTCAGCCTGCAGTGGCAGCACAAGCCGCCGGTCGAGGCGGCCACACGGGCAACCGATGCCAATAGCCAGATCACTGGTGCCCGGTCCTACGATCTGTTCAGCCTGTCGGGCTCCTATGCCATAACGCGGGATGCGAACCTGCGCTTCGGTGTGGACAATCTGTTCGATACCTGGCCAGCCTTTAGCGGCGTGAACCGCGCCGCCGTCATTGCCAATGGCCAGCTTCCCGGCGGGAGCTACAATGCCTCGCAATATGATGTGATCGGCCGCCGCTTCTACATCGGTGCCAGCTACAAGTTCTGATCCACGCGCGTAAAAACTCGGCGGCCCTCCTCCTTCCCTAGGAGGGTCGCCGCTTTTTTATGCGAGCGAAAGACCATGCGCGGCGAGTGGAGGGACAAGCCTAGCCGGCAAGGCCGCGCGGATCAGCTGGTGGACCAGCCACCTCCGAGCGCGCGGAACAGGTCGATCTGGGCCGCGCTCACTTGCCCGTCCTGGAAGGCAAGCGCGGCCTGCGCTTCTGCGAAGGTGCGCTCGGCATCCAGCAATTGGAGCGCGTCGATCGCGCCCTCCTTCTGCTGGGCGCGGGCAATCGTTGCCGCTTGTTCGGCACTGGCGCGGGCGGAGAGGAGAGACCGGCGGCGTTCGAGCGCACGAGCATAAGTGGAGAGCGCCGTTTCGGTCTCCTCAAGCGCATTGAGCACGGCCCCGTCGAACGTGGCGAGCGCCGCTTGGCTGTCTGCCTCGGCAGCGGCGATGCGCGCGCGTGCCGCAGAGGGGTTCGGGTTCCAGCTAATCAGGGGGCCGAGCAACCAGCGCAGCGGGCCCGCGCCAAAGATGTCGCCGATGTCCGGGCCCGTTGAGCCAATGGCGCCGCCCAGCGAAATCTTGGGATAGAGATCCGCTGTCGCCACACCGATGCGCGCCGTGTCGCCCGCGAGACGGCGTTCGGCAGCGCGGATGTCCGGCCGGCGGGCGATCAGCGCCGCGCCGTCGCCCACGGGGATGGGCTGCGTGATTTCCAGGCCAATGCTCCGCCGGGCGGCAATCTCAGGCAGGTCGGCGGGCGCGCGGCCCGTGAGCGTAGCCAGGCGAAACAGCGCCGAGCGGCGCGCCGCTTCCAGCGCCGGGATATCGGCCGCGCGCTGCTCGCGCAGAGTGATGACGCGCGCCTCGTCGAGCTGGGTGGAAAAGCCGGCGGCATGGCGGCGCCGCGTGAGATCGACGAGCTGGTCGAGCAGTGCCACGATATGGTGCGCCACCTTCAGCCGCGCCGCGCCAGAGGCCGCATCGGCATAAGCGCGGGTCGTGTCGGCGATGACTGCGATGCGCACGGCGTCGGCATCGGCCTGGGCGGCCTGCCAGTCGCCGCGTGCCGCCTCGACACTGCGCTTCACCCGGCCGAACAGATCGACCTCATAGGCGACATTGAGTCCGGCATCGATCGACCAGTCCTCGACCGGCGCGCCGGGGGCACGCTGGGCGGCAGGAACACGGCCGTAGGTTGCGCCCGCGCCGATGGCGGCCTGCGGAAATTGCTCGGTGCGTGCGCCGGAGAGAGCGGCGCGCGCTTTCTCCAGACGGGCGACGGCGACGCGGATATCCGTGTTGGCTTGCAGCGCGTCTTGCACGAGGCCGTCGAGCACGGGATCGTCGTAGAGCTTCCACCAATCGGTGACGACGGGTGCGGTCGACACGGCGGCGCTCTGGGAAAGGAAGGGGCCGGAAGAAGTCGCGAGGGGGAGGGGAGCGACATAGTCCGGCCCCGCCGCGCAGGCGGAGAGCGCCAGCGCGGAAAGAGAGGCAATAGCGACATGAATGGAGGGCATGGGTCTGGCTCCTATTCCGCGGGCTGCAGGGTAGGATCGCCCTGATAGCCGGGGGTGGGCCGGCCGCGCAGGCGGGCGATGCGATCGCCCAGGGCGCGGCAGACGACATAGAAAGTGGGCGTGAAGACGAGGCCGAAGCCGGTGACGCCGAGCATGCCGAAAAAGACGGCGGTGCCGAGCGCCTGCCGCAGCTCCGCGCCCGCGCCGGTGGCGATCACCAGCGGCACCGAGCCCAGGATGAAGGCAAAGCTCGTCATCAAGATGGGCCGCAGCCGCTGCCGGGCGGCATGCACGGCGGCCTCCACGGTCGAAAGGCCGTGCAAATCCTCGCCCTGCCGCGCAAACTCGACGATCAGGATCGCATTCTTGGCGGCCAGCGCCACGAGCACGATCATGCCGATCTGCGTGAGGACGTTGTTGTCCATGCCGCGCAGGTTCACGCCGGCCATGGCGGCCAGCACCGACATGGGCACGATCAGGATGATCGCGAGCGGCATGACGAGGCTCTCATATTGCGCCGCCAGCACCAGGAAGACGAGCAGCACGGCAAGGCCGAAGACCATGCCGGCGGTGTTGCCGGCATATTTCTGCTGATAGGCGATGCCGGTCCACTCGGTCTGGTAGCCGCGCGGCAGGCTCTCGGCGGCGACGGCCTCCATCGCGGCTAGCGAATGGCCCGAGGAGTAGCCCGGCATCGTGTCGCCATCGATCGCTACCGCCGGGTGGAGATTGTAGCGCTCGACGCGATAGGGGCCGGTCTTGTCCTGGAAGGTCGCGACCGCGCTCAGTGGCACCATCGCCCCGAAATCCGACCGCGTGGCCAGATTGCCGATGTCGGCGGTGGTCCGGCGGAAGGGCTCGTCGGCTTGTGCCGTCACATGATAAGTGCGGCCGAGCAAATTGAAATCATTGACGAATGCTGAGCCGAGATAGACCTCCAGCGTTTCGAATACCCGCTCGGGCGCCACGCCGAGCATCTGCGCCTTCTGGCGGTCGATATCGGCAAAGACCCGGGGGGTGGCGGTGTTGAAGAAGGTGTAGACATAAGAGAGGCCGGGCGTGCCATTGGCCTTGCCGATCAGCCCGTTGGCTGCCTTTTCGAGCCCTTCATAGCCATGGCCGGCAATGTCCTCGACCATCATCCGGTAGCCGCCGGCCGAGCCGATGCCACGGATGAGCGGCGGCTTGACGATCAGCAGGCGCGCCTCGTTGATGTCGGCCGTCGCCTTGGTCGCGGCGGCCATCAGGGCGTCAATGGTCTGGCCCTTGCTTGCGCGGGTCTTGAAGTCGTCGAGCACCCAATAGGCCGCGGCGGAGGAGGCGGCGCGCGTCTCGGACGCGCCATCGAAGCCGGAGAGCATGACGGTGCCCTTGATGCCGGGGATCGGCAGCATCCGCTTGGCGACCTTCTTCATGACGGCATCCGTGCGCGCCGTGGACGAGCCGGGCGGGAGCTGGATGATGGTCAGGAAATAGGCCTGGTCCTGCGCGGGAATGAAGCCGGTCGGCGTGTACCAGAGCGCGGCGCCGGTGAGGCCGATGAGCGCGGCATAGGAGGCCATCATCCGCTTGGGACGACGCGCGAGGAAAGCGGTCATGCGGCCGTAACTCTCGCTCATCCGCTCGAAGCCGGCATTGAACCGGGCACCGGCCGCCTCGACCAGCCGATGCGCGCGGGCGCGCAGGCTATGATCGCTCGGGGCCGGCTCGTGCGGCCGCAGCAGCAGCGCCGCCATGGCCGGGGAGAGGGTGAGCGAGAGCACCAGCGAGATGACCGTCGCCGCCGAGATGGTGATGGCGAACTGCTGGTAGAAGGCACCCGAAAGGCCGCTGATGAACAGCGTGGGCACGAACACCGCGCAGAGCACGAGCACGATGGCGATGAGCGCGGCGCCCACCTCGTCCATCGAGACGCGGGCGGCCTGGAGCGGCGCCATGCCTTCCTCCAGATTGCGCTCGACATTCTCGACCACCACGATCGCGTCGTCGACCACGATGCCGATGGCGAGAACCAGACCGAAGAGCGAGAGGTTGTTGAGCGAGAGGCCGAGCATCGCCAGCACCGCGAAGGTGCCGATCAGCGACACGGGAATCGCCAGCACGGGGATCAGCGCCGCCCGCCACTTCTGGAGGAAGACGATGATGACGAGGACGACCAGCACGATCGCCTCGATGAGCGTATCGACGACGGCATCGACCGACTGCTGGATGAACTCGGTCGGATTATAGACGATCCTGTAGTCCAGGCCCTTGGGGAAATCCCTGGCAAGAGCTTCCATCTCGGCCTTCACATTCTCGGCCGATTGCAGGGCATTGCTGCCCGGGCGCTGGAAGACCGGGATGATGACGGAGTCATTATCGTTGAGATAGGCCGAGGTGCCGTAATCGTCCGCGCCGATCTCGACGCGCGCGACATCGCTCACCTTGACCTGACGCCCCTGCGCGTCGGTGCGGATCACGACATTGGCGAACTGCTGCGGATCGGTGAACCGACCCTGCGTCTCGACATTGAGCTGGAAGGCCGATCCGGGTGCGGGCGGCTGGCCGAGCGTGCCGGAGGCGACCTGCACATTCTGCGCGCGCAGCGCCGCTACGATGTCGCCGGCCGTCAGGCCGAGCGCGGCGGCCCGGCGCGGATCGATCCACACCCGCATGGCCAGATCGCGCGAGCCGAAGAGCTGCACGTCGCCCACGCCGTCGAGACGGGCGAGCCGGTCCTTGATGCGGGTCTGCGCGTAGTTGGAGAGATAGGCGCGATCGAGCGAGTTGTCCGGCGAGATAAGGTTCACGATCAGCAGGAAGTCCGGCGAGGTCTTCTTGGTGACGACGCCCAGGCGCTGCACTTCCTGGGGCAACCGGGGCAGGGCGATGGCGACGCGGTTCTGCACAAGCACCTGCGCGGCATCGAGATCGGTGCCGGTCTTGAAGGTGACGGTCACCACGACGCGCCCGTCACCCGTCGACTGGGAGGAGACGTAGAGCATGTTCTCGACGCCGTTGATCTCCTGTTCAATCGGCGTCGCGACCGTTTCGGCCACCGTTTCGGCCGACGCACCCGGATAGGCAGCGGTGACCGTGACGGTGGGCGGCACGATCTCGGGATATTGCGAGACCGGCAGGAAGAAATAGGAGACGAGCCCCACGATGGTGATGATCGCGGCGATGACGGCCGCGAAGATCGGCCGGTCGATGAAGAAGCGGGAGAGGCGCATGGAGCTTCCTCCTGGAATGTGAGGGGGTTAGCGCGCGAAGCTGGCCTGGCTGGCGGAGGCTGTGACGCCGCCGCTCGTTGGTGCCGGCGTGGCCTCGGGCGCGATTTTGCCGGGCTGGGTCTCAACCTTGCCGCCGGGGATCGCCGATTGCGTCCCGGTGACAACGACACGGTCCGTGCGCGCAAGGCCCGAGCGGATGACGCGTAGCCCGTCGACCACCGGCCCCAATTCCACGGGCTTGGGCACCACCGTGCCATCCTTGGCAACAGTCAGGACGAGCTTGCGGGTCTGGTCGGTCTGGATCGCCGTATCGGGGACGAGCAAGGCCTGGACCCGGGCGCCGGTCGCCAGGCGCATGTTGCCGAACATACCGGGCGTCAGGAACATATCCTTATTTTCCAGTACGGCGCGGGCGCGGATGGTGCCGGAGTGCGGATCGAGCCCGTTGTCGGTGAAATCGAGCGTGCCCTTCCAGCGATAATCGCGCTCGTCCTGCAGCTTGATCTCCACCGGGGCGCCCTGACCGGCATTGGCGCGCTTGGCCTTGAGGAAGAGCGCCTCGGACCCATCGAAGCTGAAATAGATGGGGTCGAGCGCGTTGATCGTGGTGAGCAGCGTGCCGCCGTCGCCCGAGGCGACGAGATTGCCCGCATCGATCCGGCGATCCGAGATGCGGCCGCTGATCGGCGCGCGCACCGTGGCGAACTCGACATCGAGCGCACGTGAGCGGACCCGGGCCTGGGCGCCTGCCAGCGCGGCTTGCGCCGCCTGCACGCGCGCCTTCAGGCGATCGACCTCGCTTTGCGCGACAGCATCGGAGGAGACGAGGCGGAGCGCGCGATCAAGATCGCTCGTGGCCAGTGCCAGATCGCTCTGCGCCGTCGCCACTCCGGCCCGCGCCTCGGCGAGCGCGGCCTGGAAGGGGCGCGGATCGATGGTGAAGAGCGGCTGGCCGGCGCGGACAATCTCGCCGTCCGTGAAGTGGATGGCGGTGATCTGGCCCGAGACGCGCGGGCGCACTTCGACCGATTTGGTCGCCTCGAAGCGGCCGACATAATCATCCCACAGCATCACCTCGCGGGCGAGGGGCGGGGCAACCTGAACGACGGGTGTCGGCATGGCGGCCGGGGCGGGGGCCCCGCTGTGGGTCCAGTAATAGCCGCCCGCGACGACCAGCACCGGGAGCGCGACCCAGGCGAGGCGCCGACGCCGGCGCGCCGTGCCCTGCGGCCGATCGAGTGTGGCGTCGTCCGCATCGGCGCGCGTGAAGGTCTGCAGCATGTTCATCGGCGAGTCCTCTTGGCGGAGACAGCGCGCTCATGGCCGATATGGGCGAGCATCGCGTCGTAATGGTCGGGGGAATATCCGGCGGCGAGAAAGGCGCCGACTTCGCTGGGGGCGACGTTGTAGCCATGGTGCCAGCTCAGCACGGCGATGCGGCGCAGCGCCTCAAGACGAGGGTTGGAGAGCGGGCGCTGGCGCTCGAAGCCGAAGATCAGACGGAGGAATTCCTTGAACTCGGATTCTTCGCGCAGCGACGAGAGCCGGTCCTCGCGCGCCAGGCGGATGATGGTCCACTCCTGCCGAGTGAAATCGCGCGTGCCCTCGTCGCGCTGGGGCAGGGGTGGCGGGGCAAAGGAGGCAGTGGCAAAGCCGCGCTCTGCAATGTCGAGATACGCCATGGTCGGAGCTCCCTTTGTCGGCCCTGCGCAGGGTGCAAAACGCCGCTTCCGGAAGCGGCAAGCGCTCCGGACTGCCGCCGTGCGAGCGCAGTCGATCAGTCCCGAAAGGCGGCCTGTGGCGCCGCCGCCGGGTGGTTGGAAATCTATGTCGTTATATTTGGCGCGAGCTAGAGATCAGCCGAGCCGCGTGACTCGGAAAGCGACTCTCACTCCCTGTTATGTACTGATCGGTATATAAACCGGTTCGGAGAGCGTCAAGGTATAATTTTGTACCGAGCGATATTTTTTTGCGATGCGGCGAAACGCCCTAACGGCTCGGCCACATGGCAAGGGTCGTCTCGACGATGCTCTCCAGTTCCTTACGGCTCGAGCCGGCGCCGGCCTGGACAGACATGCCCTGCAGCACGGCCATGAGATATTTGGTGATCGCCCCCGCATCGGTGGGGCCGAAGAAGTCGCCTTCGTCAATGGCGCGCTGCATGCGCTCGACGCAGGCCTGATGCACGATGCGTCCACGCTTCAGAACCTCGGCGCGAATGGATTCGGCCTCGGATCCGCAGGCCGTCGAACTGATGACGCCCAGGCAGCCGCGCGGCTCGCAGTCGCCGGAGACGGTCGCCAGCGCGCCTTCGAGCAGGCGTTTGGCGACCGCCCGAGCGGTCGGCTGCTCGAGCGCCTGGCCGACATAAGCCAGCTTCTCGCGCTCATAGAGATCGAGCGCCTGGCGGAAGAGCTGCTCCTTGTTGCCGAAGGCGGCATAGAGGCTCGGGCGTGTGATGCCCATCGCCTCGGTCAGGTCCGAGAGGGAGGTTCCCTCATAGCCCTTGGCCCAGAACAGCCGCAGCGCCGCCGCCAACGCGGCATCGGCGCAGAATTCCCGAGGACGACCTCTGGTGACGACTTGTTCCATATCGAGCAGTATATAATGCACCGGAGCCGCTTGTCGAGGTTCAATCCGTGCTTGGAGCGTGGGGCACGACCTGGGCGGCCCAAGGTTCGCGCCATCGCTCGGCGTGCGACGCCCTTCGCCTCCGCCGCTGGCGGTGATATCAAACCGTGCCGCATGGAAGGAAGGGAGGCGTTCGCCGAACCCGCAGGCTTGCCGATGAGAAGACGAGGGCGCTGGGCATGAGCTGGACCCTCCCATAAGTTCGATAATATATATTATGTTAAATTACGATGATGGCGAACAGGGCTGTCACCTGGCGAACACGGGATCTGCATGGAAACACGGGATCTGCATGGAAATGGTGTTCCCAAAAAATGATGCAGATGAGATCTGGTTGATCACGATCAGCCGAAACGCTCCAGAAGATCACTGAGCAACGGCTTCATCCGCGCGATTTCTTCGCGGTGCGTCCAAGAGAGCTTTGCGAGCAGCGCGTTCGCGCGGTCCGTCAGAACAATGAAAGATTTTCGACGATCCGTTGCCCCTGCCCTGCGCTCGATCAGGCTCAGCTTTTCGAGGCGATGGACCAGCTCCGATGCGCTGTGCGGCTTGAGGATCAGTCGCTCTGCGATGTAGCCGACCGTGGCCTTGGCATCTTCCGCGCCCCGGATGGCGAGCAGAGCCTGATGCTGCTGCGCCGACAAGCCAACCTCATTCGCCCGCTGTTCACTGAACGCGAGAAACTTTCGCAAAACCGCCCGAAAATCAGCCAGTGCCGCATAGGCGCTGTCATCCAACATCTTGTGGTTCACAATCGAAACCTCTGTTGAGAAATATCGTATTACGACATAGTTGGCGGGCGACATAACGAAAGAGCGATATGAGTTTAACGCCGACACGCAGGCTCGAACAGCAGCGCCTTGCCGATCATAGTGCCGATGGGCGCATGCTTCTCCTCGCCGTGATGGCGCTCGTCGTGGGCACTGGCGGCGCCTGCGGGGCGTGGGTGCTGCTGAAGATGATCGAGGGTGCGACAAACCTGTTCTGGTTCGGCAGGTTCTCCGTCGAACCGGTGGAGATAACCGATGCCGCGCTTGGCATCGGTATCGTGATTGTCCCCGTCATCGGCAGCCTGATCGTTGGACTGATGGCCCGCTTCGGATCGGACAAGATTCGCGGCCACGGCATACCGGAAGCGATCGAATCCATACTTTATGGCGAAAGTCGCTTGTCATTGAAGGTCGCGATCTTGAAACCGATCTCGTCCGCAATTTCGATCGGTAGCGGCGGCCCTTTTGGCGCCGAGGGGCCGATCATCATGACGGGCGGCGCCATCGGGTCGCTTTTCGCCCAGCGCTTCCACCTGAGCGCAGCCGAGCGCAAGACGCTCCTCGTGGCCGGCGCAGCGGCTGGCATGACCGCCATCTTCAATACGCCCCTCGCCGCCGTCCTGCTGGCCATCGAGGTGCTGTTGTTCGAATGGAAGCCGCGCAGCTTCGTGCCGGTCGTCGTCGCAGTCCTCGTCGCCTGGGCATGGCGTCCATTGATGATCGGCGTAGGGCCGATGTTCAGCTTCGATACGATCGTGCCGGATGGCACATGGTCAGTCGCTGCCGCGTCCGCGGTCGGGCTGGTGGTCGGCATCGAAGCTGCTTTGCTGTCGGCAGCACTCTATCGGGTCGAGGACATGTTTCATCGCCTCCCCATCCACTGGATGTGGTGGCCGGCGATTGGCAGCGTTGCGGTCGGTCTGGGCGGGCTTGTCGATGCCCATGTGCTTGGGCCCGGCTATGCGAGCATCCAGGCGCTGCTCGATGGATCGCTGGCCATTCGGGTCATGATCGCCTTGCTGGCCGTCAAAGCGGTAGTCTGGCTGATCGCGCTGGGGTCCGGCACGTCCGGCGGTGTCCTGGCGCCCCTCCTGATCCTGGGCGGCGCTGCTGGAGGTCTGATGGGGCTTTTGTTGCCCGGCGGCAGCGGCTTCTGGGCGATGATCGGCATGGCCGGCATCATGAGCGGAGCGATGCGTGCGCCGATGACGGCGGCGCTGTTCGCTGTCGAGCTGACCGGTCACTTCACCGCACTACCGCTGACCATTGCCGCCGCTGGCGCCGCCTATGCACTCAGCGTGCTGTTGATGCGTCGTTCGATCCTGACAGAGAAGATTGCCCGGCGGGGGCGGCACATTCTTCAGGAATATACGGTCGATCCGCTCGATCTGACGCAGGCAGGCCAGCTCATGACTCCCAAGCCCGCCACATTGCCGGGCGCAATGCCCGTCGCATCCGCGCTCGCGTTCTTTCAGGAAAGCGCAGAACACCGGAGCTATCCGGTAGTGGATGAGCAGGGACGATTGCTCGGACTCGTCTCGCGAACCGATGCGCTGCGCTGGCGGGGCAGCGACCATCCCGCCTCCGCCACGCTTGCGGAAACGCTGTCAGATGCCTCCCAGCCATTTGCCTTTCCGGATAGCCCGAGCGGTGCCGTTGCCGACCTGATCATCGAGAGTGGCGTCGGGCGCATACCGATCATCGATCCGGTGAGCAGGCAGGTGATCGGAATTCTCTCGCGGCAGGACCTGTTGAAAGCTCGAAGAGCCCACCGCGTATCCGAAGACATGCGCAGTCGTTCTGCCGGCAGCAGATAGCGCGCCGGTTCGTAGGCGGGAGGGCGTCGTCCACCGCCGGCCCAGGAAATAGCCTTAGCCGGAAATGCCGGCCTTGCCTGCTTCGAACATGTGGCGCCGCTCCGCGACGACGACAACGGCGACGATGAGAACCGGATGCTCCTAGGCCGGAAGCAGAGCATAGCGGCATCAACCGTTTGTTGACTCCCCACACCTACGCTCACCTTTGCATTGCTGCGCCTTTGCATTGCTGCGCCTTTGTATCCGGCGCCAATAAACAGGGGAGTGTGATGAGGTCTTGTATATTAGCCGGGATCATCCTGGTTCGGATGCCGAGTTCCGTACTTGCTGCTGAGCAGTCGATCATGCCGACCGATGAACCTTATGACTGGTCGGGCCCCTACGCTGGCGTAAGTATCGGTTACGGATGGGGAAAATCGGATTTTCATGACGCCGAATACAATGTCGCCCTTCCCGTTTACCCACCTTACGACGTTCGCGTCAGTTCAGATGGCGTCGTTGCCGGTCTTCACGCCGGATATAATTGGCAACAAGGTTCGGTGGTTTTCGGTATTGAAGGGGAAGTCGGCTTTCTAAATCTGAAGGGTAGCGCTTATCCTGCTCCAGACCCCTTTGGCATCCCATATGACACCAGAGGCATCGTCAAAGCCGATTGGAACACCGCCATAACGGGTCGCCTGGGCATAGCTTCAGACCGGACCCTCTTTTTCGCGAAAGGTGGCGCCGCCTATAGCGGAGGAAAATTCAGCTTTGTCGACGAGTGCATCGGCGACTTTGTGAACCCGCCCGGCTGTGGCCCATCGACATATGATGCACGCAAGACGTTCGGCTTTGGTTATGTGCTCGGCGCCGGCGTCGAGCATGCGGTCGATGACCGCTGGTCAGTGAAGCTGGACTACTCATATCTTGCTTTTGGAAAGCAGAAAGCGTCAGCGGTGGTCGGCGGCGATCCAAGTGGTGGATACTACGGGCAGGAAAAGTCAGTGGAGGCCGATTTAACGGCTCAGGCCGTCAAATTCAGCATCAACTACCATTTTTAAGACCTTCCCCCGTTGAAACCGAAGGCGCGCCCGTCAGCGGCTTGAAGGCCATGCTGACGCGGCGTGACGCAGCAGGTCCGGCCAGGACCCAACCGCAGTTCCTTTCGCTTGTTCCGAAATGGTGCGCCCGACAGGATTCGAACCTGTGGCCCCCAGATTAGGAATCTGATGCTCTATCCTGCTGAGCTACGGGCGCACGCAAGGCTGCGCTGTATGTCGGCGCTTTGTGGCGGTCAATGCTGCGCGCGTCCGGCCGTCCCGAGCGTCGCCGTCAATGCGTGCGGTCGGGCGGCGTGATCGGCACGATCAGCGGCGCCACGGCGAGTCCTTCCTCGACCATGGCGCGGGCCTCGTTTGGCGTGGCGGTGCCATGGATCGCGGCCTGCTCGGCCTCCCCATAATGCATGGCGCGGGCCTGTTCAGCGAAACGGTCGCCGACCCATTGCGATTGCTCCAGCATCTGCGCCTGTGCCTTGGCGAGCGCGCCGAGCATGGCTTTGAGACGCGCCGCGGGGTCATCGCCGGCCGTCATGCCGACGGGCTGGTCGTCGGCCCTGTCGGGAGCCGGCGCCGGGCGCTGATTGCCCTTGGCGGCAACGGCGGGCGCCATCACGGCCTTGGCGACGTCGGCATTGCCGCAGACCGGGCATGCGACGAGACCGCCGGTGCGCTGCTCCTCATAGGCTGCGCTGGAGCGGAACCATGCCTCGAACACATGGCCCAGGCCGCATTTGAGATCGAAGGAGATCATGGCTGCACCGTCACGGATGCGGCATCGATGGCCCGGCGATGGCGCAGCACCGGGATGCGGGCCCGCACCTCGTCGATCCGCTCCAGCGGCAAGTCGACGATGTGCAGGTCGGGTGCCGTGCCCGCGTCGAGCAGCACCGTGCCCCATGGGTCGACGACGAGGCTGTGCCCATAAGTGGCGCGGCCGTCCTCATGCGTGCCGGTCTGCGCGGCCGCGACCACGAACATGGCGTTCTCGATGGCGCGGGCGCGCATCAGCACATGCCAGTGCGCCTCGCCCGTCGGCACGGTGAAAGCCGCGGGGATGGCGATGATGCCGGCGCCAGCATCGGAAAGCCGGCGATAGAGCTCCGGGAAGCGCAGATCGTAGCAGATGCTGAGGCCGAGCCCGCCCCAGGGGGTCTGCGCGAGCACCGGCCCTTCCCCGCCAAGATAGCTGGCGGATTCGCGCCAGCTTTCGCCACTCGGCAGATCGACATCGAACAGGTGCATCTTGTCGTAATGGGCACGGATGGCGCCCTGATCGTCGATGAGATAGGCGCGGTTGCGGCGCTTGCCGCTGGCGACGTCGAGCGTGGCAAGCGAGCCCAACTGCACCCACAGCCCGGCCTCCCGTGCCGCTTCCCGCACGGCGGCGAGCACCATGTCCTCCGCTTCGGGGCGGAGCGCGCCTTGCGAGCGCTGCCGGTCGCGATCGAGGCAGCCGGACATTTCCGGCGTGAACAGCATATCGGCACCGGCCGCGCGCGCTTCCGCGACGGCGGCGACCAGTGTGGCGGCATTGGCGGCCGGATCGACCCCGGCGGTCATTTGCAGCAGCGCGGCCCGCATGACGGTCAGATCCGGTCAGCGGCCCAGCATGGCATCGAGCTTGCCGTCCGCGTCGAGCGCGAAGAGATCGTCGCTGCCGCCGACATGGGCGCCGTCGATGAAGATCTGCGGGACGGTGGTACGGCCATGGGCGCGTTCGATCATCTCGGTGCGCTTGGGGCCGCCCAGGCTGATGTCATATTCCTCATAGGCCACGCCCTTTTCGCCGAGCAGCCGCTTGGCGCGTGCGCAATAGCCGCAGAAGTCCCGGGTATAGATTTCGACATGCGCCATGGCGCTGTTCCGTCCCATATCAGTGGTTTCTGAGGGTCATGTCGGGTCGAGGCGTGGGAATGTCAATCGCCCGGCCGGGACACGCGCGTCCAGCACAGCACCTCCACTCGCGCGGCGCCGCCTTTCATCAGCAGTCGCGCGCAGGACGAGGCCGTGGCGCCGGTGGTCCAGATATCGTCGATAAGAATGACAGTGCGGCCGGCGAGGCGCGAGGGAGCGCCGGGCCTGAGCGCGATGGCGCCGCGCATCGTGCGCTCACGCTGACGGGCGCCAAGTGCGTGGAGCGGCGGCGTGTTGACGGTGCGGCGCAGCAGGTCGGCCTCCACGGGCACACCGCTGAGACGCGAAAGATGGCGCGCGATGAGTGCCGCCTGGTTGAACCCGCGCGACCAGATGCGCCAGCGATGCAGCGGCACCGGGACGAGGCAGGCCCCTTCAGGCTGCGCGACCGAGAGCAGCCGCTGCATCTGCGCCGCCATGACGCGGGCCAGCGTGACACGGCGGCCATATTTGAGCCGGTGCGCAATGGTCCGCCCCACGTCGCCATAGCGCATCACCGCACGGGCGCGCGCGAAGGGCGGTGGATCGGCCAGGCAGGCGCCGCACTGGATCGGCTCGCCCGTCGCGATGGCGGGCAGCTCGACCCCGCAGGTGTCGCACAGTGGAGCGCCGATGAAGTCGATGGTCTGCCAGCACGCCGCGCAGAAGGCGTCCGGCGTGCTGGTGATTTCCCCGCAGGCCGGGCAACGGGGCGGCAGCGCATAATCCAGCAGTGGCATGACGAGCGGGCGCGCAAGGCGCGACGCGCCGGTCAGCCTCGCCCCCCATGTCCGCTCCACCCCCGTCATATCCTGCTTGTTCCATGCGGCGTCCGGGGGCACAAGCCCGGTTCATGACCAGCTCAGACGTTCCCCTTATTTTCGACGAACATCGCCGGGCGCTGCGGCGCGACCGGGCGGCGCGCACCTTCGCGGCTCATGATTTCCTCCATGCCGCCATGGTCGAGGACGTGCTGGAGCGCCTGGGCGACGTCTCGCGCGCCTTTTCCCGCGCGCTCGTCATCGGCTGCCCGGACGACCACCTGCCCGCCGCGCTGCGCATGCTCGGAATGGCGGTGACCTGCGCCGATCCGGGCGCCATATTCGCACGCGCGGCCGGCGGCGACCAGGTCCGCGAGGATGCCCTGCCTTATGGCGAGGCGCGCTTCGATCTCATTTTGTGCGTGGGCACGCTGGAGAGCATCAACGATCTGCCCGGCGCGCTGATCGCCATGAAGCAGGCGCTGGTGCCGGACGGGCTGCTGCTGCTGAGCTTCCTGGGCGCCGGATCGCTGCCGCGCCTGCGCGCCGCACTGCTGGAAGGCGACGGCGAGCGGCCGGCCCAGCGGCTCCACCCGCAGGTGGATGTGCGCGCGCTGGGCGATCTGCTGTACCGCGCCGGCTTCGCGATGCCAGTGGCCGATCATCAGCCGCTCGACGTGCGCTATGGCTCACTCTTTGCGCTGATGGCGGATCTGCGCGGCATGGGCCTCAACCAGTGCCTCGCCTCCGCGCCGCCGCCGCTCACGCGTGCCAGCCTGGCGCGCGCGGCGCAGGCCTTCACGGATATGGCGGACGCGGACGGACGCGTGACGGAACGCTTCGTCGTCCTGCACGGCAGCGGCTGGCGGCCCGACCCCTCGCAGGCGCAACCGGCGCGGCGCGGCAGCGCCAAGATGTCGCTGGCGGAGGCGCTCAAGCCCCGGTCGAGCTGACCTAGCTTACAGCAGCGCGTCGAGCATGGCGACCAGCGGCCGGTCGGCCGGCGGCATGTCGAGCGCGAACATCTGCGCGGTCGAGACCCAGCGCGTGCCGGCGGCCTCCTGCGGCTGGATCATGCCGTGCCACTTGCGGCAGACATAGAGCAACAGGAGCAGCGGGCGCTCGCCGATCATCCCGGTGGAGAAGGTGGCGGGCGCAAGGCAGGCCGTCTCCGTCTCAATGAGCAGTTCCTCGCGCAACTCGCGAATGAGCGCCGCTTCGGGCGACTCGCCGGGCTCCACCTTGCCGCCGGGAAATTCCCACAGCCCCGCCATGGCCTTGCCGGCCGGGCGCTGCTGCACGAAGACGCGGCCTTGGCTGTCCACAAGAGCGGCGGCGACGACGGTCAATGGCGTTAAGGTCATCGAGAGAATCTCATTCCACAATTTGTTAAGGCATTTCTTTTTACAAGCCCTGCACGGTCGGACGCCGCAGGGGAAGCATTGTGAGTCACAAATGGCGCAAGCTGATCGCGTCCGAAAAGGGCGCCACGGCGGTCGAATATGGCCTCATCATCGCGATGATCGTGCTGGCCATGATCGCGGCGCTCTCGAACGTCGCGACCAAGACGAACGGCATGTGGAGCAATGTTTCGGACAAGGTTACCAATCAGCAACCATGATTTGTTGACAAGGCGCATTCGGTTTTAGCGATTTGATAAGGATTGGGGGCGTAATTTTCCCAGGCTGGCTGGAGATTTCAGTCGCTGGGTGTGCTGGATATAGTTGAGGAGACCACAGATGAGCTTCATTCGCAAGATGATCAAGAACAACAAGGGCGCCACGGCCATCGAATATGGCCTGATCGCTGCCCTGATCGCCGTTGCCGCGATCGGCGCCATGACGTCGCTGGGCGGCAACCTGAAGACCACGTTCAACAACGTGTCGGACGGTCTCAGCAACACCGGCGGCTAATTGCCCGGGCCGTAAGGCTTCATAGCAAGAAAAGGCGGTCGCGCTTGGGCGTGGCCGCCTTTTCTGTTTGTCCGTTCCCTTCTCAGAAGGTGACCAGCTTTACCTGACTACCGGGCGTCAGCCTGTCATTGGCCTTGAGGCCGTTGAGCACCAGGAAGCGCTCAAGCTGATTGTCATCATAGGCCATTCGCTGCGCCAGGCTGGCGGGCGTATCCCCTGCCCGCACCGTCACCAGATGGATGCGGCGGGATTTTACCGCCGCGGCTTCCTGATCCGTCATGCGCGCCAGCGAGTTCACTGTCGTGACCAGCGGCCCCATGCTCTGCCCCTGCGGCGTCACCACAATGAAGTGATAAGCGGTCGACGGGCCGAGCGCATAAGCAATCACCGTCGCCGACAGACGCGATCCCTGCGCATTGCTTATCGACGCGCTGCCATAGCTGGCGGTGAGGCCATTGATGCTGGTGCGTTGGGTGGCGATGGCCGGCGCATTCCCCTGCCCTGCGAGCTGCTGGAACACGCTCTGCACATAGCGGTCCAGATTGCCGTCGAAGCGCCCGCCGCTGAACTGCGCACGCACGGACTGACCGGAAATCGTCACCGCATCGGCCTGATTGTCCACCGCATAGCCCTGCGGCACCGAGAACTTGAGCTTGAGGCCGGGGTGCAGGAACATGCCGCCCGCTACAACACCGTGGGCGGGATCGTCGCCATAGAGCAGCCCTTCAAGATTGCCGAGGAACACGGCCTTGTTGCGCTGGGTTGCCCGCGAGCCCGTGGCCCGGGCGGCGGAGAGCGCGCGCTGCACGCGCGACGCCGGATCGGGATGCGTGCTCGCCCATTCCGGAACACTGCTGTTGCTGCCGCTCGTCCGGCTGTCGAGCGCCGTCTGTGCGGCGAGCGAAGCCAGCATGGAGGAGAGCGCGGCTGGATCATAACCGGCCTTGGCGAGATAGCGGATGCCCAGATCGTCCGCTTCATACTCCTGCGTGCGCGAATATTTGAGCGTGAGGAGCTGCGCGCCCGTGCCGATGCCTTTCTGGAGCAGGCCGCCAAGCGCGCTGTCACCGGCGATCTGGCCGACGAGCACTTGCCCGAGCACGCCCAGGATCGTGTTGCGAGTCGCGGCGCTCTCCCGCTTCTTGCCGTGCTGGGCGGCGACATGGCCCACCTCGTGGCCGAGCACGCCGGCCAGCTCTGCCTCGTCGTTCATCAGACCGAGGAGTTGGCGCGTCACATAGACATAGCCGCCGGGAATGGCGAAGGCGTTGTTGACCGAGCTGTTGAGCAAGCTGACGGTGAAATCATTCTGCTGGCTGGAGAGGCTGGACTGGGTCGCGATGCGCCGACCCACCTGCGCGACATAGGCCGCCTGCCGTCCCTCGTAGAGGCCGCCGAATTCATTGAGAAGCTGCGGGTGCGCCTTGGCGCCTTCGGCCTTCTCGGCCGCGCTCATGGATGTAGCCGTCTGGATCTGGCGGGCCGACTGCGCCGCGCTCTGGCTGGCGATCACGAACCCGCCGCCGACCGCCGCGAACAGCGCGACTCCGGCCAGCATGAGGCCCGGGCGGACAGCCATCTTCTTCATCCCCATATCCCTTTCTGTTCCGGCAAAAAGATACGCGGCGGACATGCGATTGCAATGCCGCGGCGGGTTGCTTTGTTCCCAACCCGAGCCCCGGGCGGCACCGAGCGCCCCGCACATATTGCGGTTTCAAACGAGGGGAGAAGAGAAGGGCCCGCCCTAGCCGCCCATCGCCAGGAACTTGTCGGCCCGCTGCTTGCGGAGCTGGTCCGGCTTCAGGCCGCTCAGATCGCGCAACTCGCCGATGATTGCCTTGCGGAGCGCTTCGATGGCCATGGCCGGGTCGCGATGCGCGCCGCCCACCGGCTCGGGCACGATCCGGTCGATGACCCCGAGCGCGGAGAGCTGGGCGGCTGAAACTTGCATGGCCTGCGCAGCGTCCGCCGCCTTATCGGCCGTACGCCACAGGATCGATGCGCAGCCTTCCGGCGAAATCACCGAATAGATGGCATGCTCGAACATCAGCACGCGGTTGCCTGCCGCAAGCGCGATGGCGCCGCCCGAGCCGCCCTCGCCGACCACGGCCGCGACCATCGGCACGCCGAGCGCCAGGCACGCCTCGGTGCCGCGTGCAATGGCCTCGGCCTGGCCGCGCTCTTCCGCCTGCACGCCCGGGAATGCGCCGGACGTATCGACCAACGTCACCACCGGCAGGCAAAAGCGATCCGCCAGTTCCATAAGGCGGATGGCCTTGCGATAGCCCTCCGGCATACCCATGCCGAAATTATGCTTCACGCGCGAGGCGGTGTCGTGGCCGCGCTCATGGCCGATCAACATGACCTTCTGCCCCGCGATGGTCGCGAAGCCGCCCAAAATCGCCTGATCGTCGCCAAAGGCGCGGTCGCCGGCCAGCGGCGTGAAGTCCGAGCACATGCCGGCCACGAAATCGCGAAAATGCGGGCGCTGCGGATGGCGCGCCACCTGCGTCTTCTGCCACGGCGTGAGCTTGGTGTAGAGGTCCGCCAGCATCGTCGTCGAGCGCTGCTGGAGCTTCTCGATTTCGGCGTCGATGTCGATCGAGCCGCTGTCGGCCGTCTCGCGCAACTCGTCGATGCGCGCCTGGAGCGCGGCGACGGGCTTTTCGAAGTCAAGATAAGAGATCATCGGCGTGGCGTTAAGCTCCCCTCGCCTTGAGGTCAACGAGCGGATGGCGCGCATTGACCAGCGCGACGAGCCGACTGGCGTCGACATGGGTGTAGATTTGCGTGGTCGCGATGTCGGCATGGCCCAGCATCGCCTGCAAGGCGCGCAGGTCCGCGCCGCCCTCCAGCAGATGCGTGGCGAAGGCATGGCGCAGCACATGCGGGCTGATCCGCGTGGGGTCGATCCCCGCCTCGCCGGCCAGCGCGCGAACGAGCTGGAACAGGCGCACCCGGCTGAGATGGCTTTTGCCCGAGGGGAAGAGCCAGGGGCTGTCCGGCGGCACATGGACGCGCCACGTCGCGATGGCGGCGCGCGCCCGGTCCGAGATCGGCACCAGCCGCTCGCGCCCGCCCTTGCCCCGCAGGATAAGATAGGGCCGGTCCGTGGCGAGCGCGCGCAGCGGCAGCGAGACCAGCTCGGTCGCGCGCAGGCCCGAGCCGTAGAGCAGTTCGATGAGTGCGGCGAGACGCAGGTCGCGCGGATCGGGCGGATCGCGCTCGGCGCGCGCCTGAAGCGCGGCGAACAGCGCGTCCACATCGGCATGGCTCAGCACCTTGGGCAGCGGCCGGCGGGCGACGGGGCGCGGCAGGGCGGCGGAGGGATTATCGGCGCGGATGCCTTCGGCCTCCAGAAAGCCGAAGAAGCCGCGTAGCGCCGACGCCTTGCGCGCGAGACTCGACGCCGAGAGGTCCGCCCAGGCCTTGGAGAGGCCGGCCAGAGCGTTCGCATCCGCCGTGCCTAGCGCGCCGAGCTGTCCCGCAGCGTCGGTGAGGTCGTTGCGGTAGGCGAGCAGCGTGTTGCGCGCGGCGCCCCGCTCGGCGGCGAGCATGGCCAGATAGCGGTCGATCAGCGCCGCATCGCTGCGGCCGACGGGCCGGGCCTCGCCGTCCTCCCGGCCGCCCCTGCTCATCCCGTCCGCGCCACGGCCTCCGCCGCGATCATCCGTGCATAGGGATCCAGGCCGACACGGCGCAGGGCGGCCGTGATGAAATAGAGGTGCTGCGGCGGGATGGCGTCCCATGTGCTCGCCTGGAGGCCGACAGCGACCATCAGCGCCACCGTGCCCGCTTCGCCACGGCTTGCGGCGGCCATGAGCATGCGCGTCCAGAGCTGGCGTGGGGTGGGATCGACGCCGGCATCCTTGAGGAGATCCGCGCGCGCATCCGCCGGCAGGCGATCGAGGCCGCCGAGGCCAGCAACGAGCATCCGCCCGAGCCGGCCGCCGGCGCTCTCGTCCGCGCCGACGAACTCGCCGATGCGGCCCGCCGATAGCGCGACGCGCGGCTCCGGTGCGCCGGTTGCGAGCAGGGCCCAACTGCGCTGGCGGGCCGCGCCGTCCAGAGATTCCACCACATCGGCCCAGCGCGCGGCGTTGCGGTCATAGCCGCTCGACAGCATGGCGGCGAGCAACCACGGCGTATCGGCGGCCGCGACGGCATCGGGCGTTACCGAGGCGGCGGCGCGGGCGAGCGCGGGCAGTGCGCCATAATCGACGCCGCCGGGGCCAGCGCGCGCGCCGTCCGGGCGCGGGCGGCTCCAGAAAGCGCGCATGGCGGCGATCCGCGCCTCATTGGCTTCCCCGGCATAGGCGACGCGCAGCAGATCGCCCGCATCCTGCGCGGCCGAAGAGGCATCGGTCTGCTCGGCCAGCGCATCGTGGAAGCCGCGCGCCGCTGCGCCCGAAAAGACGCCGAGCCGCGTGGCCGTCACCGTGCCGGGGAGGCGCTGGGCCAGCGAGAGCATCGGGGCGCGCGCTTCCCACGCGCGGACCTGGGGCCCCACCGTGGCATAGAGCGCATCGGGAATAGTGACATTGGTGGCGGTCGCCAGGCCGAAGCGCCAGGTGGTGAGCCGCGCGACGCCATCCCACTCGATGGTGACGGAGCGGCGGCTCTGCGGCCCCGCGCCCACCACCTTCTCGGCCAGGCGATAGTCGATACCGCGCGCGATTCCGCGCCGCTGCGCCTGGTTCAGCAGCGCCGTGGCACTGTTCTGATCGGCGGAGAAAGAGGCGCAGATCGCCTGCGCCATGAACCAGCTCGGCTCGTTGGAGAAATTGCGGGCGCGCGGCAGCAGCGGGCAGAAGCCGGCGGGATCGGCCGTGGCCAGCAGCGCCTGCATGGCAACGGCATAGAGGCGGCGGCTGTAGCGATCATTGTCCACGCCCTGGATGAGCAGCCGGGCATTGTCCGCCTCGCCCATGCGTAGCAGCAGCCAGGCGCGCTCGGCGACCCAGTCGGCGCCGCCGATGCCATCGGGCGTGCGGCTCTGCGTGAGGAGCGCGCGGCGCAGCAGGATGCTGGCCCAGCGCGAGGCAATGGGCGCGCGCGTGGCCGCCATGATTCGCGCCTTGCCGTCGCCATCTGCTGTACCGAAGGCACGCTCGCCCAGCCCGCCCAGATCGGGCGTGAGCACGCCGACGCGGTCCAGCGAACGGCGCGCGGAGGGCGGCAGATCATAGGTTGGCCCGCTGGCTTCTGCCTCTTCGGCTTCAGGTTCGCCGGCGGCGGCATTGGCAAGATCGGCCGGCGGCAGCACGTCCGGACTCTGCTCGGAAATGCTGCCTGTGGGCGGCGGCGGTGTTGCCGGGGTCGGCGCGGGCGGCGGCGTGCGGGGCGGCGGCGCAGGTTCGCCGAACCCCTCGGGCAGCAGCGATTCGGGCGCCTGTGCCAGCACCGGAAGCGCCAGCGCCAGCGCGGCGCCGCCGATCAGCGCATGGGCCCGCGTCAATCGCACCGCCACCGGCCTCAGCGACCGAGTTGCTCGGCGGGAATCGGGATTTCCACCTGCCGCTGCGGCTGCGCCCCGCCCTTCACCCAGGCCGCGACCAGCAGGCCCACGATCAGGATGGCGACGAGGATCAGCAGGAGCGACAACGGACTGCGACGGCGGCGAGCGGAAGCGGGACGGCTGATCTTCATGACCCTTCTGTGCGGCTGCATTGGCTGTGCTGGCGCGAGCGGCCGTCGGAACGGCGTTGCCTCGCGCGCAGGCCGCTGTATAGCCGCGCTCGTCATGCTGCGAAACGATAAATGTGCCGAAGGCGCCCAGAAGGGGCCGCTCGAGGGCTCACTGGTCCTGGTGGGCCTGATGGGCGTAGGCAAGTCGACCATCGGCCGCCGCCTCGCCGCGCGGCTCGGCCTGCCCTTCGTCGATGCTGACGAGGAGATCGAAAAAGCGGCCGGCATGACCATCCAGGATATTTTCGACCGACACGGCGAGCCGGCGTTTCGCGATGGCGAGCGGCGGGTCATCGCGCGCCTGATCGACGGCAAGCCCAAGGTCATCGCAACGGGCGGGGGCGCCTTCGTCAATGACGAGACGCGCGCGCTCATCCTCGATAAGGCGACGGCCATCTGGCTCGATGCGGACATCGACATTCTCGTCGGCCGCGTCTCCCGCCGCGACGGGCGGCCGCTGCTCAAGGGCAAGAATCCACGCGAGGTGCTCACTCGGCTCGCCCAGGAGCGGGAGCCCTTTTATGCGCAGGCACCCATCCGCGTGCGCAGCACGGATTCGCCGCACGAAGCCACCGTGGAAGCCATCATCAAGGCAATCGAACCATGACCATCGTTCCCGTTTCCCTGGGCGAGCGCAGCTATGACGTGCGGATCGAGCCGGGCCTGATCGACCGTGCCGGCGAGGCGCTGCGGCCTTATGCGGGCCCCAATGCGGGACAGCGGCCGTTCGTGGTGGTGACGGACAGCAATGTCGCCGAGGTGCAGCTTCCGCGCCTGCGCGCCGCGCTCGACGCCGCCGGGCTCGCCATCGAGCCCATCGTACTGCCGGCAGGTGAAGGTACCAAGAGCTGGGCCCAGCTCGAGGCGTTGACCGACCGGCTAATCGACCTGGGCGTCGAGCGGCGCGATCATATCCTGGCGCTGGGTGGCGGGGTAATCGGTGATCTGGTGGGCTTTGCCGCTTCCGTGGTGAAACGCGGCTGCGCGTTCATCCAGATCGCGACGACGCTGCTCGCTCAGGTGGACAGCTCGGTGGGCGGCAAGACGGCGATCAACAGCCGCGCCGGCAAAAACCTGATCGGCGCCTTCCATCAGCCCGCGCTCGTGCTGATCGATCCCGACACGCTCGACACGCTGGGTCCGCGCGAGACACGCGCCGGCTATGCCGAAGTGGTGAAATACGGGCTGATCGACGATTTCGATTTCTTCGGCTGGTGCGAGGCGAACGGCGCGGCCCTGCTCGCCGGCGACGGCGCCGCGCGCGTCCATGCCATCGCCCGCAGTGTCGCCGCCAAGGCCGCCATCGTTGGCGAGGACGAGCGCGAGACGAGCGGCCGGCGGGCCCTGCTGAACCTTGGCCATACCTTCGGCCATGCGCTGGAAGCGGAGACCGGCTTTTCCGACCGGCTGCTCCATGGCGAGGGCGTCGCCGCCGGCATGGCACTGGCCTTCGCTTACTCCGTGCGGCGGGGCCTGTGTCCGGGTCAGGATGCCGCCCGCGTCGCTGCCCATCTGCGCGCCGTGGGCCTGCCTGCCTCGCTGGCCGAGGCCGGCGTGACGGCCAGCGGCGAGACGCTGGTCGGCCACATGCTCCACGACAAGAAGATGAGCGCTGGCACACTGCCTTTCCTGCTCGCGCGCGGCATCGGCCAGACCTTCCTCGCGAAGGACGTGGATCTGGCGGACGTGGCGGCCTTCCTGGACGAGAGCCGGGGGTAGACGCTTCCGATTGGCACTGCGTTCAGTGCTCGTGCGCAGGCAGGCGCCCCAGGGCCAAAGCACTGTGGCCAGGTCCGAGTCCCTGCCGGCGCAGAAGGACGAGGCGGCGGGCGCTGCTCGACGGGCGGTCGCCTCCCGTGCGGAGGCGTGGCTGCCTTCGCGGGAGCACTGGATTAGCTCCGGCACGCGATGCAGGAATGAGGCTCGTCCCCAATTCAGATGATCGCGAAGACGGAGGCCGGTTCATGCAGAGGCACAGAAAGGACAGAGCCCACCAAATTTCGGCCGTATGGCGGCCCGTGACATGACGCGGCCAAGCCGCCTCCCCTTTATTCTTCCGCGCCTTCGCGTGACCCCTTCTGGGCCCTGCGACCCAGCATCCACGCAGCCCACAGCCAGCCCAAGATCATGAGCAGACCGCCGATGGGCGTCACCGCGCCCAGCCAGCGTGGCGCGCCCATGGCCATGGCGTAGACCGTCGCGGCAAACAGCGCGCTGCCGCCCAGCAGCATCCGCGCCGGCCCTGTCTGTCCCGGCCCGCACAGCAGCACCAGCACCGCCACAGCATGGACGAGCTGATACTGCCCGCCGATCTGGAGCCATTGGGCGGCCTGCGGCGAGGCGGCGGCATGGGCACCGAAGGCCGCCGCCGCGACGGCAATGGCGCCGCTGATTGCTGCCAGGATCGCGGTCCGCCTTGCCTCGATGTTGCGCTCAACCATGCTCGGCCACCGCCTTGGCCAGCGCGGCGCTGGCGGCCTCGAAAGCGAGGCGCATGGAGGGATGCCGCGCGGGGTAATCGCGGCCGGCGGCGAGCAGCTCCAGTTCTCCCCAATCGGGCAATGTCTCGCTTTCGCCAGCCAGATAGGCGCGCCACACTTCGGTGGCGGCCGCCAGTTCGGCCGCGCTCTTGCCAGCCGCGCCCCGCGCCATGATCGCCGCCGCTGCCTGTCCGAGCGCGCAGGCCTTGGCATCGAGGCCGATGGTCTCGACCGTGCCATCGGGCGCCAGCGCCAGCGTCACCGTGACGCGGCTGCCGCAGGTGGGCGAGCGCCGTTCCTCACGCAGGGGCGCGTCGGCAAGCGGCGGAAACTCCGCGACGCGCGCCGCCATGCGCAAGACATCGAGGCTGTAGAGAGTGCCGCTCATGATCCTTGTCCTGTCACCGCCCGCGCCTGTTCAGCGCCCGCCGCGATGGGGCGATGAGTCGGGGTCATCCGGCGCTACCATGGCCTCGCCAAACCCGATAAGTCCGCCTTCGCTCCGGTTTTCCGCCACCCACTTGCTCATCGCTTCGGCGCCCGCATTGAGCAGCGGATAGCTCTGCGTGTAGCGCAGCCAGTCCGGGCGCGGTGAAAGCTCGCCATAGAGCGCGTCATAGACCATGGTGAAGAGGGCAAAGCCCACGGTGGCGATCAGCATGCCCTTCACCGCGCCGAAACCGAAGCCCAGCACCCGGTCCATCGTTCCCAGCCCGACATTGCGGGCCTGGTTGCTGAGCGTGTTCGCGACCAGCTTCACCGACATGTAGATCACGCCGAACAGGAAGATGAAGGCAAGCAGCGCCGCGGGATATTCCGAGCCGATATGCGGCGCGAGGAAGGCGGTGACGGGTTCGTGGAAGACGCGGACCGCCAGAATGCCCGCCACGACCGCGCAGAGCGAGAGGATTTCGCGCACGAAGCCGGCCATGAAGCCGCGCACGCCGAACCCGCCGATCAGCACGAAAATAACGATGTCGAGCGTGGCCATGACCGGTGGAGCTAGTGCCGGCCAAGCATCTGGTCAACCAGATCGGCGAGCCGGCCGAAGCCCTGCGTCTTCATCGCCGCTGCGCTTTCCTGCGCGGTGCGCGGCAGCCACGCCTGCCCGAAGCCGAGCTTGGCCGCCTCGCGCAGCCGGATGGGCAGATGCGCCACCGGACGGATCTCCCCGGAAAGCGCGATTTCGCCCAGCATCACCGCATCCACCGGCACAGGCCGCTCGGCCAGCGCGGAGACGAGGGCCGCCGCCACCGCCAGATCGGCCGCCGGATCGGAGAGGCGATAGCCTCCCGCCACGTTCAGATAGACCTCGCAGGCCGAGAAGCTGAGGCCACAGCGCGCCTCCAGCACGGCGAGGATCATCGCCAGCCGCCCGCTGTCCCAGCCCACTACGGCCCGGCGCGGCGTCGCCCCGCTGGCAAGACGCACAGTCAGCGCCTGGATTTCGACCAGCACAGGCCGCGTCCCCTCCAGCGCCGGGAACACCGTGGCGCCGGCCACCCGCTCGTCACGCTGCGTCAGGAACAGGGCGGACGGATTGGCAACCTCGCTCAACCCCTCTTCCGCCATGGCGAAGACGCCGATCTCGTCAGTGCCGCCGAAGCGGTTCTTGATGGCGCGCAGAATGCGATACTGGTGACTGCGCTCGCCCTCGAAGGCGAGCACGGTATCGACCATATGCTCCAGCACGCGCGGGCCGGCCAGGCTGCCGTCCTTGGTGACGTGGCCGACCAGCACCAGCGCCGTGCTGCCCTGCTTGGCGAAGCGGATCAGCTCCTGCGCCGAGGCGCGGACCTGGCTCACCGTCCCGGGCGCGCCCTCGATGAGATCGCTGTGCATGGTCTGGATCGAATCGATGATGAGCAGCGCCGGCGCCGCGCCCGTGCCCAAGGTCGTCAGAATGTCGCGCACCGAGGTGGCGCTGGCGAGTCGCACCGGCGCATCGCCCAGACCCAGCCGACGGGCGCGCAGACGCACCTGGTCCGCCGCCTCCTCGCCGCTCACATAGATGACATCGCGCCCCTCGCGCGCCAGCGCCGCGGCGGCCTGGAGCAGCAGCGTCGACTTGCCGATGCCCGGATCGCCGCCGATCAGTGTCGCTGAGCCCGGCACCAGCCCGCCGCCCAGCGCGCGGTCGAACTCGGCCAGGCCGGTGCTCGTGCGGCGCGGCAGGGCAATGTCGCTGTCCAGGCTCATCAGCGTGAGCGCCCGGCCGCCGCCTTGCAGATCATGCTTGGCGGAAAAGGCGGTGGGCGGCGCCTCTTCCACCAGGCTGTTCCACGCGCCGCAATCGTCGCACTGGCCCTGCCAGCGCGGGGAGACCGAGCCGCAATCCTGACAGACGAAGCGCCGTTTCAGCTTGACCATGGCCGCTTCATATCAGAACGAAATGGGAACGCCAGCCCTCGCACCTTGTTCTTGGCTTGGAGGAGCCCAAATGAGGGCATGATGCTCAAAGTCGCCAGCTATAATATCCGCAAGGCCATCGGCACCGATCGGCGCCGCAGCCCCGAACGAATCATCGAAGTGCTCAATGAGGTCGAGGCGGACATCGTCGCCTTGCAGGAGGCGGACCGTCGCTTCGGAAAGCGCGTCGCCGTTCTGCCGGACCGGCTGCTGGAGGCGCACACGCCCTATCGCGCCGTGCCACTGGGCGTGCGGACCGAAAGCATGGGCTGGCACGGCAATGCGCTGCTCATCCGGCGCGAGCATGAGTTGCTGACGCACGATCATATCCACTTGCCCTGCCTTGAGCCGCGCGGCGCCGTCACTGCCACCGTAAAGGCCGGCGATCATGTGGTGCGCGTGGTCGGCATGCACCTCGATCTCTCTGGCCTGTGGCGGCGGCGCCAGGCGACGGCGGTCTGCCGCTATCTCGATACGCCCAAGAATGCCGAATCGGACATTGGCGCGCCGGACACCACTATCCTGATGGGCGACCTCAACGAGTGGAGCGCCGGGCGCGGCTGCCTGGTCGATTTCACGCGCCATTACGAGCTGGCTTCATGCGGCCGCAGCTTCCACGCCACGCGCCCCGTCGCCACGCTGGACCGCATCCTGTACCGCGGCACGCATCGGCTCCACGAATGCGGCGTGCATTTGTCGCCCGCAGCGCGCCGGGCGTCCGACCATCTTCCTGTCTGGGCGCGGTTCTCACCGGAGAGTTGAGGTCGACAAGCGGGCGAAGCCGCGTCATGCATGGCACTTATGGGAGAGAAGGAACTGCGGCTGGCGCTGGTCTGCTACGGCGGGGTCAGCCTGGCCGTCTATATGCACGGCGTCACCAAGGAGATCTGGCATGTCGCGCGGGCGAGCCGGGACTTCACCGACGGAACCGCGCCGGCTGACGGCCTTGGCGCGACGCAGGCCGTCTATCGCGACATCCTGGCCTGCGCTGAAGAACAGGCGGCGCTGAAGCTGCGGGTGGTGCCGGATATCATTGCCGGCGCCAGCGCGGGCGGCATCAACGGCGTGTTTCTGGCGCATGCCATCGAGACCGGCCAGTCCATCGAGCCCCTTACCGACCTGTGGCTGCGCGCGGCTGACGCGGACCTGCTCGTCGATCCGGATGCGCGCCCCCTCTCCCGCCTCACCAAATTCTGGGCGCGGCCGCTGCTGTGGCTGCTGTTGCGCCGGCGCGATGACACGGTGGAGCGCACCGTCGCGCCGGAGACGCGCCGGGAAGTGCGCCGCAAGCTGAGCAACTTCGTGCGGGCCCGCTGGTTCGCGCCCCCCTTCGGCGGCAAGGGCTTCACGGGTCTGCTGCTCGATGCCTTTGACGCGATGGCCGCCAGCGGTACGGACGCGCCGCTCATCCCGGACGGCTATCCGCTCGATCTGTTCGTCACCGCCACCGATTTCACGGGGCATGAGGAGCGCCTGCTGCTCAACAGCCCGCCGGAAGTCAGCGAAATCGAGCATCGCCTTGCCATCAGCTTCGTCGCGCGGGGCAATCGACCGCGCCGTCTCGCCGATCCCGCCGAGCTGGTCTTCGCTGCGCGCGCGACCGCCAGCTTTCCCGGCGCCTTCCCGCCTTTCACCGTGCGCGAGCTGGATGCGGTGCTGGCGGAGCGCGGCCTTTCTTGGCCAGGACGCGCGCAGTTCCTCAAGCGTATCCTGCCCCATCGCGACGCGGCGACGGGAGCGCGGGAAGATGCCGTGCTGATCGACGGATCGGTGCTGGCCAACGCCCCGTTCGCCCAGGCTATCGGAGCGCTCAAGGATCGCCCGTCGCGGCGCGTGGTGGACCGGCGCTTCGTCTATATCCAGCCCACGCCGGGCCAGGGCCGCTTCCGCCTCACTGCGCCCGGGCCGCGCGACGAGAGCGGCCATCCCCGCCTGCCCGGTTTCTTCCGTACCATTTTTGGCGCAGTCAGCGATCTGCCGCGCGAGCAGCCGATCCGCGACAATCTGGAGGCCATTGCCGAGCGTAGCCGCCGCATCCGTCGCATGGGCCACATCATCGAAGCGCTGCGGCCGGAGATTGAGGGCGTGGTCGAGGCCATGGTAGGGCGCACGCTCTTTCTCACCCGGCCGACTCCGCGCCGCCTCGCCTCCTGGCGGGCGCGCATGCAGGCCAAGGCCGCGCGCGCCGCAGGGTTCACCTATCCCGCTTATGCCCATCTCAAGCTCGCCGGCATTCTCGACGGGCTGGGCGCGCTGCTGGTGGACCTGGCGGAGGAGACGGATTCCGCCACGCATCGCGAAATCGTCCGCAGGGCGCTGCGCACCGCCGTGGACAGCGCCGGCATCGACCGCTGCGACCATGGCATGCGCGCGGGCGCCTGCCCCGCCCTCATCACGTTCCTGCGCAGCCATGATGTCGATTTCCGGCTGCGGCGCCTGCGCTTTCTCGCGCGGCAGCTCGTGCCGCTGGCCGACTCCGCCGGGGCCGCCGCGAGCGCCAGCGAGCCGGCACGTGAGGCGCTGCGCGATCTGATCTACGAGTCCATTGGCGCCTATGCCCAGACTCAGGCGCCGGCCTTCTTCGACGCCCCGAGCCGCGCGGCCGCCCGGCAGGTGCTCAATGATCCGCTGGCGGCGATGGACGCTATTGCAGAAGCTCGCGACCTGCGCGCGCTCGACGAGCGTTTCGACCAGCGCTTTCCCGCCGCGCTGCTCGCGCTGCCCGCCGAGGAACGGCGCGCGCTGATGCGGGCCTATCTGGGCTTTCCTTATTACGACATTGCCACGCTGCCGCTGCTCCAGGGCGAAGGGCTGGACGAATATGACCCCATCAAGGTGGACCGCATTTCGCCCGACGATGCCGCGGCCATCCGCTCGGGCGGCGCGGCGGCGACACTGCGCGGCATCGAATTCAACAGCTTCGGTGCTTTCTTCAGCCGAGCGTATCGGGAGAATGATTATCTATGGGGTCGCCTGCATGGCGCCGAGCGGATGATCGACATTCTGCTCTCCACCATTCCCGACGCGGCTATGACGTCTCCAGCCCGCAGCGACCAATGGAAACGCCGTGTCTTCCACGCGATCCTGGATGAAGAGAGCGGACGTCTGCCCCATGCCCAGGGGCTGATTACCAGCCTGCGCGCGGAGATCGACGCCGCCATTCCGCCGGCGTGAAGGACGCTTCCTAACCCGCCGGCTTTACCAGCGTCACCTGCGCCACATCGATGCCCCGCCCGGCGAATCCGCCTTCGCAATACATGAGATAGAAGCGCCACATGTCGACGAAATGCTCGTCGAACCGCGAGGGCAGCAAGCCGGCCTCCACCGCCGCTTCGAACCGCTCGCGCCATTGCCGCAGGGTCCAGGCATAATCGAGGCCAAAGCGGAGTTGATCGCTCCAGACGAGACCGCGCGCCTCGGCCAGAGCGCGAAAGCGCTTCTCGGAGATCAGGCAGCCCCCGGGAAAAATGAAGCGCTGGATAAAGTCGGCATGGCTGGCATAGGCCGGGAAAATCGCGTCATCGATGCTGATGAACTGGATGGCTGCCCGGCCACCCGGCTTCAGCAGCCGGGCAATGGCATCGAGATAGACAGGCCAATAGCGCTGGCCCACCGCCTCCACCATTTCCACACTTGCGATTGCATCGTAAGAACCAGAAGTATCTCGATAATCCTGCAAGAGAATCCTGGCAGTGTCACCGGCTTTGGAAATGCCCGGCAACGTCAGGGCCACGGCGCGCTGCTCGGCAGACAGGGTGAGGCCCGTATAGCCGATCTTGGCCTGTGCCAGCGCCCGCTCGGCAAGGCCGCCCCATCCGCATCCAATTTCAAGGAGTTGATCGTGATCCTTGAGATCAAGTCTTGCCAGAAGCTCATCGATCTTGCGGCGCTGCGCCGTCTCCAGCGCCTCTGCCGGGAAAGCTGGGCGCGCGCAACTGTAGGTCAGCGTCTCGTCTAGCCACAACGTGTAGAAATCATTGCCCAGATCATAATGCTCAGCGATGTTGCGCCGCGCGCCACGCCGGCTGTTGTGCCGCCGGGCATGGGCGAGCCGCCCCAGAAGGCGCGGCAGGCCGCGCGCGCGTGCCGTCGTGCCGAGCGAACGGGCATTGGCCATAAACAGGGCGAAGAGTGCCACCGGGTCCGGGCTCGACCACTCGCCCGCTTGCCATGCGCGGAACCAACCGATTGATCCTGCAAGGGCCACCCGGAGCACCGCGCGCCAGCTTTCCAGATGGACAATGGCGGTGAAGCCCGGCTCGCGCCCGCCCAGGATGCGCACGCTGCCGTCCGGCAGGTGGAGTTCGAGCGACCCGGCGAGCAGGCCGGCATCGACCCGCGCCAGGATCGGCTCGAACGGACGGGCTGGCAGCCGCGCCCACAGCGCGCCGCCATAGCGACGCAACGCCCGCCGAGCTGTGGCGCGCTTAAGGCCGCTGCTGGAGCTATGGACGTTCATGGCGTCCTATATCGGCCCTTCGTTCGAGCATCGCAATGGCTGGCTTTGATGCGCTCAGCGCATCGGACCGGCCGAACCTCCGCTGGCGACGGGCTCGTCAGCGCTCATGCCTCCGGGCTCGGCAGGGGCGGACAGCCCGGCGCCGCCAGCGGGAGCGTGACGGTACGCATCAGCGGCCCCCGGCTGCGTAGGCCGAAACGCGCGTCGCCGAACGACACCACCGCCTCGCAGCGGCGACGCGTCACATCCGCCACCGGCATGATAGACCAGCGCATGAACATCTCGATATTGCGGTTCGCCCGCTTGGCGCGCTGGACGATCGGATCAGCCATATTATCCGGCACCGGCGGCTGCATGGCACTCACCTGCGTCAGCGAGCTTAGCGGATCATAGTGCGCACGGCCGATCCGCCGTTCCTGGCGCCAGACGAGATCGCGCTTCCAGAACAGAATCGGCTGCTGGCCGGCAATCAGCACATCGGGCCGAGAGCCGCTGATCGCCGCCAGCGCCGCGTGGCGCGCGCCCTGGGTGATCGCGCCATTGAGGCCGATATAGGCCAGCACGGCCGCGAGCCCGACAATCGCCGGTCGCCGCCAATCCCCGCCCCTTTTCTCGCGTCGGCGGGAGAGCCAGACGGCGAAGGCGAGCGCGCTCCAGACCCACACGTCGATGATGAACAGCGTCTCGGTATGGAACCAGCGATTGCTGAACGGCGAGAGCAATTGCACCGCATAAGTGGTCTGCAGGTCGAGCAGCGGATGGGTGAAGGCGCCCAGATAGCAAAGCGCGATGAGCCACGGCAAATGCATCGGCAGGCCGCTCTTGAACGTGGCACCGCGCTTCATCTGCCAACGGTCGAGCAGCAGGAGCAGCCCGGCCAGGATCGGCGGCATGAGCACGCAGCCCGCGATCAGGCTGTGGGTGAAGCCGCGATGCGTGGCGAGCGGATCCCACGGGACCCAGCCGAAGAACACGTCGATATCCGGCATATTTGCGCCCAGGATCAATGCGGCGAGGCCCTTACGCGTGCGCGTCTTGAGGCCGGCCTGGCCGAGCGCCCATCCGGCCAGGCTGTGCGTGAAATTATCCATGGGCGCGGAGATGGCCCGGCAGTGGCGTGGAGGTCAAGCCTGTGCGGGGTGAGCACAAGGGCAGCGTGGTGGGGATTCAAACGATGGGTTGGTTATTCCCGCGAAACGGGAAACGCCGTTCGCCGCAGGGAATGCCGGGTGGCTGGGGCTGAGATTCCTACTTTCGCAGGAATGACGTGGGGAGAGCTATAGTGGGCCTTCGTTTGCAAGCATCGCCATTTGGATACCCGCTCGCGCTCCTGCGGCGGCAGGCGCCCCAGGCGCCATGCGCTTACGCGCGGGCTCCCACTTGTGCAGGAGAGAACAACCCAATCTGGGAGAAAGTCCGCTGGCCGGCCCATCTGGATCGCAGCAACTCCCTTGCGCTTCCACTTTTGGAGCGCAAGAGATCGCCTATTCAACGGGATACAGATCGAACTGCAGACAAATCCTAAAGCTCGGGGCCGCTGCCAGCGCTGCCGGCTTCGGCCGCGTCGGTCTGTTCGCGGCCGCTGACCGTCCAGGTCTCGCCGGTGCTGAGCAGGTTCTGGATGTTCGCGACCTTGCCGGCGGCGACCTGCGCGTTCTGCGCGACCACGCTCTGCTCGAAGCTGGGGCGCGGATCGTCATAGAGCACGCCCAGGGCCATCGGGAATTCGCCGAAGGGCATTTCGACCAGCATGTGTGCCAGCGCGCGATTGGTGGCGTCATGGACGAGCACGCCCGCCGCCTGCCAGTCGCCGTCCGCCACCTCGACCACCTTCAGCGTCAGCGTGTCGCGATCGAGCGAGATGCCCTTGACGCCGCCGCTTTTCTCCGAGCCGAACAGCATGGGCTCGCCATGCTTGAGCCAGAGCTGGCGATCCTCGGCGCCCTTGGGCGCGGCGAAATCGTTGAACACGTCCTTGTTATAGACGATGCAGTTCTGGAAGATCTCGACGAACGCAGCGCCGCGATGCGCATAGGCGGCCTTGAGCACCTCGGGCAGGTTCTTGGAGACGTCGAACCCCCGCGCGACGAAGCGCGCGCCAGCACCCAGCGCGAACGCGGCGGGACGTGCCGGCCGGTCCACCGAGCCATAAGGCGTGGAGGGCGAACGCGTGCCCTCGCGGCTGGTCGGCGAATATTGCCCCTTGGTGAGCCCGTAGATCTCGTTGTTGAACAGCAGGATCTGGCAATCGAGATTGCGGCGCAGGATGTGCATGGTGTGGTTGCCGCCGATTGACAGCGCATCGCCGTCGCCGGTGATGATCCACACGTCGAGCTGCGGATTGGCCAGCTTCACGCCCGTGGCCACCGCCGGAGCGCGGCCGTGGATGGTGTGGAAGCCGTAGCTCTCGACATAATAAGGGAAGCGCGAGGAGCAGCCGATGCCAGAGATGAAGGCGGTGTTCTTGGGGTCCGCCCCCACGTCGGCCAGCGTGCGCTGCACGGCCTTCAAAATGGCATAGTCGCCGCAACCGGGGCACCAGCGCACTTCCTGGTCCGTCTCCCAGTCCTTGACGGTGGTTTCCACGCGCGTGCGGGCAATGGTGGTCATGTCGTTCATGCGAGCATCCCCTCGATGGCGGCCTCGATCTCCGCGATGCGGAAGGGCTGCCCCGAAACCTTGTTGAGCGGCCGGGCGTCGATCAGATACTGATCGCGCAGCACGGTCTTGAATTGGCCGGTGTTCATCTCGGGTACGAGGACATGATCGTAACCCTTGAGAAGATCACCGAGATTTTCCGGCAGCGGCCAGATGTTGCGGACGTGGATATGCGCCACGTCATGCCCCCGGGCGCGGGCCCGCTTCACGGCCTGATGAATCGGGCCGAAGGTCGATCCCCAGCCCACCACGGCGAGCTTACCGGTCTCGTTGCCGAGCGACACGGCCTGCCTCACCCCCTTGGTAACGCCGAGCACCTTGTCGCGGCGCAGATCGGTCATGGCCTGGTGGTTGGAGGGCGCATAGTTGATGTGCCCGGTGTTCACTTCCTTCTCGATGCCGCCGATGCGATGCATGAGACCCGGCGTGCCCGGCTTGATCCAGGGACGCGCCAGCTTCTCGTTGCGGGCGAAAGGCGTGAGGCCGCCTTCCTGCGCTTCTTGCAGGAATGTCACCGGGAAGGGCGCATAATCGCTCATATCCGGCACGCGCCAGGGTTCGGCGGCGTTCTGGAGATAGCCGTCGGTCAGCAGGATCACCGGCGTCATGTAGGTGACGGCGACGCGCACTGCCTCGATGGCCGCGTCGAAACAGTCGGAAGCCGAGCGGGCGGCGATCACCGGCAGCGGTGCGTCGCCGTTGCGGCCATAGACGGCCTGATAGAGATCGGACTGCTCGGTCTTGGTCGGCAGGCCCGTGGAGGGGCCGCCACGCTGCGCGTTGACGATCACCAGCGGCAGCTCGGTCATGATGGCAAGACCCAGCGCTTCGGTCTTGAGCGCGACGCCGGGGCCCGAGGAGCAGGTGACACCCAGCGAGCCGGCATAGCTGGCGCCGATGGACGAAGCGATGGCCGCGATCTCGTCCTCGGCCTGGAAGGTGGTGACGCCATATTCCTTGAGGCGCGAAAGATGATGCAGGATCGCGCTGGCCGGCGTGATGGGGTAGCCGCCGAAGAACATCGGCAGTCCGGCAAGCTGCGCGCCTGCCACCAGGCCGAGCGAGATTGCCTCGGCGCCCGTTACGGCACGATAGAGCCCCTCCTCCACCGGCGCGGGCGCGACGTGGAGTTGCTTGACCGGCACCGCCAGCTCCGCCGTCTCGCCATAAGCGTGGCCGGCGTTGAGCGCGGCAATGTTCGCCTCGGCAATGGCGGGGTTCTTGGCGAACTTGGCGTTGAGCCAGTCGATCACCGGCTGGCGGCTGCGGTCGAACAGCCAGAGCGCCAGGCCCAGTGTCCACATGTTCTTGCAGCGCAGCGCTTCCTTGTTGCCCAGGCCAAAGGGCTTGACGCTTTCCATGGTCAGCGCGGAAATGTCGAAGGCCATCACCTGCCAGCGCGCCAGTGAGCCATCGTCGAGCGGGCTGCGCTCATATTTGGCCTTGGCGAGATTGCGCTCGCTGAACTCGCCGGTGTCGATGATGACGAGGCCGCCGGGCTTCAGGTCGTTGATGTTGGTCTTGAGAGCGGCCGGGTTCATCGCCACGAGGATGTCGGGCGCATCGCCCGCCGTCGTGATGTCGGTCGAGCCGAAATTGATCTGGAAGGCCGAGACGCCGAACAGTGTCCCCTGCGGCGCGCGGATCTCCGCCGGGAAATCCGGGAAGGTGGCGAGATCGTTGCCGGCAAGCGCGGTGGAGAGCGTGAACTGCCCGCCCGTGAGCTGCATGCCATCGCCACTATCGCCCGCAAAGCGGACGACGACGGCCTCCGGAGCCGCCTCGGCGCCGGAAAGTGGGAAACGATCTGTGGTGGCGGCAGTGGCCATGGCAATACTCAAATGGGATGTTGGATGACGCCGCCCTAGTCCTTCAAGGGCCGCACATCAAAGTAGAAAAGTTGCGCCCCACCACAGCGTTCCCTTTTGCTTGGGCTCTTGTCATCGCGCGCGGCGAGGCCCATGTCGCCCCTCCGCATAGCCCGAAACGAGCATCTTGCCCATGAGTTCACAGCCCGTCGACAAATCCGCCCTGCCCTATCGGCCCTGCGTAGGCATCATGCTCGCCAATCGCGAGGGCCATGTTTTCGTGGGCCGGCGCACCGACCAGAGCGTGGCCGAGCCCGATGCCTGGCAGATGCCGCAAGGCGGGATCGACCCCGGTGAAGACGACACCGCGGCCGCGTTGCGCGAGCTGGGCGAGGAGACCGGTATCGTCCCCAGCCTGGTCGATATCATCGCCCGCTCGGCGCGCGACTATGCCTATGACCTGCCGGACGAGCTGGTCGGCCGGATCTGGGGCGGCAAATATCGCGGGCAGCGGCAGCGCTGGTTCCTGCTGCGCTTCAAGGGGGCCGACAGCGATATCGACCTTGCCACCGAGCAGCCCGAGTTCAACGCGTGGCAATGGGTAGCCCCCAGCCAGCTTGTCGACCTGATCGTGCCGTTCAAGCGCACGCTCTACCGCCAGGTAGTCGAGGAATTCACGCCGCTGCTGTGAGCGCCAGCCATGGTTAACGGGGGGCAACCCTGTCGGTTTACTTTACAGGTCGCGCGGCGTTAACCATCAAGACCCCTGCTATTCTGCCGCTGGCACGGCCCTTGCGTCCAGGCTGGACATGGGGAAATTGAAGCGTCTGTTTACCATCAGGACCAAGTTCGAGGCCTTCCTCGCCATCTATGCGGTGGCGCTTGGAGCCTGCGATCGCGGCGTCATCTACATGAACCAATATCCCGGCCTGGGCGGCAAACTGCTGTTCGGGGCCTGCACGCTCACTGTGTTCATCGTGGGCGGGCTCATCATCGATGCCGTTACGCTCAGGCAGACCTACGAGCCCTGAACGCCTCCGCCTCAGCGCAGCGCATCCTGCGCCGGCACGGGTTCATAGCCATGCTCGCGCGCGACGGGCGCGCACGTCACCTTGCCATCCCAGATATTGAGCCCATCGAGCAGGTGGGAATCGCGGCGCATCGCTTCCTTCCAGCCCAGGTCCGCCATGCGCAGTGCATGGGGCAGCGTCACGTTGTTGAGGGCATAGGTGCTGGTGCGCGCCACCGCGCCGGGCATGTTGCCGACGCAATAATGCACGATCCCTTCTTCCACATAGGTGGGCTCGGCATGGGTCGTCGGACGGCTCGTCTCGAAGCAGCCGCCCTGATCGATGGCGACGTCCACCAGCACCGCGCCGGGCTGCATGGTGCGGAGCATTGCGCGCGAGACCAGCTTGGGCGCCGCCGCGCCGGGGATGAGCACGGCGCCGATGACGAGATCGGCATGCGCGACGCTGTCGGCCAGCTCGGCCGTATTGGCAAAGCGGGTGCGGGCCCGGCCGCGGAAATGCGTGTCGAGCCGCTCCAGCACCAGCGCGTCGCGATCGAGGATGGTCACATCCGCGCCGAGGCCCGCCGCCGTCAGCGCCGCATTGAAGCCCACCGTGCCGCCGCCGATCACCACCACTCGGGCCGGCAGCACACCGGGGACACCGCCCAGCAGCACGCCGCGCCCGCCATGCGCCGTCTCCAGCGCCGTCGCGCCGGCCTGGATGGCCATGCGTCCGGCGACCTGACTCATCGGTCGCAGCAGCGGCAGGCCGCCCTGCGCATCCGTCACCGTCTCATAGGCAACGCAGACGGCGCCCGATTTGACGAGGTCGGCGGTCTGCGCGGCATCGGGCGCGAGGTGGAGATAGGCATAGAGGATCTGGCCGGGGCGCAGCAGAGTGCGCTCGGGCGCTTGCAGTTCCTTGACCTTCACGATCATCCCGGCTGCCGCGAACACATCCGCCGCGCTCGGGGCTACGCGGGCGCCGGCCGCCTCGTAATCGGCGTCCCGCGCGCCGATGCCCAGCCCGGCGCCGGTCTCGACCAACACCTCATGCCCGTGGGCGCGCAGTTCCTGCACGCTTTCGGGGGTCAGACCCACGCGATATTCGTGCGTCTTGATCTCCTTGACCGTGCCGACAATCATGATGGCTCGCTTCCTTCGGTTGAAAAATTGCTCTTAGCGAACCGCGCTGGGCGCGTTAGGGCCCGCCCGTCAAGGATCAAAACAGGGAAAGATCAGAAGATGATCGGCCGCGCCCGCGCTCTCGCCATGCTCGAACGCTATTATGACGCCTTCAACCGGGGCGACCGGGAGGCGATGCTTGCCTGCCTGACGGACGGCGTCGCGCACGATATCAACCAGGGCGGCCGGCAGACGGGCAAGGCCGCGTTCCGCGCGTTCCTCGCGCATATGGACCGCTGCTATGGCGAGCAGCTCACTGATATTGCCCTCATGGCCAATGACGCGGGCACGCGCGCGGCGGCGGAGTTTACCGTGCACGGCCGCTATCTCGCCGATGATGAGGGCCTGCCGCCGGCGCGGGGACAGAGCTATGTGCTGCCCGCCGGCGCCTTTTTCGAACTGGAGGACGGCCTCATCGCGCGCGTGAGCGTCTATTATAATCTCGCCGACTGGATCGCGCAGGTGGACGCCGCATGAGCGGCCTGCGGCTCGAGACGCTGAGCGATCCCGCCGCGCGGGTTGCCGCGCTGCCGGATCTGGCGCGCCTGCGCATCGCCGTGTTCCGCGAGTGGCCCTATCTCTATGACGGCTCGCTCGATTATGAGGAGCGCTATCTCGCGCATTTTCTCACCGAGCCCGACGCCGTGCTCGTCGTGGCGCGCGACGGTGCGGCCATTGTCGGCGCTGCCACCGCCTCGCCCATGGCGGGACAGGAAGAAATGCTGCGCCGGCCGTTCGAGGCCGCCGGCCATGACGTCACGCGGCTCTTCTATTTCGGCGAATCCGTGTTGCTGCCGGCCTATCGCGGCCGGGGCATCGGCCATGCCTTCTTCGACCATCGCGAGGCCGGCGCGCGCGCGGCGGGTGCGGGCGCGGCCTGTTTCTGCGGCGTGCTTCGTCCCGCCGACCATCCGCTGCGCCCCTCCGGCGCGCGCGATCTTGGCCCTTTCTGGCGGGCGCGGGGCTACGCGCCGGCGGAAGGCGTGATCGCGCACTATGATTGGAAGGACATCGATCAGGCCGCCGAGACGCGCCATCCCATGCAATTCTGGCACCGCACGCTCTAAGGCCCGCATATGACCGCCTTCACGCTCGCCCTCGCCCAATATCCGATCGAACGGCTCGCCAGCTTCGACGCCTGGGAGGCCAAGATCGCACGCTGGGTCGCGGAGGCGGCCGCGCAGGGCGCCCGGCTGCTCGTCTTCCCCGAATATGCGCCCATGGAGCTCGCCTCGCTCGACCCGGCCAGCATGGGCGATCTGGCCGGCTCGCTGCGCTTCGTGGCCGACCTGCGCGCGCGCATCGACGCGCATCATGCCGCGCTCACCCGGCGCCATGACGTCCACATCCTCGCGGGCAGCCTGCCCTGCCCGCTCGACGACGGGCGGGTGGTGAACCGCGCCCGGCTCTTTACGCCCAATGGCAAAAGCGGCCATCAGGACAAGATCGTGATGACGCGCTTCGAGCGCGAGCGCTGGCATATCGACGGCGGCGACCGAGTACGCGTGTTCGAGACGACGCTGGGGCGGATCGGCGTTTCGATCTGCTATGATGTGGAATTCCCGCTGATCGCGCGCTCGCAGGTGGAAGCCGGCGCCACGCTCATTCTGGCGCCCTCCTGCACCGATTCGCTCCAGGGCTATTGGCGTGTGCGCATCGGCGCGCAGGCGCGGGCGCTGGAGGGGCAATGCTTCGTGGGCCATGCGCCGACCGTGGGCATGGCGCCCTGGTCGCCAGTGGTGGACGAGAATTATGGCGCCGCCGGTCTCTATGGGCCGCCGGATAGCGATGCGCCGGACCATGGCGTGCTGGCGCTGGGCGCACTTGGCAGCGGTCAGTGGCTCTACGCCTCGGTCGATCCCGCCCGCGTTCCGCGCTGGCGGACGGACGGGGCGGTCCGGCCGCACGCCCATTGGGCCGAGCAGACGCCCGGCGGGGCGCCGCTCGACCTCGAATGCGAACTCGTCGACCTGCGCTCGCCTTAGAACAGCTTGCGGAAACCGATGCTGACCGTGCGGCCGGTCCGATCCAGGAACGCGGCCTGATAGGCATAAGGTGTAGCGCCCGTCGCATCCGTCACTTTCTGGCGGGCATCGAAGAGGTTGTTGACGCCGACAGTCAGCCGCGCCCCACGCAGGAAAGGCACTTTCTCGACCAGTTTGGGCTGCTGCTGGAAGTTCATGAACAGGCGCAAATTGACTGTCGCCAGGCTCGCGAACCGCAGGTCTGAGGCGGCGCTGCCGCTTGAGCCGACGCTGCGTGTCGCGCTCTTCCAGTTGGCGAACATGCGAAAGCCGATGCCGCTCTGCGTATAGCCGCCCTGAAGCTGGAGCTGGTGACGCGAGGGACCGGCGCCGCCGCCCAGCGTGCCGCCATTGAGCTGATCGATCACGGGGAGCGTGGGCGCGAGCTGCGTCGTGCTGTCCAGCACCCAGGTGTGATAGAACGCCGCGTTGATGCGGCCGCCGCGCTGATTGCCGCCGCGGTTGCCCCCAAAGCCGCCGAAGCTGCCGGGAGGGCCGCGAAATGCGCCCGGACCACCGGGACCGCGCGGACCGCCGGAGAACGGCGCGCCGGGCGGCGGCCCCCCTTGCTCCGGGCGATTGCCGGTTACGACGACCGCCTGCCCACTCTGGCCCTGCGCGGCAGGTGTATCGCCACTCTGCGGCTGCTGCCCGGCAGCCTGCGGTGTTGCCTGGTTCTGCGCACCTTGGGCTGCGCTATTCTGCCCCTGCCCCTGCCCCTGACCGAAGCGCGCCGCGACTTCGGGCGGGATGCGGCCGCTGGCAATGCCTTCCTGTATGCGGCGGCGGCCCACTTCCTGGAAGGCCTCGATCTCGCGCTGCGGGGTCTTGAGCTGCTTGGTGAAATTGACGCCCCAACGGATCTGCGTGGACTTCTGCCGGCCGATGTTGATCGGTCGCATGTCGATTTGCGTCAGGCGTCCGACCGTCTGACTGGCATCGTCCGGATCGTTGGGATCCAGCGCCGCGCGCACGAAGCGGTCGGCAAAGGCGGTCTGGGTCGCCAGCGTGACGCCCGGCATGGCCGTGATGCCGCCGGTCGTGCGGTTTTGGGACAGGTCCACCGTGAGGTTGAGCTGCGGGTCCTTGAGCGGCGACATGGCCATGCCGATCCGGAAGCTCTGCACCTCCGCCTTATCCAGATTGGGATTGCCCCCGGAAATGGTGATCACGTCGACCGTCTCACCGCGCAGATAGTCGAACACCGGCACGTTGAAGGTCGTGATCGCCGCATCGCCCAATTGCTGCGGCGTCGGTGCGGTCTGCTTGTTGGTGAAGTTGCCCGTGAAGCTCAAGATACGCGTTGGCTGCCAGTTGAAGCCCATGCCGTAGCTGTGGACGCTCCCCGCATCCGACATCCGGTCGAGCCCGCCATTCAGATTGAGCGAGAGATTGCCGATGGTGTCGGACAGCGGCGTGCCGCGTCCCGCGATGGGAATGGAGAGGTTGACCGAGCCGCCGCCCACGTCGCGGCGCACACGGGACGGCGTGGCGACGAGATCGCGCGTGCGCGTGGAGCGGAAGGTCGATGTCGAACCGCTCAGATGTGCGGTGAGCGAGACGTCGCCGGCCGGCAGCGTGGCGAGCGAGCTGTTGTAGAGCAGGTCCAGCGTCGCCGTATCGGTATAGCTGCGCGCGACGTCCGCGGCGGGCGTGACGAGGAACTGCGCCGTGGGATCGTTGCTCGCCAGCGCCGAGGGGTCGCCCGCCGCCACGGCATCGGCATAGTCCAGCAGGTTGAAAGGCCGGTCCGAGATGGTGCGCGAATAGCTGTGGTCGTAATTGCCGGTCAGGGAGATCTGCCCGCTGGCGTGATCGCGCGCCACGCTGAAGCCCAGATGGCCGCTCAGCCGATTTGCATTGCGCTCGAGCGCCCCGACATTGCCGGCACTCGGCCCCATATAAGGCTCCAGCCCGAACGGCACGGCGCGGCCGATGGCGCTGTCGGTCTGCTCGGTGACGAGTTCGCCGTTGACCGAAGCGCCGAGCCGATCCACGAGGGGCATGTAATAGGTGCCGTTGAGCGTGAGCTTCTGGCTGCCGGAGACGAGTGTGCGATAGGCCGAATCCGGGCCGTCCAGGCCGCGTTCGGATTCATAGAGGCTCTGCTGGCCTTCCACCTCCGCGCCCAGGTTGAGCCGCCGACCGTTGCGGATCGACAGGAATCCCAGTTCCCCCTCCAGATTGGCCGCACCGCCCGCAGTCGGCATGCGGCCGTCCAGCTCCACCGTGACAGCGCGGAACCGCTCGCGCAGCACGAAGTTGATGACCTTCTGGTCGGCCCCATAGCCATAGCGCAGGCCCACCTCCTCCGGCAGCACATCGACACGCTGGATCGCCTCCGAAGGGAGGCTGGCGATCTCGCGCGGGCTGGACATGCGGCGACCTTCCAGCAGCATGACCGGCGGACGGCCGCTGGCGCTCTGTACCTGCGGGCCCAGTTCGGTGAGCAGGTCGTTGATGCTGCTGACGCCCAGCGCGCGGATGTCGCCGGCATCATATTGCTCCAGCGGCTTGATATCACCGACCGCCGCCCCCCGTTCACGCGCGGCCGTGACGACGATGGCGCCGTCCTCCTCATCCAGAAATGCGTTTTCCTCATCCTGCTCGTCGTCAAGAGAGGCCTGCTGCTGCGTTGTCGGGGGAGGTGCCGGCGGCTCCGTCTGCGCGCGGGCGGGCGCGGACGCGAGGGCAATGGGTGAAGAGGCGGCGAGCAACGCCAGCCAGAGAGAGTTATGCGCAGTCATAAGGCCTCTGGACCCGTCCAATCTGAAGAACATGTGAGAGCTAGCAAGGCGATCCTGTCGCAATGCTGACTAGGCTCTTTGATGAATGACTCTGAGCGGCTTATGTCAGCTTTGACATGATCGTCAAAAAGGCGTGCGGCGACATTGCCGCGCGCGGCGGAACATGCTCTATCCCTTCAGGGCACCGGCCATGATTGGCCGTAACGCAGAAACGAGAGAATGACGGAAGGGGATGAACGTGACGCTGGCAATCGAAGACAGGCTCGGTCTGCAGGATCTCATCGCGAACTATAGCTGGGCGCTGGATACGGGCGACGTGGACGCGCTGGTCGCCTGCTTCACGCCGGACGCGCGCATGATCGAGGAAGTGTTCGAGGATCCCGATATCTGGGAGGGCCATGCCGGCATCCGCGGGATCGCCGAGCATTATCGCAATGCACCGGGCTTTCCGGGCCGCCAGCACCATGTGACGCAGACGCAGTTCATGCCGCAAGACGATGGATCGGTGAAAATGCGCTCCTTCGCTTTCGTCACCGAATGCGAGGGCGAGCCACCCTATCTGCTGCGCTTCACCGGCTGGTATGAGGATCATGCCGTGAAGGGCGAGGATGGCCAGTGGCGGTTCTTCCGCCGCACCGTGCGCCTGTGGGACGGCGAAGTACTCAAGAACTTCCCCGGCCGGGGTGAATGGGTGCCGCGCAAGCGCCCCCCTTCCCTCATCATCAAGCGCTGAGGCGGAGGCGGCGATGTCCACGCCGGTTCCGCCGTTCACGCAGGACCGCTACCGCGCCTATCTCGCCGCCTTCAACAAGCCCGATCACGATACGCTGTTCCGCGATTTCTTCGCCCCGGATGTCACGTTGGTGACGCTGGGCAATGTGCTGCGCGGCGAGGCAGGCATCCGCACCTTCTACGGCTATTTCCACAGCTGCGTGCGCGAGCACATCGACCTCATTGCCTTCTATCCCTGCCCCGGCGGCGCGTGGGCGCATGTCGCGATGCGGCTGGAGGCGTTCGAGGCCCTGACGCAGGAGGGGCTGGAGGCCATCGGCATCACCGGCATGCCGGCCATTCCCAAGGGTTTGGCCTATGAGAACGAGATGTTCATCCATTATGCGCTCGACGCGAACAATCGCCTGACGCTGCTGCGCTGCGCCGAATATGTCCCGCCGCGCGAGTCGATCTGAAGATCAGAAGGGGAAGAAGGCCTGGATCGCGAGGATGGCGACAGCGCCGGTGATGAAGTTGAGCGGTAGCCCCACCCGCACGAAATCCATGTAGCGATAGCCGCCCATCTGGTAGACGATCACGTTTGTCTGGTAGCCGAACGGTGTAGCAAAAGCCGCGCTGGCGGCCATCATCACCGCGACAAGGAAGGGGCGCGGGCTTACCCCCAGGCTCTCCGCGAGCGCCACCGCAATGGGCGTCACCAGCACCGCCACGGTGGCATTGGACAGCAGCTCGGTCAGAACCATGGTGATGAGATAGAGCACGATCAGCGCCACCAGGGGGCTGAGGCCATGGACTTTGGCGATGAGCACGCTTGAGGCGGCATCCGCCAGCCCGCTCACTTCCAGCGCAATGCCGATCACCACCATGCCGGCGATCAGAATCAGGATTTCCGGCTTGAGGCCGCGATAGGCTTCGTCCGCGCTGATGACGCGCAACAGGATGAGCAGCACCGCGCCGCTCAGCGCCGTCGCGGCGATGGGTGCGACGTTGAGCGCGGCGAGCGCAATGGCGCCGGCGAACACGGCAAAGGCAGTGATCGCCTTGGCGGGACGCAGCGGCCGCTTTTCCGCGAACAGGCTGGCATCGCCCACCTGGGCATTGGCAATATCCACCGTGCTGACCGGGTCGGGCTCGGTCTCGCGCTCTTCCTGCGCGCCGGCGGCAAGCAGGCGATTGCTGACGAGGAACAGATAGAGCCCGCCCGCCAGCGCCATCGGCACGCCCACCGGCGTAATCTCGAAGATACCGAAGCGCGCCTGCCCCGCCACGCTCGCCATGTCGTCGACGAGCAGGTTGGTCGAGGTGCCGATGAGCGTACAGCAGCCGGTGAGCACGGTGATGTAGGAGAGCGGCATCAAGTAGCGCTTGGGCGACTGCTTGAGCGCCAGCGCCACGTCGCGCAGCACCGGTGCGCCCAGCACGACGATGGGCGTCGAATTGAGGAAGCAGGAGACCCCGCCGATCATGGTGAGCAGCAGCCAGATGCCCTTGGCGCCCATGCGCTGGCAGAGACTGACGCCCAGCGCAATGGCGCGATCAAGCAGACCGGAGAGCTCCAGCGCATAGGCAATCACGAACAGGGAGGCGAGCGCGATGATGGCGGGGCTTGCAAAGGCGCCCTGCACGTCGACGGGGCGCACCACGCCGGTCATCAGCAGCAGGGCCGCGCCGGAGAGCGCCACCACATCGGCGCGCAGCTTGTCCCAGATCAGCAGACCGATCACGGCCGCCAGGACCAGCAGAGTGAGACCTTGATCGATCGTCATAACGCGCGTGACTCACTGGAGCCGGGCCTGTTGTCAATGTCTTGGCGACTTATCGCGGTTAAGGACTGGAGCAATCGGGAAGATTTGCTATCAAGCTGCCATGCATGAACCGAGCCTCAGGTCCAGCCGTCTTGCCATTGCGGGCGGTCTTGCCGTGGCCGTCGCGGTTGCCGGGGCGGGCTTCTTTCTCGGCCGCGTGACCTCGCCTGCACCGCCGCCGCCCGCGCCCGCTGCCGCCGCGCCATCCGTGCCGACACCGCCCCTGCCCGAACTCAAGGCGCCCCGCGCGCTTGGCCGCGCCGATCTGATTTCGCTGGGAAGCCGCGCCGCGGACGCGGTCACGTCCGGCCGTCCCCTGCCTGCGGACATCATCGCCGCGGCCGGGCGGCGCTTCGATGTCGTGCTGCCCTTTGGCTGCGACGGGCCCGCGCCCGAAGGCAGCAGCCTGCCGCTGCGCTGGCGCTACGAGGCCGACAAGCAGACGCTGCGCATCCACGTCGCCGCCACTCGCTGGACTACGAGCGACTGGGGCCTCGCCCCGACAAGCGGTGCCGAGCCGCAGATGGAGGGTTTTTGGGTGAGCCGGCCGTGGTCCTCGGCCGAGCAGTGCCCGCAGGCGCGCGGGCAGGCCGCCGTCACCAGCGCGCAGCCGGTCACGCTGCCGGGTCAGACTTTGGCGCTGGCAGAAGTCTTGCCGGAAGGCCAGCGCCGCGCCAGCCGCCCCTACGAGACCGTGCAACTGCTCCCGCCCGAGCGCTTTTCGGCCGCCCAGGGCTTTCGCCTGCGGGTGACCGGCCATATCGAAAAGCTGCCGGACGCCGAGGCGGTGCAGTGCATCCAACCCGCCGGCATCGAGCAGCGGCCGCTCTGCGTCATCGGCGTGTCCTTCGACGATGTCCGCATCGAAAACCCGCTGGACGGGAAGATCCTCGCCACCTGGTCCATCGCAAGAACGCCGCGCACCGCGCCCTGAGGGAAACTCCGAGGCAGGCGCGCGGTCCAGCGTGACCGCCTGGAGGCCGGCAGGCACCGAAGCGTCGTTTCCCTGCTGAAGGCCTCTCCCGCCGTAATCTTCCGCCAAGCCATTGGGTTGAGCCCCGATCTGCGCTGCCACCCCCTTCCGTGAGGTGGAATGAGGCGCGGACCGTGCCGATTGCAGGATGGTTTAAGCGTTCCGGCAGAGAGGCCGACGGTTCAATGCCCCTCCACCTTCCGGAACTCTGCCAACGCAGTGCGAGCAGAGCCACTTGCCCCGATCCACGCCCCATGACGCCTGGAACGTGCATCGGAAGAGATGAGCCGGCGCCTCTGCGCGGGTCCATCTGCCGCGCGGATCATCGTCAATGGTGACTGCTCGTGGGAGGAATGGCGCACCCGGAACGATTCGAACGTCCGACCCTCAGATTCGTAGTCTGATGCTCTATCCAGCTGAGCTACGGGTGCATTACCATGTCGTCCTGCGGGGCGTGGCCGCCGCGGGAGAGGCGCAGATAGTCTCGCCTGCCCGCGGAAGCAACCCCTTTTTTGCCTCGCGCGTTCCTTATTTCGCGCGGGCCGCCAAGGCGGACTGCGCAGCGGCGAGGCGGGCGATCGGCACGCGGTAGGGCGAGGCGCTGACATAGTCGAGACCGGCCTGTTCGCAGAAAGCAATGCTGGCCGGATCACCGCCATGCTCGCCGCAAATGCCGAGCTTGATGCCGGGGCGCGAGGCCCTGCCCCGCTCCACCGCGATCTCGATGAGCTGGCCCACGCCGGCGGTATCGAGGCTCACAAAGGGATCGCGCGCGAAAATGCCCTTGTCGACATATTGGGTGAGGAACCGCCCGGCATCGTCGCGGCTGATGCCGATGGTGGTCTGCGTAAGATCGTTGGTGCCGAAGGAGAAGAACTCGCCCACCTGAGCAATCTCGCCGGCCATCAACGCCGCCCGCGGCAGTTCGATCATCGTGCCGACCATATAGGCGATGCGCGCGCCGCGCTCCTCAAACACCTTGGCGGCCGTCTCGTCGACCACGGCCTTCATCAGCTCCAGCTCGCGCGGGGTGGCGACCAGCGGGATCATGACTTCCGGGATCGGCGCCTCGCCGCTCGCCGCCGCCACGTCCAGCGCCGCCTCGAAGATGGCACGCGCCTGCATCTCGTAGATTTCCGGGAAGGTAATGCCGAGACGACAGCCGCGATGGCCGAGCATGGGGTTGAACTCGTGCAGCTCCAGCGCCCGGCGCTTGAGCACGTCCACGCCCACCCCTGCCGCCTTGGCGACTTCGGCGAACTCGCTGCCTTCATGCGGCAGGAATTCGTGCAGGGGCGGATCGAGCAGGCGGATGGTGACGGGCAGGCCGGCCATCTCCTTGAAGATCGCCGCGAAATCGGCGCGCTGCTCGGGGAGCAGCTTGGCGAGCGCCGCGCGGCGGCCCTTCTCGCTGTCGGCCAAAATCATCTGGCGCACGGCGGTGATCCGCGCCTCGTCGAAGAACATATGCTCGGTGCGGCACAGGCCCACGCCTTCCGCACCGAACTCCCGCGCGGTGCGGCAATCCTGCGGCGTCTCGGCATTGGCGCGTACCTTCAGGCGCCGCGCTTCGTCCGCCCATTCCATGAGCGTGCCGAAATCGCCGGCCAGCTCGGGTTGCACGGTCGGCACCTGGCCGGCCATCACTTCGCCGCTCGCGCCATCGATGGTGATGATGTCGCCCTCTGCGAAGCTGCGGCCACCCACGCTCAAGGTGCGGGCGGCGCTGTCGATGGCAAGATTGCCCGCGCCCGAGACACAGGGTCGGCCCATACCGCGCGCCACCACGGCCGCGTGGCTGGTCATGCCGCCGCGGGCCGTCAGGATGCCGCGCGCCGCGTGCATGCCGTGAATATCCTCCGGGCTCGTCTCGATGCGCACCAGGATCACCGCCTCGCCCAGCTCGGCGCGCTGCTGCGCGGTCTCGGCATCGAACACGATCTGGCCGGAGGCGGCGCCGGGGCTCGCCGGCAGGCCGCGCGCGATGACGTCGCGCGCGGCCTTGGGGTCGAGCGTGGGGTGGAGCAGCTGGTCGAGCGCAGCGGGATCAACGCGCATCACCGCTTCCTCGCGGCTGATGAGCCCCTCGTTCGCCATGTCCACCGCGATCTTGAGCGCGGCCTTGGCGGTGCGTTTGCCTGAGCGGGTCTGGAGCATCCAGAGCTTGCCCTGCTGCACCGTGAACTCGATATCCTGCATGTCCCGATAATGGGTCTCCAGGATCTCGAACACCTTGGCCAGCTCGGCGAAGGTCTGCGGCATCGCCTCTTCCATGCTGAGCGGCTTGGCATTCGCGCGCTCGCGGGCGGCTTTGGTCAGATATTGCGGCGTGCGGATGCCCGCCACCACGTCTTCGCCCTGCGCATTGATGAGATACTCGCCATAATAGGCATTCTCACCCGTTGCCGGGTCGCGGGTGAACGCGACGCCCGTCGCCGACGTCTCGCCCATATTACCGAACACCATGGCCTGCACGTTGACGGCCGTGCCCCAGTCGCCGGGGATATTATTGAGGCGGCGATAGACCTTGGCGCGCTCGGCCTGCCATGAGCCGAACACCGCACCGATCGCGCCCCAGAGCTGCTCGTTCACGTCCTGCGGGAAGTCCCTGCCCCACGCCTTGCGTACAATGCTCTTATATTCCGCGACGAGGGCCCGCCAGTCGTCGGCCTCGAGCTCGGTATCGAGAAAGGCCCCCTTGTCTTCCTTGGCGATCTCCAGCGCTTCCTCGAAAGCGCCATGATCGAGGCCGAGCACCACGTCGGAATACATCTGGATGAAGCGGCGATAGCTGTCCCAGGCGAAGCGCGCATCGCCGGAGACGGCGGCCAGCCCCTCGACGGTCGCATCGTTGAGGCCGAGATTGAGCACCGTGTCCATCATGCCGGGCATGGACACCCGCGCGCCGGAACGGACCGAGACCAGCAGCGGATCGGCCGTGTCGCCGAAGCGCTTGCCGGTCACCGCCTGGATATGGGCGATGCCATCGGCCACTTCCGCCTTCAGGCTCTCAGGATAGTTCTCACCCTCTTCATAATAGCGGGTGCACATTTGCGTCGTGATCGTGAACCCGGGAGGCACAGGCAGGCCGATCGCCGCCATCCCGTCCAGGTTCGCGCCTTTGCCGCCCAGGAGGTTCTTGTCTCCCTTGCCGCCGTCATTCACGCCACCGCCGAAGCGATAGACATATTTGGTCATCGTCCCGTTCCCATCCTGCACTGATTGACCCTGGGCGACCTGTGGCCTGTTGTCCTGTCTTGGCTTCCTCTCGGACGGGGAAGCCTAATTCTCGTTACCCCTCGATCTTCGAGAAGTCGGCGACTTTGTGCACCGCAGCGCGAATGCGGGTCAAGAGTGTGAGTCGGCTTTCACGTTTAACCGGATCGGCATCGTTGACCGTCACCTGGTCGAAAAAGGCGTCGATGGGCGCGCGCAGCGAGGCGAGCGCGGCCATGGCGCCGCCGAAATCCTCCGCTGCAACGGCAGCCTCGGCGCGCGGCTCGGCGGCATCGAGTGTGGCGATCAGTGCCGCCTCGGCCGGCTCGGGCGCATAATGGGCCGCCGAGCGCGCCTCATGCACGCGGATCGCCTCGGCCACATCGGGATCATCGACGCCCGCCAGCGGATCTTCCTCGCCGGTGTGCCCGTCGGAAATGACATGCTCGGCCCGGTTCTCCTTCTTGAGGATATTGGCCGCGCGCTTGTACCCCGCGAGCAGATTGGCGCCATCCTCGGTACCGATGAACGCCTGGAGCGCATGGACACGAGCGAGCAGGCGGACGAGATCATCCTCGCCGCCCAGCGCGAAGACGGCGTCGATGAGGTCGTGACGAACGCCCGCCTCGCGCTGCTGGACTTTCAGGCGATCGGCAATGAAGTCCCGAACATCTTTCATAAATACACGGCGAAACTGCTCCAAAATTTCATTGCGAACAGTATCAGCTGGAGGGAGCGTCGGCCGTTCGTCTGACAGTCCTTGGGCGCGCGCGAAATTTCGAGCTTCGGCCAGCCACGCTACGAGCCGCCCCCGCAATCCATTTTCCAACGTGATTGCAAGAATTCCCAGCGCGGCTCGCCTCAGCGCAAATGGATCTTTGGATCCAGTCGGCTTCATATCCTTCATAAAGAAGCCTGCGATTGTATCCAGCTTGTCCGCCAGCGAGACGGCCACCGTCACCGGCGCGGTCGGCACTTCATCGCCCTGCCCCACGGGCTTGTAATGGTCGCGGATCGCGTCGGCCACGGCGGCGGGCAGGCCTTCCTCGCGGGCATAATAGCCGCCCATCAGACCCTGGAGTTCGGGGAATTCACCGACCATCTCGGTGACGAGATCGGCCTTGCAGAGCTCGGCCGCCTGCCGTGCCAGCGCGGGATCGCAATCTGGCACGATGCCTTCGCTGGCCAGCCATTCCGCCAGCTTGGCCACGCGTTCCACCTTGTCGGCCACGGTGCCCAGCTTCTCGTGGAAGGTAATGCGCCCGAGCTTCCTGGCCTGTTCGGCGAGCGGCGTCTTCTTGTCCTGCTCCCAGAAGAAGCGGGCGTCGGACAGGCGGGCGGCGAGCACCTTGCCATTGCCGGCGACGATCGCCTTGCCGCCGTCCTTCGCCTCGATGTTGGCGGTGCAGATGAAGGCGTTGGCGAGCTTACCCGCGGAGTCGCGCAGAACGAAATATTTCTGGTTGATCCGGAGGGTTAGCTGGATGACCTCAGGCGGCACCTCAAGAAAAGCCGCGTCGAAGCGGCCCAGCAGCGGTACTGGCCATTCGGTGAGCCCGGCATTCTCCGCCACCAGTCCCGCATCGGGGATCAGCTCCAGCCCGGCCTCGCGCGCCAGGGCTTCGGCGCGGCTCTCGATGATCGCGCGGCGCTCGGCCTGGTCGACGATCACATGGCAGGCCCGCAGCTTCTCGACATAATCCCGCGCGGAGCCGATGGTGATCGGTCCGTCATGGTGAAAGCGATGGCCCATGGTCGCCGCGCCCGAGCGCAGCCCCTCGATCTCCAGATCGACCACATCCTCGCCGAGCAGCGCGACGATGCCCTGCAACGGCCGCACCCAGCGCAGGCTCTCGGTCGAGCGGCTGGCATTGCCCCAGCGCATGGACTTGGGCCAGGGGAAGGCGCGCACGATGGCGGGCACGGCCTCGGCCAGAACAGCGGCAGTTGCGCGGCCCGGCTTCTCTACGACCGCGAACCAGACACCGTCGCGATCTTCGAGCTGATCCTGCGTCAGCCCGGTTTTGCGCAGGAAGCCCTCCAGCGCCTGGGCCGGCGCCGTGGTGCGGGGCCCCTTGAATTCCTCGCTCACCGCCTGTGTCGCCGTCGGCAGATCATGCGCGATCAGCGCGAGCCGGCGCGGCGTCACATAAGACGTGATCCGCTCGGGTTTGAGGCCCGCTTCGGCCAGCCGCTCGGTGAACAGGCGCGCGAGGTCTTCGCTCGCCTTGGCCTGCATGCGCGCTGGAATTTCCTCGCAGCGCAGTTCGAGGAGGAAGTCGCTCATTCCGCCCACCCGTTATGTTTCATCCAGGCCTCGCAGCTCCCCTTGGCGAGATCGCGCACGCGGCCGATATAGCTGGCGCGCTCCTGCACGCTGATTACGCCGCGCGCCTGGAGCAGGTTGAACACGTGGCTCGCCTCGATGGCCTGCTCATAGGCGGCGAGCGGCACACCGGCGGCGATGCTGGCCGCACACTCCTCCTCGCAATCCTTGAACCAGCGCAGCAGCTTGTCGGTGTCGGCCACCTCGAAGTTCCACTTCGAAAGCTCGCGCTCGTTTTCCAGGAACACGTCGCCGTAGGTCACGGCCGGGCGATCCCCCACGGCATCGTTGAAGATGAGGTCGTAAACGCTGTCCTTGCCCTGAATATACATGGCGAGGCGCTCGAGCCCATAGGTCAGTTCGCCGGCCACCGGCTTGCAGTCGAAACCGCCCATCTGCTGGAAATAGGTGAACTGCGTCACTTCCATGCCGTCACACCAGACTTCCCATCCCAGGCCCCAGGCGCCCAGCGTCGGGCTCTCCCAGTCATCCTCGACAAAGCGGATGTCGTGCAGCAGCGGGTCGATGCCGATGGCGGCGAGGCTGCCCAGATACAGCTCCTGCAGGTCCGGCGGGCTCGGCTTCATGATGACCTGATACTGGTAATAATGCTGGAGGCGATTGGGGTTCTCGCCATAGCGCCCGTCGGTCGGCCGGCGGCTGGGCTGCACATATGCACAGTTCCAGGCATCCGGCCCCAGGCTGCGCAGCGTCGTCGCCGGGTGGAAGGTGCCCGCGCCCACGCGCATGTCGAAGGGTTGCAGGATCACGCAGCCTTGCGCCGCCCAATAATCATGCAATGTCAGGATCAGCCCCTGAAAGCTGAGCGGCCCCGATGCTTCTCGCGCCATGCTGCCCCTGCCTGCCTCTCGCGTATCGGTGAAAATGATGGAACGGCCGCGCTTTGACGCATGGGGCCCATGCGGTCAAGCGGACGCAACGGATCGGCGTGACGGATTGGCTTGCACGCGCGCCGCAAAGCCGCAATGGACAGAGTGGCGCGGAAGGCTCCTGATGCAGCAGCGACGCGCGACGGGATTATTGGAGGCCGGATTTGCCGAGGTCATCTGGACTATGCGCTGCGTTCATGGGGGCGCTGCTGGCGCTGGCGCCGTTCCCCCTCGCCGCCCAGCCCGCTCCGCCCCCGCAACGCGCGGCGCCGGCTGCCGCGTCCAACCCCGTCCCCACTCCCCTGCCCGGTGTCGTGCATGCCCGCCCGGCCCTTTGGGAAGTGAAGGACAAGGACACCACCATCTATCTCTTCGGCACCATTCACTTGCTGCGTCCGGGCATCACCTGGCTGGAGGGCCCGCGCAAGGCCGCGTTCGATGCGGCGCAGGAGTTGGTGCTGGAGATTGCGGAGGATGCCGACCCGGCAACGCAGTTGCGCATCCTGCAACGTGCGCTCGATCCTACCGGTCCTACGCTTACCAGCAAATTGCCCGAGGCCGCGCGCGCCCGGTTCACGGCCCTGCTCCGGGAGCATGGCGGGCAGGCGGCGATGGTGGACCGCATGAAGCCCTGGCTCGCGGCGATCACCCTGACGGCGCTGCCGCTCGGAAAGCTGGGCTACGATCCCACTCTCGGCGTAGAGGCGCAGCTCCGCCAGGCCGCGCGCGCGCAGGGCAAGACCATCACCGGGCTGGAGACCACCGAGGAGCAGATGGGCCTGTTCGAGAGCCTGAGCGAGCCGCTCCAGATCAAGCTGCTGGTCGACACCATCAACGAGCAGGATGATATCGAGCAGTCGCTCGCACGGATGATCGACGCCTGGAGCGCGGGCAATCCCGACGTGCTGGCCGAGCAACTCAACAAGTCGATGGAGGATGATCCCGCGCTGGTGCAGCACCTCCTCACCGAGCGCAACGAGCGCTGGGCGGACTGGATCAAGGCGCGGCTCAAGCAGCCGGGCACCGTCTTCCTGGCGGTAGGCGCGGGCCATCTCGCCGGCAGGGGCAGCGTGCAGGAGGCCCTGCGCAAGCGCCGCATCAAGAGCCGGCTGCTGCCGGGCGATTGACGATGGACGCGCTCGGCCGGGCACGCACGCGGCGCCGGATCGCGGCGGCCGCGCTGGCGTTCGCCGCGCTGTTGCTGGCGACCTTCTGGCTGCTGCGGGAGCCCCCCGTCACGGCTCACCCCCCGCTCTGGCGCATCAGCCAGGGCGACCGCCAGGCGTGGCTGCTCGGCACCATTCACGCCGTTCCCGCCGGCACGCGCTGGCTTTCGCCAGCCGTCGCGCAGGCGGTGCGGGAAAGCGACCTGCTTATCCTCGAAGTCACGGGCCTGGAGGCAGAGCGCCGCGAACGCGCCGTGTTCGAGCGGCTGGGCCGTTCACCGGACCTGCCGCCGGTCGCTGCCCGTCTTGATGATGCCACTGGAGAGACCCGGCTCGCCGCCTTGCGCAAGGCCGCGCCGGAGGTGCTGGCCGATCTTGACGGCTATGAAAGCTGGGCGGCCGCGCTGCTCGTCAACGCCGCCGCCACACGCGGCCTCTCTCAGGCCGAGGCGCCCGAAGAGCGGTTAGCGGCGCTGTTCCGCGCGGATGGCCGCGCGGTTCGGGGGCTCGAGATGATCGAGGACCAGCTCGGCGCGTTCGATGGCCTGAACGAGGCCGATCAGCACGCGCTTCTCGCCCAGGCGCTGGCCGAGGCCGACGAGGCTCCGCGGCAGCTCGCCCGCCTCCATGCGCGCTGGGCGGCCGGCGATCTGCCCGCGCTGGAAGCGCTGTTCCTGGCGCCGCTCGAGCGCACCCCGCATCTGCGCGCGGCCCTGATCGACCGGCGCAACGCGCTCTGGGCCGAGCGGATCGACGCGCTGCTGCGCCGGGAAGGTAAGCGGCCCTTCATTGCCGTGGGCGCCGGGCATATGCTTGGCACAGGCGGACTGCCGGCACGGCTGGCGGCGGCGGGATGGCAGGTAGAGCGCATCCAGTGAGCGTGCCGGGGCTCTGCCTGGGGTCCCTCCTCCCAGCTCCATCCCCGCCGCCCCTTGCCTTAGCACCGCTTTGCCGCTATGCGCGCCGCCTCTCGTCATGGTCATCCCTGGAGGCGTGACGGAGAATTTTGAACTTTAAACACTGCTTTTGGAGACACGCAAATGAGCGACATGCTTGCGCTGTCGGCCGAGGCACGCGATCGGGCAGGCAAGGGAGCCTCCCGCGCTCTCCGCCGTGAGGGCCGCGTTCCCGCCGTCATTTATGGCAACAATGAAGAGCCGCAGTCCATCCACGTCGAGGAGAAGATCCTCGTCAAGCTGCTGGGCACCGGGATTTTCTTCAATTCGGTGGTCATGGTCGAGATCGGCGGCAAGAAGGTCCGCACGCTCCCCAAGGACGTTGCCTTCCATCCCGTGACGGATCGCCCGCTCCACGTCGATTTCCTGCGCGTCTCCGAGCACGCCAAGGTGCAGGTCAACGTGCCTGTGGTCTTCGAGAACGAAGAAGCGGCGCCGGGCCTCAAGCGTGGCGGCGTGCTCAACGTAGTGCGCCACGAGCTTGAGCTGATCTGCGACGCGGCCTCCATTCCGGATAACATCCCCATCGACCTTACCGGTTTCGATGTGGGCGAGTCGATTCACATCAGCCATGTGAAGCTGCCTGCCGGCGCCGAGCCGACGATCACGGATCGCGATTTCACCATCGCCACCATCGTCGCTCCGTCCGCGCTCAAGTCGAGCGAAGGCGACACGACCAAGGATGACGGCGAAGGCGAAGGCGAGGAGTAATCCTCTCCGGCGGGAGGAGCGCAATCATGCAATTATGGGTTGGCCTGGGCAATCCGGGGCCGTCCTATGCGCTCCACCGGCACAATGTCGGCTTCATGACGGTCGACGTCATCGCCGACGTCCATGGCTTCTCGCCACCGAAAAAGCAGTTCCAGGGCTGGTTCGCCGAAGGGCGGATCGGCCCTGAGAAGATTCTGCTGCTCAAACCCGCCACCTTCATGAACGAGAGCGGCCGGTCCATTCGCGCCGCGCTCGATTTCTACAAACTGGCGGCCGAGGACGTGACCGTCTTCCATGACGAGTTGGACCTCGCGCCGATGAAGGTGAAGGTGAAACGCGGCGGCGGCACCGCCGGCCACAATGGCCTGCGCTCCACCGAGGCGCACATCGGCAATCCCTTTCGCCGCGTGCGCATCGGCATCGGTCATCCCGGCCACAAGGACCGGGTGCACGGCTATGTGCTGGGCAACTTCCACAAGAGCGAGATGGATGCGCTTGCTACCATGCTCGGCGCCATCGCGGCGGAAGCCGAATGGCTCGCACGGGGCGACGATGCCCGCTTCATGAGCGACGTCGCGCGGCGCATGGCGGACGACTGATCGCGCCGGCACTGCAAGCCAACCGCGAGGGTCTCGCAAAAGTTTCTCTCATAAAGAGGAAAGCCGGTGCTCTCGGGAAAGCAGGAGCCCAGCGCTCAACCGACACACCTCGGCGCTAGAGGCTGAGCAACCGAACGGGCGCGATCAATGCCCAAGGGAGCCGATATGCAAGCCGCAGCCAGCCCGGAACAACAAGGAAAACGTTTCGCAAAGATTGGTGCGGATGGTCGGACTCGAACCGACATGTATTGCTACGGCGGATTTTGAATCCGCTGCGTCTACCATTTCGCCACATCCGCGCCGAGGCGCCAAGAGCGCCGCCTATAAGCGAGCCCCGGCGACATTCCAAGACGCAAGCGGTTGGTGTCCTACATTTCGCGCGTCATGCCCCTTTGGGCATTGCGAATTCTCCCCGAAAAGGTGCACCACGCCGGTTGCGCCTGCCGAACCTCCGCTATAAGGGCGGGGGCGGTGCAGCCTGAATCATGATCCCTTCCCGGGGAAAGGCGTTGCATTGCCCGTGAAATCCACGACTCTCCTTCTCTTTGGCGCCACGGGCGATCTTGCCCACCGGATGCTTTTTCCTTCGCTTTACAATCTTCTGGTCGATGGGCTGTTGCCCACGCCGTTCAATATCGTCGCCTCCGGCCGCACGGAAATGGACGATGCGGCGTTCCGCGAAACAATCGCCCAGGCGCTACGCACCTATCTGCCGGCCGAGATGTGCAGCGAAGAGCGGATCGCGCAATTCCTCGCGACGATCATCTATTGCCCGGTCTCGGCTGGTGACGAAACCCAGTTTGCGGCGCTCGCCAAGCGGGCGCGCACCTTGGGGGACGGGCCCATTGCCGTCTATCTCTCCACGCCCCCTGCCCTGTTCGCGCCCACCGCGCAGGGCCTCGCCAAAACCGGACTGGTGAACGCCACCACGCGCATCGCGATGGAAAAGCCCATAGGGCAGGACCTCCCCTCCTCCCGCGAGGTGAATGACGGCATTGGCGCGCTGTTCGCGGAGGGGCAGATTTTCCGCGTCGACCATTATCTGGGCAAGGAGACCGTGCAGAACCTCATGGTCCTGCGTTTCGGCAACCGGATGTTCGAGCCGCTGTGGAACGCCACTGCCATCGACCATGTCCAGATCACCGTGGCCGAAACCGTGGGGCTGGAAGGCCGCGTTTCCTATTATGACGGCGTCGGCGCGCTGCGCGACATGGTGCAGAACCACATGCTCCAGATCCTCTCCATCATCGCCATGGAGCCGCCGGCGCGGATGGATGCGACCGCCGTGCGCGACGAAAAGGTGAAGGCCCTGCGCTCGCTGCGCCCCATGGATGCCGAGAGCGTGCGCACCCACAGCGTGCGGGGGCAATATCGCGACGGCGCGGTGAAGGGCAAACTCGTCGCGGGCTATCTGGACGAGCTGGGCAGGCCCTCCGATACCGAGACGTTCGTGGCCTTGAAGGCCCATATCGACAATTGGCGCTGGACCGGCGTGCCCTTTTACCTGCGCACCGGCAAATGCTTGCCCAACCGCCAGTCGGAAATCCTCATCCAGTTCAAACCCGTTTCGCACAGCATCTTCAAGCGACGCGGCGCGGGTGGCACGCTCGAGCCCAACCGCCTCATTATCCGCCTCCAGCCCGAGGAGAGCATCCGCATGGTGCTGATGGCCAAGCGGCCGGGGCTGGACCGCGAGGGCATCAAACTGGAGGAAGTAGGGCTGGACGTCAGCCTCACCCATCATTTCGCCGGGGACCGGCGCCGCATTGCCTATGAGCGCCTGCTGCTCGACCTGCTGGAAGGTGACGCGACGCTGTTCGTGCGCCGCGACGAGGTGGAAGCACAATGGACCTGGATCGATTCCATCGTCCAGGGCTGGCAGGAAAGCGGCCAGAAGGTCGTCCCCTATGCCGCGGGCACCTGGGGACCCTCGGCCGGCATCGCCCTAATCGAGCGCGACGGAGCAAGCTGGTATGACTGAACTGAACGACACTCTCGCTCGCGTGACGCGCCGCATCATCGAGCGCAGCGCACCCACGCGCGGCCGTTATCTCGATCTCATCAAGCGCGGGCGCGATGCCGGCACGAACCGCACGATGCTGAGCTGCGGCAATCTGGCGCACGCCTTCGCGGCCTCGGGTGACGACAAGCCTGCGATCCGCGCCGGTAACGCGCCCAACATCGGCATCGTCACCGCCTATAACGACATGCTCTCGGCGCATCAGCCCTATGGGCGCTATCCAGAGGCGATCAAGCTGGCCGCGCGCGAAGTGGGCGCGACAGCGCAGGTTGCCGGCGGCGTCCCGGCCATGTGCGACGGCGTGACGCAGGGCCAGGCGGGCATGGAGCTTTCGCTCTTCAGCCGCGACACCATTGCGCTCGGCACCGCGGTCGCGCTCTCCCATGCGATGTTCGAGGGCGCGCTGATGCTCGGCATCTGCGACAAGATCGTGCCGGGCATGCTCATCGGCGCGCTACGCTTCGGCCACCTGCCGGTCATCTTCGTGCCGGCCGGGCCCATGCCCTCCGGCCTGCCCAACAAGGAGAAGCAGCGCGTCCGCCAGCTCTATGCGGAAGGTAAGGCCGGCAAGGCCGAGCTGCTCGATGCCGAATCCGCCAGCTATCACAGCCCCGGCACCTGCACCTTCTATGGCACGGCCAATTCCAACCAGATGATGATGGAAGTGATGGGCCTGCACATGCCCGGTGCCGCCTTCGTCAATCCGGGCACGAAGCTGCGTGCCGAACTGACCCGGGCGGCCACCCACCGCGTCGCCGCCATTGGCTGGGACGGAGAGGATTATCGCCCGCTGGGCCTCTGCATCGACGAGAAAGCCATCGTCAACGCCGCGATCGGCCTGCTGGCCACCGGCGGCTCGACCAATCACGCCATCCACCTGCCTGCCATTGCGCGCGCGGCCGGCATCCTCATCGACTGGACCGATCTGGCCGAGCTGAGCGCCGCAGTCCCCCTGATCGCGCGCGTCTATCCCAACGGGCCGGACGATGTGAACCATTTCCACGAGGCCGGGGGCATGGCGTGGATCATCTCGGAGCTGCTGCGCCATGGCCTGCTCCACCGCGACGTGCGCACCGTCGCGCGCGCCGACCTCGCCGATTATGGCCGCACGCCCATGCTGGTGGACGACGCGCTGGTCTGGGATCAGCCGCCTACCCAGCCCGCCAACGACGCCATTTTGCGCCCGGTCTCCAATCCGTTCAGCGCGGACGGTGGCATGAAGCTGCTCTCGGGCAATCTGGGGCGCTGCATCATGAAGACCAGCGCTGTCGACTCCGCGCGCTGGACCATCGAGGCGCCGGCGCGCGTCTTTTCGGATCAGGATCAGGTTCTTGCCGCCTTCAAGGCCGGCGAACTGGACCGCGACGTGGTGGTCGTCGTGCGCTTTCAGGGCCCCCGCGCCAACGGCATGCCGGAACTGCACAAGCTGACGCCGCCGCTGGGTGTGCTCCAGGATAAGGGCTTCCGCATCGCGCTGGTTACGGACGGGCGCATGTCCGGCGCGAGCGGCAAGGTGCCGGCGGCGATCCATCTCTCGCCCGAGGCGCTGGGCGGCGGGCCTATCGCCAAGCTGCGCGACGGCGACCTCGTGCGCGTCTGTGCCGAGACCGGCACGCTGGAGGCGCTGGTGGATGCCGCGGAATGGGCCGCGCGGACGGAGGCGCCTGCACCCCCGGCCCCCTTCGGAACCGGACGGGAACTCTTTGCCCTGTTCCGGCAGCAGGCCGATTCCGCCGAAGCCGGCGCTTCGCCCGTTCTCGCCGCGATGGAGAGCGAGCGATAAAATAGAAGCGGCCGTCAGACACGAAACAAACGACAAGGAATCGAGGATTCTGTGAAGGAAATCATTGCCGTGGACATTGGGGCGACCAATGCCCGCTTCGCATGTGCCACCCTGGAAGACGGCCTGCCGGTGCTCGGCCCGATCCGCAAATATCGCGTGGCCGACTATCCCACATTCAAGGAGTGCTGGGACCGCTACGTGAAGGATGAAGCCGATACACTGCCCGAACATGCGGTGATCGGCCTCGCCTCGCCGATCGTGGGCGAGGAGATCCGGCTGACCAACGGCTGCTGGACCTTCCGGCCCGCCACGATCGCGCAGGAACTGGGCCTCGATAGCGTCCGGCTGGTCAATGATTTCGCCTGTGTCGCCCATGCCGTCGCCAGCCTGCCGATGACCCAGCTCAAACTGCTTTTCGGCCCTGACAAGCCGCTGCCGCACAACGGCACGGTGACGGTGCTGGGGCCCGGCACGGGGCTGGGTGTCGCCATGATCGTCTTTCACAACGGCCATCCGCAGATCATCGCAACGGAGGGCGGCCATATCGATTTCGCGCCCTACGATCAGATCGAAGCGCGCATTGCCAAGGCCGTGCGCAGCGCGCTCAAGGTCGAGCGGGTCTCGGCCGAGCGCATCGTCTCGGGCCCGGGGCTCAACCAGCTCTACCAGGCCATCGCCGCGCTCGGCGGCACTGAGGCCGATCCGATCAGCGACGCCGAACTCTGGCAGGCGGCGATCAGCGGCAGCATGCCGCTCGCGCGCGCGGCGCTGGAGCGCTTCTGTCTGGCTTACGGCTCCGTCTCGGGCAACCTGGCGCTGGCGCAGGGCGCACAGGCCGTGGTGCTTGCTGGCCGGCTTACAGAACGCATCCGTCCGTTCCTCCAGACATCGAGCGGCTTCCATCCACGCTTCGTCGCGAAGGGGCGGTTCCAGGATTTTATGCAGAACATCTCCGTTTACCTCGCCCTGCCCGACGAAGTCGGCCTGTTCGGTGCGGCCGCGGCGGCCTTCCGGGAGAACAACGCATGACACTTTCAGTCGATGACGTGATGACGCTGGCGCCGGTCATTCCCGTGTTGGTGGTAGAGAATGTGGCGGACGCCGTGCCGCTCGCCCAGGCGCTGGTCGCCGGCGGATTGCCCGCACTCGAAGTCACCATGCGCACGCCGGCGGCGCTCGACGTGATGCGGGAGATGGCGCAGGTGCCAGGCGCGGTGGTCGGTGCGGGAACCGTGCTCAATCCGGCCCAGCTCGATGCGGCTTTGGCGGCGGGTGCGCAATTCATCGTCTCGCCCGGCCTTACCGAGCCGCTGGGCCGGGTAGCCATTGCTGCCGGCACCGCCTTTCTGCCCGGCACCGCCACGGCGGCAGACATCATGCGCGGACTCGATCTGGGGCTCGACCGTTTCAAATTCTTCCCGGCTGCGACCAGCGGCGGCCTCCCCGCGCTCAAGGCGCTGGCTGCGCCCTTCGGCATGGCCCGCTTCTGCCCCACCGGCGGCATCAACTTGGAGAATGCGCCGGACTGGCTCGCCCAGCCTTTTGTGGGCTGCGTGGGCGGAAGCTGGGTGGTGCCCAAGGGGCCGCTCGATCCCGCGCGCGTGGAAGCGCTCGCCCGCGAAGCCGCCGCGCTGAAGCGCTGAATACGGGAGAAAGGCGACAGATCGGCGGCGCCCCGGCCGAATGGCGAGGCGCCGCGCGACCAAGATCGATCAAAAAGCCTATCGCGAGCGTTTCAATCCCCCAGGTCCATCCCACTGAACTCCCGGGGGATAGTGCGCTTGCGAAGGCGGGAGCCCAGGGCGATTGAGCACATCTCCTGGTCCGTGACACCAAGCCACGGCGCTCACGCGCTCCCGGCGGAGATCGCCACAAATAATCCCTGTCCGCCGTGACCTTCCGGACCTCCCGATGGCGCTCTCTGGCCCCAAAGCCCCCTAGCGCACGCCGTCCGCGCGCAGCTTCAGGCCTGCCGTGAACAGCGGCGTCATCGTCCGCTCGAACATGCCCGGCGTCATGCCGAAGAAGTGCCGGAACTCGCGATTGACGTGGCTCTGATCGAAATAGTGCAAAGCGGCCAGATGCTCCTCGCTCGGCGTGCCGAAGCCGCGCATGGCCTGCGCTGTCTCCAGGAACCGGCTGCGCCGCAACACCACCTTGGGACCATGGCCGAAGGTCGCGCGACACAGGCGTTCGAGCTGACGTGTGGAAATGCCCAGCCGTCGCGCGGCGTCCCCTACCGCTATGGTGCAATCGTTACGGGCGATATCCTCGAAGCGGGCGATATAATCGTCGGCCGGGCGGCGCCCACACTCGGTGATCCGGCGGCGGACGATCTGTTCGATTGCGGCGACGATGGCGGCATCGTCCCCCGCCGCTGCGACCGCGTCATAGAGGGCATCCGCCAAGGAGCCCCAGTGGCGCTCCAGTGGCTCGGCCCGGTCGGCCAGATCGCTTGCGGGGCAATTGAACAGGCTGCGCCAGCCACAGGGCCGGATTGCGATGCCCACCACATGAAAGCCCCCGCGCACCCGTACCCGCAGCGGTACGCTGTTCGCACCCATCAGCGGCACCGGGCCAAAGCTGGCCCAGCCGGCATCGACTTCGGCCGCCCAGTTGCCGCGCAGGAGCAGGCGGATGAAGGCAGTCTCGGACATGAGCTGATCGATCACCTCGAAGCCCTCCGGCAGCGCGGTCTCGAAGACATAATAGCGCCGGATATAGGGCGCGAGATCGTCGGACGGCGCGTAGTTCCGCGACAGCAGCAATGACCTTCCCCCTCCCCGTGCTTCGAGGATGCTTTTTTCCGTCCGCCACGCTGACAGCCGATTGCGCGGCGGCGTAACCCGGAAAATAACTATGGGAGCGGCGGCGCGAACTCAATCGCGCAATCGCCAGGGCCTATCGCTCGGTGGGGCCCCACAGGCTGGCGCCCAGCACATAGCCGCTTTTGCCCTCCGCCTCGAAGGCGCACCAGCCATTGGCGCACCCCGAGAGCTTGCCGACCACCCCGGGGGCCAGCCGATAGAGTAGCCGCGCGGTCGTCGAGGGCCGGTCGCGCAGTTCCGCTTCGCCGCCCTTTACGATGCCCATGCGATCATCCTTGAGCAGCCGCACGTGGAACCAGCCGACGGTGCCGTCCGGATCCTCGACCTTGCGCCAGTCGGGATAGGTCTCGATCACACGGACGGGCAGGTTGCGGCGCATATAGACCCAGCTTGCCGGGAAATTGCGGCTCGGGCCGACGCGCATCACCGCCTCGCCCTTGGCGATGGAGGCCCAGTAAGGCGGCTTCTTGAGCGCCTGCGCGGACGCGCCGCTGCCGGCACCAGCCAGCGCCGTCAGCCCCAGAGCCGCTCCGAGCCCGATCCGCACCCACATTCCCGTCGAATCTCCCTTGCCGCGCCGCGATGGCGAAGCCGCGTCTTGCCATGCCCACCGATGACGAGCAACCGGATCGCAGGCGCGGACAGCGCTTACAATTCGCGAAATCGCGCGGAGCGGATCTGCGTGAACTTGCCGGCCCGGTTGAGCTTGTAGAGCACCAGGCTCTCCAGCTCGCGCACATCGCCCGCGCGGGTCGGCCACAGCTCGAAATCGGGCCAGTCGCGGATGGTGGTGAAGCGCGTGTGGACATGCAGGCCGACGCCGCTTTCCCCCAGCACGATGTCGAGAATGCGCAGTTCTTCGCGGATATGCTGCTTCACCCCCCGATAGAAATCGACAATACCCTGCCGCCCGACGATCCGCTTGCGATCGCCCAACTGGAAATCGACATCTTCCGCATAGAAACGGGAAAACCCGTCGAAATCGTCCCGGTTGAACGCATCAAGATAAAGCTGGAATTCCTCGCGTGTCATGCTGTCTCCCCTGTTCCCGCCTTACGCGTCAGCGTTACTGAACCCCAAAGCGGACGACGAGTCGAGGTTCGTCGTCCGGCCCGCGAAGATCCGGTTCTCGAAATGAAGGATGTGGGCTCGGCCCCGGGTAAAGGGGAGATTGCGTGAGGCCGCAGGATCTTCCCGCTGGAGAAAGTCGGCTGGATATCAGGGCTGAATTGGACTGGCGACAAGGGCTAAATGGCGGAGAGGGTGGGATTCGAACCCACGTTACGGTTGCCCGTAAACCGCATTTCGAGTGCGGCGCATTCGACCACTCTGCCACCTCTCCGCAGAGGAGCGCCGGTGCTGGACGGGCGGGAAGGCCTGCCGAGCGGCGTGTCGAGCGGACGCCGTTAGCCGATGGCGAGGGCTTTGCCAAGCGTCCTGCACTGCAAATCTTGCGCTTGCGCAGGGAGGCACTACATCGTGCTCATGAACCAGTCGATCAACGATAGCGCGCCGCGCCGCAAGGGCGCCGCCGACCGCTCCCTCCCCGCCGCCTTTGCGCAGGCGCCGCGTGTCTCGCACGCGTTGTTCCGCATCGGCGACCGCGTGCGGCATAGCATCTTCGGCTTCCGCGGCATCATTTTCGATGTCGATCCCGTCTTCGCCAACAGCGAGGAATGGTATGCGCAGGATCCGCGCCAGCCGGACCGCAACCAGCCCTTCTACCACCTGCTCGCCGACAATGGCGAACAGAGCTACATTGCCTATGTGAGCCAGCAGGACCTGCTTGCCGACGAGGGTCGCGAACCGATCGACCATCCGGCGGTGGACATGATGTTCACGCGCGAGGCAGATGGGGCCTATCGGCTCGACGCCCAGCATTGGCATTGAGGCAGAGGCGGCGCGTCTCGCCGGAGCGAGCGTGCCGCCGCCTGCTATGTCCGCTCAGGCCTTGATCTTCCAGCCCCGCGCCAGAGCGCGATAGCAGGCGAAGCCCAGCGCCAGATTGACCGCGAGCAGCACGGCCCCGCCCAGCAGCACGGGCGAATCCGCCTGCGCCAGAAACCCGTAGCGGAAGCCGGAAATGGCATAGAAGAACGGGTTGGCGTGGCTGATCTGGCGGAACAGCGGCGCGACATGATCCATCGAGTAGAAGGTGCCCGAGAGGAGCGAGAGCGGCGTCACCACGAAATTGGCGATGGCAGCCGCATGATCGAACTTCTCGGCCCAGATGGAGGTGAGCACGCCGATGAACGCGAGCATGGCCGTGCCCATCAGGCCGAACCACAGCACCGCCCAGGGATGCGCCGGCATCACATGCACGCCGGGCCACAGCAGCATTGCGCCCCAGATCGCGAAGCCGACCAGGATCGCCCGCGTCATGGACGAGGCGACCAGCGCAAGGAGCAGCTCGCCGGCCGAGACCGGCGGCATCAGGAAATCGACGATGGTGCCCTGCATCTTGCCGGCGAGCAGCGAGAAGCTGGCGTTCTGATAGGCATTCTGGATCATGCCCATGACGATGAGGCCGGGCGCCACGAAATCCGCGAAGGGCGCGCCCATCACGGTGATACCGCCCCGCCCCAGCGCGAGGGTGAAGATCACCAGATAAAGAAGGGTCGTCACGGCAGGCGCCCATATCGTCTGGAGCTGCACCTTCATGAAGCGGCGCACTTCCTTCATGTAGAGCGCGAGCATGCCCGCCCAATTGACGTTACGGATAACGAGCACGCCGGGCTCGTGCTGGATCAGGCCGGATACGGGGCCGGGCTCGCTTTGCTCTGACATGTCTGACATGCAACGCGGCCTATCCATTCCAGTCTCGTTTCGCAACGCGCACTTGCGTAACGGCGCGCGCCGACGCACATTTGACCTTTGGCCCTCGCGCTCCCATATGGCGCACACATCATTCCTAGGAAGCACTCATCCATGTCCTGGACAGACGAACGCATCGACCAGCTCAAGCAGATGTGGGAACGCGGCATGACCGCAAGCCAGATCGCCGAGGAACTGGGCGGCGTGTCCCGCAATGCCGTCATCGGCAAGGCGCATCGCCTGGGCCTGCAAGCCCGTCCCTCGCCCGTGAAGGCCGCCGACGCGAGCCCCAAGGCCCCCGCACGCAAGGCTGCGGCGAGCGCTGCGCCTGCGAGCCCGCCGCGTGCCCCGGCCAAGCCGCGCGAGAAGCCGGCCGCCGTCGCCGCGCCGGCGCCCGCGCCCAAGGCGCCGCCCCCGGCCGCTGCGCCGCAGCCCGCACCCGCGCCGCGCCCGGCAGCAGCAGCCTCCGCGCCGGCCACGGAAGGCGCCGCGCCGCCGCCCCCGCCGCGCATCGTCTCGGTGGGGCCCGGCGGCTTCCTGCGCCAAGGCCCCGGCGATCTCCAGCAGCCCATTCCGCCCGCGCCGCCGCGCCGTCTGGTGCCGGCCAAGCCGAGTCCGGAAATCGCCGACAAGACCAGCCTGCTCGATCTCAACGAGAAGATCTGCAAATGGCCGCTCGGCCATCCCGGCGAGCCCGATTTCCATTTCTGCGGCGAGAAGGTGAACCCCGGCTTTCCCTATTGCGTGGAGCATTGCGGCCGTGCCTATCAGGCGCAACTGCCGCGCGGCACTCGTCGCCCGCCCCCGCCCCTGCCCTATGGCGGCCCCCGCGTCCGCTAAGGTTGGCTAGTTGGATGGACTGATCCCGGCGCTGCGGCGCTGGGGTGAGGCCGTGTGGTTGAGCCGCGCAGGTCACTGGCAGATGCGGCGGCTCAATCAGACGCGTTGCCTGCTGGGTGTCGCGCTGTGCTAAGGTCCAAGCACCGTGGTGCTCCTGCGAAGGCAGGAGCCCATGATCCTGGCGAATATGCGTCGCTGCCAGGGGCTCCTGCCTTCGCAGGAGCACAAGGGAGGATGCAGGACGAAAGGCCGGGCGTGCCGTCGCCACTGGCTCGCGGCGCGCCGTCGCATATTTTGCTGGCTCTCTCCACCGCGTGTTGCTTTCGCGCAGCGATCTCAGATCAACTGCGACATCTGCTTCATGCTGCAGCGCTACCCCGCCCGCACTCAATCCCGGTGAGCGGCCGCGCTGCTCTTGAGATAGGCGGCAATGTCGGCGATGGCCGCATCGGTCAATTCCGCCTTCCGGAACATCGGCATGGCGCCCGATCCGTTGCGCAGGAAGAAGCGCAGAATGTCCACGTCAAGATCGGCGCGGTGTTCCAGCGCGCCGGGCACCTCGCCACTATATTTCCGGTCCAGTGCCGCCGTGCCGGGCAGCTTGGGCGAGCCGTCATCGCCGGGGCCCTGGCCATGGCAGGGCGCGCATTGCCGTTCGAACACCACGCGGCCACGCTCCGCTGACGCGCCGGCGCTCTTGCCGTCTGCGGCCAGCCCCGGCGTAGCGAGCATTGCCGCGAAGCCGGCGGCGAACAACGGCCGACAAAATGCGCTCATGCTCATGACTTGCGGAACCTCCGGGGCCAGATGCCGCCGCGCCCGGGCGCGATGATGCCGTCGGGATCGATGGCATCCTTCAGGCTTTCGTGAAAACGGCGCAGCGCGTGATTGTTGAAGCTGTAGGTATCGGAGACCGCGTCCTGATAGATGGGTGCGGCGCGATAATCGCCCCAGCCATGCTCCGCGGCCACCGCCACGGCCTTGCGCATCGCGCGGTCCACCATGGCGTTGTGCGCGGGGTCGGCGCGACGCACGGAGGGGGCGAACACCATCTGGAAGGCGAAGCTGTGCCAGTGCAGCGGCGCGGTGGTGGCATTGAAGTAGCTCGACAGCCCCTTGAACTCGCGCAACGTGTCACACATCACGCGCTGCATCTCGAACACCGCCTCGGCCGCGCGCGGAAGCACCGGGAAAAAGCCGAGATGCCCGTCATCACGCACGATCTTCCACATGCCCAGGCTCGGCACGCCGAGCGCGCCGTGGCGGCGGATGCTGGTGCGATAGGGCTGCGTCTTGTTCTCCATCTGCGCGGGCGTGGCCGGTAGTGGAAAGGCGTCGCCATCGATGACCTTGGCGCCCGGAATGGCGGAAAGAACGAGATCCTTGGCATAGGCCCAGTTGGCCGCCGTGGTCGCCTCGGGCCCGAAGAACTGCAAATCCACCTGCCAACTCGGCAGGCCGGCCGCGCTGGCCGCCGCGTCCATCTCCGCATCGCTGGGACCGCCCGCCTTGGTCGCCAGTGCCGCGAAATCTGGCTTGCCCATCAGCGCGGCGAGCGGCGAGGCATGCACAATCTCGCCGCAGAGCATGGCGTCGTTCAACTTGTTGCAGATGTCGACCAGCTTCACATAATCGCGGCGGCGCGGCACGGTGACGAGGCCGGTGCGGTAGAATTCCGGGCGGGGATACAAGCGAAAGCCCATCTTGGTGACGATACCGAAATTGCCCTGGGCAAAGAGGCCGGAGGGATCGGGACCGAAGCCGTATTTATATTCCTGCCACGTCTTGGCGCCGGGCAGTGCGCCCATGCCGGTGCGCATCAGCTCGCCATTGGGCAGCACCACTTCCATGCCGCAGCTCGCGCCGATATGGTCGCGAAACCAGGCCATGGTGTAACCGATGCCGCGCTCCAGCGCATTGCCGATCGGGCTGCCCCAGCCGGGATCGGGGCAGTCGATCATCAGCTTGAGGCCCTTCTCCTCGATGGCGCGATAGAGATCGAAATAGGAAACGCCCGGCTCGACCAGCGCGAAGGCCCGGGCCTCGTCCAGTTCCAGCACGCGGTTGAGGCGCTTCAGGTCCACCACCACGCTGCCCGGCACATTGGGCGACGGGCCACCATAGCCGAAATTCTTGCCGGTGGAGATCGGGTAGAGCGGAATACGATACTTCCCGGCGATGCGCACCACCGCCTGCACCTGTTCCACCGTGGCGGGCGCGACGGCGGCGGAGGCCTTGCGCTCCTGGTCCGTATCCCAGACGGGCGAGAAGCTGTCGCGATAGGGGCCGAGGTCTTCCTCGCTGGAGAATGTCCAGTCGGCACCCACCGCTTCGCGGAAATCGGCAAGCGCACGCGCGAAGTCCACAGGCGAGAGATCGGGAGGAAGCAGCGCCATGGATCAGGCCATCACGCTGGGGTGAACAGGCGCAATGACCCAACGCACCAGCGCCGGGCGGCCATTGGCGGCGGGCGCGACCGTCTCGCGCTCGACAACGCGCCGGCCTCTGCCCCAGGCGAGCTGCTCCAGCACGAACAAGGCATCGCTGCCGGTGGTGCCGGCGACGAGGAAGCCGCGTCCGCGCCAGGCCTTGTCCAATGTGCCGATCCACAGGGGGGTCACGTCCCCATCGTGCAGCGTTGCCGCGCGTAACGACGGGGCCAGTTGGCCATAGCGCGCATCGCTGACCCACAGCGCCACCCCTTTCCCGGCAGCGCGCAGGGCAGCCGGAAAGCCGAGCGCGAGCGGCGCGGCGGCGCCGATCTTGAGCAGATGACGGCGGTTCATCATCGGGCGGCTCCCTTCTTCGCGGGACTTGGCTTGGAGAGGTAGGCGCCCAGATCGGCGAGCTGCGCGTCGGAAATCTCGGTCTTGCGGAACGGCGCCATCCACGCGACGCCATTGCGCACGAAGAAGGCGACCAGCTCGGGCGTCAGGTCCGTGCGGGCTTCCAGCGCGGCCGGCACTTCGCCCTGATATTTGGTCTGGAGCGCCAGCGTGCCGGCAAGGCGCGGATTGGGATCATGGCAGGCCGCGCACCAGGCCTGGAACACCTGCTTGCCGCGCGCAGGGTCCGGAGCCTCAGCCCACGCCGGCGCCGCAACAGTCGCGACAAGGCCGAGCGCGAGCACCGCGCCTGCGATGCGAGCGGTCATGCGGCCCTCCCCTCACGCAGATGCTTGGGCCAGACGCCATAGCGCCCGGCCGAGAGAATGCCGTTCGGGTCCAGCGCGTCCTTGATGCGCTCGTTCACGCGGCGCAGGATATTGTTGTTGAAGCTGTAGCTGTCCATCACGGCATCCTGGAAAGCGGGCGGGCACCGATATTCACCCCAGCCGTGCGCCGCGCAGACGCGGATCACTTCGCGCACCGATTCGCGCAGGCGCTTGTTGGCCGCCATGTCGTTGGAGACGGGGACGGCCGCGAAGAGCACGAACGAACGCGTCCAGCACGTGACGGCGGGGCTGAACATGAAGAGCGGAATATCGAGCCGTTCGCACGCCTGGCGCATCACGCGATTGGCTTCGACATAGCCCTTGCCGCTGCGCGGGATAACCGCCGAGAACCAGATATGCCCCGCGCTCGGCTCCGGATTGTTGGGGCTCCGCGAACCCACCGCGAAAATCTCCAGGCTGGGAATGCCGAAGCGGGCCTTGGGGACCTTGGAGGCCGCATCGGCGTCCAGCGGCAGTTTGACGAACTGGCTCTCGCGGAAGCGCGCGCCCTCGAATGCCTTGTTGAAACGCTCCTGCACATATTCCCACTGCGCGCGGATCACCTTTTCCGGGCCATAGAAGGAGACCGAGAAGCGCCAGGCCGGCAGGCCCGTCTCGCGCACCAGCCTGTCCATTTCCTCCGGCGCCGGAATTTCCTGGAACATCATCGGATTGTCGCGCGTCATCACCGGCGAGCTGACCGATGGCATGCCGTTGAAGATATTGCCATATTCCAGCTCGTTGACGAGGTCGATCAGCGGCTCGATGTCGGCGAAGCGCTGGAGGTCGACCGAGCAGCTCAGATAGGCTTCAGGCTGCGGGAAGAGCCAGAAGCCCATTTTTGTCACGACACCGAGCGAGGACTGGCGAAAGAGCCCATCGAGGCACGGGCCGATGCCCATGCGATATTGCTGCCAGGTTTCCGCCCCGGGCATGGCGCCCATGCCGGTGCGCAGCACCTCGCCATCGGCCAGGACGGCCTCGATGCCGCACTGCGCCTCGAAATGGCCGCGATAGGGCGCGGCCGTGTAGCCGCCGCCTGAATCCAGCGCATTGCCGACCATGCTGCCCCAGCCCGGATCGGGCACGTCCAGCCATAGCTTCGAGCCGGTGGCCTGGAGGTGCTGGTACATGTCGAAATAGGAGACGCCCGGCTCAACGAGGCAGGAGGCATTGCCTTCGTTCACCTCGATAATGCGGTTCATCCGCTTGAGATCGAGCACGACACTGCCCGAATAGACAGGCGCCGAGCCGCCATAGCCAAGATTGCGGCCAGTGGAGATGGGATAGAGCGGAATGCCGCGCGCATTGCACAGGCGCACCACGGCCTGCACTTCCTCCACCGATTTGGGCGCAATGGCCGCGGAAGCGACGCGTTCCTCGGGCTCGCCGTGCAGCAGCGAATAGGCATCGCGGTAGAGCGCCACGTCGGCATCGCTGGTGAAGACCCACTCCGCCCCCACGACGGACTGCGCCTCTTTCATGGCATCAGCGAAGACGGCGGCCGTCAGGCCGGTAGGAAGCTGGGGCACGACACCTCTCCGCAATTCTCTTCAGATCAGGATTTACACGTTTGTGTAAATTTGCCTTCCCGAGCCGTCAAGACACTCCATGCTGCCTTCCGCTGCGCCGCGCGACTTGATAGGTCGCACCCATGGCCCACAAGCCGCCCGCCACCCAGACCGCCGAACAGACGCGGCAACGCCTTCTGGGCGCGACGGAGACGCTTGTCGTGCGCGAGGGCGTCGTGTCGCTGAGCGTGCGGCGCATCGCCAGCGAAGCCGACGTCAACTCGGCCCTTATCCGCTATCATTTCGGCGATGTGGAGGGGCTGCTGCGCGAGCTGGCGCATCTCAATGCCATCCAGATCCGCGATGCGCGCGACCGGCTGCTCGATGGCCTGGACGCGGCCCCCTCGCCCGATTTCGCGGCCAGCGTGGATGCGCTGGTCCTCCCGCTCTGGGCCCCCGCCGCCCTCTCGCGGGACCAGCGGGCCATCGTGGTGCTCGACGAGATCTATGCGCGCGCCACGCTGGCGCTCCACGAGGCGATCTGGCGCGAATTCGCCAGCGGCGTGGCTCGCGTAACCCAGTTGCTGCGCCGGGCTCTCGGCGGTGAAGTGGATGAAATGGCGCTCGCCTGGCGCATCCGCTTCGTGACCGCCGCCGCCCTCGATGTGCCGCCGCGCTCACCGCGTTCGGAAGAACATCCCCGCAGCGCCATCTACGGCCGCGACACGTCCGAAGAGCGCCTGGCCCAGTTCCGGCGCTTTGCGCAGCAGGCCCTGCGGGTCATCTGAAGGCGCGGCATGGCGGGCGCCCCTACCCACTCGTGACCGAGATGTCACTGACGCGATCGGCGGCGCGCAACGATAGCCGATTCCAGCCGTTGTTGAGCGACATCAACCGAATCTTGACGATGATGAGGCACGCGCGGGCCGTGTTTTATGAGATAGAAACCTTCGATGACTCTCCGCTGCTCCGCATTGTCATGCGGGGCTATTGGACAATGGCGACGTTCGGCGACTTCATGCGCGACTGCGGCGAGGCCATTCAGCGCCTCATGGCACGGTACGGGCGGTTCGATATGCTCAGCTACTGCGACGACTTCGCTATCCAGGGGCCAGACGTGTCGGCGGCATTCGAGCAGCTCAAGCAGCAGGCCGCAGAGACCCCGCAGAACCGCCTCGCTATCGTCACGAGCAAAGCACTCGGAAGAATGCAGGCCGAGCGCCTTCTCGGCAATTCGCACAGCAAGATCTTTTCGACCGAGGCCGCGGCCCTTGCCTGGCTTGCTAGCCCGTCTCCGACCAACGCGCGCTGATCGCCTCGAAATCCGCCCGCCATTTTGAGGCGGAAGGATCGACTTTTTTGGCTCTCCCGGCCCTGCAAAAGGCATAGAAAAACCCCGGGGAAGCCAAAGCCTTCCGGGGTTTTCCATGGTGGGCGTGGCAAGGATTGAACTTGCGACCCCTGCGATGTCAACACAGTGCTCTACCACTGAGCTACACGCCCACTCGAGGGAGGGCCCTTACGCGGGGCCGGCGGCCCGTGCAAGCGCTATCTGGGAAATTCTTGGCCCTGAAGTCCTGGCGTGGTCAAGGCAGGCCGCTGGCGCTGGTCTTATCGAACATGCGGTCGACCTCCAGCACCAGATCGCGCAGGTGGAAGGGCTTGGAGAGCACCTTGGCTTCGGGCGCAACGCGGCCGGCACGCAAGGTGACGGCGGCGAATCCGGTAATGAACATCACGCGCGTCTCCGGCGCGATCTGCGCGACATGCTGGGCCAGCTCGATCCCGTCCATTTCCGGCATGACAATGTCGGTCAGCAGCAGATCGAATCGCTCTTCGCGGATCAGCGGCAGCGCCGCCGTGCCCCGGTCGACCGCGACCACCTCATAGCCCGAGCGCTCCAGCGCGCGGCACAGATAATGGCGCATAGACTCATCGTCTTCTGCCAGAAGAATGCGGATCATGCTTAGCTCGTCGTCCCAAATACAAGTGCATCCCGCGCCCGGCCGTGCGCCGGGTCGGCCCGTCGGGCTTGGCGGGAAGGGCGAACATATGCGACAAGCCCTTAAGATTTTCCATCGCATTTGATGAGGAAATCAGGCGATCATGGCATTTCTTGCCGGGCATGGCCGCGGCGGACGGAAAGGACGGACATGGCATGGACCCGCGCGGCATGACGGCGGATGTAGCGATGCAGCCGCCCGGTGTGACGCCCAGCGCCCGCCACGATGCCTATGACCGCTATGGGGAGCCCGGCGCACGCTCGCCGCTGGTGATCGCCGTGCCCCATGCCGGGCGTGCTTATGGCGCGGCACTGCTTGCCCGCGCACGCGTCGCGCCGGCCACGCTGATGCGGCTGGAAGACCGGCTGGCCGATCTCCTCACCCATGACCTCATTGCAGAAGGCGAATGCGTGGTCATTGCCCGGCGGCCGCGCGCCATGATCGACCTTAATCGTGACGAGCGAGAGATCGATCCGCAATCGGTCACGGGCCTGCCGCGCACTGCGCGGCTGCAATCAAGCGCCAAGGTGCGCGGCGGGCTGGGCCTGGTGCCGGACCGCCTGGCCTATGCCGGCGCGCTATGGCGCCATCCCCTGCCCTACGATGAACTGGTCCAGCGCATCGAACGCACCCACCGGCCTTATCATGCGGCCCTGGGCGCGGCTCTGGACATGGCCCGCGCGCGTCATGGCGCGGCGCTGCTTCTGGATGTGCATTCCATGCCGCCGATCAGCCCGGGCGCCAGTGCGGAGGCGGGGGCGCCGCGCGTGGTCATCGGTGATCGATTCGGCCACAGCGCCGCCAATCGCCTGACCGATCTCGCTGCCGACATCGCGCGCGGTCACGGCCTCGAGGTTGCGATCAACGTCCCTTATTCCGGCAATCATATCCTGGAACGCCACGGCCAGCCCGGACGCGGCACACACGCCATCCAGATCGAGATCGACCGAACGCTTTACCTCGCACCCGATCTCATGTCGCCGAGCGCCCACTTGCCCGCGGTCCGCCGCCTGCTCGCCGACATGGCGCAGGCGCTCGCCCGCGAGCTGAGCGAACCGGGCCTCGCGCTGGCCGCCGAATGACGGCTGCGGTCGGGTTCTCTAAAAGAAATGACGTGCAACCCATAAAAAACCACCCCGTGCGCATGGCTCGGGGTGGCCTAGGTTCAGGGAGGAGACGTCCCGAAAAGGGCGGGACGCCCACGCAACGGCCCGAAAAGGGGGGAACAAGCCGTCGCGTACTGAAGAGATAAGGCAACAGCCCAAAATTTTCAAGGGCAGCGCATACTAAGGTCTTGCATTTTATTTGCAGCCGCATCCCGTCTCGTCGACTCTGGCGCACAGGAAGTCGCGCCGGCCGCATTTTCACGAAGGATTACAGGCACGTGTAATGCCGTAGGCCCGTTGCGAACCATGTTGCGGGATGAGCCGCCACCGCGTGCAGAAAACAAATTCAGCACGACCGGGGATTAGAAGGGCGCCGGCCGAACCGTGGATCATGCACGGCCCGGCTGGTAACCCCTGCCCGGCTCAGGCCGGCTGCACCTCGAGCGTCGGGCCGAGGCCATATTCCTGCTGCTTGGCGAAAATCTCGCGCATGCCCTGGAGCGAGAAGAGGTGGGCATAGAGCAGCGGCAGCATGCCGTTCTGGCTGAACTTGCGGAGCTGGTCACCGCGCAACTCGCGCAGCTTCTCTTCGTTGACCATCTGGAAGCCGCGATAAACGAACGGTTTTTCAACGGACTGATGCTGAATGGAAAGCTCGCCCTCCATCAGCAGCCCGCTCTCGACCAGATCGGCCATGAACTGCCCGGTACGGCGTGCTGCCTGCTCGAACTGCTCACAGAAAGCCAGGATATCCTTGGTCATCGCGCTCGGCTCGCCCGCATCATCGAACAGGGCCTCGCCCTCGTCGAACTCACCGACATTGGTGGCGCTGGGATCGAAGCACAGCGAAAGCTCGTCCTTGGTCGGATCGAGCCGCGCCAGAAGCCAGGGATAGCGGCGGATATAGGCCGGCACATAGCCATCGTTGCGGCGCAGCTTGCCTTCGGCATCGACCATGACGTTGACGCCTTCGTTGAGGCCCATCAGCACCAGCGGCACGGGATTGTCGCCGGCCGAGAAGACGATCGGCAAATGCCGCTGCGTCGCAGCGAACTCGTCGATGGTCAGTGGCACGGCATGCTCCTTCGCCAGGAAGGGCGCCGTCTCGATGGGACGGATACGGAAGTTCCGGTGCTGCTCTTTATTGAGTGGCACGAGATCTTTGTAGAGAAACGGCAATTCCTGAGGCTTCGGCGCGCTGGCCATGGCAATCAATCTCCCAAGCGGTCTATGCGGTGCGCGGCGAGGGGGACGCGCGGGCCGGCTAATCGAGCGTCGGCCATAAAGGGCTCATCTGGACGGCGCAAGGGGAACGAGCTTGCCGGGATTGAGCAGCCCGGCGGGATCGAAAGCCTGCTTGATGGCGCGCACCGCATGGAGCCGCGCCGGCTCGGCCAGCCGGGCGAATTCGTCGATCTTCATCTGGCCAATGCCGTGCTCGGCGGAAATCGAGCCCCCGGCCCCCACCACCTGATCGTTGACGAAGCGCGTGGCTGCCTCGCCATAGCGCGCAAGCCAATCCCGCGCCGCTTCGATCCCCTCGGCCATTGGCGCGCGGACATGGAAATGCACATTGCCATCCCCCAGATGCCCGAAGGAGCTGGCGCTCGTGCCGGGAAACTGCGCCGTGCACAGCGCCGCTGCCTCCGTCATAAAGCGGGGCATGTCCGCGATCGGCACGCTGATGTCGAACTGCAGCGCCGGCCCATGGGAACGCTCGCCTTCCGACGCGCTCTCGCGAATCTTCCAGAAGGCCTCCGCCTGCGCCTCGCTGGCGGCGAGCGCGGCATCCAGGATCAACCCCGCCTCGAATGCGTCGCCCAATGCCGTTTCCATGCGGGCTTGGGCGCTCGGGCCCTCGGCGGCATCGTCCAGATCGATCTCGATCAGCGCATACCAGGGGCACACCGTCTCCAGCGGGCGGCGCGTGCCGGGCACGGCCGCGAGGATGAGCGCCACCGTTTCCTCGCCCAGCACCTCAAACCCCTCGACCACCGGCCCGACGCTCGCTTCCATGCGGCGCAGCAGCGCCAGGGCCTGCGCGGGCCCTTGGACACCGACCCAGGCAACGCAACGGTCGGCAATGCCCGGCACCAAGCGCAGGCTGGCGGTCGTGACGATGCCCAGCGTCCCCTCCGCGCCGATCAGCAACTGCTTGAGGTCGTAGCCGCGATTGTCCTTCTTGAGTGCGGCGATGCCGTCATGGACAGAGCCGTCCGGCAGCACCGCCTCGATGCCCTCGACCAGCGCGCGCATGGTGCCGTGGCGCAGCACCTGCGTCCCGCCGGCGTTGGTAGAAATGAGCCCGCCCACCGTCGCCGAGCCCTTGGCGCCGATACTGAGCGGGAAGCGCCGGCCGACGGCTTGCGCCGCCTCGTGCAACGTGGAGAGAATGACGCCCGCTTCACATACTGCCAGGTTCGCTGCGGCATCGATGGCGCGGATGCGGTTCATGGCACGCAGCGAGAGGATGAGCGCGCTGCCGTCTGCCGGGGGGGTGGCGCCGCCGACCATGGAGCTGTTCCCGCCCTGCGGCACCAGCGGCACCTTGTGGGCTAGCGCGACGCGCATCATCGCCGCCACCTGCTCGGTGGAACGCGGCACCAGCATGGCGGCGGCCTGCCCGTGGAACTTGCCGCGCCAGTCGGTCAGCCAGGGCGCGATCAGGTCCGGATCCTCAACGAGGCCCTGCGGCCCGGCGACGGCGCGAAAGGCATCGAGAACGGCGGGGGAGATCGCGGAACTGGTCATGGGCGCTCCTATGCCGCGTCCACGCCGCCAATGCTAGCGGGCCCGCCCAATTCATCGGCTGTTCAAGCGGCGGAGCCTAGAAGATCGGCGTGCCGCTCATGCGGCAAGTGGGGTTCCTTGAAGGCACCGGCGCGGCAGCGAAGTCCCAGGCGCGGTCGACGCGGCCGGGCTTTTGATCGCCGCTTCGGATAAGTTGAATGTCGGTCCATGCTGGGGCAGGATCGAATCCCAGAGGGTATGATCGACTTGTTCAAGCTTGCGCCGCCGTTTCTGCTGTCCGCGCTCGTCTGCGCGTCGGCGGCCGCGCAGCCGTCGCCCGAAGCGCCGGAGACGTCCCGGGTGCAACTGGCGCAGGTCACGATCGAGCAGCGCGTCATCATCCGTATCCCGCTGGTGCGCCCCGGCGCGCCCGACCGGCGCGGGGCCGCCGCGCCCACCCCGCCCCTGCCCGAGGACGATTCCTCCCTCTTCCGGGAGATCAAGGGGCCCCGCTGCCTGCGCGTGGACCGGCTGCGCGGCGCGGTCATCAATCCCGTCACCGGCGTCACCATGGTCACGGACAAGGAAGAGCGCTTCCGCGCCCATTTCGGTCGAGCCTGCCGCGCCACCGATTTCTATTCCGGCTTCTATATCGAGCCGCATGAGGACGGGGCGCTCTGCGCAGGCCGGGATGCACTGCACGCCCGCAGCGGCTCGACCTGCGACATCGAACGATTCGGCAGGCTGGTGCCGGACGAATAGCGGCGCGGCCGTGCAGATCGGCCTGTTCAAGCCTGTCTCCCGCCGATAAGGGCGGCGCCATGCGCGTGGACCTCTTCGACTTTGCTTTGCCGCCCGAACGGATTGCCCTGCGCCCCGCCGTTCCGCGCGATGCCGCGCGGATGCTGGTAGTGAACGATGCGGGCCTGCACGACCGCATTGTGCGCGACCTGCCGAGCATGCTGCGCGCGGGCGACTGCCTCGTCTTCAACGACACCCGCGTCATCCCCGCCCAGCTCGAAGGGCAGCGCGGCAATGCGCGCGTTGGCGTCACGCTGCACAAACGCCTCGGCCCGCGCGACTGGCAGGTGTTCATGCGCAACGCCCGGCGCGTGCGCGAGGGAGACGTCATCGAGTTTGCCGCCGGCGTGCAGGCCTGCGCCGGTGCGCGCGATGTGGACGGCGGCGTGACCATCACCTTCCTGGGCGAAGAGCCGGTCGAACTGCTGCTGGAGCGCGCCGGGCAGATGCCGCTCCCGCCCTACATCGCCAGCAAGCGCCCGACCGACGCGCGCGACCGCGAGGACTATCAGACCATGTTCGCGCGCGATGCAGGTGCCGTCGCCGCGCCCACGGCCGCGCTGCATTTCACGCCGGCCCTGATGGCGGCGCTGGCCCCGGCGGGCGTAACGCATGAGACGCTGACGCTGCATGTCGGCGCCGGCACCTTCCTGCCGGTGAAGGCGGACGATACCGACGCGCACCGCATGCACGCCGAATGGGGCCGCATCGATGCCGCGACCGCCCAGCGGCTGAACGCCGTGCGTGCGGAGGGCGGCCGGCTGATTGCGGTCGGCACCACCAGCCTGCGCCTGCTGGAAAGCGCGGTCGGCGCGGACGGATTGCTGCACCCCTTCGAGGACGAGACGCGCATCTTCATCACGCCGGGCTATCGCTTCCGCGCCGTGGACGGGCTCATGACCAACTTTCATTTGCCCCGCTCGACCCTCTTCATGCTGGTGAGCGCGCTGATGGGGCTGGAGCGGATGCAGGCCGTCTATGCCCATGCCATTGCCGAGGGCTATCGCTTCTACAGCTATGGGGATTCGAGCCTGCTGCTGCCCTGAGGGCCGCAGCATTCAGGACCCGCTAACCCTTTTCCCATAGAGCCGAGACAACGTCTCGATTCCGGCGTGGCATGGTGCCCGCCTTCTGCACGGGACGCCGAGCAAGGCCGCTATGTTCCGTTCCAAGATCCGTCCGCTCGCGCTTCTTCTGGTGCTTCTGCCGACCCCTTCCCTGGCGGCTTCCACCATCACCAGCCCGATCGTCGATCCGTCCAACGCCTGGGCGGGAATCGCCTGGTGGGGCGTGAGCGTCTCGCAATTTTCCACCGTCGATCAGACACTGAGCTTCACGATTGCGGACGATAGCAAGATCGACATCTTCATGCAGGGCGCGTCCAAATTCCAGTTCACCGACGTGCTGCTCAACGGTCAGTCCATCGCGAGCGACTTCACGCTTGCGGGTTCGCCGACCTTGCAAGCCACGGGCTACGCGGCCGCCGGCACAATCTCGCTCACCTTCCAGGCGGATTATACCTGCCGCGACTGCTGGGGCGACTGGTTCGGCGGCTATGTGCAGGTCAGCAAGGCCACGCTGCCGGTTACGCCGCCGCCATTGCCGCTGCCGGATGGCAGCGTGGTGGCGCCGCCGCCGCCCAGCGACGTGACCTTCAACCCCATACCCGAGCCCGCAAGTTGGATGATGATGATCGGCGGCATGGGGCTGGTCGGCGCGCTCATGCGCGGCCGGGCGCGGGCGCCGCGGATGGCCTGAGCTACAATAGCCCCAGCTTGCCCAGTTCCTGCGCCAATCCACCGGGCAGCGCCTCCCCACCATCGAGCGCATCCAGGTCCGCCGGCGCGTCCTCCTGAGTGAGATAGCGCCAGCCCTGATGGGCACGACGGGGGCGCGGCGCCACCGCGATGAGTGTGGGTGCCAGGTAAATCCAATGCTTGCCGCCCCCTTCCCGCTCCTCGAAGCGCAGGATCGGGCTGCGGCCGATAAGCGTGTGGGCCAATATCCAGTAGAGCGAGCCGCCCGCCATCTCCGCCTGCCGCTTGGGCAGGTAGCGCGTGGTGATGTGCGCTGCCTCGCTGTGGCTTTCCAGCCATTCCCGCAGATCGCGCGCGCTCTCGCAGCCAAAGGCGATTTTGGTCATGTGGAGCGGCATGTGCCTAGCCCCCCAGCCCCGCCAGCGTCGCCAGCCCGAGAAAGGCCAGGAACCCCATCGAATCGGTAATCATGGTGACGAAGATGGAAGAGGCGACCGCCGGATCGATATTGAAGCGGTCGAAGGCCAGCGGCACGGCCACGCCCGCGATCCCCGCGGTGACGATGTTGGTCATCATCGCCGCCGCGATGACGCCGCCCAGCTCGGCATTGCCGAACACGATGGCGACACCCGCACCGATTACCGCCGCCACCGTCGCGCCATTGAGGAAGGCCACACGCAACTCGCGCAGAATGGCCCGCCAGGTGTTGGACGCGGTAATCTGGTTGGTCGCGAGCGCGCGCACCGTCACCGCCATGGTCTGCGTGCCGGCATTGCCGCCCACGCCCGCGACAATCGGCATCAGCGTGGCCAACGCCACCATGCGCTCGATCGCCCCTTCGAATGTGGCGATGACGGTGGAGGCAACAAGCGCCGTCAGCAGATTCGCGAGCAGCCAACGCACGCGTGCCCGGTAGCTCTCCATCACCGGTTCGTTGATGTCGCCATCGCCGGCACCGGAGAGGCGCAGCACGTCCTCGCCCGCTTCCTCCTGGATGATGTGGACCACGTCGTCCACGGTAATCATGCCGACGAGGCGGTTTGCCGGATCGACCACCGCGGCGGAGATCAGCGCGTATTTCTGGAAGCGCAACGCCACTTCCTCCTGGTCCATGTCGACCGGGATGAGCGTCTGCTCGCGCTGCATCACGTCGGTCATGGCCACGGTGCGGGGGCAGCGCATCACCCAGCTCAGCCGGCAGGTGCCGACCGGCCGATGGGCGGCGTCGACCACGAAGATTTCCCAGAAATCGGACGTGAGATCGACCGTCTCACGCAGATAGTCGATGGTCTGGCCGACCGTCCAATGCTCGGGCACCGCGACGAGATCGCGCTGCATCAGGCGGCCGGCGGTCTCCTCGCCGTAGGAGAGCGCGCTCTCGATGGCGGCGCGGTCCTCCGGCTCCATCGCCTCCAGAACGGCCTGCTGGTCCTCCTTGTCGAGATCCTCGATGATCGCGACAGCGTCATCCGTGTCCAGCTCGGCGGCGAACTCGGCGAGCTGCTCGGGCGCCAGCGCCTCGATCAGCGTTTCGCGGACATGCTCGTTCAGCTCGGAGAGCACTTCGGCGCCGACCAGATCGCCGAGCGCGGCGGCCACGTCCGCGCGGCGCTCTTCCGGCGTCAGCTCCAGCAGGTCGGCAATGTCGGCGGGGTGCAGCGGGTCGACCAGCGTGCGCGCCGCCTCGCCGTCTCCCGCCTCGACTGCCGCGAGCACAGCCGAGACGAACTCGGGCTTCAGGCGGTCGTCCTCGTCGAGATTGGTTTCTGGAAAGGCGGCGAGCGCTTCGAGAAGCTCATCCTGCTCGGGGAGGGCGGAGTCGCGCACGCCGGAGGGGCCGGTTTCGCTCATGAAAACGCCTCCTTTTGCGCGGTGCCATGCGGGCAGGCCAGTTCCGGGCCGCGCCTCCCTTTTGCGCATCGGCTTCGCAAATGCAACATCGCGGGCCCTTCCCTCCGCGCGCCAAGCCCTTATAGGGGAACGACAGCTCGACATTCGCGCCCGGCGACCTCGCCAGAGCGCACCCGCAGGAGATTTCCATGGCCGACCAGACCCTCACCCTGACGCTCGACTCCGGCGGCGACGTCGTCATCAAGCTCCGCCCGGACCTCGCGCCCGGCCATGTCGAGCGAATCACGTCGCTGGCCAAGCAGGGGTTCTATGACGGCGTGGTGTTCCACCGCGTCATTCCCGGCTTCATGGCGCAGGGCGGCGATCCGACGGGCACCGGCATGGGCGGCTCCGAGCTTCCGGACCTCAAGGCCGAGTTCAACGCACAGCCGCATGTGCGCGGCGTGTGCTCCATGGCCCGCGCGATGAACCCCAACAGCGCCAACAGCCAGTTCTTCATCTGCTTCGACGACGCCACCTTCCTCGATCGGCAATATACCGTCTGGGGCGAAGTGACCGAGGGCATGGAGCATGTCGACGCGCTGCCCAAGGGCGAACCGCCGGCCAATCCGGGCAAGATCGTCAAGGCGACGGTCAGCGACTGACCTCTGGCGCGGCGCTCCTGTCCACGGGGCGCCCGTCCCTTCCATCGGAATTCCTTGACAGAAGGGCCGCTTTTCCGCATGGCGCGCCCAATGCGATGGCGCGTGTCATGCGCGCTTCCGACCGCTCATTTTCCATGGATGCCTGATGCCATTTGCCGATCTCGGCCTCTCCGATGAATTGCTGAAAGCCGTTGCTGAATCCGGCTACAGCGAACCCACGCCCATTCAGGCGCAGGCTATTCCCTCCATCCTGATGATGCGCGACATCATCGGCATCGCCCAGACCGGCACCGGCAAGACCGCGTCGTTCGTGCTGCCGATGATCGACATTCTCGCCCAGGGCCGCGCCCGCGCGCTGATGCCGCGCAGCCTCATCCTGGAGCCCACGCGCGAACTGGCTGCCCAGGTGGCCGAGAATTTCGAGAAATACGGCAAGCATCACAAGCTCAGCATGGCCCTGCTCATCGGCGGCGTGCAGATGGGCGATCAGGTGAAGGCACTGACGCGCGGCGTCGATGTGCTCATCGCCACGCCGGGCCGGCTTATGGACCTCTTCGAGCGCGGCAAGATCCTGCTCAATGGCTGCTCGATGCTCGTGATCGACGAAGCCGACCGCATGCTGGACATGGGCTTCATCCCGGACATCGAGCATATCTGCACCAAGTTGCCGCCTCAGCGGCAGACGTTGCTCTTCTCGGCGACCATGCCGCCCCCGATCAAGAAGCTGGCGGACAAGTTCCTCTCCAATCCCAAGACCATCGAAGTGGCGCGGCCCGCGACGGCGAACGTCAACATCACGCAGCGGCTGGTGCCCGTCGAGGAGAAGAAGAAGCGCGAGGTGCTGCGCGCCCTGCTCAAGAGCGAGGACGTCAATACCGCGATCATCTTCTGCAATCGCAAGACCATGGTGCGCGAGCTCAACAAGAGCCTGAAGCGCCACGGCTTCAAGTCCGGCGAAATCCACGGCGATATCGACCAGTCGGCACGAATCGCCGAACTGGAGCGGTTCAAGACCGGAGAGATCAACCTGCTCGTCGCCTCCGATGTTGCAGCGCGCGGGCTGGACATCAAGGGCGTGTCCCACGTCTTCAATTTCGACGCGCCCTGGCACCCGGACGATTATGTCCACCGCATCGGCCGCACTGGCCGTGCCGGCGCCACCGGCAAGGCCTTCACCTTCGTCACGCGGGGCGATGCCGAGGCGATCGAAAACATCGAAAAGCTGATCGGCACGAAGATCGAACGGCTGACCGGCGTGGGTGGCGGACGGGATGCCGAGGACGAGGGCAGCGCCACCGAGGCGCCCGCCTCAGGGCGGGGCGGCAGGGGGCGCACCGAGAGCCGCGACAAGCGCAGGAGTGCAAATGGCGGCGGCAATGCCCGGCGCGAGTCCCGGGCGCAGGACAAGGCCGAGGCCAAAGCCGAGAGCCCGTCGAGGCGCGAGGCGCCGGGTGCCAAGGCCCCCGACGAGCGAGCGGCGCCGCGCGATGAGGCTCGTCCCGTTCGCGAGCGCGACTCGCGCGACGAACGTAGCGGCCGCAAACCCCGCCACACGCGCGAGGAAGACGCACCGGACGATGGCTGGAACGGCCCGCTTCCGAGCTTCCTGAATGTCGGATTCGGCACCGGCGAATAAGGGCGAACGCCCCTCTAAAAAAGCACGAAAAACAGGATTGCATTGCCCCAGAACGCCGCTTATAGGCAGCGCTCCCTGTGGGGCTGTAGCTCAGTTGGGAGAGCGCGTCGTTCGCAATGACGAGGTCAGCGGTTCGATCCCGCTCAGCTCCACCAGGGTCTCCTTCTCTCCCGTAATCCGTTGTGCCCGGCTTGCCGGCCAGCATGAGCGTGGCTCGCCCCGTTCGCGCCGCCCTGTCGTCTATCCCCGGAAAAATCGCCGCCTCCGGCCACTTAGGGCTTGCGCCGCCCGCCTGCCTTGGGCATAGGCGCCCGGCTTGCCGCCGCAATGCACAATGTCACGGCGGCAATGGCCCCTTCGTCTAGCGGTCAGGACGCGGCCCTCTCACGGCTGAAACGCGGGTTCGATTCCCGCAGGGGTCACCAACACTCCCGACGGGATCAGCCATCGCGGCTGAAGGCTTCGCCCCCCGAACGTCTAGCGGCATTCGTGCCCGGCTACCGTTGGTCGACGACTTCAACTCTTCTTCAATCATTGTGGCCGGATGCCGTGCACCGCTCGCTTTATGGTTCGATTGCTCGCGAATTGCAGGGGCTTGCGCTTTGCTCGCCCGTCGCTACGCGCACAAAAACCACAAGCGCGAATGAAAAGATCTCTGCGCGGTGATAACGCCGCAAGCGCAACACGGGGCGGCAGCTCTTGCGAATGCCGGAACCCCGCTTCTATCGACATCATAAAAACGTGATGAAGCGGATCACAATTTCTGATTTGTGTGAATGATTGCAAGCCCGGCACTTTTCCGGCGAGCTAAGGAGAGGCAAAGCCGATGGTCGTTTCTGTCGAGAGCAAGGCGCGCATCGTGACGGGCACGCTGAACTATAGTGGCGATGCCATCGCCCGCCCCCGCTATCACGCCAACGATCAATCGCGCGACCAGCTCGATCTCGTCCCCCAGGATGTTCCCATCATCGATGGGCGCACGTTGCAGCGCGCGCCCACGCTGGATGCCGAGGGCTTCGCGCTGATTGACGCGCCCACCACCGTCACCGATTTTCGGGACTCCACCCAGGCCGATCGCTACATGGCGGAAATCCGCGCTCTTGTCGCACGCGAGACCGGCGCGGCGCTGGTCGTCAACACCGGGCCCGGCATCCTGCGCTTTGCCGAGCGTTCAACGGAATCAGGCGCGCTCAACAATTCGCGACCAGCTCGTTTCATTCACAATGACGTGAGCGAACCCACGGCCCGCGCGAGCGCCGAGCGGCTGCTCGCCCAGCGCGGCGAAACCCTCGCAGATTATGCCGGCTACGCGCTCTACAATGTCTGGCGCCCCATTTCTCCGCCGCCGCAGGACGTACCGCTCGCCATGCTCGATGGCCGCTCGCTGGCGCACGACGACCTGATCGCGGCGGATGCTGTATTCGATCATCACGGCCAGCCGGAATGGAGCTTCGAGGGGTTCCTGGTGCGCTACAAGCCCGCGCATCACTGGGTCTATTTCTCCGCCATGGGGCCACGCGAGGCGCTGCTCTTCACAACCATGGCCTATCGCGACGGCACACCCTTCATGGTGCCGCACAGCGGGTTCGACGATCCGTCCTGCCCACCCGACGCCCCGCCCCGCGCCAGCATCGAGATGCGCACCGCCGCGTTCTTCCGCTGATCACAAGCCGGATTATCTCGCGGTCAATCCCAATGGCACCATTCCCGCGCTGCGGCATGGTGACACAGTGCTGACCGACTCCACGCCGACGATGGAATATATCGACACGCCTTCGAAGGGCCCGCACTGCACCCCGCCGACGCGCACGGGGGCTGGCGGATGCGCATGTGCTTCGTCGACAGCTATATGGGGCCCGCGCTCAGCATGATCGGCTGGAGCATCGGCATGGGCCCCTCGGTGCGCAAGAAGGATCCGGCCGAGTTGGCCGCCCTCGCCATGCACCCGGGCTCCTGGCCATCAACCCCGCCGTAGCACCACGCCTAGCGCCTCGCGGGATATATTCACTGCCTTCCGCGTTTTCCTCGTGAAGGGAATGCAGCATGGCCAAGGCCGATACACCCAAGGACGATCCCGCCGCTCCGCGAAAGGGCGAACTCCCCAAGCGCGGCCCGCTCGGTGATGTTTTGCCCGGCAAGGGACGAGTCGACCCACGCACGCGTGGCGGTCAGCCGCCCGAGAAGGTCGAGGATCGACCCAATGTGGGCACGGTAACGCCGGACGATTATCCCGAGCAACAATAGGGCCGAAGACGCCCATGCCTTCCAGCGTCATCCGCGCCTACAGCTATGACGCGGCGGAGAGCCGGCTCATCATCGAATTCACAAGCGGCGAGACTTATAGCTATTTCAAGGTTCCCGAAGCCGTTGTCGCGGGTCTGCATCAGGCCATGTCCAAGGGCCGCTACTTCCAGCGCCATATTCGCGACCGCTTCGATTACCGCCGCGAGCGCCACCGCGTTTCATAGCCGTCGATGCCGGGCTCCAAGCCTTCCCTCACGGGACCATGGGCGCTCTTTCGGGCACAAAATCGACAATGGCGGTCGCCGTTCCCGCGCCGCTCACGCAGGCTTCGACGCCGAAGGTCGCGCGCAATAGCGGCGCGGTGAGCGTCGCCGAGGTTTCGCCGAACGCAACCAGCCTCCCCTCATGCAGGACGGCGACATGAGTGGCATAGCGCGCCGCCAGTACGAGATCGTGGAGGGAAGCGATGACGAGCTTGCCGCCATCAGCCAGGCCACGCAGCCGGGCGATGCCGTCCAGCGCATGGCGCGGATCGAGCCCCGCCAGCGGCTCGTCGACCAGCAGCACATCGGGATCGCCCACTATCGCCCGCGCCAGCATGGCCCGCGCCAGCTCTCCGCTGGAAAGTGTGGTCGCGGGCTGATCGCGCCGGTCCGCAAGATCGGCCTGCGCCAGCATCAGCGTCACCCGCGCCGCCATGTCATTCGGCAGACGGCCAAAGGCCGGCAGATGCGGCGTCAGCCCCAGCGCCACCAGTCGTTCGACCGAAACCGGCCATTCCGCGCGCGGCGCTTGCGGCAGGAACGCCCGGCGTCCCGCCAGAGCGCGCAGACCAATGGCGGACAGCGCCTGCCCGTCCAGCATGACCTGCCCCGCATCCGGTGCGTCAAGGCCGGCGAGACGGGTCAACAGCGTGGACTTGCCGGCACCATTGGGCCCGAGCAGGGCGACGAACTGGCCGCTCTCCACCGTCATTGAGACATTGTCCACGATGGTGCGCCCGCCACGACGGACTGTAAGGCCCTGTGCACTGAGACGAGTCATGGCGCGGTCCTCTTGAGGCGCAGCACCAGCCAGATGAAGAACGGCGTGCCGGCAAGGCTGGTAAGCACGCCCAGCTTCACGTCCTGCGCGGTGGGAATGAGCCTTGTGGCGATGTCCGCCGTGAGCAGCAGGATGGCACCGAACAACGCCGAGGGCAGCAGGACCCGACTGGGTTGATGGCCCACGAAGGGGCGCACCAGATGCGGCGCCAGCAGGCCGATGAAACCGATGCTGCCGGTGACGGACGTCGCCGCGCCGACCGCCAGCGCCGTGCCCAGCAGCGCGAGCAGCCGGGTACGCTCCAGGTCGATGCCAAGGCTTGCTGCCTGCGCCTCGCCCAAGGTTAGCGCATCGAGCGCACGCGGCGTGGCAAGCAGGCAGGCCAAGCCGGCGAGAATGAAGGGCACGACCAGCCCGATCTGCGCCCAGCTCCGCTCGGCCAGCGAGCCCAGCAGCCAACTCGTGATTTCATAGGCCGCATAGGGGCTCGGCGCGAAGTTGAGCGCCAGGCTGAGTCCTGCCCCGGCCAGGCCGGAGACCGCCGCGCCCGCGAGGATCAGGGTGAGCGTGCCGCCGCGCCCAATGGTGAAGGTGATGAGACCCGCGACCATCGCGCCGAGGATGCCGAGAATAGGCGCCGCCAGCGGAAACACGCTGGCAAGGCCGAAGTAAATGGCGATGACCGCGCCCACCGCCGCGCCGGAGGAGACGCCGAGCAGCCCCGGCTCGGCGAGCGGATTGCGCAGCAGGCCCTGAAGCACTGCACCTGAGAGCCCCAGGGTGGCGCCCACCATCAGCCCCAGCAGCGTGCGCGGCGCGCGTAGCTCGATGACGATGAGGCCACCCAGATTGGGCTCGGGAGTAAGCAGGCCTCCCAGCAGCATGGTGGGCGGCAGCCAGACCCGGCCGACCGCGAGGGAAAGCAGCAGCACCGCGATCAGCAGCAGGATAGCGGCAGACCAGAGCAGCCGGTTCATCAGCGCGGCCCTCCACGCGGCAGGGCGGCGAAAGCGGCGGCAAGCTCTCGCGCCGCCCGAGCGGATTGCGGCAGGCCGCAGGTGTAGCTCACATCGGGATAATCGATCTGCCGTCCGGCAAAGAGCCGATCGATCAGCGGATGGCGCGCGACATTGCGGCGCAGCGAGGGCGCGCCATAATTGCCTACGCCCTGCATGACCGCATCGGGTTGGGCGGCGAGCAGCTCTTCCAGGCCGAAGCTGGAAGAGCGCCCGTCCTGCTGCCGGGCGGCGATGTTGATGCCACCGGCGGCAGTGATGATCGCATCGGTGAGCGTGCCGCGTCCCGGCACCGACCCGTCGCCGCTCCACAGCGCCACGCGCACGGGCCGGGCGGGGCGGCGGCGCGCCAGCGCCGCGAGATCGGCATCCATCCCGCGCACCAGCGCCTCCGCGCGCGCGCCCTCCCCCACCGCTGCGCCGATCTGGCGGATGATGCGCCGCGTGGAGGCGAAATCCGTGGCATCCTCCACTTCGACAATGGGTGCGCCGACCGCCTTGCTCAACCGCCGGACGCGCGGGGCCGTCCAGGGGCTGGCGAGAATGAGATCGGGCCGTTGCAGGACAATCTCTTCCGCCGTGCCCCGATTCGTGGCCACGCCCGCATCGGCGCCGGGCATCAGGCCCCTCACCGCGTCATGAGCAAGATAGGTGATGGAGGCAATGCGCTCACGCGGCACCAGCATCAGCAGCAGGAGGTCATTGCAGAGAGTCATGGACATGATACGGCGCGGCGGCTCGGCCGGTGCCGCGCGAGCGGCCGGCGTGGCGCCAACCAGCAGGCCTGTGGCCAGCGCGGCGAGGAGCGCGCCCCTCCCCCTCACGCCGATCTGTCCTCCGCTCCGTCCGCTCCGAAGAGATCATAGGGTGGAATGGACACTGAACTTGGCACTGGGCCAAGATTCCCTGCGCCCCGCTGAACGAAGGGAGAGGCCTGCCACCCTGCGCGGCCCTGCTCTGGCTGTGCATGCGTCGACATCGCTTTCCTCCCCGCCGGCCTGCCCACCACTATACTCCCCCCTTCCACGACGCTCCCATTTTCACGGGAAGGAAAGCCTCAGGCCCGCCAAGGCGTGTGTCTCATACCATAATGGCCCGTTACGGAGCGTGAGCCCATGTTGCAATCGCCCCGCAGGCCAGCCTGGTGATGATTAGCGGACGCTGATCCGTAGAGCTGGATTATCGCTGGATGGCCGCAGGGAAACCGGATTTCCGCGTTCGCGGGAATGACGAGACTCTCAGTCGCGGGGCGGGGCTGACCGTTCATTTCCCAGCAGATATCGGCGCGAAGTGGTCGCCCGGCCCCTCCCCCTCTCGCCAGCCGCGTGACCCAAGCGGGCCGGCCTGCTCCCCGCGCAGGGCCGCTTGCACGATCCGTCACCGCCCCCCATATGCGCGGCATGACTGCATCCGCCTCTGACGCCATGCCGGTCTGGCACGGCACCACCATCCTCACCGTTCGCGCTTCGGGCAAGGTCGTCGTCATCGGCGATGGCCAGGTTTCCATGGGACAGACGGTGATGAAGCCCAATGCCCGCAAGGTCCGCCGCCTGCATGACGGCAGCGTGATCGGCGGTTTCGCCGGCGCCACGGCCGACGCCTTCACGCTGTTCGAACGCCTTGAAAGCAAGCTGGAGCGCCATGGCGGCCAGCTCATGCGCGCTGCCGTGGAACTGGCCAAGGATTGGCGCACGGACAAATATCTGCGCAACCTGGAGGCCATGATGATCGTGGCCGACAAGGAGACGACGCTGGTTGTCACCGGCAATGGCGACGTGCTGGAGCCTAATGACGGCATCGCCGCCATCGGATCGGGCGGCAACTACGCCCTCTCGGCTGCCCGCGCCCTCAAGGATTATGAGAGCGATGCCGAGACGCTCGCCCGCAAGGCGATGACCGTCGCGGCGGACATCTGCGTTTACACCAACACGAATTTCACGAGCGAGACACTGGACAGCACGAGCTGATCCTCGCCCGTTCGTCTCAGCGAGGGCGAGAGACGGATGCGCCAATGTGTTTCGACGTCGCTCGACACTTACGGATGACATGAACGAATGAACGACAATCTGACCCCCAAAGCCATTGTGGCCGCGCTCGACGCGCACATCATCGGCCAGGCCGAGGCGAAACGCGCCGTCGCCGTGGCGCTGCGCAACCGCTGGCGCCGGCAGCGCCTGAAGCCCGAACTGCGCGACGAGGTGACACCCAAGAACATCCTGATGATCGGCCCCACCGGCTGCGGCAAGACCGAGATCAGCCGGCGCCTCGCCAAACTGGCCGATGCGCCCTTCATCAAGGTGGAAGCGACCAAGTTCACCGAGGTGGGCTATGTCGGCCGCGACGTGGAGCAGATCGTGCGCGACCTTGTCGAGGAATCGGTGCGGCTGGAGCGCGAGCGGCGGCGCGAGACAGTGCGTGGCGCAGCCAGCGAGGCGGCCATGGCGCGCCTGCTCGATGCACTGACCGGCAAGGAAGCAAGCGAGGCCACGCGCCTCTCCTTCCGCCAGCGCATCGAGGCCGACCAGATGAACGATGTCGAGGTGGAGGTGGAGGTCGCCGATACGCCGGCCATGCCAATGGACATCCCCGGCCTGGGCGGCCAGATGGGCATGATCAATCTCTCCGACATGATGTCGAAGGCGTTCGGCCAGCAGCAGCGCAAGCGCCGCAAGATGCGCGTGGCCGATGCGTGGGACAAGCTGGTGGAGGAAGAGCAGGACAAGCGCCTCGATCAGGACGATGTGGCGCGCACCGCCATCCAGGCCGCGGAGCAGAATGGCATCGTCTTCCTCGACGAGATCGACAAGATCGCGGTCAGCGACGTGCGCGGCGGATCGGTGAGCCGCGAGGGCGTGCAGCGCGACCTGCTGCCGCTGATCGAGGGCACCACGGTCGCCACCAAATACGGCCCGCTCAAGACCGACCATATCCTGTTCATCGCCAGCGGCGCCTTCCATGTCGCCAAGCCCAGCGACCTGCTGCCGGAACTGCAGGGCCGCCTGCCAATCCGCGTGGAACTGAAGGGCCTCACGGAGGAGGATTTCGTCGCCATCCTCTCCGACACCAAGGCCTCGCTGCCCGAGCAATATGCCGCGCTGCTGGCGACCGAAGGCGTCACGATCAGCCTGGAGCCGGACGGCATCCGCGCCATTGCCAAGATCGCCGCCAGCGTGAACGAGCAGGTGGAGAATATCGGCGCGCGGCGGCTTCAGACGGTGATGGAGAAGCTGCTGGAAGATGTGAGCTTCGAGGCGGACAGCCGCGCGGGCGAGACGATCCGCATCGACGCCACCTATGTCGAGCGCCAGCTCGCCGGCATCGCGAAAAATACGGACCTCAGTAAGTATATCCTGTGAGGCACGCGGGGTTCGGGATTTTGTAGTGTCGGGACTTGGTGGCTCGGCGGCTGATTGAAGCGTCCCCAGCGGAAGCTGAGGCAACGGCGGCAAGAAACCCGGCTTTCGCTGGGGTGACGATTAAAGGGTTTCTGCCACCGAGGGACTGTGAGTCCGCTTCTGACGGGTTCCAGGTCCAGCTCTTCGGGATTAGCCATCCGCTTCGGCGCAAATCTGTGAAGCCCAGTCAGGGCTCCTGCTTAGGCAGGAGCGCGGGGCGGTCACGGACTGCGGTGAGGCTTGAGCTCCTGCCTGCGCAGGAGCATGGGGTGGTCATCCCTTCCCGTGGCACCGCTCAAAGGCCGAGCGAGGCCACGATTAGCGATCCGCCACCGCCACGCTTAAAGATCCAGCGCCGCCACCGTCATGAAGATCTCCTCCAGCGCGGGCAGGAACTCGGGCTGATCGATACGCAAGGGGCCGGGGTCGTTGAGCAGTGCGTTGTTGAGCACGCTGTTGAACACCTGCACCGCCATGCCGAGCCGGTTTTCTTCCGCAGCATCGAGCGGGCGGCCGCGCAGGTCACCCAGGCGCTCGGCGAGCACGTCGCGGCGGCGCGCCGCCATCACGCGGAACGGTTCCCAGAAGACCGGATCGTCCCAGGAGCGCTGCAAGGCCGCGCGCCAGAGATAGCGATTGCCGCGAATCCGCTCGAAGGCATCGCGTAGATACCAGTCGATGAGTTCCGCGCCGCTTTGCGCCGGCGGCCAACTGCTCAGCGAGCTGTAACTCGTCTCCAGCCAGCGATTGAGCAGCACGGTGAGGAAATCATCCTTGCTGCCGAAGCGCTGGTAGAACACGCCGACGGACCGCCCCGCGCGCTTGGCAATGGCGGTGATGGAAATCGACTCCCAGCTCTGCGTCCGCAGGATTTCCCAACCGGCATCGACGAAGCTCTGCTGGGTCTTGAGACTGCGGGACTGTTGAGGCTGAGGGAGATCAAGCTCTATGACTGCTCTCATAATGAGCCCTCTTATCTTTTCGGATGATACAATGCCAGTCTCCTCAAACGGTGGCATTTACAATTTATGACGCGCTGTGCCGCGGTTGACATTGTCCCCGATTGACAGGCTTCTATCACTCATTACACATTATGTGAAAATATATTCATATTTTGACTCGGCGTCAGCATGGTGCGCCTTGAAGCGGAGGAGAGGCGAAGCATGCCGATAACCAGACGGAATATGCTCGGCGGAGCGCTCGGCGCCGGCGCATTGATCGCGGCGCGGGAAGGACTGGCGGCAGGGGCGCCACAGGCAGCCAACGCCGCAACGCCTCCCAACATCCTCTACATCATGGCCGACGATATGGGCTATGGCGACCTCGGCTGTTACGGCAAGGTCTATCAGACCCCCAATATCGACCGGCTGGCGCAGGAAGGCGTGCTGTTCCGGCAAGCCTATTCCAACAGCGCGGTCTGCACCGCAACCCGCGTGGGCCTTATCACCGGCCGCTATCAGAACCGCTTTCGGGTGGGGCTGGAAGAGCCGCTGGGCGCTCCAGACCGGATCGGCCTGGAGCCCGAGACGCCGACCATGCCGCGCTACATGCAGCAATTGGGCTACCGCACGGTGCTGGTCGGCAAGTGGCACATGGGCGACCCGCCGCGCTTTGGCCCGCTCAAGAGCGGCTATGATCGCTTCTTCGGCCTCTATAGCGGCGGTAAGGATTATTTTGTGCAGCCGCAGTCCGGCGGAGCGGCCCTGCACGACGGCGACACCATCCTCAAGCAGCACCGCTATCTGACCGACGAGCTGGGCGACCGCGCCGCCCGCGAGATTCGCGAGGCGAAGGCGGACGGCGTGCCGCTGTTCATGAGCCTGCATTTCACCGCGCCGCACTGGCCCTGGGAAGGCCCGGAAGACATGCTCGTCGCCGAGCGGCACAAGGGCGCCATCTTCATGTCCGAGGACGGCAGCATCGCCACCTTCCAGAAGATGCTCACGTCGCTGGACATCAATGTCGGCAAGCTGCTCCAGCTCTTGTCTGATCTCGACCTGGTCGAGAACACCATCGTCGTCTTCACGAGCGACAATGGTGGCGAGCGCTATTCGAACGTATGGCCCTTCACCGGCATGAAATGCGAGCTGCTGGAAGGCGGCATCCGCGTGCCCCTGCTCTGCCGCTGGCCGGCACGCATCAAGCCCGGCTCGGTCTCCGAACAGGTCACCATCTCAATGGACTGGATGCCCACCTTCATCGAGGCGGCCGGTGCCCCGAGCGGCATCGAGGCGCCGACCGACGGCATGAGCATCATCCCCCAGCTCACCGGCGAAGGGCCACTCGTCAACCGCGCGCTCTTCTGGCAATATAAGGCCAACGATCAGGCCGCCCATCGCGACGGGCCATGGAAATATCTGCGCCTGGGCGGGCACGACTATCTCTTCAACCTGGATATCGACGCGCATGAGCGCTCCAACTTCGCGCGGCGCGAGCCGGAGCGATTCGCACGGATGAAGCAGGCCCATGCCGACTGGTCGGCGACGATGCTGCCCTATACGCCGGAGACCTCCTCCTACAATATCGTGGGCCAGGTGCCGGACCGCTACGCCCCGCTGGGGCCGGTGCGCCCGCAACAATAAGGGCTGCGGGCGGCCAGGGAATGGAGTAGCGCAGGGCGTCTTCGCCTTTCGGGAGCCACAGCCATGTCCCTTGAGACTCTTCTCGTCGAGCAGCGCGGTGCCGTTACGCTGGTGACGCTCAACCGCCCACAGGCGCTCAATGCGCTCAACGAACAGGTGCTGGCGGATTTCATTGCGGCGATGGCCGCCTATGAGGCCGACGCCAGCCAGCGCTGCCTGATCGTGACCGGCAATGAGAAGGCTTTTGCCGCCGGCGCGGACATCAAGGAAATGGCGCAGCGCCCGGCCGCTGAATTCTACGCGCGCGACAGCTTCGCGGAGTGGACCGCCCGGGTCGCCTCGGCGCGCAAGCCGTGGATCGCTGCGGTGGCGGGGTTTGCGCTTGGCGGCGGCTGCGAGCTGGCGATGATGGCGGACTTCATCATCGCCGCCGATACGGCGCGTTTCGGCCAGCCCGAGATCAAGCTGGGCGTTGCGCCCGGCATGGGGGGCTCGCAGCGCCTCGCCCGCGCGGTCGGCAAGGCCAAGGCCATGGAGATGTGCCTCACCGGCCGGATGATGGATGCGGCCGAGGCCGAGCGCGCCGGGCTCGTCGCCCGCGTGGTGCCGGCGGGGGACCTCATCGACGAAGCCCTGCGCGCGGCCGAGGCGATCGCCGCCATGCCACCCCTCGCCGCCATGGCGAACAAGGAAATGGTCAACCTCGCCTTCGAGACCACGCTGAGCCAGGGCCTCGTCGCCGAGCGGCGACTGTTTCAGCTCCTGTGCGCCACCGACGACAAGGCCGAGGGCATGGCCGCTTTCGTGGAGAAGCGCGCGGCGGTGTGGACGGGGCGCTAAGCACCGAGCGAGCCACGCCGAACGACGGCAGACGGCCCTCTCCTTCCCTCAAGCCAGCAAGATCAAGGCTCCGCACACGGAAAGTGGAAGGACTGCCCTCTCCCCTCAGCCGTGCACCAGCTCATAGGCGGCGCGCAGGCTTTCGGGGGTGTTGACCAGCATCGATGTGCCTGCACTGTGCTGCCGGTCGAGCAGCGCCGCCGTCTCGCGGAATCCCTTGGCCATCGGCAGCCCCTCATGCGCGTTGAGCCACAGGCGCAGCAGCAGCCGCTCGCGGCCGGGCTCGTTCTTGAAAGCGGTGCGCGAATGCATGACGCGGAAATTGTGCCAGAAGACGATCTCACCCGGCTGGAGCGTGAAGCGCGTCATCAGCTCCGGGCGCGCGGCCACCTTGAACATGGCGCGCAGAGCCTCGACCAGGCGGGGCGGCACCGGCTCGCCACGAATGGCAGCGGCCTGCGAGATGAAGATCACATAGTTGTAGAGCGTCACCCGGCCGTCGACGACGGCGAAGCTCGGCACCTTGTAATCGGTGACGCTGTCGAGGCCGGTGGGGTAGTAATAGCCCTCCAGCAGCGGCGCGAGCAGATCGGGGCATTCGGCCTGCATGGCGGCATAAACGGCGGCGGCGCTGACGAAACCGCTCACGCCTCCTTCCCGCGCGGCGACCACCGAAGCGAGGCTCAGCACCTCATGATAATCGGTGTGGGGCCCCAGCTCGGTATCGCTCAGATAGCCGCGCAGCTCCGGGCTCGGCTCCTTGCGCACGAAGCCGATGCGGTCCTGCCGCGCGCTTTGCGGGGCAGCGGCGCCGAGATGGGCACCGAGGCCGAAATGCAGGCGCTTGAAGCCCTCGGGCCCATAGCGCCCCAGATCGATGCCGGAGAGCAGCACGGCGCCGCGCCCGGCCATGATGTCCCAACGTACCGCGGCCATCAGCTCGACGAGCGGCGCCGCGCCGAAATCGGCGGCGGTCACGTCCGTCGCCTCGCGCCCCTGCGTGGCAGCGACGGCGGCGTCCAGCGCGGCGATATGGGCGGCGCTCAGACGTCGCGTCAGGCCTTCCGCGCCGCCGCTGTCATCCGCGCGCCACGCGCCCGAACCATGGCCTTTGCCCGCGTCCGTCGTCTCCACCATATCGCCACTCTCCCTCTTCATCTGCTCAGCCGGCCGTGGCCGACGCAGGCGCTCTTTCCCTCTGACCGGCATGATCGTGCAGGAACACGCCCTGCCGCCGCAGCTCCGCCTGCAATGCCGCAATGTCGAGCGCGCGTGGCTGCACACCGGCCCGCGCCGACAGCGCCGCCGCCGCGCCCGCCGCCTGGCCGGTGAGCCAGCATTGCGGGATCTCGCGCATGAAGCCGTGCGAGTTGGCATCGCAACTGATGTGCTTGCCGCCAGCCAGCAATCCATCGAGAGCCCGTGGCACCAATGCGCCATAAGGCACGGAAATGACCGGGAACTTGAGACTGACCGAGGGGCTGACGCCAACTTCGTCAGGCAGCGCGATCCCTTCGCTCCACTGGCTCCGCTCGATCCGCCCTGCCCCCACCAGCCGCCGCGTGTGGCGCACGCCGAGCTGCGAAGCACTCTGGAGCATGTAGCAATTTTCGAAGCCCGGCGCGTGCGCGCGGAAGAAATCGCAATGCGTCTGCATGAAACGGTGCGAGCGGATTTCCAGCTCGGTCTGGTCGTCCACGTCCAGCGCCGAGAGGCCGGATTGGCGCGGGCCCAGGAACAGGCCGATGTCGTTGCGCCAGCTCACATATGGGGGTTGAAAGAAGCCGAGCTTTTCGCGCCCGAGCGCGGCGAACTGGGCATATTGCTCCGGCTCGTTGGCACGGAAGGCCAGCCAGCGGTCCATGTCCACGCCGCCGAGCATGAAGGCGGTGTTGGCGCTGTGATGGACATCGCCCTCCTCGATATCGGTATCGAAATCGCCGCCCGCCCGCGCGAACATGTCGCCGTCGCCGGTCGTATCGACAACGACGTCCGCCAGGATCGCCTTGCGGCCCTCCTTGGACTCGAAAATGACGCCGGTGACGCGGCCGTCCTCGACCACGGGCATTGCCGCCCAGCTATGGAAGACGAGCCGCACGCCAGCGTCCAGCAACATTTCCTGGCTGACCAGTTTCAGCCGCTCCGGGTCGAGCGTGGGCGACCAGGAGACGACGCCGTGGAAAGCTGCGGTGCGCTGGCCCCAATAGCTCGCCTTCGCGGCATCCCGCGATCCCCAGTCCGCGCGCGGCGGGCCAGCTACGCCCTCGGGCGGGAAGCGATCGAAGATGTCGGTAGCAAATCCCTGGATGACCTGCCGGCCCGTCCAGTCGGTCATGCGGTCGATCCAGATGACGAGACCGCCCGTGGAGAGGCCGCCCAGATGATTATAGCGCTCCATCAGCACCACGTCCGCGCCCGCTTTCGCCGCCGCCCACGCAGCCGCCGTACCGGCGGGGCCGCCGCCCACCACCAGCACCTGACAGCGATGATAGACGGGCACATCCCGGGCGGCTTCCGCCACGGTGCCGGCGCCGTTGCGCGGCGGAAGCTGCCGCCGATCGGTCTCGAACAGGTCCGATCCAAGGAACCTGTCCTCGCTCCGCCTCACTTCGCGCACGCGAGGTAAATCGCCCGGCGCGTCCTTTTGCGGCATGTCCTTTTCCTGCGTCATCCTGTCCTGTTCTCCACCGGGCGTTGCGAATCCGGTTGTATGTCGGCGCGAAACCCATAGCATCCGAACGAATCGATGTGTGCGCCAATGCAGTAGCCAAATAGGGCCGCGCGCTGGTAACGTCGACCGCCGCCTGCTGTCAGGGCGGCACGGGAGAGGGAGAACAGGACGTGGTCGCAACCAGAGCGCCTCGCACGGTCGATCTGGCCGGGCTGATCGACGGGCGCAAGCTCACCGGTTTTAACTATCTGCTGATCGCCCTCTCCACGCTCGTCACACTGTTCGACGGGCTCGACATGATGATGATGTCGTTCACCGCGCCCTACATGCAGGACGAGCTGAGCCTCACCGACACGCAGATCAGCCTCGCTTTCTCTGCAGGTACGGCCGGTATGGTCGTGGGCGGCCTCATCTTCACTTATGTGGGCGACCGGATCGGCCGGCGGCCCACCATCATCTTCTGTACTCTCGCCTTCGGTCTGCTGACCTTCCTCACCGGATTCGCGCCCAACTACGAAGTGCTCTTCACGCTGCGCTTCCTGGACGGGCTCGCGATCGGCGGCGCGCTGCCGCTGGCCTGGGCGCTCAACGTGGAGTTCGTCCCCCGGCCGATGCGCGCCACCGTAGTCGCCTTCATCATGATGGGCTTCAGCTTCGGCAGCGCGGCGGCGGCTCCGCTCACCAACCTGATCGCGCCGCTGCACGGCTGGGAAGGCGTCTATATCGCAGGCGGCATCGGCACGGTGCTGTGTGCCATCGCCATTGCCCTCCTGCTACCGGAATCGCCGCGTTTCCTGGTCGCCAAGGGCCTGAAGCCGGAGCTGGTTGCCAGCACGCTCAAGCGGCTCGATCCCACGCTCGACGTGCAGGCGGACGACCATTTCATTCTTCCCGACGAGGTCCAGCGCAAGGAGAATGTGCCCGCGCTCAAGGTGTTGCGCGAACTCTTCGAGGGCCGGCTTCGCTTCCTCACGCCGATCATCTGGATCGGCTATGGCGCCAGCGCGCTCGGCATCTTCTTCAAGTCCGCCTTCGGGCCTATCGTGCTCGAGCGCATGGATATCGCCCGCGCCACCGCCGCCAATGTTTCGGCGCTCGCGGGCGTGCTGGGTGCCATCGCCGGCGTCATCATCATGCGGCTGTGCATGCGCCACGGCCTGCTGGTCGCCGCCTTCACCACCTTCGCCATCGTCCCCATGGCGGTCTCGGTAGGCATGGAGTGGATCGACGGGCCCATGCTGCTGCCGGTCATCGTGGTGCAGAGCATGCTGGTGGGCGGCTGCCACGCCGCGATCATCAGCCAACTCGCCCTCTATTATCCAAGCGCCATCCGCGCCAGCGCGGGGGGCTATGCCTCTGCAATCGGCAAGATGGGGGGCGTGGTGGGCCCGGTCATCGGCGCCCTCATCCTGGAGAGCGGCGTCCCGGCCGTGCGCACCTACGCCATCGCCGCCATCTGCCCGGCCATCCTCGGTGTTTCCATCCTCCTGATCCGCGTGCTCACGCGCCGGCCGGAGGCGGAGCCCCAGCCGCGCGGAGTCGTTGCGCCAGCCGAGTGAGCGCGTGGCGCACGGACGCGGATCCACGAACGGAAATGGACGCGATCAGCCCATTGACCGGGCCGAACCGGCTGCGTATAGCGCCCCGACCGATCGCCCCGGAGGCGATCGCCCCGATCCAATCGCGGTCCACGGGGCGGAGTAGCTCAGCTGGTTAGAGCAGCGGAATCATAATCCGCGTGTCGGGGGTTCGAGTCCCTCCTCCGCTACCATCCCACACAGCAGGTATAGCCAGTCCGGCAGCATTCGCAGCGTTGCGAGGTATCGCCGTCTCTGGCAAGCCAGAGCACACCAGTTCAGGAGTGTTCGCCATGTCTCATTTCGACTGCCTCATCGTCGGCGGCGGCCATGCCGGTGCGCAGGCGGCGATCTTGCTGAGGCAGCTCGGTTTTGCGGGCACGGTGGGACTGGTTGGCGCGGAGCCGGTGCTCCCCTATGAGCGTCCGCCGCTTTCCAAGGATTATCTCGCCGGCGAAAAACCCTTCGAACGGCTCCTGCTGCGTCCCCAGCGCTTCTGGGAGGAGCGCGGCATTCAGCTCATGCTCGGCCAGCGTGTGGGCATGATCGATCCGGCCCAGCATGCGGTGCAGGTAACGGGAGGCCGGGCCATCAGCTATGACAAGCTCATCTGGGCGGGCGGCGGGGCGGCGCGGCCCCTCTCCTGCCCCGGTGCGGCCGCGGGCGGCATCCACACCATCCGCACGCGCGCCGATGCTGATGCCCTCGCCGCACGGCTGCCCACCGCCGCGCGTTTTGTGGTGATCGGCGGCGGCTATATCGGCCTGGAAGTGGCCGCCGTGCTCATCAAGCTGGGCAAGCAGGTGACGCTGGTGGAGGCGCAGGACCGGCTGCTCTCGCGCACCGCCGGCGCGGACCTGGCCGCCTTCTTTGCCGCGCAGCACCGGGCCCATGGCGTGGACCTGCGCCTGGGCGCGGCGGTGGAGGCCATCGAGACACAGGGGGATCGCGCCACGGGTGTGCGGCTCGCCACGGGCGAAGTGCTTCCGGCAGACGCCATTGTCGTCGGCATCGGCATCGTCCCCAATGTCGCGCCGCTGCTGCTGGCCGGCGCCATGGGCGGCGACGGCGTGGATGTGGACGCCTATTGTCAGACCACGCTGGAAGACATCTATGCGATCGGCGACTGCGCGGCGCACGAGAACCGCTTTGCCGGCGGCCAGCGCATTCGGCTCGAATCCGTACAGAACGCCAACGATCAGGCCCGCACCGCCGTGCAGCACATCATCGGCGACCCGGCGCCCTATGAGGCCGTGCCGTGGTTCTGGTCGAACCAATATGACCTGCGCTTGCAGACCGTGGGCCTCTCCATCGGCCACGACCAGGCGGTGGTGCGCGGCGATCCTGCGAGCGCCAGCCTTTCCGTCGTCTATCTGCGCGAGGGCCGCGTGATCGCGCTCGACTGCGTCGACCAGACCAAGGACTATGTGCAGGGTCGCGCCCATGTGCTCGCCGGCAGCAAGCTTGACCTCGCCCAGCTCGCTGACCCCGCCGTACCGCTGAAGGAAGTGGGGCAGGCGTGAGCAGATCACTGATCGACATTCGTCCAGACGGAGCGGCCCGCTCTCCGATACCCCCAAGGGTCCGGCGAAACTGAACGGAGATGCTCGACGAGGTTCCCGCCCAAGTCTGGATCCTCGTTGCGATTACGGCCGTCGCCTACACGCCGGCCCGCTATGTTTTACGACATGTAGCTCATGCCCCCTCGAAGCGGGATATCACCCAGCTTCCTGAAGATCTGGATTGGCGCACCAACGGCCGGCTCATACGGAACGGCGCACTTCTCATCGGCCTCGCGGCACTCGCGCGCCTTAGACATGCGGCCGCGTAGCCCAGCTATTCTCACCTATCGCGGAACGGCCTATGCCATGGTCGGAGACACGGCACGCGCCAATCAGAATTTTGACGCCACCCGTGCCCTCAACCCGATGGAGCCCGCGCTCCAATGGAGCCGGATGATTCTCGCCTCGCACGGTCGGTCCGAGGGGCTGGAATAACCTCGAACGAATGATGGGTTCTTTGCCGCGCGCCCCTACATCTCGCCCCGCGCGCGACGGATGGCGTACCATTTCGCGACATTGGCCTGATGCTCGGCATAGCTGTCCGCGAAGATATGGCCGCCCTTGCCGTCCGCCACGAAATAGAGCGCGTGCGATTGGGCGGGGTGCAGCACCGCCTCGATGGAAGCACGGCCGGGATTGGCGATGGGGCCCTTGGGCAGGCCGGCCATGGCATAAGTGTTGTAATCGTTCCGGGCGCGGATTTCGGACTGGAGAATGCGCCGGCCAAGCGGCTTGCCCTTGGTGATGGGGTAGATGATCGTGGGGTCGGCCTGGAGCGGCATGCCGAGGCGCAGGCGGTTGGCGTAGACGGCCGCGACGGTGGGGCGCTCGGCCGCTACCGCCGTCTCCTTCTCGACGATGCTGGCGAGCGTGATGGCCTCGTGGATGGTTTTGACGGGTGCGGCAGGATCGCGCTGCGGCCAGCTTTGCTCAATGAAACGGGTCATTGCCGCCTGCATGCGGGCGAGCACGGCGGCGCGGGACTCGCCACGCTCATAGCCGTAGCTGTCGGGAAGCACCGATCCTTCCTCGGGAACCGCCACCTCGCCGGTCAGGTCCGGATTGGCCATCAGCCGCTCCTGCACCAGGATGGACGGCATGCCCTCGGGAATGGTGATGAGCAGCGGAATGGTCTTGCCGCTTTGCAGGATGGCGAGAATCTCCGCCGCGCTGGCAGCCTTGGGCAGGCGATAGTCGCCGGCCTTGATAACACCATCCCCGCCCAGCAGCCGCGCGCCGATGAGGAAGAGGTCGGCCGAGCGGATGGCGCCGGCCTCATCCAGCCGCTCCGCCATCGTGCGGAGCGAGGCGCCCTGCGGCACCGTGATCGTGGTCGGCTCAGGGAGCGGCCCGGCCCCGCGCCAGCCCTGGACAAGATAGACCGCGCCGAACAGCGCGGCCCCGAGGAACAGCAGAATGAAGAGGCAGCCGATACGCCGCATGGCTCAGCGCCGTCCCGCGCCCGCCGGGCCTCGCAAGCACCGGAGGCCCCCGACGAAACCCCTTGCGGCGGAAACGAGGTGGGCGCCGCGAGTCATGCCGGGCACTGCCCTCAGAGTGCCTTCATCACCAGGCTGGCATTGGTGCCGCCGAAGCCGAAGGAGTTGTTGAGCACCGCCTTCACCTTGCGCGCCTTGGCCGTGTGCGGAACGAGGTCCACACCCGCGCAATTCTCGCTCGGATTGTCGAGATTGAGCGTCGGCGGCACGATCTGGTCGCGCATCGCGAGGATGCAGAAGATCGATTCGACCGCGCCCGCGCCGCCTAGCAAGTGACCGATGGCCGATTTGGTGGAGGACATGGAGAGCGTGCCGATGGCATCGCCGAACAGGCGGCGCACCGCTCCCAGTTCCAGCTCGTCCCCAAGCGGAGTCGAGGTGCCGTGGGCATTGATATAGTCGATGTCGGAAAGCGCGAGGCCGGCCTTGCGCATCGCCATCTGCATCGAGCGATAGGCGCCCGAGCCTTCCGGATGCGGCGCGGTCACATGATAGGCGTCGCCCGAGAGGCCGTAGCCGATGACTTCGGCATAGATCTTGGCGCCGCGCGCCTTGGCCCGCTCATACTCCTCCAGCACGACCACGCCGGCGCCCTCACCCATGACAAAGCCGTCGCGGTCCACGTCATAGGGACGGCTGGCGCGCCAGGGCTCGTCGCGGAAGCTGGTGGACAGGGCGCGGGCCTGACCGAAACCTGCGATGCCGATAGGGCAGATGGCGCTTTCCGCGCCGCCCGCCAGCATCACGTCGGCATCGTCCATCGCGATCATCCGCGCGGCGTCGCCAATGCTGTGCGCGCCGGTCGAGCAGGCGGTCACTACCGCATGATTAGGGCCCATCAGGCCATATTTGATAGAGACCTGACCGGAAATCAGGTTGATGAGGCGGCCGTGGACGAAATGCGGCGAGACGCGCTTGGGGCCCTTGTGCTCGAGCACCAGCGACTCGCTCTCGATCCCCGGCAGGCCGCCGATGCCCGAGCCGATGGAACAGCCGGCGCGCAGCCGCTCTTCCTCGCTCATGTCGGTGAGACCGGCATCCTCGATGGCCTGGCCGGCCGCGTCGATGCCATAAACGATGAACGGATCGACCTGGCGCTGCACCTTGTGGTCCACGCGCTTGTCCGGATCGAAGCCATATTCATGGTCTTTGGGTTTCACTTCGCAGGCGTAGTTGGTCTGGAAGTCGGTCGCGTCGAACCTGGTGATCGTCCCCGCACCCGATTTGGCGGCCAGAATGTTCGCCCAGCTCGTCTCGACATCGCCACCCAGCGGCGACACCATGCCCAGACCCGTCACGACGACACGACGCATGTGATTCTCCTTAATACTTCCAGTCGCTTGCGCCGGCGGCCTCTTTGCGCCGCCTTGCGACTTGAACAGCGAAGCGGCCCTCGGGCGGCGGGAAAACCCGCGAGCCGGAGAGCCGCGTCCTGCTAGGTGCCTATGACCAGCCGCCTCATCAGGACCGCAATCCGGCCCGGGCGGCTGAAGTCCCGCCCCTTACTGCTTGCCTTCGATATAATCGATCGCGTCCTTGACGGTTGCGATCTTCTCGGCGGCATCATCGGGAATCTCGACGCCGAACTCTTCCTCGAAGGCCATGACCAGCTCGACGATATCGAGGCTGTCGGCGCCCAGATCGTCGATGAAGCTGGCATCCTCGGTGACCTTGTCGGCCTCGACGCCAAGATGCTCAACGACGATCTTCTTCACGCGGTCCGCGGTCTCACTCATGCTCGATCCCTTGTTATGATGTGAACTGTCAAAAAACTCGGCTCTTGCCCTAGTGCGATGGGAACAGCGGCGCAAGAGGCAAGCGGCCTTCACGGCGGCGCCTTGCTCGCAGGCCGCCGCGCCTCAGATCATCGCCATGCCGCCGTTGACGTGCAGCGTCTGCCCGGTGACATAGCCTGCCTCGCGGCTCGCCAGATAAACGACCGCGGCGCCGATATCCGCCCCCTCGCCCAGCGTGCCGGCGGGAATGCGCGCGGTGATCGCGTCCTTCTGGGCGTCATTGAGCGCGTCGGTCATGGCCGAGCGGATGAAGCCGGGCGCCACGCAATTCACGGTAATACCCCGGCTCGCCAGCTCCTGCGCCAGGCTCTTGCTCATGCCGATGAGCCCCGCCTTGGAGGCGGCATAATTGGCCTGCCCGGGATTACCGGTGACGCCCACCACGCTGCTGATTGAGATGACGCGGCCGAAGCGTGCCTTCATCATCGGCCGCGCGGCGGCGCGGATAAGCCGGAACGCGGCCTCCAGGTTGATGCGCTGCACGCTCTCCCATTCCTCGTCCTTCATGCGCAGAATGAGGTTGTCGCGCGTGACGCCGGCATTGTTGACGAGGATGTCGAGAGTGCCGCCCAGCGCTTCCATCGCCTGCGGCACCAGCGCATCGACCGCGGCGCCATCGCCCAGATCGCACGGCACGCAGACATGATCGCCCCCCAGTTCCGCCGCGAAGGCGCTGAGCTTGTCCGCATTGCTGCCCGAGAGCGCCAGCCGCGCGCCCTGCCCGGCCAGCGCCTTCGCCACTGCCGAACCGATCCCTCCGCTCGCGCCGGTAACCAGGGCCGTCATTCCAGTAAGGTCGAACATGTCATTCTCCTGTTGGTCTGTTCACGCGAAGACGCGGAGACGCAGAGGTTGATAGTCGTTGATGATGCGGCAGGCCCTTCCTTGAGAGTCGCCCCATCGAAAATTGGTGAGCGGCCTCACGGACTGCCGTCACGGGCGCAGATCGGTGAGGAGCTGCTTTCATCGTCGCAGATGGCATCGATGTCGATCAAAGCCCCTCCGCGCGACCCTCGTGTCAGATCTTCCCCAGCAGCGTCTCGATGTCGTCCATGGAGATCACGCTCGTGACCGTTGCGTCGGGCGCGGTGCGCTTGACCATGGGGCCGAGCACCTTGCCGCCGAATTCCACGAAGTCGGTGATGCCGGCGTCGAACATCGCGGCGATGCTCTCGCGCCAGCGCACGCGGCCGGTGACTTGCTGCACGAGCAGGTCCTTCACCATTGCGGCGTCGCTCGCCGGGGCGGCGGTGACATTCGCATAGACCGGCAGGAAAGCGCCGGGCGAAGCGGTGTCGGCCAGCGCCTGCGCCATCGCGTCGGCAGCGGGCTGCATCAGCGGGCAGTGGAACGGCGCGGAGACGGGCAGCAGCACGCCGCGCTTGATGCCGTGCTCCTTCACCAGATCGACAGCCCGCTCGATGGCGCCCTTGTGACCGGAGATCACCACCTGCCCGGGATCATTATCGTTGGCGACTGTGCAGACCTCGCCCTGTGCGGCGGCGGCCGCCAGTGCCTCGGCTTTCTCGATGTCGGCGCCGAGCAGCGCCGCCATGGTGCCCTCGCCCACCGGCACCGCCGCCTGCATCGCGCGGCCACGCAGCTTGAGCAGCCGCGCTGTGGTCGCGAGATCGAAGGCGCCCGCGGCGCTCAGCGCGGAATATTCGCCGAGGCTGTGGCCCGCCACCGCATCGGCCTTGTCGCGGATGGAAACGCCGCCTTCCTTCTCCAGCACGCGCAACACCGCAAGGGCATGGGCCATGATGGCCGGCTGGGCATTCTCGGTGAGCGTCAGGTCGCTTTCGGGTCCTTCGCTCATCAGACGGAAGAGGTTCTGGCCCAGCGCCTCGTCCACTTCGCCGAACACCTCGCGCGCCACCGGCGAGGCTGCGGCGAGCGCGACCCCCATGCCGACGGCCTGGCTGCCCTGCCCCGGAAAGATGAATGCTCGCATGGCGTCTGTTGCCTCTGTAAAAAAGAAAGCCCGTGCCCTAAAGCCGCTTCGCGGGACAGGCAAGCGTGGACGGCCCTTGCATTTCCACCCGCTTTCCGTCATAGGCCGCGCCTTCACGCGCTCCGGACCGCCGGTGCCGCGCGAAAGTGTATTTGAAGACGACAGCCGGAGGGGTGGCACGCATGGGGCGGCCATCAGCGATCGGCCAACACAGGACGCATGAACCATGCCGCTTTACGAGCATGTCTTTCTCGCGCGTCAGGACCTGGCTCAGGCCCAGGTAGACGCGCTGGCGGAGACCGCCACCAAGATCGTCGAGTCCCAGCAGGGCAAGGTGACGAAGGTGGAGAATTGGGGCCTCCGCAACCTCGCCTACAAGATCGCGAAGAACCGCAAGGCGCACTATGTGCTGCTGAACATCGACGCGCCCGCCGGCACCGTGGCGGAGCTGGAGCGCCAGACCGCCATCAACGAGGATGTCATCCGCTACATGACCATCCGCGTCGATGAACTGGAAGGCGGCCCCTCCGTCATGATGCGCAAGAACGATCGCGACCGTGAGCGCCGTGGTGGCGATCGCGGCCCCCGTGGCGAGCGCGACGGCGATCGTGGTCCGCGCCGCGAGCGCGAAGAAGCTGCTGCTGGCGAATAAGGAGATCTGAACAATGGCACGCCCGTTTTTCCGCCGCCGCAAGAGCTGCCCCTTCGCCGCCAAGGATGCGCCGAAGATCGACTATAAGGACGTCCGTCTGCTCCAGGGCTTTGTCTCGGAGCGCGGCAAGATCGTCCCCTCGCGCATCACCGCCGTCTCGGCCAAGAAGCAGCGCGAGCTTTCCCAGGCGATCAAGCGCGCCCGTCATCTGGGCCTGCTGCCCTACATCGTGAAGTAAGGAGCCACCCCATGGAAATCATCCTGCTCGAGCGTATCGAGAAGCTGGGCGGCATCGGCGACGTCGTGACCGTCAAGGACGGCTACGCGCGCAACTACCTGCTCCCCAACAAGAAGGCCCTGCGCTCCAATGCCGCCAACAAGGCGGTGTTCGAAGCCAACCGGGCCAAGATCGAGGCCGATAACGCCGCCCGTCGCGGCGATGCGGAGAGCGCGGCCAAGACCATCGAGGGCGTCCAGGTGGTGCTCATCCGCCAGTCGTCGAACAGCGGCCAGCTCTACGGCTCGGTCTCGGTTCGCGACATCGTGGAAGCCCTGCACGAGGCCGGGCACAACATCGTCTCCAAGGCGATGGTCGTGCTGGAGCGCCCGATCAAGACGCTCGGCCTGTTCGACGTGCGCGTCTCGCTGCACCCGGAGGTCTCCGTGACCGTCCAGGTCAACGTCGCCCGCTCGCCGGAAGAAGCCGACCTCCAGAAGGACGGCGTCGACGTGATGGCCCAGATGTTCGAAAAGGACGAGGCCGGCTTCACCGAGGATTACGATCCCAATGCCGAGCCCGGCGAGATCGCGGCCGAGCCGACCGACGCGGCGCAAGCCGAAGCGGACGAGGGCGCCGAGGCGTAAATCTCAGCCAATCGGATTTAAGAATCGAGAGCCCTGCGGAACTTCGGTTTCGCGGGGCTTTTCTTGGGCCATCGCCAGCATTGCCTTCGCCCGCGTTGACCGATCGTCACGCCCGGCTTTGCCTCTCGCCGTTCCCGCGAAAGCGGCAATCCCAGCACGCAAAGAGAGCCGTTATCTTATCGTCATTTCCGCTTTCGCGCGGATGACGGGAAGGAAATCTCGGGAACGATGGAGGGAGACAATGGCCCCCTCAATCCCCCGCCATATGGATGAAATCCCGCTCGTAACTGCGCATATGGGCGCCGCCGTCGACGATGATCGTCTGCCCCGTCACGGCCTGCGCGCGTGCGAGGTAGAGCACCGCTTCGCCGACATCCTCGGGCTCGGGCAGCGCATCGAGCGGCGCAAGACGGGCGAGGCGAGCGAGCTGCTCGGGCGTGTAGTCATAGGTCGCCAGCGTCAGGCCGGGTGACACCGCATTGACGCGGATCGCCGGCGCCAGCGCGCGGGCGGCGATGCGGGTAAAGGCCTCCAGCCCGGCCTTGCCCAGCGTATAAGCGAGCTGGTCGCCATGCGGCTGGGCGAGCCGTTGGTCGAGGATATTGATGACCGAAGGGTTCCGCCCCGCTGGGCGCTCGGCCCGCGCGAAGGCTTGGGTGAGAAGCACCGGCGCTACGGTGTTCACCTGATGATAATGCGCCAGCTCGTCGGCCGTCACCACGGCGAGATCGCCCTCGCCGAACAGCGAGGCATTGTTGACCAGCAGGTCAGGCGCGCGGCCGAAATGCGCAGTTACGGCAGGCAGCAGCCCCTCTGCCGCTCCGGTTTCAAGGAAATCCGCCGCAAAGCCGTGCCAGGTCGCGCCCGTCTCGGCCAGGCACTCGCGCAGGAAGCGGTGCGGTTCCGGCGCCTCACGGCCGTGGATGGCCAGCGCATAGCCGGCGCGGGCCAGATGCATGGCAATGCGGGCGCCGAGGCGGCGATGACCGCCCGTGACCAGCGCCAGCGGCGCCACCCCCTGCCCCACCATGCTCACACACCCATCAGGCGGAGCACTTCCTCGCGGCTCTTCTCATCGCGCTTGAACACCCCCATCATTCGGCTGGTCATCATGTCGGTGCCATGGGTGCGCACGCCGCGCCCGGTCATGCAGCCATGCGAGGCCTTGATGACGACGGCCACGCCGAGCGGCTTCAGATTGTCCCAGATGCAATCGGCGACCTGCGCGGTAAGGCGTTCCTGCACCTGCAAGCGGCGCGCGAAGGCCTCCAGCACGCGGGCGAGCTTGGAGATGCCAACCACATAGTCGCCGGGCAGATAGGCGATGTGTGCCTTGCCCACGATGGGCGCCATGTGATGTTCGCAATGCGACTGGAAGGGAATGTCCTTCAGCAGCACGATTTCGTCATAGCCGCCCACCTCGTGGAAGATGCGCGAGAGATGATAGGCCGGATCTTCGGCATAACCCTCGCAATATTCCTTCCAGGCGCGCGCGACGCGCTTGGGCGTCTCGATGAGGCCCTCGCGCGTGGGATCGTCGCCCGCCCAGCGGATGAGCGTGCGCACGGCCGCCTCCACTTCCTCGGGCACCGCGATTTTCGCGGGACGGTCAATCAGATTGTCGTCATGGTCAAAAGGGGTCATGGCCGCCCTCCGGTGTGTTGTTCGTGGACATGCCGGCAGCATGCGCCCTCATTCGAGGGGCGAAATAGGCCTTGCAGGCGGCGGGCGCAACCGCGCCGGCAGCGGCGGCCCGATCCCTGTCCCGAGAAGGCCTCACCGCTGCCGTTAGGGCATGGCCGCATGCGCCATGCCCAGCCGGGCGGATGCGCGCAAATCCTGCCTTTTCCCGCACCGTACCCTTGCCCACAGCGCATTGGCGGGGGATAAGGGAAAGCCGGACCGGCGCTGCGACCATGGCGCCATCCGATGGGGAGAGCGAACAATGGAAGCCTATCTCTACGACGCCGTACGGACGCCCCGCGGGCGAGGAAAGCCGGACGGCGCGCTTCATGAGATCACGCCCATTCAACTCGCAACCCAGATGCTTCGGGCCATTCGCGATCGCAACGCGCTCGATACCGCCGATGTGGACGACGTCATCCTGGGCTGTGTGGCGCCGGTGGGCGAGCAGGGCACGGACATCGCCCGGCTCGCCGTACTCACCGCCGGCTATGCCGAAACGGTGGCGGGCGTGCAGATCAACCGCTTTTGCGCCTCGGGCCTCGAAGCCACCAACATGGCCATCGCGAAAGTGATGAGCGGCGAGGCGCAGATGGTGGTCGCCGGCGGCGTCGAATCGATGAGTCGGGTGCCGATGGGCGCTGACGGCGGGGCCTGGGCCAGCGACCCCGCCGTCGCTTTTGCCGCCTATTTCGCGCCGCAAGGCATTGGCGCGGACGTCATCGCCACCAAGTTCGGCTTTTCGCGGGCGGACGTGGACGCGTATGCCGTCGAAAGCCAGAAACGCGCCAAGATGGCCTGGGACGAGGGCCGTTTTTCCCGCTCCATCGTGCCGGTGCGCGATGTGATCGGGCAGATCGTGCTCGATCATGACGAGCATATGCGTCCCGAGACGGACATGCAGAGCCTCGCCGCGCTCAAGCCCAGCTTCGCGGCCATGGGCGAAGAGATGCCGGGTTTCGACACCATCGCCCTGCTGCGCTATCCCGAGCTGGAGCGCGTCAACCATGTTCATCATGCCGGCAACAGCTCGGGAATCGTGGATGGCGCCGCGGCGGTGCTGGTGGGCAGCAAGGCAATGGGCGAGAAATACGGCCTGAAGCCCCGCGCGCGAATGCGGGCGATGGCCTCCATCGGCTCCGAGCCGCTCATCATGCTCACCGGGCCCGAAAGCGTCGCCGCCAAGCTGCTGAAGCAGGCCGGCATGACCAAGAGCGACATCGACCTCTGGGAACTGAACGAAGCCTTCGCGGCAGTGATCCTGCGCTACATGCAGGCGCTGGACCTCGATCATGCGCGGATCAACGTCAATGGCGGGGCTATCGCCATGGGCCATCCGCTGGGCGCGACCGGCGCCATGGTGCTGGGCACCGCGCTTGATGAGCTGGAGCGCAGCGGCCAAGGCACGGCGCTGGTCAACCTCTGTGTCGGCGCCGGCATGGGCACCGGCATCATCATCGAGCGGGTGTGAGGTGATGCACGCACATATCGAACGCCAGCACGCACGGTGAAAGAAGGAACGCAGGAATGAAGACGCTCACCATCGACATCGATGCGGACGGCATCGCTCTCCTCACCATCGACGTGCCGGACCAGTCGATGAATGTCATCGGGCCGGAGTTCATTACAGACCTGGGCGCGGCCATCGACCGGATTTCCGGCGAGGACGCGATCAAGGGGGCCGTCATCGCGTCGGGCAAGGCGAGCGGTTTCATGGCCGGCATGGACCTCAAGCAGCTGAGCGCCATGCTGATGCCCGCGGCCGGCGATGGCGAGCCCGACATGGCCGCCATCTTCGAGCGCGCCTTCGTACTCAATGCGCTGTTCCGTCGGCTTGAGACCTGCGGCAAGCCCGTGGCGGCCGCCATTGAAGGCGTGGCGCTGGGCGGTGGTCTGGAGCTGGCGCTCGCCTGCCATCATCGCGTGCTGAGCAGCGATCCGCGCGTGCAGATCGGCCTCCCGGAAGTGCTGATCGGCCTCTTCCCCGGCGCAGGCGGCACGCAGCGGCTGCCGCGCCTCATCGGTGTGCAGACGGCGCTCATGTACATGCTCCAGGGCCGGAATTTCCGCCCGCCCGAGGCGCTGGCGCTCAAGGTCGTCGACGAACTGGCCGAGCCGGGCAAGACGATCGAGGCGGCAAAGGCCTGGGTAAAGGCGAACCCAAACGCAAATGTGCAGCCGTGGGACGTGAAGGGCTTCAAGGTCCCCGGCGGCTCCGGGCAGTTCAACCCCGCCTTCATCCAGGTGATGATGGCCGCGACGGTGATGACCACCAAGGAAACGCAGCGCAACCTGCACGGCCCGCACGCGCTGCTCTCCGCCGTCTATGAGGGCATCCAGCTTCCGATGGACCGCGCCATTCGCGTGGAGAGCAAATATTTCACGCGCGTGATCGCCGATCCGCAGGCCGGCAACATGGTGCGCACGCTGTTCGTCTCCAAGCAAGCCGCCGAGCGCGGCGCGCGGCGCCCGGCGGGGGTCGCGAAAGCGCCCACCCGGCGGCTCGCCTTGCTCGGCGCGGGCATGATGGGCGCGGGCATCGCCAATGTGGCGGCGCAGGCCGGCATCGACGTGCTGCTGCTGGACCGCGACATGGCGGCGGCCGAGCGCGGCAAGGCCCATGCGCAGGAGGCAATGACCAAACGGCTCGGCAAGGGCATGACGCCGGAGAAGATGACGCAGACGCTGGCGCGGATCACGCCGGTGACGGAGGTGGACGCGCTCAAGGGCTGCGATTTCGTGATCGAGGCCGTGTTCGAGGATGCCGCCATCAAGGGCGAGATCACCCGCCGAGTCGAGGCAGTGCTGGGCGCGGACACGATCTTCGGTTCCAACACCTCGACCCTGCCGATCACCGATCTGGCGCGCAACTGGAGCAGGCCGGAGAATTTCATCGGCATCCATTTCTTTTCGCCGGTTGAGAAGATGATGCTGGTCGAGGTGATCCTAGGCAAGCAGACCGGGCCGGCGGCGGTCGCCAAGGCGCTCGATTTCGTGGCGCAGATCAGGAAGACGCCCATCGTCGTCAACGATTCGCGCGGCTTCTACACCTCGCGCTGCTTCGGCACCTATGTGCAGGAAGGCACGCAGATGCTGGCCGAGGGCATAAACCCGGCGCTCATCGAGAATGTCGGCAAGCAGCTCGGCATGCCGGTGGGGCCCCTTGCCGTCTCCGACGAGGTGTCGATCGAGCTGGGCCACAAGGTAATGCTGGCGACGCGGGCGGCGCTGGGCGATGCCTACAAGCCCACGCAGGCGGACGCGGTCGCGGCGCAGATGGTCGAACTCGGCCGGCTGGGACGCAAGAACGGCAAGGGCTATTACGACTATCCCGAGGGCGGCAAGAAAATGCTCTGGCCCGGTCTCGCGCAGGCTTATCCCCGCGCCGCCATCCAGCCCTCGCCCGCCGAAGTGCGCGAGCGGCTGCTCTATCGCCAACTCGTCGAATGCGCGCGCTGCTTTGCCGAGGGCGTACTGGTGACGCCACAGGATGGTGACCTTGGGGCCATCTTCGGCTGGGGCTTCGCGCCCTATACCGGCGGTCCGTTCAGTGCCATCGACACCATCGGCGCCGCGACTGTCGTCGCGGTGCTGGACCGGCTGACGGCGGCCCATGGTGAGCGCTTCGCGCCGCCGCAGCAGTTGCGCGACATGGCAGCCTCGGGCGGGCGCTATTATGAGGAGGTGGCAGCGCAGGCGGCGTAGGAGGATCTGGCCGGTGGGCCAGCCCGGCGCCCCCTCCACCATCTCGTCCCTTCAGGCGAGGCCGCCGCGCACTCCGTCACGGCCCTCACGCCGTCATCCCCGCGAACGCTGGGATGACGAAGAGTCCGGAATATCGAGATAACGTCGGTGGAACGGAACGGCGGAAGCACCCGCCTCACCACTCAGCCGGCCTTGAAATCGGCCTGGCTAACCGCGCGCCAGGCGGGCAGATCGAGCGTGAAGCGTGCGCCGCTGCCCAGCGCGCTGTCGATCATGATGTCGCCGCCCATGGCGCGGGCGAGCTGGCGCGAGATGTAGAGGCCAAGGCCGCTGCCCTCGCCATCGGTATTGCCCAGTCGCTCGAAGCGCTCGAAGATGCGGTGGTGATCGCTCGCATCGACGCCGTTGCCCTGATCCGCGACAACCACGCGGGCGCGCCCGTCAATTTCGTCCAGACGTATCCAGATGGTGCTCTGTTCGGGCGAGTGGCGCACGGCATTGCCGACCAGATTGACCAGGATTTGCAGAACCCGGCGATATTCGGCGCGGGCAAAGACGCGCTCGTCTGGGCGCGGAGCCTCGATGGTGATGCGCCGGGCATCCGCGCGGATATTGAGCAGGCCGGCGGCACGGCGCGCGATTTCGGAGAGGTCCACTTCCTCGCTCACGGGCTTGAAGCCCGGCCCCTCAATGGCCTGAAGATCGGCCAGGTCGTCGACCAGCGCCAGCAGATGCCGTCCGGCCGAGGCAATGTCCGTCGCGTAGTTGACATAATCCTGCCGCAGCGGTCCGTTGACCCGGTCGCTGATGGTGCCGGCATTGGCGATGATGCGGCTGATCGGCTGGCGCAGGGCACTGTCGAGCCGGCGGCTGAGCGCGGGGCCGAACAGGTCCACGGGCGGCACGCGAACGCCTGCCGAAGAAGCAGCCGCAGTAGCCGGCCGCTGCGCATCGACAGGCGGTTCCGCGACGGGTGGTGCCACGGGCACACGGGCGGCGGCATGTGCGGATGGCTGTCCGGCCGGGCTCGCCATCTCCTCGCGCACGGCCCGGCCGCGATAGCCAGCGAACGTGCCGTCCGCCCCGAACAGCGCCGTGCCCGAGAGCCTATAGCGCACGTTATCATCGCCCCGCAGACGCGCGAGCTGCCCTTCGAAATTCATGTGGCGCACCAGCGCCTCGATCATCGGCATGCCGCGCTGGGCGCCGGCAGGATCGTCCATCAGCGCAAAAAACGCCGTGAAGGTCTGTCCGTCGCCTGGTGCCGCGTGGCCGAGCTTGGCGGCACTCACATCGGGGCGGCAGAAACGCATCTGGTCGTCCACCTGCCACTCCCAGCCCCGCCCGAAAGAGGGATCGAGCAGCCCCTGCAACGCCCCGGCACGGGAGAAGGACTCGCGCGGGCGGCGCTCCTGCCAGTCGAGCAGCGAGACATGCAGCCACTCGCCCTCGGGCCGCAGTTGCGCCCACAGGCTGATGTCCGCCTCTTCGCGCGCCAGCTCCACCGAGCGCGAGAGCGGCGTGCCCAATCGCAGCGCCAGGCGCACCAGCGCGGCCAGCGCCGGCAGGGCAAGCGGCCCGTTCGGCTCGCCGCCTGCTTCGATCTGGAGCGTCATCAGCGCATCGTCGGCACGCAGAATGCGGCCTTCCCGGTCGAGGAGCGCAGTGACGGGGGCGGCGGCGGCGACTCGAGTCATGCTGATGGGTCGATGATGGTCAGCTTGGCGAGCAACGGCGGCGGCATCAGCATGCGAGTCAGCCAGCCATCCACCTGCCCCTGATCGAAGGCACGATAGCCCTCGACGAAACGGGTGAGCGCAGCATCGCGGTCGCCAATGGCTGGCGTGAGAGGTGCAAGCATTTCAAAGACATGCACGGCAAGCGCCTCATCTGTCCCCATCACCCGCAAGATCGCCTTGCGCGCCACATCGCCACCGTCGACAAACGCCCCCAGCACCTGATCGATCGGCAGCGCCGTCTCCGCTTCAACCAGGGCACAGAAGAGCAGCAGCCGGCGCTCGATCAACGCCATCGGTGCGAGCCGAAGGCGATCCTCGCCCGATAGCGTCCGGGCGCAGCGTTGGGCAAGCGCAAAGGGCCCGGTGCCTTCGTCATGCCGCGCGATGACCCGCTCTACGGCCTGAATGACCGCATGCATCGCGGCGCGATCGGCGGCGCCCAGCCCCTGCGACACCGCCCGGATAAGCAGCGCGGCGGCTGTCCAGGCGAGATCGCAGAAATATTCGGCCGGCAAGTCCGGGCGCAGCGGCGTGTCGAGCAGGAGCGGCCCGGCCCAGCGCTGCTCGGCGAGCGCGAGCGCGGCCAGCGCCTGGCCGAAGGGGCCCTCGCCCGAGCGCTCCAGCATGTCCCCGACATTGCCGGTGAGCGCCGGGTCCGGCCGCTCGCGCTGCACCACCGAGAGCGCGCCACGCAGGCGGAAATGGTTGAGCAGCTCGGGCGAGAGCAGGTCCACCTGGCGTTCCAGCGCGGCGCTGCAAAACGGTTGCGGCAGAGTGCCGAGGCGGGCATCCACGTCCCGGTCTGCGATTTCCAGGCGGATCGCCATCTCCACGGCATTCATCGTGCCGGCAAGATGATAGCGCGTCTCGGCCAGCAGCGCGTCGGTCCAGCGGCTCGACATCTGATCGGAGAAGAGCGCGAGGTCCGCGCGATGGCGCAGTTCGTCGCTCAGGCGCCGCGCAAGGCGCGCCTGGGAACCGCCCTCCCCGCCGGAAGCGCTTTCCGCCCCAGTGTCCCTGCTGTTCGACATGGCCCCCACACTAGCCAAATTCCGCTTAAAATCGCCTAAATACGATTATCCCCCTTCGCAAGCAGGCGCACGGCCACGGTGCCGAAGGCATATAGACCGATCAGGACGAACGCATGGGGCACCCGATTCCCTAGCGCTCCGCCCAATCCGATGGTTAACGCCATGCCGGTGGAGAGGTGTCGCCACAGTCCCAACCGTCCCAAAACGGGGCGCTCGTCGCGCAAATCGGCAATGGTCTGGAGCCCCACCAGCGCCAACGCCAGCGCGACACCGAGCAACGCCAACAGATCACCGTTCGCCAGCCGGCCGCCCAATATGGCGAGCGCGGTCAGCCCCGCCCCCTTGACCAGCACGCGCAGGCCCATGGGCGCCGGGCGATGCAGCATCACGCGGGCGCAGGCGTCGCTCAGGCCCAGGGCGGCCTCGGCAAGCAGCGCGAAGAGCAGGCCCAGGCGCGGCCAGTCCGCGCTGGCGCCGGCAATGGCGAAAACGGACAGCAGGCCAGCGGCCCAGCGAATCTGCGCGGGATTGACCTGATAGCGCGCCAGCGGCTCGACCAGTCGGCTCCCGACTGGCGCCAGCAACGCCGTCAACGGATCACGCGGCGGCGCGTCGGCAAAGCCGCTGCGCGTGAGCGCCTCCAGCGCCTGCTGCGCATCGGCCGGCGTACCGATCCGCATCACGCGCGCCGACGTCACGAAATCGACCGGAAGTTCGATGCGACGCGCGCCCTGCTGCACCGCGCGTCGCAGCAATGTAAGCTCAAGATCCCACTCGCCGAGCATATCGATGGTGGCGAGCAATATCTCGCCGGAGAGCAGCGCGGCGCCGGCCCAGACATGGCGGGCATCGATCCGCTCCAGGTGCGCCGTGGCGTTCTCCGATGGGGTCGCCAACAGGGCCAGCGCATGCAGGCCGAGCAGATCATCCAGCGCCTGCTGTGGCAGGATCATACGCTCGGCGATCAGGAGGACGCGGTCATCCGGCTCGAGTCGCCGCGCCAGATCCGGCCCGTCCTCCAGCGCCAGCACCGGCACGCCGCTCTCTCGGCTCAGCCGCTCGGCGGTGCGAGCGGCCTCTCCCAGCGGCTGGTCGGCGCGAATGAGGATGAGGTCTGCCCCTGCCGCGATGGCCTGGCGCGCCTGATGCTCGACGGGCGAATGGACGCCGATGCGCAGTTCATCCGCGGTGAAGGCGCTGGCGGCCTCGCCCGCGGCCGGTGCCCGCGCGTTGAGCAGAGCGACGAGCCGCATTCAGTTTCTCTTGGCGCTGGCCGCAATCATGGCCGGAACAGTGGCGGCGCGCTTGGCCCTTGGCAAGGGCTATCCGGCACATCGCGGACCGGAACGCATCCGGGCGAGGCGCCGTTCAGTTCTGTGTCACGGCCTGATCGAGCGCGCTGCCGAGCCGGCGCAGCACCACGGGATCGCCCGGCGCGCCCTCCAGCGCCTCGTCAGCCAGCGCCATCACGTCCGTGACGCCGAAGCTGGCGCACAGGCCCTTGAGGCGCAGCGCCGCCATCGTCCAGTTCGCATCGCAGCGCGCGCGTGCCAGCAGATCGACCTGCCGCTCGGCGCTCTCGATGAAAGCCTGACGGAGATCGGCGATCAGCGCGTGATCGGAACCGACCGCCGCAGAAAGTGCCGCCTGGAGATTGCCGGGATCGTAAACCATGGGCGATGTGTAAAGCGCGCAGAGTAAAGGGGCTGTAAAAATGAGGCCTTTCCGTCGATGGTGAACATGTTAAGGACGTTCGTTCGCCCTGAGGGCATCGGCGAGCGGATCGGCCGGGCAGTCATAGCGAAGCGGCGCGCCGCCGGGTCATCGGGCAAGACACATTTGAAGGATGGGAGCGGGCCACCATGAGCCGGTCATGGTTTTCGAAGCTGCGTGATCGCGACGACGACTGGGCTGCGGACAGCGCCGCGGGCAGCTTGGCGAGCGGGCCCGATCCTTTCGCCGACGAGGTCGCGCCGTCGGCGCACGCCGGCTGGGGTATCTGGCTGGTGCGCGGCCTCCTTGCTGCGGCCGGCATCGCCTGGTTCGGCATCGTGGCCTGGAGCTTCGCGGACCCGACCATCGGCCTGCGACTCTCGCCCTTTCTGGAGATCGTGAGCCGCCTCTCGGTGCCGCTGGTGCTCGTAGTCGGCCTGGCGCTGCTGGTGATGATGCTGGCGGGCCATTGGGACAATGACGAGAGCAAGGGCCGGATGAGCGCCGAAGACGCTCGCGCCTATGCCGCACAGGCTGCGCAAGCCGCCGCACGGATCGGCGAGGCCCACACCCAACTTTTCGGCCACACCAAAAGCTATGCCGCCGCGGCCGACCGCTCCGCCACGGCACTGCTTGAGGCCGTGACACAGATGAGCGAGCGCGGCGACCGGCTCGCCGAGGCGACCGGACGCTCTATTGCTACGCTGGAATCCCTGAGCGCGCGCATGGCCGCCTTCGACAGCAGCGCGCCGCAGTTCGAGCGGCGTCTGTCCGAGCTGGTCGAGACCATGGCATGCCTGGGCGTAGAATTGCGCGAGCGCAGCACGCATCTGGAAACCCGCCTCAAGGAAGCGACCACGGCCGCGCGCGACACGCGCACGCAGCTCATCGCCGCCGGAGACAGTCTCAATGACCGGCTCGGCACGCTGCGCGATGGCGCCAAGGCGGCGGGCGAGGAACTGGCGAGCCTGGCCGAGCTGAGTTCCGCACGCATCGACTTCACGCTCGACCGTGTGCGCACCGTGCTCGATGCCACCGAACAGCGGATCGACACGCAGAACCAGGCGCTCACCGCGCTCGTCGAGCGCAGCCGCGAGAGCATCGAGACCGCGTCCGAGCAGTCGCTGGCGCTGTTCCTCTCACGCTGCGGCGAGATCGAGGACATATTGGACCGGCTCGACGGCAGGATCGCGGCTCAGTCCGAGAAAGGCGGCGCCTGGCTGGAAGCCGCTTCGGCCGGCGCGGCGGCGCTCGGCCGGCAGTTCGACGCGCTGGAGCAATCCGCGCTGGGCCGCACCGAGCGGCTGGGCGCGGCGATGGTCCAGCTCTCCGGCGAGACCCGGCGGCTGGTCGACGCGCTCGATGCCGGCGATCAATCCTCTGAGCAGCTCATCACCCGGGCCGAGGCGCTGCTGCTGGCGCTCGATTCCGGCGTACGGGAGCTGGACGAGAGCGTGCCGCGCGCCATCGGCCGTGTGGAAGAGCGGCTCGATGCCATGCGCCAGCGCATCGCCGAGGCGGGGCCCGCCGTGGAGAGTGTGGAGGCACGCGCGAGCGCCGTGGTCGGGCGGATGGAAGAGGCCGGCAAGTTCGGCGCCGAGCATGCCGCCGGTCTCGACGCGGCGCTGACGCGCGCGCAGGCGGCCCTCGCCGGGCAGAAGGAACAGATCGCGGCGCTGTGCGGCGCCATCGATCAGGCAAGCGAAGGCATGACCCGGCTGGGCGATACGGTCGGTCCCCAGATGGTCGAGGCGCTGCTGCGTGTGCGCGAGACGGCCGACGCCGCTGCCAAGAAGGCGCACGAAGCCATCATGGCGACCATCCCTCAAGCCGCCACGGCGCTGGGCGAAGCGAGCAGCGACAGCTTGGCGCGCGCGGCCTCAGCTGCCGTGGACGGGCAGATCGCGCGGCTGACCGAGGCGGCAGATCGGGCCGTCCAGACCGCTGGCGAGGCCGCCGCGCGGCTGGACGCCCAGCTCAAGGCGCTGCACGAGACCAGCGAGGCCCTGGAGCGCCGCCTCACCGGCAGCACCGAACGGCTGGAATCCCAGGATCGCGAGCTCCTGACGCGCCGCTCGGGCGAACTGATCGAGATGCTCAATAGCCGAGCCATCGATGTCTCCAAATGGCTGGGTCACGACATCAGCGAAGGCGAGTGGGCCGCCTATCTCAAGGGCGATCAGGGCATTTTCGCCCGTCGCGCCGTGCGCATGCTCAGCCGCACCGAAGCGCGCGCCATCCAGGCGCTCTATCGCGAGGACAGCGACTTTGGCGAGCATGTGAACCGCTATGTCCATGATTTCGAGGCCCTGCTGAAAGGCGTGCTGGCCGCGCGCGACGGGAGTGCGCTGGCGGTGACCATGCTCTCTTCCGACCTGGGCAAGCTCTATGTCGCGCTCGCCCAGGCCAGCGACCGGCTGCGGGCGGGGTAAGGCGGTGATCGGCTGCTGGCGGTAATGTGTGGGACCATGCCGCCGCGCATGGCCTGCGATCTATGCGGTAGTCTGCGATATGGGACCAATCCCAGATCGTCTTCCCAACCTACTCGAGGCCCCACTTCCAACCCGCACATCATCAGCGGTCGAGAGCGACCGAGCGGCGTCAACAGGCGGGCGGAACAGCCGAAATCCCTATATGCTATCCCTCCCACATAATCGTTCTACTTCAAGGTACTTTCGGGCGGACTGTAAAACCGATCGAAGCTGTGCACTGTCACCCACTCATAGGTGTAGTTGAGATAGAACAGGGCAAAGAACGCTGCCGCCAGAAGCGAGGTCCGCCACACGGTGCGCCACACGTTGAAATGGGCCGGTGCGCTTTCGACCTGCCCGGGCACCAACTCCTCCCCGGCCTCTTCCGAAGTCCGCACGCCGAAGGGCAGCACCAGGAACAGGCTCAGGAACCAGAAAAGGAAATAGATCGCGGCAATGGTCGTCAGTTTCATGTCCGGCCCTCCCCGCTCATAACTGGGCGATCGTCACGTCGACGATCGGCTTCTTGCCTGTCCATTGCGTTGCGACGCGGCGCACGGCCAGACGCGCGGCCTCGCGGATCGTCTCCACCTCGCCGCGCTGGCTCGCCTTGCGCAGCGCCGTGCGCAGGGCCAAATCCGCATCCTCCAGAAATGCCTCAACATCCGCCTCGATGGGCACCCCCTTGAGGCGAATGTCGGCGCTGCCCGCCATCTGCCTGCGCGCGTCGAGCGCGATGCCCACGCTGATGTGGCCATGCTGCATGAGCTTGCGCCGCTCGTTCATGGTCGGCCCGTCGGCCGGCAGGATCACGTCGCCATCGAGCACGAGACGCCCGGCACGCACTTCCGTCAGCTTCTCCGGCCCGTCCGGGGCCAGGCGGATGACGTCGCCATTTTTCTGGACGATGGTGCGCCGGATGCCGCTAGCTGTACCAAAGCGCGCCTGCTCGGCCATGTGCCGCAACTCGCCATGGACCGGCACCAGAATCTCCGGGCGGATCCAGCCATACATGGCCGCAAGTTCCGGCCGGCCGGGGTGGCCCGAGACATGGACATGGCTCTGCCGCTCCGTGATCATCCGCACATTCTTGGCTGCGAGCGCATTCTGGATGCGGCCGATCGCCTCCTCGTTGCCGGGAATCTGGCGGGAGGAGAAAATGACCACATCACCCGCGCCGAGCTGAATGGGATGCGCATCGAAGGCAATGCGGGCGAGCGCGGCACGCGGCTCCCCCTGCCCGCCCGTCGCGATGATGAGGATATCGCTGGCCGGCAGGTCCATCACATCGTCCATATCAACGAGTTCAGGGAAATCAGCAAGATATCCGCAACTCTTCGCAGTGCGGATAATGCGATCCAGCGAGCGGCCGGCAATGCAGACCCGCCGTCCCGTCGCTCGCGCCACCTCCCCCAGCGTTTGCAGGCGGGCCGCGTTGGACGCGAAAGTGGTGATGAGCACGCGGCCGTGCGCGCTCTTCACCGAGTCCAGCAGCCCGGCCCGGACCGAGGCTTCCGATCCGCTCGGGTTCGCGTTGAACACATTGGTGCTGTCGCACACCAGCGCCAGCACGCCGGCATCACCAATGGCGGACAGCTCGTCCGCGGTGGCCGGCACGCCGATCACCGGCTCCTCGTCCAGCTTCCAATCGCCGGTGTGGAAGATCCGGCCAAACGGCGTTTCGATGAGCAGCGCATTCCCTTCTGGGATAGAATGAGCGAGCGGCACATAGCGGAACGAGAAGTCGCCCAGCGCGAAGCGCACATCCTCGGCGATGACGTGCAGCGCGACCTTCTCCTCCAGCCCTTCCTCGACGAGCTTGGCGCGCACCAATCCGGCCGTGAACGGCGTCGCGTAGAGCGGGACGCCGAGATCGAGCGCCAGATAGGGCACCGCGCCGATATGATCTTCGTGGCCATGGGTGAGGACGATGCCCAGCAGATCGTCGCGGCGCTCCTCGATGAAGCCGATGTCCGGCATCACCAGATCGATGCCGGGGCAAGTCGCATCGCCGAACAGCACGCCCAGGTCCACCATCACCCACTTGCCGCGACAGCCGTAAAGGTTGAGATTCATCCCGATCTCGCCCGAGCCGCCAAGCGCCAGGAAGAGAAGTTCATCACCTGGAATCATTGGCTTGAAAGGCTCCGTTGATAGAGAATGGCAAGACCGTCGATGGTGAGGTCGGGTACGATGGCATCGAAAAGATCGGCCTTCTCGCCGAACAGGACGGCGAGGCCTCCGGTGGCAATCACCTTGGCGGGACGCCCGATCTCGCGGCGCATCCGCGCGATCAACCCCTCGATCATGGCGACATAGCCCCAGAACACCCCGATGAGCATCTGATCCTCGGTGGTGGCACCAATCACGTTGTCGCTGGCTGGCACCGCGATGGCAATGCGCGGCAGCTTGGCGGCATTGCTTACCAGTGCTTCGAGCGACAGGTTGATGCCCGGCGCGATGATGCCGCCCTTATAGGCGCCGCTATAGTCGATATGATCGAAAGTGGTGGCCGTGCCAAAATCGATGACGATGAGATCGCCCGCATAAGCGGCATGGGCAGCAATGCCGTTGATCGCCCGATCCGCGCCCAGCGTGTGCGGCATGGGCACGTCGAGCGCGATGGTCCACTCGACCGGTGGCTGCCCGGCGATCAGCGGCGCCTCGCCGAAATATTTGGTGGCGAGCACGGTCAGATTATGGAGCGTACGCGGCACCACCGTGGAGATGATGACGGCCGTCACATCGGCCATCCCCAGCCCTTCGAGCGTGAGGAGCTGGTGAATCCAGACGGCATATTCATCGCCGGTGCGGCGCGGATCGGTGGCGATGCGCCAGCGCGCGCGCACGCGGCGCTCGGCGCCAGGCTCGACCAGCGCGAAGACGACATTGGTGTTTCCGGCATCGATCGCGAGAAGCATCGGGCCTCTAATATCCTTCCCTTGCCTGACGGAGCGCGCGCACAGCTTCAGAGGAAGCCGACATCGCCGCTGTGGACGACCCGTCGCGTCCCGTCGTCGAGACGCAGTAGCAGCGCACCATCTTCCGCGACACCCTCAAATCCCCCTTCGATTGCCCTTTCTGAACCGGGGTCGAGCCGCAGCCGCGTGCCCGGCGCGTGCGCCGCCGCGCTCCAGGCGGCACGGACCGGCGCGAAGCCTTCCGCTCGCCAGCGTGCCAGCCAGGCAGTGAAGCGCTCGGCCAGTGTTTCTGCCAGCCGCGCGGCATCGATGGCGCCGCCGCCGGGCAGATCGGCCAGTGCCGTGGTGGCGCGCCCCTCCACCTGGGGCGCGGTGCGGACATTGACACCCACGCCGACGATCACGGCATCGCCGACGCGCTCCAGCAGGACGCCGGCGACCTTGGCCGGCCCGGCCATGAGGTCATTGGGCCATTTGAGCTGCACGCCGGCCTGCGGTGTAAGCTGCGTCACCGCCTCCCACAGCGCGACGCCCACCAGCAGGCCGAGCCCGGAGACGGGCGGATCCACCGGCCGCAACCGGATCAGCGTGGAGGCCTGGAGGTTGCCGACAAGACTGCGCCATTCGCGGCCCATTCGCCCACGCCCGGCCACCTGCCGTTCGGCCCGCAGCCAATGCCCCTCTTCCCAGCCGGTGCCCGCCAGCGCCGTTATATCGGCATTGGTCGAGCCGGTCTCGGCCACGAGGGTGATCCGGGTCATTCGCGCCGTCCCTCGACCGGAACCCTGCGGAGCAAGCCCGGCCGCCGGCCGCGCATCCGGCTCAGAAGAGCGCGGCGGCCGCGGCGGCGCTGGCCTGACCGAGGGCCGGGTTCAGCAGATAGCCCAGAACGACGACTGCCGCGCACAGCCAGATGATGCTGGAATCCAGCAGGCTGCGCGAGGCCGCCAGCTCGCCCGATGGCGGATCGAGACAGATCGTCTTGATGACCTTGAGATAATAAAAGGCCGCGACCACCGAGCCCACCACACCGAGCACGGCGAGCGGGAAAAGATTGGCGGCGATGGCGGCATCGAACACCAGGAACTTGGCCCAGAAGCCGAACAGCGGCGGAATACCGGCGAGGCTGAACATGAAAATCACGAACGCCCCCGCCAGCGCCGGCTGGCTGTGGACCAGACCGCCGAGGCTGGCGATGCTCTCCACCGGCCGGCCTTCCGCGTCGCGCATCTGGAGCACGCAGGCGAAGGCCCCCACCGTCATCACCACATAGATGGCGAGATAGCTCATCACCGCGGCCACGCCCTGCGGCGTGCCGGTGGCCAGGCCGATCAGCGCGAAGCCGACATGATTGATCGAGGAATAGGCCAGCAGGCGCTTGATGTTCGGCTGGTTGATGGCAGCCACGGCACCCAGGAAAATCGAGGCCACAGCGCAGAAGATGACAATCTGCTGCCAGCTCTGCCCCGCCGTGCCCATGGCCACAACGGCCACCCGCGTGGTCAGCGCCAGCGATGCCACCTTGGGCGCGCTCGCGAAGAAGGTCGTCACCGGCGTGGGCGCGCCTTCATAGACGTCCGGCGTCCACATGTGGAACGGCACAGCGCTGATCTTGAAGGCCAGACCCGAGAGCACGAACACAATGCCGAACAGCTCGCCATTGCTGAGCCCGTCGGAGAGCGCGGCGGCGACCCCGGTGAAGCTGGTGCTGCCGGTGAAGCCGTAGAGCAGCGACATGCCGTAGAGCAAGATGCCGCTCGCCAGCGCGCCGAGCACGAAATATTTAAGGCCCGCTTCGGCCGAGCGCACATCCTTGCGCATGAAGCTCGCCAGCACGTAGCCCGCCAGGCTGTTCAGCTCCAGGCCGACATAGAGCGTCACGAAATCGGTAGCCGAAACCATGATCGACATGCCAACGGTGGCAAGCAGGATCAGCACTGGATATTCGGCACGCAAACCGCCGACCGGCCCGTCGAAGAAACGAGGGGCGAGCAGAATGCTGGCAGCTGCCGTCACATAGATGAGCCCCTTGGCGAAGGCCGCGAAGGCATCGGCGCGATAGAGCCCGTCGAACACGGCGCCGCCGGCATGCACGGCCGGCTGCGCGAGCAGCACGAGCGCCACGCCCAGGGCGACGACCGCGACCCAGCTCACCTTGCGAGCTGTGCCGTCGCCGGCGAACGCCGCGACCATCAGCAGGGCCAGTGCCGCAATGCTCAGCACGCCTTCGGGAAGAATGGCGAGGAAGGAAGCGAGACCGTTCATCAGTGCGCTCCCTCGTGCGCGGCGCCCTGGGGCGCAAGATCGGTGATGCGACCCATCTTGAGCTGCGCGTCACCCTCGTGCCGCGCGGGCTCGGTGCGTGCCACGACGCTCGCCAGATTGGCGCGCATCGGCGCCATGAAGCTCTCGGGATAGACGCCCATCCACAGCACGGCGAGAGCGATCGGCACCAGCATGGCCAGTTCGCGCCGGCTGAGATCGGGCATGGCGCGGACATCGTCCTTGGTCAGATCCCCGAAGACGACGCGGCGATAGAGATAAAGCATATAGGCAGCGCCCAGAATGATACCCGTAGTGCAGACGAGCGCGACCCAGCTCGACGCCTGATAGACACCCATGAGGCTGAGCAGCTCGCCGACGAAGTTGCTGGTGCCCGGCAGGCCGACCGAGGCCATGGCGAACAGCATGAAAAGCAGCGCATAACGCGGCATGTTGATGGCGAGGCCGCCATAGCGGTCGATCTCGCGCGTGTGCAGCCGGTCGTAGATGACGCCGACGCACAGGAACAGCGCGCCTGAGACGAGGCCATGGCCCAGCATGACCATCATCGCGCCTTCCAGCCCCTGCTGGTTGAGCGCGAAGGTGCCCGCCGTCACGATGGCCATATGCGCCACCGAGGAATAGGCGATGAGCTTCTTCATGTCGTTCTGCACCAGCGCGACGAGGCTCGTGTAGACCACCGCGACCATCGAGAGCGCGAAGACGAGCCAGGCGAACTGCGCGCTCGCTTCCGGGAACATCGGCAGCGAGAAGCGGATGAAGCCATAGCCACCCATCTTGAGCAGCACGCCCGCCAGGATGACCGAACCGGCCGTGGGCGCCTGCACGTGCGCATCCGGCAGCCAGGTGTGCACCGGCCACATCGGCACCTTGACCGCGAAGCTGGCGAAGAAGGCGAGCCACAGCCAGGTCTGCGCCGAGGCCGGGAAATCATAGGCCATGAGCACCGGGATGCTGGTGGTGCCCGCATCGTGCACCATCCACAGCATCGCCAGCAGCATCAGCACCGAGCCGAGCAGCGTGTAGAGGAAGAACTTGTAGCTGGCATAGACCCGGTCCACGCCGCCCCATACGCCGATGATGAGATACATCGGGATGAGGCACGCCTCGAAGAAGATGTAGAAAAGGAAGAGGTCCTGCGCCGAGAAGACGCCGACCATCAGTACCTCCATGAACAGGAAGGCCGCCATATACTGGCCCACCCGCTTCTGGATCGCCTCCCAGCTCGCTGCGATGCAGATGGGCATCAGGAAGACCGTGAGCACGATGAGCATCAGCGCGATGCCGTCGATGCCCAGAGCCCAGGCGAAACGACCGAAGAGCGGCGCATATTCGGTGAACTGCCACTCCGGTGCGCCGGCGCTTTGGTCAAAGGCCGCCCACAGCACGATGCCGAGCACGAGATCCACCAAGGTCGCGGCGAGCGCGATCCAGCGGGCCTGCTGGGCGGAAGCGTAGAGACAGGCGATGGCGCCGGCCATGGGCACGGCGAGCATCAGCGTCAGGATAGGAAAGCCAAGCTCGGTCATTTCGGCATGATCGCCCAGGTTGCCGCCGCGGCGAGGCCAATCAGCATCACCAGCGCATAGGAATAGAGATAGCCGGATTGCAGCCGGCGCGTAACCTTGCCGCCCGCCACGACCGCCGCCGCCGCGCCATTGGGCCCGAAGCGGTCGATGAGGCCCTGGTCGCCGCCCTTCCAGAAGAGCCGGCCGAACCAGAAGGCAGGACGCACGAAGATGAGGTCGTACAGCTCGTCGATATACCACTTATGCAGCAGGAAATCGTAGAGCAGGTAGAAGTGGCTCACGAAGCGGGCCGGCCAGTCTGTGTGGCGGATATAGGCCATCCACGCGATGAAAAGGCCGATCAGCATCACCACGGCGGGCGCAAGCTTCACGAACAGCGGCACATGATGTGCCTCTTCCATGAGGTGCGCGTTGAAGAAGAGCGTGCTGGCCTGCCAGAAGCGCGCACCCTCCTCCGGACCCACGAACGCATGATAGAAGGCATAGCCGCCCGCCATCGCGCCCAGGCCGAGCAGCAGCAGCGGCACCAGCATGACCCACGGGCTCTCATGCGGCACATAGCCCGCCGTACCCTCGACCGGAGCCGAGGCATGGGCATGCGAGGCGCTGTCGGCATGGCCGGCATCTTCCTGCGCGGGCGGATTGTCGTGCCCATGCGCGTCATGACCGTGGCCATGTGCGTCGTGCACCGCGTGCTGGATATGCTCGCTGCCCGCCCAGCGCGGCTTGCCCCAGAAGGTGAGGAACATCAGGCGCCACGAGTAGAAGCTCGTCAGCAGCGCCGCGAACACGCCGACCCAGAAGGCGCCCGTGCCATGACCGCCGGCCGCATAGGCGCTCTCCAGGATCGCATCCTTGGAGAAGAAGCCGGCAAAGCCGATCTCGGTCCCCGGAATGCCCACACCGGTGATGGCGAGCGTGCCGGCCATCATCGTCCAGAAGGTGATCGGGATCTTCTTCCGCAGGCCGCCATAATAGCGCATGTCCTGCTCGTGGTGCATGGCGTGGATGACTGCGCCGGCGCCCAGGAACAGGAGCGCCTTGAAGAAGGCATGCGTGAGCAGGTGGAACATCGCCGCGCCATAGGCACCTACGCCCGCCGCGAAGAACATGTAGCCCAGCTGCGAGCAGGTCGAATAGGCGATGACGCGCTTGATGTCGTTCTGCACCGTGCCGATGGTGGCGGCGAAGAGGCAGGTGGCGGCACCCACGATGGTCACGACCGACATCGCGACAGCGCTCACTTCGAACATCGGCGAGAGACGGCAGACCATGAACACGCCGGCCGTCACCATGGTGGCGGCGTGGATCAGCGCGGACACCGGGGTCGGGCCTTCCATCGCGTCCGGCAGCCAGGTGTGGAGGCCGAGTTGCGCGGACTTGCCCATCGCGCCCAGGAACAACAGCAGGCAGATGACCGTCATCGTCTCGAAGCGAGCCCCGAGGAAGCCGATGGTTGAGCCTGCCATGGCCGGCGCCGCGGCGAGGATTTCGGGAATGTTGGTCGTATCGAACACCAGATAGGTGGCGAAGATGCCGAGCATGAAGCCCAGATCGCCAACGCGATTGACCACGAACGCCTTGATCGCGGCCGCGCAGGCCGAAGGTTTACGGAACCAGAAGCCGATCAGCAGATAGGACGCGAGGCCCACGCCTTCCCAGCCGAAGAAGAGCTGGAGCAGGTCGTTCGCCGTCACCAGCATGAGCATGGCGAAGGTGAAGAGCGAGAGATAGGCGAAGAAGCGCGGCTGATCCGGATCCTCGTCCATATAGCCCCAGCTATAGAGGTGGACGAGCGCCGAGACGCTGGTGACGACAACCAGCATGGTGGCCGTGAGTGCATCCAGGCGCAGCGCCCACTCGACGCTGAACGAGCCGGAGCTCATCCAGTGCAGCACCGGCACCACGGTCGGCTCGGCAGCGCCGGCCAGATAGGAGATGAAGATCGGCCAGGAGAGCGCGCAGGAGAGAAACAGCGCGCCCGTGGTGACGACCTTGGCCGGCACATTGCCGATGGCGCGATTGCCCAGCCCCGCGATGATGGCGGCAAGCAGCGGCCCAAAGACGATAATGGAGATCATGATGCCGTGCTCAGCCCTTCATCCGGTTGACGTCGTCGACGGCGATGGTGCCGCGCGCACGGAAATAGATGACAAGGATGGCGAGGCCGATGGCCGCCTCGCCCGCCGCGACGGTCAGCACGAACATGGCAAAGACCTGCCCCACCAGATCGCCCAGATAGGCACTGAAGGCGACGAGGTTGATGTTCACGCTGAGCAGGATCAGCTCGATGGCCATCAGGATGATGATGACGTTCTTGCGATTGATGAAAATGCCGAGCACGCCCAGCACGAACAGCACCGCGCCGACGACGAGATAATGACCCAGGCCGATCATGCCGCGCCTCCGTGGATCGGAGCCCGCGCGGGCGTGGCGGAAAGGCGAATGCTCACAGCTCCACCCCCTGCCCCACGGGCTGATTGACGTTGCGAACCGCGTCCTGCGGCCGGCGGCGGTTCTGCCGGGCGACTTTCTGGGCGCGCACGCCGCCGCGGGCGCGATGCGTCAGTACGATGGCGCCGATCATGGCTACGAGCAGAATGAGGCCCGCCATCTCGAACAGGAAGATGTAGCGCGTGTAGAGGAGATGGCCGATCGCCTCGATATTCGGCGTCTCGCCGGGGATCGGCGCCGCGAGCGGCGCATCCACCAGCAGGCCTGCCTGCCAGGCGCCCACGCCCGCCACCAGCTCGATGAACAGGATAAGCGCCACCAGCCCGCCGAGCGGAAAATTGGCGACGAAACCAGCCCGCAGCTCCGCGAAATCGATGTCCAGCATCATCACCACGAAGAGGAACAACACAGCGACCGCGCCGACATAGACGATGACCAGCAGCATCGCGAGGAACTCGGCCGAGAGCAGCACCATGAGTCCCGCCGCATTGAAGAAGGCGAGGATCAGCCAGAGCACGCTGTGCACCGGATTGCGCGCGAAGATCACCATCGCGGCCGAGGCCACGGCGATCGATGCGAACAGATAGAAGGCGATAACGTGAATCACAGGATGCTTGTCCCCCTCGGTGCGAGCCTGCGCTTAGCGATAGGGCGCATCGGCGGCAAGGTTCGCCGCGATTGCCCGCTCCCACTTGTCGCCATTGGCGAGCAGCTTCGCCTTGTCATAGATAAGCTCCTCGCGCGTTTCGGTCGCGAATTCGAAATTGGGCCCTTCGACCACAGCATCCACCGGGCAGGCTTCCTGGCAGAAGCCGCAATAGATGCACTTGGTCATGTCGATGTCGTAGCGCGTGGTGCGGCGCGAGCCATCGTCGCGCGGCTGCGCCTCGATGGTGATGGCCTGCGCCGGGCAGACCGCCTCGCACAGCTTGCACGCGATGCAGCGTTCTTCGCCATTGGGGTAGCGGCGCAGTGCATGCTCGCCCCGGAACCGCGGCGAGATGGGGTTCTTCTCATAGGGATAGTTGATGGTCGCCTTGGGCTTGAAGAAATACTTCAAGGTCAGCCAGTGCGCCTTCAGAAACTCCCAGAGCGTGAAGCTTTTGACCCAATAGGCAATCACGAGGCCACTCCATAGCGGGTCAGCATCAGGAACCCGGACACGAGGAACACGAAGAACAGCGATAGCGGCAGGAACACCTTCCAGCCCAGGCGCATCAGCTGATCGTAGCGATAGCGCGGGACGGTGGCCTTCACCCAGCTGAACACGAAGAAGAAGAACAGCGTCTTGGCCAGCAGCCACAGGATATTGAGGCCATAGGGCAGATAGAGCCAGCTGATATCCAGCGGCGGCAGCCATCCGCCCCAGAACAGGATGGCGTTGAGCGTGCACATCAGGATGACGTTGGCATATTCGCCAAGCCAGTAGAGCGCGAACGACATGGACGAATATTCGGTCTGGTAGCCCGCCACCAGCTCCGATTCCGCCTCGGTGAGGTCGAAGGGCGTGCGTGCCGTTTCCGCCATGGAAGAGATGAAGAACACCACCGCCATCGGGAAGAGCAGCAGATTGAAGCCATGACCGTTCAGCAGGCCGTAATAGCCCTGCTGGCTCGCGATGATGGCCGAGAGATTGAAGCTGCCCGACCAGAGGACCACACTGATGAGCACGAAGCCGATGGAGACTTCATAGGAGATCATCTGCGCGCTGGCGCGAATGGCCGAATAGAAGGGATATTTGGAGTTGGACGCCCAGCCCGCCAGCATGACGCCATAGACGCCGAGCGAACTGACCGCGAGAATGTAAAGCAGGCCTACATTGATGTCGGCCAACACCATCCCCGCGTCGAACGGGATCACCGCCCAGGCGAGCAGCGCCACCGTGAAAGTGATGATCGGCGCCAGAATGAACAGGCCCTTATTGGCCGCGCTCGGGATGATCGTCTCCTGGAGGAAGACCTTGAGACCGTCCGCGAAGCTCTGGAGCAGACCGAAGGGGCCCACCACGTTGGGGCCCCGGCGCAGCGCCATGGCGGCCCAGATCTTGCGGTCGGCATAGATGATCATCGCGACCGCGAGCATCAGCGGCAGCGCGATCAGCAAGACGAGGATGAGGTTCGAGATGAACCAGCCCCAGCCGATACCGAGATAGGATTGGAACCAGGCAGTCACTCGGCGGCCTCCGCAAATTCAGCGCCATGAAGGAGTTCGGCCGAGCAGCGCTGCATCGTCGGGCTGGCGCGGCAGACGGCGTTGGTGAGATAGAAGTCCTTGATCGGATAAGCCAGCGGCCCGGACGGCGCAGCGGCAAGGCGCGGCGCGGACCAGCCATAATCGACCAGCCCCTCCTCGCCCAGCGCCGGCACGGCAGCGATCATCGCCGCGCGCAGGCCCGCGAAGCTGTCGAACGGCAGCGGCGTGCCGAGCACGTCCGAGAGCGCGCGCAGGATCGTCCAGTCCTCACGCGCATCGCCGGGCGCGAACACGGCCTTGTCGCCGCGCTGCACACGCCCTTCGGTGTTCACATAGGTGCCGGCTTTCTCCGTATAGGCGGCGCCCGGCAGCACCACATCCGCGGCATGAGCGCCCTTGTCGCCATGATGGCCGACATAGACCTTGAGGCTCTTGTCGAACTTCTCGAACGGCACATCGTCCGCGCCCATCAGGAAGAGCAGCGCCGGTGCCGCATCGGCAATGGCGTTGACGCCGCCGGGCGTCGCGAAGCCGAGCATCAGCCCGCCCATGCGCGCGGCGGCCATATGCACCACGTTGAAGCCGTTCCAGTCCGCGCGGATCAGGCCAAGCGCCTCGGCAGCGGCGAGCGCCGCGCCATGGACACCAGGCACCGCCAGCGCGCCGCCGCCCAGGATCATCGCGGGACGCTGCGCGCCCCTGAGCGCCTCCGCCACATCGGCGGGCAGATTGGCGACGAGACCCGCATCGTTGCCGAGCCAGCGCGTCTTGTAACTAAGATCCACCTCGGGTCCGATGGCGAACACCTTCGCCCCGCCCTTGCGCACCGCCTTCTGCACGCGCGTGTTGATGAGCGGCGCTTCCCAGCGCAGGTTGGTGCCGACCAGCAGGATCACATCCGCGGTCTCAAGCCCTGCGATCGTGGTGTTGAAATTCACCGCCGCCAGGCTGGAGACATCATAGTCCAGCCCCGTCTGCCGGCCTTCCAGCATGGTCCCGCCAAGCGCGCGCACCAGTTCGCGTGCGGCAAACATGGTCTCGCAGTCGAGCTGATCGCCGGCAATCGCGGCAACCGAACCCTTCGCGCCCTTAGCAACAGTGGCAATGGCGGCGAACGCCTCGTCCCAGCTTGCCGGGACCAGCTTGCCATCCTTGCGAACATAAGGGCGGTCGAGCCGCTTGCGCACAAGGCCGTCCACCACATGGCGGGTCTTGTCGCTCGCCCACTCCTCGTTCACGTCGTCATTGACGCGCGGCACAACGCGCAGCACCTGCCGGCCCCGGCTGTCGATGCGGATGTTGGTGCCAACCGCGTCGGTCACGTCGATGCCGAGCGTCTTCTTCAGCTCCCAGGGCCGCGCTTCGAATGCATAAGGCCGCGAGGTGAGCGCGCCGACCGGGCAGAGGTCGACTACATTGCCGGACAGCTCGCTCTTGGCGGCCTGCTCCAGATAGGTGGTGATCTGCATGTTCTCGCCGCGATAGATCGCGCCGATCTCCGGCACGCCGGCCACTTCCTCGGCAAACCGCACGCAGCGAGTGCACTGGATGCAGCGGGTCATGATCGTCTTGACGATCGGCCCCATATATTTCTCGGTGACGGCCCGCTTGTTCTCGTGGAACCGGCTGTTGCCGCGCCCATAAGCCACGGCCTGGTCCTGCAGGTCGCACTCGCCGCCCTGATCGCAGATCGGGCAGTCGAGCGGGTGATTGATGAGTAGGAACTCCATCACGCCCTCACGGGCCTTCTTCACCATCTCGCTGCTGGTGAAGACCTCCTGATTGTCGGCCGCGGGCAGCGCGCAGCTCGCCTGCGGCTTGGGCGGCCCGGGCTTCACCTCGACGAGGCACATGCGGCAATTGCCAGCGATGGAGAGGCGCTCATGATAGCAGAAGCGCGGGATTTCCTTGCCCGCGGCCTCACAGGCCTGGAGCACGGTCGCCCCGGCGGGCACCTCGACTTCAATACCATCTACGGTCAGTTTAGGCATCAGGGAGCAACCTCGGAAAAATCAGGATCGGCCGGTGCACTGTTCCGCGCCGCATACCACAGCGCCTCGCCCAGCCATATCCGCAGCGTCTGCGGTGTAACCTCGATCTGCTGGCCGGCCGGCAGACAAGGGCCGAGGACGGGCATCAGACCTTGCAGCGCCTTCTTCTCGTCCGCTGCGCCGGCCGGCGTGCGGAAGAAGAAGTCGGCGCTGTAGGGATCGGCCGCCACGGTGCAGTCGGCGAAGTCCATGGCGCCATGAACGGCGGGATTCTCCGCCGAAAGCACGTAGCTGCGTGCCTTCACCACATTGCCCGGCTTCACCCAGCCCGGCCCATCGGCGTAATGATCGAAATAGGCTTCCTGCACCAGCCACTGGCGCAGCGCGCTGGCATTGAAGCGCAGCGCCACGCCGCTGTTGTTGGCGCTCGCGACGCGAGAGAGGCAATCGCTAAAACCGTAGATCTTGAGCGCCCGGTCGGTCGAGAGCTTGATCTGCTCGAAGGCGACAAAGCCGAAATCGGTCTTGTCCAGCAGGTCGAGCGCATCATCCTTGGACCGCTTGTAAACGCAATTGCTGAACTGGTGCATCATCGTCTTGCTGCGCGCGCGGTTGACCGCATTGGTCTGGTCGCGACTGAAGCGCGTCGGCAAGGAGAGCGGGAACTGCCGGTCGCGCTTGATGCGCGAGCCGAGCGGCGTGAAATCATTGTCGTTGCGCTGCGCCAGCACGGGCGCGGGCAAGAGCAGGGCCACGCAGGCCAGAGCCGCCGCGAGCTGCATGAAGCGGCGCGACGGAGAAATACGGCGCGCGCCAGCCGCCCCACCCGCCCCTGTCACGGGACGGACGCCGACCCGTGCCGGCCTTGAGCTGGGATGAACTGCCGCGCGCACGTCAGCCCCTCACTGCGCCGAAGCGAAAACGAAGCGCTGCCACAGCCCTTCGGCCGCGAGCGCGCGGATGGACGTGGGCGTCAGTTCCACATTCTGGCCGGCCGGCACGCATTCGCCGATCACCGGCGCCAGCGCCACGGCGGCGGCCCGCTCCTCGGGCAACCCCGCGCCCGTGCGCAGCACCGCGTCGGCAAGGCCCGCATCCTTCGCCACGGCGCAGTCGGCAATCGCCGCGAATGCCGCCGCCGGAGCGAGATTGTCGTCCGTGCTGGCGAAGCGGCGTGCCGGCGCGGCAATAGGCTGGCCGTTCTCGTCCAGCGCTACCTGCGGCTTGCTCTTCACCTGCTCCAGATAGGTTGCTTCCAACAGAAGGTTGCGCAGGGCGCCCGGCGTCATGAACACCGGCTGCGCCATCTGCGGCACGTTATATTTCGTGCAGGCGTCCATGCGGAACATGAACATCGCCCTCTTCGGGTCGACGTCCATGGCCTTGTAATCGACGGTCAGCGAATCGCTGTTCTCCAGATATTTCTTCGCCATCGCATTGTTGCGCGCCACGATGCACGCACCAAGCTGCCCGCGCAGCTCCGCGAACTTCTCCTTGGGCAGCGGCTCCAGCTTGGGAGCCTTCACCTTGGGCTTGAGCGACTCCGCGCCGTTCGCACCGCCACTTATTCCCACGGCCGCCGCAAGCGCGCCGAAAACGATTGCCTTCCTCAATCCTCTCATTCTGCCGCCTCCATGATCCCGGCCGTGTCCCCGGCCTTGCGTGCGGCGATACGCCGCTCGATCTCTGGACGGAAGTGGCGGATGAGACCCTGGATCGGCCATGCCGCCGCATCGCCCAACGCGCAGATGGTATGTCCTTCCACCTGCTTGGTCACTTGAAACAGCATGTCGATTTCGTTCGGCTCGGCGTCGCCCGTGACGAGCCGGCGCATGACGCGCCACATCCAGCCCGTGCCCTCGCGGCAGGGGGTGCACTGGCCGCAGCTCTCATGCTTGTAGAAATAGCTGAGCCGCTCGATGGCGCGGACGATGTCTGTGGACTTGTCCATGACGATGACCGCTGCCGTGCCCAGACCCGAGCCGAGCGCGCGCAGCCCGTCGAAGTCCATGGGCGCGTCCATGATCTCCGCCGCCGGCACCAGCGGCACCGAGGAGCCGCCCGGGATCACCGCGAGCAGATTGTCCCACCCGCCGCGAATGCCGCCGCAATGGCGCTCGATCAGTTCACGGAACGGAATCGACATGCTCTCTTCGACCACGCAGGGCCGGTTCACATGGCCGCTGATCTGGAAGAGCTTGGTGCCCCGGTTGTTCTCGCGTCCGAACGAGGCGAACCATGCCGCGCCGCGCCGCAGGATGGTCGGCGAGACGGCGATGCTCTCGACATTGTTGACCGTGGTCGGGCAGCCATAGAGGCCCGCGCCGGCCGGGAATGGCGGCTTCAGGCGCGGCTGGCCCTTCTTGCCCTCCAGGCTCTCGATCATCGCGGTCTCTTCGCCGCAGATATAGGCACCGGCACCGCGATGCACGAACACGTCGAAATCGTAGCCCGACTTGCAGGCATTGTTGCCGATCAGGCCGGCCTCATAGGCCTCCCGCACGGCGGCCTCGAGCACCTTGGCCTCATAGATATATTCGCCGCGAATATAGATATAGGCCGCGCGCGCACGCATCGCGAAGCCGGCGACCAGCGCGCCCTCGATCAGCTTATGCGGATCGTGGCGGATGATCTCGCGGTCCTTGCACGAACCCGGTTCGGATTCGTCGGCGTTGATGACCAGGAAGCTCGGACGGCCATCCTTGCTCTCCTTGGGCATGAACGACCATTTCATGCCGGTCGGAAAGCCCGCGCCGCCCCGGCCACGCAGGCCCGAGGCCTTCATGATTTCGATGATCTGGTCCTGGCCCAGTTCCAGCAGCTTCTTCGTCTCGTCCCAGTCGCCCCGCTTGCGCGCGGCGTCCAGAGTCCACGGCTGATAGCCATAGACGTTGGTGAAGATGCGGTCCTTGTCCTCCAGCGGCCCCACGAACGCGGGCGGGGCAGGCGGCGCGGTTTCTTCGGCCATTACCACTCTCCCCGATAATCGTGATTTTCCGTGACCATCGCGGCCAGGCTGGTCGGCTCACCGACCGGCTCGACGCTGCGGCGGCCGGGCTCCTGCGTGCCCACCTTGGGCTGGCGGCCGGCAGCCAGCTCGTCGAGGATGAAATTGAGCCGCTCGGCCGTCAGATCCTCGTAATTGTCATCGTTGATCTGCACCATGGGTGCGGAAGCGCAATTGCCCAGGCACTCGACCTCATTGAGCGTGAAGAGCCCGTCCGGCGTGGTCTGGCCCTTCTTCATGCCGCGCTTGTAGCAGGCGTCGAGAATGTCGTCCGAGCCGCGCAGCATGCAGGGCGTGGTACCGCAGACCTGCACATGGAAGCGGCCGACCGGCGCCATGTTGTACATGGTGTAGAAGGTCACGACCTCATAGACGCGCATGTACGGCAAATCGAGCAGCGTCGCGACATATTCGATGACCGGCACGGGCAGCCAGCCCTGCGTGTTCGTCTCCGCGCCGACCTGGCGCTGGGCGAGATCGAGCAGGCCCATGACCGCGCTCGCCTGGCGCCCCTCGGGATAATGCGAGATCAGTTCCTTGGCGCGCGCCATATTGGCATCGGTGAACGCGAAACCGCTCCACCGGGCGCGGACTTCCGCCTCGTCAGGGATTTGGGGTGCGTCGGCCATTACCGGATGAACTCCACGCGAGAGCATTTATCGCCCTCGAAACTATAGACTGCGATCACTTCGAACGGCTCCGGCGTGGCCGATCCGTCGGCGGGACGGCCGCGCGTAACATATTCGCGGAAGAGGACATAATTGCCGATGGCCTGCTTCTCACGGATTTCCGCCTTGTTCTCCGGCCAGGTGGCGAACGCGGCAGCGAGCCCTGTGCGCGTGCCTTCCTTGCCTTCGCGCACGACGGCGCCGCGATAATTGGCTTCGCAGGCATCGTCGGTCATGTACGACACATAAGTGTCGACATCCTGCGCATTATACGCGGCGATCATGGCCTCCGCGATAGCCAAGCGGTCGATCGTTTCGGCCCCGCTCACCGGTCGCACTCCCCAAACACGATATCCATCGCGCCAAGCACGGCGGTGGTATCCGCCAGCATGTGGCCCTTCATCATGAAGTCCATGGCCTGGAGATGGCTGAACGCCGTCGGACGGATCTTGCAGCGATAGGGCTTGTTGCTCCCGTCGCTCACCAGATAGACGCCGAATTCGCCCTTGGGGCTCTCGGTCGCGACATAGACTTCGCCCGCCGGCACATGGAAGCCCTCGGTATAGAGCTTGAAGTGGTGGATGAGTGCTTCCATCGACTGCTTCATCTCGCCGCGCTTGGGCGGCACGACCTTGCGGTCGAGCGAGGCAATAGGCCCTTCCGGCATTTCGTTGAGGCACTGCTTCATGATCCGCGCGGACTGGCGGACCTCTTCGACGCGCACCATGAACCGGTCGTAGCAGTCGAAATTGGTGCCCACCGGCACATCGAAGTCCATGCGGTCATAGACGTCATAGGGCTGTGCCTTGCGGATGTCCCAGGCAATGCCGGAGCCCCGCAGCATCGGGCCCGAGAATCCCCATTTCAGCGCGTCTTCCTTGCTCACCACGCCGATGTCGACGTTGCGCTGCTTGAAGATGCGATTGTCGGCGACAAGGCTGACCGCGTCCTCGAAAAGCCGGGGAAGTCGCGTGTCGAGCCAGTCGGCAATGTCCGTCAGCAGCTTGAGCGGCACGTCCTGGTGCACGCCGCCCGGCCGCAGATAGGCCGCATGCATGCGCGCGCCGGAGGCCCGCTCGTAGAAGTTCATGCAGTCTTCGCGCAGCTCGAACATCCACAGGTTCGGCGTCATCGCGCCGACATCCATGACATGGCTGCCCAGGTTCAGCATGTGGTTCTTGATGCGAGTCAGTTCCGCGAAGAACACGCGCAGATATTGCGCGCGCAGCGGCACTTCGAGATTGAGCAGCTTCTCGACCGCGAGCACGTAGCTGTGCTCCATGCACATCGGCGAGCAATAGTCGAGCCGGTCGAAATAAGGCAGCGCCTGCAGATAGGTCTTGTACTCGATCAGCTTCTCGGTGCCGCGATGGAGCAGACCGACATGCGGATCGCAGCGCTCGACGATCTCGCCCTCCAACTCCATGACGAGGCGCAGCACGCCGTGCGCGGCCGGATGCTGGGGGCCGAAGTTGATCGTGTAGTTCTGGATGGCGACGTCGCCGGCCTCGGGATCGGCCGCGCTCGCCACATGCTCCAGCTTGTCGATATAGTCAGACATCAGGTGTCACCCTCGGGCGTCTTGGGCTTGCGCGCGCGGGGCGCCTTGGGCTTGGCCGGGGCCACGGCTTCGGCATCGCCCTTCTTCTTGGCACCACTGCGCTTCGCGGCGTGGGTGTTGGCAGGCTCGCCGGCACCGGTGTCCGCGGGCTTGTCCGTGGTCTTCGCCACCTTTGCCGGCGACGGGCCCTTGGCGGCGGGCGAAGGCGGCGGCGGCGGGGCCGGAGCGGGCGTCGGCGCGCCCGGCGCCTGGCCATGCGCCTTCTCGTCGCCCGGCAGCACATATTGCGCGCCTTCCCATGGGCTCATGAAATCGAAGCTGCGAAAATCCTGCACGAGCCGCACCGGCTCGTAGACCACGCGCTTCTGCTCTTCGGAATAGCGCAGCTCCACATAGCCGGTAAGCGGGAAGTCCTTGCGCTGCGGATGGCCACGAAAACCATAATCGGTGAGAATACGGCGCAGGTCCATATTGCCCGAGAAGAGCACGCCGTACATGTCGAACACCTCGCGCTCCAGCCAGCCCGCGACCGGCCAGAGATGCGTGACGGTGGGCACCGGATTCTCCTCGTCCGTGCGCACCTTGACGCGCAGGCGATGGTTCTTCGTGACGGAGAGCAGGTGATAGACCACCTCGAAGCGCTCTTCGCGCTCGGGATAGTCGACGCCGGCGATCTCCATGAGCTGCTGATAGTCGAAGCGGTCGCGCAGCACTTCCATGACCTGCGCCAGCTTCTCGCGCTCGACACCGACGCTCAGTTCGAAATGCGCATCCTTGATCGCGAACACGGCATCGCCCAGCGCGGCGCGGATGGCGTCGGCCAGACCTTCGATCGGCGCGATCCGGGGAGCAGAATGAATAGCAGTCATGCGGCCCACCTCCGGCCATGCGCGCGGACGGGGCCCCAGACCAGCGCGGCCGCTGTTCCGAGCGCAACCGCACCCAGGAGCACCAGCGCGAGCTGCCCAAAGGCCGGCGCCCAGCTCGCGAGCACGCGTGTCACGCCGTCCGCCGCGCCATGAAAGGCGCTCGCGAGGCCGACAATCGTCATGACCAGCCATGGCACGACCAGCGCCACGACGACCACCCAGCCGTCGGCTTTCTGATTTTCGAGATCGCTCATCGCTCGATGGTCCCTACCCGGCGGATTTTCCGCTGGAGTTGCATGATGCCGTAGAGCAGCGCTTCGGCGGTCGGCGGACAACCGGGAACATAGATGTCCACCGGCACGATCCGGTCGCAGCCGCGCACCACACTGTAGCTATAGTGATAATAGCCGCCGCCGTTGGCGCAGCTCCCCATGGAGATGACGTACTTGGGCTCGCTCATCTGGTCATAGACCTTGCGCAGCGCCGGGGCCATCTTGTTGCAGAGCGTACCGGCGACGATCATCACGTCGCTCTGGCGCGGCGACGCGCGCGGCGCAGCGCCGAAGCGCTCCATATCGTAGCGCGGCATGTTCACATGGATCATCTCCACCGCGCAGCAGGCGAGACCGAAGGTCATCCACCACAGCGAGCCGGTGCGCGCCCAGGTGAAGAGGTCCTCGGTGGACGTGACGAGGAAGCCCTTGTCGCTGACCTCGCTGGACAGCGCATTGAAGAACTCCGGGTCCGGTTGGGTTCCGGCAGGCGGCGCACCAAGGACGCCGGGCCGTTCAAGCTCTACTCCCACTCGAGCGCTCCCTTCTTCCAGGCATAGACGAGGCCGAGCACAAGCTCGAAGATGAAGACCATCATGGTCGCCCAGCCAACCCAACCGATCTCGGAGAGACTCACGGACCAGGGATACAGGAAGGCGGCTTCCAGATCGAAGATGATGAAGAGGATGGCGACCAGATAGAAGCGCACATCGAACTGGCTGCGCGGATCCTCGAAGGCGGGGAAGCCGCACTCATATTCGCTGAGCTTCTCCGGATCGGGCTTGTGCGCGCCCGTTGCCCGGCCCACGACCATGGGCAGGAACACAAAGGCACAGGACAGGCCGAGCGCCACGGCCAGAAACAGCAGGATCGGCAAATATTGCGACAGATCGACCACGCGACTTTCCCCTTGGGCCCGGTGGCCCGTTCGGGCGGCTTCTAGGACCGCCGGTCGGGGGAGGCAAGAGGCGCAAGCGGCAGAACCGGCCAGAAAGTGCACCCCATCGGCCGCCTTTGCCGCACATTGCGGAAAAGCTGCGACCCACAGCGCACGAGCGGCCGAAAAACGATATTGCGATTAAGTTGCAATAGACATATATGCGGCATTGTTCCTGCGATTCTCCCTTCTCTGGTGGAGCTTCAAGTGGTCGTCTGCATCTGCAATGCCATTCGTGAAAAGGATGTCCGCGAGGCCGCCCGCAATGGCGCCCGCAACGCGCGCTGCGTCTTCCGTCAGGCCGGCTGCAAACCCAAATGTGCGCAGTGCATCGACTATACTCAATCGATCGTGACGGCCGAGCAGTCGGCGCGGGTCTGACTCCCTCCCCTGCTCGGCACATAGCTCTCGCAGAGCCACGCCCGCTCGCTGAAATTGCGAGCCATTCCCAGTGCGATTGCGACCTATTCTCGCCTAGACTTGCGAGACGTTCGCGCGTGTAAAGCAAGACGGATAGGGCTAAACTCACGCGGTGTTCAAGCATTTGCGGAGTAAGCTGCCATGAAGGGCGACGACAAGGTCATCCAGTTCCTCAACGAGGCGCTCAAAAACGAGTTGACCGCTATCAACCAGTATTTCCTGCACTATCGGATGCTCAAGAACTGGGGCATCGGGAAGCTGGCCAAGTTCGAATATGAGGAATCCATCGACGAGATGAAGCACGCCGACAAGCTGGCGGATCGCATCCTGTTTCTCGAAGGACTGCCTAATTTCCAGCTTCTCGGCCGGCTGCGCATCGGCGAATCCGTGGAGGAAATCCTCAAGGCCGATCTGGAGCTGGAGATGGAGGCCATCCCGCTGCTGCGCGATGCCATCCAATATTGCGAGAGCGTGCGCGACTATATCAGCCGCGACCTGTTCCAGCACATTCTCGACAATGAGGAGGAGCATGTCGACACGCTGGAAAAGCAGTTCGAAATGATCGAGCGCATGGGCATCCAGAACTACATCCAACTCAACAGCGAGACCGCCGAGGGCTGAGGCGGGAGGCGGGGCTGGTGCGCGGCGCCGCCCTTCCCGCCTTCCTTAATCCATCGCAGCTCATCCGTGCTCTTGCGCAGGCAGGAGCCCAGAGCCCAACCGACCTGCTTAGCCGTCAGCTTATGCGGATCGTGGCGGATGATCTCGCGGTCCTTGCACGAGCCCGGTACGGATTCGTCGACGTTAATGACCGGGAAGCTCGGACGGTCCTTCCTTGCTCTCCTTGGGCATGAACGACCATTTAAACCCGCGCCGCCACGACCGCGCAGGCCCGAGGCCTTCATGAGGGGACTCCTGCCTCCGCAGGAGCACAAGGATGCTGGCTGCCTTCACACGAATATCGAAGCGCAACGCCACTTCGGCGCAGGTTCATTCAAGGTTGCTATCGCCTCGCAACCGGCCGGAGCGAGTCCTCAACATCGATCTCGCTCCACGCCCGGTCAGCGTAGCGCGTTGGCGAGGACCTTGTGCAGCTTGCTGTGGAGCACGTCGTTCGCGGCCAGCACCTCGCGGCGCTCGATCGGCTCGGAACCGCCACGGAAATCGGTAACGAACCCGCCCGCTTCGCGCACCAGCAGCATGCCGGCGGACACGTCCCAGGGCGAGAGACCGCTCTCCCAGAAACCGTCATAGCGGCCTGCCGCCACCCAGGCGAGATCAAGCGCGGCCGAACCGAAGCGGCGGATGCCGGCAACCGAGGGCGCAATCGCGCCGAAGATGCGACTCCACTGCGCCATGTCGCCATGGCCCAGGAACGGAATGCCGGTCGCGATCACCGCTTCGCCCATGTCACGCCGCGCCGAGACGCGCAGGCGCTGGTCGTGCCGCCAGGCCCCGCGCGACTTCTCGGCCCAGTAGCTCTCATCGGTGATCGGCTGATAGACGAGACCCGTCGTCACCTCGCCCCAGCCCTTCCCGTCGCGCCGGGGCTCCTGCACCGCGATGGAAATCGCAAAATGCGGGATGCCGTGCAGGAAGTTGGTGGTGCCATCAAGCGGATCGATCACCCAGCGAGGTTTGCTGGGATCGCCGGCGACCTCGCCGCCCTCTTCCAGCAGGAAGCCCCAGTCCGGCCGCGCCTTGCGCAGTTCGGTGACGAGCGTTTCCTCGGCCTTCTTGTCCGCGATGGAGACGAAGTCGGCAGGCCCCTTGCGGCTCACTTGCAGATGCTGGACCTCGCCGAAATCGCGACGAAGCTGGGGCGCGACCTTGCGCGCCGCACGCTCGATAACGGTCAACAGGCCGGAATGGGAAACCATTGCATCGCTCCCTCTTCCCTCATGCGGAAGAGACTTGAGTTGGGGACATCAGCGCCCTTGCGGCGCGGGTGCGGATCCGGCGGGGGCCGCCGGTTGCGCGGGGGCCGACGGCGCGGCGCCAGCCGGAGGAGTCGCCGCGCCCTGCTGCGGATTAAACCCGCACACGCGGCTCATGATGAACAGGAGTTGGTCCGGATTGCGCTTGTCCACCTTGCCGGCATTGTCGGCGATCACCTTGCCCATCGCATCGCTGATCTTGGCGAAGTTGTTGGTGTAGATGCAGCGGAACAGCGCATCCTTGATCGGCGCATCCACCTTGTCCGACTGGAGCGCACTCACCATCACGCGCAGCTCGAAAGCGGCCTGCTCAAGCTGCTCCTTGCTCGGCGCCGGCACGTTCGTATCGGGCGCTGGTGCCTGTGCCAGGACAGGCGCCGCACCGCATAGCGCCGCGAGCGCCAGCACGCCAACGGCAAACGAGGCGGCGCGCCGGGCCATCAGTCGGCGCGCTTCACATATTCGCGCTCGTACACGTCCACGACGATGCGCGTGCCGGTCACGATATGCGGCGGCACCATGACGCGCACGCCATTGTCGAGGATCGCGGGCTTGTAGCTGGCTGAGGCCGTCTGCCCCTTCACCACCGCATCCGCCTCGACCACGGTCGCCTCGACCTGTTCGGGAAGCTGCACGCTGATCGGGCGCTCCTCGTACATTTCGAGTTGCACCATCATGCCGTCCTGCAGGAAGGCGGCGGCATCGCCGACCAGATCCTGGGGCAAGTTGATCTGCTCATAGGTCTCGGTATCCATGAAGACGAGCATATCGCCTTCGGCATAGAGATACTGGAAATCCTTGGTGTCAAGCCGGATGCGCTCGACCGTCTCGGCGGAACGGAAGCGCACGTTGTTCTTGCGGCCGTCGATCAGGTTCTTCAGCTCCACCTGCATATAGGCGCCGCCCTTGCCGGGCTGGGTGTGCTGGATCTTGACGGCGCGCCACAGGCTGCCCTCATACTCGATGTTGTTGCCGGGACGGATGTCCACGCCGCTGATTTTCATAGGTCGCGCCTGCCTGTTTCTCGATGGGTCATGGGGAAAGAGCCGGTAGGCGCCTCTAGCTTCCCGCGCGCCCGACGGCAAGCCCAAGCGCGTTAGCGCGGCGGCCAGGCGCGCGGGTCCTCGGCTTGCCTGTGTGCCCGCCACGCCTTAATCCCTGCCCTTCAACGACAAGACATAGAGGGAGAGAGCGATGGCCCGCACGGCACAGGAAGAGGCGAACGTCCAACTCATCCGGGATCTGTTCGACAAGGTGCTCATCCCCATGGACAAGACGCTGGTCGACGACTTCATCGCCGAGGATTATCTCCAGCACAGTTCGCTGGCCGAGCCGGGGCGCGAGGCGCTCAAGCGCTGGCTGGATTTCGTGCGCGTGGAGTCGCCGCAGGCCACGCAGAAAATCTACCGCATGATCGCCGAGGACGACCATGTCGTCAGCCACCAGCATGTCACCCGCTGGCCGGGGGATACCGGGTTCGCGGTGATGGACATCTTCCGCATCGAAAATGGCAAGATCGTCGAGCACTGGGACGTGGTGCAGGAGCTCACCGCCACGCCGGTCAATCCCAACAGCATGTTCGAGAACGGCGCCTGAAACCGGTGATCCGGTTTGTTACGGCCGGCTGGAAAGGCTGCCTGAAACGGCTTCTCTTCGCATTTTACCCGGCCAGAGGCCCTCGCCTGCTATAGCCCGCAGGAGAGAAGCAACGGCGAACAGGAGGGGAAAGCATGGTTCAGGGCATCTGGGGGTTTTGCATACGGCGCGCCGGAGTGTTGCCCGCGTTGGCGCTTGCGTTGCTGGCGGCTGCGCCGGCCCCGGCGGCCGAGTGCGACCGGACGTGCCTCAGCGACCTCATCACCCGCTATGTGGACGCACTGGTCGCGCATGATCCCGCCGCCCTGCCCCTGGCCGAAAAGGTGCGCTTCACCGAGGACTCGCATGAGCTGAAGCTTGGCGACGGTCTTTGGAAAACGGTGACGGCCAAAGACGGATTCCGGCACGACTATCTCGACACGCGCCGGCAGATCGCTGCCGCGCATGTCGCGCTGCGCGAAGGCACGGTGCCGGTGCTCTATACGGTGCTGCTGCATGTGGAAGACGGCCGCATCGGCGGGATCGAGACGCTGGTGCAGCGGATCACGCCTGAGTCGCGCTTCCAGCCCACCGAATTGGACAAGCCAGTGCGCGGCATGGACGATCCCATCCCGGCCGGCAGGCAGCAGCCTCGCGCCGAGATGATTGCCACCGCACTCACCTACACCGAGGGTCTGCGCCTTGGTAATTTCACCGATGGTAAGACGCCCTTCGCTCCGGAAACCTACCGCGTCGAGAATGGCGTGATTACGGCAGGTGCTGGCTGCGGGCGGGACGATTGCGGCCTCTACAGCCAGCGCATCATGGTGCACCCCTCCATTCTCGCCAGTGTTGCAGCGGTCGATGAGGAGAAAGGCGTGGTGCTGCTGTGGATGAACTTCGGCGACACCGCCAGCTATGGGACGGGCAAGGCGCTTGTCACGTACGAAGCCTTCAAGGTCTGGGGCGGCGAGATCCACGCGATCAATGCCTTCTTCGCGATTCTGCCTGCCTCCACACCGCGGTTCTGGCCGTCCCTGGATTAAGGAACTCAGGAGCGTCTGTCGCGCTGGAGGCGTGCCATGAACGTCTCCCGGAGGAGCCGTCCGCGCGGCTCATCGAAGGGCCTTCATTCTTTTCATCAACCAGAGAAGAAAAGCCGTTCGACACTCAGAGCAAGCGGGAGAGAACACATAGCGTGCACCTGCAAAGGCAGGAACCCAGCGCGATCAGGCACCTTGCTCGCTGCGCCCCAGCACGCGCGCAAAAGCAGCTACGCCTGCGCCCGGCCCCTCGGGATGATTCCACACTGCGCCGCTCACCGCGAGGAAATCGGCGCCGGCCTCGATCAGCGGCCGGGCATTTTGCGCCGTGATGCCGCCGATAGCGACGCACGGAATTTCCATCAGCGTCGTCCACCAGCCCAGAATCTCCGGCTCGGCATGGAACGCCGGAACCTTGGTCTCGGTCGGGTAGAAGGCCCCGAAGGCGACATAGTCCGCCCCCGCCTCCCCGGCATCCATGGCGAGATGGCGGCTGTTGTGACAGGTAACGCCGATCTGCGCCTGTGGCCCGAGGATGCGCCGCGCCTCGCGCGGGTCGCCGTCGCCTTGCCCCAGATGCACGCCGTCCGCGCCCAGCCGCTCGGCCAGCGCAATGGAATCGTTGATGATGAAGGCAACCTCGCGCTCGGCGCACAGCGCCTGGAGCGGCGGAGCCAGCCGGGCAATCTCAGGCTCGCTCACCTCCTTGAGGCGGAGCTGAAACGCCGCGACCGGGCCGCCGTCTAAGGCGGCGCGCAGGCGGTCGAGGAAATCGGGCCCGATGGCCGGCGGCGAGATCAGATAGAGCTGACAGGGCGGCCGGCTCTCGTCACGCACGAAGCGTTCGGCGAAATGCGGGTCCAGCGAAAGCACGTCTTCAGGTTGGTCGGTCATGCCCCTGCTCTATCGCCCTTTTGCCCTGGGAGCAAAAGCGCAGGTGCGCGGAGCTTCCGGCCTTACGGCGCGTTCCCCCGCCATGATCCGCATCGGCTGCTCGGGATGGAATTATCGCGACTGGCGCGGCCGCTTCTATCCCGAAGGCATGGCGGCGAAGGACTGGTTCGCCTTCTATGCGCAGCATTTCGACACGGTGGAGATCAACAACAGCTTCTACCGCCTCCCCTCGCCGGAAACGGTGGACAAATGGCGTGCGCGGGCCCCGCCCGGCTTCTGCTATGCGGTGAAGGCAAACCGCTATCTCACCCAGACCAAGAGACTGCAGGACTGCGCCGAGCCCATGGCGCGGATGATGGCCTCGTTCAGCCATTTCCCGCCGACGCTGGGCCCCATCCTCTACCAGCTCCCACCCAACCTGCCGCTGGACCTCGCGCGGCTGGAGACCTTTCTGCACCTCCTGCCGCCCGAGGCTGTCCACATTTTCGAATTTCGGTATCCAAGCTGGTATTGCGATGCCGTCTATGCGCTGCTGGAGCGCCATAACGCCGGCTTTTGCGTGCACGACATGCCGGGATCGGCGAGCCCGCGCCTAGCGCTGGGACCCGCGGCCTATGTCCGCTTTCATGGCACCAGCGGCAAATATCGCGGCCGCTATGGCGATGAGAGCCTGCGCGACTGGGCCGGCTGGATGCAGGCACAAGCGAAGGAAGGCCGGCCGGTCTGGGCCTATTTCAACAATGATTACGACGCGCAGGCCATCGATGACGCCACCCGGCTGAAAGCCATGGTGGGGGCAGGCTGAGAGGGACGACACGCAATCGCCTCGCCCCTCTCAACGCAAATTCAGGCTGCCACCTTCTGCGTGGAAGCCACATAGATCTCATCGATGGCGGCACCCAGCGCGGCATCGAACTGCGCATCGCTCATCTGCGCGCGCAGGTCTTCGAGCAGGGCGCGGCTGAAGCTCGCGATCATGCCGCGATTGCGCGCCAGCTCGGCGCAGGCCTCCGCGCGGCTATAGCCGCCCGAGAGCGCCACCACACGCAGCACGCGGGGATGGTCGACCAGCGCGTCGTGCAGGCCAGCCCTGGCCGGAATGCTGAGCTTCAGCATCACCTTGTCGGTGCCCGGCATGGCATCGAGCGCCTTCACGAGCTCGTCGCGCAGGATCTCATCGCTGCGGGCGCGGTCCGCGCTCTTGATGTTCACTTCCGGCTCCAGAATGGGCATGAGCCCGGCGGCCAGAACCTGCTGGCCCACCTCGACCTGCTGCTTGACGATGGCCGCGATGCCGGCCGGATTGGCAGCATTGATGACCGAGCGCTCCTTGGTCCCATAGACGCCCAGCGTCTTGGCGCGCGCCAGCAGGGCGTCGAGCCCCGGCATCGGCTTCATGAGCTGCACGCCGTCCGCCTCGGCCTCCAGCCCCTTGTCGATCTTGAGGAACGGCACGATGCCCTTCTCGATGAGCGCGGCGGGCACGCTCTTGCCGTTCACCGTCCCGTCCATGGTGCCCTCGAAGAGGATGGCACCGATCACCTTGTCGCCCGTGAAGGCCGGCGATGAAATGATCCGCGCGCGCATCTGGTGGATGAGGCCGAACATCTCCTCCTCGCTCGACCAGGCATTGTCCTCGATGCCATAGCCCTTGAGCGCCTTGGGCGTGGATCCGCCGCTCTGATCCAGCGCGGCGATGAAACCGTTGCCCGAAGCCATTTTCCCGGTCATGTCGAAGTGCTGCACCACTTTCTCCTTTCAACAGGTGAGACGAAATCCCGCCGCCCTATCCAGGCGGAAAAGATGAATGCCTATTCGCATGAAAATGCGGCATTGCAAGCCGGCCGCGATCGCGCCGCGCCGGCCAATGCCTGGCGCGACGATCATAGGCGACGGGCAGCCAAGGGCAAGCCCGCCCGGTCGGACGTCAAGAAGCGGAGAAATGCGCCCCCCGTCGGAGGCTGGCAATCAGCGTGCCATCAGCGCGGCGACACCGGGAAGCTCCTTGCCTTCCATCCACTCGAGGAAGGCGCCGCCAGCGGTTGAGACGAACGAGAAGTCCGTAGCCACGCCGGCGTGGTTGAGCGCCGCGACGGTATCGCCACCGCCGGCCACTGAGACGAGCGCACCCTCGCGGGTCAGCGCCGCAGCGGTGCGTGCCAGCGCCACGGTCGCCTTGTCGAAGGGCGCCAGCTCGAACGCGCCGAGCGGGCCGTTCCACACCAGCGTGCGGCAGGTCTTGAGCACGTCGGCCAGCGCCTCGACCGCCGTCGGGCCGACATCGAGGATCATCTCATCGGCCGCAACTTCGTGCACCGAGCAGATGCGCAACGAGGCGGGATTGGCGGCGAACTCCGTCGCCACCGCCACGTCATAGGGCAAATGGACCGTGCAGCCGGCGCGCTCCGCCTTGTCGAGAATGGCGCTGGCGGTCTCGCGCAGATCGTGCTCGCACAGCGACTTGCCGACATTCACGCCCCGCGCGGCGAGGAAGGTGTTGGCCATGCCGCCACCGATGATGAGATGGTCGACCTTGGCCACCAGATTGTTGAGCACGTCGAGCTTGGTCGAGACCTTGGCGCCGCCGACCACCGCCGCGACGGGCTTCTGCGGATTGCCGAGCGCGGCTTCCAGTGCGTCCAGCTCTTTCTCCATCTGCCGGCCGGCGAAGGCAGGCAGGATGTGCGCGATCCCCTCGGTCGAGCAATGGGCGCGGTGCGCGGCGGAGAAGGCATCGTTCACATAGAGGTCGCCCAGCGCCGCCATGGCCTGGCTGAGCGCGGGATCGTTCTTCTCCTCCCCGGCGTGGAAGCGGGTGTTCTCGAGCAGGGCGATGTCGCCGCCCCGCATCACGGCAATGCCAGCCGCGGCCGCCTCACCCTGGCAATCGGGAATGAACTGCACGTCACGGCCCAGCACATGCGTAAGCGCGCGCGTCACCAGCGAGAGCGAGAGGTCGGGCGACTTGCGGCCCTTGGGCCGGCCGAAATGGGCGAGGATGAGCACCTTGGCGCCGCGATCCGCCAGCTCCAGCACGGTCGGCACGGCGGCGCGCAGGCGCGTATCGTCGGTGATCGAGCCCTCCTGCATCGGCACGTTGAGGTCCTCGCGGACCAGCACTGTCTTGCCGGCAATGTCTCCCATGTCGTCGAGCGTCTTGAAGGGCTTGGCCATGTCCATCTCTCCGGAAAACCGTTCGGGCTGAGCTTGTCCAAGCCCAGCCCTTCTCTTTCAAGCAGAAAGAATGCCCCTCATCCGCCGGGGCGAACGGTGTCTGTTAGTCGTTCAGAGCAGGCTCGCGACCACCTTGGTCGTGTCGACCATGCGGTTCGAGAAGCCCCATTCGTTGTCGTACCAGCTCAGCACGCGCACCAGCTTGCCGTCGATCACCGCCGTCTCCAGGCTGTCGATGGTCGAGCTGGCCGGGCAGTGGTTATAGTCGATGGAAACCAGCGGTTCTTCCGAATAAGCGAGCACGCCCTTGAGCGGGCCGCTTTCCGATGCCGCCTTGAGCAGCGCGTTCACTTCCTCGCGCGTCGTGTCGCGCTTGGGTGTGAAAGTGAGGTCCACGATCGATACGTTGGGCGTGGGCACGCGGATCGCGGCACCGTCCAGCTTGCCTTTCAGCTCGGGCAGCACTTCGCCCACGGCGCGGGCGGCGCCCGTGGTCGTGGGGATCATCGACATGGCGGCGGCGCGCGCACGGCGCATGTCGCTGTGGATCTGGTCGAGGATCTTCTGGTCGTTGGTGTAGCTGTGCACCGTGGTCATCAGGCCGCGCTCAATGCCCAGGGCATCGTTGAGCACCTTGGCGAGCGGCGCCAGGCAGTTCGTGGTGCAGCTCGCGTTGGAGACGACGATGTCGTCCTTGGTCAGCACGTCATGGTTGACGCCGAACACCACCGTCTTGTCCACACCCTTGGCCGGCGCGGAAATGACCACGCGCTTGGCGCCGGCGGACAGATGCTTGAAGGCGCTCTCGCGATCCGTGAAGAAGCCGGTGCATTCCAGCGCGATGTCCACGCCGTTCTTGGCATGCGGCAGATTGGCCGGGTCGCGCTCGGCTGTCACATGGATGCGCTTGCCGTTGACGATGATGTCGCCGCCATCGACCGACACTTCCCCGGGGAAAGGACCATGGACGCTGTCGCGCTTGAAGAGCAGCGCATTGGCCTCGGGCTTGGCGAGATCGTTGATCGACACCAGCTCGAGATCATGATCGCTGCGCTCCAGAATGGCACGCGCCACGAGACGGCCGATTCGTCCGAACCCGTTGATTGCAACTTTGGTGGCCATGGTCTCTTACTCCTTCTCTGGTCAGGCGAGCGCGCGAGCGATGCGGTCCGCAATGGCGGGGCCGGTCAGGCCGAAATGGGCATAGAGCTGCTCGGCCTTGCCGGAGGCGCCGAAGCTGTCGATGCCGCAGCGCAGCCCATCCAGCCCGACGATCTCGCTCCAGCCGTAGGTCGTGCCCGCCTCGATGGAGACGCGCAGCGCGCCCTTGGGCAGCACGGCTTCGCGATAGGCGGCGTCCTGCGCCAGGAAGCGCGAGACGCTGGGCATAGACACGACACGGGCTGCAATGCCCTTGCCGGCCAGCAGTTCCGCCGCCTCGACGGCGATTTCCACTTCCGAGCCGGTCGCAACGATGACGGCCTTCGGCGCGCCCTTGGCTTCCACGAGCGTGTAGCCGCCCCTGGCCGAGCGGTTCTCGGCGATGTCGGTGCGCAGTTGCGGCAGGTTCTGGCGCGTGAGCGCGAGCACGGAGGGCCCGGTGGCATTCTCCAGCGCAAGCTGCCAGCACTCTGCCGTCTCGATGGTGTCACACGGCCGGAACACCTCCACATTGGGGATGAGGCGCAGCGACATGACATGTTCGATCGGCTGGTGCGTCGGGCCGTCCTCGCCCAGGCCAATGCTGTCGTGCGTCATTACATAGACCACGCGCTGACGCTGGATGGCGGACATGCGGATGGCATTGCGGCAATAATCCGAGAACACCAGGAAGGTGCCGCCATAGGGAATGACGCCGCCGTGCAGCGCCATGCCGTTCATCGCGGCGGCCATGCCGAATTCGCGGATGCCGTAATAGACGTAGCGGCCCTCGTAGCTTTCGCGCGTGAAGGCGACCGTCTGGTCCTTGGACTTGGTGTTGTTGGAGCCGGTGAGGTCCGCCGAGCCGCCGATGGTCTCGGGCAACTGCACGTTGATCGCGTCGAGCGTCATTTCGCTCGCCTTACGGGTCGCGACCTTCTTGGGCTCGGCGATCAACGCTTCCAGATAGGGCTTCAGGCTGAAGGACGCGGGCAGGCGGCCTTCCATCCGGCGCGTGAATTCATCCTTGGCGGAATGGCTAGCGAGCCGCTTTTCCCAATCGGCATGAACGGCCTGCGAGCGCTTGCCGATGTTGAGCCAGGCATCACGCACGTCGTCGGGAAGCTGGAACGGCAGCAGGTCCCAGCCCAGATTGGCGCGGGCGGCGGCCACTTCCGCTTCGCCCAGCGCAGCGCCATGCACCTTGTTGGTGCCGGCCAGATTGGGCGCGCCATGGCCGATGCGGGTCGAACAGGCGATAAGCGAGGGGCGCGGATCGGCCGCAGCCTCGGCCAGCGCGCGGCGAATGTCCGCGAAGTCGTGGCCGTCGCAGCTTACCACATGCCAGCCGGTGGCGGCATAGCGCGCCTTCACATCCTCGCTCGACGAGAGCGACACCGCGCCGTCGATGGTGATCTTGTTGTCGTCCCACAGCACATTGAGGCGGCCGAGACCGAGATGACCGGCCAGGCCGATGGCCTCATGGTTGATGCCTTCCATCAGGCACCCGTCGCCGGCAATCACCCAGGTACGGTGATCGACCAGCTCGTCTCCGAACACGGCATTCAGATGCCGCTCGGCCATCGCCATGCCGACCGCCATGGCCAGCCCCTGCCCCAGCGGGCCCGTGGTGGCTTCGACGCCCGGCAGCTCGAAATTCTCGGGATGGCCGGCGCACGGCGTGCCGAGCTGACGGAAATTGGCGATGTCTTCCATCGTCGGCTCGTCATAGCCGGTCAGGTGCAGCAGCGCGTAAATGAGCATGGAGCCATGGCCGGCCGAGAGCACGAAGCGATCGCGGTCCGCCCATTTCGGCGCCTTGGGATCGAACTTCAGATAATCGCTGAACAGCACGGTCGCGACATCGGCCATGCCCATCGGCATGCCGGGATGGCCGCTGTTCGCCGCCTGTACGGCATCCATCGCCAGCACGCGGATGGCGTCGGCGAGGCGCTTTTCTGTGACGGACATGGCGGCGGAACCCCTTCAATTGTCTGTGCCCGCAGGCAATGCATTTTCCTTCGCGGCGGCCGGCGAAGCGGACATAGGGCCGCATCGAGTCGCCGCGCGGGCATGCAATGTCGATTTGCGGCCCTAGCGTCAACATGCGGCCCGCCCTTCGCCGCGTCGAAAAGCCGCTTTCGCTTTCGCTTTCCGCCATGTTAAGGACCGCGCCATGGCAAGTGATGCAATGATGCAGGCGATAGGCCGGATCGAGCGCGCCCTCTCGCGGGCGGAAGGGATTGCACGGCAACTGGCCGAAGCGCGGGCCCGCGCGCTGGACGAGCGGCTGGCCGCCATGGAGGCCGAGACCGCCGACGCCCCCGCGATCGACATCGACCCTTTCTCGCGCGAGAAGGCCATCGCCGCGCTCAAATCCCTGGATGCGCTGATCGGCGATCTCCAGAAAGCGCGGAGCGACGCCTGATGGCCGAAGTCAAGATCATGGTGGGCGGCCGCCAATATGCCGTGCATTGCCGCGATGGCGACGAGGACCGGCTACGCCACCTCGCCGGCATGATTTCCGAGCGGGTGGACAAGGTGAAGACCGGCAGTCCTGGCCTTACCGAAGTGCGTCAGTTGCTGTTTGCCGGCCTGCTGCTGGCCGATGCGCTGCACGACCAGCAGAATGGCGGCGCGCCGGCACCCCGCCCCGCGGCCGCTCCGCCGCCCCCGCCACCGCCGCCGCAGGACGACCCCGCCCTGCTCGCCGCGCTGGAACGCCTCGCGCAGCGGCTAGAAGCGCTGGGCGACAGCCTGGCGGCCGATCTGCTCAACGCCTGAGCCCTTCCCCCGTCAGCGCCCATTGCGAAGCCTCTGGAGAGGCCCTAGATAGGGAAGCGACGGGTACTGCCCGGTGCGCGCTTAAGCGAACATCCCTGAGGCGATAATCACATCCTAGGGGGCTGTCCCTTGCCGGACTCCGGTCCGTGTTACATGGTCCCCACCTGACGTTGAGGCGTCAGAGGATATTCCAGCAAACGGCCATGGCGGTCCCGTCACCCTGCAACTGCCGATCCCGGACATCATGACAGAGCTTCCCACCGACCGCGCCGCGCTGCGCACCGAACTGCGGCGGCGCCGCAAGGCACAGGTGGCGGCGCTGCCCGCCTCCGTGCGCAATCTTTCCTTCCGCGTGCTGCCTTCGCCGGTGATGGCGCTGCTGCCACCGGGCGCGCGCATCGCCCTCTATCTCTCGGTGGGATCGGAAGCGCCGACGGGCGCGCTCATCGATTTCCTGCACGAGCGCGGCTTCAAGCTCTGCCTGCCGCGCATCGACCCGGATGTGCCGGGCCGCATGGATTTCTGCGCCTGGGCGCCTGGCGAGCCGCTAACCGCTGGAGGCCCCTTGCGAATCCCCGAACCGGGACCGGAGGCCGCCGTGGTCGATCCCGACGTGTTCCTTACGCCCATGGTCGGCTTCGATCGTCAGCTCAACCGCATTGGCAACGGCGCGGGCTATTATGACCGCATGTTCGAGCGCCTGCCAGATCGGCGCCGCATCGGCCTCGCCTGGTCCTCGCAGATGGTGGACGCCCTCCCCGTCCAGCCGTGGGACGTGCCGCTGCACATGGTCGTCACCGAGCAATCCGTGATCGAGCGGGCGGACGGCTGATGGATTACAAGCCAAGCTGGCGCAAACCCGTCGGCATGCTCCTCATTCTGACGCTCATTGCGCTGTGGGCGATCCTCATCGCCAGCTTCTCCGGCGTCATCGGCACCTGGCCGCGCGTCGTGCAGCTCATCGTCTACGTGACGGCGGGGATCGTGTGGATCTTCCCCGTGCGGCCGCTGCTCGGCTGGATGGAAACCGGCCGCTGGCGCTGACGCGCGCGGCGTTTCACTAACTCTCGAACAAACATTCTGCTGATGGTCCGGTGGAGCCGGCGCCACTCCCGATGAGGGGGAGTGGCGCGAGTGACGGGGCTCGAACCCGCGACCTCCGGCGTGACAGGCCGGCGCTCTAACCAACTGAGCTACACCCGCATCTCCTGCGGAGGCCGCGCAGGTATAAGAGGGCGCTGGCCCTGTCAACTCTCCAATGGCCTACTTTCTTGATATTCCTCCGCAGGCGCCGCCGCGGGGCGCGTCAGCGTGCCGTCTTCGAAGAGAAAGCCCGCAATATCCGGCTTGCCGGCGGCCGAAAGCACCGTGCGGATGATGATGAGCAGCGGCACAGAGAGCAGCGCTCCGGCAGCACCCCACACCCAGGTCCAGAAACTCAGCGAGACGAGAATCATCAGTGGGTTCATCTTGAGCCGCCCGCCGAGCACCAATGGCGTCACCACATTGGTCTCCAGCAGGTGGCATAGCACCATGATCGCGGCGGGGGTCAGCGCCAGCCCCAGCGAGGAGAAGCTCATGAGACCGCCCAGCGCCAGCAGCAGCGCCGCGACGATGGGGCCGAAATAGGGCACGAAGTTGAGCAGCGCTACGAATCCGCCCCACATGACCGGCGAGGGCATGCCCAGCATCGCCAGCAGGCAAGCGACGACGCCGCCCAGCGCCAGGTTGATGCTGGTGATGGTGAGCACATAGCGCGACGTGGCATCGACGACATTCTGGATGACCCGCGCGATCGCCATCGCGCCCGAGAAGCTGCCCCGTCCGCGAATCGTGCGCTGGCGCAGCCGCGTCCATCCCGAGAGCGCGAAGAAGATGGTGAGCAGGCCGAAGATGACATTGATGACCACGCCCGGGGCCGCGCCCGCGAGCATCTGAAGCAGCGGGCCGGGCTCGACGATGTCGCCCGCCACGCGATTGAGGTGCCGGCTGCGGGTCGCCATGCGCAGCAGCCCGTCCAGGAATTCCTGCGCCTGCGTATAGAAATCGATGACGGGCTTCAGGGTGGAGCGAATCTGATGGATGCGCTCGGGCAACCGCATCACCCAGTCCCAGGCCGGCACCACGATGAGCACCAGCGCCATATTGGCGAGGAATAGGAAAACGCAGAGCGCCAGCAGCGCCGCGATAGGCGACGGCACGCCGCGGCGCTCCAGCCATTCGAGCAGCGGCACCAGGCAGATGGCGATGACCAGCGCGGCCGTCACCGGCATGAAGAAATCCTGCGCCGCCCGCAGCGCGAAGGGCAGCGCCAGGAAGAAACCGGCGCCGGTGAACAGCGCGACGGAGGCAATCAGCCGATTGCGCGCCCGCAGCGCGGCGAGGCTGTCCTCACCGGCGGCGCTGGAGGGGTCGCGGCGCGGCTGGTCCATGCGGCTCCGCGCGATCAGACCGCAACCGGCGCGGCGATATGCGGCTGGGGCGCATAATCCTCCACCGCGAAATCCTCGATAGTATGATCGAAGATCGTGGCGGGGCGGCGCAGGATGCGCAGCCGGGGTGCGCCGGCCGGTGTACGGGCGAGTTGCGTTTCCACCAGCGCGGCGTGATTGAGGTAGAGGTGCACGTCCCCGCCCTGCCAGACGATTTCGCCCGGCGCGAGATCGGCATGGAGCGCCAACATCCGCGTGATGAGCGCCAGGCCGAAGATGTTGAAGGCGAAGCCCAGCCCCAGATCGCAACTGCGCTGGAACAGCAGGCCATTGAGGCGCCCGTCCGCGACGTGAAACTGATAGGTCATATGGCAGGGCGGCAGCGCCATGCGATCCAACTCATCAACATTCCAGCCGGTGAAGATGTGCCGGCGCGATCCGGGATTGGCGCGCAGGCTCTCGACCAGTGCGGCGATCTGGTTGTGCCCTTGGGCGGCGCGGCGATAGAGCCCCCCGCCGGCCTCGGGCGCAGGCTCGTAGCGCGGCCAGTCCACCCACTGACGGCCATAGACCGGCCCCAGATCGCCCCAGCGCGCAGCGAAATCCGCATCTTCGACGATTCGGCGCTCGAAATCCGCCATGGCAATGTCCTCGCCGGTCGCGCGGCGATATGTGTCGAGCGGCCAGTCGGTCCAGATGCTCACGCCCTGCGCGACCAGCGGGCGGATATTGGTTTCGCCCGAGAGGAACCACAGCATCTCGCGCGCGGCGGCTTTCCAGAAGACGCGCTTGGTGGTGAGCAGCGGCACCGCGTCATCGGCGAGATCGAAGCGCATCGTCGCGCCAAGGATGGAGCGCGTGCCCACGCCGGTACGATCGATGCGCTCATGCCCATGCTGCCAGACATGAGCCATGAGATCGAGATATTGCTGCTCGTAATGCGGCGCCGCACGGACCGCGGTGGCGGACTCGGCGGTCGAAAGGGATGCGCGGGACATGGCCGCGACCATAGCTTCCTGCCGCGCGCCGCGCCAGTGGAGCCGCCACGCCCGCCTGCCGAAAACCGTGCCACCAGCCCCTTCCAATGCGCCGGTGCCTTTTCAAGGCATTAGCGCTCTGCGCTCCCCTGCCCACCTGTGCGGGCGCCATGGATATTCTCCGGTGCAGCGCTTATGTCTCCGTCTGAAAGAAGAGACCACCGCCAGCGCGTCCCCGGCCGGGCACGCGTTTTCCCTTGTCGTCTGTCTCACGCCGTTCGAGGCGCAGGCCCGCCTCGCGAAAAAGGAAATGCCGCCGTGCGCCTCAGTCGCTTCACTGCCTTCGCTCTCAGCATTGTCGCCGCCCTCGGGCTGCTGGTGGCGCTGGCCTGGCGACCGGGCCTGTGGCCGCTGGCATTGCTTGCGCTCGCCCTGGTTGCGCTCGGCCTGTTCGACCTGCTGCAAACGCGGCATTCGGTGCGGCGCAACTATCCGGTGATCGGCAATGTCCGCTGGCTGATCGAATGGATTCGCCCGGAAATCCGCCAATATCTCATCGAAGGCGACGAGGATCAGACGCCGTTCTCGCGCAGCCAGCGCTCGCTCGTCTATGCCCGCGCCAAGGGGGAAAGCAGCGAGCGCGCCTTCGGCACTCAGCTCGATGTCTATCGCGACGGCTATGAGTTCATCAGCCCGTCGATCCAGCCCGTGCCAATGGCGGACCCGGCGACGTTCCGGGTTCTCATCGGCGGCGATCAATGTGCCCAGCCCTATTCGGCATCGCTGTTCAACATTTCCGCGATGAGCTTTGGCTCGTTGAGCGCCAACGCCATTCGCGCGCTCAATCGGGGCGCGAAGCAGGGCGATTTCTACCAGGACAGCGGCGAAGGCGGGATCAGCGCCTATCATCGCGAGCATGGCGGCGATCTCGTCTGGGAGATCGGCAGCGGCTATTTCGGCTGCCGCACGGAGGACGGCGCTTTCGATCCCGAGCGGTTCGCCGCGCAGGCCACCGATCCGCAGGTCCGCATGATCGAGATCAAGCTCAGTCAGGGCGCCAAGCCGGGCCATGGCGGCATTCTGCCGGCAGCGAAGGTGACGGCCGAGATCGCGGCGGTGCGCGGTGTCGCCGTGGGGCGGGATTGCCTCTCCCCCTCCCGCCACGGGGCCTTCGCCACGCCGATCGAGATGATGCACTTCATTGCGCGGCTGCGGACGCTGTCTGGCGGCAAGCCCGTCGGCTTCAAGCTGTGCGTGGGCCATCCCTGGGAATTCATGGCCATCGTCAAGGCCATGCTGGCGACCGGCATCCGGCCCGATTTCATCGTCGTCGATGGCGCCGAGGGCGGCACCGGCGCCGCGCCCGTGGAGTTCGCCAATCATCTCGGCCTGCCGCTGCGCGAAGGCCTGCTGTTCGTTCACAACACGCTGGTCGGCGCAGGCCTGCGCGACCAGATCCGCATCGGCGCGGCCGGCAAGGTGGTGAGCGCCTTCGACATCGCCAGCCTGCTCGCCATCGGCGCGGATTGGACGAACGCCGCGCGCGGCTTCATGTTCGCCATCGGCTGCATCCAGTCGCTCAGTTGCAATACCAATCGCTGCCCGGCGGGCGTGGCGACACAGGACCCGCTGCGGCAACGGGCACTGGTGGTGCCGGACAAGGCGGAGCGCGTCTATCGCTTCCACCGCAACACCATGCACGCCCTCGCCGAGATGCTGGCCGCCGCCGGCATCGAGTGCCCCGGCGATCTGGCCCCGCATCACCTCGCCCGGCGCGTGAGCGAGACGGAAATCCGGCTCTTCTCCCAGATGCACGTTTTCCTCGAACCGGGCGAACTGCTCACCGGCGCCCACGAGCATGATTTCTACGGCTTTGCCTGGAACATGGCCGATGCCGGGAGCTTTCAGCCCGCATCCGGGGCGGGCAGCCGAGTCATGGCGGACGCTTGAGGACTACGCTCGGAGAGGACAGACTGACAGGCGGCACGCCGCAAGAAAGGGAGTGAACGGATGGCCCGAGTGGCATTCATTGAACGAACCGGCGGTCCCGACGTCATCCAGTGGGCGGACCGCACCCTGCCTCCGCCAGGCAAGGATGAAGTCCGCGTCCGCCATACGGCGATCGGGCTCAATTTCATCGACACTTATTATCGCTCCGGCCTCTACCCGGCGCCCCTGCCCTCCGGTCTCGGATCCGAAGCGGCGGGCGTGGTGGAGGCAGTGGGGGACGGCGTCACCGCCCTCTCGCCCGGGGACCGGGTCGTCACTTATGGCCCAGGCCTCGGCGCCTATGCCACGGAGCGCAACATTGCCGCCTCCAGTCTCTACAAGCTGCCCGACGCCATACCGGACGATATTGCCGCCGCGACCTTCCTCAAGGGATGCACCGCGGAATTCCTGGTCGAGCGATGCGGCCGCGTGCAGCCGGGCTGGACCGTGCTCGTCCATGCGGCGGCAGGCGGCGTGGGGCACCTCCTCGTGCAGTGGCTCAAGCATATCGGCGCCACGGTGATCGGCACGGTGGGCAGCCCGCAAAAAGCGGAGCGGGCGCGCGCGGCGGGCGCCGATCATGTCATTCTCTACAAGCAGGAAGACATCGCCGCCCGCGTCCGCGCGCTCACCGGCGGGCGCGGCGTGCCGCTCGTCATTGACGGCGTGGGCAAGGAGAGCTGGCCCGCCTCGCTCGCCTCCACTGCGCCGCGCGGCCTGATTATCAGCTTCGGCAATGCCAGCGGGCCAGTGGAAGGCGTCAATCTGGCAACGCTCAACCAGCATGGCTCGCTGTTCGTCACCCGCCCCAAGCTCTACGATTATTATGCGACGCCCGAAGATCGCCAGGCCGGCTCGACGCGGCTGTTCGATCTTCTCGCCGAGGGAGTCCTCACAGCCGAGATCGGACAGCGCTTCGCCCTGGAAGAGGCCGCGCAAGCGCACCGCGCGATCGAGGCGGGCGAGACGATCGGTGCGACAGTGCTGCTGCCGTAAGCAGAGCGGGCGAGAAATCGGGAAGACAGGCATGACATTCACGGACATCGCCGGCCGCGTCCATAACCATAACTGGCGGCTCGATCCGATCGTGCGCAGCCTGCTCGATACCGATTTCTACAAGCTGCTGATGCTCCAGATGATCTGGCGGCTCTATCCCGATGTGCGCGCCAGCTTTGCTCTCATCAACCGCAGCACCGCCGTGCGGCTGGCCGAGGAGATCGACACGGCGGAGCTGCACGCGCAGCTCGATCATGCGCGCACGCTGCGCTTCGCGCCCAAGGAGTTGATCTGGCTGGCCGGCAACAGCTTCTACGGCGAAACGCAGATGTTCAGCCCGGCCTTCCTCGCCTGGCTCGCCGATTTCCGACTGCCCGATTATGAGCTGCGTGCGGTCGGCGGCCAGTATGAACTCCGCTTCGAGGGCCGATGGTGCGAGACGAGCATGTGGGAGATCCCGGCCCTCGCCATCGTCAACGAGCTGCGTTCACGCGCGGCGATGCGGAACCTCGGCCGCTTCGCGCTGGACGTGCTCTATGCCCGCGCCAAGGCCAAGCTCTGGGCCAAGGTGGAGCGGTTGCGCCAACTCCCCGATCTGGCGCTCTCCGATTTCGGCACGCGGCGGCGCCACGGCTTCCTGTGGCAGCGCTGGTGCGTGGAGGCGCTCAAGGAGGGGTTGGGCAAGCGGTTCATCGGCACGTCGAATGTGCTCCTGGCCATGGACAACGATCTGGAGGCCATCGGCACCAATGCCCATGAGTTGCCGATGGTGCTCGCCGCGCTGGCCAACACGGACGAAGCCGTCGCCCGCGCACCCTATCGCGTGCTGGAGGATTGGAACGGGCTCTATGGCGGCAACCTTCTCATCGTCCTGCCCGATACGTTCGGCACGGCCGCCTTCCTGCGCGACGCGCCGGACTGGGTGGCGGACTGGACCGGCTTCCGGCCGGACAGTGCGCCGCCCATCCCCGGCGGCGAGGCGATCCTGCGCTGGTGGCGCGAGAAAGGCCGCGATCCGCGCGAGAAGCTGCTCATCTTCTCGGATGGCATGGACGTCGACTCCATCGAGGAGACCTACCGCCATTTCCGCGGGCGCGTGCGCATGAGCTTTGGCTGGGGCACGAACCTCACCAATGATTTTCGCGGGTGCGCACCGCCCGACGCGCCCTCGCTCGATCCCATTTCGCTGGTCTGCAAAGTGGTGGAGGCCAACGGCCGCCCCGCGGTCAAGCTCTCCGATAATGTCGCGAAAATGACCGGGGATCCGCGCGAGATCGCGCGCTACCTCGCCATTTTCGGCGACGAAGACCGGGCCGACAGGCCCATTGCCGTCTGAGCCAATCGGCAGATTAGCCGGCTTCCTCGCGCTCCATCAGCAATTGCGCGATCCGATCGGTCGGATGGCCCGTCAGGTCCTTTTCCACTTCGGCGATGATCTGCGTCCGCGTCTCCTGGTGGAGCTGCGACCGCAGCGCGCCCAGCACGCGGTTGGGCGCCACGATCACCAGCGACGGCAGGTCATTGCGCAGGGCCATGCCGTTCAGCCGCTCGGCGATCTGTCGCGCAAAGCTTTCCTCGGCCTGGCGATGGAAATCGGCCTCTTCCACCGAGGCCTGGCCGGGCGAGCCGATGGCCGGGCGGCGGCCGGCGAGATCGCTCTTCTGCGCACGGTCAGGCGGATTGGGCTGTTCCTCGCCCGCGATCACGTCCAGGCTGGGCGCGTCGGCAGTGCCGCTGTTGCGATAAAGCAGCATTTTGCGCCCGTCGGCGACGAGGACGAGGCTATGAGTGGGGATGCGCATGGTCTGAACCTCCTGCCCCTGCAACGTCAGCGCGGGGGCGCCAGTTCCCCGGCCGGGCAGCCTGGACCCTACCCCGCCTGCTCAGGTCCAGCGCGCCAATGCCCAGGCCAACAGTGCAGAGAGACCGAGCGCGCCGGCGGTTTCGAGCTGGGAATGCAGGTTCCATTCCCAGAATTTGAGACCTTCGAGCGCCGGCATGTTGGCGCGCCGCCCATCGCCGTGCAGGGCGATCCAGCGATATTCATGCTGCGTGATCTCGCGCATCAGGCAGGCACAGGCCGCGGCGAACCAGCCGCCCCACAACGCAGCCCCATGCGCCACGCCCAGAGCGCGGCCAAACAGCCAGCCGGCGATCATCACCGCCAGCGCAATCGGAACATGGGTCAGCATTTCAAGGGCAACGTGCATGCGGCGCACAGGTTGCCGCCCCGGCGCACGCGCGTCCAGTGCCTTGATCCGGTGCGCGCCGCCGCGCCCCTAATCGAGCGCGCGCAGCCAGTCCTGGATCATCGTGCGCCCCGCGCTCACCGCCGGCGGGCCCAGTGTGGCGTAGCGGGCGCGCAGCGTCTCGGCGTCATGCCCGGTTGCGCGCAGCGTTTCGGGCGATTGATCGACCCAGGCGTGGAAGCGCTCGTCCTCGCCCATTTCCGCGTGGAACTGCAGCGCGAGGATATTGCGCCCCCGGCGAAAGGCCTGATGCGCGTAAAGCCGGCTGGAGGCGAGCAGCTCCACATTGTCCGGCAGCGTGAAGGTGTCGCCGTGCCAGTGGAGCACCGGCACGCCCTCTACGGCACGCACCGGATTATCGCTCGCCTGCGCGTGTACCGTTACCGGGTGGAAGCCGACTTCCTTCGCCGGGCCGACATAGACCTCGCCGCCCATCGCCGCCGCGATCATCTGTGCGCCCAGGCACACCCCCAATGTCGGCCGGTCGGCCTCCAGCCGGCGCGCGAGGCGGCGGAGCTGGCAGCCGATCCAGGGATGCGCCTCCTGCTCATAGACGCCCATTGGGCCGCCCATCATGATGAGCAGGTCGGGCTCGCACAGGTCCAGCCCGGAAAAGCGGGGATCGCTCACGTCCACCCGGTCAATGGCATAGCCAGCCGCCTCGATCGGCTCGCGAAAGCCCGCCACGCCTTCATAAGGTACATGGCGGATGATGAGAGCGCGCTTCATGGGCGTGGATCGTCGGGCAGAACGCGGTGGCAGGTCAAGAGGGAGCGGCGGCGCAAAACGGGGCGCCGCCGCGCTGGCAGGGGGCGAGATCATGGGCATGGTTCCACTACAGCCCCAGCCGGCTCCAGAACTCGCCCGCGCTGGCGATCGGCACCTGGACCGCGGGATCGTAGGCGGGCGTCAGCCGCCAGGAAGGATGAGGAAGCGGCGCGCCCGGTCCCCGGTTTGCGCGCGGTCGCCGCTGTCGGATCGTTTTCTTCAAAGCCATGTCGTTTCTCCGTTAAGGAGCACGAATCCGGCGTTGTCGCTTGGGGTTCGTGCGCTTTAGCCGTTGGTGACGCGGAGCAAGCTGACTCACATCAAAAGCCGCGTTCAGGCACTTGGAAGCGCCTGACACCCCTTCTCTGCAATTTCGGTAGACTATTTTCAAGCAAGGCGTGTTTGCGGGGTCTTAAGTTTTGCTGCACCCGCCGGTCTGCCACTCTTCCCGCCCCGGGGCACAGGTCGCCATTTGCAGCCGTGCCTGCTAAGGCCTTGGCATGACCTACATTTCTTCTCCCCGCCCCGCCGTCCTGTTCGTCTGTCTCGGCAATATCTGCCGCTCGCCACTGGCCGAGGGCGCTTTTCGCGCTGCCGCCTTGCGCGCCGGACTGGATGTGCATGTCGATTCCGCCGGCACCGCCGACTGGCATCACGGCAAGGCGCCCGATCCCCGCGCCATCCGCACCGCCGCACGTCATGGCGTCGACATTGCCGGCCTGCGCGCGCGGCAGGTGGTGGCGGAGGATTTTCACCGCTTCACGCACGTCTTCGCGCTGGATCACGACAATCTCGCCGGCCTGCGCGCGCGCGTCCCCGCCGGCGCGCCGACGGCGCCCGGGCTGTTTCTCGACCTCGTCGAGGGCCGGGCGGGCCAGCCCGTGGCCGACCCTTATTATGGCGATGAGGCGGGCTTCGAGCAGACCTGGGCGGATGTCACCGCCGGTGCCGATGCGCTGGTTCGGCTGCTTGGGCGCTGAGGGGCGCTGCTGGATTGAGCCGCGTCGCCGGGAGACCCTCGAGAGGACTGTGCTCCTGCGCAGGCAGAAGCCCATGATCCCACAGGCATGCCAACCGCTCTGGCTCCTGCCTGCGCAGGAGCACAAAAATGCGGGGGTTGCCGGGTTCAACTTACCTCTGAAGTCGGCCCCTTCACCTTGCGCGTATCGAAGGGCAGAATTCGCATTAGTTCAGGACACCGGCCGAGGCCGAGCGCCCTTCACCCCGCGTCGCCTTCACCCCCGCGTTGCCTTCACCAAGTCGAGCACCCGCGCGGCATGCTCCTTGCGGCAGATCAGCAGGTCCGGCAGCGACACGTCCGCGCGGTTATAGACCAGCGGGCTGCCGTCGATGCGCGAGCAGTGCAGGCCGTGCGCCAGCGCCACGGCGACGGGCGCGCAGCTATCCCACTCATATTGGCCTCCGCTGTGCAGGTAGATGTCCGCTTCGCCGCGGATGATCGCCATGGCCTTGGCCCCGGCCGATCCCATTGGCACCAGCTCGGCATCGAGCGCCTGCGCCACCGCCAGCGCCTCGGCCGCCGGGCGCGTGCGGCTCACCACCATGCGCAGCCGTGCGGGGGCCGGCGGCAGCGGCACGGGCGTGTCCGAGCGCAGCACGCCATCGAGTCCCGGCAGTGCCACCGCGCCGATCACCGGCGCGCCGTCGATCGCCAGCGCCACATGCACGGCCCAGTCGCTGCGCGCCTCGCCATATTCGCGCGTGCCGTCGACGGGGTCGACGATCCAGACCCGCTTCTTGCCCAGCCGCTCGGGCGTATCGCGCAATTCCTCCGAGAGCAGACCGTCCTCGGGGCGCTGCGCGCGAATGGCATGGACGAGGAAGCAATTGGCCGTCTGGTCGCCCGCCTGGCCCAGCGCCTTGCCGGTGACAAGGCCGCTCGCGCGCACCTCCAGCAGCAGGCGCCCGGCCGCCTGCGCAAGCGCTGCGGCCAGTTCGCCATCGGTCACAGGTCCGGGCTCCACACGCCGGCGACGCGCTCAACGATCAGGTCTGCCGCATCCTCCGCACTCATGCGCGTGGTATCGATGCGGATTTCCGGCTGCTCGGGCGCTTCATAGGGACTGTCGATCCCCGTGAAGTTCTTGAGCGCGCCTTCCCGCGCCTTGCGGTAGAGGCCCTTCACGTCGCGCTTCTCCGCTTCAGCGAGCGGGGTATCGACGAAGATCTCGATGAATTCGCCCTCCGGCAGCATCGCGCGCACCATCTCCCGCTCGGCGCGGAAGGGCGAGATAAAGGCCGTGATGACGATGAGTCCGGCGTCCGCCATCAGCTTGGCCACTTCGCCCACGCGGCGGATATTCTCGATCCGGTCCGCCTCGGTGAAGCCCAGGTCCTTGTTGAGCCCGTGACGGACATTGTCGCCATCGAGCAGGAAGCTGTGCCGGCCGAGCGCATACAACTTCTTCTCGACGAGATTGGCGATGGTGGACTTGCCGGAGCCGGAGAGGCCCGTGAACCACAGCACCGAGGGGGTCTGGTGCTTGAGCGCAGCGCGCGCCTCGCGGCTGACGTCGATGGCCTGCCAGTGCACATTCTGCGCCCGCCGCAGTGAGAAGTGGAGCATGCCCGCCGCCACGGTGGCATTGGTGATCTTGTCGATGAGGATGAAGCCGCCCAGCGCGCGGTTCTGCGCATAGGGCTCGAATACGATCGGGCGGTCCGTCGCCAGCTCGGCGACACCAATGCCGTTCAATTCCAGAGTCTTGGCGGCGAGATGCTCCAGCGTGTTGACGTTGATCTCATATTTGGGCGGCTGGATCGTCGCCGAGACGGTCTGCGTCGCGAGCTTGAGCCAATAGGCGCGGCCCGGCTTCATCGCCTCGTCCGACATCCACACCAAAGTGGCCTCGAACTGGTCCGCCGCCTGCGGAGGCGCGTCGGCCGTTGCGATCACGTCGCCGCGCGAGCAGTCGATCTCGTCGGCCAGGCACAGTGTCACGGACTGGCCGGCCACTGCTTCGTCCAGGTCGCCATCCAGGGTAACGATGCGCGAGATGGTGCTGGTCTTGCCCGAGGGGAGCACGCGCACCGCGTCGCCCGGCTTCACCGTGCCGGAGGCAATGAGGCCTGAAAAGCCCCGGAAATCGAGATTTGGCCGGTTCACCCACTGCACCGGCAGGCGCAGCGGCTTGGCCTGATCGGCGCTGTTGTCCACGTCCACCTGTTCCAGATGGTCGATCAGCACGGGCCCCTTGTACCAGGGCGTGTTGGCCGAGTGGCTCGTGATATTGTCGCCCTTGAAGCCGGAAATCGGAATCGCGACGAAATTGTCGATGCCGGTCTCGTGCGCAAAGGCGGCATAATCCGCCACGATGGCATCGAACACCGCCTGATCGTAATCGACCAGATCCATCTTGTTCACGGCCAGCACGATGTGGCGGATGCCCACCAGCTTGGCGAGATAGCTGTGCCGGCGCGTCTGCGTGAGCACGCCCTTGCGCGCATCGACCAGGATCACGGCAAGGTCGGCCGTGGAGGCGCCCGTCACCATGTTGCGGGTATATTGCTCGTGGCCCGGTGTGTCGGCGACGATGAACTTGCGCTTCTCGGTGGTGAAGAAGCGGTAGGCGACATCGATGGTGATGCCCTGCTCGCGTTCGGCGGCGAGGCCGTCGACCAGCAGCGCGAAGTCGATCTCCTGCCCCTGCGTGCCCACGCGCTTGCTGTCCGCTTCCAGCGCCGCGAGCTGATCCTCGAAGATCATCTTGCTGTCGTAGAGCAGCCGGCCGATCAGCGTCGACTTGCCGTCATCCACGCTGCCGCAGGTGATGAAGCGCAGCAGGCTCTTGTGCTGATGCTGCGCCAGATAGGCATCGATGTCCTGCGCGATGAGGGCGTCGGTCTTGTAGATGGGGTCCTGCACTTCGCTCATTTCAATCCCGTCATCCCAGCGAACGCTGGGCTCTCCATCCTTGTGGCACCATTCGGCAAGAGACCCCGGATCAGGTCTGGGGCGGACGCTTGGGAACGCTTCGCATTCCGTGGCGCGTCAGAAGTAGCCCTCCTGCTTCTTCTTCTCCATGCTGGCATCGCCGCCGTCCTTGTCGATGACTCGGCCCTGCCGCTCGCTGGTGGTGGTGAGCAGCATTTCCTGGATGACCTCGCTCAGCGTGGCCGCCTCGCTCTCGACCGCGCCGGTGAGCGGGTAGCAGCCCAGCGTGCGGAAGCGGATGGAGCGCATCACGGGCTCCTCGCCAGGCGCCAGGCGGAACCGCTCGTCATCCACCATCAACAGAATGCCGTCCCGCTCCACCGTCGGGCGTGGCGCCGCAAAATAGAGCGGCACGATGGGAATGTCGTTGAGCTGGATATATTGCCAGATGTCCAGCTCGGTCCAGTTGCTGATCGGGAAGACGCGGATGCTCTCGCTCTTCGCCTTGCGGGCATTGTAGAGGTTCCACAGCTCCGGCCGCTGGTTCTTGGGGTCCCAGCCATGGGAGGCGGTGCGGAAGGAGAAGATGCGTTCCTTGGCGCGGCTCTTCTCCTCGTCGCGCCGCGCGCCGCCAAAGGCGACGTCGAAGCCGTGGAGATTGAGCGCCTGCTTGAGGCCTTCCGTCTTCCACATGTCCGTGTGCAGCGGACCATGGTCGAAGGGGTTGATGCCGCGCTCCTTGGCCTCCGGGTTCTGGTAGACGAGCAGCTCCATGCCGCTCTCCTTGGCCATGCGGTCGCGCAGCTCGTACATCGCCTTGAACTTCCACGTCGTATCGACGTGGAGCAGCGGAAAGGGCGGCGGCGACGGATAGAAGGCCTTGCGGGCCAGATGCAGCATCACCGCCGAATCCTTGCCCACCGAATAGAGCATCACCGGTCGCTCCGCTTCGGCCACCACCTCGCGCATGATGTGGATGCTTTCGGCTTCGAGCCGTTCGAGGTGCGTGAGAGTGCGGGTCATCGGCGTGTCTTTATCGTTTCTGTTGTTCAGGCCGGACCGGCCGGAACGGCCCGTCGGCGGGGCCCGGTTAGCCCCATCGGTCCGCCGGTGCACGCGGCTTTTCCTTTGGGGTGCCCTACCCCCTCTTTATCGCGCCGGTCGTTATGGCAGGGGCGGCGCCGGCCTCCTTCGCGCGGCTCAGGCGAGCCAGCCGGGAATGCGCGCCGCCTGGGCGATCCAGTCCGCCATCTGCGCCTCGTCGAAACCGCCTTCCTCGATGTGCACATAGCGCACCTGAGGGTCCTTGCCGGCAATCGGCGGCATTGGCTCCAGCGCCGCGCCGCGAAAGAAGGTGACTTTGATGTAGCGGGTAAAGACGTGATAGCTGAGGAACCAGCCCTGCCCTTCCATGCCGTAGAAAGGTGAATTCCATTTGATCGCCTTGCGCACGTCGGGGACGGTGCGGGCGATCAGCGCGTCGAGCTGCGCGGCCGCTGCCTGCTTCCAGCCCGGAAGTGCAGCGATATAGGCCTGCACGGGCCCATCGCCCTCACCCTTGGCGATCTGCGGATTGCCGCCGGAGAGCCGCTTGACGTCAGTGGTTCCCATTCCCCTCTCCTTCCGTTGCCAGGTTTTGCACGCCCTTTTCATTCAGCTGTCGTTGGCTTCAGTGTGCCGAAAGGGCTTTTTACCTTCTCCGGAGAAGAGAAGAAAAGGGAAACTCTTCGACATGCTCAGGCGCACGGCTGGTAGGACAGGGCACAGCAAGCTCAATTGAAGAGCGCGCCCAGCTCGAGGATTCAATTGAATTATAGTCCCGCCATTCCCGCGAAAACGGGAAGCATCAGTTCGCCATAATCCAAAGCGGCTGAGCGCAGAGTCAAATTCCCGCTTTCGCGGGACTGACGATCACAGGTCCGCCACGAGATAACAAGCACTTACCCAGGGGTCTTAACCTAACCGCTTCACGTCCCGCGTGACGCTCCTTCTTCCCCGCGCCTCCGCGCGCGCCTACGCCTCGCCCTTCTTGGCCTTGGCCTTGGCCGGCGCTTTCTTCGCCGCAGCCTTCTTCGCGGGGGCCTTCTTCGCGGGGGCCTTCTTCTTGCCCTTGGCGGGGCCTGCCGCGGCTCGTGCATCGATCAGGGCCACGGCTTCTTCCAGCGTTAGCGCCTCGGGCTGCGCGGTCTTGGGCAGGGTCGCGTTGGTCTCGCCGTCGGTCACATAGGGGCCGAAGCGGCCGGCCATCAGCTTGACCTCCGCCTGACTGGCGGGATGCGCGCCCAGCACGCGCAGCGGCTCGGCGCCGCGCCGGGCGCCGCCGCCACGGTTCGCCGCTTCGGCGAGTTTCACCACCGCGGCGTTCATGCCGGTTTCGAACACCTCCGCTGTCGTGCCCAGCCGTGCATATTTGCCGTCATGGGCGAGATAGGGCCCGTAACGACCGATGCTGGCGGTAATCGGCTTGCCCGTCTCGGGATGGTCGCCAATGGTCCGCGGCAGCGAGAGCAGCTTCACGGCCCAGTCCAGCGTCAGCTCCCCGCCCGGCAAATCCTTGGGAATGGAGGCACGGGCCAGCGTCTCGCCGCTGCCGGTTTCGATATAGGGCCCGAAGCGCCCCGCCTTGCGCAGGATCGGCTCGCCGGTCTCGGGATGCTTGCCCAGTTCCTCCGGCCCGCTTGCCTCGCTACCTTCGGCGCCGCCAGGCTGGCCGAACTTGCGAGTATATTTGCACTCGGGATAGTTGGAGCAGGCAATGAACGCGCCGAAGCGTCCTCCGCGCAGCGAGAGGCGCCCGCTCTGGCAGAGCGGACACAGGCGCGGATCGGACCCATCGCCCTTGTCCGGGAAGAGCATCGGCGCCAGAAATTCGTCCAGCTCGGCTGTGATCTCACTGGGCTTGCGCTCCATGATCTCGGCGGTCTTGGGCTTGAAATCGCGCCAGAAGGCGTCAAGCACCGCCTGCCAGTCGGCTCGACCGCCGGAAATATCGTCCAGCTCCTCCTCCAGACCGGCCGTGAACTCATAGGCAACATAACGCTCGAAGAAGCGCTCCAGAAACGCCGTCAGCAGCCGCCCGCTCTCCGCCGCGAAGAAGCGATTCTTCTCGACGGTGACGTAAGAACGGTCCTTAAGGGTCTGAATGATCGATGCATATGTGGACGGCCGGCCGATACCAAGCTCCTCCAGCCGCTTGACCAGGCTTGCCTCGCTGTAGCGCGGGGGCGGCTGGGTGAAATGCTGCTCGGCCTTCACCTCGCGCTTGGCCGGCGTATCGCCCGCACTCATGCGCGGCAGCAGCCGGCCATCCTCCTCGTCCGCCTCGGCGCCGGGCTTGCCGGTGCCACGCTCGGGCTCGTCGCGCCCTTCCTGATAGAGCGCCATGAAGCCGGGGAAGAGCACCACCTGACCTGTGGCACGCAGCCCATGCTGGCCGGTGCTGTCGACCAGCTCCACCGTCGTGCGCTCCAGCCGGGCCGAGGCCATCTGGCTCGCCAGCGCGCGCTTGTAAATCAGCTCGTAGAGGCGTGCATGATCGCCCGATCCCGCCCGGTCGCGCGAGAAATCCGTGGGGCGGATCGCCTCATGCGCCTCCTGCGCGTTCTTGGCCTTGGTCTGATACTGGCGCGGCTTCTCCGGCAGATAGCCGCCATCATAGCGGGCCGCGATCGCCTGCCGTGCGGCGGAGATGGCGCTGCCGTCCATCTGCACGCCGTCGGTGCGCATATAGGTGATGGCGCCGTCCTCATAGAGCGCCTGGGCCACGCGCATGGTGTGGCTGGCCGAGAAGCCGAGCTTACGCGCGGCCTCCTGCTGCAAGGTAGAGGTGGTGAAGGGCGGCGGCGGATTGCGTGTGGCCGGCTTGGTCTCGACCGAGGCGACCGTGAAGCGCGCAGCTTCCACATCGGCCTTGGCGGCGAGGGCGTCGCCTTCCTTGCCGATGCTCAGGCGCTCCACTTTCTCGCCGCGCCATTTGACGAGCCGTGCGGTGAAGCCCTGCCCGCCCTGCTCCATATCGGCCGTGACGGACCAATATTCCTGCGGCGTGAACGTCTCGATCTCGCGCTCGCGCTCGACGATGAGGCGCAGCGCCACCGATTGCACGCGCCCGGCTGACTTGGCGCCCGGCAACTTGCGCCAGAGCACCGGCGAGAGCGTGAAACCCACCAGATAGTCGAGCGCGCGGCGGGCCCGATACGCGTCGATCAGGTCATCGTCGAGGGCGCGGGGATGCTTCATTGCCTCGGTGATGGTCGCCTTGGTGATGGCGTTGAAGGTGACGCGCTCCACCTCCTTGGGTAGTGCCTTCTTGGCACGCAGCACTTCCTGCACATGCCAGCTGATCGCCTCGCCCTCGCGATCGGGGTCGGTGGCGAGGATCAGGCGATCGGCCTTCTTGGCCTCGTCGGTGATGGCCTTGAGCTGGCGCGCCTTGTCACCATAATTCTCCCAGGCCATGGCAAAGCCCTGCTCCGGGTCCACCGAGCCGTCCCGCGCCGGCAGGTCGCGCACATGGCCGTAGGAAGCGAGCACGCGATAGTCGCCGCCCAGATATTTCTCGATGGTCTTCGCCTTGGCCGGCGATTCGACGATGACTAGCTGCATGATGGTGGCAAACGGTCCCTTACGTGTACGCGCGAGGATGAAAAGCGAGCGAGGCGCCCGTCAAGTGATTTGGCGTCAGGCGATGTAGCGGCGCACTCACAGCAGGCTCACGCGCCCGCCGGCATGGCGCTGGAGCCGCCCCGCGATTTCCAGCTCCAGCAGCGCCATCTGCACCAGGGCGGGCGGCAGGCCGGACTGGCGCACCAGCTCGTCGACGGGCACCGCGCTCATGCTCATCAGCCCCACGATGCGCTGGCGGGCATCCTCTTCCAGATCGCCGGCCGGAGGCGCCGCCGCATAGGTGCGGCGCGGTTCGTGCATGGCGGCGCGCGGATCGATGCTGCTGATCGCCTCGATCACGTCGTCGGCATTCTGCACCAATGTCGCGCCCTCGCGGATCAGCCCATTGCATCCCTGCGTGCGGGGATCTTCCGGAAAGCCGGGCACCGCCATCACCTCGCGCCCTTCCTTGCCGGCGAGCCGCGCCGTCAGCAGCGAGCCGGAGCGCGGCGCGGCCTCCACCACCACCGTGCCGGCGCTCATCCAGGCAATGATGCGGTTGCGCGCCGGGAAGTGGCGGGCGAGCGGCTCGGCGCCGGGCGGCAACTCGCTCAGCAGCAGGCCCTGCTCGGCGATCGCCTCCTGCAAGGCGCCGTTTTCCGGCGGGAACACCACATCGATGCCGCAGCCGATCACGGCGACGGTGCGCGCGGGCGTCGCGCCGCTATGGGCGGCCGTATCGATGCCGCGCGCCAGCCCGGAGACGACGACCAGCCCCCGCTCCGCAAGGGCCCGGCCCAGCGTCCGCGCAAAACGGCAGGCGCTGGCCGAGGCGTTGCGCGCGCCGACGATGGCGACGCTGCGCTGCGCGCCCAGTGCCGCGTCGCCCCGCGCGATCAGCACGGCCGGCCCCCCCTCGGCCCGTGCGAGCAGCGGAGGATAGTCCGCCTCTTCCAGGAAAATGTGGCGCGCACCGAGCCGCTCGACCGCTGCCATCTCTCGCGCCACACGCGCCGGATCGGCCGGGCGAACGCCGCGCGTTCCACCGCGTGCTGCCAGGTCCGGCAGGGCATCGAGTGCCGCGCCGGCGGTGCCGAAGCGCGCGATGAGCTGGCGATAGGCCACCGGCCCGACATTGGCCGTGCGCGCGAGCCGCAGCTTCTCCAGCCTCTCTCTCGACGCGCTCTCCACGCTCATGCCCGCGCTGCTCATGCCTTTCCGGACGATCCCACGCGGGGTTCCTGCCCTTTGGCGAGGCGCGCGATATTGGGCCGGTGCTTCCAGAGCACGATCACCATCATCGCCACCAGCGGCTGCTCAAGCTCGCCATAGCCCATCGCCAGCGCGGCGAGCGGCGCGCTTATCGCCGCGCACATGCCGCCGACGGAGGAAATGCGCGAAATCGCCAGCGCGATAATCCACACCAGCGCGAAGACGAGCCCGATCGACCAATGGAAGGCCAGGGCCACGCCCAGCATGGTCGCCACGCCTTTGCCGCCCCGGAACCGGAGCCAGACGGGGTAGCAATGGCCGATAAAGGCAAGCACGCCGGCCAGGACGCCGCCATAGCCCGGCAGCAGCCGGTCGCCGACGATCACCGCCACGGCGCCCTTCGCGGCATCCAGCACCAGTGTCGCCGCGGCCAGCCCCTTGCGGCCGGTCCGCAGCACATTGGTGGCACCGATATTGCCCGAGCCGATGCGGCGCAGGTCGCCCGCGCCGGTCAGCACCGTCAGCACCATGCCGAAGGGGATGGAGCCCAGAATATAGCCCAGCGCCATCACCAGCGCCGGCATCTGCCATTCCGTCACGGTCGTCCCTCCCGAAAGCGCGGCCCCCCGCGGCTGGGTGGCAACTTGCCTGTGCCGGCGCTCGCGTCAAGGCGCCACGGGGCTCGTGGCGGGAAATCGGCACGGAAGCCGTCCGGGCCAAGATTGACTCGCGCCCCCGCCCGGGCACAAAGGGAAGGCGATGACCACTCCCGCCTCCGCCGCCGATGCGCCCGTGCTCTTCTTCGATTCCGGGGTGGGCGGCCTCTCGATCCTGGCGCCGGCCCGCGCGCTGATGCCGGACATGCCGATCGTTTATGCCGCCGATAATGCGGGCTTTCCCTATGGGACCAAGAGCGACGCGGAGATTGCCGCGCGCGTGCCGGCTCTGCTCGGTCGACTCGTCGAACGCTACCGTCCGCGCATCGTCGTCATTGCCTGCAACACGGCTGCGACCATTGCGCTGGCCCATGTTCGCGCCGCGCTCGACATTCCGGTGGTCGGCACCGTGCCGGCCATCAAGCCGGCGGCCCTCGCTTCCCGCACCCGCGTCATCGGCGTGCTCGGCACCGAGGCCACGGTGCGCCAGCCCTATGTGGACCGACTCGCCGCCGAGCATGGCGCCGATTGCGTCGTGCTGCGCCATGGCAGCGCCGCGCTGGTCGCCTATGCCGAGGCGCGGCTGCGCGGAGCGCCCGCCGATCCCGATGTGCCCGCCGCCGCGCTTGCCGGCCTGCTCGATCAGCCGGAGGGCGAGCGCATGGATATGGTCGTGCTCGCCTGCACGCATTTTCCTCTACTGGAAGCGGAATTGCGCGCCGCCAGCCCCCGGGCGCTTACCTTCCTCGATGGCGGGGCTGGCATTGCGCGGCGCATTGCCTATCTGAACGGGGAACAGCCGTGGCCCGAGACGGCGCCACCCGGTCAGGCCGTGTTCACGCGGCGCGATGCAGATGTGGACGCGCTGGCGCCCGCACTGGCCCGCTACGGGCTGACACAGATCAATGTTTTGTGACCCGTTTTGGCTAGGGACTTCGTCAACTTAAGGGGTGGCGCTCGCGGCGGCGATCCGTTAGAGGGCGCTGGAGCTTAAAAGGACGGTTTTGCGCGATGATGAATTACCAGCATCTGTTCAACCAGGCGATCGAGCGGCTCCACGACGAAGGCCGCTATCGGGTTTTCATCGACATCCTGCGCAACAAGGGCAACTACCCCAATGCGCGCTGCTTTGCCGGCCATAACGGTCCCAAGCCCATCACCGTCTGGTGCTCCAACGACTATCTCTCCATGGGCCAGCATCCCAAGGTGATTACCGCCATGGAAGAAGCGCTGCACGATGTCGGTGCCGGCTCGGGCGGCACGCGCAACATCGGCGGCAACACCCATTATCATGTCGATCTGGAAGCCGAGCTGGCCGATCTGCATGGCAAGGAAGGCGCGCTGCTCTTCACCTCGGGCTATGTCTCCAACGAGGCCGCGCTCTCCACGCTCGGCAAGATCCTTCCCGGCTGCCTCATCTTCTCGGACGAGCTGAACCACGCCTCCATGATCGCGGGCATCCGCAATTCCGGCTGCGAGAAGTTCATTTTCCGTCACAACGATCTCGCGCATCTGCGCGCACTGCTGGAAGCGGCCGATCCGGAGGCGCCCAAGCTCATCGCCTTCGAGAGCGTCTATTCCATGGATGGCGACGTCGCGCCCATCGCGGAAATCTGCGACCTGGCCGATGAGTTCAACGCCCTCACCTATTGCGACGAGGTCCATGCCGTGGGCATGTACGGCCCGCGCGGCGGCGGCATTTCGGACAGGGACGCGGTCGCGGATCGCATCACTATCATCGAGGGCACGCTGGGCAAGGCCTTCGGCGTGATGGGTGGCTATATCGCGGCGGACAAGGTCATCATCGACGTGATCCGCAGCTATGCCCCCGGCTTCATCTTCTCCACCTCGCTCTCGCCGGTGCTGGTCGCGGGCGTGCTGGCGAGCGTGCGTCACCTCAAGGCCAGCTCGGTCGAGCGCGAGGCGCAGCAGGCCGCGGCGCAGTTCCTCAAGGACGAGATGGCGCGCAATGGTCTGCCGGTGATGCCTTCGGTCACGCACATCGTGCCGCTGATGGTCGGCGATCCGGTCAAGGCCAAGCGCATCAGCGACATCCTGCTCGCCGAATATGGCGTCTATGTGCAGCCCATCAACTACCCCACCGTGCCGCGCGGCACCGAGCGGTTGCGCTTCACCCCCGGCCCCACGCACAGCGAAAAGATGATGCGCGATCTGGTGGCCGCGCTGGTGGAAATCTGGGACCGGCTGGAGCTGGAGTTCCGCCAGGCTGCTTGAGGCTGGAGGGCGGCGTAAGATCACCCCTCCAACGCCGCGCCATGGCACATGGATCCGGCTTAAGGCGGCGGGGGGACGCAAGTTCGCCGCCCCAGCGCAGCCCCATCGCGCCTGATTATTATTAGAAACGGGGGGCGCGCAATCGCCTGATCGGACGCCCTCTCACGCAATCGACTCGGTACTCCGGCGCGACCCCAATAGCGCCCGCTCCCCGCGCTGACCGATCGCTCCCTCCCGCTCCATGAGCGACACCGCGTTCGGCGCGGCGAATTGGTGGCGACAGGGTGCAAATCAAGGCAGCAGCTCACCCCTACCGTCACCCCAGCGAAAGCTGGGATCTCCCGATGACCGCTCATGTCTTCGCGGGCGATTGTGTGTCCATGAACCGCCCACGTCCTCAAACGCCTTGGGCTCCTGCCTGCGCAGGAGCACAAGGATTGGTTGCGCTGGTCGCTCAGATTAGCCCCCGCCGGCTCCATCTCATGTTGAGGCGCCATTCGGTCAGGCCGGAAGGCAACATAGGGCTATCCGGCCGTTTCCGACCGCTATCCTAAATCGCCTGCGCCATCCTCCGCGAAAACTGCACGGGGCCAGCGCATATCACGCCTTGCTACCCCTCGCTCCTGGCCCTCGCCTCCCGCGCCGCTGCTTCCTCGGCGACCAGCTTTGCCAGCGCCTCGCTCGTCACCGGGGGCGAGCGCAGGAATCCCTGATAGGTGGTGCAGCCGGCGCGCGCGAGGGCGGCGAGCTGAATCTCCGTCTCGACCCCTTCGGCGACCACTTCCAGCCCCAGCGAGCGCGCCATGTCGATGATCGCGCGGACGATGATGCGGTCGCGCCCGGTGCCGGTGATGTCGCGTACGATGCCGCTGTCGATCTTGAGATAATCAACCGGCAGCGACTTGAGATAGGCCAGGCTCGAATAACCGGTGCCGAAATCGTCGATAGCAACGGCGAGGCCGGCCTGACGCACCTGGCCCAGCAAAGTCGCGGCTGCATCGAGGTCCTCGACCAGCCCGCTCTCGGTCAGTTCCACGGTGAGGCGATCACGCGCCACGCCGGAGTCGTCGATGAGCCGCAGCAGGCCCGAGAGGAAATCGGGCTCGGCGATGTCCGCGGCGGTGATGTTGATCGAGAGGCGCAGATGTGCCAGCGCCTCCGGCCAGCGCGCGGCCTCGGCCAGTGCGCGGGCATGGATATGGTCCGAGAGCGGCAGCATGAAATCGGAGCGGTCGGCAAGTGCGAAGAGCACGCCGGCGCCGATCTCGCCATATTGCGGGTGCTGCCAGCGCGCGAGCGCCTCCACTCCCACCATGCCATCGTCTGCCATGGCGTATTGTGGTTGGAACAGGAGCTGGATCTGTCCGTCGTCGAGTGCATGGCGCAAGTCGTTCTGGAGCTGATCATCGTCGAAGATGCGGCTGGCATCATCCGCCATCTTGATGCGGATTCCACCCTGCGCGCCGCCTCGGCGGGCATCGGCAAGCGCGGCGCTGGCGCGGCGCAGCAATCGCTCGGCGCCGTTCCCGTCACCCGCGGCAATGCCGCAACGCCCTGTCAGGCGAATGAGAAAGTCGCCCGCGTTGAACGGCCGGCCGATCTCCGCGATCAGCTCGCGCGCCAGCAGCCCCCCGCGCTCGACCAGCGCCTGCTCCCCGTCTGGATCGCTGGTCAGCGCCACGAGGAATTCAGTGCCGGTCACGCGCGCAACCAGCGTGCCACGTCCGCCCATCGCATCGACCAGCCGCGTGAGCCGCGCCGCCACGCGCGCGAGCATGGCATCGCCCACCAGCCGGCCATAGGCGGCGTTCACGCGGTCGAACTCGCCCAGGCCGACGAGCAGCGCCACGGCCTTGCACCCTTCCTCGCGCATCGTTTCCAGCCAGCGCAGCGCGCCCTGACGGTTGACGAGCCCAGTCATGGGGTCGCGGTCGCGCGGATTGGCGCGGCGCCCTCCGGCCAGTTCCTCCACTTCGCCGCTGAAGCCTTTGGGATCGGGGTAGAGATGCTGCACCAGCCGCCGCTCGGGCTGGCTGGGCAGCGAGAGCGCGAAGGCGGCGGGCATGAGGTCGTCCATCGCGTGGCGAATGGCAGCGATGGCGCCGGCGCGGTCCGGCTTGTCGAGCGCGCGGACCAGATCGCTGATCGTCCAGCGGCTGTGATCCACCCCTGGCGCCGCGGCGCCCAGCAACTCGGCCAGTGCGGGGCTGATTGAAAGCACGCGCTCGCCGCTGTTCCAGCGCCAGAACATGGCATCGCTGCGCTGCACGGCATGCCGGTTGCGCGCGGCCGCCAGGCTGCCGATGAGCCGCTCGGCTAGCTTGTCCGCCGCCAGCAGCGCCACGCGCAGCCGCTCGGCATTCACCGGTCCGTCGAGCATATGGGTGACGCCCCGGCCGATCAGCCCGGCGGCGTGCGGCGCGCCGGCATCGTCGACCAGCGCCAGCATGGCCCCGCCCGAGGCTTCCACAGCCTCGCGCAGGCTGTCGATCATGGCGCCAGCTTCCTCCGCGTCCGTCCCGCGCAGATCGATGAGCGCGGTGCGCGCGAGGCTGCCCAGATAGCGGCTCTCGGCCCGTTCGCGCCGGCGCGCCGCCACAGGCATCCAGCCCAGGCTGGCGGCCAGACGGGTCAGTGCATCGCGTTCCAGCGGCGAAAGGATGAACAGCGGCAGGCCATCGGATGATCCCGATGGGTCAGAGTCCGACATCTCCTGCCGTCCGGATGTCATGGCTGGCACCTTGTCCACTTGGCCAGCTTCTCCATTTTACGACGCCCGAATGGTTGCCGCGGTTGCGGTTGCCACCCGCATGGCCTAGCTAATGGGCATGGCGATGGCAACCGCAACCAACCCCCTCTCGGCCCCCGGCATGCGGGACGGCCATGGGCGTCTCATCGATTATCTGCGGATTTCGGTGACGGACCGTTGCGACCTGCGCTGTCGCTACTGCATGAGCGAGAAAATGCAGTTCCTGCCGCGTCGCGAAGTGCTGACGCTGGAAGAGATTGCGGTGATCGCGGATCGCTTTATCGCGCGCGGCGTGCGCCGCATCCGCCTTTCCGGGGGCGAGCCGCTGGTGCGGCGGGATTTCGGCGATCTGGCGCGCGCGCTGGGCCGTCATGTGAAGGACGGCAGCCTGCGGGAGCTGACTCTCACCACCAATGGCACGCGCCTGGCCGAGCACGCCGATATGCTGGTCGATGCCGGCATGCGGCGCATCAATGTGAGCATGGACAGCCTCGATCCTGAGACGTTCGCCTATGTGACGCGCGGCGGCGATCTGGCGCAGGTGCAGGCCGGCATTGCCGCGGCCAGCGCGGCGGGCCTCAGGATCAAGATCAACATGGTGGCGCTGCGCGGCGTCAATGAGCGCGATGTTCTGCCCATGCTGGAATGGTGCGCCGCGCACGGCCACGACCTGACGCTGATCGAGACCATGCCGCTGGGCGAGGTCGCTGAGGACCGCTCGGACCGCTTCCTCCCCCTCCAGGAGGCCATCGCGCCCATCCGCGCGCGCTATGCGCTGGCGCCGCTTGCCGAGCGCACGGGCGGCCCGGCCCGCTATTTCGCTCCCGTGGGGCTGGAGGGCACCCGGCTCGGCCTCATCACGCCGCTCTCGGAGAATTTCTGTGCCGGCTGCAACCGGATGCGACTCACCTGCCAGGGCCGCATCTATATGTGCCTGGGCCATGAGGATCATATCGATCTCAAGGCCGCCTTCCGGGAGAAGGGCGTGGATGGCATCGACGCGCTGCTCGACCGGGCGCTGGCCACCAAGCCCAAGGCGCACGATTTCAGCGTGCAGGCCGGTGCGGCTCCCGCGACACGGCGCCACATGAGCGTCACGGGGGGCTGAACGCGGTGGATCGCAAGCCGGCGCTGGTCGCCTCGCCCACGCCCCAGGCGCAGGAAGCCGCACAGCGCCTCCGGGCCGTCCACAGCTTCGTCGAGCTGAACGAGGCGGACATGGTCATTGCCCTGGGCGGCGACGGCTTCATGCTTCAGACGCTTCACGCCATGCTGGAGACGCGCCGGCTCCTCCCCGTCTTCGGCATGAACCTGGGCACGGTCGGCTTCCTCATGAACGACTGGAGCCTGGAGGGCCTCTCGCACCGGCTCAACCGGGCACGCACCATCAAGGTCAATCCGCTCAGCATGCGTACCACCACGGTCGATGGCGAAACATCCGTGCTCCCGGCCATCAATGAGGTCTCGCTGCTGCGCGAGACACGCCAGACCGCGTGGATCGAGGTGTCTGTTGACGAACGGATCGTCATCCCGGAACTGGTGTGCGATGGCGCACTGGTCGCCACGCCGGCCGGCTCCACGGCCTATAATCTCTCCGCGCAGGGCCCCATCCTGCCGCTCGGCTCGGGGCTGGTGGCCCTCACGCCCATCTCGCCCTTCCGGCCGCGGCGCTGGCGCGGCGCCATTCTGCCCGAGCTCAGCCGCATCCGCATGCGCGTGCTCGATCCGGTGAAACGGCCGGTTTCTGCCGTCGCCGACCAGCGCGAAGTGCGCGATGTCGCCTCGGTGGATATCGCCGTGGATTTCACCATGCCGCTCACCTTGATGTTCGATCCGGAGCACGCGCTGGACGATCGGATCGCTGCCGAACAATTTATCACCTGAACGCTCTTGCCTTACCTCGAAAGCCGCTGCTATAGGCGCGGCCTCGCCGGGCGGAAGCCCGGTTGCTCCCCGATAGCTCAGCGGTAGAGCTCTCGACTGTTAATCGAGCGGCCGTAGGTTCGAATCCTACTCGGGGAGCCACTTTTTCCTGATAAAGCAACGTCTTAAGCACCGGCATTGATAAATGCCGGCAGCTTGGCCACCGGGCCGACGGCATGGCCGGAAACGGCTATCTGTCGCTCCCTCGACAGCAGCTTCGTCAGCTTCGTCGACGCAATTTTCGAATGCGGGGCTTTTCCGGGTGCGGCGACGCCCGCAAATGCGCGGGCGCCGCCAGCTGGCCTCTTCTCGCGGTCCGCGCCCGAATCAGGCGCCGGGCTGGGCCGCGCGCATGGATTGCGCGTGGCGCTCGGCCGAGAGAATCGTGTTGTCGATCAGCATGGTGATGGTCATCGGGCCGACGCCACCGGGCACGGGCGTGATGTAGCTCGCCTTCTTGCGCACCCCTTCGAAATCGACATCGCCCACCACCTTGCCGTTGGGCAGGCGGTTGATGCCGACGTCGATCACCACCACGCCGGACTTCACCATCTGCGGCACGATGAGATTGGGGACGCCGGCGGCGACCACCAGAATGTCCGCCAGGATGGTCCACTGGCCCAGATCGCGCGTCTTGGCGTGGCAGATGGCCACGGTGGCGTCCTGCGCCATCAGCATGAGCGCCATCGGCTTGCCGACGATGTTGGAGGCGCCGACCACCACCACATTGCGGCCCTCGACCGGAATGCCCTCATATTTGAGCAGGTTCATCACGCCATAGGGGGTGCAGGGCGGGAAGATCTGCCGCCCCACCACCAGCGCGCCGACATTGTAGAGGTGGAAGCCATCGACATCCTTCTCCGGCGCGATGGTCTCCAGCACACGGGCCATGTCGATATGCTTGGGCAGCGGAAGCTGCACGAGAATGCCGTGCACGCTCTCGTCGGCATTCAGCGTCTGGATGAGGTCGAGCAGTTCCTCGTTGCCGATGGTGGCGGGCCGGCGATGGGTAAAGGAGGTGATGCCCACGGCTTCGCACGCCTTGATCTTGTTCGAGACGTAAAGCGCGGAGGCCGGATCGTCGCCCACCAGCACCACGGCCAGGCCGGGCACCACGCCCGCCGCCTTCAGGGCATCGACCTGCACGCGCTGGTCGGCGCGCATCTTCTTCGCGACGGCGCGCCCGTCGATAATCTTGGCGCCGGTTGTTTCATTGGGGGCGCTCGCTACGGTTGTGCTCACTCGGAATTGCCTTTCGATTCTCATGGCCCGTTCTGCCGGGCGCAGCATGAACAGACTGATAATCCCGCGGCCCGCCACGGTCGATATGCAAAGGCGGGATTATTGGCGGATGATCGCCATGTGCGGGGAAAATGCCTCTGGCGGACAGCCGCCGCAGAGCGAGCGACAGGGCCATGGGCATCGATGGACTGACCGGCGCACTCTGCTGGTCTGGAAGGCCCAAGGTCAAGGCGAGGCTCTGTCGGGACAGCGAGCCGCCGCCCCTCTGGCCGTCAGCCAGCCCGCGCCTGCTGGCGACAGCCTTCCGGCAGCAGGCGAGCGGACGCGCCCGACTCAAGGAAGGCCCGCCCGACAGACGGCGGCATCCCCCTCCCCCCTCGCAACGTTCCGAGCCTGTTTGGAGGACAGGCTGTTTCTCGCTCTCAGAAATGGAGAAGGGACGCCACTTCGCCCAGCGCCAGGCGAACGGACGTGGTGCAGATTGCACAAGCCGGTCCGAGCGCTCGGCATCACGCCATGCTGCGGATGGCACGGCAGCCATCCTAGCGGCCAGCGCAAGGTCCAGTACCGCGCCCGCACATCCACCGCGTCTCTTCGCGCTCCTCACGCCTCAACCGAAAAAGGCCGGCGCAACGGCCGGCCTCTTCCCTTGACGCTGCGGCGCGATCAGGCCGCGTCGCCCGCCTTGCGCTTGGTTTCGGCAAAGACGCGGACGGGCTCCTTGCGACCTTCCACCACATCCTTGTCGACCACCACTTCGGAGACGCCCTCCATGGTCGGCAGGTCGAACATGGTGTCGAGCAGGATCGCCTCGATGATCGAGCGCAGGCCGCGCGCGCCAGTCTTGCGCTCGATGGCGCGCTGGGCGATCGCAGTCAGGGCCTCGTCGGTGAAGCTCAGCTCCACATTCTCCAGCTCGAACAGCTTGCGATACTGCTTGACCAGCGCGTTCTTGGGCTCGGTGAGGATCTGCACCAGCGCCTTGATGTCGAGGTCTTCCAGCGTCGCGATGACCGGCAGGCGGCCGACGAACTCGGGAATGAGGCCGAATTTGAGCAGGTCCTCCGGCTCGCTCTGCTTGAGCAGCTCGCCCGTGCGGCGCTCCTCCGGCGCGGCGACATGCGCGCCGAAGCCAATGGACTTGCCCTCCAGGCGATCGCCGATGATCTTCTCCAGCCCGGCGAAGGCGCCGCCGCAGATGAACAGGATGTTGGTCGTGTCCACCTGCAGGAACTCCTGCTGCGGATGCTTGCGCCCGCCCTGCGGCGGCACGGAGGCCGTGGTGCCCTCCATGAGCTTCAGGAGCGCCTGCTGCACGCCCTCGCCCGAGACATCGCGCGTGATCGAGGGATTCTCGGCCTTGCGGCTGATCTTGTCGATCTCGTCGATATAGACGATACCGCGCTGCGCCTTCTCGACATTATAGTCGCTGGCCTGAAGCAGCTTGAGGATGATGTTCTCCACATCCTCGCCGACATAACCCGCCTCGGTCAGCGTGGTCGCGTCCGCCATGGTGAACGGCACGTCGAAGGTCTTGGCGAGCGTCTGCGCGAGCAGCGTCTTGCCGCAACCGGTCGGGCCGATCAGCAGGATGTTGGACTTAGCCAGCTCCACATCGCCGGTCTTGGCGCCATGGTCGAGCCGCTTGTAGTGATTGTGCACCGCCACGGAGAGCACGCGCTTGGCGCGGTCCTGGCCGATCACATAATCGTTGAGCACGTCGCAGATCTGCTGCGGCGTCGGGTTGGCGCCATCCTTCCGGCCGACGAGACCGCCCTTGGTCTCCTCGCGGATGATGTCGTTGCACAGCTCGACGCATTCGTCGCAGATGAAGACGGTCGGCCCGGCAATGAGCTTGCGCACCTCATGCTGCGACTTGCCGCAGAACGAGCAGTAGAGCGTGCTCTTGGAGTCCGATCCGGTGAGTTTAGTCATTCAATGCCTTTCTTCGCCCAGCCGCCGAAACGGGGCCGGGCCTTGCTGGCCGGTGCCATCCTAGCCCGCGAAACCGCCCAATCACAAGTGCCGAATAATGGACGGTCCGCCGTGAACAACGCCTGACCGCCCTTCTTCATCTCAGCCCTCGCTGCTCTCGGGTGCCGTTGGCCGTTTCTCGTAGACCTCGTCCACCAGCCCGAAGGCCTTGGCCTCATCCGCCTCCAGGAAGGTGTCGCGGTCCATGGCAGCCTCGATCTTGTCGAGCGGCTGCCCGGTATATTTGACGTAGAGATCATTGAGGCGGCGGCGAATCCGCAGGATTTCCTTGGCCTGTATCTCGATGTCGGAGGCCATGCCCTGCGCCCCGCCCGAAGGCTGGTGGATCATGATCCGCGAATTGCTCATCGCATAGCGCATGCCCGGTTCACCCGAGGCGAGCAGGAAGCTGCCCATGGACGCCGCCTGGCCGATGCAGACCGTGCCGACGCGCGGACGAATATACTGCATGGTGTCGTGGATCGCCATGCCGCTCGTCACCACGCCGCCCGGCGAGTTGACGTACATCCAGATGTCCTTCTTCGGATTCTCCGATTCGAGGAACAGGAGCTGCGCCACGATGAGCGAAGCCATGTGATCCTCGACCTGGCCGGTCACGAAGATGATCCGCTCGCGCAGAAGGCGCGAATAGATGTCGAAGCTGCGCTCGCCCCGGTTGGACTGCTCGATAACGATGGGAACCAGCGCGGAAAGCGGATCGGGAAAACTCGTGGTCATGGACATCTTTCGATTGTTGGTTCTCAGGTAGCGCCTACATCGGATGTCTTGACGAAGCCTTCAAGGGCCTTAACCCCTTTGCGCGTCAGACCGTTCGACGCTCCGCCAACGCGAGCGGCGCGGGCTGTGCCAGATAGGCCAGCCGCCGCATTTCCTGCCGCCCGCGCGTCACCGTGTCGAGGATGAGGCCGGTCATGCAACTCAGCGAGGCAAAAATCCCCAGGCCCACAATGGCGATCACCGTGGGAAAGCGCGGCACCAGCCCTGTCTCCAGCCAGGTCAGCACCACGGGAATGCCCAGCACCACGCCAATGAGCGCCGCGAACAGGCCGATGAGGCCATAGAACCAGAGCGGGCGCTCGGTGCGGTAGAGCTGGATCATGGTGCGCAGGATGCGCCAGCCGTCGCGATAGGTGGAAAGCTTGGAGTGCGAGCCCTCCAGCCGCGCGGCATAGGCCGTGACGATCTCGGCGACGGGCATGCGTAGCTCCAGCGCATGGACCGACATTTCCGTCTCGATCTCGAACCCGGACGAGAGCGCCGGGAAGCTTTTGACGAACCGGCGCGAGAAGACGCGATAGCCCGAGAGAATGTCGGTAAAGCTGCGGCCGAACAATTCGCGCAGCAGCCCGGTCATCAGCCGGTTGCCGAGCTGGTGGCCCCGGCGATAGGCGGCCTCGACCTCGGAGCGGCGCGCGCCCACGACCATGTCGAGATTGTCCGCCAGCATGGCCGAGATCAGCGCGGGCGCCGCGGCGGCCTCATAGGTCGCGTCGCCATCGGCCATCACATAAATGTCCGCCTCCACGTCCGCGAACATGCGGCGCACCACATGCCCCTTGCCCTGCTGGCGCACGCAGCGCACGACGGCGCCGGCAGCCTTGGCGACCGCCACGCTCTCGTCCGTGCTGTTGTTGTCGAAGACGTGAATGGCGGCGCCGGGCAGCGCGGTCGCGAAATCGCGAACCGTCTGCCCGATCGCCGCCGCTTCATTATAGCAGGGCAGCAGCACGGCGATGCGGAGCTGCTCCGGCCAGCCTCGCCGGTCGGAAGGCTGCGACATCGCCATGTCCGCTCGCGTCAGTCCTTCTTGGCGGCCGGCTTCTTGGCGGCGGCTTTCTTCGCCGGGGCCTTGGCAGGCGCCTCAGCGGCGGGCGCCTCGTCAGCGGCCTTGGCGGCCTTCTTGGCAGCGGGCTTCTTGGCCGGAGCCGGCTTCTCGTCGTTCGTCTCAGCCTCGGCCTTCGCCGCCTTGGCCGGCGCCTTCTTGGCCGCGGCCTTCTTGGCGGGCTTGGCGTCGTGATCGTGGTCATGGCCGCAGCCCGGGCCGTGGACGTGCAGCGCGCCCTCTTCGCTTTCGATCGCGGCTTCCAGATCCTCGCGGCTCACGGCACGCTCGCTGATCTCGGCCTTCTCGAAGAGATAGTCGACGACCTTGTCCTCATAGAGCGGCGCACGAAGCTGAGCGGCGGCGAGCGGTTCCTGCTGGATATATTCGACGAAGCGCTGGCGGTCCTGCGGCGCATATTGCTGCGCGGCCTGAGCGATCAGGCGGTTCATTTCCTGCTGGGAGACTTCCACACCATTGGCCTGGCCGATCTCGGAGAGCAGCAGGCCGAGGCGCACGCGACGCTCGGCGATCTTACGATAATCCTCGCGGTCGTTCTCCATCTCGGCGCGCGCCGCCTCGGGGTCTTCCTCGTGGCTGGCTTCATGCTCGAGCTGCGCCCAGATCTGCTCGAACTCGGCCTCGACCATGCTAGGCGGCACGTCGAAATCATGGCCGGCGGCAAGCTGATCGAGAAGCTGGCGCTTCATGAACGTGCGCGTGAGGCCGTTATGCTCCTGTTCGATATTGCCCTTGAGCAGCTCGCGCAGCTTCTCCAGGCTTTCGAGGCCGAGCTGCTTGGCGAACTCATCGTCCACCGGGCCCTCGCTGGGCTTCTTCACGGCCGTGATGGTAAGATCGAAGGTCGCGGCCTTGCCGGCCAGGTTCTTGGCCTGATAATCCTTGGGGAACGTGACGTTGATCGTCTTCTCCTCGCCCGCTTTCACGCCGACGAGCTGATCCTCGAAGCCGGGGATAAGATTGCCCGAGCCGATCACCACGGCCATGCCGCTGCCGGTGCCGCCGTCGAAGGCGACGCCGTCGACCTTGCCGACGAAATCCATCACCACCTGATCGCCCGAGCCGGCCTTGTGGCTCTTGGGGGCGTCGGCGAAGCGCTGGCTCTGCGCAGCGAGACGCTCAACCGCCTCGTCCACCTGCGCGTCGCTCACCTCGACCGTCAGGCGCTCCAGCTTGATCCCCTCGATGCTGGGCGTGGGCACCACGGGCAGCACTTCGAGCGCAACCTTCACCTGCGTGTCCTTGCCCTCGGCGAACGCCTCCACCAGCTCGACCGACGGCTGCATGGCCGGGCGCAGGCTGTTGTCCGCGATGATCTTCTCGACGCCGTCGCGCACGGACTTGTCCAGCGCCTCCTGCTGCAGGGCAGCGCCGTGCATCTTGCGGACCAGATTCGCCGGCACCTTGCCGGGGCGGAAGCCGGGCATGCGCACCTGCGGCGCGATCGTCTTGAGCTCGGCCTCGACGCGCGCGTCGATGTCCTTGGCGGTGACGGTCAGGGTGTAGGCGCGCTTGAGCCCCTCGTTCAACGTCTCGACAATCTGCATATCTTCACTCAAGCCTTCCAAAAATCTGGCCACATATGGCTGAAATCTCTTGGGTCCGACCGAGGGGCGAGACGCCGCGAACTGGTGCGGGCGAAGGGACTCGAACCCCCACATCTTTCGATACCAGAACCTAAATCTGGCGCGTCTACCAGTTCCGCCACGCCCGCATCGGTCGCCGGTCGGCGCGGCATAGTGCATGAGGCGGCAAAGGGCAATCCCGCTCGCACGGGCGCATGAGCCCCGTTTTCCCACGCTGGGGCAGCGATGCCGCCCCCCGGGCACACCGCTAGCCGAATGCGCTCTTGAAGCGCTCGCGCAGCAGCGTCTTCTGCACCTTGCCCATGCTGTTCTTGGGCAGCTCGGGCACGAGGTAGAGCCGGCGCGGCTGCTTGTAGCGCGCGAGGCGCCCGGCGAGCGCGGCGATCAGCGCCTCGGCGTCGCCATAGTCCGGCTCGCGCGGCACGACCACGGCGACGACGCCCTCCCCCAGATCGGGGTGGGGCGCGCCGATCACGGCGGATTCCCGCACCTGCGGCAGTTCGTCGAGCGCAGCCTCCACTTCGGCCGGATAGATGTTGTAGCCGCCCGCGATGATGAGGTCCTTGGCGCGGCCGACGATGGACACATAGCCCTGCGCATCGATGAAGCCGAGGTCGCCGGAGATGAAAAAGCCGTCGCGGAACTCCTCCGCTGTCTTCTCCGGCATGTTCCAATAGCCCTGAAAGACATTGGGCCCGGCAATCTCGATGACGCCCACTTCGCCGGTGGCAAGCGGCGTGCCCGTCTCCGGATCGGCGATGCGGATGGAGACGCCCGGGAGCGGCAGGCCCACCGTGCCCGCACGCCGGTCGCCCTCATAGGGGTTGGAGGTGTTCATGTTCGTCTCGGTCATGCCGTAGCGTTCGAGAATGGCATGGCCGGTGCGCTGCGCGAACTCGCGATGGATTTCGGCCGACAGCGGCGCCGAGCCGGAAATGAACAGCCGCATCTCACCGACCAGATCGCGGCCGAATCCGGGTTCGCCGAGCAGGCGGATGTAAAAGGTCGGCACGCCCATCATCACTGTGGCGCGCGGCAGCAGCGCCATCGCCCGCGCGGCGTCGAAGCGCGGCTCGAACAGCAGCGATGCGCCGGCGGCCAGCGTCACATTGGTGGCGACGAACAGGCCATGGGTGTGGAAGATCGGCAGCATGTGCAGCAGCACGTCGTCGCCCGTAAAGCGCCATTGGGCGACCAAGGTGAGCGCGTTGGAGGCGAGATTGCCATGGCTCAGCATGGCGCCCTTGGAGCGGCCGGTGGTGCCGGACGTATAAAGGATGGCCGCAAGATCATCGTCGGCACGCGGCACGGTCGCGAAGGCATCCGGCATGGCAGCAGCCATGGCCGGCAGCGTGCCCTCCCCCGCCTCGCCCAGGGTCTCCACCCGCAGGCCCGGCTGACCGGCAGCAAGCGCCCGCGCCTCCGCCTCCCTCGCGGGATCGCAGACGAAGAGCGCGGGCTGCGCATCATCCAGGAAATACGCTAGTTCGCCGGCCGGATAAGCCGGATTGAGCGGCAGGAAAACGGCGCCCACTCGCAGGCAGCCGAGATAGAGCATCAGCATGTCGATGCTCTTGCCCGTCTGCACCGCCACCCGATCGCCTACGCCGACCTCCAGACGCGCCAGCAGCGCGGCATAACGGGCCGACGCCCGCTCGACGCCCGCATAATCCAGTACCCGCCCGTCCGGCAGACAAGCGAAGGGCCGCGTCCGGTCAGCGGGGAAGCGGGCAGCGAGTGTCTCGTAGAGATTGGCCATGGCCTGCCCCTATCAGGCGGCGCGGCCGCGCGCCATGATGTGACGATTGACGATCAGCGCGCCGGCGAAGATGACGCCGGTGAGCCCGATCAGCGTCACGATCAGCGGCGCGCTGCGGTCGCCCGCCACGCTCAGCAGCCAGCCGCCGAACAAGCCGGTGAGCACGCCGCCCATGCGCCCGATCATCAGCGCGACGCCAATGCCGGTGGATCGCACCGCCTCGGGATAGCCGAGCGTAATGACGGCATAGCCCGCGGCGATGCAGGTACTGACGAAGATGCCCACGCCGGCAATGGCGAGAATGATGATCCAATAGGCGGCGGCGCTGGGCACGCCATCCGCATCGGTCAGCGCGGCAAGCAGCACCAGCAGACTGAGGAGCGTCAGCACGCTGGCGGTCAGCAAGACCCGGCGCGACCCGAAGCAGGAGATCAGCGGGCCGGCGATCAGCGTGGCGGTGACGGCACAGACATTGAAGGCAAAGGCGCCCTGAAGCGCCTGTTCGATGGGGAAATGCGCCATGGTGAGCATGGTCGTGGCCCAGGAGATGAGGCTGTAAGCGATGAACTGCGCAGCGAAGAAGAGCAGCCAGCCACCCAGGTTGAGGCGCCAGAAGGTCCGGTCGAACGCGCTCTGCTCGGGGCCAGCGGGAGCCCTGCCAGCGGGCACCGCCGCCGGCGCGAGGTCGGCCTCGCTCAGCATGGGATCCAGATGGTGCCGCACCAGCCGCAACGCCTCGCCGATCCGCCCTCTCGCGGCAAGATGCGCGGGCGAATCGGGCAGGAAGAGATAGACCAGCAGCGCGAGGAACAGCGTAAGCGCCCCACAGGCGATGAAGCAGCCGCGCCAGCCCAGCACCGGAATGAGCGAGATCAGCGCCAGCGAGCCGACCATGCCGCCGAACGGCGTTCCCACCGCCATGAAGGCGATGGCCGAGGGCTGGATGCGCCGCGGCAGCCACTCGGTCACCAGCGCGAGGGAGACAGGCGTGGCCGCACCGAAGCCCATGCCGCTGGCGAAGCGCACCAGCGTCATCTCCACCACATTGTCCGTGAAGCCGGCCGCCGCCGTGCCGAGCGCGAAGATCAGCGCCGAGACCATGAGCACGCGCTTGCGGCCGAAGCGGTCGCCCAAGGGCCCGCCAATGCCGGCGCCGAGCGCAAGACCAACCAGCGCCGCTGCCATGGCGGGGCCGAAAGCCGCGCGCGCCACGCCCCATTCCTCAAGGATGACGGGCGCAAGCAGGCCGAGAAGCTGGAGATCAAGGCCCTCCACCATCAGGAGCAACTGCATCAGGAGGACAATGCGAATCTGCGTCGCGCCGAGGGGTCGCTGATCGAGCCGGTCCGCGAGTGCCATACCGGCGCAATCCCCCCTCTTCCGCCTGTCTATATTTCGACCTGGCTACCTAACTCCACGACGCGATTGGTGGGCAAGCGGAAAAACTCCATCGCGCTTTCCGCATTGCGCAGCATCCAGGCAAAGAGCTTCTCGCGCCAGATGTGCATGGCCGGCCGCGCCGAGGGCAGCAGCGTCTGGCGGGCAAGGAAGAAGCTGGTCTCCATCATCTTGAAATTCTGGCCGCAGCCCTGCACCCGGGCAAGCGCGGCGGGCACGTCCGCCTCTTCCATGAAGCCATAGTTCAGCACCAGCCGGTAAAAGCCGCGGCCCAGATCATCCACGTCGCAGCGCTTGGCCGGATCGACAGTGGGAATATCCCGGATCCGCACGGTCAGCAGCACCACGCGCTCGTGCAGCACTTTGTTGTGCTTGAGATTGTGCAGCAGCGCGTGGGGCACGCCGTCCGGCGATGAGGTCATGAACACCGCCGTTCCCGGCACGCGCACGGCACTGTTCGCGGCCGAGGCGACGAAGACGGGAATGGGCATGGCCGATTCGCGCAGTCGCGCCATCATCAGGCTGCGCCCCTTCGCCCAGGTGGTGAGCAGCGTGAAGATGACGAAACCGATGAGCAGCGGGAACCAGCCGCCATCGGGGATCTTGGTCAGGTTGGCGGCGAAATAGGCGCCGTCCACCAGATAGAAGACGCCGAGCAGCGGCAGTGAAAGCCAGGGCTTCCACTTCCACAGCTTGAAGAGCACCACTGTGAGCAGCACGTTGTCGATGAACATCGCGCCCGTGACGGCGATGCCATATGCAGCGGTGAGGTTGGACGAGGTCTGGAAGGTCAGCACCAGCAGGATGACCATCACCAGCAGCCCCCAGTTGATGAGCGGGATATAGATCTGCCCCGCGGTCGAGGCACTGGTGTGGGCGATGCGCAGGCGCGGCATGAAGCCGAGCTGGATCGCCTGCTGCGTCACGGAGAAGGCGCCCGAGATAACCGCCTGGCTGGCGATGATCGCCGCCATGGTGGCCACGATCACCAGCGGCAGGCGGAACCAGTCCGGCGCGAGATTGAAGAAGGGGCTCTCCAGCGCCGGCAGTCCCTCGCGCATCAGTAGCGCGCCCTGCCCCATATAGTTGATGATGAGCGCCGGCAGCACGAACCACAGCCACGAAAAACGGATGGGATTGCGGCCGAAATGGCCCATGTCCGCATAGAGCGCCTCCGCGCCCGTTACAGCGAGGACCACTGCGCCTAGCGCAAGGAAGGCCTGGAGGGGCGTGAGCAGGAAGAAGTTGAGCGCGTGCCAGGGATTGAGCGCGGCGATGATGGCGGGCGTCTGCGCAATACTGGCAAGCCCCAGCACGCTGATGCACAGAAAATAGAACACCATGACGGGGCCGAACCAGCGCGCCACCTTGCTGGTGCCGCCGCGCTGGATAGAGAAGAGGAAGATCAGCAGCGCCAGCGCCAGCGGCACGACAAGCTGGCCAAAGGCGGGATTGACCACCGCCAGGCCCTCGACCGCCGAGAGCACCGAGACGGCCGGCGTAATCATGCTGTCGCCATAGAAGAGTGCGGTGGCGAACACGCCCAGAAGCACGATGCCGGCCGACCAGCGCTGCGAGGGGACCGAGCGGCTGATGAGCGCCAGCAGCGCCAGCGAACCGCCTTCGCCCTTGTTGTCCGCCTTCATGATGATGGTGACATATTTGAGCGTCACCACCAGCATCATCGACCAGAACATGAGGCTGATCGAGCCCATGATGTGCGGCGTATCGAGCGGCAGGATATGATGGCCCGCGAAGGCCTCGCGGAAGGCGTAGAGCGGGCTGGTGCCGATATCGCCGAAGACGATGCCGATAGCGCCCATGGCCAGCTTGAGGACGCCCTCGGGACGCGGCCCCTCCTCGCCCGGCAGAGCGGGCGCGGCGGGGGCGTCGGTCGCTTGATGATCGGCAGCAGTCACCTGGACGCCCACACCCCTGTCATCGCCCGAGCCCGCGCTGGCGCGCGGCCGGGCCATGGAACGCGGCGCGCCCTAACACTTCACCCTTGCAGGTGCAATCATGTTCACCGGCTGCGCGCACGGCCTTCACCAACCCCGTTACGGAGCCGGCTGCGCTCCCGCTTTGGCCGCCTCGCGCGCTGCGATCATCCGGTCGAGAAGCGCAAGATTGCGCTCCAGCTCGGCGCGCAGATCGGCCTGCGCGGGCAAGCGCCCGGCCAGCGCGGTCCAGATCGGCACGGCCTGCTCGAAGTCGCCGGACTGTGCCAGCGCGAGGCCATAGAAATAATTGGGCGAAATGCCCTCTGGCTCCAGCGCCAGCGCGCGACGATAGGCAAAGTCAGCGCTGGGCGAGAGCGTGCCGCCGGCATGGGCGAGCAGTGCATTGCCCAGGCCCACCCACAGATTGGGATCGTCGGGAAGCTCCCGCAGCCCGCTCAGCAGCACATTGGCGGCATCCTGCGTGTTACCCTGCCGCGCGAGGCCGTCCGACATGACCAGCCACTTGGCGGCGGGGCCGACCCGCTCGCCGATCGACCGGCGCTTCTCGGCGAGGCGCTCGTCGAACGTGACCGACGCCTTGGCCTGTACGCTGTGCCCCGGGAGGCCCGGATGGCCGAGCCACGCATAGCCGGCGAGGCCGAGCAGCAGCGCGGCGGCCGGCGCCGCCATGTCCCGTATCGGCAGGCGCGCGCCCAGCATGATGCCGATGCCCACGAGCAGGCCCAGCCCAACAGCGATCAGAAGCCCGGTCATGGCCTGCTCCCCTTCCCGCTACGGCGCTTGAGCCGCCCGGCGACGATGACGCCGCCCACGCCGAGCAGCAGCAGCGGCGCCGCCCAGAGCGGCCACAGAATCGGATCGGCGGTGGGCTTGTAGCTGATCCAGTCGCCATAGCGTTCGATCAGCCAGGCGCGGATATGCTCGGGCGTCTCGCCGCGCGCGATGCGCTCGCGGATCTCCGAGCGCATGTCCGACGCCATGCTGGCATTGCTGTCCGCGATCGACTGGCCCTGACAGGTGAGGCAGCGGATCGTTTCCATCAGCGCCTTGGCCTGCGCTTCCTTGGCGGGGTCGGCGAGCTGCGTGTCGGCATAAGGCGCCGGCGGCAGCGCGCTCTGCGCCAGCAGACCCGGTGCCGTGCCAAGCGCCAGCAGAGCCGCCAGGACCATGGATGCCCGGCCGCTCATCCTTCCGCCTCCCGCAGCTTGCTCAGGATGGTGTCCATATCCTGCGGCATGATCGGGCCCACATGCTGGTAGCGGATCACGCCCTTGCCATCGACGATGAAGGTCTCGGGCACGCCCGAGGAGCCCATGTGAAATTGCAGGGTCGAGCGTGCATCGAGGCCGATGCGGTCATAGGGATTGCCGTGCCGCTCCAGAAAGCGGTCCACGTCGGCCCGCGCGTCGCGAATGGCGACACCCTCGATGCGTACGCCGCGCTGCTGGAGCGCGACGAGCTGCGCCGATTCGGCCACGCAGGGAACGCACCAGCTCGCGAAGATGTTGACGAGGCGGACCTTGCCGTCCGCCAGCTCACCGGTGGAGAGCGGCGGATTGGTGGAGGACGCGGCCGGCAATGCCAGCCCCGGCATGGGCTTGCCGATCATCCGCGATTCGATGACCTGCTGCTCGGGCTTGTTGAGCCCGAGCGAGGCGATGCCGAGGAAGATGACATAGGCCGCGAGCGGCAGCCAGAGGAGCCATTTGCGTTTCATGCCGCCACGGCCCTCCGCGCGCGCCCGCGCAGCCAGCTGCGTCCGACGCGGCCGATCAGCGCCAGCAGGCCGCCCAGTGCAATGAGGCCGCCGCCCAGCCAGATGAAGGTGACGAACGGCTTCCACCAGATGCGCAGTTGCCAGCGCCCATCCTCGAGCTGCTCGCCCAGCACGAGGTAGAGCTGCCCGTTCCAGGTGGTGAACTGCGCCGATTCGGTGGTCGGCGTCGGCGGATTGGGGAAGAAGCGCGCCTGCGGATGCATGAGCGCGGGCGCGCGGCCGCCGCGGCTCACCGCCATTGTGGCGTCCATCGCCGTCCAGTTGGGCCCGGCGAGCGGCGTGACGTCGCGGAATTCGACCGTCCAGCCGGAAATCTCCACGCGATCGCCCGGCCGCGCGGCCACCAGCCGCTCGGTGCCGAAGGCGGTGTCGCTCGCCATGCCGGCGATGCTGACCGCACAGCCCAGATGCGCGATGACCATGCCCCAGGTGAACAGCGGCGTACGGCGCAGGCTGCGCCCGAAGAGCGGCATGATGCTGGCAAGCGCGACACCCGCCGCGACAGTGAGCCCGAGCAGCGGCATGATGCCGATCCGCGCGCCGGCGACCAGCTTGACCGCCACCAGCACGGCCAGCGCAAGGCCGATCGCCGGCGCCGCCTTGCGCAGCAGGGCCTTCAGATCATCATGGCGCCAGCGCGCCAGCGGGCCGAGCATGAGCAGCGCCAACAGCACCAGCGTGACGGGCCCCACGATCATGTTGAAGTAAGGCGGCCCCACCGAGACGCGCACGCCCATCATCTCGGTAAGCAGCGGATAGAGCGTACCGATGAAGACCAGTCCCAGGATGACGCACAGCAGCAGGTTGTTGAGCACCAGGAACGCCTCGCGGCTCACCGGCTCGAAGCGCTTGCCTTCGTTCACCGTGCCGATGCGCAGCGCGAAGAGAATGAGCGCGCCGCCGATATAGAGGCCGAGCAGCATGAGCAGGAAGCCGCCGCGCGTGGGGTCGACCGCAAAGGCATGGACGCTGGTGAGAATACCCGAGCGCACCAGGAAGGTGCCGACCATCGACATGGCGAAGCCGATCACCGAGAGCATGATCGTCCACGCCCGCAGCGCATCGCGCGCGGCGAGCACGGACGCGCTGTGAAACAATGCCGTCGCGGCCAGCCAGGGCATAAGCGAAGCGTTCTCCACCGGATCCCAGAACCACCAGCCGCCCCAGCCCAGCTCGTAATAGGCCCAGTAGGAGCCCGCCGTGATGCCGATGGTGAGCATGATCCAGGCGGCGAGCACCCACGGCCGCACGGCGCGGGCGAAGCGCGCATCCACCTGCCGCGTGACCAGCGCGCCGACGGCGAAGGAGAACGCGACCGACAGGCCGACATAGCCCAGATAAAGCGTGGGCGGATGGAAAGCGAGACCGGGGTCCTGAAGCAGCGGATTGAGCCCCTGCCCGTCCGCCGGCGCCGGGTCGAGCCGGGCGAAGGGATTGGAAGCGAACAGCAGGAACGCATAGAAGCCGAGCGAAATCAGCGCCTGCGCGCCCAGCGTCGCATAATGTGTCGCACGGTCCAGCCCGCGCTCGAACAGCGCCACGGCACCGCCGGCGATGCTCATCACCGTCACCCACAGCAGCATGGAGCCCTCGTGATTGCCCCAGGCGCCTGCAAACTTGTAGATGAACGGCTTCATCGAGTGGCTGTTGGCGGCCACCAGATAGACCGACATGTCCGAGCGCAGGAACAGCGTGACGAGCAGCACGAAGGCGAAGGCGGCGAGCCCGCCCTGCGCCAGCGCGACCGGCCGCATGAGGCGCGCGGCAATGGCATTGCCCTGCGCCACGGCAACCCAGGCGAGCACCAGTTGGAGCCCGGCCAGCAGCGCGGCCAGCCACAGGGCGGCAAGTCCGGTTTCAGCGATCATTGCGCGGTCGCTTCGACCTTGTGCGTGGTTTCGTCGTAGGTGATGCCAGCCATCTCGCGCGGCATGTAGCGCTCGTCATGCTTGGCGAGCAGTTCCTTCGCGCGGAAGACCCCGCTTTCATCGAAACTCCCCTCGGCGATGGCGCCCGAGCCTTCCTTGAACAGGTCCGGCGCGATGCCCGAGAAGCTGGCCGGCACCTGTGCCTGCCCGTCGCTGAGCTGGAAGTTGATGGTCACGCCGTCCGCCTGCCGCTCGATGCTGCCGGGCACGACCATGCCGCCCAGACGGATGGCGCGGCCGGGCTCGATCGCTTCCTTGCGCACTTCGCTGGGCGTAAAGAAATAGGCGGCCTGGTCCTTGAGCGCGGACATGGCGAGCAGCACCGCGCCGATCATGGCGGCGAGCGCCAGCAGAATGAGGACGAGGCGCTGATGCTTGCTCTTGAGGGGGCCGCGCGGCGCGGCAGTGGTGGCCATGGCTCAGCTCCGTTCGCGCAGCGCGTCGGCGCGCGTCTCGGCATCGCGGGCTGCGCGCCAGGCCCAGAGGCTGGTTCCCACCACGCCGGCGAGCATGATGGCATAAGCGGAAAAAACGAAAGGCCAGGGATTCATCGATTATCCTCGCGCCATGCGGCGCTGCCGCGCCTCGATACGCGTCTCGGCCAATATGGCGCGCATCCGCAAAAGAACAATGGCCGAAAACCAGAGCGAAAAACCCAGAAAACTCAGCAGCAACTGCCAGAGCATCGATGAGTCGATGCTGCTGCCGGTCAGGGTGATGCTCCGCCCCTGATGGAGGCTGTTCCACCACACCACCGAATAATGGATGATCGGCAGGTTGATCGCGCCGACCAGCGCGAAGATGGCTGTGGCGCGACTGACGCCGCCGCCCTGCTCGTTGTCCGCGCTCGCCCGCGCCAGGGCGATGTAGCCCAGATAGAGGAAGAGCAGGATGAGCATGGAGGTCATCCGTCCGTCCCATTCCCACCAGGTGCCCCAGGTCGGCCGCCCCCAGATCGAGCCGGTCGCGAGGCAGATGGCGGTGAACAGCGCGCCCGGCACGGCGATGCCCCGCCCCGCCACGGCGGCCAGCGGATGGCGCCAGACAAGCTGCATGATCCCGGCGATGGTCAGGCCCGTCCAGCCGCCCATGCCCAGCCAGGCAGCGGGCACATGGATATAGAGGATGCGAAAGCTCTCGCCCTGCAGATAATCGGCCGGGGCCAGCAGCAGCCCGGCGAGGCAGCCAGCGAGCGCCAGCGCGGCCCCCGTCCAGAAGAGCCACGGCGTCAGCGGCCGGGCGATGCCAAGGAAGCGGCGCGGATTCGCAAACGCATGCATGGCGCCTCCTTTAGAGCGGTCGGACGACGGAGGCCAGAGCGTTGACGCCCCTCACGTTGACAATGTCTCATTGTTTCGGCCGTCATGCTGCTGCGCCCTCCCTGTCGCGCCGACCGCGCGCATGCGAACGGGACTCGGCCCCCTCCTCCCGCTTGTATCGCGCAACCTGTCCCCCAATCGCGGGACAGGGATTTTTTGTGTCAATGGGGCGACAAAGCGCAAATCTCTTCCTATATGCGCGGCGAGAACGGGCGGCCCGCGGGCTGCCACCCCCTGCTGTCAATCGAGTGCGCGCGCATGTTGACCACCCATCCTTTCGACGACGACAAGCTGCGGGAGGAATGCGGAATTTTCGGGGTTTACGGCGTGGAACGCGCCTCTGCCATGGTGGCGCTCGGCCTCCACGCCCTCCAGCATCGCGGGCAGGAAGCGGCGGGAATCACGAGCTGGGACGGGCGCGATTTCCACAGCCAGCGCGCCATGGGCCATGTCGCGGGCAATTTCGATAATGAGGAAGTGATCCGCCAGCTCGCCGGCCGTGTCGCCTGCGGGCATGTGCGCTACTCCACCACCGGCGAAACAGCGCTGCGCAACGTGCAGCCGCTCTATGCCGAGCTGTCCTCCGGCGGCTTCGCCATTGCCCACAACGGCAACATCTCCAACGCCATGCACCTGCGCAAGCGGCTGGTGCGCGATGGCGCGATCTTCCAGTCCACCAGCGACACAGAGGTCATCATCCACCTCGTCGCCAAGTCGCGTTATCGCACGCTGCTGGACCGCTTCATCGACGCGCTGAAGCAGATCGAGGGCGCCTATTCGCTGATCTGCCTGACGCCGGACGCGCTCATCGCCTGCCGCGATCCGCTCGGCATCCGGCCACTCGTCATGGGCAAGCTCGGCGAGGCCGTCATCTTCGCCTCCGAGACGGTCGCTTTCGACGTTGTGGGCGCCGACTATGTGCGCGACGTGGAGCCGGGCGAGCTGATCGTGGTGACGCAGGGCGGCGAAATCCGCTCGCATCGGCCATTCGGCGATCAGACCCGGCCGCGCCCCTGCATTTTCGAGCATGTCTATTTCTCGCGCCCCGATTCGATCGTGGACGGCAACAGCGTCTATTCGGTGCGCAAGCAGATCGGCGCTCAGCTCGCGCTGGAGAGCCCGGTCGATGCCGATCTCGTCATTCCCGTGCCGGACAGCGGCGTACCGGCCGCCATCGGCTATGCCCAGCAATCGGGCATTCCCTTCGAGCTGGGCATCATCCGCTCGCATTATGTCGGGCGCACCTTCATCCAGCCCGGCGACAAGGTCCGCCATCTGGGCGTCAAGCTCAAGCACAATGCCAATCGGGCGCTGATCGCCGGCCAGCGCGTGGTGCTGATCGATGATTCGATCGTGCGCGGCACCACCAGTCTCAAGATCGTGCAGATGATGCGCGATGCCGGCGCGCGCGAGGTGCATATGCGCATCGCCAGCCCGCCGACACGGCATAGCTGCTTCTATGGCGTCGACACGCCCGAGCGCGGCAAGCTGCTGGCTCACAAGATGGACGTGGCGCAGATGTGCGCCTTCATCCATGCCGACAGCCTCGCCTTCATTTCCATCGACGGGCTCTACAAGGCGGTGGGCGAAACCCATCGCGATCCGCAAAACCCGCGCTATTGCGACGCCTGCTTCACCGGCGACTATCCCACCGTCCTTACCGACGTCGACGAGCTCTCGCAGGTGAACCAGCTGGAGCTGTTGAGCGAACGGGTCCTTGAACCGGGAATCGGGCCGGGCGAATGACGGAGGCAGAGGGGGGCATGCAGACGAGCACCAAGCCGCTCGCGGGGCGTCTCGCGCTGGTGACAGGCGCGAGCCGGGGCATCGGGGCGGCCACGGCAATCGCCCTGGCGGCGCGCGGCGCGCATGTGCTGCTGGTGGCGCGCACGGCGACGGACCTGGAAGCCGTGGAGCAGGCCATCCACGATGCGGGCGGCAGCGCCACCATCGCGCCGCTGGATCTCACCGACGGCGAGAGCATCGTGCGGCTGGCCAAGGCCGTGGCGGAGCGCTGGGGCGTGCTCGATGCGCTGGTGCTCAACGCCGCGACGCTCGGCACGCTGGCGGCGGTGCCGGCCATCGACACCAAGGAATTCGCGCGGCAGTTGACGCTCAACCTTTCCGCCCCGCAGGCATTGATCGCCGCCTTTGACCCGATGTTGCGTGCCAGCAAGGATGCGCGGGTGGTGGCGCTCACCACGGGCGTTGCGGCACAGCCCCGCGCCTATTGGGGGGCCTATGGCGCGTCCAAGGCCGCGCTCGAAGTGCTGCTCGCTGCCTATGGGCAGGAAGTGCGCGGCGTGACAGCCATCCGCACGCATATCGTCGAGCCCGGCGCCACCCGCACCACCATGCGCGCGCGCGCCTATCCCGGCGAGGACCCGGCAACGGTCAAGACCCCCGATGTCGTGGGCGAAGCCATCGCCGAGATGATCGTGGCGGACACTCCCGACGGCGCGCGGCTGGAACTGCCCAAGACGCTGTAAGGCTGGTGGTGCGCCAGCAAGCGCCTCCCTGCTCCCCGTCCGGACTTGGATGCGTTCCTGCGAACGCAGGCGCCCAGGTCCCAGCCAAACCTTTTAGCCGCTATCGCCCCTCCCTATGCGGGAGCCGATAAGGTCAACGGCGGAACATCTGCGCCGCGCAAACAAGCCCTTCAAGAGCTCCGGGATCAACGGAATTCAAATGATGTCCGCACTGGCAGCTGCTCGGACTACTCCGTAAGATCTTCCCACATGCCCTTGATCTTGGTGAAAAAGCCGCTCGCCCGCGGGCATTCCTCGCCTGTCTCGGTTGCGCGGAATTCCTCCAGCAGTTCCTTCTGACGCGCCGTCAGTTTGGTCGGCGTCTCCACGTTGATCTGCATGACGAGGTCACCATGGCCGCGCGCGTTGAGCACCGGCATGCCGGCGCCGCGCTGGCGCAGTTGCTTGCCGGACTGGAGACCGGGGGGAATGCGGATGTCGTGCATCTTGCCGTCGAGGCCGGGCACCTGGATGGCGCCGCCGAGCGCGGCCAGCGTGAAGCTCACCGGCACGCGGCAGAAGAGATTGACGCCATTCCGCTCGAAAATCGCGTGCCGCCGGATGTGGAGGAAGATGTAGAGGTCCCCCGCCGGCGCGCCGCGCGGCCCGGCTTCCCCTTGCCCCGCGAGGCGGATGCGGGTGCCATCGTCCACGCCGGGCGGAATCTTGATGTCGAGCGTGCGCGCCTGATCGACGCGGCCCTCCCCGCGGCAGGCGCGGCAGGGCGACGTGATGCGCTGGCCGGCGCCATGGCAGCTCGGGCAGGTCCGCTCGACAACGAAGAAGCCCTGCTGGGCGCGCACCTTGCCGTGCCCCGCGCAAGTGGGACAGGTCTCAACGCTGGTGCCCGGCTCCGCGCCGCTGCCATCGCAGACATCGCAGCGCGTCGAGACGTCGATGGTGATCGCCGTTTCCTTGCCGTGGAAGGCGTCTTCCAGGCCGATTTCCATGTCGTAGCGCAGGTCCGCGCCGCGCTGCTGGCGTTGCTGCCCGCGCCCGCCGCCGGCGAATCCGGAACCGAAGATGGTCTCGAAAATATCGCCGATGTCGGAGAAATCCGCGCTGTGGAAGCCCCCGCCTCCACCGCCCATGCCGCCCTGTTTGAATGCGGCATGGCCAAAGCGGTCATAGGCGGCGCGCTTCTGATCGTCCTTCAGGCAATCATAGGCTTCGTTGATGGCCTTGAACCGCTCCTCGCTCTCCTTGCAGCCCGGATTCTTGTCCGGGTGATAGCGCATGGCGAGGCGGCGATAGGCGCTCCTGATGGCGCCCGCATCAGCCGTCCGCTCGATTTCGAGCAGTTCGTAAAAATCGGTTTCCGTGCTCATGCCCGTCCCGCCCCTGTCCGCGGCCCCGCTCGCTCCCGGAAAGGGGCGAGCGGGGTCGCGGCGTCCGACATCAGCCCTTATTGTCTTCGTCGACTTCGGAGAACTCGGCGTCGACGACGTCATCCTGTCCACCTTCGGCCGCGCCCTGCTCGCCCGAGGGGGAGGCAGCGGCCTGCTGCTCCTTCTCGTAGATGGCCTGGCCGAGCTTCATGGCGACCTGGGCAAGGGCCTGGGTCTTTTCCTTCATGGCGTCGATATCGCCGCCCTCGATGGCGGTCTTGAGCGCGGCCACGGCCGTCTCGATCTCGCCCTTCAGGCTGGCGTCCACCTTGTCGCCGTGCTCCTGGAGCTGGCGCTCGGTGGTGTGGACGAGGCTCTCGGCGCTGTTCTTCGCCTCGGCCGACTCGCGCCGCTTCTTGTCTTCCTCGGCGAAGCGCTCGGCATCCTTCACCATCTGCTCGATGTCGGCATCATTGAGGCCGCCCGAGGCCTGGATCTTGATCTGCTGCTCCTTGCCGGTGCCCTTGTCCTTGGCCGAGACATTGACGATGCCGTTCGCATCGATGTCGAACGTCACTTCGATCTGCGGCACGCCGCGCGGCGCCGGCGGGATGCCGACGAGATCGAACTGGCCGAGCAGCTTGTTGTCGGCCGCCATCTCGCGCTCGCCCTGGAAGACGCGGATCGTCACGGCCTGCTGATTGTCGTCGGCCGTCGAATAGACCTGGCTCTTCTTGGTCGGGATCGTGGTGTTGCGGTCGATCATGCGCGTGAACACGCCGCCCAGCGTCTCGATGCCGAGCGAGAGCGGAGTCACGTCGAGCAGCAGCACGTCCTTGACGTCGCCCTGCAACACGCCCGCCTGGATCGCGGCACCCATGGCGACCACTTCATCGGGGTTGACGCCCGTGTGCGGCTCCTTGCCGAAGAACTCCTTCACCACTTCGCGCACGCGCGGCATGCGGGTCATGCCGCCCACCAGCACCACGTCGGCAATGTCGCCGGCCGAGAGCCCGGCATCCGCCAGCGCCTTCTTGCAGGGCTCCAGTGTGCGCTTGATGAGATCGCTCACGAGGCGCTCCAGATCGGCGCGCGTGATCGTCTTGACCAGATGCTTGGGGCCGTTCTGGTCGGCGGTGATGAAGGGCAGGTTGACCTCGGTCGTCTGCGCACTGGACAGCTCGATCTTGGCCTTCTCGGCCGCCTCCTTCAGGCGCTGGAGCGCGAGCTTGTCCTTGGTGAGATCGATGCCCTCTTCCTTCTTGAAGCCCTCGGCCAGATATTCGACGATCTTGGAGTCGAAATCCTCGCCGCCCAGGAAGGTGTCGCCGTTGGTCGACTTCACTTCGAAGACGCCATCGCCGATCTCCAGGATCGAGATGTCGAAGGTGCCGCCGCCAAGGTCATAGACCGCGATGGTCTTGCCGTCCTGCTTCTCAAGCCCATAGGCGAGCGCAGCCGCGGTCGGCTCGTTGATGATGCGCAGCACTTCCAGGCCGGCGATCTTGCCGGCATCCTTGGTTGCCTGGCGCTGGGCGTCGTTGAAATAGGCAGGCACCGTGATGACGGCCTGCGTCACCGTCTCGCCCAGATAGCTCTCGGCGGTTTCCTTCATCTTCTGGAGAATGAAGGCGGAAATCTGCGAGGGGCTGTAATCTTCGCCGCCGGCCTTCACCCAGGCGTCACCATTGTTGCCCTTGGTGATGGAGTAAGGGACAAGCTCCATGTCCTTGCGGGTCATCGGATCGTCGAAGCGACGGCCGATGAGGCGCTTCACGGCGAAGATGGTGTTGTCCGGGTTGGTGACCGCCTGGCGCTTGGCCGGCTGGCCGATGAGCCGCTCGCCATCCTTGGCGAAGGCGACGATGGAGGGCGTGGTGCGCGCACCTTCCGCATTTTCGATCACCTTGGGTTTGCCGCCGTCCATCACCGCGACGCAGCTATTCGTCGTGCCCAGATCGATACCGATAACCTTCGCCATAATCTTCCTCTTCAAACCCCAATGTTTCAGCGGTTTACGAGGACCCGCCGCAACGTGGCGCCGACGAGTTCCCCTGCTTCGTTGCCGGATATAAGATGGCTTTCGCTTGGCACAAGACGTTGCGGAGCCTAGAATCCGCGCCGGATCGCAGGAAAGAGGAAGAAAGATGAACGCACTGGCCCGCGCAATCGGCCTGCCTGTCGTCACCGCCGCCGCGCTCGCACTGCTGGGGGGCTGCGGCAAGGAGAAGCCGCTCTACGTCGACGGCGCCTATGTCCGCCTCAATCCCAATCCGGACAATCCGGCGGCGGGCTATTTCACCATCCATGGCGGCGAGCAGCCGGTCACGCTGCGCGCGGTGGAGACGGACGCGGCAGTGCGGCTGGAAATGCACGAAAGCATGAGCGGCCAGGGCGGCATGGCATCGATGAAGGCCATCGACAGCGTCGAAGTCCCCGCTCGCGCCACCGTCGCCTTTGCGCCCGGCGGCAAGCACCTGATGCTGTGGACGATCAATCCCCAGGCGATCGCGGCGGGCAAGATCCAGTTCAAGCTCACCTTCTCGAACGGCGACCGCATCCTCGTCGATGCCCAGATTCAGGGCCCCAATGGCAACCCCACCGGCAACGCAGCCGAGGCACCCACCGCCGGGACCACCCAGGCGCATACGGAAGTGCACTGAGCGGGCGCGGCGCGCCCCGCCCCCCACACAAGTCGCCACCTCCTCAGCGCTACCAGTGCTCCTGCGCAGGCAGGAGCCCGGGGCGGCGGCGCCCTCCTGCCGGGCCGGTGCTTCTACCCGCGCACCGGAGCACCGGACAGACTCCACCCAAAAATGGAACTTTCTATACCTTCGCGGCGTAGATCAGTCGGCCCTCGCCCAGATAGCCGAACATCGTGTCCAGTTCCTGCTCGCCCACCGCAAAGCAGCCCTGGCTGCGGCCGAGCTTGCCGTGGGTGCGGATCATGTCGGCATTTGCATACCAGGCGCCGTGGACCACGATGGCGCGATCCAGCGCATTGCAGTTGGTGGGATCGAGGCCGATGAGCCGCTGCGAGCGGCCGTGCTTGCCGACATAATAAGCGTCGGTCACGAACGCGCCTTCGCTGGAGGCGTTGGAGCCGAAATCATTGGAAAAACGCTGTAGAAATCCCGTATGACGCGGGTCCGAGCCGGAGCCGTGCGTAACGAGCAGGTTCGACGTCGCGCCGCTCGCCACATCCAGGAAATGCAGTCGCCGCTCCGAGGAGGGCGCACTGAAATCGACAATGGCGATGCGGTCCCGATGCGGGATGCGCGCGGCGTGGATGGCGAGCGCATCGAGCGCGCCGCGCAGGAGCGCCGGGTGGACGCCTGGCGCGGTGATGCGGGGCGCCGCCGGCAAGGGCGGCGTCGACGCAGGCGGCGGCGCAAGACGGCTGCCGCCCGCTTCGGGTACTGGGCTGCCCAGGTGAGAGATTGCCGATGCCGAGCGCGTGAGGGCGGCCGTCGCGACGGCGGCGCCGCCGAGCAGCACCATGCGCCGGTCGAGGCGAAACGGGTGATTTGCCATGCCCAACATATAACATGGCGGCGCGGGGCTTAAAGGGCGGCACGGATTTCCACGCTTGCCGCACCTCTGGATGCGACGAGTGGAGGAGATCGACGGAACGTTCAGCGCCAGGGGCGCGCAGACGGCGTCACGGTCCCACGTCGGAGGTGGACGGGTGAAAGCGCATATCCTCCCGCGCCGGGAAGCCGAGCGCCACTGCGACGCGCTCGTTCCAGCCGTAGGGGTCGGCGCGGATCACCGGCTCGCCTGCCTCGTCGAGCAGCACCGTCTGGTAGAAAAGCCGAACGGGGATCTCCCTGGGCAACGGCACGAAGCTCTCCTCGCCGCTTGCGCGCGCCCGGTTCCAGGCGTCCAGTACGCCTTCATCCCGCGCCAGAAGCTCCGCAAAGCCGAGCGCATCGTCCACGCGCACGCAGCCATGGCTGCGCTGGCGCTGCACCTCGTCGAACAGCGCCTTGGCCGGCGTGTCATGCAGGTAGATCTGATGATCGTTCTTCATGTCGAACTTGACGAGCCCGAGCGAATTTTGCGGTCCGGGCTGCTGGACGATCCAGCCGTCCTGCCAGGCCATGTTGTTGCGGCGCAGATAGGCCTCGTCCTTGTCGGCAATTTCCTTGCGTTCGATGGAGCGAGGCACTGTCCAGGTGGGGTTGGCCACGAGCCGATAGATGGGCGAGCCAAGCTGCGGCGTCTCGTTGCCGGGCTTGCCGACCACCACCTTGCGCCTGTCGACGATTTTCCCTTCTCGCCAGTAACTTAGCTGCGCGGCGGCGATGTTGACATCGATGCGTGTCGCCGGCGGCTCGCGCTCAAGCCAGCGCAGCCGCTCCAGCGCCACGGCGATGGCGCGGGCGCGATCGGCATCGGAAAGATTGAGGATTTCGATCACACCGCCGCCCACGATTCCGTCGGGCGCGATGCCGTAATCCGCCTGCATGCGCCGGACCGCCTGCACCATGGCCTCATTGTAGCGATTGCCCTGCGCCTGCGCGCGATCGAGATAGTCGGAGGCCACGAGCTGCCGGGCAATGGCGGGCACGCGCGCGTCCGTCCGCCCCGGCTTGAGCGGCGCCGCCGCATCGGGAATGGCGGGGCCCGGCGCCGCCGCGCCCGCGCCGCGCAGCGCCAGATAGGCTTTGGAGAGCTGCCGATAGCTCGCATGCTGCGGAGCCAGGCTCTCGAGCCACTCGTCGACCGTGCCCGCTGCCAGCGCTCGGGCAAGCCCCCCTTCCAGATCGACCTGCGCGCGTTCAAGCGTATAATCCTTATAAAGTTTCACCGGATCCGACGCGCCCCGCGCCAGCGCAGCGGCATAGTGCAGTGCACTGCGTGTGAGCGCGGTCTCGCCCTCCGCCGTTCCCGGCCTGCCGTCGAGCGCGAACGTCATCCGGTCGAGCCCGTGCCCCGCCCGCCGATCGATCGCCCCGCGCAACTGCCGCACGGTGTCAGCGCTCCACCGCGCCTGTTCCACCGATGTGTCTGGATCCGACCGAGTGCCGAGCATATCGCAGGCGGTGAGAACAAGCGGCAAAGCCAGCAACGCGCTGGCGATCAGACGTTTAGGCACATGGGTCTCCTGATGTGGACCCATCAACAACGCGCGAACCCCGCCGGCGCTCCGCTCGCACCGCTGACAAAGGCCCAGCTTGCGTCCTCCGCGCTGATATTGGCGCGCGCGCGCCGGGCTACCCCATGTTGCGGACAGGCGTCCTGGTGTCGGGGCGGAGGGCTGTACGGCATATGGACGCATCAACGCGAAAAAATGCAGTTTGCTCGCGTGATGTTCGGAGTGGAGGGTGGCCCGTGCTTTGGACCTGAACCATCAAAACCGCTAACCATCTACGGATTTAATGGTGGGCGCGGCAAGGATTGAACTTGCGACCCCACCCGTGTGAAGGGTGTGCTCTACCACTGAGCTACGCGCCCGGCGACCGTGTCGCGGGAGGGAGCGCTTTGGCGAGAGACGCGGGCGCTGTCAAGCGGCAGCCGCATCCAATTCCGTGCGGCGCTTATTGAGGATACCAATATTTGATGTGGCAGGCCTCGCACACCTGATCGAGCTGACCCGATGCGTCGGCAAGGGTTTGCGCCTTACGCGTGCGGCTGGCCTCCAGAAGCGAGTCAGACACATCGGCGAGTGCGCGAGCATGGGCGGCGAAATCCTTAGGATCGGCGTCAATGAAGCCCTGCACCTGCTTGGCGGTGGCCACGCCGGGGGCACCCTCATCCGGGAGCTTGTTACCCTCGGGCACCACCGCTACGCGGGGAGCCTCCGCCATGGCGAGCGCCGCCGTCTTCATGGCCTGCGCCGCCTCACCGAACTTGCTCCAGTCTTCCGCCCCGAGTTGCGAGGCATCCGGATTGCCGTCATCGTCGAAGGCGCGGTTGCCGACATCCCACAGCACCTGTGCCTGCGGGGCGACCACATCCTTCATCAGCGCTTGAAGATAGAGCGGCGTATCGGCCGCCTGAGCCGTGGCCACCACAATCGCCGCGCCGCTCAATGCCAGCAGTCCGTACTTCATCGCCTATCCTCCTTGGTGCAGTCCGTCCATTTCACCTCTTTTGGGGGATAGAAGAGAAGCCGGCCTTGATCGAGCGCAATAATCCCGACCAAAAGCCGGTCCACCATGATGGTGCGACGCGCTCAGGAGTTCCTGTCGGCCAGTGCGCCACCATCGCGTTCTTCTTCCAGCAGCACTGCCGAGGCCCCGGTCGCCGAGAGCCGAACACGATCCCCCTCGACCTCCGCGATGAGACCGCCTGAAATATAGTGGTGGTGATCGTCGTGGGAACCGCTGTCGGCCTTGATCATCTTGATGCGATCCCCCTCGACCTTGTCAACTGTGCCGATGTGGACGCCATCTGCGCCAATGATCTCCATATGCTCCTTGATCTGGCTCATGTCCGCCATGTCTCGTCTCCTTGCTTGCAGCTGGGTGCTTCCCCAACGTGCGAGCGGCCAATCGGCTGCCACAAATGGAACGGATGGACTCAGTCGAACCACTTTTCGGTCTGTTCCGCGCTGGCCGGACGGGATCGAATATGCGCGTCCAGCGGTTCCAGAAGGATTGCGCCCTTGTCGGAGACCGCTTTTGCCGATCAGCATCAATCCCGAATGGCAGCAGCTCGCACTCTATGCCACGGGCGCGGCGCTGCTACTGATTCTGCTCTTCAATATTCCCTATGTGGGCCGCGTTCTGCGTGCGCTGTTCTCCTTCGCCACACTCGCCTTCTGCCTGTTCCTGCTGTTTCAGCAGGCACCTTTCGATCCCAATCTGGCGCGGCTGACGGCCAAGCTGGGAATAGACCAACAGGAAGTGTCGGGCGAGGAAGTGCGCATCCGCATGGCGCGCGACGGACATTTCTGGGCCCAGGCCTCCATCAATGGCGTCGAGCGGCGTATGCTGGTGGATAGCGGCGCGACCGTGACGGCCCTCTCCCGCCAGACCGCAGACCTCGCCGGCGTGTCGCGTGGCGCCGGCCTCGTGCCGGTGCTGATGCAGACAGCCAATGGCACGACTCCAGCTGAGACTGGCACCGTCGAGCAGCTGCGCCTTGGCAATATCGAGGCGCGCAATCTCAAGGTGGTCGTCGCGCCCGCGCTCGGCACGATCGACGTGCTGGGTATGAACTTCCTCTCGCAACTGGCCTCCTGGCGCGTGGAAGGCCGCATGCTTGTGCTGACCCCCGAGGCCGCCGAGCCGGACCCGGCCTGACCACGGGCGCCCCTTCTGTAGTGAGTGGAAGCCGCTCAGGTTAGCACGCCGTGCTCCTGCGCAGGCAAAAGCCAGGGCCAGCCGAACGCCGCATCCGCCCTAGGCTCCTTCCCCGCGCCGCTCAGCCGATACTGCTCACCAGCGTTACGCGCACCCGGCGTGGGAGCGGCCGGAAGCCGATCGCGTCGGCCCCACGATCCTGGAGCAGATTGTCCCCATCCAGCCGCAGCCGGATACCCGAGGACAGCGCCCAGACCGCCGACGCCGAGAGCCGATGTGTAACCTCCAGTGTGCGCACGCCCGTGGGGACGGCATAATCGTCGCGCTCATCGGTATAGGCGTAACGGGCAGTGAGCGTGAGGGCGCGGGCGGCGGTCCAGTCCATCTGCGCGCTGCCCCGCCAACGCGGGCGGTTGAGTAGCCCCTCTCCGCTCGTCACATCGTCGGTCGCGACATGCTGGGCGCCGAGCGTCATGGCGAAACCCCCTCCAAACCGGTGCACGACACTCGCCGCCAGACCGCGCGCCGCGACGCGCGCACGGTTCTCCAGGCGCGGCGGGTCAGATGGTACGAAATCGATGAGATCGCGATAGCGCGATTCAAAGAGCGTGATCGAGATATGGTCATTGGGCCCCGGCCGCCAGTCGAGCCCCAGTTCCATGGCCGTCGCGCTTTCCGGACGCAGCGCGGGATTGCCGACGAAGGGGTTGGCGAGAGCATAGAAGCTCGGCGCCTTGAACGCTGTGCCCGCGGACGCACGCAGCGAGAGCGCTGGATCGAGAAAATAGCGCAGGCCCGCGCGGCCCGTCCAGCGCGTGCCGATCCCCTCGATATCGTCAAGGCGCAAGCCGCCATCGATCTCCAGCGGGCCGACGGTTCCCCCCAGTTCGGCAAAGCCGGAATAGGTCGCGCGGCGTCGATCGTACTGCGCGGGCATGGGGAAACCGAAATCAAGAAAGCCGCTGCTGCGTGCCGCTTCCCATTGCGCTTGCGCGCCGAACGTAGCGTGCCAGGCACCTAGGTCTATGCTCAATTCCGGCCGCACGACCCCGCGCCGATAGCGAATGTCATCCGCGCCGGCCGGCACGCCCGTTTCCGAATAGACGGAGGGCGCCACGCCCGGCGAAGTAACGCGGTCGCCGCGTGAGGAATAGGAGCCGGCGATGGCAAGCGTCGCGCGGCCGAAGTGTATCACGGGCTGATCCAGCGCAACGACGATCTCATCCGATTCGCGCTGCTCGACCGCTCGGATCACGGCCAGATCGTAGCCGCCGCTGCTGTCTGGAAAGCCATGCGCGCGCGTGTCGGCGAGGTGGACCAGGAGACTCCCGCGCGTGCCATCCAGGCGCGCAAGGCGCAGGTCCACCGAGCGCGAGCGGAAGCCTGCCTGCGGTTCGCCCGTCCCGGCATCGTCCCATACTGCGGTCAGCGAGCCGCCATAGCCTTGGGTAAGCGGCCCCTGCCAGCGTCCGGAGAGGACATGTTCCTCCTCACTGCCCAGCGCAGCGCTGGCCGTGAAGCGATGGCGCTCGCTCGGCGCCGCGAGCAGAAGATTGACCGCACCCGCCAACGGTCCGGAGCCGTAGAGCGTCGAAGCCGGGCCCGCGACCAACTCCACCCGATCGATCGCAGCGGGCGGCACGGCAGCCAGATTGACCGCACCGCCACGACTGTTGGTCGGGCTGTCGAGCGGCACGCCTTCGAGCAGGACGGTGGTGAAATTCGGGTCCGCGCCGCGCAGGAAGAGCGACGCGAAGCCGCTGCGCCCGCCTGTCATCTGCACATAGGCATCCGGCACCTGCGCCAGCGCATCGGCAACGCTGGCGCCGGCCGCCAGCACATCGGCATCGATCACGCGCACCGAATAAGGCTGGCGCGCGAGGGCGACCGGCGCGTGCGTTGCGGTGACGACAATGGTGCCGGGCGCGGAGGCATCCTGCGCGTGGAGAGGCGCAGTCACCAGCGGCAGCGCGGCGAAAAAAGCGATGTGACGAACCATCATGTCCTGAACTTGAGCCAGAGGAGCCAGCTCGCGGCCGGCAAGGCGGCGAGACCGAAGAAAAAGAAAAGAATAGACGCTTGCGACAAGGCAAGCGCGCCCACGGCGGCATAAGCGAATGCCACGGCGAGATTGGCCGCGCCGGTGAGGAGGAGGAACGGGCCCAGCGGCATCTGCGCAGCGCCCGCGCCCAGAACCAGCGTCTCGGCCAGCACGGGGACGGCGCGCGTGACGATCAGCGCCACGCCGCCCGCACCCGCGAACAGCCGGCGCGCCCGCTCCGTCTCCTCGGCCCCCACGATCCTGTGCATGGCGGCATGGGCCGCGCCGCGCCCCAGCGCATAACCGAACAGGCACCCGACACTCATCCCCAGCCAGATGGCGAACGTCCCGCCCCAGAAGCCCAGCGCGGCGCCGGCCAGGCCACTGACCAGACTGGAGGGCACCGGCAACAGGATGTCGACCGCCAGGATCAGAACGATGATCGCGCCGGCCAGGACCGCATGGCCGCGCGCCGCCATGAGCGCTTCCTCCATCAGCGCGGCAATGGAGCGCTCCAGCAGCAGGAAGGGAATGAGGATGAAGGCCAGAACGAGGCTCAGCAGGATCAGCCAGCGCCACACTGCCCTTCGCCCCATGGGCGCAACACTGTCCGGCAAAATCCTCTTCCTTCCTTGATGCGACTGCGGCTCTTTACTCGCCATTCTGTAGACAGTATGCAATTTGAAAGTTCTAGGAGCGAGATGAGGATGCGTATTAGTGCCTGGGTCGGCCTTGGCCTGCTTGCTTGCGGGTTGCCTTATCTTGCCTTCAGCCAAAATACGCCATCCCGACCTTTGTCGAGCACGCCGAACAAGCCCTGGCCCGCACCCGTCGCAACCGACCTGCCCGAGTCGCCGCCGCCGCTCTCGCCGCAGGACGCACTCAAGACCTTCACTATGCCGCCCGGCTACCGGCTGGAGCTGGTCGCGGCCGAGCCGCTGGTGCGCGACCCGATCCTGAGTGAATTCGATGGCGACGGGCGCCTCTGGGTGCTGGAAATGCACGGCTTCGCCATCAACCAGAAAATGGACAACAGCTTCGAGCCGATCAATGATCTGGTCGTTCTGGAGGATACCGATGGTGACGGCGTCTATGACAAGCGCACCGTTTTCCTCGACAAGCTCATCATGCCGCGCGCCTTTAAAGTCCTTGCGGGCAATTGCGCGCTGGTCGGCGAGCCGCCCCATCTCTGGAAGGCCTGCGACACGGACGGCGACCTCAAGGCCGACAGCAAGGACCTGATCTCCGACAAGTTCGCGACGCAGGGCGTGGTCGAGCATGGCGCCAACGGGCTCTACTGGTCGATGGACAACCGCATCGTCATTGCCCAGAACGATTGGGACGTGAGCCTCAAGGGCGGCAAGGCGACCATCCTGCCAAGCCTCAACCGGGGCCAATGGGGCTTGACCCAGGACGACACGGGCCGCGTCTATCGCGTGTTCAACACCGATCCGCTGTTCGTCGATTATCTCAACGCCGGCTATTACGCCCGCAATCCCAATCTGGTGCGCACACGCGGACTCTATGAGGTTCTGGCCGATCCCGCCAAGTCGCGTATCTGGCCGGCGCGGCCGACCTTCGGCGTCAACCGGGGCTATCGCAAGGAAGCCTATCGGGAGGACGGCTCCTCGCTCTATTATGGCGGCGTCTCCTCGCCGATGATCTATCGCGGCACGGCCCTGCCCCAGGACGTGCGCGGCCAGCCCTTCGTGGTCGACGGGCCCACCAATATCGTCCACCTGTTGTCGCTCAAGGCCGATGCGGCCGGCACTCTCTCCACCACCGACTTCTACGAGCGCGGCGAATTCTTGGCGTCCACCGACGAGCGCTTCCGCCCAATCTCGCTGGCGCCGGGCTGGGACGGCACCTTCTACATTGTCGACATGTATCGCGGCGTCTCGCAGGACGGCCCGCTCCAGACCGACTATCTGCGCAACTACATCCAGGAGCGTGGCCTGTGGGAAGGCATCCATTACGGCCGCATCTACCGCGTGGTGCACGAGGACATGAAAACGGATGCACCGCCGCGCATGAGCAGCCAGCCCGCGAAGGACCTCGTCCCCTATCTTGCCCATCCCAATGGCTGGTGGCGCGACACGGCGCAGCAATTGCTCGTGCAGCGTGGCGACAAATCCGTGGTCCCGGCGCTGGCGAAGCTGGCGCAATCGGCCACCGATCCGCGCACGCGCCTGCATGCCCTGTGGACCATCGATGGGCTCGGCGCGACCGATGCGCGGCTGGTGGACAAAGCGCTCAAAGATCCTGAACCGGCCGTACGCGCCGCCGCCATCCGCCTAAGCGAGGCGCGGCTGCGCGACGGCAACACGGCCGCGCTCGCCGCCGTCACCGCCCTGGCGGATGATGCGGACCTCGGCGTGCGCCGGCAGGCGGCCGCGTCGCTCGGCGAGGCGCCAGCGGCGCAGCGCATGGCGCCGCTTCTCGCCGTTCTCCAGCGCCATGGCGACGATCCGGCCACGGTCGATGCCGTCATCAGCGGCCTTTCCGGGCTGGAACCCGATATGCTCGCGCGCCTGCTCGCCGCGCCCGCCGCAGCGGGTTCGGCCGACGCACTCCAGCAACTCGCCGGTGCCATCGGCCGCAGCCGCAAGGCCGCGGATGTCGAGGCCGTCCTCACGCATGCTCAGGCCAGTGGGCAGCCCCCCGCGGCACGGCTGGCGCTGCTCGCGGGCTTGCAGACGGGCCTGCAAGGCGCACCCCGTCTCGGCCCGCCGGTGCCCGGCGCGCAGGCCCCCAAATTGCTGGCGCTCCAGGCCGAACCCAAAGCGCTGCTGACGCTCTCCGGCAGCCAGGGCGATGCAGCTCCGGTCGCGACAAAGCTGCTGACTCTGCTTGACTGGCCGGGCAAGCCCGCCGCGCCCGCCGCGGCGCAGCGCTCACCGGAGGAGCAACGGCTCTTCAATGCCGGACAGGAAATCTACGCCAATCTCTGCCAGGGCTGCCATCAGGACCATGGCCGCGATTCTCCCATCGCCGCCAATCTCGATGGCTCCCGCTTCGTGACGGGCCGGCCGGAAGTGCTTGCGCGCATCCTGCTTTCCGGCAAGGAAGGTGCCATCGGCCTGATGCCGCCGGCGGGGGCCGCCATGTCGGATGAGGAAGTCGCCGCGATCATGACCTTTGTCCGCGCGAGCTGGAGCAACCGGGCGCCGCCCGTCCAGGCCGCCTCGGTCAAGGAATGGCGCGCCGCCTATGCCCATCGCGAAACGCCGTGGACGGAGAAGGAACTCGAGCAATAATCCGCCCGACCCGGCGCAGCCCCGGCTGGAGGTGTCGGGCCTGCGCAAGCGCTATGGCGCGCAACAGGCGCTCGCCGGCCTGACCTTCACGGTGCGGGCCGGCGAAATATTGGGCCTGCTTGGTCCCAATGGCGCCGGCAAGACAACGACCATCGAGAGTGTGGCAGGGCTGGTGACTCCGGACGCGGGCGCCATGCGGCTCGACGGCGCGCCGCTCGATCGCAAAGCGCGCGGGCGCATCGGCCTCGCCTTGCAGACCATGGCCTTGCAGGACACGATCACGCCGCGCGAGGCGCTGCGCCTCTTTGCTTCTCTGTACGACATGCGGCCGGATGAAACCGCGCTGCTCGCCCGTTTCGGCCTCACGGACCAGGCGGACCGCCGCTACGGCCAGCTCTCCGGCGGTCAGAAGCAGCGCGTTGCGCTGGCGCTGGCCTTCGTCAACGATCCCGCGCTCATCCTGCTCGATGAACCGACCGCCGGCCTCGACCTCGCCGCGCGGCACGATCTGCACGGCCTCATCCGCCAACTCGCCGCGGACGGCCGCGCCGTATTGCTCGCCACGCACGACATGGCCGAGGCGGAGCGGTTGTGCGACCGGCTGCTGCTCATCGACGGGGGCCATGCCGTCGCGCAGGGGCGCCCGGCCGATTTCATTGGCGCGGCGGGCCTTAGCGTCATGATCGCGGGGTGCGCCGACCGGCCACTCGACGCCGCCCGCATGCCGCCGCTCGACGGGCTGGCGGTGGCGGGCGCGGCCTTCCACTGCCGCGCGCAGGAGGCCAATCACGCCGCCACGCAGATCCTCGCCGCCATCGCGGCGCAAGGCGCGCGGATCGAGACGCTGCGCATCGGCGAGGCGACGCTGGAGGACGTCATCCTCTCGCTAACCGCCACCGAGGGCCCGACGCCATGAACCCGCGCGCCGCCTTTGCTTATGCGGGCCTCGTCCTGCGCCTCAACCTGCGCAACCCGATGGCCATGATCTACGGCTATCTCTTCCCGCTCGTCTTCCTCGCCGCGTTCGCCATTCTCTATCGTCACGACGCCGTGCCGATCCTCTCGCATCTGGGCGAGCTGCTCACGGTGACGGCGCTGGGCGGCGCCTGCTTCGGCCTGCCCACTGCCATTGTCGCGGAGCGCGAGCGCGGCGTGTGGCGCCGCTATCGGGCGACACCCGCCGGCGCGGGTACGTTCGTCGCCGGGCTGGTGCTGAGCCGGCTGGTCCTGCTCGTCTCGGCAGGGGTACTCCAGATCGCGCTGGCCATGCTGCTGCTCGGCATGCCCATGCCCGTGCACCCGGCCGGCCTGCTCCTCGCCTTCCTGCTGGTCAGCCTCGCCCTGATCGGCCTTGGCATGATCGTGGCGATGCTGGCGGGCAGCGTGCCAGCCGTGCAGGCCCTGGGCCAATGCATCTTCCTGCCGATGCTGATGATCGGCGGCGTCGCGGTGCGCCTCTCCAGCCTGCCGGATTGGGTGCAGACGCTCTCTGCCTTTTTCCCGGGCCGCTATGCCGTGGCGGCGATCCAGGCCAGCGCGACCGGCCGGGGCCTTGCGCCCGTCACGTTCGACCTCACAGCCCTCGCCCTCTTCGCACTCGCCAGCGCCCTCGTCGCGGCCAGCCTGTTCCGCTGGGATGGCGCCCGGCGGCGGGCCCATCGGCCGCTGCTGGTCGCCGGCCTTGCGCTCTGGCTCGCCATCGGCGCGGCCGGGACCACTCTCGGCATCGAGCGGGCCCACCCGATCGTGGACACGGCGCCGGTCGCACCGCCCGAAGCGTTTCTGCGCGCGCCGGACCGTCCCGCCGCTGTCGAACCGGCAGTCCCGGCGCCCCCGCAAGCAGCGCCGCAAGCCTCACCCGAAACGCCTTCGCGTCCGCCGCAGGAGCCGGCCCGCTGGCAGGATGTCGGCGCCGAGGACATCGCCCGTATCGCCTTCGAGCGCCTGCCGAACGATGAGGGGCTCGTCGCACCCATGGCCGCGCGCGGCACGCTGGACGATGCCGCCGTCGCCGCGCAGATCGCAACGGTGCGCGATACTCTCCCCGGCTGGGCGCCGGCGCACGTGGCCGATCCGGTCCAGCGCGTGCGCAATTTCCTCTTCATCGCCGCCGTGCCGGACCTGCTCCAGATGGATCCGCTGGAACGGCATTTGCCCTGGCTGGTGTTCGACCGGTTGCGGCAGGATTTGTCCGCCGCCGATCTGCCCCGCATCCTCTACTGGATCGCCCAGCATCCCCTGGAGGGGGACGATTCGGCCATCGGTCAGCTAGAGGCACTCGGTCTGCCCGCTGTCTCGGGGCCCACGACAGGCGTGCGCGAGCGCGCGATGCTCTACGCCATGAAATTCCTCAAACGGCTCGACGCCGCCCGGCCCCAAGCGCAGGGTTACGACCTTGGTCGTAATGCCGATGCGCCGCACGCCGTGCTAGCGTTCGCACCGCGCATGACAAGAAGAGGACAGGGTTGATGCGGAGGGGAACGGCGATCCTTGCGCTGGCGAGCGGCGCCACGGCGCTTGCGCTGATCACGGCGCAGGCGTGGGGCGCGGATGCACATGCGCCGCCGGACGCGCATGCCCCGGCAAACCCGGGCGCGACGATCTTCGCGGCAAGCTGCGCGGGCTGTCATGGCACCGATCTCTCCGGCGGGCGCGGGCCCAGCCTGTTCGCTCCGGCGCTATTCGAGCGCCTCACCGATCCGATGCTGCACCAGACTATCGAGAAGGGCATCAAGGATAGCGAGATGCCGCCCTTCGAAGGCACGCTGGACAGCGGGCAGATCGACGCCGTCATTGCCTACCTGCACAGCCGCGCGGCCGAGCTGGCGCGCGGTGCCGGGCCGTCATCGGGCGCGCCATCCTCCACCTCGGTCGCGGGCCCGCCGCCCAATCCGGATGGACAGCGCATCCACAGCGAGACACAGGATTTCCAGATCGAGACGCTGGTGGGCGATCTCGATACGCCCTATGGCCTCGCCTTCCTTCCCGATGGGCGCCTGCTCGTCACCGAGCGCGCGCCGGTCGGCAATCTGCGGCTCATCGATCCCACCGGCAAGCGTCCGCCAGTGCGCATCTCGGGTCTCCCCACCGTGCATCAGGGGCAGGATGCGGGCTTGCTCGATGTCGCCGTGGGCCCCGACTATGCGAAGGATGGCTGGATCTACCTGGCTTATTCGGACAGCGACCCGAGCCTGCCCCCGCCACCGCCCGCGCCGCCCGGCACGCCCGACTCGCAGGTGAAGCGCAATCCCTCACTGACCGTGATCGTGCGCGGCCGAATCGATGCGCAGAACCGCTGGACGGACCAGCAGGACATCTTCCGCGCGCCCTGGTCTTTCTACACTCCAAGCGGTGCCCATTATGGCGCGCGCATCCTGTTCGACGGCAAGGGTCATCTCTTTTTCACGCTGGGCGAGCGCGGCGACATGAAGAACGCGCAGAACCTCGGCACACCGCTCGGCAAGGTCCACCGCGTCAATCTCGACGGGTCGATCCCAGCCGACAACCCCTTCGTGCGCACCCCCAGCGCCCTCCCCACCATCTGGAGCTATGGCCACCGCAACCCCGAGGGGCTCGCCATCGATCCGGCGACCGGCCTGGTCTGGGAGAGCGAGCACGGCCCCGTGGGCGGCGATGAAATCAACATCATCGAACGCGGCGGCAATTATGGCTGGGGCGTGGTCTCCAAAGGCATGCAGCCGGGCATCACGGACGTGCGCGCGGACGGCATGATCGAGCCGGTCGCCTGGTATTTCCCCACCATCGCACCCAGCGGCATCGCCTTCTACAATGGCACGCGCTACGCCGGGTGGAAGGGCTCGCTCTTCGTGGGCGCGCTACGTGGCCAGCAGTTGCGGCGCCTTACGGTGGAAGGCCGGCGCGTGGTGAGCCAGGAAGTGCTGTTCAGCAATCTCGGCCGCGTGCGTGCGCTTGCCACCGGGCCGGATGGGCTGCTCTATGTGCTCATCACCGATCCGACCGGGCCGGGCTGGGACATCGGCTTCACCGACCCCGTGCGCGGCGCGCTGGTGCGCCTCAACCCGATCACATGGCAACAGGTGGAGTTCCGGTTCCAATGAAGACAAGCCTCTCTCTGCTGCTGGGTGGCACTGCCCTGTTCGCCGTCGCTCCCGCCTACGCCGCACCGAGCGCGGAGCTGGCGCCCTTCGGCACCGCCAAGGACGGTGCCCGCGTCGACCTCGTCACACTGCGCAACGACAGCGGCATGGTCGTGCGCGTCTCCACACGCGGCGGCACCATCACCGAGGTCAGCGTGCCGGACCGCGACGGCACGTTCGGCAATGTCGTGCTGGGCGTGACCGGCTTCGAGGCCTGGGAGAAACTCATCGGCTTCAACGCCATTACCGGCCGCTATGCCAACCGCATCGGCAATGGCGGCTTCACGCTGGACGGCACTTTCTACAAGCTGCCGGGCAACGCCAAGACGGGCGTGACGATCCATGGCGGCTTCCCGGGATTTGCGAGCAAGATCTTCAAGGCGGAAACCTTCGCGAAGGACGGGCGCGCCGGCGTGGTGCTCAGCCATGTGAGCCCGGACGGCGACAATGGCTTCCCCGGCGAACTGACGCTCAAGGTCACCTATAGCATCGGCGCAGACAATGCGCTGCGGCTCGACTATGAGGCGACGACCAGCAAGCCCACTGTGCTCAACCTTACCAACCACGTTTATTTCACGCTGGGCACCCACAAGAGCGGGCCAGTCTATGACCAGCTCCTCCAGGTCTTCGCCAGCCGCTGGACCCCCACGGACGAGAACCAGGTGCCGACCGGCGAGATCGCCTCAATCGAGGGTACGCCGCTCGACTTCCGCAAGGCCCGCCCCATGCTGGACGCCATCTATTCCACGCATCCGCAGATCATGCTCGCCAAGGGCCTCGACCATAATTTCGTGCTCGACGGCGCCTCGGGTGCGGCGCCGCGCGTGGCGGTGCGGCTGAGCGATCCGCGCAGCGGTCGCCAGCTCGAAGTGCGTACCACCGAGCCGGCCGTGCAGCTCTATTCCACCAACGGCATCGGCGGCACCATCGACGCGGGCGACGGCCGGACCATCCGCCAGAGCGACGCGCTCGCCATCGAGACGGAGCATTTCCCGGACAGCCCCAACAAGCCGAATTTCCCTTCGACCGTGCTGCGCCCCGGCGAGACCTATCGCTCGACCACCGAGTTCGCCTTCTCCACCGACAGGACACCCTTCCCGCAATGAAGACTGCCCTCACCTCCGCCGCGCTAGCGCTTGCGCTCGCTGCCCTGCCCGCCGCGCCCGCCCAGGCGCAAGAGAGCGGCGATCCGCTGCGCCTCATCTTCGTCGACGTCGAGGGCGGGTCAGCTGCGCTCTACATCACGCCGCAGGGTCAGTCGCTGCTGATCGACACCGGCTGGCCGACCGGCGTGGGCGGTCCGCGTCCCGAGCCCGGCAAGCCTGCGCCGACGCCGCTCAACAGCGCCGAGCGCATCGCCGCCGCCGCTCGCGCCGCTGGCCTCAACCGCATCGATTATCTGGTCGTCACTCATTATCATGTCGATCATGTCGGCGGCGTGGAGGACCTACTCAAAGCCATCCCCGTCGGCACGGTGATCGACCACGGCCCCAATCGTGAATTCCCGCGGGAGGGGACTAATCCCGCCGCACTGCGCTTTGCGACCTCCACGCTTTACCCCGCCTATCTCAAGGCCATCGAGGGCCACCCGCATCGCGAAATGAAGGCTGGCGAGACGCTCTCCATCGACGGGCTGGAATTGCTCGCCGTCAATAGCGATCGCGAAATCTACGATGTGCCAAGGCCCAGTGCGAATCCCGCCTGCGCGACGGCCACCAGCAAAGACCAGGACGGCGGCGAAGAGAATGCCCGCTCGCTCGGCTTCCTGATGCGCTGGGGCAAGGCGCGCCTCCTCGCCATGGCCGACACCACCTGGAACGTCGAAAACACGCTGGCCTGCCCGGAGAACCGCATCGCGCCCGTCGACCTCTATCTCGCCAACAATCATGGCAGCGAGATCAGCAACAGCCCGGTCTTCGTGAACAGCGTGGCGCCGCGCATCGTGCTGTTCCAGAACGGCCCGCGCAAGGGTGCCGACGCCAGCGTGCTCGATACCGCGCGTGCCTCGCCCCGCAAGCCGGCGATCTGGCAGATGCACAGCGCCGAACGTTCGCCCGAGCGCGACGCGCCGCCGCAGAATATCGCCAATGTCGCCGGCGGCACGGACGGCCATGCCCTTCACGCCTATGTGCGCCGCGATGGCGTCATCACGCTCGTGAACACGCGCACCGGGCATAGCGAAACCTATCCGGCCGCCCAATGACCGGCCGCCCGGCGACGGTTGACGCGCGAGCGCTGATTGCCACGCTCCGCGCGCTGGTCGGCCGTCGCCATGTGCTGACCAGCGCGGCTGCCACGCTGCGCTATCGCGAGGGCTATCGCACGGGCGCAGGCGCGGCGCTGGCCGTCGTGCGGCCGGGCTCGCTGGTTGAGCTCTGGCGCATCGCCTCCGCCTGCGTGGCGGCGGACGTCACGCTCATCATGCAGGCAGCCAATACCGGCCTTACCGGGGGATCGACACCGGACGGGAGCGATTATCCCGGCGGCGTTATCATCATCAGCACCGAGCGGCTGGGCGGCATCCATCTGCTCGACGAGGGCCGGCAGGTCGTTTGCCTGCCCGGAGCCACGCTCTACCGGCTGGAGAAGGCGCTACGGCCGCATGGCCGCGAGCCGCATTCGGTGATCGGGTCGAGCTGCCTGGGGGCTTCCGTAGTCGGCGGCATCTGCAACAATTCCGGCGGCGCGCTGGTGCGGCGCGGCCCCGCCTTTACCGAGCTGTCGTTGTTCGCGCGCGTGACGGCGCAGGGCACGCTGGACCTCGTCAACCATCTCGGCATCGCGCTCGGCGATGATCCCGAGACGATCCTTACTCGCCTCGAAACTGGCCGGTTCACACCGGATGAGGTTCTAACTCCCGAGGGCGCGCGCGCCTCGGCCGCCGCCGATTATGCCGCCCACATCCGCGACATCGACGCGCCCAGCCCCGCGCGCTTCAATGCCGATCCGCGCCATCTCCACGAAGCCTCCGGCAGCGCGGGCAAGCTCATCGTCTTCGCGGTGCGGCTCGATACCTTCCCTGCCGATGCGCAGACCGCCACCTTCTACATCGGCACCAACGATCCCGACGAATTGGCCAGGCTGCGCCGCGCCGTGCTCGGCGGCTTCGATCATCTCCCGATCGCAGGCGAGTACATCCACCGCACGGCGTTCGACATCGCGGACATTTATGGGCGCGACACCATGGCGGTGATCGAGCGGCTGGGCACTGACCGGCTGCCGCTGCTCTTCGCCGCGAAGGCACGGGTGGACGCCTGGGCGCGCCGCCTCCTGCCACATGGCGAGGGCTTTTCGGACCGGCTGATGCAGCGCCTCGGCCGCTTCGCGCGTGATCGCGTCCCGCCGCGGCTGCGCGCCTTTCGCGATGCCTATGAGCATCATCTGATCCTCAAAGTGGCGGGCGAAGGCATAGCGGAAACGCGCGCCCATCTCTCTCGCGTCTTTCCCTCCGCCACCGGCGACAGTTTCGAATGCACCCCGCGCGAAGGCGCGCGCGCCTTTCTGCTGCGCTTCGCGGCGGCGAGCGCGGCAGTGCGCTACCGGGCCGTTCATCGCCGTACAGTCGGAGACATTGTCGCGCTGGACGTGGCGCTGCCCCGCAATGCCGAGGCATGGGTGGAGCATCTGCCGCCCGAGATCGCGGATGCGTGCCTCCTCCGGCTCTATTACGGGCATTTCTTCTGCCATGTGTTTCATCAGGATTATCTGGTGAAGCCGGGGGTCGACCCGCATGCACTGGAGGCGCAGATGCTTGCCCTGCTTGATGCGCGCGGGGCCGAATATCCCGCCGAGCACAATGTCGGCCATCTCTATCCCGCCAAGCCGGCGCTGGCGGAATTCTATCGCACGCTCGATCCGCGCAACCAGCTCAATCCGGGACTCGGCCAGACTGGCAAGGCCCGCTTCTGGCACGCGCACTGAATACCCCTACCGATATACAGTTCCTGTAGCCCGTCGCGGCCAATCGAGCATGTTCGACGCGGTCAACGCGACTCTTGACCTTCTCATCGGAAAATCTGTATACAGTTCTCGACAGGAGGATCGATGAACGACAGCTCGCCCGCGCGGCGCTTGCGGTCCAGGGCGTGGTTCGCGGACCAGTCGCGGCCCGACATGACCGCGACCTATCTCGAACGCTTCATGAACTATGGCCTGACGCCGGCTGAGCTGCGCTCCGGCCGGCCGATCATCGGCATCGCGCAGACGGGGACCGATCTCTCGCCCTGCAACCGCGTCCATCTCGATCTCGCCCGGCGCGTGCGAGACGGCATCCGGGACGCGGGCGGCATTCCCATGGAATTCCCGGTCCACCCCATTTTCGAGAATTGCCGCCGGCCGACCGCCGCGCTGGACCGCAATCTCGCCTATCTCGGCCTCGTCGAGATTCTCTACGGCTATCCGCTCGATGCCGTGGTGCTCACCACCGGCTGCGACAAGACGACCCCCAGCGGCATCATGGCCGCCGCCACCGTGGACCTTCCCGCCATCGTGCTCTCGTCCGGGCCCATGCTCGACGGTTGGTTCGAGGGTGAGAAAGTGGGCGCCGGCGCGATCATCTGGAAGAGCCGCAAGCGGCTGGGCGCGGGCGAGATCGACGAGGAGCAGTTCATCGAGGCGACCATGGCCTCCGCCACCTCGGTCGGTCATTGCAACACCATGGGCACGGCGATGACCATGAACTCGGTGGCCGAGGTGCTCGGCCTCTCGCTGCCCGGTTGCGCGGCCATCCCCGCCGCTTATGCCGGCCGCGCGCAAATGGCTTATGCCACGGGCCTGCGCATTGTGGAGATGGTGCATGAAGACCTGCGCCCCTCCGCCATCCTGACGCGCGAGGCCTTCCTGGATGCCATCGCGCTGGTCAGCGCCATTGGCGGATCGACCAATGCCCAACCGCATATCATGGCCATGGCCCGCCATGCCGGCGCACAGATCGACGCGCGCGACTGGCTGGAATGGGGCTATGACGTGCCGCTGCTGTGCAATGTACAGCCGGCCGGCACGCATCTGGGCGAAGGCTTCCACCGCGCCGGCGGCGTCCCCGCCGTGATGGCCGAGCTGCTGGGGGCCGGCAAGCTGCACGGCGACCGGCCGACCGTTACCGGGCAGAGCGTCGCGCAGAATATCGCCGGCATCGAGGCCAGTGACCGCGACGTGATCCGGCCCTTTGCCGCGCCGCTGATGGAAAAGGCCGGGCTGTTGCCGCTCCATGGCAATCTCTTCGATTTCGCCGTGATGAAAGTGAGCGTCATCTCGCCCGAATTCCGCCGCCGCTATCTGGAGGTGCCGGGCCGCGAAGGGGTTTTCGAGGGCCGCGCCATCGTGTTCGACGGCGGCGAGGATTATCATGCACGGATCAACGATCCGGCGCTCGCCATCGACGAGGACTGCATCCTCGTCATGCGTGGCGCCGGGCCGCTCGGCTGGCCGGGCAGCGCCGAGGTCACCAACATGCAACCGCCCGACACCCTGCTCCAGCGTGGCATCATCAGCCTGCCAACCATCGGCGATGGGCGCCAGTCGGGCACGTCGGACAGTCCGTCCATCGTGCATGTGACACCCGAAAGCGCCGCGGGCGGCGGCCTCGCCTGGCTGCGTACCGGCGATCGCATCCGCGTGGACCTCAACAGCCATCGCTGCGACGCACTGGTGCCCGAGGACGAAATCGCCCGCCGCCGCGCCGCGCTGTCGCCGTCCGCGCCGGTAAGCAACACGCCCTGGGAGGAGCTTTATCGCGCCCATGCCGATTCACTGGAAGAGGGCGCCTGCCTCGACTTCGCAGTCAAATATCGCGGGATCGGCCACGATGTGCCGCGCCATAATCATTGATGCGCGCCTGGCCGGCATCAGGGCGCTGCAAGCGGGGTGGTGCATTGCCGTCGGGCAAGCCATATATGGCGCGGGGTGACATCGCAGATGAACGCAAAGACACAGATCGAGCAGGCGCCGGACAGCACGCCGTCCACGCTGCGCACCTATGTGATGAAGGAACTGCGCGCGCAGATCCTTTCCGGGCGCTATCGCCCCGGCGAGCGGATCAACGAGAGCCGCATCGCGCGCGAGCTGAACATCAGCCGCATTCCCGTGCGCGAGGCGCTCTCCCAGCTTCAGGAACAGGGGCTGCTCACCAATCGCGAGCGGCGCGGCATGTTCGTGACCAAGCTCTCGGACGAGGAAGAACAGCAGATCAACTCGCTGCGCATCGTGCTGGAGGCCGAGGCGATGCGCCTGGCGCGCGCGCGCATGACGCCGGCTGTTCTCGCCGAGCTGACCGATCTGGTGGAGCGAATGGAGAATTGGGACGGGCCGCTGATCGACGCCGCCGCGCTGGATCGCGACTTTCATGCCACCATCTGGAAAGCGGCGGGCAATCCTTTCCTGGAGCGCACGCTCATCTCGCTCACCACATCGCTCTTCGCACACAAGGCGCTGGAGCATGTCAGCCTGGAAATCCGGCGCTGGCGGCTCAATCACCATCGCGCCTTGCTGAACCTGGTGGCAGGGAGCGATGCCGACCCGACGCTCGCCATTCTGGAGCATCTGCGCATGGGCTATACCGATCCAGAGCGCTATTCGAGCCTGGTCGTCGCCGGCGCGCCGAGCGCCTGAGCCGTCCACCCTTTTCGACGCCGCACGACGCCCTGCCCCACCGGGCAGCGCCCCGTCGTGCGCTCTCATCATCCGGAAGGACCATATGAAACTGCTTCGCTACGGGCCGAAGGGCCAGGAAAAGCCGGGATTGCTGGACGCCGACATGCGCGTGCGCTCGCTGGCGGACCATGTCGTGGACATCGACGGCGCGCTGCTGGCTACCGGCCTCGACGCATTGCGCACGCTCGATCCCGCGACACTGCCGCTGGTGCCGGAAGCCGAGACCGCCCGCATCGCCGAGCCGGTCGCCCATGTAGGCAAGTTCCTGTGCATCGGCCTCAATTATTCCGATCATGCCGCCGAGGCGGGCATGCCTATCCCGGCCGAGCCCATTCTCTTCACCAAGGCCACGTCGGCGATCATCGGCCCCAATGACGACGTGCTGCTGCCGCCCACTTCCACGAAGTCCGACTGGGAAGTCGAGCTGGGCATCGTGATCGGCAAGGAAGCGCGCTATGTGACGCGCGAGGCGGCGCTGAGCCATGTCGCGGGCCTGTGCGTCGTCAACGACCTCTCCGAGCGCGAATATCAGCTCGAGCGCGCCGGCACCTGGGACAAAGGCAAGGGTTGCGACACCTTTGGCCCCTTCGGCCCCTGGCTGGTGACGCTCGACGACATCCCCGATATCGCCAATCTGCCCATGTGGCTGGACGTCAACGGTGTGCGCATGCAGACCGGCAACACGGCGACCATGATCTTCGACGTCCCGTATCTCGTCCATTATGTGAGCCAGTTCATGAGTCTCCAGCCCGGCGACATCATCAGCACCGGCACGCCGCCGGGCGTCGGCATGGGCATGAAGCCGCCGGTCTTCCTCAAGGAAGGCGACGTGATGACGCTCGGCATCGAGGGCTTGGGCGAACAGCGCCAGTTGGTGAAGCGTTATGGGGCCTGAGCGGGCGCCTCGGCTCGCTGGCGCCCTGAGTTAAGCAACTCGATCATCTGTGCATACACGGTGCTCGTGGCGCCGTGTATGCCGCCGGCTGCTATGCGAGGTCCCGCTGGGAGGAAGCTCGCCCCCCTTCGTTATCCCTGCGAGAGCTTTGGTCTGCTTTCCTCTTGTACTCCTGCGCAGGCCGGGCCCAGGGCTCCTGCCTGCGCAGGAACACACGGCCACCCTGATGATGACGAACGGTTACCGCGAAGGGCACCAACCATCACAGGGATGGGAGCGCCGGCAGTCACCGCTGAAACGAACTCACCGATAGGGAGCAAGCCAACGCCCCCTCCCGACAGCTACAAGCTCATGCCCCCATCGATCACGATGTTCGACCCCGTCATGAACGGCGCCTCATCGGACGCGAGCAGCACGGCCACCTCGGCGATCTCCTCCGGTGTGCCGATGCGGCCCATAGGCTGGCGCGCGACGAACGCGGCGCGCGCGGCGGCTTCGTCACCAGTGGCACGCAGGCGCTCGGCCAGCGAGGGGCTATCCACGGTGCCGGGGCTGATCGCGTTGCAGCGAATGCCCTGCGCGATGAAATCCCGCGCCACCGACATGGTGAGGCCGATCACCGCCGCCTTGGATGTGCCGTAGGCGAAGCGGTTGGGCGCAGCCATGACGGACGAAACGACGGAGGCGATGTTGACGATGCTGCCCCCGCCCGCCGTCAGCATCGCCGGCAGGAACGCGCGGATCATGGTCTCGACCGACCCCACATTGATGCGCAGGCTGCGCTCCAGGTCGCCCGGCTGCGCATCGAGCAGCGTGCCGGAATGAACGATGCCCGCGCAATTGACGAGCACGCCCACCTCCGGATGGGCCGTTGCGAGTGCCTGCGCCGCCGGCGCATCAGTCGCGTCGAGCCGCGCGCACGTCACGCCCGCCCGGCCGGCAAAGGCTTCGGCAAGGCCGTCCTCCTGCAAATCGGTGGCGATCACGCGTGCGCCCTCCCGCAGGAACGCGCGGGCAATGGCATGGCCGATGCCCTGTGCCGCGCCCGTGACCAGGCAGTGCTTGCCGGCAAGCCGTCCTGTCATCCACTTTCTCCTTCTCAGCCCGGGAAGACCGTGAGCCCGCCGTCCACGCGCAGCACCTGGCCATTGATGAAGCGGCTCTGCCCGGCGGCGAGGAACGCGACGGCGTCGGCAATCTCGTCCGGCGTTGCATAGCGATCCAGCGAGGGCCCTTCCGCCCGCATCTTGGGGTCGGTAGCCCGCGTCGCGAGAAAGCGCGCGCTCATTGCAGGGCCCGGTGCAATCGCGTTCACACGCACGCCATGGGGGCGGGTTTCCACCGCCAGGCAGCGCGTATAGTGGACGATGGCAGCCTTGGCGCAGGCATAGACGACTTCGGACGCCACACCCATCTGCCCGTTGAGCGAACCGAAATTGACGACGCTGCCCTGCTGCCGCGCGATCATGCCCGGCACCACCGCCCGGCACATCAGGAACGTGCCCAGAAAATTGCGATCCATGACGGCCCGCATGTCCGCCATCGAGATATCGAGTGCACCATTGGGGCTGGGCTTGCCGCCCGCCGCGCCGATGTCGCCGCCCGCGCAGTTGATGAGAATGGAAATCGGCCCCAGCGCGGCCTCCACTTCACCTACCATCCGCGCGATGGCGGCCTCGTCCGTGATGTCGCCGGTCACGCCGATGGCTGGACGTCCCTCGCGTGCCAGCATCCGCGCCACGGCCGACAGATTCTCCGCCTCGCCATATTGCGCTGGCGCCTCTTCGCTGATGTCGTGGATGGCGACCGCGGCGCCAGCTTCCGACAGCCTCTCCGCGATGCGTCGCCCGAGGCCGCGCCCCGATCCGGTGACCAGCGCCACCGTGCCCTCGCGGATGGTCGCAGCAAGCGGGCCTGTCTGCGTTACTCCGGGATTCGTCATGCCCCTCCCCCTAAATGAATACAGCTAAAATGCGCGAATCGCTCAACGGAAACCGCGAAATCCGGCACGGTATCCTTCATTCCTATGCCGCCACTGATCGGCGTTGACAACGCCTCCTGTGTTTTTAGTATACAGTTCCAGATCCAATAGGGGATGGACTTGGGGGGAGGCATTGACAATGATCGCCATGGCCGCACGCCCTACGCACGGGAGAGACGCATGACGCCCACACGGGTCCGCTATGGCGTGGTGGGCTTTGCCCTATCCCTCGCCATCCTGTCTTACATTCAGCGGGTGGCCATCGCGCAGGCGGCCGGACCGATTGCCGAGGACCTGAGCCTCAGCAAGGCCGAGCTGGGCGCGGTGCTGGGCGCCTTCGGCCTCGCTTATGCCGCTTTCGAAATCCCCATGGGCCTCTATGGCGACAAGCGCGGCGTGCGGCGGGTCCTCACGCAGATCGTGCTCTTCTGGTCCTTCTTCACGGCCATGACGGGCGCGGCCTGGAGCTATGCCTCCATGTGGCTCATCCGCTTCCTGTTCGGCGCGGGCGAAGCAGGCTGCTTCCCTAACCTGACGCGTATGCTCAGCCAGTGGCTGCCGGCCGGCGAGCGCTTCCGCGCCCAGGCCATGATGTGGGCCGCCACGCGCTGGGGCGGCGCCATCGCTCCGCCCCTCGCGCTGATCGGCATCCAGCTTTTCGGCTGGCGATGGAGCTTCGTGGCGTTCGCTCTGCTTGGCGTCGTCTGGGTCGCCTTCTTTCTGCCGCGCTTCCGCGAGCATCCCGCCGACCATCCCAAGGTGAACGCCGCCGAACTGGCGCTCCTTGAGGATTCGGCCGCGATGGTGCGCGACGAGGAACAGGGGAGCTGGCTCAAGGTGCTGCTGCGCGGCCAGGTCCTGCTGCTCGTGCTCCAGTATTTCTGCTGGTCCTATGTCTGGTATTTCTTCATCACCTGGCTGCCGACATTCCTTCAGGAGCGCCACGGCCAGAGCGCCGCCGCCACGGCGGGCCTGACTATGCTGCCGCTGCTCGCCGGCGGCCTGGGCACGCTGGTGAGCGGCTGGATCCCGTCGGCCATCCCACGCCGCGCCATTGCCATCACCGCCTTCGTCCTCGTCGCGCTCATGCTCGCAGCCCTGCCCAATGTCGGCAGCGCGGCCGCGGCGATCGCGCTCATGGCGGCCATCAGCTTCTGCGGCGACCTCACCGTGCCGATCTCCTGGAATAGCTGCGTGGAAATCGGCCGGCGCTACACGGCCACCGTCGCCGCAACGATGAACATGTTCGGCAATTTCTCCGGCTTCATCGCACCGGTGGTGACGGGCATCATTCTCCAGCGCTCCGGCAATGACTGGACGCCGGTCATCTACGTCATGGCCGGCATGGCCGTGGTGGGCGCGCTGCTGTGGATGGTGCTGGATGTGGAGGGCAAGCGCACTCCGGCGCAAGCCGCACCGAACCCGGGCATCGAGCCCTGAACAACTAAGGACTGGAATAGACAGTGAAGATCGAACTGACGGGAAAGACCGCCGTGCTCATCGGCGCCAGCGGCGGCCTGGGCGAAGCCATGGCGCGCGCCCTGGGCGAGGCCGGCGCGCAGCTCGCGCTGGTCGGGCGCAATGCCGCGAAGCTCGATGCGCTCAAGGCGGAAATGGACGGCGCGGGCATTACCACCGCGACCTTCACGGCCGAGATGGTGGACGAAGGCGATGTTGCGCGCCTGCATGAGGCCGTAACGGCGCGCTTCGGCGCCCCGCACATCCTCGTCAACAGCGCCGGCACCAACCTGCGCAAGAACATGGTCGACTTCACGCTGGAGGAGTTTCGCGGCGTTGTCGATTCGAGCCTTATCAGCACCTTCCTCGCCTGCCGCGCCTTTGTGCCCGGCATGCAGCGGGCCGGCTTCGGGCGCATTCTCAATCTCACGTCCATCCTCGCCCATGTTTCGCTGCCACAGCGCACGGCCTATTCCTCGGCCAAGTCCGCGCTGCTCGGCTTCACGCGCGCGCTGGCGCTCGAGCTGGCGGGCGACGGCATCACGGTGAACGGCATCAGCCCCGGCCCCTTCGCCACGCCGATGAACGCGCCGGTGATGAACGACGCGGAGGCCAATGCCGCCTTCCTGCGCAGCCTGCCGGTCGGACGCTGGGGGAAGCCGGAGGAAGTGGGGGCGCTCGTCACCTACCTCTGCTCGGATGCCGCCGGCTTCATCACCGGCACGGATTTCCTGATCGACGGCGGCTGGACCGCGCGCTGAACAACCCAAGGGAGAGACAAAGATGCGTGGACGGATCATATGGGCAGCGCCGCTCGGCCTAGCCCTCGGGCTCATCGCGGCGCCCGCCATGGCGCAGGACACGGACGCACAGACGGCCGCCCTGCTCAAGACGCCGAGCATTCCCGGCCAGAATCTCAATGGCATGAAGGTCTATATCCGCGGCGGGCTCAAGACCCATTTCCGCGGCCAGCATGACTATCCGCAGTTTGTCGCGGACTGGTCCAAGATCCTGACCGAACATGGTGCGGTGGTCGACGGCTCGCTTCATGCCCCCAGCGCACAGGAGCTGGAAGGCGTGGACGTGCTCGTCATCTACAAGGGCGATGCGGGCTATATGACACCCGCCGAAAAGGCGGCGCTGGATGCCTTCGTCAAGCGCGGCGGCGGCATCGTCTCCATTCATGACGCGCTGTGCGGGCCCGATCCCGAGCAGTTCGCCAGCTATGTGGGCGGCGCCAAGAAGCATGGCGAGATCAACTTTACGCTCGACGTGCCCGTCACCTACACCATCACCCAGCCCGATCATCCGATCATGAAAGGCATGAGCAATCTCACGCTGTTCGATGAGGCCTTCTACCGGATGACCTGGGCGAAGGATGCCAAGATCAACGTGCTGGCGACCACGGTGATCGCCGATGTCCCCGTCGCGCGCCAGGGCGGCGGCGCGGGCCAGACGGTGCCGCAGATCTGGACCTATGAGCACACCGTGCCCGGCGGCAAGCCAGCCCGCGCCTTCGCCTGGATGCAGGGCCATCTCTACGAGAATGTCGTCAACTATCAGATCCAGAATATGTTGCTGCGGGCCATTGCCTGGGCCGGCCATCGCCCGGTCGAAGAACTGGTCGACTACAAGGACGCAATCCCCGGCCCCGGCGTCCAGGAACACACCGCACCCGCACGGCCCGCCGACCGGAAATGATCCGCGCCGATCGGCGCTACACGGAAGACCATGGAGACCCCGGCGAAAGTCGGGGTTTCTTTTTGTCCCGCGCAGACGCGCAGAGGGCGCAGGAAGATAGGGCACGCGGAGGCGCGGAGGCGCGGAGGCGCGGAGGCGCGGAGGCGCGGAGGCGCGGAGGCGCGGCACAAAGAGCGTTGCCCATGCCTGAGGGTCAAGCCCTCGCCTTTTCTGGGAAAGCGGAATCGGCCCGCAACTCTTCTTCTCCGCGCCTCCGCGCCTTCGCCGTCCCATGTAACCTGCCTTATCCCTCCCCCCTTCAGCACCCTCTGCGCCTCTGCGCGGACACCCACCTCTGCTTTCCGCCCATAAAAAATGCCCGGCACGATGGCCGGGCTAGGGGAAGAGACGACAATGAAAGAGTGGCGGGCGCCGGGAGGGTGCAGCCTACCGGCGCCCGCCCCGCTTCAGAAGTTGAAGCGAAGGCCCACGCGGTACATCCGTCCAATCACGTCGTAGAGCGCCGGATTGACGTCGATGCCCGTATTGGTCTGCGGCGAGGGCGCCGGGTCCTTGTTGAACAGATTGTCCACCTTGAAATAGGCTTCCATGCCCTCACGCACGTTCACCGATCCCGAAACGTCGAAGTAAAGCGCGCCGGGCATGAAGTTGCTGTTGATGGTGCGATGGATGCTGGTCGAAGGCGGGCAGTTCGTCTGGCAGACCACATAGTTGTTGTTGTAGACGCCATCGGAGAACCAGCGCTGCTGGAGCGTGAGGCGCCACTTGTCGGTGCTGAAGCTCTGCGTAGCCAGTACCTTCCAGTCCGGCGTGGAGCCGGCATTGACGCCCGCCGAGTCCGTCGGCTCCGTGCCTGGAATGCCCGAGATCGAGACATTCTTGAGCACATGCGTCGCCAGCGCCCGCAGCGTCAGGCGGCCATCCAGACCAAGCGGATTGCTGATCTGGTAGCTGGCCTCGATGTCGAAGCCTTCGCCGTGCAGCTCCGCGAAGTTGAAGGGCTGCGTCCGCACGAAATTGTCGGACTGGTTCGGGCCAAGCAGGTTGAACAGGCCGTTGCAGTTGGTAAGCCGCCCGTCCTTGCAGAACTCCACGACCTGCGCGGCCGAGAGGCTGGAGATCACGTCCTTGATCTTGATGTTGTAGTAATCGAACGACAGGCTCAGGCCCGGCGCCCAGCTCGGCCGCGAGAGCACGATGCCCACGGTCGTGTTGCGCGCCTTCTCCGGCGTCAGATTGGGGTTACCGCCCGTGATCTGCAGGATGTTGACCTGCGGCGGACCGTTGTTGGCGTTGTTCGGATCGTTGGGATCGTAGAACGGGTTGTTGAAGTTCGGAATGTTGACCGAGCTGCCGGCCGCGAACAGCTCCGACAGATTGGGCGCGCGGATATCCCGCGAGGTCACGCCGCGGATGCGCACGCCGTCCAGCGGCGTATCCCAGGTGCCGCCGATCTTCCAGGTCGTGACCGTGCCCGACGTGGAATAATGGGTGACGCGCATGCCCGTGTTGAAGTTGGCCTTACCCATCGCATCGGAATCGAACAGGGGCACGTTCACTTCGAGATAGCCCTCGGTGACGTTATACTTGCCCTTGCCGCTGCGATAGTTGCCGGCATACCAGTTGTTGCCGCCGGCATTGAGCAACGGATCGATGGGGTAGAGCAAAGCCTCCGGCCCGCTCGCGGCACCGTTGCCGTTGCTGTAGGGGTCGCCCGTCACCTTGTAGAATTCCTGGCGCCACTCGCCACCGAACGCGACCGAGACCGGTCCGCCCGGCAACGTGAGCGGCTCGCCGGAGATGTTGAGGCTCACCACATTCTGCGTCTGGCGCGTGTGCTGATAGGGGCCTGAACCGGGTGCGATATAGGCCAGCGTCGATTCCGGCGCCGGCGTGCCGCCGATGATGTTCAGCGTCCGGCAACCGGAATCCCGCGCAATCGGGTTGGCGCAGACGATCTGCCCGTCGAGCAGGATGGCCTGAACCGCCGCATTGTAGCGCGCGTTGAGCGTGATGTCCGTCACCTTGATGTCGGTGATGTTCTCGCCATGCTGGTAATAGCCGTCATAGCGCCACTCGGTGCCGGCGACGCCGACCGCGCCCTTGAGGCCGGCTACCACGCGATACTGCTGACGCGTCGGGCTGACCACAATGTTAGGCAGAATGGCATTGCTGACGCCGAAGCCGAAGCTGGTGATGCCCGCATCCGCGCACTGCTGCTTGATGATGTCCGGCACATAGGGGCTGGAGCATTGCATCGTGATGCCCTGCTTGGCCGCGCCCGGGTTCGGCTGGGTGCTCGTCTCGATGCGTGCCGCATTGAAGGTCACGTACATCTCGTTGCCCGGGGCGAAGTCGAAGCCGATGCGGCCATAGCCGTTCCAGCGTTCGATCGGCGTCTGCAAGGTGGTGCCGATGCCGACATTGCCGGAGAGGTCGCCGCCGACGCAGAAGCCGGCATAGCAATTGGTGACGCTGCCACCCGGATTCTTGGCCGGGATGCCCTGCACGCCGTCCAGATTGCCACCATAGACGAACGGATAAGGGTTGCCCGCGGCGTCGAAGGCCGTGCCCTGGAGCGGGCCGTTGGTGATCAGGCCATATTTCGAATATTGATAGGCCTGCGCATGATCGCCGACGATATACTGCGGGCCACCGCCGCCGGCTTCGCTGCCGGTGTTGAAGAAGGTGCTGGTGCGATACCAGTTGCGGCCCGCCGCCATTTCTTCGCCGAAGCCACCGGGGCCGACGCCATCTTCATGGTCATATTCGCCGCTGAGCTGGATGTGCAGCCGGTCGTCCATGAAGGAGCGGCCCACAGCGAGCTGGACGAGCGCCTGCTTGTTGTCGCCATAGGTGCTGATGCCACCCTGGATGTTGCCCTTGATGCCCTCGAAGCGCGTGTCGGTGATGAAGTTGACCACGCCGCTGACCGCGTCCGAGCCATAGGAGGCCGACGCACCGCCGGTGACGACATCCACACGCTTGATGAGAAGCTGCGGGAAGAGGCTGATGTCCGGCGTGCCGTTCACATTGGCGCCGACCACGCGCTGGCCATCGAGCAGCGTGAGCGTGCGGCTGGTGCCGAGGCCGTGCAGCGCGAAGGCGCTGAGACCCTGCGTGCCGCTCGACGTGCTGTTGTTCCCCACCGTGACGCCGGTCGAGCCCTGCAGCGAGGGCAACTGGGCGATGGTGGTGAAGATGTTGGGCTGTGCGTTCTGCGCGATCTGCTCGGCATTGATCGCCTGCACCGGCGTGGGTGCCGAGAAGTTGGGCGAGACGATGCGCGAGCCGGTGATGACGATGTCCTGCGAGCGCTCCTCGCCGGAAGCCGCCGCGGCGTCGTCCTGTGCCTGCGCCGGAGCGCCCCATGCCATCGCCGCGCAAGCGACGCCGGCGGCTAGCAGCGCCATTCGCATTGTATGACGGGCCCTCCCGCCGTTCATCTGTTCAAGAATGTCCATGTTGGAACCTCCCCTGGTCTCTCTCTTTGGTTGATGCAATCAGTCGATCATGGCGCCACCGCGTAGAGCGCGTGGTGCGTAAGAATGAACAACGTGCGCCGATCCGCGCCGCCGAAGAGCAATTGGAGCGGGCGATCCGGCACGTCGATGCGGCCGAGCGGCTTGCCCGCGCGATCGAAGACGAACACCTGGCCGTTGGCGATGAAGACATTGCCATCGCGGTCGACCGCGACGCTCTCGCCGCCCCGGTTGGCGAAGGGCTTGAGGTCCGTTACCGCACCCCCTTCACCGAGCAGGCCGCTGAAAGTGCGATCCTCGGACTCGTTGCTGATGAACACCCGTTCGCCCGGCTTGGCCGTGAGGAAGCCGTACGTGTCGAGCGAATGGGAGAAACGCCAGCCCTGACGCGAAACCGGCCCCTGCTGGAACACGCGATAGGCGGGCAGCACCAGGCTTCCATCGGGCGAGACATATTCGCGGGCCTGCGGCACGGCGACGTCACGCGCGAACATCTCGGCGAGCGTGGTGAACTGGTCGGTCGCCGGATCATATTGATCGCGGAATTCGCCATTGTTCCACCAGTTGCCCGGAATGGCCGTGAGTGCATCGGGCCGCGGCTGCGCCGGCGTCGGCGGGATCAGCGTCATCGATCCGTCGCGCGTGCCGGGCTTGAAGCTGTAGACGCTTGCTTCGGGCCCGAGGATCGAAAGCACCATCAGATTACCGGAGCGGTCGACCGCGAGGTTGATGGGGTCGATCGGCTGGTCGCGTTCGATGGAAAGGCCCTCGTCCGGCGCCCAGCCATAGATGCGGTGGAAGCGGCGCTCGACGAAATAGAGCTTGCCCTGCCCATCCACGGCGCCACCGGAAATCGACCAGAAGCCGTCCTCCAGCTTCTTCAGGCTGGCGCCCGCCGGGAAGACCGGCGGCAGCGGTGCCGGCTCGGCCTTGGCGGGATTGGCCGGAATGTCCAGCACCGCGAACTCGCGCTCGCGCACCACCTGCTTGCTGGTCATGTCCTCGATGGCATTCTCGAACGGGAACTTGCTGGCGCGCAGGAACGTGCCGCATCCATTGGAATCGCAGATTGCGTAGCCGCTCTCGGCGTTCACATGGACATTGCGGAAGCGGATATCCGAGGAATTATAGAGCTTCACCGCGCTGTCCATGGGCCGATACGAGCGCGTGACGCGATAGCCGTGATAATTGGCAAACAGGATGTTGCGCGAGTTGCGAACCTCGGTGGAGATGGCAAAGGCGCCGTCGCCCACCTCCTGCTCGGTCTGCGGCGCGAAGAACTCCCAGTTTTCCACACCGTCCAGCACGATCTCGGCGCGCACATGATGCTCGGCGGAGAGCTGGTAGACGCGGCCCGGCGTCTTGGTGTTCGACACCGCGAAACCCGACTGCGCGAAGGTGTTGGGCGCCCAGATGGCATTGAAGGTGCCGCCGCCCCCATCCGTCACCCAGATGCCGGGATGCTGTTCGTCCCAATAGTTGGATGCGACCGGATCGTTGCCGGGACGGGCATAGAGGCCCTGCGACTTGCCATCGGCAATGACGGTGCCGCCACCGCCCTGGATCTTGACGTCGTCGATCAGCGAGGTCTCGCCAGCGCGCCAGAGAATGTCCGTCGCGCGCGGATTGATCCGGCCGGCAAACACGCCGATGCCCGAGATGATATTGGTGCCGCCGCGCGGCGCCTCGATGATCGCCTTGGCTTCGCCGATGCCCGCATAGGCCGGCACATTGTCCGGCAGCACAATCTGCGTGGTGCTGGGATGGAGGCCGATCAGCACCGTATCCGGCTTGAGAGTCAGCGTATCCGTCACCGAATAGAAGCCGCTCGGGAAATAGAGCACGCGATGCTTGTCAATAGCTGCCCGCAGCGCCGCCGTATCGTCGCTGGTGCCGTCGCCCTTCACGCCGAGATCGCGCACGTTCACCCACTCGCTCGTGGGCGGCAGATCGCGAATCACCTGCGCGGGCGCGGCCGGCAGGGAGGATAGGCCCTCGGCCTTGAAGCGCGTCTCGAAAGTGCCAGGCACGCCGAGGCCAGCCAGCGTCAGACCGTAGGTGAACTCGCCCACCTTGTAGGCGCCATCCCGGCCGACCGTCTTGCCGCTCTCGCGGAACCGCGCGAAGACAGGCGTGCGCGACGCGACGATATCCTGGAAGCCCACCTGCGTGTAGGCATTGTCTTCGTTGGAGACGAGCACGGCCGCCTTCGACACATTTTCGAAGCGCATGTCCTTGCCGAACAGCCAGTCGCCATAGCCCTTGTCGATCTCGATTCCGACAGGCGTGTTGCGGATCGAGACATTGGCCATGGTGAGCCCCGCCTCATGCTCGCGGATCGCGGCGTCGCGCTGCCCCTCGAACGTGGCGTCGAGCAGCGTGAACGACCAGGCCGGCGAGGGCTTTTCGGTCACGATGCCATAACGACCGCCCCGGAAATGCACGTCGCGAAACTCGTTGCCGGCCATGTAGACGCCCGCGAAGCCGGAGCCCACCTCGAAATTCATATGCTTGAGGAAGCCATGCTGGGCGACCCGGAAACGCACACCGACCGCCGCCGGATTACCCCGGCCGATCTTCACATCCACATTCATCATCGACGAATAGAAGGTGGCGGAATTGGCGTCGCGCACCTTCTTATCGCGCGGCACGATGTTGGGGACGGGCACGGGAACGTCGCCCACCGCATATTGATCGCCGCCCATGAACACGACCATGGCCGAAATGCCGCTCTGATAGCCCGGCGTATTGTCCGCCAGCAGCAGCACCGGCCGCGTCTGACCGATGCCGATCAGGCGTACGCCCAACGGCACCAGCAAGGTGCGGGTGATGCGATAGGTGCCCGAGGGCAGGAAGACGATGCCGTCCCGGCTATCCTTCCGGTAGGCGCGATCGAGCGCATCCTGAATCGCCGCGGTGTCGTCCGCCTTGCCATCACCCCTGGCATTGACAGTGATGGCAACGCCGTCCCGCGGCGGCGCAAGAAACACCGAGCCGGTGGCGGCGTTCGCCACGGCAGGCGCGCCCAGCGCCGCGAATGCGATTATGATACCCATCTTCATATTTTGGCAATGTAGCGCCAGCGACCGCGCTCGGCATCCACGACCAAGGTCGTATATGCAGGAAGGCGCCCGGCCCGATAGAGGATAAGCGGGCGCCGAGCGCGCCGGATTTCGTTCAATATGTGGCGCGTGGGTCTCACCCGAGCAGGTGGCCCCGACGAGAGGGCGACAAGGGTGAAGCACAGATCAGAGGCTCGACCGGAGCAGCCCGCCGCCATCATCGTGATGGGCGTGAGCGGCAGCGGCAAGAGCACGCTGGGCGCCCTGCTCGCCGATCAGCTCGGCTGCCCCTTCATCGAGGGCGACGAGTTGCATGATGCGGCGAGCGTGGCAAAAATGCGCAGCGGGAAGCCGCTCGACGATTCCGACCGCTGGCCCTGGCTCGACCGGCTCGCCATGGCGCTGCGTGAGTCGGCACTGGAGCACGGCCTGGTCGTGGCGGCCTGCTCAGCGCTCAAATATCGCTATCGTGAGCGGCTGAGCGCCGTCGCGAACGTCCCCCTCTCCTTCATCCTGCTGGAGACGGACCGCGAGGAGCTCTGGCGCCGGCTCGACAGCCGCAAGGATCATTACATGCCCGCGAGCCTGCTCACCAGCCAGCTCGACGCGCTGGAACGCCCGTCCGCCAATGAGCGCGCCCTCATCCTGGATTCCGCCTCCTCTCCCGAGGCGCTGTGCGAGGCCAGCCGCGCCTGGCTGGATATCTAGGCTCACTCCCCATTCTTTTCGGGCTCCCGCGCTCGTCGGAATCCAAGGACAGCTAAGCTGTTCGGCAAGGCGCCATGCCTTGCCGCGCAGGCCGCCGCTCGGCAAGCGCCGCCTCCCTCAAACACAAAAAAGGGCGACCACGCGGGGGGTGCGTGGCCGCCCGCTTCGCCCGCCTTTACGGCGAGCGAAGGCGCGTGCTTCAGGGTTTCACCGAATAAAGCGCATGATGCGTCAGAACGAACAGCGTGCGCCCATCCTTGCCGCCGAAGAGCAACTGGAGCGGCCGCTCCGGTACGTCGATCTGCCCGGCCGGCGTGCCATCGGCGCCATAGACGAACACCTGGCCGTTCGCGACATAGACGCGTCCATCCGGGCCCTGCACGACACTCTCGCCGCCGCGATTGGCAAAGGGCTTGAGATCGGTGATCGCGCCGCCCTGGCCGAGCGTGCCGCTATAGGTGGTGATCTGCGAGCCGTTGGTGACGAACACGCGGTCGCCCGGCTTGGCCTTCAGGAAGCCATAGGTCTGTAGGGCGTTATTCCAGCGCCAACCCAGATGATTGGGCGGGCCCTGCTCGAAGGTGCGATAGGCCGGCAGCACCAGGCTCCCGTCTGGCGAGACATATTCGGCGCTATTCTGAACCGCCGCGTCGCGGACGAACATCTCGCCCAGCGTGGTAAAATGGTCTGTCGCGGGATCATATTGATCCTTGAACTCGCCATTGTTCCAGTAGTTGACCGGGATCGCCACCGCCGCGCCGGTGCGGGCCTGCACGGGGGTCTGGGGGATGACCGTCAACTGTTCGGGCGACGTGCCCGGCTTGAAGGCATAGACCGTCCCTTCAGGCCCATCCGAGGAGAGCACGATGATATTGCCCGAATTGTCGATGGCGAGGTTGACCGGATCGAGCGGGCTGTCGCGCTCGACGGAAAGCCCCTGGTCCTCGCTCCAGCCATAAATGCGGTGGAACTTCTTCTCGACGAAATAGAGCTTGCCCTGCGCGTCCACGGCGCCGCCCGAAATCGACCAGAAGCGATCGGCCAGCTTCGTAACCTGTGGCCCCTGCGCCGCCGGCTTCTCCGGCTTGGCTGGCACGTCGAGCAGCGTGAATTCACGCTCGCGCACTTCTAGCTGGCTGGTCCGGTCGTAGATGGCGTTTTCATAGGGGAACTTGCTGGCGCGCAGGAACGTGCCGCAGCCCTTCTTGTCGCACGCGCCGAGGCCGCTCTCCGCATTCACATGCACGTTGCGGAAGCGGATATCGCTCGAATTCTCCAGCACCGCCGCCGCATGGGCCGGCTTGTAGGTGCGCGTCACGCGGTAGCCGTGATAGTTGGCGACGAGGATGTTGCTGGAATTCTGGATTTCCAGGCTGATCGTATCCGGCCCCTCGCCCACTTCCTCTTCTGTCTGCGGCGCATAGAGCGCCCAGTTCTTCACGCGATTGAGGCCGATCTCGCGTCGGACATGATGTTCGGCGGAAAGCTGCATCACACGGCCGGGTGTCTCGGTGTCGGAAATATAGAAACCGGTCTGCGCATAGGTGTTGACGGCCCACACATTGGTGAAGGTGCCGCCGCCCCCGTCCGTCACCCAGAAGCTGGGATATTGCGCATCCCAGCGCTTGCGCGGGTCCGCGTCGCCGGCATGGTAGGGATCGTAGGGATTGAACCGGGTGCCGTCCGGCAGGAACGTGCCGTGCCCGCCCTGGATCTTGACGTCCTCCACCAGCGAATGCTCGCCCGCCTTCCACAGCAGGGCCGTGGCGCGCGGGTTGATGCCGCCGGTGAACAGGCTCACGCCCGAGAGCATGGCCGCGCCGCCCTTGGCCGAGGCGACGAGCGCCTTCGGAGCGCCCACGCCCTGATAGCCCGGCGTCTCGTCCGGTAGGCGGATCTGCGTCGTGCTGGGGTGCAGGCCCACCAGCACCGTGTCGGGCTTGAGGCGCAGCGTATCCGTCACCTTGTAGAAGCCGCTCGGCAGATAGACGACGCGATGCTTGTCAATCGCTGCCTGGATCGCCGCCGTGTCATCGGTCGTGTCATCGCCCTTGGCGCCAAGCGTACGCACGCTCACCCATTCGGTGGTGGGCGGCAGCGGCGTCACATAGGGTTTGCCGCGTGCCGGCAGCGCCTTCAGCCCCTCGGCGGCAAAGCGCGCCTCATATTTGTCACCGGACTTGCCGAGGCCGGGGACCGTCAGGCCGTAGGTGAACTCGCCCACCTTGTAGGTGCCGGCCTGCCCCACCGTCTTGCCGCTGTCGCGGAAGCGCGCGAAGACCGGAGTCTTGCTGGCGATGGTGTCGAGGAAGCTGACCTGGGTGAAGGCGTTGTCCTCATTGGAGATGATGACGCCGGCCTTCGAGACATTCTCGAAGCGCACGTCGCGGCCGAACAGCCAGTCACCATAGCCCTTGTCGATCTCGACGCCGACAGGCACGTCGCGGAAGGTGACGTTGAGCAGCGTCAAGCCCGCCTCATGCTCGCGGATGCCCGCGTCGCGCTGACCCTCGAAGGTCGAATCGGCGAGCGTGTACGACCAGGCCGGCGACGGCTTCTCGGTCACGATGCCGTAGCGCCCGCCCTTGAAGTGCAGGTCCACCGCCTCGTTGCCGACCATGTAGACGCCGGCGAAGCCGGAGCCGATGTTGAACTCCATATGCCGCAGATAGCTATGCTGCGCGGCGTGGAAGCGGATGGCCGCGGCGGCGGGATTGCCCTTGCCGATCTCGAAGTCGACGTTCGCCATCGCCGAATAGAAGCTGCCGGGATTGGAATCGGCCACGTCATCCCGCGCGGGCACCACGCCCTGCACCGGCGAGGCGATCCGGAAGTTCGGATTGGCCGGGCCGGGATCGCGACCGGAATAGACCACCATGTTCTTGACGCCGCTCTGGAAGCCCGGCGTGTTGTCGGGCAGCACCAGCACCGGGCGCGTCTTGCCCACGCCGAAGATGCGCGTGCCCGGCGCGACGATCAGCGTGCGCGTGATCTTGTAGCGGCCCGAGGGCAAATAGAGGATGCCACCTGCACCCCGGCTCGCGGCGGCATCGATGGCGGCCTGGAGCGCGGCGGTGTCGTCGGCCTTGCCGTCGCCCACGGCCTTGGCGACGATCGCCTTGGGATCGTCCGGCGCGGTGAGATAGACGGACGGACCGGCCCAGGCCGGCGCACTCGCCAGGCAGGTGCCGGCGGCCAGCAGGGCTGTGGTCAGGATGTGATGGCGGCGGTTCATTTCCCCTCCTTCCAGGTTCGATGGCGTCGTCATTCGACTGCCTTCAATGGGTCGGCATTTTATCGAGGCATAAGCGATGGGTGGCCTCGCCGCACCCGCGACCAAGGTCGCAATTGCCCGAGGCGTTCAGGGCATCAGCCGGCGGCGGCCCTGCAGGAGATGCCAGCGCATCGCCACGGCCGCGCCATCGGCGTCCTGCAGGCGGATCGCCTCCACAATCATCTCATGCTCGCTCAGCATCGCGCCAATGGCCTCGGGCGGCCGTGAGCGGGAGATGTCCACGCCGGCGCGCATGATCCGGTCCACTTCGCGGTACATATGATCGAGCGTGGAGACGAAGGCCGGGTTGGCCGTCGCCAGGGCAATGGAACGATGGAGCGCCATGTCCTCCAGATGCGCCGGGCCACTGGAGAGCAGCGCGTCGCGCAGATTGGCCCAGGCCTTTTCGATGGCGTCCATCTGTGTGGTCGAACGGCGCATGGCGGCGAGCCGCGCCGCTTCCGTCTCGACCACGAAGCGCACTTCGTAGCTGCCCAGCGTCGCGGAAAGATCGTCGAGCGACATATGCGCGCCCAGTCGCTCCGAGGGCCGGCTCTTGACGAATGAGCCCGATCCGCGCCGTGCCTCGGTGATGCCGTCCGACGCCAGACGAATGAGCGCCTCGCGCACCACGGTACGCGACATGCCGAAGCTGGCGGCGAGCTGCGCCTCGGAGGGCAGCCGGTCGCCGACGTCCAGCTTGTCGGTCTTGATGATCTCGACGATCCGCGAATAGGCCTTGTCGGCCAGCCTGCCCTCGCTCATCGCCGGGCGTCGGTGCAGGATTGTTGCCGAACCATGTCTCACAGCAAATAGCTCCCCAGCATCACAAAGACCAGTCCGGCAACCGAAATGACCGTTTCCAGCACGGACCAGGTGCGGAAGGTATCGGCCGTGCTTGTACCGAGATAACCGCGCACCAGCCAGAAGCCCGGATCGTTCACATGGCTGAAGAAGACCGAGCCGCAACCGATTGCGAGCACGACCCATTCCGGCGACACGCCGCTCGCCGCGACGAGGCCGGGCACGACACCCGCCGTGGTGATGGTGGCAACCGTCGCCGAGCCCGTGGCCAGGCGTACGCCGACGGCGATCAGCCAGGCGAGCAGCAGCGGCGAGATGACCTCCGCCGTCGCCAGCCGCGCCAACAGGTCGGAAAGGCCGGCTTCGACCAGCACCTGCTTGAGCGAACCGCCCGCGCCGATGGCGAGCAGGATGGCGCCGGCCGGAGCAACTGCCTCGGTCCAGATGGAATCCTGCAAGACCGCGTCGCCAATGCGGCGGCCGAACAGCAACGGCAGCGCGACGAGGTTGGCGATCAGCAGCGCCAGCACCGGATTGGAGGCCGCCTTGAGCCACACGAAATGTGCGGCCACAGCCTCCGGCAGCAGCGGGATGAACTGGCCGAGCGCAATGAGCAGAACCGGCAGCAGCACCACGACGAGCGCAGCGGTCTTGCTGGGCGCGCCGCTCGCTTCGCTCGGTGGCTCGAATTCGGGCAGGTGGATCGGGATATTCTTGCCGATCACCCGCGCGAGCAGCGGGCCCGAGACGATGCCAGTAGGGATGGCGACCATCAGGCCGTAGAACATGGTCCGCGCAAGATTGGCGTCCAGCGCGTCCACCGCCAGCAGCGGCCCGGGATGCGGCGGCACCAGCGCGTGGGCAATGGAGAGGCCCGCCAGCGCCGGCAGCAGCAGTTGCAGCTTGGCGGCATCGCTGCTGCCGCCTCCGCCCTTCGCCTTGCCGAGGTTGACGGCGACCGCCGCCACGATGGGCAACAGCAGCACCAGGCCGGTCTCGAAGAACAATGGCAGGCCAATCAGCAGTGCCACGAACAGGCTGACCCAGGGCGCGGTGCGGTTGCTGGTGAAGCGCAGCGCGCCCATGGCCAGCGCGCTCGCGCCGTTGGAGATTTGCAGCATGGCGCCCAGCGAGAGGCCCAGCGCAACGACCAGGCCAGTGCCGCCCAGAATGGAGCCGGCACCCTGTTCGACAGCTTTGGCCGTCTCCGCGAGGGGAATGCCCGCAAGCGGCCCCACCAGGAATGCACCGCACAGCAGGCCGACAAAGGGGTGTAGGCGCCCTTTGGTGATGAGCAGGATCGACAGCGCGATGCCGCTCACCGCCGCCACGACAAGGCGGATATCTTCAGGGCTCATGATGCTGAAAAGCCGTAGGTTCGAGTAACAGCTTCTCTGTGCGCGCCCCACGGGCCACGATCATGCCTCATTCACCCTCCCGCTTATGTCTCTCGATTCCGTCTCCTGCCAGAAATCCGCACGGGAGACTAGACAAATCAGTATACAATATGCAAAAACCTGTCTAACCGGTCTTGAATTGGTCAGACAGCTTTGCGTATGCTTGCACTCGACACAAGGGGGTATCCGCACGTTGAAGGGGCCAAAATACCGGCAGAAGCGAATAGCCGCCATTTGACTGCACAGGGAGAGAGACGTGAGCGTGCATCAAATCAATGAACTGGTTCTCGACCGCGGCAGGCCGCCCATGGCCACCGGCTCGGACACTGAAAAACTGACCCCGACTCAGCTCCGCGTTCTCCAGGGCGTCCATCTCGGCCTCGCCAACAAGCAGATCGCCTTCGACCTCGGCATTGCCGAAGCGACGGTCAAGGCGCACATGACCGCGCTGATGCGCAAGCTCAATGTCCGCAACCGCACGCAGGTCGCGCTGCTCGCCGAAAAGATGGACTGGCTCCAAGCGTCCTGATCCGCCCCCACGTCCCCTTGCGCGCGCACTCTGCCGCTCTCTGAATCGCCCCGCCTACGCCGATCCAAGGCGTTTGCTTTGGCTGTGTAACATGTTAGGCTCTTCGGGTTGTGACTTGTCACGGTCAGCCTGGCGATCTTCCATGACCTTCAGACCGGCCCCGAGCCCTCCAAACGACCATCGCCTTTTCCGCGAACCCTTTGCTGCGCCGGCTCGCCAGCGTCGTGACATTGCTCACGCGGCGCGCGAATCCCGGCAAAGCCGTCATCGCATCGTGACAAGACGGGCGGCGCCGCGCCCCGCCCCCTCACTTTCTCCTCTTTTTTCGATAGCAACGCCGGCACCGGGCCGGCCCATCCTCCAATGCCAGGAGAGCGCCATGACTGACCTGCCCCTTCTCTCCCGACGCTCTGTCGTGCGCGGCGGCGCGCTCGGCATGGCGGCGCTCACCGCCGGGGGATTGCTACTCCCCGGCCGGGCCGCCGCACAGGACGCCATCACCAAGCCCATTCCCTCGTCGGGCGAGCGCCTGCCGGTCATTGGCCTTGGCACCAACAGCTACAGCGTGGAAGGCACCGAGCAACTCGCCGAGCTTCAGCAGGTGCTCGAAGCGCTGCTCCAGCAAGGCGGCTCGGTGGTCGACACGGCCCGGGCCTATGGCCGCTCCGAGGAAGTGATCGGCGATCTCATCGGCCGCATCGGCCAGCGCGACCGCTTCTTCATCTCGACCAAGACCCCGATGGGCCCCGCGCCCGCCGATCCAGCCGCCGAGCTGGAGACCGCCGCCCGGCGGCTCAAGGTACAGACGATCGACCTGGTGCTCGTCCACAATCTCGCCGGCACTGACAAATATCTGCCCGCACTGCTGGCCGCGCAGGAAGCCGGCCGCATCCGCTATATCGGGATCAGCACCTCCAGCGAGCGGCAATATGCCGAGCTGGCGGAAGCGATGCGCCGCTATCCGCTCGATTTCATCCAGGTAAACTATTCGCTCGCCAACCGTGCCGCCGAGGAAACGCTGCTTCCGCTCGCCCAGGAGCGGCGCATGGCAGTAATGATCAACGTACCCTTTGGCGGCCGCAATCCGAACCAGAATGTGTTCGGCAAGCTGACGGGGCCCCTGCCCGATTTCGCAGCCGCCTTCGATGCCACGAGCTGGGCGCAGGTCGCGCTCAAATATGTCGTGTCGCACCCGGCGGTGACAGTGGCCATTCCAGGCACCACGCGCGTGCGGCACCTGCTGGACAACCAGGGCGCCGGCAAGGGGCGCCTGCCCGATGCCGCCGCCCGCAAGGCGCTCGAAGCCTATTGGGATTCGCTCGCCTGACGATCGACAGCCCCATGGCCCGCCCCCGGTACGAACGGGCAGCGCCTCTTTTCTCGCTCCCCTGCTGCCCCCGCCGGCGCGCGTCCGCACCTAGCCCAGGAGTTTCGCATCGTGCCCTCGTCGCAACGCACGCCTGACCATCGGCGCGGGCTTGCCCGCCTCATCGTGGCCGAGTCCTTCGAGGTGCCCGCCGTGATCGGCGGCTTCGCGCTCTTCTTCCTGCTGTTCGCCAGCTATTTCATGCTCCGTCCAGTGCGCGAGACCTTCGGCGTCGCGGGTGGCGTGGACAATCTGCAATGGCTCTTCACCGGCACGTTCGTCGCCACATTGGTTGTGGTGCCGCTCTATGGCTGGGCCGCCTCGCGCATGACCCGCCGCCGGCTGCTGCCGATTCTCTATGGCTTTTCCGCATTGGTCATGGGCTGGTTCGCCGCCAGCCTCGCCATCCACCCGGAGGATGTCTGGGTAGGCCGCGCGTTTTTCATCTGGATTTCCGTCTTCAATCTGTTCGTGATCTCCCTCGCCTGGAGCCTGATGGTCGACCTGTTCGACCGCGATCAGGGCCATCGCCTGTTCGGGCAGCTGGCGGCCGGCGCTAGCCTCGGCGGCCTCACCGGGCCGCTGCTGAGCGGTCTGCTCGTGGCGCCGCTCGGCGAAGCGGGCCTGCTCGCGCTCTCGACGCTGCTGTTTCTGGGGACGCTGCCGTGCGCCTTCTTCCTGATGCGCTGGCGCGACCGGCTGGGCCCCAAGTTGGGTGCGGGCAGCAAGGATGCGGCGCGGCGGATTGGCGGCTCGATCTGGGCCGGGATTACGGGCATTCTGCGCTCACCCTTTCTGCTGGGCGTCGCCGCCTTCGTCCTCTTCCTGACTACGGCCAACACGTTCCTCTATTTCGAGCAGGCCCGCATTGTTGCGCTGACCTTCCCGGACCGCACGGCGCAGACACAGGTCTTCGCGACCATCGATACCATCGTGCAGACCGCCACGGTGCTCATCCAGATCTTCTTCACCGGCCGCCTCGCTCGCAAGCTCGGCGTCACGGCGCTGCTCACCGCCGTACCGGTGCTGATGATGATCGGCTTCGGCATTCTCGCCTTCTCTGCCACCTTCGCGGTGCTGGTGGGCGTGATGCTGGTACGGCGCATCGGCGAATATGCGCTGGTGCGGCCCGGCCGCGAGATGCTGTTCACCGACGTGGACGTGGAGACGAAGTACAAGGCGAAGAACGCCATCGACACGTTCGTCTATCGCGGTGGCGACGCCGTGTCGGGCTGGGTCTATACCGGCATTGTCGCCATTGCTTCCACCGGCGCAGTGGCCGTCGCCGGCGTCGTAACCGCCGGCCTCTGGGCGGGAATCGGCGCGTTCATCGGTCGCAAGCACGACACCAGCCGCAGAGCCGGCGAGGCATAGCAATCCAGAGACACAGGGGCGTGCAGAATTGCCACAGGTGTAACCTCTCGTTGCTGTACTGGACCGCAAGCTCTTCGCCTCCCTGAACGCATGCGCTAAAAAGGGCCGCAAGGCGAAGCCAAATGGCCGCCTGCTGCTCGTGCTGCATCATCAGGGAGCTTTTCGGCCATGACTGCCCATGGTCCTTTTGCTGTTGCATCCGCGCAAGATCGGCTCGCCGCTCCGCATCGGAACGGACTTGCACTGTCCTTGCGCGATATCAAAGCCACGCCCCGCAAAAGGCACGAGAGCCATTTCATGACGCGCACCCGAGGCATGGCCATGCCCGGTGCGCCGATCACGCGGAGGACGGCGCAGAACGCCGCCGCCGCGCGCCCCTTCTCCGGAATGGAGCACGCCTGCCGGCCTTGACGGTCGCCAGACGCCATCCCGGCAGCAAGAACAGGCCAGCTCCGCCAATTCCGATGGGGCTGGCCAGAAAACGAGTGGAGACGTTCATGTTGAAGAGCACATTGATGGTACCGGCCCTGCTGCTGGCATCCACCAGCGCATTCGCGCAAGTCGCGAACCAGCCCGCCGGCGCGGCTGAAGAGGAATTCGGCGCAGAGATTATCGTCACCGCAAACAAGCGCGAGCAGTCCCTGCAGGACGTCAGCTCAGCCGTCAGCGCACTCGGCGCCGACCGGATCGTCAGCGCGCAGGTGAACAACATCTCCGACCTGCAGACCATCGTGCCGTCGGTCAATTTCGGTAATGACTTCAACCAGGCCAAGATCTTCATCCGCGGCGTGGGCGCCAACACCTCGACCACAGGCAGCTCGACCGGCGTCGCCTTCCATGTCGACGGCGCCTATGTGGCCCGCGCCGAGGCGCAGCTCACCTCGCTGTTCGATCTCGAACGCATCGAAGTGCTGCGCGGGCCCCAGGGCACGCTCTACGGCCGCAACGCCGTCGGCGGTTCGATCAACGTCATCACCGCCAAGCCGACCGATGACCTCACCGGCTATGGCCGCATGTCCTACGGCAACTACAACGCCCTGACCGCCGAAGCGGCGATCAGCGGTCCGATCACCGAGGGCATCCGCGCCCGCCTGGCCATCAAGACCGAGAATCGCGATGGCTTCGGCACCAATCCGGTCTCCGGCAAGGACATCGACGACCTCAACCGCCGCATGGGCCGCGCGCAGATCGAGTTCGATCTGGGCGAGCGTGCCGACCTGCTGCTCGCCGCGGAATATTTCCGCCAGAGCGACGCCTCGGGCGCCATCCACTATCTGCGCGACAGCTTCCCCGGCGTGGCGCGGCTCGCTTCGCTCGGCAAGGGCGGCTATGCGGTCAATCCGCGTGACCTCGCCACCGAGTCCGATCCGGGCACCGAGACCGAGACCTACGCCTTCACCGGCACACTCAACGTGCGGCTGAACGACAATCTCACGCTGACCAACGTCACCAACTATCGCTCGTTCAAGAGCTCGCTGTTCCAGGATCTGGACCTCTCGGCGGTGATCGACAGCCTCGACACCAATGGCCAGGCTACCACGGTGCAGGAGCGCCGCATCGATTCCAAGCAGTGGAGCAACGAACTGCGCCTCGGCCTCACCTCCGAGTGGATCAACGGCACCATCGGCGTTTATTATTTCAATGAGCGCCAGCGGCCGATCGACAATGTCGGCCTCGCCAACCGCAACGGCATGGTTCAGAACATCGGCGTGCTCCAGGGCGCGGGGATCGACCTCGACGAAGCCTATGGCCTGTGCGGCTACGGCCCGGACGGCGTCACCGGCGGGAGCACCATCATTGCGCCCAAGCGCGTGTGCACCAAGTCCAATCTGGGCACGGAAGCCTTCGCCATCTTCGGTCAGTATCAGATCGGCCTGGGCCTGCTCAACGAGGCGCTCACCGGCTTCAACCTGAAGCTGGGCGGTCGCTGGAGCAGCGAGCATGTCGATTCGGAGAACCCCTCCATCGTCATCACGCGCAATGGCGTGGGTCCGGTGCTGCACTACACCGCTGCCGGTACACATGTGGAGCGCACCTTCCGCGACTTCACGCCGGAAGCGGGCCTGGAGTGGCAGCCCAACAAGGACCTGCTGGTCTATTACACCTATTCGGAGGGCTTCAAGGCCGGCTCGGGCGAGAACGCCTCGGGCAGCACGACCATCGTGAACCCGGAGACGATGTATAACCACGAGGCCGGCATCAAGGCGAGCTTCGGCCGCATGCTGACGGTGAACCTGGCGGGCTATGCCTACACGCTCAACGGCTTGCAGCTCAACAAGACGATCGCGGGTGGCCCCACCGGCTACACCACGATCTTCCAGAACGCCGCCAAGACCCGCGCCAAGGGCATCGAGGCCGACGTGCTGCTGCGCCCGGCCCGCGGCCTGCGCATCAGCGGTGCGGTGTCCTACACGGACGCGCATTTCGTGGACTATCTGACGCTCGATCCGCTGAACCCCGCCAACATCATGACTCCGGGCGCCCCGGCCTACGATCCGGTCACCAACCCGGATCTGACGGCCTATGGTTCGCCTGCCGGTGGCGACATCCAGCTCGCCGGCAACGACACGCGCAACAGCCCGCGCTGGTCGTGGAACCTGCACGGCGAATATGATGTGCGCTCCTCGGTGGGCCTGTTCACGCCGAGCATCGACATCTCGTACAAGAGCCGCACTTATTTCAGCGAGTATATGCGCGAGATCGAGAGCAGCGCGGCGTACACCATCGTGGACGTGTCGCTCGCCTACGAGACGAACGACGGCCGCATCCGGGCGCAGCTCTGGGCCAAGAACCTGTTCGACGTGTTCCGTCCGAGCAGCACCTTCGCCCTGGCGACCGGCCGCCTGCTCGGCGCCACCTGGCTGCCGCCGCGCACCTACGGCGTGTCGCTCGGCTACAAGTTCTGATCCCCGCGATCAGCACGACATGAAACGGGCGGCGGTCCTCACGGATCGCCGCCCGTTTTCCTTTTGGGCAATGCCACTCGTGCAGGCCGGCGCTGGTTCGGCTGTATCGGCCGCTCAGAATGTCGGCTTCAGAACGCCGGCCCCGCCTCGCCCATCATCTGCTGGCGGACCAGCGGAATGGGCGGACCGCCATAGCTCAGGAACTGGTCGTGAAAGGCCTTCCACGCCGCGCGGCCACCCCGGCTCGCGGTCCAGTCGTCGCGCAGTTTGCGGATCATCAGCTTGCCCAGCGTATAGTTGAGATAGGCCGGATCGTATGTGCCGCGCGCGGCCTGCTGCTTGCTGTTGCCCTCATCCTGATAGCATTGCTCGCGGAACATCTGCTCGGACTGCGCCTGGGTCATCCGGCTGCTGTGCATGCGGATGGCAGACAGGAAGCGGCAATCGCGCAGCAGCGCATTGGAAAGCTGGCCGACATGCGTGCCGGGGTCGCCATCGCCATAGCCGGCCTCCCACATCAGCTCCTCGGCATAATGCGCCCAGCCTTCCGCATAGGCATAGCCCACGAACACCCGGCCGAAGAGCGAGGGCGAGCGGTTGGCATGCAGGAACTGGAGGAAATGTCCCGGCATCACTTCATGCACAGTGGTGAAGAGCAGGTCCTTGCGGCCGGGCACGAAGGCATCCTGCACCGCCTGAGGCCAAGCGGGATCGGGCGGAGAGATATAATAGATGGAAGGAATGCCCTTCTCATAAGGCCCCGGCGGATCGATATAGGCGCTGTTCTGCCGGTTATAGGGCGGGCTCTCCTCGACCAGCGCTTCCTCCGTGCCCGGGATGGAGACGAGGTCCTTGGCCAGCACGAAGTCGCGCAAGCCCGGAATCTGACGCCGCGCTTCCGCCACGGGGCCGTCCGGCGCCTTGTCGGCATTGAGCTTGGCCATGCAGGCGGGAATGGTCTGGCCCGGCGCATAGGCCGCGCAAGCCGTCTTGAGCGCGGCCTGGTTGCGCTTGAGATCAGCCTCACCAATCGCCTCCAGCTCGGCCAGCGGCGTCGTCACACCCTCGGTGGCGGCCAGCATGCGGGCAAATCGCTCGGCGCCGAGCGCGAAGCCCTGCGTGGCGATGGCGCGCCGGCTCTCCAGCCAGTCGGCCGTCTGCGTCATGGCATCAGAGGCCGCCTGTGCGACGGTTTCCAGCTCGGCCTGGAGCGCGGCGTCCGTCACCTCGGCAAAGGCCGCGCGCGCGTCGCCCACATAATAATCGGCAAAACCCCGGAAACCCGCCACGCCATAATCGACGAAGCTCACCGGCAGCGGAGAATTCAAGTTGGCGCGGATCTGCGCGGCGGCGCGTGGCACCTGCGTGAGGAAAGCAATGAGCGCCCGCATCCGCGTCGGCGCATCGGCATAATGGCGCGCGACATAGACATTGGGGTCCAGGATATCGAGATAATAAGCCGGGTTCTTGTGCGGCTGATTGGCGTCGGTCAGCCAGAAGAGCTGCCCGTCGACTACCGCCGTCAGATACGCGCGTTCAAAGGCCTCCTGCTGGCTCATCCGCGCCGAATCGAAGGCTTGCGCCTGCGCCTTCTGCGCGCGCAGAAAATCCGCGAACGCCGTCAGCCCGGCCTCGCTCAGATCCGGCAGGCGCCCGTCGAAATCATGGCGGCCCTGATAGACGGCAAAGGTAGGATCGTGCCGGAAATAGGCTTCCAGAAAAGCATCGCGGAAGGCGCTCCAGCCTTGCCCGGCCGGAGCGGACGCGACCGCGGCCGGAGCGCCACCCTGCGCCTCCTGGGCCTGTACCGTGGCGCTGCCGCCGGCGAGAAGCGCCATGGACGCGCCTGCCAGAGCGAAGCGGCAGCGTAGGGAAAGGCTGGTCATGGCAGGAAATCCTCGTGCAAACGCAAGGCCCGCAGAATGCGGATCGCCCGCCCGCTTGTCCAGTCCGCGCGCCAAGCAAATCTATCCCCCGCCCAGCCCCAAGCCCCGTTGCGCCGCACCGCAGCATCGGCCAGTTATGCGCGATGACTCCCGCCCTGCCCGACGATTCCGACAGTAAGATACCGCGCGGCGAACCCACGCATCCCATGCAGATTGGCGCCTTTCGCGCTTTCCTCATCGTGCGGCTGTTCACCGTTTTGGCCATGACCGGCATGGCGCTGATCGTCGCCTGGCAGGCCTACAACATCGCGCGCGAGACGATGTCGCCGGCGGTATCGGCCGCTCAGCTCGGCTTCATCGGCCTCATCCAGTTCTCGGCGCTGTTCGTGCTGACGCCGCTGGCGGGTCTGGCGGCGGACAATTATCCGCGCACCCGCATTGCGCTGGTGACGCTCTCGGTGCTGTGCGGCTGCGGCATCGTGCTCGCCCTCTCCAGCTATGAGGGCTGGATCAGCCTGCCGCTCATCTTCGTCATTGCGGCCGTGCTGGGCACCTGCCGCGCCTTCCAGGGGCCAGCGCTCAGCTCGCTGGCGCCCAATATCGTCTCTAAGGCGCTGCTGCCCCGCGCCATCGCTTTCTCCAGCATGTTCTGGCAGGCCGGCACCATCGTGGGCCCGGCGCTCGCCGGCTATGCCTATGCGGTCAAACCGCATTATTCCTACATGTTCAGCGCGGGGCTGATCCTCGTTGCCATCATTGCCCTGCTGTTCGTGGGCAAAGTGCCGCAGGCGCCGCCGCAAAAGGGCCGTCACCCCCTCCGCCAGGTGATCGATGGCCTCAGCTATGTGCGCACCAACCGGCTGGTCTTCGGCGCCATCACACTCGATCTTTTCGCCGTGCTGCTGGCGGGTACGACGGCGCTGCTCCCGGTCTATGCACGCGATATCCTCCATGTCGGCTCGCGCGGCCTCGGCCATCTCGCCGCCGCGCCGGGCATCGGCGCCGCCGTCACCGCTCTGTGGTTTTCGTTCCGGCCGCTGCGCCACAATGTCGGCCCCAAGATGATGATCTCGGTCGCCATTTTCGGCCTTGCGACCATCGTCTTCGGCATCACGGCCTTCCTGCCGCAGCAGGTCGCCATGTTCGTGGCGCTCGGCGCCATGGTGACGTGGGGCAGCGCGGACATGTTTTCCGTCTTCGTGCGGCAGTCGCTCATCCAGCTCCACACGCCCGACGAGATGCGCGGCCGAGTCAGCTCGGTCTCGATGCTCACCGTCTCGGCCTCAAACGAGCTGGGCGAAGCGGAGTCGGGCTTCCTCGCGGCGCTGATCGGCCCAGTAGCGGCCGTGATACTGGGCGGCATCGGCGCGATTTTTGTCACTTTTGCCTGGGTGAAGCTATTTCCCGAACTCAGGCTTGCACGAACGTTCGATCCGCCCGAACATCTGGATGTCAAGGCGAGCTAGGAGAAAGTCGATGAAGGTTCAGACAATTCTCGAAACCATTGGCAATACGCCGCATATCCGCATCAATCGCCTGTTCGGCGATGCGCAGGTGTGGATCAAGTCCGAACGCGCCAATCCCGGCGGCTCGATCAAGGACCGCATCGCCCTCGCCATGATCGAGGCGGCGGAGGCCGACGGCAGCCTGAAGCCCGGCGGCACCATCGTGGAGCCGACGAGCGGCAACACCGGCATCGGCCTCGCCATGGTCGCGGCGGTGAAGGGCTACAAGCTCGTGCTGGTGATGCCCGAGAGCATGAGCCTGGAGCGTCGCCGGCTGATGCTGGCTTATGGCGCCCGCTTCGACCTCACGCCGCGCGAGAAGGGCATGAAGGGCGCCATCGAGCGCGCCCTGCAGATCGTGGACGAGACGCCCGGCGCCTGGATGCCGCAGCAGTTCGAAAACCCGGCCAATGTGGAAATCCACGCCAGCGCCACTGCGCAGGAAATCCTCAACGATTTCCGCGATGCGCCGTTGGATGCGATCATCACCGGCGTCGGCACGGGCGGCCACATCACCGGCTGCGCGCAGGTGCTCAAGCAGGCCTGGCCGAACCTCAAGGTCTTTGCGGTGGAGCCCACGCTGTCCCCCGTTATCAGCGGCGGCGCACCGGGGCCACATCCCATCCAGGGCCTGGGCGCAGGCTTCATCCCCACCAACCTGCACACGGCCCTGCTCGACGGCACCATTCAGGTGGAAGGCAATGATGCCAAGGAGTTCGCGCTGCGCTCGGCACGCGAGGAAGGCATTCTGGTCGGCATCTCCTCGGGCGCCACGCTGGCGGCCATCCACCAGAAGCTGCCCGAGCTGCCCGCCGGAAGCCGCGTGCTGGGCTTCAACTACGACACTGGCGAGCGCTATCTCTCCGTGCCAGATTTCCTGCCGGAAGCATAAGCCCTGTCACGCGCCGGGCCGGGTTTCGCGCCCGGGCCGGCGCCGGCCGCTCGCCAGCCCATCTATCCATGCTCAGCGGAGGCCCTGCCCCTCCGCTGGCTTTATTCAGCTATTCTTCGGCCGATAGCCGAACGCGTCCTTCGCCAGCTCCACCAGCGCCGGATCGGCATCCGCCATATCCATCGGCACATGCTTTTCCAGCGCCTCGGCCACCCGGGTCAGCGCTGCGATGCGCGCGGCCTTGCGGCTGTTGCCATCGATGACATGCCAGGGCGCCCAGCGCGTGTCGGTCTTGGCAAACATGTCGTGCATGGCGTCCAGATAATCGGCCCGGCGGGCGCGGTTGCGATAATCCTCAAAGCCCGTCTTCCAGCGTTTGAAGGGATCATCCAGCCGCTCGGCGAACTGCTTGTTCTGCTCTTCCTGCGTGATGTGGACGAAGAGCTTGACGATAGCGGTGCCGCTGTCGACCTGCTGCGCCTCGAATTCGTTGATTTCGTCATAGGCGCGGGCGATGTCGCGCTCCGAGCACAGCTCCTCCACCCGCTCGACGAGCACGCGGCCATACCAGCTCCGGTCGAACACGGCGATGTGCCGGTCCGCCGGCAGGCGCGTCCAGAAGCGCCAGAGGAAGTGATGCCCAAGCTCCTCCGCGGTCGGCGCGCCGATCGGCCAGACGCGATAGAAGCGCGGATCGAGCAGCGCTGTCATGCGCTTGATAATGCCGCCCTTGCCCGCCGCGTCCCAGCCCTCGAGCATGACCACACTGCGCCGCCTGTGCGTGATATGGGCGACCTGAATGCGCTCCAGCCGCTTCTGGAGCTTGAGGAGCGCCGCCTCGAAATCGCCCTCGAAGCGGGTCCCTTTCTCATAATCCGAAAGATGGATGGTCATGACGCCATGCTATCTCCCGCCCCGCCGCCTTTGTCGAGACCTCGCAGGCGCGCCCGTCTCAAAACGGGGCTAGAGTCCGTCCGAGCAAGAAAGAACCGGCTCTGCGCTGGCAGAAGGCCAAGGCGGCCAAGGCGTTCGGCGGGTCCAGGGCTCCGACCTGCGCAGGAGCCCTGGATTTCTCGCCAAATGGAAGCGCGGCCCGCGAGCGAACGCGCCGCCTGCGTTCCATCACTCAGGCCTTCGGCGGTTCCACCACGCGGATGTGCAGTTCACGCAGCTGCTTGAGGCTGGCGGGCGAAGGCGCGCCCATCAGCAGGTCCTCGGCGCGCTGGTTCATCGGGAAAAGCGTGACCTCGCGCAAATTCTGTGCGCCGCACAGCAACATCACCACGCGGTCCACGCCCGCCGCCATGCCGCCATGGGGCGGCGCGCCGTACTGGAAAGCGCGGTAGAGCCCGCCGAAACGCTCCTCCACGTCCGCCTTGGAGAGGCCGACCAGCTCGAACGCCTTGACCATCAGATCCGGGTGCTGGTTACGGATCGAGCCCGAGGCGATTTCATAGCCGTTGCAGACGAGATCGTACTGATAGGCCTTGATCGACAGCGGATCGGCGCCGGTCAGCGCCTCCATCCCGCCCTGCGGCATGGAGAAGGGATTGTGCGCGAAGTCGAGCTTCTTCTCGTCCTCGTCATATTCGTAGAAGGGGAAGTCCACGATCCAGCAAAGCTCGAAGCGGTCCTTGTCGAGGAGATCGAGCTGATCGCCCACGCGGATGCGCGCCAGGCCCGCGAGCTTGGCCGCCTGGCTCTCCTTGCCGGCCGCGAAGAACACGCCGTCATTGGGGCCCAGGCCCAGCGCCGCGATCAGCCTGGCGGTGGCTTCGGGCCCGTGGTTCTTGGCGATGGGCCCGCCCGGCTCGCCCTCCTTGATGTTGATGTAGCCCAGGCCCGAATAGCCTTCGCCGCGCGCCCAGTTGTTCATTTCGTCGAAGAACTTGCGGCTGCCCGCCCCGGCGCCCGGCGCGGGAATGGCGCGAATCACGCCGCCACCCTCGACGATGCTGGCGAAGATGCCGAAGCCCGAGCCCACGAAATGCTCGGTTACATCGGTGATGAGCACGGGATTGCGCAGATCCGGCTTGTCCGAGCCATATTTCAGCATCGCTTCGTCATAGGGGATGCGTGGAAAGCTGCCCGCCGGCGTCACCGGCTTGCCGTCCGCAAACGCTTCGAATACGCCGGCCATCACCGGCTCCATGGTGTTCCAGACGTCTTCCTGGGTAACGAAACTCATCTCCAGGTCGAGCTGGTAGAACTCGCCCGGCAGCCGGTCGGCGCGCGGATCTTCGTCGCGGAAGCACGGCGCGATCTGGAAATAGCGGTCGAAGCCGGCGACCATCAGCAGCTGCTTATACTGCTGCGGCGCCTGCGGCAGCGCGTAGAACTTGCCCTGATGGATGCGGCTGGGCACCAGGAAGTCGCGCGCGCCCTCCGGCGAGGAGGCCGTGAGGATCGGCGTCGAATATTCCGTGAAGCCCGCGCCTTCCATGCGCCGGCGCATGTCCGAGATGATCTTGGTGCGCTTGACGATATTGGCGTGCAACGTGTCGCGGCGCAGATCGAGGAAGCGGTAGCGCAGGCGAATATCCTCGGGATATTCCTGCTCGCCCGCGACGGGCAGTGGCAGTTCCTGCGCGGCGGAGAGCACCACGGCCTCCGCCACCCGGATTTCGATCTCGCCGGTGGGCAGGTTGGGATTGACCGCCTCGGCCGCGCGCGCCGTCACCTTGCCGGTAATCGTCACCACGCTCTCGGCCTTCAGCCCCTCGATCACCGAGAAGACCGGCCCGTCCACTTCGGTGACGATCTGCACCATGCCGTAATGATCGCGCAGGTCGATGAAGACGAGATCGCCATGATCGCGCTTGCGGTGCACCCACCCCGAGACGCGCACCGTCTCTCCGGCATGGACGGCGCGCAGTTCGCCGCAGGTGTGGGTACGATAGGCATGCATCGGCTTCGGCCTTTATTGTCGTGCGCCTGTCAAATTTGGCGCAGGGGATGAATGACAAAGGGTCTCGGGCGAGCTAAGGAACGCGAAATCACCCGCCCCAAGCCGTCCGCCGACCGAGGACCGGCCCATTATCAGATCGCCTGCCTTATGCAAATCCATCCGCTGATTACCGATAGCACGGCCCTGGCCGAGCTGTGCGCGCGCTTTGCCGATGCCGACTTCGTCGCCGTGGACACCGAGTTCATGCGCGAGAACAGCTATTGGCCGGACCTGTGCCTGGTCCAGATTTCCGACGGCAAGGAAGCCGCCGCCATCGATCCCAAAGCGAACGGCATCGATCTCTCGCCGCTGCTCGACCTGCTGGTCGAGAATGAGGACGTGCTCAAAGTCTTCCACGCCGGCGGGCAGGATATCGAGATCATCTTCAACCTGACCGGCAAGACGCCCTATCCGCTCTTCGACACGCAGATCGCCAGCATGGCGCTCAGCCAGGGCGAGCAGATCGGCTATTCCAACCTGGTCGATAGCTGGCTCGGCATTCATCTCGATAAGGGCGCCCGCTTCACCGACTGGGCGCGCCGTCCGCTCGACAAGCGCCAGATCGATTATGCGATCGGCGACGTGACGCACCTTGCCGACATCTTCCCGCGCATGCTGGAAGAGCTGCGCAAGACCGGGCGCGGCGCCTGGCTTGATCAGGAAATGGAGCGCCTCGCCGACCCCTCCAACTACCATGTCCAGCCGGATCAGGCTTGGCACCGCGTACGCCTCTCCAGCCGCAAGGCGGAGGTGCTCGGCCGCCTCAAGGCGTTGGCCGCGTGGCGCGAGCGCGAGGCGCAGGACAAGAACCTGCCGCGTGGCCGCATCGTCAAGGACGAGACGCTGGGCGACCTCGCCACGCATCCGCCCCGCGCGCAGGAGGATCTGGGCAAGGTGCGCGGCCTCTCGGCAAGCTGGAAGAGCAATGACATCGGCGCGCGGCTGATGAGCGCGCTGGCCCAGGCCACGCCGCTGACCCGCGAGGAAATGCCCGAGCGCGACGCGAGCCGCCCTGGCCTTGGCAAGGAAGGCGCGCTGGTCGCCGATCTGCTGAAGCTGCTGCTCAAGATCCGCTCGCGCGAGATCAACGTCGCCTCGCGCCTGCTCGCCCGTTCGGACGATCTGGAGATGCTCGCCGCCGGCATGCGCACTGGCCTGCCGATCCTGGAGGGTTGGCGCTACGAACAGTTCGGCCGCGATGCGCTCGATCTGGTGGAAGGGCGCATGGCGTTCGCGGTCAAGGACAACCGCCTGTTGATGACGCGGACGGAATAGCCCGATGCGCCGCCTCGCTTTCACTGCCGGCCTCACGACGAGCGTGCTCCTTGCGGGCTGCACTGCCGGCCCCATGACCAGCACGCCCCCGCCCCTCGCGGCGCAATGTGACGACAGCGGTCTCGCACGGTTCATCGGCCAGAAGGCGAGCGCCGACCTCGGCGCGCAATTGCTCGCCGCCTCCGGCGCGCGAACCCTGCGCTGGGGTCCGCCGCGTTCGGCCATGACGATGGACCTGCGCCCCGACCGGCTGACCGTTGCTTATGACGACGCGATGATTGTCACAGCTGCGCGCTGCGGCTGAGGTCTCAAGGCGCTCCGCTTCGAGGGCATGCTGTTCCTTCAAGAGCAGAGTTGTGCTCCTGCGCAGGCAGGGGTGCAGAGGCCCCCAGCCGTGCATAGCTGCCCTTCGCTCCTGCCTCACGCCTGTTGTTTATGGGCGGTCCACCCTCGCCCTCAAAGGTCCAGCGTGTAGCCCATCCCCATGGCCTGCCCCAGTTGGCGCAGGCGGCGGCTGACCGTTTCGCCGGCAAGGCAAGCGAAGGGCGGCGCAAGGCTCAATACAAGGGTGCCGTCCCGCACGCTCAGTTGCGACCCTTCGAGCGGCGTGGCTGCGCCGCCGGAGAGACGCTGGCACAGGCGGATGGCAAGGCCCCATTGCGTCGCGCGGGCCAGCAGGCTGTCCGGCGCCAGCATGGCAAGGCCCGGGCCGACCGCCGTGCCGCCGCCGAAATTGGCGTGCAGTGCCTGGGCGAGCACGGCGCGCTCGCGTGCATCGAGGCCCACCCAATTGCCGTGGAGGGCCACTTCCATGCCGCGCTCGGCGCGGAATTCCGGATTGGCGCGCCAGCCGACATCGGCAAGCAGACAGGCGGCATGGCGAATCCGCGCCCATTGCGGCGCATCGCTCGTGAACAAGGGCGCGATCCAGCGGTTGATCTGGTCGCCATGCCCGATGAAGCGCCCCTGCGCATTGCCTTCCGATCGCGCCGCCGCCAGCAGCGGGTCCTCGGCGCGCAGCGACTCGGGCAGCGCCGAGAAGAGCAGTCCCTCGCGCAGACCAAAGGCGGAAACCGTAAGGCGCGTCGGCCGCAACCGGTTCACCACCGCGTTGAGCAGATAGGCCGCATCCGGCAGCGTCGGCACGCGCGCGCTGCTCAGCGCCGGCAGGGCCTTGAGGCTGGCGCGCATGGCCGCCTTGTCACGCCGGGCGATCCAGCGATGCAGGAACGCCGCGCGCTCAGGCACCATTTCATAATGGTGGATGATCGGCAGCGGATAGCGAGTGAGGTTCATGTCCAGCCGCGCCAGCGCGCGCCAGCTTCCGCCAATCATGTAGAACGGGAGACCCGTCTCGACGTCCGCCCAGCCCTTCTCGCGCAGCAGCGCATCCAGGCGCTTGGCGAGCGCGCCCTTGCCCTGACGGCGAATCTCACCCACGCGCAGCACCCCAAGCGGCAGGGATGCCGTGCGCTCGACCCTGCCGCCGCGTACCCGCGCCAGCTCCAGGCTGCCGCCGCCCAGATCGCCCATGATCCCATCGGCATCCGGTATGGCCGAGAGCAGGCCATGAGCAGACGTCACGCTCTCTTCCTCGCCGGAGAGAAGCTGCACGGAGAGCCCCATGGCACCGGCACGCGCAATCAGTTCCGCGCCATTGCGCGCCTCGCGGACGGCCGCTGTCGCGACGCAACGCAGTTCGTCCACCCGCATCTCGCCGCACAGCCGGGCAAAGCGCTCCAGCGCCACCAATGCCCGGTCCATCGCCTCCGCACCGATGAGCCCGGTGCCAGACAGCTCCGAGCCCAAACCCGCCATCACCTTTTCGTTGAACAGCGTGAAGGGCTGGCGCGGCGGCCCGTCATAGACGACGAGACGGATGCTGTTGGAGCCGATATCGATAATCGCGGTCCGGCGGCTCGGGTCGGCGGCGTGGCGCTGCGCGAGGGTCTGCGGCAGGGTCATGGCGCGCCCATGCCGGTTCAGGGCCGGCTGCGCAAGGAAAGCTTGGGCACCGCGTCGCTGGACTTGAGCGCGGCGCCGCGCCCGGAGAGAGACGGGTTGGTCATGAAATAGGTATGAAGATTGAACGGCTTGTCCCCCGGTTTCAACCGTATATAGCGTCCATTCGGCTCCAGCGACCAGCTCTGCTCATTGTCCAGCAGATTGGCGAGCATCACCTGATCGAGCACTTGATCGTGCACGGTCGGATTCTCGATGGGCAGCATATATTCCACGCGCCGGTCGAAATTGCGCGGCATCCAGTCGGCCGAGCTGATGAAGACCCGGGCGCGGTTATTAGGCAGCGCCTCGCCATTGCCGAACGCCCAGATGCGGCTGTGTTCCAGGAAGCGGCCGACCACGGATTTGACGCGGATATGCTCTGACATGCCCGGCACGCCCGGCCGCAGGCAACAGATGCCGCGCACGATCAGATCGATCTCCACGCCGGCATTGCTCGCGGCATAGAGCTTCTCGATGATCGCCGGATCGACCAGGCTGTTCATCTTGGCCCAGATGAAGGCCGGCCGCCCGGCGCGGGCATTCTCGATCTCGGCGTCGATCAGGCTGCACAAGTCCTGCCGCAAATACAGCGGCGACATGGAGATGAGCTCCATGTGCCGCGGCTCGACATAGCCGGTGATGTAGTTGAAGACCTGCGCGGCATCGCGCCCCGCCCGCGGATCAGCCGTGAAGAAGGAAAGGTCGGTGTAGATACGCGCCGTCACTGGATGATAGTTGCCGGTGCCGAAATGGCAGTAAGTGCGGAAACCATCACCCTCGCGCCGCACGACCATGGAAATCTTTGCGTGGGTCTTCCAGTCGATGAAGCCATAGACCACCTGCACGCCCGCGCGTTCGAGCTGGCTGGCCCAAAGGAGGTTCTGCTCCTCGTCGAAGCGCGCTTTCAGTTCCACCACGGCGGTCACGGACTTGCCGGCATCGGCCGCGTCGATCAGCGCGCGGATGATCGCACTCTGCTTGCCCGCGCGGTAGAGCGTCTGCTTGATCGCCACCACGTCCGGGTCCGCCGCCGCCTGCTTGAGGAAGGCGATGACGACATCGAAGCTCTCATAGGGATGGTGAACCACAATGTCCTTGGCGCGGATCGCCGCGAAGCAATCGCCGCCATATTCGCGGATGCGCTCGGGGAAGCGCGGCGCATAAGCCGTGAACTTGAGATCCGGCCGGTCCTCTTCCACCATCCCGTCCAGATCGCCGATGCCGACAAATCCATCGATGTCGATGGTCATCGCGTCATGGCCGTGCATCATCGTCTGGAGCATAGCTTCCACCGGCTCTGAAAAGCCGCGCTCCATCTCCACGCGGATGATACGGCCCCGCCGGCGCCGCTTGATGGCGCTGCGATAATAGCGGACCAGATCCTCGGCCTCTTCCTCGATCTCGATATCGCTGTCTCGCAGGATACGGAAAAGCCCGCTGTTACGCACGATGAAGCCGGGGAAGAGCAGGCTCGAATAGCGCCGCACCAGCGCCTCGATCGCAATGTAGCGCCCCGCCTTGCCAGGCACACGTACGAAGCGCGGCAGCGTGGCGGGCAGAATGACCAACTCGCGCACCGCCTCATTGTCCGATTCGCGTGCGAGATCGAAGAAGAGGCTGAGCCCGCGATTGGGAATGAAGGGAAAGGGATGCGCCGGATCGAGCGCCTGGGGCGTGATGATCGGGAAGACCTGCTCCAGGAAATGCGCCTGCAACCATTTCTCGGTGCGCGGATCGACCGCTTCCTGATCGAGCACGCTGACCGCCGCTTCGCTCAGTTCGCCGCGTAGCCCGTGCCAGACGCGCTGCTGCGCCGCCATCAGTTCTTCGACCCGGGCGGCAATGGCGTCGAGCTGCTGGGCGGGGGTCAGTCCGTCCATCGAGCGTAATTCCACACCCTGGAGTTGCTGGCCCTTGAGGCCCGCCACGCGCACCATGAAGAATTCGTCGAGATTGCTGCCCGAGATGGAAAGGAACCGCAGCCGCTCCAGCAGGGGATGGGCGGTGTTGCTCGCTTCTTCCAGCACGCGCTGGTTAAAATTGAGCCAGGAAAGCTCGCGGTTGAAATAGCGCGATTCGGTGCCGGTAATCGCTGCGATGGGATCGGCCTCGGCCACGTCCGCCTGTTCCTTTATCTTAGTCCTCCGCCGGCCCGTCGTCCGCCAGCAGACCCGCCGCGCCCAGCGCAGCGCGTGCCATCGCGACCGTCAGCTTGCGGGTCGATGAAAGCGATTCGGCGTTGAGCGCGCTGACCACCCTATCAATGCTTTGATAACAGCGCGTGACACGGCGAGCGACAAATTCCGGCAGATTGGGAGCATAGGCCGAGCCAGCGCGCACCAGCCCCTGGGCGATCAATGCGGCCGCAATGGCCTCATCCGGCGGCGCGATGCGTGCGACCGCTGCGGTAGCCAGACGCGTGCGCAAATCCGGCAGGGCCACGGCCCAGAGCGGCGGCGCCTCGCGCGCGATGAGCAACAGCGGCCGGCCGCTGTCGCGGGCCATGTTCCACTGGTTGAAGAGTTGTTCCTCGTCCGCCTGGTCGGCATCGTCGACAAGCGCGCCGCCGCTCTCCGCCACGAATAGCCGGCCCATGAGCGAGCGGCCCGAGCGCGGCGGGCCCACCAGCAGGGTGGCGGGCGACGGCCAGCGCGCCCAATCGCGCAGCAAGGTGACGGCCTGGGCATTGGCCGGTGTCATCAGCAGCCGGTCCGCCTCGCCCTGCTCGCCCCATGCCATGGGCAGCGGCAACTGGATCATTGCCCGCCCCCGGTGCCTCCCGCACCGCCGCCGCTCGCACCGCGCCGGGCGATCCGCAGGGTGCTGCCCGATCCGCTCACCGTGAAGCCGCGCGCCTCAAGTGCCGCGCGCAACTGCTCGGGCGAACCCTCGAAGGAGACCTGCATCACCGAGGTGCCGCCCAGCGCAAGGCTGGTCGTCGCGGCGGAGCGCACGCCCGGCACGCCGCGCATCGCCGTCTCGGTGGCGCGCACCGACTCGACCCCCGGCGTATCGAACTGCACGGTGATCGCCCCGGCCGCCGGCGCACTGGCGCCTTCGCTCGGCAAGGCAGAGAGCATCGATGAAAGATCGGAGACATTGCCCAGCGCCACGGCGTCGAGCGGCTCCTCGACGATCAGTGACGGGTCAGGCCGCAGGATGCCGCCGCGCAGCGCCTGCGTGTAGAGCTGATCCATCCGTTCCACGCCCTGCGCCAGCATCTGCGGCAGTTGCGCGCTGCTGGCCGCGCGCAGGTCGAACTTGCCGATAAACTGGTTGTCCGGCCCATAGCGCGCCGCGAACCGGCCAATGACGGGCCCGCCCGGCCAGCTCCGTTCCAGGCGCACCAGCGGCATGATGACATCCGCCGCACCATATTGATCGAGCAGCGTACGCCACCAGGTGCGGCCGCGCCGATGGGTCTGGGCGGCGTTGAGCAGGATTGCGTCCGGGCCGTCGCCGGCAGGGCGGACATAGTCGATGGCGCTCTCGCCGGTGCGGAACGTGGCCCAGGCTTTCTGCCATTCGGTCGTGGTCTCGAAGGTGGTGGCGACGCCGGCATCCGTAATAACCGGAATGACCAGCAGCGGCGGCGAGCGCATGATCTGGCCCGACACGCCCAGCGCCTGCCCGGTCCGCGCCCGGTCGAACAGCACCGCGAGCGTGGCGATGTAGCGATTGGGGCCGATCTGCTCCTTCTTCACTTCGATGCCGGAGACAAGGCCATCAAGCACGCTGTCGCCCAGCGCCGGTCCCTCGCCGCCATTGGTGCGCCGCCACAGCGACTTCCACGCCAGGCGCTGCGCCTGTCTCCAGCCGGCCTGGCGCGCCGTGTCGGCATCGGGCCCGTAGATATCGACATGGACATCATCCACCTCGAAATCCCCGCTCGAGGCAATGGGCGGCACGCCGCGCTCGCCCTCGATCTGCGCAACCAACACCGCGCCAACGGCCCCCAAGGCCAGCGCAACGAGCAGATGAACGAGACGAAACTGGGGAAAGGTGAGCGTCACGGCGTCCTTTTGGCGGCATTGCTCTGGAAAACCAAGCGCGATTTGGTAAGGGCCGAGCATGGACTCCAAGCACAACCAGCCCAAGGGCTATACCTATGCGCAGGCCGGCGTGGACATCGCCGCCGGAAATGCGCTCGTTCGCGCGATCGCTCCGCTGGCCCGCGCCACGCGTCGGCCGGGTGCAGACGCGGATCTGGGCGGCTTCGGCGGCTTCTTCGACCTCAAAGCCGCTGGCTTTCGCGATCCGCTGCTGGTCGCCGCCAATGACGGCGTGGGCACCAAGCTCAAGCTCGCCATCGACAGCGGCCGGCACGATACGGTGGGTATCGACCTCGTCGCCATGTGCGCCAACGACATGATCGTGCAGGGGGCCGAGCCGCTCTTCTTCCTCGATTATTTCGCGACCGGCCGGCTCGATAATGGCGTGGCCGAGCGCGTGATCGCCGGCATTGCCGAGGGCTGCAAGCAGGCCGGCTGCGCTCTGATCGGCGGCGAAACGGCGGAAATGCCGGGTATGTATGCCGATGGCGACTATGACCTTGCCGGCTTCTGCGTGGGCGCGGTGGAGCGCGATGAGGTGCTGACGGCGGACAAGGTCGCGGCCGGCGACATCATCCTGGGCCTCGCCTCCTCCGGCGTCCATTCCAACGGCTATTCGCTGGTCCGCCGCCTCGCCGAAGACAAGGGCTGGAAGCTCAATCGCCCGGCCCTGTTCGACCCGGAGGTGCTGCTGATCGAGGCACTGATGGCACCGACCCGCATCTATGTGAAGCCGCTGCTCCCGCTCGTCCGCAAGGGTATGGTCCACGCGATGGCCCACATCACCGGCGGCGGCCTGCTGGAGAATATCCCGCGCGTGCTGCCCGCCCATCTCCACGCGCATGTGAATGCGGACCAGTGGGCGCAGCCGCGCCTCATGGCCTTCCTCCAGGCACAGGGGAACATCGAGCCCGGCGAAATGGCACGCACGTTCAACTGCGGCATTGGCATGGCGCTGGTGGTGGCGCCCGGCAATGTCGACGCCGTGACGACAGCGCTGGAAGCGACCGGCGAAGCGGTCCATCGCATTGGCGAGATTCGCGAGGGCACCAAGGGCTGCACCGTCTCCGGATCGGCCGAGACCTGGAGTGCCATGGCGGATTGGACGGCGACGCATAACGGGTGACGAATCGCGGATCGTGCGGCAGGGGCCGCCGAATCCAAACAGCGCCCGCATCAGCAAACGGCGTCCCCCTCGAAAAGATTCGAAGCGAACGACGCAAATGGAGGCAAGGCCATGACAAAAGCGAAAGTCGCCGTCATGCTCTCGGGCACCGGCACGACCATGGCCGCGCTGCTCTTCGCTTCGCGCCTGCCGGATTGTCCCTATGAGATTGTGCTGGTCGCCTCCAACATGCCGGACGCCTATGGCCTCGCCATCGCGCAGGCAGAGGGCATCCCCACCTTCGCGCTGAGCCATCGCGGCATGGCGCGCGAGGATCACGAAGCGCGCATGCACGCGCGCATCGTCGCCTCGGGCGCCGATTATGTCGCGCTATGCGGCTATATGCGCATCCTCACTGCCAGCTTCGTTGAGCGCTGGGCGGGCCGAATGCTCAACACCCATCCCTCGCTGCTGCCCGCTTATAAAGGGCTCGACACGCATCAGCGCGCCATGGACGCCGGCGAGACCCACGGCGGCTGCACAGTGCATCTCGTTACACCCGCCCTGGACGATGGCCCCATCCTCGGCCAGGTGCCGGTCGCCATCCTGCCCGGCGACACCGCGGAGTCGCTCGGCAACCGCGTGCGCATGGCGGAATATCAGCTCTATCCGCGCATGCTCGCTGCCTATGTGGCGCGGGAGACAGACCCGGACTGGATCGTCGAACGCGTCGGCGCACTGGCCATGGCGCTCCCGGAAGTGGACGCACGTGCATCTCACGGCAGCCCCGGCTGGCGCGTGGGCGGCGAGAAATCGGGCAAGTTCTTCGCCTATGTCTCCATCCGCCACCATGGCGAGGACGCCGTCGCACTGCTCGTCAAGGCCGGCGGACCGGAAGAGATGGCCGCACTCATCGAGGCCGAGCCGGACGTCTATTACCGCCCCGCTTATTACGGCGCGGCCGGATGGATCGCGATGAAGCTGGATCGGCCCGGCGTGGATTGGGATCATGTCGGCCAATGGCTGGCGCGAAGCTGGCGCGCCGTCGCTCCGCGCCGGCTCACAAAGATGATGGATATAGCGGACGCCTTCTGAGCGGCCGCTCAGCAAGGCGAGGCCAAGTCGAGTGCCTCAAGCCTTGCGGCAGGGCCTCCATCCGTCATTCCCGCGAAAGCGGGAATTCTGGAGCAACTAAGGGACGAAATTCCGCTTTCGCGAGAATGAAGAGAAGGATTTAATCCTTTAACCTGCGATTCCACTCAAACGGCATCTGTGGACGCCCCTTTGGATGCAAGCGGTAAATCGGGGTGTGTTGGCACGTAGTCGGATGCTGTCATCTGTCCGGCCTCGATGAGCAGCGCCATAGCTGCGGGCCAGTATGGGAGTTCGCGGAC